>JAAHTH010000006.1_pt1 | contig 472259 bp, 417 predicted proteins | sample 6116091 | NCBI WGS metagenome assembly JAAHTH01 (sample SAMN13939990, study PRJNA603662) | sponge metagenome | isolation source: marine sponge | host: Mycale hentscheli | place: New Zealand | collected 2006 | reverse complement strand
CCCCAGCAGAACGATTTAACGCTTGTGTTGCATCGATCGGTTGAGGTGACCAGGGGTGATCGGACGTGGGTCGCCATGGGCGATTTCGGCGGGAGTTGACCCACTACGGACATCATTTTCTGTGGTCTCCTGCTCATCTCTCTGGGTTGCCCACCAGCCTGATTTGGAACATATTCAACCGTTCCGAAGACTTTAGGAAATAGAATAACGGCCAGAAATATTTTGACGGATTACGGGGGGAACGAAATATGAAGGTAGCAACGTACTCGATTGGTATTTTTCTAATGTGCACCGTCGTCGCGGTGGGGGATCTAACTGCAAATGAAATGCCCCTTCCAGAAACAGTCTCTGATCTATCCGGTGCTCAGATTGAGAAATTAGTTTCTGGGAATACAGTTTACTGGAGAAATGCGAATAAAGATTTGAACGGCTATTATTATTATGCCCCAAACGGCGAATGGAAAGGTGCCTGTTGTGGGTCGAAATATGGCCATATTAGTGGCCCATGGTCGATTAATGAAAATCAGGTTTGCCAAGAGTGGAAAACTGGCGCCTCTTACCAAATTGGTCGTCGTCTGTGTTTTGCATTTTCCAAATCAGGTGATGGTTATTTTTATGGAAAAGCTAAAGTCAGAAAAATCGTCGAGGGAAATCCTGAAGGTAATTAAAAGACTAGGCCATTATCTTTCTTAAATAATCCGGTATGTCTGTTATTGGCTATAAATCCCCGTCAATGACCAAGCCAAATTGCGGCGGCTTTGTGGGGTGAACCAGCCGCCCATCTTACACTATTCCCAATAGTGTCAGATTCTGAGGTCTTGGCTGTCGCTCGAAATAAGTGAATGACGTCAATGCGTTGTCGCTAATGTTCAATGATCTTACACTTCTCCTGGATAATGTCAGATTTTCAGCGACGTCATTATTTGGCCGCCGCCGACGCGCCTTGCCCAGGGTTCGAAATTTGCACCTGTAATTAACGGTTTCGAGCGACTATAAGCGCCGTTTGATCATCACCATCCCAGAACTTCCATGACCAGGCTTCAGGGCGAGATCGCCCGGCGGCGGACTTTCGCCATTATCTCCCACCCGGATGCGGGCAAGACCACGTTGACCGAGAAGCTGTTGCTGTTCGGCGGCGCCATCCAGATGTCGGGCGCGGTCAAGGCGCGCGGCAAGGTGCGGCGCTCGCGCTCGGACTGGATGAAGGTGGAGGCCGAGCGCGGCATCTCGGTGGCGTCGTCGGTGATGACCTACGACTATGGCGACTGCACCTTCAACCTGCTCGACACGCCGGGCCATGAGGATTTCAGCGAGGATACCTACCGCACCCTGTCGGCGGTCGATTCCGCGGTGATGGTGATCGACGCCGCCAGGGGCATCGAGACCCAGACCCGCAAGCTGTTCGAGGTCTGCCGCCTGCGCGACGTGCCGATCATCACCTTCATCAACAAGCTCGACCGGGAAGGCCGCGACCCGTTCGAATTGCTGGACGAGATCGAGCAGAGCCTGGCCCTCGACGTCACCCCGGCGAGCTGGCCGATCGGCATGGGGCGGAATTTCCACGGCTGCTATGACGTGCTCGGCGACCGGCTGGTGCTGATGAAAAAGGGCAACGCCACCGGCGCTCTGGAAGAAGACCGCGGCAGCGCCGCGCAGTGCGACGGCGTCGATGATCCGAGGCTCGATACGCTGCTGCCCGGCGATGCCGCCACGGAGTTGCGAGAGCAACTCACCATGGCGCGTGGTCTGTGCCCGCCGCTCGATATCGAGGCTTACCGCGAGGGCAGTTTGAGCCCGGTTTTCTTCGGGTCCGCGATCAATAATTTCGGCGTCGCCGAACTGCTCGACGGGCTGGTGCGCCTGGCCCCGCCGCCAGGCGGCCGCGAGACCGGCGCGCGCCAGGTGACGCCCGACGAAGACAAGGTGTCGGGCTTCGTGTTCAAGATTCAGGCCAATATGGACCCCAAGCACCGCGACCGGGTGGCGTTCTTCCGGGTCACCTCGGGCCATTTCAAGCGCGGCATGAAGCTGTTCGCGGTGCGCAGCGGCAAGTCGATCAATCTGCACAACCCGATGATGTTCTTGGCCCAAGATCGAGAGACCGCCGAGGACGCCTGGCCGGGTGACATTATCGGCATACCCAACCACGGCAATCTGCGCATCGGCGACACGTTGACCGAGGGCGAGCAGATTCAATTCGCCGGGGTGCCGTCCTTCGCGCCGGAATTGCTGATGGCGGTCAACGCCGCTGATCCCATGCGGGTCAAACATCTCGGCCGCGCCCTCACCCAGTTGGCCGAGGAGGGGGTGGCGCGGGTGTTCCGCACCCGGCTGGGCTCGAACTGGGTGGTTGGCGTGCTCGGCGCGCTACAGTTCGAAGTGATGGCCGACCGCATCCGCACCGAATACGACGTGCCGGTGCGCTTCAGCCCGGTCGCCATTCACACCGCGCGTTGGCTCGAGGCCGACGATGCCCATGCGCTGAAAAAGTTCATCGACAAGAACAGCGCCGCCATCGCTGACGACCATGACGGCACCCCGGTGTTCCTCGCCCGCAACGCCTGGCACCTGGAAAACGCCGCCAAGGAAGCCCCCGACATCCGCTTCCTCACCACCCTGGAAAGCACCCCGGAACTCGCCGAGGCGTAGGCGCGGCGTTAGCGCCCGGCGCTGGAATTCCTCGTCCTTCGAGACACTCGCTACGCGAGCCCTCAGGATGAGGAATTCTGTAATATATTCACAAAGCCTCATCCTGAGAGTCTGACTCAAAATGAATTGTGTGTTTTCAAGCACTTGTGTTTACTCCGGTCACGAATTTGGTCGCGTAAGGCGTGTGAAAGTCGTGGTATTGGCTTGAAGCGGCCCGCCGAGCCACAACTGTTTGCAAGCGATTCCAGCGCGTTGTGCACGATCGGAGCATTTTTGATCGACCTGACACTAACATGCTGAAAACATTCAATTCATTTCCGGCCAGGCTCTGAGGAGCCGCCCGAAGGGTGGCGTCTCGAAGGACGAGGCTGTCTTTTGCCGGGCTGCGCCTAAACCGGCGCCTCGCCCTCGACGGTGGTGCGGTACATTTCGCGGCGGTGGCCGTCATAGTCGTTGAAGGCGTGGTGCAGGCAGCTGCGATTGTCCCACACTACAAAGCTGTTCGCCTTCCAGTGCAGGCGGCAGGTGAACGACGCCTGGGTGATATGGGCGGCGAGAAATTCCAGCAGCGGCTTGGCCTCTTCTTCGGTGAGGCCCTCGATGCCCTGGCTGTAGGTCGCCTCGACATAGAGCGCCTTGCGGCCGGTCACCGGATGGGTGCGCACCAGCGGGTGATAGCTGCCCTCGATCATCGATTGCCGTTCGATGTCGATCGCCATGCCGCCGATCTTGGTCTGCTGCGGGCCGGCCTCGGCATTGGCCTCGGGCGCCGGTGCGCCCGTCTCGCGGTTGGTGCGGTCGATCATGCCGATCACCGCGATGGCGGACATATGCACCTTCAAGGGCGCTAGCATGGTCTTCATGGTGTCGCTCAGATAGTCGTAGGCGAGCTCGGTATTGGCCCAGATGGTATCGCCGCCATAGGGCGGAATATCGACGCCGTAGAGCATGCTGATCGCCGGCGGGCGGGCGAGAAAGGGCGAGTCCGTGTGCCAGCCCTCGCCGAAGATCATTTTGGTTTTGGTCTCGGCTTCCTTGACCACCGGCTGAATGTTGGGATGGTCGGCCAAGCCCTTGGTATAGGCGTCGGTGCCGAAGTCGCCGAAGCGCCGGGTGAAGGCTTCCTGGTCCGCGTGGCTTATCTGCTGGTCGCGGAAATAGATCATCTTGTGCCGGTAGAGCGCGTCGGCGATCTCGTCGAACTGGGCGTCGGTCAGCGCCGACAAGTCGACGCCGTCGATCCGCGCGCCCATGGCGGCGGCCAACGGCGCAACCGCGATATGGTCATACGCCTTGGCGCTATTGTCGAATTTTCCGGTCGGTTGCAGTCTCATGCGCCGGCGCCCATTTGCACCTATCCTTCATGCGATGGGGCCAAGTCTAACCAACGCCGCCGGATACGGCGAGGCCGCTGTTATGAGCGCCGGCCTATTTGAGCTTCGCCATCTGCACCGCGGTGTCGCTCATACGCGACGAGAAGCCCCATTCGTTGTCGTACCAGCTCAACACCCGCACCATGCGTTTGTCGGTGACTTGGGTCTGGGTCATATCGAACACCGAGCTTGCCGGGTTGTGGTTGAAGTCGGACGAGACCAGCGGTTCGTCGTTGGTCACCAGAATACCCTTGAGCGCCTTGCCGCCGGCCGCCTTGGCGATCGCCGCGTTGACCTCTTCGGCCGTGGTGTTGCGCTTGGCCTCGACCACCAGATCGATCATCGAGACATTGGGGGTCGGCACCCGCACCGACGTGCCGTCCAGCTTGCCGGCCAGTTGCGGCAGCACCAGGCCGACGGCGCGCGCCGCGCCGGTCGAGGTCGGGATCATCGATGTGGCCGCGCCGCGCGAGCGGTGCAGATCTTTGTGCAGCGTATCGAGCACCGGCTGGTCGCCGGTGTAGCTGTGCACCGTGGTCATGAAGCCGTGCTTGATGCCGATGGCCTTGTCGAGCACCGCGGCGACCGGCGCCAGGCAGTTGGTCGTGCACGAGGCGTTGGAAACGATCTTGTGGGACTTGCGCAGTTTGTTGTCGTTGACGCCTTGCACCACGGTGACATCGGCGCCGGTGGCCGGCGCGGAGATCAGCACTTTCTTGGCGCCGGCGGCAAGATGCTTTCCGGCGGCCTCTTTCGAGGTGAAAATGCCGGTGCATTCCAACACCACGTCGATGCCCAAATCGCCCCAGGGCAGGTCGGCGGGGTCGCGTTCGGCGAACACTTTAACGCGCTTGCCAATCTTCGATTTCGCACCCAAGTCGATCCAGCCCTTGCCACTGCGCACCGTGCCGGGGAAGGGGCCGTGGATGGTGTCGTGGCGCAGCAGATGGGCGTTGGCCTCGACCGATCCCAGATCGTTGATGGCGACGAAGGTGATGTCGCGCCGGCCTTGCTCGTAGGCGGCCCGCAAAATCAGACGGCCGATCCGGCCAAATCCATTGATCGCAACGCGTGTTGCCATGATTACTCTCCGTATGTGTCGTAATTGCCTATAATTCTGCCCGAACGGCGTCGGCGACGGCCTGGGCGGTGATACCAAAATGATCGTAGACTGCTGGCGCGGGCGCCGAGGCGCCGAAACTGCGCATGCCCACCACCTTGGCCTCGTCGACCCCATAGCGCGCCCAGCCGAAACACGATGCTGCCTCGACGGCGACCCGCGCGCCCGTGCCCAATACCTCGGCCCGGTAGGCGTCGCTCTGTTGGTCGAACAGTTCCCAGCACGGCATGGTCACCACCGCGGTGGCGATGCCGTCGGCCTGTAACAGGCCGCGCGCCGCCAGGGCGATTTCAACCTCTGAACCGGTCGCCAGAATAGTTGCCTGACGGTCGCCGCCCCCCTCGACTCCGGCGATCACATAGGCGCCGCGCGCGCTCAAATTCTCGTCGGTATGTTCGGTGCGCACCGTCGGCAGACCCTGACGAGTCAGCGCCAGCACCGAGGGGGTGGTCGTGTTCTCGACGGCGAGCTGCCAGCATTCGGCGGTTTCCACCGCATCGGCCGGGCGGAAAACGTTTAAATTGGGAATGGCGCGTAGCGATGCCACATGTTCGACCGCCTGATGGGTCGGCCCATCTTCGCCCAGCCCAATCGAATCGTGGGTCATCACATAGACCACCCGCAGGCCCATCAGCGCCGATAGGCGGATCGAGGGCCGACAATAGTCGGTGAAGGTCAGGAATGTGCCGCCATAGGGGATAAACCCATTGTGCAGCGCCAGGCCGTTCATCACCGCCGCCATGGCATGTTCGCGCACCCCGTAATAGACGTAGCGCCCGCTAAAATCCTCTGGCGAAATAGGGTCGGTCGCCGCGGTCTTGGTGTTGTTCGACCCGGTCAGATCGGCCGAGCCGCCAATCATCGCCGGCAGATGCGCGGTCAGCACTTCCAACGCTTCCTGGCTGGACTTGCGCGTCGCCCATTTGGGTGCGTCGGCGGAAAGCTGCGCCTTATAGGCGTTGACGGTGGCCGCTAGATTGGCTGGCAGATCGCCCGACTGAATTTCATCGAAGGACGCCCGGGTGTCGTCGTCGAGCGCCGCCCGGGCGTCATCCCAGGCGCCGCGGGCAGACCCGCCGCGCTGGCCGGCATCGCGCCAGGCGCTGAGAACATCGTCCGGCACCTCGAAGGGGGCATGCGGCCAGCCCAAGGCCTCGCGGGTGGCGGCAATCTCATCGTCGCCGAGCGGCGCGCCATGGGTCGCCGACGTGCCTTGCTTATTCGGCGAGCCGTAACCGATTACCGTGCGGCAAGCGATCATCGAGGGCCGGTCGCTTTGTTTGGCCGCGTCGAGCGCCTGGTCGATAGCGTCTTGGTCGTGACCGTCGACCCGCGTGACGTCCCAGCCGCTGGCGGCGAAGCGCGCGATCTGGTCGTCGGATACGGTCAGGTCGGTGCCGCCATCGATGGAAATCGAATTATCGTCGAACAGAACGATCAGTTTCGACAGCTTGAGATGGCCGGCGAGTGAGATCGCCTCGTGGCTAATCCCTTCCATCAGGCAACCATCGCCGGCAAAGACATATGTGAAATGATCGACCAGAGCGTCACCGAAGCGCGCATTCATCAGGCGTTCGCCCAGCGCCATGCCGACGGCGTTGGCCAATCCCTGGCCCAAAGGCCCGGTGGTAGTTTCAATCCCAGACGCGTGACCATATTCAGGATGGCCAGCGGTGCGACTGTGGAGCTGGCGAAAATTTTTGATCTCGTCGAGTGTCATGTCGCTATAGCCGGTCAAATGCAGCACCGCATAGAGCAGCATCGACGCATGGCCATTGGACAGGATGAAGCGGTCCCGGTTGGGCCATTGCGGGTCGGCGGAATCGAATTTCAGATGGCGGGCGAACAGCACCGTAGCCATGTCGGCCATGCCCATGGGCGCACCCGGGTGACCAGAATTTGCCGCCTGGACGGCGTCCATGGCGAGCGCGCGGATGGCGTTGGCCATCTCGTTTTGGCCGGCGGTGCCGGCTTCCGTTGATGAACCGTTATTCATGGAGTGACGACGCGGCTTTCGATGACAAGAACGGCCGCAACGTTGACGCGACGACCTTAGGCAAGCGCCGGCAACATGCCCATCTGGTCAGTCGCCGTCAACGGCTTCGTCGGCGGTTTATCCCCGTAACGCCCGCGCGCCGTTTTCCGTCATTTCCGTCGGCGATCGAACGGCCTCGGTTGACCCTTCCAGACCGCTGGACGTACCATGGCGAAGGTGAATACCCACCTAGCTTCCGCGCCGCATCGGCGCTTGGCTTTGGCACCGCAACGGGCCGACTTTTTTGGCCCTCTACGAAGTTGAGAAAGGTTGCCCATGTCTGCTGTCGACGACGCCAATCTACGCCTCGATGCCGCGCTGTCGCGACTCGAGTCGGCCTTGCAGACCCATCTCGCGGCTCCCGACAAGGCGTCAGCCGCCGAAGCGGAGCGGGCCCGGCTGGAACAGGAGATGACGGCGGTACGTGGCGAATTTGCCAGTTTGAAGGAGACTTCCGCCGCTGTATCGCAGCGTCTCGATGCGGCGATAGGTAAAGTGAAGAATATGCTCGCCGAATAATTCGGCGCAGCAGGTCGGACATCTAGTTAAACGAGCGATTGGGAAATTCAGTGTCGCAAGTGGAAATTACCATCAACGGTCGTCAGTATCGCGTCGCCTGCGAAGACGGACAGGAAACCCACCTCACCAATCTCGCCAGCTATTTCGATGGCAAAATGGCATCGCTGATCGACGAGGTCGGTCAGATCGGCGATACCAGCCTGATGGTCATGGCCGGTTTGCTGATCGCCGACGAATTGTCGGACGCCAATGAGGAATTGACGCAAGCGCGCAATACCGCTGAGGCCGATTATGCAAATAAGGTGAGCGCTCTGGCCGCGCAAATCGAGAGCCTGGCCGATTCGCTCGGCGGGGATTAAGGGTCGCGACGAACGTCGCCCACTTGCGGCGGGCGGGGCCCGCACTTACTTTGACAGCGGGCGGTCTCTGGTCGGTGCGTTTGGCACTCTTGTCCCGGGGACCTTACTCATCGAATAGGGAGCTGTCCCTGCCGGGATCGAGGTCTCGATCATATGGCGCCCACCTGCTTGAAGCAGGTCTCGGTGGACTCGTCTCGCCGACTGCCGTACCGGGGCCGCCCACCCAAGATTTTTCACAGGAAAGCGTAGGACCGCCATCGCCGATACGCCCGATTCCGATAACCGTAACCTGAAGGCCGCCCTGCGCGAGGTCGCGCGGGCCGACCGGGACGCGCTGCAGTCGGGGCTCGGCGTGGCGTCGGCTACTGGATTGGTGGCGCGGTTCTCCAACACGCCGGGGCTGCGCGCCTTGCTGTCGCCAGGCGCTGTCATCGCCGGCTATATGCCGATCGGCAGCGAACTCGATTGCCAACCTCTGATGTACAAAATGGCGGCGGCGGGGGCGAGCTTGTGTCTGCCCGTTGTCACCGCGCCCGACGCGCCGCTGCTGTTTCGCCGCTGGGCACCCGACGACCCTTTGGTGACCGGTTCATTTGGTGTTTCGGAACCAACCGCAGCGGCGCCCACCGTGTCGCCGCAGGTCTTGTTGGTGCCTATGCTGGCGTTCGATAGAGCCGGCAATCGGCTGGGTTATGGCGGCGGTTACTATGACCGCACCCTCAAGGCGCTGCGCGCGGCGAACGCTGACCGGGCCGGTATCGTGGCGATTGGGGTTGCATTTGCCGGGCAGCTTCGTGACAAGGTCCCTGTTTCCGAAGATGACCAACCTCTCGACTGGATTCTCACCGAGGTTGGTGCGACGTATATTTCCGATGGATCCGCCGGCCCCCGCCTCGTAGGAACGCCAACATGAACATCTTGTTTTGCGGAGACGTTGTCGGCCGGGCCGGGCGCGATGTGGTGGTCGAGCATCTGCCGGACCTGCGAAAGCGGCTGGCGCTCGATTTCGTCATCGTCAACGGCGAGAACGCCGCCCACGGGTTCGGCATCACCGACAAGATCTGCGCCGATCTATACGAAGCTGGCGCCGACGTGATTACCACTGGCAATCATGTGTGGGACCAGCGCGACATTATCGGTCAAATCGACAACGATCCGCGCCTGTTGCGGCCGGTGAATTTCCCCGCCGGCACGCCGGGGCGTGGCGCGAATGTGTATGAAACAGCCCGCGGCCGCCGGGTCTTGGTGGTCAATGTGATGTGCCGCCTGTTCATGGACCCGCTCGACGATCCCTTCCCGGCGCTGGAGACCCTTCTACGCGATCATCCGCTGGGCGCCGCGGTCGATGCCATTGTGATCGACACCCATGGCGAGGCGTCATCGGAAAAAATGGCGATGGGCCATGCCTTCGACGGCCGCGCCAGCCTGATCGTCGGCACCCACACCCATGTGCCAACCGCCGATGCGCAGATTCTCGCCGGCGGCACCGCGTATCAGACCGATGCGGGCATGTGCGGCGACTATGATTCCGTGATCGGCATGCAAAAGGCGCCGGCAATCGCCCGGTTCCGCCGCAAGATGCCCGGCGAGCGGCTCAGCCCGGCGTCGGGACAGGCCGATCTCTGCGGTGTCTTCATTGAAACCGACGATAGCTCCGGCTTGGCGCGCTATGTGGCGCCGCTGCGTTTGGGCGGGCGATTGACGCCGGCCTTGCCGCTAGATGCCGGCGAGCGCCCCGGTGACGCGGCGCTATAACACGGCAATCGATAGTCGACGCGAAGCGCTCGCACCGGCTACCATATATGGTATAAGCGCAAACGATATCCGCATAACTTAGAGAAGTAGGGGCCATGGCAGGCCATTCCCAATTCAAAAACATCATGCACCGGAAGGGTGCGCAGGACAAAAAACGGGCAAAGCTGTTCGCCAAACTGGCGCGCGAAATCGAGGTAGCGGCGCGTATGGGCATGCCCGATCCGGCGCAAAATCCACGCCTTCGTTCGGCCGTCGCGGCGGCGCGCGGCGCCAACATGCCGAAGGACCGTATCGAGCGCGCGATCAGCAAGGCAGCCGGCGGTGACGACGGCGCGGTCTATGAAGAAATCCGCTATGAAGGCTATGGACCGCACGGCGTGGCCTTGATCGTCGATGCGTTGACCGACAACCGCAACCGGACGGCCTCGGAGGTGCGTTCGGCGTTTTCCAAGTTCGGTGGCAATCTTGGCGAGACTAACAGCGTGGCGTTCATGTTCGACCGGGTCGGTCAGGTTCTCTACGCCGCTGACGCCGCCGATGCCGATACGATGTTCGAAGCCGCGCTCGAGGCCGGCGCGCAGGACGTGAACAGCTCGGCGACCGGCCACGAGATCAGTTGCGATCCCGACGATTTCGGCCAGGTCGTCGAAACCCTGGAGGCGACCTTCGGCGCCCCGGAATCGGCGGGCCTGACCTGGCAGCCCCAGAACACCATCGACGTGGATGTCGACGCGGCACAAACGCTTGTGAAACTAATCGACGCGCTGGAAGACGGCGACGATGTGCAGAATGTGTCGGCCAATTTCGAGATGAGCGACGAAGTGATAGCGCAGCTCGCCGACTAGGGGTCGGCGGCAATCACCGTGCGGACGCACGCGGAGGCTAATGAATGCTGCTGCTGGGCTTGGACCCGGGATTGCGCAATACCGGTTGGGGCGTGATCGAGACCGATGCCAACCGATTGCGCCACATCGCCAACGGTGTGGTGCGGTCCGGCGCCGGTCCGCTGGCTGATCGGCTACTGCGCTTGCACCAGGGCTTGACCCAGGTCATCGCTGAGTTTCAGCTCGACGGGGCGGCCGTCGAAGAAACCTTCGTGAACCGGGACGGTAAGGCGACCCTGAAACTGGGCCAGGCGCGCGGTATCGTCATGCTGGTGCCCGCCCAGGCCGGGTTAGCGGTCGCCGAATACCCGGCGAACACCATCAAGAAAAGCGTTGTCGGTTACGGTCACGCGGATAAGACGCAAATTGGCCATATGATTTCGGTGTTGCTGCCGGGCGCTGATGCCCAGTCCGCCGACGCGGCCGATGCGTTGGCCGTGGCGGTCTGTCATGCCCACCACATGGCGACAGAACAACGTTTGGAAGTAGTCGGATGATCGCGCGTCTGAAAGGCATCATCGACGAGTTGGGGCTCGACTGGCTGGTGGTCGATGTGTCCGGTGTCGGCTATTTGGTGCACTGTCCGGCGCGAACCATCAACACGCTGCCCGGCCTCGGCATGCCGGCCGAGTTGCATATCGAGACCCATGTGCGCGAAGCGCAAATTTCGCTGTACGGTTTTGCCGATGTACGCGAACGCGAATGCTTTCGCCTGTTGACGACAGTTCAAGGTGTCGGCGCCAAGGTCGCGTTGGCGATCCTCGGCGCCTTGTCGCCCGATCAATTGGTCGAGGCGATCCTGGCCCAGGACAAGGCGCAACTCTCGCGCGCCGACGGCGTCGGTCCGCGTCTGGCCGCCCGCCTGCTGACCGAATTGAAGGATCGAATTCTGACCGTGGCTGGCGGGCTGCACGTGGTCTCCGCCGATAGTGAAACACCGACGCCAGCGCCGGCAGCGGCCGCAGCAGCCGGTTCGGCGGGGGTGACTGCCGACGCCATTTCGGCGTTGGTCAATTTGGGCTATGGCCGGGCCGAGGCTTTCGGCGCGGTGACGCGGGCGATGGCGGTGCCCGATGAGGCAAGCTCGCTCGAGGCGCTGATCCCGGCGGCGTTGAAGGAGCTGGGCCAATGAGCGACATCGCCGCCGATGGCGCGCCGGATCGGTTGGTCGACGCTAAAGTCGGGGCCGATGACGGTGCCGAAGCCAGTTTGCGTCCGCAAACCCTGGACGCGTTCGTTGGCCAGCGCACGCTGTGCGATAACTTGTCGGTCTTCGTTACCGCGGCGCGCCAGCGCGGCGAGCCGATCGACCATGTGTTGCTCCACGGTCCACCGGGTTTGGGTAAAACCACGCTGGCGCGCATCGTCGCGCAAGAGCTCGGCGTTGGTTTCCGCGCAACGTCGGGGCCGATCATTACCAAGGCCGGCGATCTGGCGGCGGTTTTGACCAATCTACAGCCCCGCGATGTGCTTTTTATCGACGAAATTCACCGCCTCAATCCGGCGGTCGAAGAAGTACTCTACCCGGCAATGGAAGATGGCGAGCTCGATCTGATGATCGGCGAGGGCCCGGCGGCGCGTTCGGTGCGGATCGAACTACAGCCCTTCACGCTGGTTGGCGCCACCACCCGGCTGGGCCTGTTGACGACGCCGTTGCGCGACCGGTTCGGCATTAACATGCGCTTGGAATTTTATTCACCCGCCGAATTGGTCTCCATCGTCCAGCGCAACGCCGCTCTGCTCGACCTGCCGATCACCGATGCCGGCGCCGCCGAAATCGCCAACCGCGCCCGGGGCACGCCGCGCGTCGCCGGCCGGCTGCTGCGTCGGGTGCGCGACTTCGCCGTCGTTGAAGCCAGTCTGCCAGTAGACGACGCGGTCGCCGACAAGGCGCTGACGCGTCTGGAAGTCGACGCCCGCGGCCTCGATTCGATGGACCGCCGTTATATGCGCCACATCATCGAAAATTACGCCGGCGGCCCGGTGGGTATTGAGACCATCGCTGCCGCGCTGTCGGAAGAGCGCGACACGATCGAAGATGTCGTCGAGCCGTTCTTGATGCAGCAGGGGTTCCTGCAGCGCACGCCGCGCGGACGCATGATCACCGCCGGGGCCTATGGCCATCTCGGTCTGGAGGCACCCGATCCCAGCCAAGGCGACCTTTTGGACGGCCATACCGTTGCCACAAATGATTCTCATAATTTCGGTTTGGACGACGATGGCGTCGACTGACGGTCGAAATAGGGTGGCGAATGACGAACATGCAACGCAGCGGGATGGCGCCCGCGGGTGGTTTGAAGCTGGCGAGCATTTTTTGCCGATGCGGGTCTATTACGAAGATACCGACGCCGCGGGCATCGTCTATTACGCCAACTATCTCAGATTTGCCGAACGAGCCCGCACCGAAATGATCCGCTGCTTGGGTGTCGAACACCGCCAGTTGATGGCGGACGCCGGTATGGCTTTTGCGGTGCGCAGTTGTGCGGCGGAATATCTGCAACCGGCGCGCCTCGACGATAAAATAGCCGTGCGCACGCGTATCAACGCGGTCGGTGGCGCCAGCCTCAAGCTGACCCAACGGGTCATGCGTCTGGACGATGCGCAAAGTGAAACCGAACTCGTCGAACTAAAAGTTCGCTTGGCCTGCATCGATAACAATCAACAACCGGCGCGGATGCCGGCGGATATTCGCCGCACCGTTGCGACGTTCATCGCGTCGTAGCGCGCGCTTAGCCAGAACCGTTCACGAAAACGGCGTTAGCACAGGTCTTCAGCAACAAGGACAATCTTTCACGATGGAACCAAATATCATTGATACGGTCACGGTGACGGGGGGCGCCATCGTGACCGACTTTTCGGTGTGGTCGTTGTTTCTGCGATCCGACATTGTCATCAAATTGGTGATGGTGGTGCTGTTCGTCGCGTCGTTCTGGTCGTGGACGATCATCATCGACAAATGGCTGCGGGTCCGCCGTTTGGAACGCGAAGCCCGACGCTTCGAGGAAAGCTTCTGGTCGGGCGGTTCGCTCGACGAGCTGTATGAAAGCTATGGCGCAAAGCCGCGCGACCCGATGTCGGCGGTGTTCGCCGCGGCGATGACCGAATGGCGGCGTTCGACCGAGCGCGGCCTGTCGACCACCGTGGCGCTGCGTACCAATCTGCAAGACCGTATCGAACGGGTGATGGACGTGACCCTGGGCCGCGAGATGGAGCGTATCGAACGCTATATGGTGTTCCTCGCCTCGGCCGGCGCGACGGCGCCGTTCATCGGGTTGTTCGGCACTGTGTGGGGCATCATGAACAGCTTCCAGGCGATTGCCGTGGCCAAGGACACCAGCTTGGCGGTGATCGCACCGGGTCTGGCGGAAGCCCTATTCACCACGGCCATGGGCCTCATCGTCGCCATTCCGGCTGTCGCCGCCTACAATAAATTCAGCACCGATATGAACCGCTACGCCCAGCGGCTCGACGGGTTCGCCGCCGAATTTACCGCCATCCTGTCGCGCCAGCTCGAGGAGGCGAAATAGCCATGGCGCGGCGGCACATCAGATCCAACCTGCGCCGGCCCAACAGCGGCCCGGTGACCGATATCAACGTCGCGCCCTTCGTCGATGTCATGCTGGTGCTGGTGATTATTTTCATGGTAGCGGCGCCGCTGTTGAATATCGGTGTGCCGGTCGATTTGCCGAAAGCGACCCTGAAGCCGCTCAACGAGAACCAGGACCCGCTGGTTGTCACGGTCGACGCCGAGGGAAACATTTTCATCCAGGAAGCCGAGGTCCCAGAAGACGCGTTGGTGCCGCGGCTGCAGGCAGTGACCCAGGCCAACCCCGATTTACGCATCTTCGTGCGCGGCGACCGGGCGATCAATTACGGCCGGGTCATTCAGGTCATGGGGATGATCTCGCAAGCCGGATTTTCCAAAGTGGCACTGATCGCCGAGGCTCCGTTGCCCGGCGAAAGCATTAAGTGAGCCGAGGCGGACGATTAAGACAATGATGGGTTTCACCAACATGCGCAGCGGGGTCTTCACCTCCATTAGCGCCCATCTGTTGGTGGTGGTGATAGCCCAATTCGGGTTGCCGCATCTGTTCACTCCGCCGGAGGTGGCGATAACGATCATCCCGGTCGAACTTATTCTCGATGATGTCAGCGCGCCGCCGCCGCCCGCGACGCCCGAACCGGAACCCGACGTGGCCGCGCCGCCACCGCCGCCCCCCGAACCAGAGCCGGAACCGGAGCCACCAGCGGAACCGGAGGTGGTGGAAGCGCCGCCACCGCCACCGGAAAAGCCAGAGCCGCCCAAAAAGGAACCGCCGAAGGAGCCGGAGAAGGTCAAACCGAAACCGTCGGAACTGACCCGCGCCAAGCCGCAATCGAAACCCAAGCCGCCGAAGCCGCCAAAACCGTTGCGTGATTTCGCAGATATTCTAAAAGATCTGCCGCCCGAAAAGACGCCGCCGAAAGACCAAGTCGCCGAAGCGCCAAAGGACAAAGACGAACCTACGCCGACACCGCCGCAAATAAATGACCAAGCGTCGGCAACCGAAATCGATCGCTTGCGGCAGATGATCCGTCAGCAAATCGAACCCTGTTGGAGCCCGCCCATCGGGGCGGTGGGCGCTGAGGATTTGGCGGTCGCGATTTTGATTCGTGTCGACCAGCGCGGCTTTGTCACTGACGCTCGGGTGGTTAATGTCGAGGCAATGGCGCGCAACACTTATGTTCAAGCCGCCGCCGACGCGGCGCGCCGGGCGGTGCTCAATCCGCGCTGCCAGCCGTTTGAATTGCCGCAGAAACGTTATGATCTGTGGAAGGAAATAAGGTTCAATTTCGATCCGAGGGAGATGTTGGGTTAGCCATGCTGTCATACACAAAGAAATTGCGCCGCCGGACAACGGTCCTGCTGACCTTGGTTGCGGCATTGATGTTACCGACAATCGCGCACGCACAGATCGATGTCGGTGTCGATCGTTTCACTGTCGAGCCGCTGTCGATCGCGGTGCCGGACTTCATTCCGGGAAGCGCCCAGGCACAGAAGCTTGCGGTCGATATCGCCACGGTGGTCGCCGAAGACCTGGAACGTTCGGGGCTGTTCGCGCCGCTCGATAAGCGCGCCTTTTTATCCCGGCCGGTCGGCCTGGCGGTGCGACCGAATTTCGTCAACTGGAAGCCGCTGAACGCCCAGGCGCTAGTCGTCGGCGAGGCGAAGTTGTCGGCGGAAGGCCAATTGAGCGCCGATTTTCGTCTGTGGGACGTGTTCGCCGAACAGCCGATGACCGGCCTCAGTCTGACGACCTCGCCGTCGAATTGGCGTCGCGTGGCGCATCTCATCGCCGATGCGATCTATGAGCGGATTACGGGCGAGCGCGGCTATTTCGATACGCGGATCGTTTATATTTCCGAGACCGGTCCGGCCGAGAAGCGCATCAAACGACTGTCGATCATGGATCAGGACGGCTCCAACCATCGCTTTCTGTCCGACGGCGATACCTTGGTGCTGACCCCGCGATTTTCGCCGACCCAGCAGGAGATCACCTATCTCGCTTATTTCAACAATCAACCGCGGGTCTACTTATTCAACATTGACACTGGCGAGCAGGAGGTGCTCGGCGATTTTCCCGGCATGACCTTCGCGCCGCGCTTCTCGCCCGACGGCAATCAGGTGGTCATGAGCCTAGCCGAGAACGGTAATTCGGACGTCAACGTGATGGACTTACGCACCCGCCAGGTGCGCCGTCTGACCACCCATCCGTCGATCGACACGTCCCCGAGTTTTTCGCCCGACGGCCGGCAGATCGTTTTCGAATCCGACCGGGGCGGTAGCCAGCAGCTTTATGTGATGAACGCCGACGGCAGCAATCAGCACCGCATCAGTTTCAAGTCGGGCGGGCGCTACGGCACGCCGGTATGGTCGCCGCGCGGCGATTTGATTGCCTTCACTAAAATCCAAAGCGGTTTATTCCATATTGGGGTGATGCGCCCCGACGGTAGCGGCGAACGCTTGCTGGCGAAGGGGTTCCTGGTCGAGAGTCCGACCTGGGCGCCCAACGGTCGGGTACTCATGTTCTTCAAGCAGAACAAGTCGGACGCCAAGGGGCGGGGCGGCAATTCGCGACTCTACTCGATCGATCTAACCGGTCAGAACGAGCGCGAAATTATCACGCCGGTGGAGGCGTCGGACCCCGCCTGGTCGCCGGCAAGTTCACGCTGAAATCCAAACAATGTGCAAAAAAAGTTGCTGAAAATACTACTAATTTCCGATGCTTGGGGCGGATGCTGTGCTTGATTCGACTCATACCCCCTCGTATAGTCCCCGCGCTATTAAGTGGCCGGAGAAGGTGATTCGGGGCGCCGCGCCGCCCGCGTTTGAGCGGCGCATAATCATATAAAATTGAAGAATAAGTCCGCGCCGTGTAAGGGGCGGACTGTAACGGCTTTAAGGAGTCAACGATGAGAATAAATCTACCAGTGGTCGTCGCTGCCGCGTTTCTTTTGGCTGCGTGTACGTCGGCATCAGATGAGGGGGACGGTTCGAGTAGCGATGGCGCTGCCACGACGACACCTTCAAGCTCGGGCACCAATGTCGCAACAGCTTCTACGGGTTCTGGCGCGAAGCCGGGTTCGCAGCTTGATCTGGAAATTAATGTTGGCGACCGGGTGCTGTTCGGGTTCGATCAGTCGACTTTAACCCAAGATGCTCGCACCACAGTCGAGCGCTGGGGCGCCTGGCTGGAAGTTTATCCGGCGAACCGGTTGGTGATCGAAGGGCATGCCGACGAGCGCGGTACGCGCGAGTATAACTTGGCTTTGGGCGAACGCCGGGCGAACGCGGCGCGTGAATATTTGGTCTCATTAGGCGTCGATCCGAACCGGATTAAAACGGTCAGCTTCGGCAAGGAACGGCCGGCGATCCCGGGTTCGAATGAAAACGCCTATGCGCAGAATCGCCGCAGCGTAGCGGTGCTCGACGCTGCCACGAATTAGATTGCCTCCTGAAATGCATGGTGCCGCCCCGGTTCGCCGGGGCGGCGGCCGTCGATCAAGCGCGCCAGGCAAGCGCGCTACCACAGCCTCGGCCCGTTACGGGATCCGGGGCTGTTTGTTATCGTCGCCACAGTTTCGCCGAATTAGGGCGGCAGGCTGTGCGCGCGTGATTGACGTTAGTAGTGATCTTGCGCATATCGGGATTCTAAATTCGAACAACCTTAAGGACGGTGCCATGACCACATCTTATGGCCAGCTCGTTTTCCCATTGACCCGCCGCTGGCTGAGCCCGGTGCTCGCGATCGGTGTCATCGCCGTCACGCCGTTATTGGCGCCCGCGCCGGCAGCGGCCCAATCGAGCGATGTGCAGCCCCTGGTGAATACAATCAATCGCCTGGAGCGCCAATTACAGGCGCTCGAACGCACGGTCTATCGCGGTGGCGCGCGGCCGGCCGGGGCATCGAGCGGTGCCTCAGCGGGGTCTGGCGGCGCGGTGCCGCCGGCCGCGGTTTCCCAACTGCAATTCAAAGCCAGTCAGCTCGAAGAGCAAATGCGCGGGCTGACCGGGCAGATCGAGGAGATGGGCTTCAAGGTAAACCAGATCAGTGCCCGGCTCGACCGACTGGTCGCCGATGTGGATTTCCGCCTGCGCGCGCTCGAAGACAATAACGACCGGGCCAATACCGTGCCCGGTCCCACCGCGCAAAATTTGCGCTCGCAATCGGGCTCGCCGGCGCCCGCCGCAAGTAGTTTCACCGCCAATCCGTCTAGTGCGCCCGCTAGGTCGGGCAGCCTGGGAACCTTGACCCAGAGCCAGATTGACGCCGCCGGTATCAAGCGGCCAGCGGCCGGTGCCTCCGCAACCCAACAGGCGAGCACGACCCCGGCCGCGCCCGCTCCGGCGCCTGCTGCGACGGCGACCCTGCCGGAGGGCTCGCCCGAGGATCGTTATAATTACGCGCGCGGTTTTCTGATGCGCCGCGACTATGCCGGCGCCGAACAGGTGCTGCGCGCCTTTGTCGAGACTTATCCGGAAAATGCGCTCTCCGGGAACGCGCAATATTGGCTCGGCGAGACCTTCTATGTGCGCAACGATTTCGGCACTGCGGCGCGAACCTTCGCTGACGGGTTCCAGCGCTATCCCGGCAGCAGCAAGGCGCCGGATAACCTGCTTAAACTGGGCATGTCGCTGGCGGCGCTCGACCGCACCGAGGACGCCTGCATTACCTTGGATAAACTGGCCAGTGAATATCCAAAATCGTCGGCCAGCATAAAGCAGCGCGCGCAAAGCGAACGCACCCGCTTGAAATGCTAGCTACGGCGCGGCCTCCTGCCGCGCTACCAGCCGGTCCACTAATGCCCGATTTACCGACACTGCTGTCGGACGACGAATTCGACGCTTCGATGGCGCGGTTGGCGCCGTTCGAGAGCGCTCCGACACTCGCTGTTGCCGTATCGGGAGGCCGCGACAGCATGTGTCTGGCGCTGTTGGCGGCGCGCTGGGCGGCGCGCCACGACGGTGATGTGGTGGCGGTGACTGTCGATCACGGCTTACGCCCGGACTCTGCGACAGAGGCGCGGCAAGTGAGGGACTGGCTGCGCGCCCAGGATATCCCCCATCAAATTTTGCGGTGGCAGGGGCCGTATCCGGCAAGCGGCATTCAAGCCGCCGCGCGCCAGGCCCGTTATCGTCTACTCACCGATTATTGCCGCGATCAGGCGATCTTACATCTCCTGGTTGGCCATCATCGCGACGATCAGGCCGAGACTGTCCTGATTCGCCAGGAGGGTTCGAGCGGTCGCGACGGTTTGGCGGCGATGGCGCCGATCAGCGAACGCAAAGATGTTCGGCTGCTGAGACCCTTACTTGAGATGCCGCGCGACCGTCTTTCGGTCACCTTGACCGCCGTCGAACAAAGTTGGATCGACGATCCGAGCAACGACAACAGGGAAATGGCCCGTGGTCGGCTGCGCGCGCGACCCAACGACATGTTGCTGGCCGATGCTTTAACAACCGCGCGGGTCTGCGCGGATGAACGGGTTTTGGCCGAACAGGCGACCGCCGATTTGGCGGCGCGGGCGCTGCGCTTCCATCCCGGGGGATTTGTGACCATCGACCGCCGCGTTCTTATGTCAGGGGCGCCGGACATCGGGAAACGGGTGCTGGCCCGAGCCGTCATGGCGATCGCCGGCCGCCGTTATGCCCCGCGCAGCGAGCGCATCCACCGGTTATGGCTGGCGCTGACAGACGCCGATTTCCCTGGTCATACATTGGCTGGCTGCCGGCTCGTCAGGCAGGAAAAGCGAGTCTATGTCTGTCGCGAAGCCGCCGGAATCGGGCCTCCCGTGAACCTTGTCGCGGGTACGACCGGGGTCTGGGATAAGCGGTTTTCGGTATCGGTCACGAAGAATTTAGGCTCAGAGGCGCGTCTAGACGCGCTGACAGCGTCTGGCTGGCAACAAATCGTCGCGCGTGACCCCAACCCGCGCATGAGGGCCATTCCCTATGCCGCGCGAACGGTCTTACCGGCTCTTTGGCAGGGTGATTCAGTCATGGCGGTGCCCCATCTGGGTTACGTTAACGCGCAAAACCCCTTGGTGAGCGCGGATTTCACGCTGAAATGGCAACCCCCGCTGGCGGTCGCGCCGGCGCGCTTCGGTAAGGTCTGATTATGGAATTAGACCTACCATGAGGCGGGCAAAGCCATTGCCTCCGCTGTGTTTCGTACCCATGTGTGATAGGAGCGCGGCGAGCGGGTGTGGCGGGCCGTCGCATGTGCATTTGCGCTGTAATAAGTCTAAGGTATAACCGTCGGGTCAACGGAGTAGGCTGTTGAATAATATCGGTAAAAATCTAGCCCTGTGGGTGATCATCGCCTTGTTGGTTGTGGCGTTGTTCAACCTATTCCAAAGCTCCAGCCGCGACGGGGCTTCGCAGCAGCTCGCCTTCTCCGATTTTCTCGCTCAGGTCGAAAGCGGCCAGGTGGCCGATGTTACCATCGAAGGTAACGACGTTACGGGGACCTTGCGCAACGGCACCTCGTTCAAGACTTACACCCCAGACGATCCGCAATTGGTGCAGCGCCTGACCGACCGGGGCGTGCGTATCACCGCGGCGCCCGAGCGGTCGATCCATCCGGTTCTCGGCATGCTGTTTACCTGGCTGCCGTTTATCGTGATCGTCGCCATCTGGGTGATTTTCATGCGCCAAATGCAGGGCGGCGGCGGTGGTCGCGGCGCCATGGGGTTTGGCAAATCGCGCGCGAAATTGCTCACCGAGCATTCCGGCCGGGTCACATTTGAAGATGTTGCCGGCGTCGAAGAGGCTAAACAGGAAGTCGAGGAAGTTGTCGAGTTTTTGCGCGACCCGCAGAAATTCCAACGTCTCGGCGGCAAAATCCCCAAGGGCGTCCTTTTGGTCGGCCCTCCTGGCACCGGTAAGACATTGTTGGCCCGCGCCATCGCCGGCGAGGCCAATGTGCCGTTCTTCACGATTTCCGGTTCCGACTTTGTCGAGATGTTTGTCGGCGTCGGCGCCAGCCGCGTGCGCGACATGTTCGAGCAGGGCAAGAAGAACGCGCCGTGCATTATCTTTGTCGATGAGCTTGATGCGGTGGGCCGTCATCGCGGCGCCGGTCTCGGCGGCGGTAATGACGAGCGCGAGCAAACCCTGAACCAATTGCTGGTCGAAATGGACGGTTTCGAAAGCAATGAGGGCGTTATTCTGGTCGCAGCGACTAACCGCCCCGATGTGCTCGATCCCGCACTGTTGCGGCCCGGCCGCTTCGACCGGCAGGTCGTGGTGCCGAACCCGGATATCATTGGCCGCGAAAAGATCCTCAAAGTCCATATGCGCAAGGTGCCGTTGGCGCCGGATGTCGAGGCCAAAACCATCGCTCGCGGCACGCCCGGATTCTCCGGCGCAGACCTTGCCAATCTGGTCAACGAAGCCGCGCTGCTGGCCGCTCGCAAGGGTCGCCGCATGGTGACCATGGCCGAGTTCGAGGAGGCCAAGGACAAGGTCCTGATGGGCTCCGAACGACGTTCGATGGTGATGAGCGAAGACGAAAAGCGCCTGACGGCCTATCACGAGGCCGGCCATGCGCTCGTCGGCCTGCATGTGGAAGGCTGCGACCCGCTGCACAAGGTAACGATCATTCCGCGCGGGCGGGCCCTGGGCGTGACCATGTCGCTGCCCGAACGCGACCGCTATACCTATTCGCAGCTTGAGCTGAAGGCCAGAATTTCCATGATGTTCGGCGGCCGAATTGCCGAAGAGCTTATATTTGGCAAGGAACACATCACCACCGGCGCGTCGAACGACATCAAAGAGGCGACCAGCCTGGCGCGGCGCATGATCACCGAATACGGGTTCAGCGAGAAGCTGGGGCCGTTGCGCTACGAAGACAATCAGGAAGAGGTCTTCCTGGGCCATTCGGTATCGCAGCACAAGAATGTCTCCGACGCGACCGCCAAGATAATCGACGAGGAAATCCGTTCGCTTGTCGAGGGTGGTGAGGACGAAGCCCGCAAGGTTCTCACCGACAATATGGAAGAGCTCCATATCGTCGGCAAGGCGCTGCTGGAATACGAAACCCTGTCGGGTGACGAAGTTCGACATCTGCTTGACGGTGGCGAGATCGACCGTCCGGACCCCGACGACGATGCTGGCGATCGTGCCCGCTCGTCGGTTCCCTCGAGTGGCGCCGCCGGTAAGAAGCCCAGCGGCGGGTTCGAGCCGGAACCCCAGCCCCAGGGCTGACGCCGACATTCGAGATCAAACAACCTCAATCCGCCCCTTGGGGCTGATTTCAGGCGCCGACGCCCAGTTGATGTGTGCGGGAGGGCAGGCGGCGCCGCTGGCTGGCGGTCTGTTGGCATTTACCCATGGCAAGCTGGTATCCCCCGACAAAGCGGGTCGCCAACGAACGTCGATCCACCCGATCGGTGAGCTGATTGCCGCGGCCGCCGAAACAGCCGATCCCGAGGCGGTCCGCGCGTGTCTGGCGCGTCTCGTCGAACCGACACACCCCTACGTCGATACCGTGATTTCCGGGCCCAGCGGCCGTCCGCTGGTGATGGGGGTCCTGAACGTGACGCCCGACAGCTTTTCCGATGGCGGCGACTATGCCGATACGGACACCGCGATTGCCCATGGCCGGGCGCTCCACGCGGCCGGTGCGGATCTTATCGATGTCGGCGGTGAATCGACCCGGCCCAGCGCCACTCCGGTGACCGTAGAGGCGGAAATCTGCCGTGTCATGCCCGTGGTCACCGCGCTGGCCGGCGAGGAGATTCCAGTTTCTATCGATACCCGCCGTGCTGCCGTGATGGATGAGGCCATAGCCGCCGGCGCAACGGTCGTCAATGATGTCTCGGCGCTGCAGTTCGACCCTGCGGCGCTCGACGTGGTCGCCGCCAGCGCGGCCAGCGTCATCCTCATGCATATGCAAGGCGCGCCCGAAACCATGCAGGCGGCGCCGCACTATGATGATGTGGTGCTCGACGTTTATGCCGCCTTGGCTCGGCGGGTGGCGGCCTGCGAGGCGGCAGGCATCGACCGGTCGCGAATTTGCGTCGATCCGGGGATCGGGTTCGGCAAAACGGTGGCCCATAATATGGCGTTGATCTCCGCGCTCGGCACTTTCCACGGGCTCGGCTGCGCGGTGGCCATTGGGGTGTCGCGGAAAAGCTTCATCGATGCCGTCGCGGGGACAACGCAACCGAAGGACCGCTTGGCCGGATCGTTGGCGGCCATGCTGACCGCCTTGGACCAGGGTGCGCAGATCGTGCGCGTCCATGACGTGGCCAAGACGGTGCAGGCGGTGGCCCTGTGGCGCGAGGCCCAAATGGCGCCCTAGGGCGGCCCGACATAGAAATGATAAATTCGCGCCACTTTGCTATAAGGCAGTGATGGGGCGACTGGGACACACACAATGACGCGCAAGCTCTTCGGCACCGACGGCATTCGGGGAAAAGCAAATGTCGAGCCCATGACCGCGCAGACCGCGCTGCGTGTGGCGATGGCGGCGGGACGGCATTTCACCCGCGGCGAGCATCGCCATCTGGCGGTCATCGGCAAGGATACACGGCTCAGTAACTACATGCTCGAGCCGGCCATGCAGTCGGGCTTTATCTCCATGGGTATGGATGTGGTGCTCGTCGGGCCGATGCCGACACCGGCGGTGGCCATGCTTACCCGCTCGTTGCGGGCCGATGTGGGGGTGATGATTTCAGCCTCGCATAACCTCTACGAAGACAATGGCATCAAATTGTTCGGCCCCGACGGCTACAAATTGTCCGACGCGGTCGAGGAAAAGATCGAAGCCATGACCGAAAACGGTCTCGGCGACCATCTCGCGACTTCGAACCGCCTCGGCCGCGCCCGGCGGCTGGAAGACGCGCCGGGCCGTTACATCGAATTCGTCAAGCACACCTTCCCGCGCGGTCTCAGCCTGGAAGGTCTGAAGGTCGTCGTCGATTGTGCCCATGGCGCGGCCTATAAGGTGGCGCCCCAAGTCTTGCATGAATTAGGTGCGGCAATCGTTCCCATCGCAGTCGATCCCGACGGCACCAACATCAACAAGGATTGCGGTGCAACATCGCCGGCGGCCATGTGTGCGCAAGTGATCGCCCAGGGGGCCGATCTGGGAATTGCCTTGGACGGCGATGCCGACCGGGTCATCGTCGCTGACGAAAAAGGCGCGATCCTCGATGGCGATCAGGTGATGGCGCTGGTCGCGCGCACCTGGCATGCCCGCCAGCAACTGACCGGCGGCGGTGTGGTGGCCACGGTCATGTCGAATTTAGGGTTCGAACGCTATCTCGAAGGCATCGGCCTGGAGCTGGTGCGTACGCAAGTGGGCGACCGCTATGTTTTGGAGCATATGCGCAAGCATGGCTACAATGTTGGCGGCGAGCAGTCGGGGCACATTATCTTGAGCGAATACGCCACCACCGGCGACGGGCTGATCGCCGCGCTACAGGTGTTGGCGGCCCGCGTCGAGGGTGGTGTGCCGTTGAGCGAGATCGGCCGCGCCTTTACACCTTATCCGCAAATATTGCGCAATGTTTCGGTGAATGGCGGAGCGCCTTTGGACAATGACCGCGTGAAACGGGCGATCGCCGATGCCGCAGCCAGCTTAGGCGACGATGGGCGTGTGTTGATCCGGCCCTCGGGGACCGAGCCGGTCATTCGGGTCATGGCCGAAGGCCGCGACGAAGCCAAGGTGGGGGCCGTGGTCGACACCATCGTCGGCGCCATTGAGCAGGCCGGTGCGGCAGCCTAATCATGACCCCGCGCCCTTAACCGGCGCAAATCGATGAACGGGCGGGTTTTAATCATCGCCGGTTCGGATTCGGGCGGCGGCGCGGGTATTCAGGCCGACATCAAGTCGGTGAGCGCGCTGGGCGGCTTCGCCATGACCGCGATCACCGCTTTGACAGCGCAGAATTCATTGGGTGTTCACGCCATCCATCCGGTCGATATCGATTTTGTCTCGCGTCAGATGGCGGTGGTGCTCGACGATCTCGGCGCCGACTGTCTGAAAACCGGCATGCTGCACAATGTCGAGGTGATCGAGGTAGTTGCCGACATGATCGTCGACAAGGCGGCTGGTCTGCCCCTGGTCGCCGACCCGGTGATGGTGGCGAAAGGCGGCGCCAGCCTGCTCGACGACGCGGCCCATGCGGCGTTGATCGAGCGGATCGTGCCCTTGGCGGCGGTGTTGACGCCAAACGCGCCGGAGGCGGCGGCGCTGACCGGCATCGATGTTCGTGATGAAGCCAGCCAGCAGGCCGCGGGTGAGGCCTTGCGGGGGCAGGGCGCGGATGCTGTGTTGGTCAAGGGCGGTCATATCGAGGGATCGCAAATCGTCGACCTGCTGGTCACCGGCGATGGCGCTATGCGTTTTGAAAGTCCGCGCATCCAGACTGCCCATACCCACGGCACCGGCTGTACGCTCGCCTCGGGCATTGCCGCTGGCTTGGCGCAGGGCATGGATCTGCCGGCCGCCGTCGCGCGCGCCCGCGCCTATGTGATGGCGGCAATAGCGGCGGCGCCCGGTTACGGCGCCGGCCATGGACCGATCGATCATACGATTACGGTCGATCCCCAGCGTATCGGCGGCTGACGCCGATATATATGGACGAAAGCCCCTCAAAAAAATCTAGCGAGACGCCACCCGGTTTCGTTTCCCTGGCCACCGCCGGCGCCCTGATGACGGTGCTGCTGTGGGGCGGTTCGTCGATGGCGACGAAACTCGGCACCGATTCGATGGATACGCTCACTTTGGGGGTGTTGCGGGTTGTCGCGGCGGGGCCGTTCGCGCTGATTCTGATTATTGTGATGCGGCTACGACTGCCCTGGCATACGCAATACAGGCTGCATTTCACGACCGTTGCAATTGTCGGCATGGCCTTGGCGCCCCTGCTATTTACCATTGGCGTGCAGTTCACTACCGCTGGTCATGCGGTTGTCGCCAGCTCATCGACCTCCATATTTACCGGCCTGATCGAGGCCGCCGCCCGCCGCCATTGGCCCCGGCTGCGCTGGTGGATCGGTATCGCCGTGGCCTTTGCCGGCGCGTTGATCCTGATCGCAGAATCCCTCGGCCTCGGGTCCACCGGGGCGACCTGGCAGGGCGACCTGCTGGTCATGTCGGCTGCTTTTTGCGGCTCGACGGGCTTTTATTTGGGCAGCCGGTTATCAATGCAATATGGCGCGCCTGCGGTAACTTTGTGGAGTCTGGTATTTGCCTGTGTCTTGCTGATCCCGGTGTTGGCGATTGCATCGTCATTTAGCGAATTATTGCAGCTCACCGTGCTGAACTGGTCTGTCGTTATTTACCTGGCCGCCGGCGCCTCGGTGATTGCCACCATTACCTGGTTCTACGCCTTGTCACGCGGTGGCATCAGCCGCATGGCGGTGTGGCAGTTTGCCTTGCCGATCGTCGGCATTGCCTTGGCGGCGATTGTTTTAGGTGAACCGGTCACGTGGCTCCTGGTAGCTTCGGTCGCCGTCATATTGTCGGGCATTGCCTTGGTACAATGGCGCTAGGGGCCGGGGGTCACGATGGTGAACATTCATGAAAACAGCACCGTGCGACTCTATGTCATCGCGCTTGTTGCGGTTCTGCTCTATGGCCTGACGCCGCTGTTCACCAAAATTGCTGTCGGGTCGACCGATGGCGTCACGGTTGGCGCGTTGCGCGCGATTGTGGCCGTGCCTGTGGCGTCAGCGATGATTTATGGCGGACGGATGCCATTACCGTGGCGTGGCAACGATAAGTGGCTGTTATTTATCTCCGGCGCCGGTGGGCTCGCCGCGTTCCCGCTATTGTTTAGCTGGGGTGTGCAACTGACAACGGCTGGCCACGCTGCGGCCGGAACCGCGTCTGGTGCTGTCATGGCCGGCATATTCGGCGCCTGGATCAACCGGCGCTGGCCCAGCCTTTATTGGTGGGCCGGCATCGCGGTGGGGCTGACCGGGGCGTTGTTGCTGATCTGGGAAGCTGTCGGTTTCGACGTTGAGGGCGTGACCTGGCAGGGCGATGTGCTGGTCTTCGCCGGTATGTTTTCCGGCGTTGTCGGCTACATCGCCGGGGCGCGGTTGACCCGCACCGCCGGGGCGACGGCGGTCACCCTGTGGAGCGTTTGTGTCGCGGCGATCCTGGTGCTGCCGGTGATCATATGGCACTCGGGTTGGTCGGCGATTCTCAGCATCGATATACCGAGCTGGGGGGCGATTATCGCGTTGGCCTGGGGCACCACGATTGGCGCTTATATTCTGTGGAACCGGGCAATTGCCGATGGCGGCATTGCGCGTATCGGATCGTTGCAACTGTTGCAGCCGGTTATCGGTATCAGCTTGGCGCCGCTGTTACTGAGCGAGCCCTTCACGCTGACGCTCGCGCTCGCCACGGCGGTGACGCTGATCGGCGTGGCGTTGATCCAGCGGGGCTAAACGCCAAGGACCGCAAGAAGCGGGTGGGTGGGGAGCCTGTCGATCCCTATTTTTACCCTCATGAGTACCACTCAAAATCCCTCGAACTTCCCGGCTACGAGAATTTCCGCCGGTCACGCCGTACTGGGCCTTTTGCTCGAAACTTTCGATCCAAGGCCGCTTTTGCGGCTGTTAGCGACATGGCGGCAGCGCGCCAGAATGCGCCGGCAACTGGCACACTTGGACGACCGCTTGCTGCGCGATATTGGTGTATCGCCGATCGAGGCCGGGCGTGAGATAATCAAACCGTTTTGGAGCGAGTAGAACGATGACGGTTCAGCAAGACATATCTCCGACGCACTATCCCGGATCCGATATGGATGCTCGGACGTTGCGGCGTATGGAGCGGGTGCTGCGCTGGCTCAGCGAGCATTATATCGACCAGCCGTCGTTGGAGGATACCGCGTCGATCATCGGTCTTGGCCCCCACCATTTCCAGCGGCTGTTCACCCGCTATGTCGGGGTCAGCCCGAAGAAATATGTACAGTTTCTCACCCTCGAGCACGCCAAGCGCAGCCTGGCGGCATCTGCCAGCGTGTTGGATGCGGCGTTTGACGCCGGTCTGTCGGGGCCGGGGCGGTTGCACGATCTGTTCGTCACCCACGAAGCCCTGACCCCAGGGGAGTGGAAGACCCAGGCCGATGGCCTCGACCTGCGCTATGGCTGGCACGACAGCCCGTTCGGCGATTGCCTGATCGTAGCGTCGGAACGCGGCGTCTGCGGGTTGGCTTTCGGCGCCGCTCAAGACCGCGCCCGGGCGTTTGAAAATTTGGCGCTTAGTTTCGGCGGCGCCCGCTTAACCTGGGATACGCCGGCCACAACCGAATTTGCCGATCTGGCGTTCGGCGGCCAGGGCAATATTCATCTGTTGCTGCGGGCCACCTCGTTTCAGCTCAAAGTGTGGGAGGCGCTGTTGCGCATCCCCCTGGGTGCCACCACCAGCTATACCGATTTGGCCTCGCGCATCGGCCGGCCGACCGCGGCCCGGGCCGTCGCCAGCGCGCTCGCCGCCAACCCGGTGTCCTGGCTGATCCCGTGTCACCGGGTCTTGCGCAGCGACGGATCGATCACCGGTTATCGCTGGTCGCCGACGCAAAAGCGCACCCTGTTAGCCTGGGAAGCCGCCCAGAGCGAGCGCGACAGCGCTGCTTAGTTAGAAAACGCTGCCGGACGGCTTTATCTACGGCGCGCCGCCCGCTAGTTTCGCCTCAATTCCGACCTGGGGTGACCATGACGACGCGATATTTTGAGGACTTTGAAGTCGGCGAATTGATGGAGACGGCGCCGGTGGCGCTGAGCACCGACGATATCGTCGAATTCGCCAAGCTTTACGATCCGCAGACATTCCACACCGACCCGGAGGCCGCTAAATCGAGCCCCTATGGCGGCTTAATTGCCAGCGGGTTGCAGACTATCGCTGTGGCCTTCGGGCAGTTCATCCGCTTAGGCTATTTCGTCAAATCCTCGTTGGGCGGACCGGCGACCGACGATGTCGACTGGCTAGCGCCGGTACGCCCCGGCGATGAGCTGAATACGGTGGTCGAGGTGCTGGAGGTGCGGCCCTCCAAGTCGAAGCCCGACAGGGGCATCGTGCGCCTGCAATTTACAATGAAGGTGGACGATATCCCCGTCGTCCGTTTCATCAGCACAACTTTCTTACGCCGCCGTCCGGCGGGCTGAGGCGACATCCCATGAGCGGATTATATCTGGAAGATTTTCATGTCGGCCGGCAGTTCGCCACCGAGCCGGTCAGCCTGAGCGAGGACGAGATCGTCGCCTTTGCGGAAAAATACGATCCGCAGCCGATCCATGTCGACAAAACCGCGGCCGCGGCGTCGATCTATGGCGGGTTGATCGCCAGCGGGTTCCAAACTGTCGCGGTGGGGGCGGGCCAATGGCTGCGCACCGGTCTGCAGGAGGGCACCGGCATGGGCGGGCCGGGGTTGCGCGATATCCGCTGGCTGGCGCCGGTGCGCCCGGGCGACGAATTGCACACAATTGTCGAAATCGCTGAAGCCCGACCCTCGCGCAGCAAGCCCGATCGCGGGCTTGTCCACTTCACCTACACGATGCGCAACGAGGCTGGAATCGTCGCCACATTCACCGCGATCATCATGGTCCGCCGCAGGCCCGACGCGGCTTAGCGCGGCGACATGGCCGCGGTTCGCCGGCGCGTGGTAATATTGGCGGTCGAGTTAAAACAGTGACGGTCATAGCGCGATGACGATCTTCGGCGCCGAGCTGAGCCCGGCGGAATTTGGCATGTGGGCGACATTCGCCGTCATCCTGGTGGCGTTGGTTCTCTATGCCGCCGAGCGGGTGGCGTTGGAGCTTACATCGCTGGGTATCCTGTGTGGGCTGCTGTTGCTGTTTCATTTCAATCCCGTCCTCGACACGGATGGCAAAAACCTGCTGGGGCCGGCGAGCCTATTGGCCGGGTTTGCCAATCCGGCGCTGCTCACGGTGGTGGCGCTGCTGGTGATGGGCGCTGGCCTGGCGCGCACCGGTGTGCTTGAGGCCGGCGCCGGGTTGCTGTTTCGCTATGGGCGCGGGCACGCGGCGGTCGCGCCGGCGATCGCCTTCGTTGCCGTGCTGGCCATCAGCGGATTTCTCAACAACACCCCGGTCGTGGTGATTTTCATACCGATCATGCAGGCCCTGGCCGACCGGTTGGGGCAGTCCTCGTCGAAACTGCTCATGTCCTTGTCGTTCGCCGCCATTCTCGGCGGGATGACCACGCTGATCGGCTCTAGCACCAACCTGCTGGTTTCCGGCGCGTTGGTGGGGCTCGGCGAGAGTGGTTTTAGCTTTTTCCAGTTCTTCGTGCCGGGCACCATCCTGGCGGTCGTCGGCGTCTTGTACGTGATCTTTTTCGCCCGCTATCTATTGCCCGATCGCGCCTTGCTGACCAGCGCCGTGGCCGGCGGCGGGCGCCAGTTTATGGTCGAGATCCATGTGCACGACGGATCTAAATTCGACGGCATGAAACCCCGTGGCGGGTTTTTTCCTGAGCTGGCCGATCTCAGCCTGCGCATTATCGTTCGCGAGGGCCTGTCTTACCTGGCGCCGTTCGATGACCGGTTTCAAATCATGGCGGGCGATACCCTGGTGGTGGGGGCGACGCGGCCGGCGTTGACTGAAGCGTTGAAGGGCGAGCCGGCGCAGTTTCACCCGCAATTGGGCCAAGACTGGGAACGGTTCGAGACCGAGGAAGGCCATCAGCGCTGGCAGGTGGGCAACCAGGTCCTCACCGAGGCGATGGTCACACCCGAGTCGCAGCTGATCGGGCAGAACTTAGAGCAAATCGGCTTTCGCTATCGTTATCATTGCGTTGCTTTGGGCATACAGCGGCGCTCGCAGATGATCCGCAGCCGGGTTACCGAGGTCAGGCTCGAACCGGGTGACGTGCTGTTACTGCAAGGCCGACAGGAAGACATCGATTCCCTGCGCGGTAATTCTGATATCCTGCTAGTCGAGTGGACCGCCATCGATATTCCTGCGGTGCATCACGCACGCAGTACCCTGCTTATTTTCGCCGCGGTGATCGCGTCGGCCGCGACCGGTCTCGTCCCCATCGCGGTGGCGTCGCTGTGCGGCGCCGGATTGATGTTAGCTACCGGCGTGTTGAACATTCACCAGGCCAGCCGTTCGATCGACCGTACTATTGTGATGATGATCGCTGCCGCATTGGCTCTGGGCGTGTCGCTGCAGGCGACCGGCGGGGCCCAGTTCCTGGCCGATGCGATGCTGGCCGCGGTCGGTGACGCCGCGCCGGCGGTGGTCCTGTCGGCGTTCTTTTTGCTGGTGGCGATATTGGCCAACCTGATCAGCACCAAGGCGACCGCGGTGTTGTTCACGCCGATTGCCGTCTCCATCGCCCAGGGCCTGGGCGTGCCGCCGGAGGCCTTCGTGGTCGCCGTGGTGTTCGCCGCCAATTGCTCCTTCGCCTCGCCGATCGGCTACCAGACCAATCTTCTGGTGATGGCCCCTGGCAACTATCGATTCGCCGATTTTGTACGGGTTGGTACACCGCTGCTGATCATCGTGTGGCTCACCTTTAGCCTCGTCGCGCCGTGGTATTACGGCATCTGATCGCTGGGCGATTGCCGGATGCGACAACGCGTCTATTGACGCGGGAGTGAAAATACCTACTTTCCGCGGTGGGCCATCCCTCCCCAACGAGGGGCGGCGTTCTGTAAGGGGCGCTTATCATGCGTAGTTCATTGTCGAAGCCGGGCATAAGTCCGGCTAGTCCTCTATTTTCATCTGGACCTTGTGCGAAACGCCCCGGTTGGGACGTCTCCGTATTATCCGCTGCGGCCCTCGGCCGCTCGCACCGGGCCAAAGATCCCAAAGCCAAGCTGGTCCGCGTGATCGAGGAGAGCCGAGAGATTCTCGGCATACCTGACGATTACCGAATTGGCATCGTGCCGGCGTCTGATACCGGGGCGGTGGAGATGGCCTTGTGGTCCCTGCTCGGGCCGCGCGGCGTCGATGTCCTGGCGTGGGAGAGCTTTGGCAGCGGCTGGGTCACCGACATCGTTAAGCAGTTGAAGCTGGACGATGTGCGGGTGCTCGAAGCGCCTTATGGTCAACTGGTCGATCTCGACCAAGTCGACCCAGAGCGCGACTGTATTTTCACCTGGAACGGCACCACCTCGGGCGTGCGTGTCGCCGACGGCGATTGGATCGCCGACGACCGCACCGGGCTCACCATCTGCGACGCCACCTCGGCGGTGTTCGCGATGGATCTACCCTGGGACAAACTCGATGCGGTCACCTGGTCATGGCAGAAGGTCATGGGCGGCGAGGCGCAGCACGGCATGCTGGTGTTAAGCCCGCGCGCCGTCGCGCGGCTGGAATCCTACGCGCCGCCCTGGCCCCTGCCGAAGATTTTCCGCCTGACCAAGGGGGGTAAGCTCAATGAAGAGATATTCACCGGCTCGACCATCAACACGCCCTCGATGCTGTGTGTCGAAGACCAGTTGGACGCGCTGGCCTGGGCGCAATCTATCGGCGGCTTACCGGCTTTGATTGCGCGCAGCGAAGGTAATTACCGGGTGTTGGGTGAGTGGGTCGCGGCCAGCGATTGGGCCGAATTCCTCGCCGAAGACCCGGCGCACCGCTCGTGCACCAGCGTGTGTCTTAAGATCGTCGACCCGTGGTTCACCGGATTGTCCGAGACCGATCAGGCAGCAACATCGAAGGCCGTCGCAACCCTGTTGGACAAAGAGGGTGTGGCCTACGACATCGGCGCCTATCGCGACGCGCCGCCTGGCCTGCGTATCTGGGCCGGCGCCACCATCGAACAGCAAAACCTGGAAGCTCTGACTCCGTGGCTCGATTGGGCCTACGCAACGGTCAAGTCCCAGGCCCCAGCTTCGGCCGCATAGAACCCCCCAAATATTCACCTGGCACGGCACGTCGCCGGCGCCCCAGCGATCCAAGGTTAAATCACATGGTCAAAGTCCTGATTTCCGATTCCATGAGCCCGCGGGCTGAGGAAATATTCACTAATCGCGGTGTCGAGGTCGACGTCAAAACCGACATGTCCGAGGAAGAGCTGATCGCCTGTATCGGCGACTATGACGGGCTGGCGGTGCGCTCGGCAACAAAGGTCACGGCAAAAGTCCTGGCGGCGGCGGAAAGTCTGAAAGTCGTCGGCCGCGCCGGTATTGGTGTCGACAATGTCGATCTCGACGCGGCGACCGCCAACGGCGTCGTGGTGATGAACACACCCTTTGGCAACGCCATCACCACAGCGGAACACGCCATCGCCATGATGATGGCGGTGGCGCGGCAAATTCCCATGGCCGATGTATCGACCCAGGCCGGCAAGTGGGAAAAGTCGCGCTTTGTCGGCGTCGAGGTCACCGGCAAGACCCTGGGCATCATCGGTTGCGGCAATATCGGCTCGATCGTGGCCGAGCGCGCCCTGGGCCTGAAAATGAAGGTCGTCGCCTTCGATCCCTATCTGACGGCCGAGCATGCCCGCGATATCAGTGTCGAAAAGGTTGAGTTGGATGAATTGTTGAGCCGCGCCGATTTTATCAGCCTGCACACGCCGTTGACCGATCAGACCCGTGGCATCATCGACGCCGCGGCCATCGCCAAGACGCGCAAGGGCGTGCGAATCATCAATTGCGCGCGCGGCGGCTTGGTGGTCGAGGCGGACTTAAAGGCGGCGCTCGAGTCGGGACATGTCGCGGGCGCAGCGGTCGATGTCTACGAAGTCGAACCGGCCAAAGAGAACGCGCTGTTCGGCACCGAGAATCTGGTCTGCACGCCCCATCTGGGCGCCTCGACCACGGAGGCCCAAGTCAATGTGGCGATCCAGGTCGCCGAGCAGATGGCCGACTATCTGCTGACCGGCGCTGTGGTCAACGCGCTCAACATGCCGTCGGTGTCGGCCGAGGACGCCCCGCGGCTGCGGCCCTATATGAGACTGGCCGAGCAATTGGGCAGCTTCGCCGGGCAGATGACCGAATCCGGCATCAAGGCGGTCAGCATCGAATATGAAGGTCATGCCGCAGAATTGAACACCAAGGCCTTGAATGCCGCTGTCTTGAAGGGTCTTTTATCTCCGTTATTGGAGGGTGTGAACATGGTAAGTGCCCCGGTTATCGCACATCAGCGTGGCGTCGAAGTTTCCGATGTCCGCCATGATCGGCAGACCGATTATCAGACGCTGATTCGGCTAACGATCACGACGGAGAACCAAACCCGCAGCGTCGCCGGCACTCTATTCGGCGACGACAAGCCGCGCCTGGTCAATGTGAAGGGCGTGCCGATGGAAGCCGAGCTTGGGCCGCACATGCTCTATGTCAACAACAACGACCAACCCGGCCTGATCGGCGGCCTCGGCACCGTTCTGGGCGAGGCGGGGGTCAATATCGGCACCTTCCACCTGGGCCGTACCGCGCCCGGTGGCGACGCGATTGCGCTGGTTGAGATTGACAATGAAGTGTCACCGGAAGTTCTCCATGCGGTGGCGAGCTTGCCCAATGTGGTGCAGGCCAAGGCCTTGTCGTTCTGATATGCGCACTGGATTCATCGCCACCGTCTCGTTTCTGGTACTGCTGGTCACGGTCGCCGGTGCGAGCGAACGCTCGACCCTGGCGGTGCCCGGTGGTCTTGCGGGCCTGGAGCGCGAGCGGGGGGACCAGAGCGGGATTTCCGAAGCCGCCGGGCCGATAATCGCGATCCGGCAGGACGGCAAACGCTTCGAAGTGGCGGTGACCGGCAAGACATTGGCGCTGCTACCCACCGATAGTCGAATTATCATAGCGCCGGCCCCCGATATGCTGCCCGACGGCGAGGTGACGGAAGGGCAAGGCGCGATCCGACGGGCCTGGCTGACCGGCGCGACCGAGCGTTACGCCCATGGCATCCTGGGCGACCCTATCGAGGCGTCCGGAGTTGGGATCGAACGCGCCGATGGGACGTTTTTATACTTCGACCTGGGCGACGATTCGGTTTTTGAAGATCGCCGCGCACGGCTTTTCGATTTCGATGGGGATGGTGATGACGAAATCATCGTCGTCAAAAGCTATCTCGACGCCGGGGCGACGTTGGCGGTTTTGGAAGCCAGTGACAAAACATTGAAGGTCGCCGCCGAGGCCGCGCCGATCGGCCGCTCCAACCGCTGGCTTAATCCCGCAGGCGCCGGTGATTTCGATGGCGATGGCCGGGCTGAAGTGGCCTATGTGGAAACGCCGCATATCGGCGGCACCCTGAAACTGTATGAATATGGCGACGGCAAGTTGACCCTGGATCTGCAAGCGCGGGGATTTTCCAATCACGCGATTGGCAGCCGCGAGCAGGACCAAGCCGCCGTGGTTGATTGGAATGGCGACGGCGTCGTCGATTTGCTGGTGCCTGATGCGCGGCGTCAGGTGTTGCGTATCGTTACCTTTGCCGGCGGTAAGTTCGAAGAACTCGAGCGAATTACCAATCCGCAGCGCATCGTTACCGCGGTGCTACCGGCCAAATTTGGTCAATCCGATCGAACCGTGGTGGTCTATGGGTTGGCTGACGGCACTTTGGTGGCGATTTCACCGTCGGGGACCCGGTAATCCGCGAACCTGCGGGCCATTGATTCGAGTTGACGCAATATTTAGAAAACGTCTGTACAATTGGGCTCGTAACGACGGCTGAATATCTTTAAGGTTTTCTTCACAGGTTCGGTGCCCGAATAGGGGCCAGCCAAATTGGGGGTCTAAATTGTTGAACGCCTCGTTGAACGGAATTCAGATGCCGAAGGTTAAACGCATAGCCAGCGTTGTCGCCGTCGCCGGTTTGGTGTCGGTCGCAAGCATTGGCGCGGCTAATGCTGCCGATCCGAAGACCAAGGGCCCCGCCGAAGCTGCAGCGGTCAATGCGCGGCTTTTGCAAACCGAAATGATGGTCGCCGCCTTGGCGTGCGATCTACGCCCGAGCTATAACCGGGCGATGCGCACATTCCAGACCGAACTCGTGGGCCATGGCAAAGTGTTGCGCTCCGTTTTTCGGCGCAATCATGGCGCCTCGGCGCAACGCCATTTGGATAAATACATTACCGCGCTTGCCAACGACGCCTCGAGCCGGAGCAATTTCGACCGGATCTCTTACTGTCAAACCGCCGCGACATTGTTCGACGATGTTCTGTCGTCGCCCTCGGCGGGCTTTGATCAGATGACCAAAAAGCTCATCCAGGAAGCGGCGCTACCGATCCAATCGCGCTGATTAGCGGCCCCGCCCGGGGCTATTCCCGAGACAATTGATAGAGACCCGCACGCCGGATGATTGTTTTCCGGTCGGCAACCGCTTGATCTCAATTTCGATGAATGTGGGGGCGCACGCCGTTGGTTATACCGCGGCCCGACGTAAGGCTGGCCCTGAGATGCGTTAGCACCTCAGGGCCGGTTGTTACGCTATTGCAGGATCAGTTCGACGCGCCGGTTTTGCGGCTCGCGGACGCTGTCTGGGGTCGGGACGAGAGGATCGGCCTCGCCGCGGGCAAATGTTGCAACCGATAACGGATCGATACCGAGCTGTCCCAGCTGGGTGCGTACCGCTTGGGCACGGCGGGCCGAGAGAGCGTCGTTATAGTCGGTCGCACCCGAACGGTCAGCGTGACCTGTGGCGGTGATACGAACCGCGCCGGTTCTCTGAGCGGTTGCTGCGGCGTCGCGCAGAATGGCCAGCGCCTCAGGCGTGATGACCGATTGATCCCAATCGAAGAACACGATGAAGTTACGCGGCGGCTCTGGGGCCGGCGGCGCCGGGGTCGGCGCGGGCGCTTGGGCCACCGGCTTCGGCGCCGGTGGTGCTGGCGGGATCATCGGCCCCGCCGGGTCGGTCAGGTTGAAGCGAAGACCTACAAAGATTGCATGGTCGCGGGATTCCATATCAAGCTCGCCAAGGCTCGGCGAAGTGGGGAAGTCGAGATCTTCGATGTTCAGGAAGCGATAATCGAGCGTCAGTTTAAGCCGGTCGTTCAAAGCAAGAGCAGCACCGGCGCCAAGTTGCCAGGCCCAGCCCATATCGTTTTCATCGATCGTGGCGCCGCCGAACGAGGCGGCGTTGCTAACGTCGACGTCGGCCAAGCCGAGGCCGCCACCGAGGTAGAAGTCCAAGCTGTTGGTAAGTTCGATGTCATAAAAGACATTGCCCATGAAGCTGAGAACGTCGACATCGCCCGTCGCCGAAGCGCCAGAAATGTTTTCGATGCTTGATTCCCGGAACCCGCCTTCGAGTTCGGTCCGCCAATTGGTCGCGCCAAGCTGCAGGCCAAGCCCAACAAGTCCGGCAAACCCGGTGTCGGTTTCAGACTCAACATTGATGCTGCCGCCGCTCACGTCAGCGTCGGCGGTCTGGTGGGCGCCAACCGCGCCGGATAGGTACAACCCCTGGAAGAACCGGGTGCTGCTGCTTTCCTGAGCCACGGCAGATGTGCTGCCAAAGGCGACTGTGAGTGCGGCAACCGAAAGCGCTGCGCGTAGACTAGAATTGCTCATCATGACCTAAACCTTTTTTGATCACTTTACTGGGCCAAGTAAACTCTGCCCATGGAAACGGTATGTCTGTAATTTGATTCGCCAACAAATAGCATAGCTTTGCATTTTATTTAACTACCACGATTATAAGGACGGGCGAATAACGCATGCTGTGGCATAATTGACACAAATGTTGTTGCTGGCGATTCAATGGGCGTTTTATTGTGTGAAAATGGCAACTACCGGGTTGTAAAAAGCGCCATTACGCGGTTGCGGAAGGGGTTTTTGGTCGGTAAATCACGCTTCGGAGCCTTCGAAATACCGAAAGAACGCCATTTCCATTGCTGTGACGGGGCAAACCCGTTAAATCCGGCTCGCCATGTCCTCGGATACCGAAAATAGAGCTCTGCTCCCCTCCGGCCTGCACGATCTTCTGCCGCCCCGTGCGGCGCAGGAGGCGGCAACCATACGCGCCCTCACCGATGCGTTTACCGCCATTGGGTATGAACAGGTTAAACCGCCGCTGGTCGAATTCGAGACGACGCTGACCGGTGCGGCGGATAATGGCGGTGGTAGCTTGGCCGGACAGATGTTCCGGCTCATGGATCCGGCCAGTCAAAGAATGATGGCGGTCCGCGCCGATATCACGCTGCAGGTCGCGCGGATCGCGGAAACCCGCTTGCGCGATACGCCGCGGCCCTTGCGACTGTCCTATGCCGGCGAGGTCTTGCGCGTGCGCGGCAGCCAGTTGCGCCCCGAACGTCTGTTTGCCCAGGCCGGTGTTGAGTTGATCGGCGCCGCCGATGTCTCCGCTGACGTCGAGGTCGTTGTCCTCGCCGCCGAGGCGCTTGCCGCCGCCGGCATCGGGGGCCCGACGATCGATCTAAACTCCCCGGCGTTGGTGGCTCATTTGCTCAACGATATTGGCCTCGATGATGGGGTCGTCGCGCAACTTCGCGTGGCGTTGGATCACAAGGACTCAGGCGCGGTTCGCGAAGTCACCCGCGCCCATGGAGTTGCTTTCGGGTCCGCGGCGCGTGTCCTCGATGAATTGGTGAACGCGGCGGGAACCGCTGAAGATATCTTGCCGAAACTCCGCGCGCTCGATTTGCCGGACGCTGCCGCGGCTGAAGTCGATCGCCTAGCGGCGGTTGTGGCCGGTGTGCGCGCGACCGGTGCCGCGCTGTCGCTCACGGTGGATCCAGTGGAGTATCGCGGCTTCGAATATCACACCGGCGTCAGCTTTACGGTTTTCGCGGCTGGTATTCGCGGCGAATTGGGGCGCGGCGGGCGCTATATCACCGCGGCCGGCGAAGCCGCGACCGGGTTTTCACTCTATCTGGACTCGATTATGCGGGCTTTGCCCGAGCCAGCGGCAGCGCAAAAGCTTTACCTGCCGTTTGGTTCGCCTGCCGCCGAGGCGGTCCCCCTGCGCGCGGACGGCTGGACGACCGTTGCCGGTTTGGCGCCCGAGACCGATGTGCAGGCCGAAGCCCGACGGTTGGGGTGCAGTCACTGTTGGCATGACGGCGAAATTCTAACTTTGAGCGATCGGGGCGGTGACGCGCCAACGGAGATATAAATGGCGAATGTCGCTGTCATAGGGTCCCAATGGGGCGATGAAGGCAAAGGTAAAATTGTCGATTGGCTGTCCGAGCGCGCCGATGTGGTGGTGCGTTTTCAGGGCGGGCACAATGCTGGCCATACCCTGGTTATCGGCGAGCGTGTCTACAAGCTCAGCCTGTTGCCGTCAGGGGTGGTGCGGCCCGGCAAGGTCGGTGTCATCGGCAATGGCGTGGTTGTCGATCCGTGGGCGCTGCTGTCGGAAATCGAGACATTGTTGGGGCAGGGCGTGACCATCACACCGGATAATTTGAAGGTCGCCGACAATGTCTCGCTGATATTGCCACTGCACCAACATCTCGATAACGCTCTGGAAGAAGCGCGCGGCGCCAGTAAGATCGGCACCACCGGTCGCGGCATCGGACCGGCTTACGAAGACAAGGTGGGGCGCCGTGCGATCCGCCTGTGCGATCTCGCCGACCGCGATGCCTTGGCGGCGCGGGTCGATCAATTGCTGTTCCATCACAACGCGCTGCTACGCGGCCTGGGCGCCGCGGAAGTCGACGGCGTCGAATTGCTCGCCAAGTTGCACGATGTGGCGGATCAACTGTTACCCTTTGCCGCGCCGGTTTGGCATTGGCTGGACGAAATGCGCCGGGCCGGTAAACGCATTCTGTTCGAAGGCGCGCAGGGCGCGATGCTCGATGTTGATCATGGCACCTATCCGTTCGTAACCTCGTCCAACACCGTTGCCGGCCAGGCGGCGGCGGGCGCCGGGGTCGGGCCGGGGACGATCGGTTATGTGCTGGGCATCACCAAGGCCTACACCACGCGGGTCGGCAGCGGACCGTTTCCCAGCGAGCAGGAAAACGATGTCGGCGAGCAACTTGGCCAGCGGGGCAAGGAGTTCGGCACTGTCACCGGGCGGAAACGCCGCTGCGGCTGGTTTGACGCGGTCATGGTGCGCCAGGCCGTGACAGTGGGCGGGATCGACGGCATTGCGCTGACCAAGCTCGATGTGCTCGACGGTTTCGACGAGCTCAAGATATGCACCGGCTACCGCATGGAAGGTCGCGACTTGGCGTTCCTGCCGCCGGGAATTGCCGCTCAAAGCGGAGTCCAACCGATCTACGAGACGCTCGAAGGCTGGTCGCAGAGTACCGCCGGCGCGCGCAGCTGGATCGACCTTCCGGCGACGGCGATCAAGTATATTCGCCGCATCGAAGAGCTGATCGGCGCGCCGGTGGCGTTACTGTCGACCAGTCCTGAGCGCCAGGACACCATCTTGGTGCGCGACCCGTTCGATGATTAGTATAATACACAAATAATTCCCCTATAGGTAGCTATTTTGCGGCCTGGACGTTAACCAAAATTTACCTCCCCGCTCGTTAAAATCGGTGAATCGGGTGGCCTGTCGGCCGCTGACACCAAAGGGGCGGCGTTTTGATGGCCGACCTGGCACTTGAGAACGATGTAGACGAACGCTCCGCCGAGCTGGAAACACGTCCCGCTGATGGCGCGATGGACCGCAGCATTCCTTCGCTGGATGGTCGCTGCGATGTGCTGCCCGATCAGCCGTTGCCGGCGCTTTCAACCGCCAGCGCCCAGGCCTTTGCCGCCGTCGACCGCCGAGACCCCTCGCAAAAACTCTACGCGCTGATTCCCGATCCGCAACTGCCGTTTCGGTTAAATGCGATTCGCCACGCGCGTGATTTAGGCGATGTCGCGGTGGTCAAACCGAGCCAATGGGGCAGCATCGATTGGCCTCAGTCGGGGCGTCGCGAGACATTGTTGGTTTTTCAACGACCGTCCGGCGAGCCCTTGATGCCATCGATCGATGATCAAATTCGGCCCCTGAAGGTGCCGGATATCACGCAGAACTTGATGAAGCCGATGGCCGCTCTGCTCTCCGTGCTGGCCGATCAACGTTTGGCGCATCGAAATATCAGACCAACCAATTTGTTTCGAGCCGGTATCGGCGAGCCGGTTATCGCCGGCGAATTTTACAGCGCGCCGCCGGGCTTCAATCAGCCCTCCTTATTCGAGCCAATTGAACGGGCGATGTGTCCGCCGGCCGGTCGTGGGGCGGGTGAGGTCACAGACGATCTGTTTGCGCTCGGGGTGACAGCCTTATTCCTGGCGCTCGGCCGCAACCCGGTCGCCAATCTCGACGATAAGACGCTGCTCACCCTGCGGGCGGAGATGGGGAGTTACGCGGCGTATACCGCGCAAGGCAAACCACCGGGCGATTTGGCGCCGGTCATTCGATCGTTAATGCACGATGACGCGCAAGACCGTTGGACCGTTGAGGATCTCATTCGATGGGCCGATGTGGGTGTCGCCAATCAAGCGAAGCCGATGACCATGGTGCGATCGGATCGCGGTTTCGAATTTGCCGAAGGACACCATCATACCCGGCGGCAACTGGCCTTGGCGTTCAGCCGCAACTGGAACGCAGCGCGCCCGGTCGTTTTGACCGACGCGGTCGAACGCTGGGCCGAGCGTAGCCTCAAAGACCGGGACCTTGCGCAGCAACTTATCGAGTGCCGTCACAGCACCGAGAGTGGCCCGCGCATGATCAGCGATGATTTGTTGCTGGCGCGCACCATTACCACGCTCGATCCGGACGGTCCGTTGCAGTTCCGAGGTATGAATGCCATGCCCGATGGGCTCGGCGCCCTGGCGGCGCTTGCGGCGGCCGACACCGATATTGCCGCGACCTTTACCGAAATGATCTCATCGCAATTGGTGGAATTTTGGATCGAGAAACAGACGGTGGCCGGATTGCTGGCGTCGACGGGCAAAGGCGATGCGGCGAAAATTCTGACGTATCTGGGCAAGCCGGGGCCGGGTTTCGGGATCGAGCGGTGCGTCTACGAACTAAACAAGGGAATGGCGTGCCAAAGCCCACGTTTTACCAACGTGAATGCAGTGAATATTCGCGAGTTGATGGCAGCTCTCGACGCTGGCGCGAAGAAGGGGGAGTCACAGCTCGACCGCCATGTCGCAGCGTTTCTGGGGGCGCGCTATTCGGGTAGCATCGATGCCGAATTGGGCGAATATGCCGGCGCCCAAAGCGGCGAGGACGCGCTGCTGGCGCAGCTGCGGATCTTCGCCTCGGTGCAGCTCAAACATGGACCAAGCGAGCTTCCCAACCTTGCGTCAGTGGTCCTTGGTCATCTCGATATTCTTTTGTCGCCTTATCGCAACGTTGCCCTGCGTAAACGCTTACGCCGCGTCGCCGAGCAAGTTGCCCCCACTGGGAAACTGCCGGAACTGTTGGGTGTGATTAGTAATCGCAAGACCTTGAATGCGGACAAGAAAGGTTTCGACCGGGCACGGCGCCACTACCGGGCGCTGGGGCGCCAGATAAATTCGCAACGGGACTCCCGCGAACGGACTGGCGAACGCGCGCTGGTGGTTGGCCGGGCGGCGGCGGCCTATGTCTCCGGCGGTGTCGGGGCGACCGTCGTCATGATGGTCTTGCTGGCGGGAATAACCTGACCGTGGCGAAGAAAAAGAATAAGCCGGTTGCGAAGCGCGCCAGACGTTCGCGGGGTGGCCTGCCGCTACTGATGTTGGGGTTCAGCGCTGTCGCGATCGGGCTCTTGGTAGTCGCGGCGCCGGCGCTAATCTTGCTCTTCGTCGGCATGGCGCCGACCGCAGTGGCTATTTTTATCGACCGCGAGCCGGAAAAGCATGCGGCGATTTCCGTCGCGATTTTGAATTTCGCTGGCCTCAGCCCCTACCTGGCCGATTTTATTCTCGGCGCGGCAACGTTTAGTCAAGCGATTGCCCTGGTCTCTAATGTATTCGTGCTCGTCGTCATATACGGCGCCGCCGCTGCGGGATGGGTGCTGGTACTGCTATTGCCGCCGGTGTCGGCGATTGTACTGGGGGTCGTCACGGATGGCCGGATCGAGACCCTGCGCAAAGAGCAAAAGCAGCTGATCGAGGATTGGGGCGAGGGTGTCGCCGGCCGCTAGGCCGTGCTTCGAGACGCTCGCTAAGGCTCGCTCCTCAGCATGAGGATCAAGGGTAATACAGAAAATCCTCATCCTGAGGAGGGCCGAAGGCCCGTCTCGAAGGGCGCTGGGATGTCCAGCAGACCGGGATCACGTCAAGCCTGCGCGAGACGCTGTTCTTTCGCCAAGTTGCGGATCGCTTTTTGCAGCTTCTCGAATGCCCGCACTTCGATTTGGCGCACGCGCTCGCGGCTGATGCCGTAAACCTGGGACAGCTCTTCCAAAGTCACCGGGCTCTCTTTCAAACGCCGTTCGGTCAGAATGTGCTGCTCGCGTTCGTTGAGCGCGCTCATCGAGCTGGTCAGCATCTCGCGGCGTTTCACCAGCTCGTCTTCCTCGGCTAGCAAGACCTCTTGGGATTCCGATTCGTCGACCAGCCAGTCCATCCATTCGCTGTCGCCGTCGCCATCGGCGCGCAGCGGCGCATTCAGCGAACTATCGGGGCCGGCCAAACGGCGGTTCATCGACACCACATCGGATTCCGCGACGTTGAGTTCGGTGGCGATCTTTTCGACATTCTCCGGCGACAGGTCGCCTTCCTCCAGAGCCTTCAAGCGGCCCTTCATGCGGCGTAGATTGAAGAACAGTTTTTTCTGCGCCGCGGTGGTGCCCATTTTCACCAAGCTCCACGAGTGCAGGATATATTCCTGCATGGCGGCGCGGATCCACCACATGGCGTAGGTCGCCAGCCGGAACCCCTTGTCGGGATCGAACTTCTTGACCGCCTGCATCAGGCCGACATTGCCTTCGGAAATCATTTCCGCCAGGGGCAGGCCGTAGCCGCGATAGCCCATGGCGATCTTGGCGACCAGGCGCAGATGGCTGGTGACCATTTTATGAGCCGCGTCGACATCGTCATGGTCGAGCCAGCGCTTGGCCAGCATGAATTCTTCCTCGTGGGTCAGCATGGGAAACTTGCGGATATCCTGCAGATACCGCGAGAGATTGCCTTCCGGGGTAAGGCTGGGAAGATTGGGTGTCGCCATGATCTAGTCCCTCCGCACGCAAATATGCCGCCGTCCGCAACCCCTGTCTGGTTGCGATGGACGGTTTCGTGTCACGTTACTTATGTCAATTTAATATGGCTTTTCTGTGGCTTGATTCAAGTTATTGTAGAGATTCTAAATTATCGATAAGCGTGACCATGTCCCTCGGTAATAATGTTTCAAAAAATAGCCGTTTGCCGCTGGTGGGATGTTCCAATCCCAGGCGAAAAGCGTGCAGGGCCTGGCGCGGGAACGCCGCCATCACCGCGCGCGCGTCCGGTGAAACCGCTATTCCCCGCTTGCCGCGCGGGCGATTTTGCGAGCGATTCTGTGCCCGGCCATAGACCGGATCGCCGATCAGCGGGTGGCCCAAGTGGGTCAGGTGAACGCGGATCTGGTGAGTGCGCCCGGTCGACAACTTACAGGTCAGAACGCTGGCCACCGGCGCCTCGGCCGGGCCCAGTAATTGCTCGGTCTGGTAATGGGTTAGCGCGGCCTTACCGTTGCGGGTCACCACCGCCATCTTCTTGCGGTTGCGCGGGCTGCGGCCGATCAGGCTTTCGATCTCGCCGGCCCGCGGATTGGGGGAACCGAAGACGATTGCGCGGTAGGCCCGGTCGACCGTGCGTTCGGCGAACTGCGCGCTGAGCGAAGCATGGGCGGCGGCGGATTTGGCCGCCACCATGACGCCGCTGGTATCCTTGTCCAACCGGTGGACGATGCCCGGCCGCCGCACCCCGCCAATGCCGGTTAGGCTGGGGCCGCAATGGGCGATCAGGGCGTTGACCAGGGTGCGGTCGGGATTGCCCGGCGCCGGATGGACCACCAGCCCGGCCGGCTTGTCGATGATGATCAGATCCTCATCCTCGTGGAGGATATTCAAGGGAATGTCCTGACCTTGCGGTATCGCCGGCGTGGCGTCGGGCACGATCAGGGTAAACCGCTCGCCCGCCACGACCTTGCGCGAGGGTTGGCGCAGCGCCACCCCGTCCAGGCTCAGATGGCCGTCGAGGATCAGCGACTTCAGGCGCGAGCGCGACATGCCGTCGATGGCGTCGGCGAGCACCGCGTCGAGCCGTTGGCCGGCCGCACCCTCGGCGACGGCGATGGTGATTGCTTTGCCTTTGCCGGTCATCGCCTTAGACTGCCGGCCGTTCGAACAGGACAGAGGGCAGAGCAGTGCGTGTGATAAAGGGCGTGGTCATCGGTTTGGCGGTGCTGATTTTTGTCGCGCTGGGAGCGGTGGTGTGGGCCATCTTCAACCTTAACAGCCCTGACGACAATCGCGCCGCCGATAATAATGGTGCCGGCAATAATGATGCGGCCGCCGCCGGCCGGATCGCCGAGACCCTGTCTCTGGGATTACCGGCGGGCTGCGAAATCGCCGATATGGAACTCAACGGCAGGCGTCTGGCGGTGCGCACGGCCGGTCTCGCCGGGGCGAGCGACTGTGCGCGGGTTTACGTCATCGACCTATCGAGCGGCGCCATCATTAATACGGTGACGCCCTGAATGCCTGCTAACCGCACCCGAGCCAACTTCGCCAGCGACAATGTCAGCGGCGCCGCACCCGAGATCGTCGCCGCATTGACCAAGGCGGCCGATGGCGCGGCCATGCCCTACGGCGCCGACGATTGGACCGCGCGGGTCGAGGCCAAATGCGCCGAGATCTTCGAGACCGAGGTCGCGGTGTTCCCGGTCGCCACCGGTACAGCGGCCAATGCCCTGGCGCTGGCGGCGCTGACCCCGCCGCACGGTGCGATCTACTGTCACCCGGGCAGCCATGCCTATGTCGACGAATGCGGCGCGCCGGAATTTTATAGCGGTGGCGCCAAGATGGTCACCATCGACGGCGCCGGCGGCAAGATCGCCGCCGACGATCTGGCGGCGCGGCTGACCGACGCCCGGCCCCATGGGGTGCACAATGTGCGCCCCGCCGCGCTGACCCTGTCGCAAGCGACCGAAGCCGGCACCGTCTATAACGCCGGCGAACTCGCGGCGCTGACCGAAGTCGCCCACGGCCACGGCATGGGCGTGCATATGGACGGCTCGCGCTTCGCCAACGCGGTGGTGCATCAGGGTTTGAGCCCGGCCGAGGCGACCTGGCGCTGCTGTGTCGACGTGTTGAGCTTCGGCGCCACCAAGAACGGCGCGCTAGCCGCCGAGGCGGTGATCTTTTTTCGCCCCGCGCTGGCGCACGAATTCGGCGAGGCCCGCAAGCGCGGCGGCCATCTCTTGTCGAAGATGCGCTTCATCACCGCCCAGCTCGACGCCTATCTGGCCGACGATCTGTGGCTGGCCAACGCGCGCACCGCCAACCGCGCCGCCGCCCGCCTGGCCGACGGGATCGGCGCGCTAGAAGGCGCACAACTGGTCCACCCGGTCGAAGCCAACGAGGTGTTCGCCGTGCTGCCCGAGCCGGTCATCGCCGGGTTGGAGGCCGACGGGTTCGGCTTCTACCGCATGGGAGGCGAGGGGACGATCCGCCTGGTCGCGTCGTTCAACACGACCGACGCAGAGGTCGACGCTTTCCTGACAGCGGCCAGAACGCACTCAGGCTGAAACGCCACCCTGAAATGCCGTCCCTGTAATTGCACCGATGGGTCCGATATGCGAATGTCCGCCCACCGCTAGTGTCCCCTTCGTCTAGTGGCCTAGGACAACGGCCTCTCACGCCGTAAACACGGGTTCGAGTCCCGTAGGGGACGCCAATTTTCGGCGCGCGCGCTATACCGCGGCCGACAGCGAGGACCCGCTCATGTCCTTCAGCGTGCACCCCATTACCCCGACATTTGCCGCCGAGATCGGCGATCTCGATTTGCGCGTGGCGATGAGCGATGCGGAATTCGAGGCGTTGGAAGATGCGTTCAATACCTATTCGGTGCTGGTGTTTCCCGACCAAGCGCTCAGCGACGCGGCGCAGTTGGCGTTCAGCGCGCGGTTCGGGCCGCTCGAGACGACGATCCAGAAGTTCCGCAAGGGCGTGAAGCTGCGCTTGGGGCCGGAATTCGCCGATGTCTCCAACCTCGGCGCCGACAACGAGCCGTTGCCCGCCGACAGCGAACGGCGGCATTTCAATTCGGGCAACCGGCTGTGGCACACCGACAGCTCGTTCCGGCCGGTGCCGGCGAAATGCTCGTTGCTCTACGCGCGCTCGATCCCGCCGACCGGCGGGCAGACCGAATTCGCCGATCTGCGCGCCGCCTACGATGGCCTGTCGGCCGACATGCGGGCGCGCCTGGAAGGGTTGGTGGCCGAGCATTCGATCCGCGAATCCCGGCGCAAGATCGGCTACGACCAGTTCACGGAAGACGAAATCAAAGGGCTGCCCGCGGCGCCCCAGACCGTGGTGCGCACCCACGGCGATTCCGGCCGCCGCACTCTCTATCTGGCGTCCCACGCCGAGCGCATCTTTGGTATGGACGACGCGGCGGGCAAGGCGCTGCTGGCCGAGCTGATCGAGCACGCCACCCAGCGCCAGTTCGTCTATAGCCACCGTTGGCGGGTCAACGATCTGGTGATGTGGGACGACCGCTGCACCATGCATCGCGGCCTGGCTTTCGACGATCTGCGCTACAAGCGCAACATGCAGCGCACCACCGTGCGAGACTTCGCGCCGACCTGCGAGCAGGAAGGCATCGCGCTCAAGGACATCATCGCCGCGGAGTAAAGGGGAACCAGCCTGTTTTATTTTGGGCAGGGCAATCGCATCTGGCGGGGTGGAATTCCTCGTCCTTCGAGACACTCGCTGCGCGAGCCCTCAGGATGAGGAATTCTGTTAGATATTCACAAAGCCTCATCCTGAGGAGCCGCCCAACGGGCGGCGTCTCGAAGGGCGAGGCTGTTATAGGCGGTTGCTCCGCCACCGAGGGACGGCGGGGATCCCGCGTAAACTCGGCAAACCGATTCTCCCAATTCGGGTAATGCTCTAGACTGCGCCGCGACTCCCTATACCGACCTGCATCGCGAGCACTTCATGGAAACCACCCTGTTCGATCTGGCCGCCCTGTTGCTGACCCTGGCGGCGATCTTTGGCTATCTCAATCACCGCTGGCTCAAGCTGCCCCATACCATTGGGCTGGTGGTCATCGCGCTGCTGGCTTCCCTGGGGGTGCTGCTGATCGATTTGATCGCGCCGTCTCTGGGCTTCCAGGAAGCGGTGCGCGGCACCGTCGAGAGCCTCGATTTCCCTGATTTGCTGATGGAAGGCATGTTGAGCCTGTTGTTGTTCGCCGGCGCGCTACATGTGGATCTGGACGAGATGGCCCAGCGCAAATGGGCGATCAGCGTGATGGCCACGGTCGGCGTGTTGATTTCGACCTTCGTGGTCGGCTACGCCACCTTCCTGGTCGCCGGTTGGCTCGGCTTCACCATCCCGCTGACCTATTGCCTGGTGTTCGGCGCGTTGATCTCGCCGACCGACCCGATCGCCGTCTTGGGCATCTTGAAGACCATCAAGGTACCGCCCTCGCTCGAGGCCAAGATCGCCGGCGAGAGCCTGTTCAACGACGGCGTCGGCATCGTCGTTTTCACCATCATGGTGGCCATCGCGGTGGGGTCCGAGGGCGGCCATCCGATCACACCCGTCGGTATCGGCGAATTGTTCGTCGTCGAGGCCGTTGGCGGCGCCGTGCTGGGCCTGATCGCCGGTTTCTTCGCCTACCGCGCCATCGGCTCCATCGACGAGCATAATCTCGAAGTGCTGATCACCCTGGCCCTGGTCACTCTGACCTATTCGATCGCCCTGGCGCTGCACATCTCCGGCCCCATCGCCGTGGTCGTTGCCGGCCTGCTGATCGGCAATCACGGCAAGAAATTCGCCATGAGCGAGACCACCCGTGACCATCTGTTCAAATTCTGGTCGCTCTCCGACGAAGTGCTGAACTCCATTCTGTTCCTGATGATTGGCTTCGAAGTGATCGCCCTGACGTTCACAGGGTCTATTGGTTTGGCCATGGCGGCTGCCATACCGATTGTTTTGGTGGCGCGCTTCTTGGCGGTTTCGGTACCGATCACCGTTCTCGCCACCATGCGCGAATTCACTAAAGGGGCGATCCCCGTGCTCACCTGGGGCGGTTTGCGCGGCGGCATTTCCGTGGCCCTAGCCCTGTCCCTGCCGGATTTCCCGAATAAGGATCTGGTCTTGGCGCTGACCTATGGGGTGGTGATCTTCTCCATCGTCGTCCAAGGCCTGACCGTGGGGCGTGTGGTGCGCCGGGTTGTACGGTAAATCAGGAGTGCTGTTCATGAAGATTACCAATGCCGTATCAATCGTCGTTTATTTGGCGAGTTTGGCCATCGGTCCAGGAGCAGCGGCACAGCAATGGGACAAACTCTCTATCGGCGATAGCCCGCTGAACTTTCGGCCCGGTGGCAAGGCGGCGGTAGAGGAGCACCACTTTATGACGGAGGGCAACCTGCTTGGCGGGTACGGCCAAGCCTATTACGGCGTCTTCGTTGTCGAGCCCAAGGTCAGTGAGTTGACGATCTATCTCGACCGGCTGGGACCGAAACCGTCCGGCGTGACCCGCAACCTGACGCTCGACGAGAGGAACCTCGAAGGCCGGGACGCCCGAAATTTCGACTATATCGAATGCCGGTACGACGCCTGCGCCAATTACCAGATGGGCGATGTCGCCCGTTGCGCCGCCTTTATGTTGGACGAGAATGCAACCCGCGACCAATGGCGGCCAGCCGCGTACGACCGGCTGCAGGGTTTTTTCTGTACAACGCAGCAGGCGCCGATAACTGCTGATATGATCGACCGCGTGCTGGCCGACCTCACCGTTCGCGCGCGCAAATGACCCATTGGAGGTAGTCAACCCATGAAAATCACCAAGATCGAGCCGATTGTTGCGGACTTACCCCTGGTGCGGCCGTTCAAAATGTCCGGGGTCGAAATCTCGGTGTCGGAGAATGTATTCGCGCGGATCGAGACCGATAATGGCTTGGTCGGCTGGGGCGAGGCGTCGTCGTCGCCGGCGATGACCGGCGAGACCGTGGAGAGCATGGTCGCGGCGATCCGCTTCCTGGCGCCCTATTTGATTGGCCGTGATCCGTCCAACTTTATCGAGAATTTGAACGAGATGGATTGGCTGTTGTACGGCAATGCCAGCGCCAAGACGGTGCTCGAGATCGCGCTCTACGACCTGGCCGGCAAGGCGCAGCAAAAATCGATGGGTGAGCTATAGGGCGGCGTCCAGCGCGCCCGCATGTCGGTGGTCAACATGCTGGCGACCGGCGATCTCGATACAGACGTGGCCGACGCCCGCGCCAAGGCCGAGGAAGGATTCGCGGCGATGAAGATCAAAGTTGGCGGCAAGCCCGTGGCCGATGACATTGCGCGGACCCAAGCCATCGGTGAAGCCCTGGCCGGTGCGGTGCAGCTATCGGCTGACGCTAACCAAGGTTGGAAGCGTGACGATGCGATTACCTATGCCCGCGGCGCCAGCGCGGCGCTCGATTTCCTCGAACAGCCGGTGATGGGCCGCGATGTCGAGGGCATGGCCATGGTCGCCGGCGAGGCGGCGTGTGCGCTCGCCGCCGACGAGGGCCTGCATAGTTTCGAAGATGTCCGCCGCCACCACGCGATGGGCGCGGCGAAGGGGGGCAGCGTGAAGATGATCAAGCTGGGCGGCGTCACCCGCGCCTTTCAGGCGACCGAGCTGTTCGCAGAGCTGGGCATGAACGTTAATCTGGCTGGCAAGACCGCCGAGACCAGCGTTTCCAGCGCCGCGGTGGTTCATCTGGCCAGCGCGGCTCCTGTCCTGGCCTGGGGCGTCAGCCCGACAACGCCCTACCTTGCGGTCGATATCGCGCGCAATCCGATCACCGTGCGAGAGGGCCACGTGGAAGCGCCGACTGGCGCGGGGCTCGGCGTCGAAGTCGATGAAGACGCGCTTGCGCGCTACGCGCGGCCGAGTTAGCAGCAGTATTTCAGGTCGAGGAGAAACACCATGGCTTCAGGGATCGAGGCGCGCTTAACGGAACTCGGTATCGAACTGCCCGAACCCCAACTGCCGACAGTGGCGAAAATTCTGCCGGCGCTTGTCGTCGAACGCACCCTGTACGTTTCGGGCCAGGTCACCACGTGGAACGGCGAGTTGCGCTATATCGGCAAGGTGGGCCGCGAATTTAACTTGGACGAGGGCCGCGCGGCGGCGCGGCTCAGCGCCCTCAACGTGTTGGCGCAGGCGAAACAGGCGCTCGACGGCGACCTCGATCGGATCGCCCGGGTGGTCAATCTGCGCGGCTTCGTCAACGCGATGCCCGATTTCACCGACATCCCGGCGGTGGTCAACGGCGCCTCGGAACTGATGATCGATCTGTTCGGCGAGTCGGGCCGGCACACCCGCACCGCCGTGGGGGTCGCCGTGATGCCGTTTGATGTGGCGATCGAGGTCGAGGCGGTGTTTACCATCGACTAGTCGGGAAATATTTTTCGCGCAGCTTCGACACCAGTCAGGACGGATGACGCGATGAAAAAACGAACTACCTTTGATGCGAAAGAAAAACGGCGCGACCAGCGCCGGCCGGTTTCGATCGACGGTATGATCGATGGGGTTCGCTTCGATTTGATCGATATTAGCCTTTCTGGTTTGGGCGCGCGTACGGTGGCGCTGGGACAAGCAGATGGCTTGGAGCTCGAAGAAGATCAGGAAGCGAGCCTGACCTTTACCGCACCCGACAATCAACAAGTGACGCTGGCGGTGACGATCCGCCGCATCGATCATGAGGCCGGCGAGTTTGGCGCGACGTTTGCGAGAATTTCCGATCAGGAATTCGACGCGATCGAAAAACTGATGTTTCCGTGTCGCGGCGAGAAATAGGCCCGCGCGACCCCACAAGGGTGTGAATCGCCGCGACCGGTTGTGATGTGGCAAGTTCGCTCGATGGTATAACGTCCATCGTCCGACGAAGGTTGCAACTGTATGAGATTTATCATGGGATTTAGCAATTCGGCTCGCTTGGTCGCTATCGCAAGCGGCTTGGTGCTGGCGGGTATCTTCGCCGTCGCTGTTAACGGGCCGGCGCCGGCGCAAGAGCCTTCGGTGACACCTCTGGTGGGTCATCGCGGTCTCGATATTGCCGCCGGCACGGTGACCATGCCCTTACACCATGGCCGCATGCCAGGCGGCGAAGCGGTGTGGTTCGTGGTGCTCGATACCAGTGATGCCGGTTCGGCCAAGGCGCTGGGCATCAATTGGTCGCCGAAACTTAGCAAGCTCGATGGCGCGACGGTGCGTGAAGCCGGGCCGGGCCCGGACGGCGAGTTACAGTTCAAGGTGGGCGCTGTCGATTTCACCCCCGAGCGTCGGGTTGTGCCCGGCGACGATGATGCGCCATTCCCGCCTCAAGCTGCCGAACCGGGCTCGCGCGGCGACGAGAACTACACGCCGCTGTTCCGCGATTCCAGCTCGGGCCATATCTTCAACGCGCCGGTTCTGGCGTTCGGCCAAGAGGGCGACGCGCTCGATCAATTCTGCGATGGCAACCCGGACTATTCCCAGGTGCACGACAAGGTGGTGAGCATCTGTCCGCGCGACGGCAGCGTAACCTTGTCGCTGACCCAGGGGTTCAGCCATGGCAGCCCGATTGTCTATATCTCGACCGAGTCCGATAGCGCCGGTGTGGCGGCGCTCGAAGGCGCCACCCACGCGCCTGCGCTGTCGGAAATCGAAAGCGCCATCGGCGACGTGGCCGGCGACGCGGTCGAGCCGATTTTCGTCGTCGTCAATGGCGTCACCGGGGCCGACAACGCGAACCGTCAGGGATTGGTGAGCGCCCTGAGCGATGGTTTGGCGCCGCTAAACGTGGTCGGCGACATTCCTACCTTCGGCGACGGCTATAGCCCGTTATGGGATTCCCATCCGATCGCCTGGAGCGATCAAGCGGTCGCTGACGGCGACCGGGTATTGCTGCGCGACGGTGATGTTATCGCCGATCTCGCCCGGCGCGGCTTGCTCACCGGGCCCGGCGGCCACCCGGTGGGCGCCGAAGGGGTGATCGTCAACTGCCCGGTCATCGGCCATCTGCGTTGATTTCCAGACCGCCTCGTCAGAAATGTTGGTAGACCGTCTGCGGTAGCCAAAGAGCCAGGATCGGGAAGAACACGACCAGCGCCAGGCGGATGATGTCGGCGCAGAAGAATGGCGCGATGCCTTTGAATATGACGTTCAAGGGCACGTCGGGCATCATCGACTTCATGATAAACACATTGAGCCCAATCGGCGGGGTGATCAGGCTGATTTCGACCACCATCACCAGCACAATGCCGAACCACACCAGATCGAAGCCCAGCGCCTCGATCACCGGGACGAAGATGGGCACGGTCAAGAATATCATCGCCAGGCCTTCGATTACGGTGCCGAGCACGATGTAGAACGCCAGGATGATCAGCAGCACGGTGAACGGCGTAAAATTCAGCGAATCGATCCAGTTGATCACGCCAGAGGAGATGCCGGCCAGGGCAACGAAATTGTTCAAAACCAGGGCGCCGATGGCGATCATGAAGACCATGGCCGTGGTCTGCGCCGCCTCGACCAGGGATTCGAACAACACGGTCCAGGTCATGCGCCGGCGCATGAGGGCGAACAACAAGGCGCCGATGGTGCCGATGCCGCCGGCCTCGTTGGGGGTGAAGACGCCGAACGAAATGCCGCCCAGGATCATGAGGAATAACAGGACGATTCCCCACACCCGGTAGAGCTTCTTGAAGCGCTCGGCCCAGCCGGTGCGTTCGCCCCTGGGGCCCATTTCCGGGCGGTAGTGGGTGACGATGCGGATGACGATTATGTACAGAACGACGGAGATAATGCCGGGGATAATCCCGGCGGCGAACAGCTCCGCGATACCCTCTTCGGTCAAGATGCCGTAGATGATCAGCGCGGCGCTGGGCGGAATAAGAATACCCAGGGTGCCACCGGCGGCGATGGTGCCGGCGGCTAATGAGTCTGAATAGTTATATTTGCGCATCGATGGGATGGCGACTTTGGCCATGGTGGCGACGGTTGCCAGGGAGCTGCCGGACACCGCGGCAAATCCGCCGCTCGCCGCGATGGTTGCCATGGCCAGGCCGCCGCGATGGTGGCCCAGCCAGGCGTCGGCGGCTTCGTACAAATCGTCGGACAGGGCAGCGCGAAAGACGAAGGCGCCCATCAACAGGAACATCGGCAGCACGGCGAAGTTGGTGTTGAGGGCGACATCCATGGTTTGCTGGACGACCATTTCCATCGCCGGGCCGGTGCCCCGCAAGAGGGCAAAGCCCACCCCGCCGACGACAAACATGGCGAAGCCCAGGGGGAAGCCGAGAAACGCGATCACAAAGAGAATGGCAAAGCCGATGAGGGAGACCGTCATGTTCTAAACCGCTCGTTTCTCAGGGCGCCGACTTGTCGGTCGGCTTGGGGTCCGCCGGCAATTGGTCGGGTTGCTTCACTTTGAGTTTCCCCGTCGCCATCTGCCAGATCATCATCAGCAGGAGGATCGTGGTAATCGCGCTGAGCCCCGACAGCCCATACAAGAGCGGCGCCCGGGACAGGCCGAGATCTTCGGTCACATAGTTGGCGGCGGCTTCGTCGAGCCCGGCGGAGAATAATCGTTCGGTGAAAAAGGCGACGACGATGGCGCTACCGATCAACACGCAGAATTGCTGTATCCAGCGAAACCTGCCGCGGATGAAGCTATCGAACAGATCGACGGTGATGTGGGTTCGCGAATAGGTTACCAGCGGCAGGGCTGAGAATGTGACCACCCCCAACAACAGGCCGACAATTTCAAACGTCCCTTGAATCGGCGCGGCGAATACATAACGGCCGACGACGTCGAGAAATGTCAGGATCGCCATGGCGAAGATCATCACCGCGGCGACCAGTTTCAGGGCAAAAAACAGCCAATTGTCTTGCCGGGCGCCGCTATCGGCGCCCGGCACGTCTGGTAGGGTCACGTTGGACCGGGGCTAGAATTGCGACTTGAAGAATTCGATCGCGGCCTTGCCGTCGACGCCCTTGGCCCCAGCCTCTTTCGTCCAGTCGTCGGATACGAATTGCAGCTTCTCGTTCATTTCGGCGACAAATTCCGGGCTCGCCGTGGTGAAGGTGATGCCCTTCGCCGTCGCGGCTTCCTTGGCTTTACCGTCGAGGAAGTCGATGCGTTTGCCGGCGTTGATAGCGATAGTTTCACCAGAAATACTGGAAATCGCCTCGCGTTCCGCGTCGGTTAAACCGTTCCACTTGTCTTCGTTGAGCAGTAGCGAGAAGTTGTTCGAATTAAACCCACCCGGGATCACCGTGATGTTCTTGATGTAAGGCATCAGCTTGAACGTGTTCAGCGGATAATAGGAGGTGACAGTACCGTTCACGACACCCTTGGAGACGACATTGAACATCTGTACGCCGGGCACCGAGACGACCACCGCGCCGAGCGATTTCATCATCTGATTGGGGATGCCGTTGATCGCCCACATTTTGTAGTTCTGCAGATCCTCCAGCTTGGTGATCGGCTTGTCGGACAGGAAATTCGCGCCCGACAGGGTCCACAGACCCAACAGTTTCATGCCCTTATATTCATCGGCACCGGCGAAATATTTCTCATGGGTCCGCCACAGGGCGACGCCGCGTTTTTCGGCCTCGTCATGGGCGAAAGGCAGTTGGGCGATGTTCGGCAGTTTCAGCCGGCCGGCCTCGAAATTATTCGCCAGCATGGCCACGTCGGCAATACCTTTGGAGACCATGTTCCACTGCTTGGGCGGCGGCGCGAGGGACTTCTCGGTGAATTTGACTTTCACGCTGCCATTGGTGACCCGCTCGACATCTTCGGCCCAGGGAATAAACATACCCACATTGAATGGATGCTTGGCCGGCACGAAGCGGTTGAATAGAAGCTCGGTTTCAGCGCTGGCCGGCGTGACAGCAGCGGACCCGCCGATAATGGCGGCGGCGCCGATGGCGGCTAACAGTGAGCCTTTAAAGTTGCGATTTCGCATGTCATTCCCTCCCGAATGATGTCTCTGTGATACAAGGCTCAACCCGACGTCCCTTGGGCTGACCCGTGGTACAATATCTCCCAGCAATCCGGCGCAGACCACCGTCCGACCTTCACGATGCCGTAAGATTACGTCAAAATTTCGATTATATCTAGAATGTAGGCAAATATTCGAAATTATGGACGGCGGCGAAATTACGTTCAGTCGCCGCAAGGCGGGTTGCGGACGGCGACGATCTGGCTATTGTCCCGCCTTATGAGTGAGAGTGATTCGCCAACCGACTTGGCCGCCGGCGCGCCGCTGGCGCTGCACCATGAAACCGTCGATCCGGCCTGGATCGATTATAACGGCCACATGAACCTGGCCTATTACGTGCTGGCGTTCGACCATGCGACCGACGCGTTCTTCGATCATATCGGCATTGGTGCGGCCTACCTTAAGGCCCATAACTGCTCGACCTTCACCCTCGAAGCCCATGTGACCTATGACCGCGAATTGATGGCGGGCGATCCCATGCGCTTTGAAACGCAGCTTCTCGACCACGACGCCAAGCGGCTACATTATATGCACCTGATGTATCACGCCCAGGAGGGATACTTGGCGTCGACCAACGAGTTGATCAGTTTGCACGTCGATATGACCCAACGACGCTCGTCGCCCATGCCGCAATCGGTGGCCGCGACGCTCGACCAGATCGCGGCGTCCCATCGCGCGCTGCCGCGTCCGGCCCAAGCGGGAAGGGTAATTTCCCTTGGGCGCTAGTTCGACCAATTCAGTCATGGGGTCGCGCCGTGCAGTGCGCTCGCCGCGCATGCTGGGGTCGGTCCGCGAACTGGCCGCTGACTGGGAGCTGACCGAACGCCTCGAGCACGCCGCGGCGCTGGGCCCGGCATTTCGCGAAATGCTCGACTGTGGGGTTGAGATCAGCCGGCGCGCCAAGACCCTGGCCGGCGCCGCCTATACCGACGAGCGGCGCATCGTGCTCAACGTGGCGTTGCTCGAGAAGGGCCGCGAGAGCGACCGCGACGCCACCTTCCTCCACGAATGCGCGCATATTCTGGCTGACCTGTTCCACGGCCGTCCGTGCAAGCACAGCGAGGCGTGGCGTGAGGTGATGAAACTGCTCGGTGAAAAGCCGGCGGTGCGTCACGATCTCTCATATCTGTCGCGGGCCGCCCATGCGGTGGTCACCTGGCAATGCCAGAATTGCGACGACGAGTATCATTTCGTGCGGCGGCCCCGTCGTCGCCCGAGTAGCTGTTATTGCCGGACTTGCGGACCCGAGAAGGGGCTGCTCCGGGTGGTGTACAAAAATGAGTGAAGCTTCAGCGACCCGTAGCAGTAAGGCGCCGACCGAAATACGGCTGGTGGTGTGGCAGTTCGTGCGGGTCATGGTGCAGCTCGAGGCGGCCTCGCGGGCCCGTGGACGGCAAAGCGCGCCGTCGCTATACGGCGCCTGGCGGCCGGCCTGGCAGGAGATCGACCGCCGCCTGACGCAAGTGGGCAAGACCGACGCCGCGGCCTTTTCCGAGCTGATGATGGAACAAGAAGTGGTGCTGCAGTGCCGCAACCGCACGCAAATGAGCGAGCTGGTGCGCACCCTGGACAATGTCATCAACCAGTTGAAGTCGGAGATAAAACTGGCGTCCGGCGATGCCCGCCGTCTGACCGACCTGCGGTTCGAACGGACCGAGCTGGAAACCCTAAGCCGCCGTTTGCGCAAACTGGCCCGGACTGGCGGTTCGAGCGCGCCGAGAGCCCGCGCCAAGCCCAAGGCACAAGCAAAGGCAGGGCCGAAATCCAAGCCCAAACCGAAGGCTAGATCGAAGTCCGGCGCAAAACCTAGCGGGCGGCGTCCGGCGACCCGTTGAGGGCGGCGGCAAAAGCCTGAACGGCTTCATCCAGGGTGCGGTCGCGGTCGGCGGTGTCGCGGGTTTCCGCCGCCAATGGGGTTGCGGCCAGCAGGCGGAAAATATCCGCTGCGGCCGAATGAAATCCCGCCGGTAACCCGGCGCCGTCGAAGGTCGCGGCGATTTCCTCCATCTCGCCAATCCACCGTCCGGAGTCGGTGGCCAGCCATGGCACTCGGTTTTCCATCCTTTTGAAAGCGGCGCCCTGGCTGCCAGTCAGTTCGGCCTTCAGCTCGTCATAGACCCCCAGCCGCGTGCCGGCCAATAGCACCGCGGTATCGAGAGTCATGGTGCCCTTGGTCAGCGCCGCGTAGCACATCTTCAAGGCCGAGGCGCGGCCGACATCGGTCCCGAGCGAGACGATGTTGAGTTCCGGTCCGCTCAGCGGCACCAAGCTTTCCGCGTCTGGGCCGCTGACATAAAGCCGTGGCGCTTTTGCCCGGCCCGGCGGCGGCCCGATAATGCCGCCATCGACATAAGCCGCCCCCGCAGTGGTCATAATGTCGCCGATCTTGTGGCTGGTTGCCGGCGCGATGGCGTTGCAGTCGGCGAAAATTGGTGTTGCGCTTGCCGATGCCATGGCTTCGGCGACACTGGTGGCGAAAGCGACGGCCGCGTCCGGCGGCATGATCGACAGCACCAGATCGGCCTCTGAGACGAGACGCGCCAGCGTATCGACATCCTCCAGCCCGGCGCGCGTGGCGCGGTCGCGACTATGGGCGCTGCGGCCGGCCAGGGCGGTGATGGTGCGAAAGCCGGACTCGCGCAAGGTCCGCCCCACCGCATGGCCCATATCGCCCGGGCTCATGATGGCAATTGTCGATATGGTCATAACGTTTCCCCTTATCTCCCGGCGCGCCATTGATTTTGCCGCACCCGCCACGTTTACTAGCAGCCAATTATAGCGCCTGCGGCATGGCTGCGGCGAACCACGGGAGAGAATTTAATCATGGCCACCGACAAGCTCGTCGAGCCCGAATGGCTGGAAGCCCATCTCGACGATCCTCGCGTGCGGATCCTCGAATTCAATTGGAACGCCACCGATTCCTACGATGCCTGGCACGTGCCCGGCGCCCAGGGCTGGTACTGGAAAGACTGGCTGTGGGACGACGCGATCCGCGATTTCCCCACGCCCGAAGACTTCGCGCGACGCTGCGCCGCCGCCGGCATTTCCAGCGACACGCTGGTGGTGTGTTACGGCGATCCGCCTCAATTCGGTACTTATGGGTGGTGGGTGATGACCTATATGGGCCATGCCGATGTGCGCATCCTCAATGGCGGCCGGGTGCGTTGGGAAAATGAGGGCCGGCCGAAGTCGACCGAGACGCCGCCGGTCGCCGCCGGCGACTATACGCCCAACCCGGGCCGTAACGACGCCATGCGCGCACGACGCGACGATGTTCTGGCCCGCCTCGACGATATCGCCGGCGGTGGCGAGACCGTGCTGCTCGATCACCGCTCGCCGGAAGAATATAACGGCGAGCGGGTCAATATGGTCGGCGTGCCCGATGTCGGTGCTGAGCGCGCCGGGCGCATCCCTGGGGCTCAGCATTTATATTTTGACGAGCTGCTGACCGACGATATGAGCTTCAAGCCAGCGGACGAGCTGCGCGCTCTGCTCGAAGCGCGCGGCGCCACGCCCGACAAGGACATCATCTCCTATTGCCGGCTTAGCCACAGGGCGACCCTGGTCTACTTTGCAATGACCGAATTGTTGGGCTATGAGCGGGTGCGCAGCTATGACGGCTCGTGGACCGAATGGGGCAGCCTGGTTGGCGTGCCGATCGAGCGTTAGTCAGTCAGCGATAACAATGAAAACGTGCGGGGAATGAGATGACTTTAAGTGGACCAGGGGTCGACACCCACCCAACACTATTTTCGCCGGGCACGCTGCGTGGGGTGGCGACCGCCAACCGCACGGTGGTGTCGCCGATGACGCGCACCAGCGCGACGGAGGAAGGTATCGTGACCCAGCAAATGGCCGACTATTACGCCCGCTATGCGCGCGGCGGCTGGGGCCTGATCATGACCGAGGGCACTTATATCGATTTCATGTACAGCCAGGGCTACACCTTCCAGCCGGGCATGGCCGATGAGGCTCAGCAGGAGAGCTGGCGCAAGGTGGTCGACGCGGTCCATGCCGAAGGCGTGCCGATCTTTATGCAGATCTTCCATTGCGGCGCCATCAACCAGGGCAATTACTGGGTCGAAGGCTCGATCGCCCCGTCGGTGGTTCAGCCCAAGGGCGAGCAGATTCCGCGCTATCGCGGCGGCGCCGGCGGGTTCCAGGTGCCGAAGGAAATCAGCCGCGACGAAATGGCCGAAGTGGTGGCCTGTTTTGGCGCGGCGGCGCGCCGGGCCAGCGAAGTGGGCTTCGATGGCGTCGAAGTGCATGGCGCCAACGGCTACCTGCCCGACCAGTTCCTCACGGTTCACACCAACTTACGCGACGACGAATATAACGGGCCGATCGAAAACCGCGTGCGCTTCCATTGCGACGTCATGCAGGCGGTGCGCGATGCGGTGCCCGACAAGCCGGTCGGCGTGCGCATCTCGCAAACCAAGGTCAACGATTTCGACTATGTCTGGCCGGGCGGTGACGACGACGCCAAGGTCGTGTTCTCGAAACTGGCCGAGACCGGCATCGATTTCTTCGACTGCAGCGCCCATTTGGGCGTGACGCCGGTGTTCGGCACCGAACACAGCCTGTCCGGCCTGGCCAGGAAATATTCCGGCCTGCCGGTGATGGCCAATGGCAAGCTGCAGGACCCGGATGTGGCCGAGCAGGCGCTGCTCGACGGCGAGGGCGATTTCGTCTCCATCGCCAAGGGCGCGCTGGCCGATTATAGCTGGCCGCGGAAAATCGCCGCGAACGAAGCCCCGGTGCCGTTTAACCCGGGCATGATCATGCCCTATGCCACGTTGGACTGTAATGAGGCCTTCTGGGCGGAAAATCCCAGCGGCATTCCGAAAGCGGCGGTTGTGGCCCGCGACGTGGCTGAGGGCGCTTAAAGCCGAGAGCCGTTAACCCGGGCAGGAGCGACCATGTCCCACGAAGCGTTTATGCGCCGCGCTATCGAGCTGTCGGCCGAAGGCATGGCGAAGGGCAGCGGCGGGCCGTTCGGCGCGGTGGTGGTCAAGGACGGCGAGATCATCGGCGAAGGCTATAACCGGGTGCTCGAGACCAACGACCCGACCGCGCACGCCGAAGTCACCGCGATCCGCAACGCCGCCGCCGCGCTCGGCCAGTTCTCGCTGGAAGGCTGCGATATGTACTGCATCGGCCTGTCGTGCCCGATGTGCATGGCCAGCCTGTTCTGGGCGCGCATCGACCGTCTGTATTACGTGCTGCCACCGGAAGAGGCCGAGGATATCGGTTTCGACGACAAATATTTCTTCGAGCAATTGGCCTTGCCCATCGAGCAACGCGAGGTGCCGATCATCCAGATGAAAGAACTGTGGGACGATGCGCGCACGGTCTATCAAAGCTGGAAAACCAAGGACGACAAGACGCCGTACTGAGGGTGGTGGCGGGCTGAAAGCTCAGCGAATTAAGGAGGGAAGGCCGCATGACCGACATCAAGGAAACCAGCCAGTACAAGATTACCCCCGGCGAGGTCAGCCCCGATAAGACCCTGCGCGAGGACGAGGGCTGGTTCAAAATGGATGTGCGCTGGGTGGTGACCAACGAGACGTTCGAGTCAGAGACGACCGTTGTCGGCCGCACCATCTTGGCGCCCGGTATCGGCGCCAAGCACGATATTCACCGCCACCCTAACGCGGAAGAGTGGGAATATGTGCTGCACGGGGTCGGCATCAAGCATATCGGCGACGAGACGTTTTATATGCGCGCCGGCGATCTGGCCTTCCACCCGCGCGATGTCTATCACGGGTTGGAAAACGGCTCGGACACTGAGCCTCTAATCACGCTCTGGGGCTATACCGGCGCGGGGAGCTTGAAGGACGCCGGCTATTTCACCCCGGAAGACGACCGCAAGGCCGCCGAGCAAAAATAAACCTTCCGGGCCGCGGCGATGGCTCGCTATTCAGCCGCCACCGGCAGGGTCAGCCTGGTGTGCGGCGTGATAATGCCGCCGCGATCGCCGATAGCGACCGAGCCGTAGCGTTGCGCATAAACCGCGGGCAGCGGCCGGTCGCCGGGGATCGCCAGCCATAATCGCAGCAGATGACGCCTGGGTTTGGGCGCCGGCCAGTCGCGAAACGCCGTGCGGTCGTGCATCAGCGTGTGATTGTGGACGAACTGCATATCGCCCGGCTCCAGCCGCATGGAGAAGTTCAAATTGGGGTCGTTGGTGAGGGCGTCGAGCAGATCCAGCGCCTCGATCTTTTGTTCGCTCAGCGGTGGCGCGCCAGGAACCTTCTGCGCGCTGTCGACATATTGGCGTTGATACAACGCGCTGAGATGCCCTTCGTGCCAATTGAAAATGGGAATTTCGAAATAGGGCTTTTCGCCGGCCGGCACTTCGCCGCGCCGGTCGGTGGCGATGGGTTCGAACAGCAGCGGCACCAGGTCGGGTCGCCGCCGTTGCAGTTCATTATAGATCGAGGTGGAGCTGACGAGTAGGGAATCGCCGCCTTCCATGGCCGGGTGGATGCATAACAGCCCGGCGACATCGCACGAATCGGTGTGAAATGTTTGTCGGCGCGCCGTTTGGTAGATGCGCACATTGCGGTCGTTCAGGTCGGCGCCGATATCGCGCACATGACCTAACAAATGCCCCATTGCATTTTGCGAGCGCGCTTTGCCCAAATGCGCGCCGATGCCGCAAAAGATCGTTGCGATCATTTCCGGCGAATAGTCCGCAACCGGAAGCCCGCGCAATATTTGGAAGCCGATGCCGGCGGTCAGTGTTTTCTGCAATTCGCCTAGATGCGTAGCGAATTTCGGCAGGGGAAAATCGTCACGGCGCAGGTCACCGATTTCCGTACCGCTATCGAGAAAGCGCGTGGCGGCGCCCTCCAACTCGGCGATCTGTGCCTCAGAAAGTTGAACCAGCCACCGTTCGGGCGTAGCCGCCATATCGCGGCCCAACCAGGCGCTCGGCGTATCGAGAACCGGGGGCGGCAGGGGATGTGTCGAGGGCGCGGACATAACCGCCTAAGAAAGCCCGGATCGGACCCGTTTGTAAACTAGGTGCGGAGGATCGCTGTTCGCCGGAAACCGAATTAGCTCTCACCGTCCTTGCGGCACACCGCTTCGATCTTGTTGCCGTCGGGGTCGAGCACGAAGGCGCCGTAATAGGTTGGCGTATATTCCGGACGCGGCCCGGGTGCGCCGTCGTCGCGCCCGCCATTCGCCATCGCCGCGTCGTAGAAGGCGCGTACCGCCGCCCGGCTGTCGGCCAGCAGGGCGATATGCGCACCGTTATTGGCGACCGTCTCGCGGGCCTTGTCAATCGGTTCGCTGACCCACAACCACTGGCGGCCCTGCCCGTTGCCGAAGGCGACGGCGAAGCCCTTATCCATCACCGCCTCGAGCCCCAGCGCGGCCAGCGCCGGCCGGTAGAACTCCATCGCTCGGCCAATGTCGGCGACACCGACCGAGATATGGTCGAAAATAGCGCTGAAGTCGCGGCTGTCGAAGGCCGCCTTGTTGACGTCGTCGGTCATGTTTTGTTCCCCAATTTTACCGTTGCCAAGGTTCATCCGGTACCTCAGCAATACCACATCAAGATCACGCACTTCCCAATGGTCGGTGAACGTATCGATATAAGCCAAACCGATTTTTTCCAGCACTCTGGCCGATTGGCGGTTTTCCACCAACACGCCGGCCCAAATACGCTCCACACCAAAGCTCACTCGCACCTGATTTAACGCGGCGCGCGCCGCCTCGGCCATATAGCCGTGGCCCCAATAGTCTTTGCCCAGCCAGTAGGCGATCTCGGCTTCCGGGTCTCCGACACTTTTCTTTCGCAGGGTTAGGCAGCCCATGAGTTCGCCGGTCTTGGTAAGAGTTACGGCGAATTGCCGAAGCCGGCCCTCTTCGATCAGAGCGGCGGAGCGTTCAATCCACTCGCGCCCGCCGCCGGCCGGGTAAGGGTGGGGAATCATTGTCATCAGGGCGACGTCGGGTTCGCCCGCCAATCTCTCGACGATAGGTGCGTCCTTGGCCGCGAACTGGCGAAGGCATAGGCGCGGTGTTTCGATTTCCTCAGCCGTGGTTTTACTCCGCCGCTTCAGTATCGAGGCCAGCGTCGAAGCTGATGCCGATCTCGCGGAACTGGTCGACGACTTCGTCGCCGAATTGGCCGCGCAGCCGGTCCGCTTCGCCTGGCGTCATCTCGATATCGTTGAAATTTTCTTCCGCTTCGCCGGTGATGAACACCAGCAGGCGGGCGGTTTCGTCGGCCACGTTGGTGAAGTCGCGCACCACACCGGGCGGCACGGCGATCATGTCGTAGGGGTCGAGGTATACCTCGTTCTCGCCCTCATCGCCCCAGCGAATGCGAAACCGCCCGTCGAGGCAGAAAAAGGTTTCGTTGGTGCTGTGATGGGCGTGCAGGGGCGGCCGGTTGCCCGGCGGGCACTCGGCAATGATGACGCTCATCTTGTCCTTGGTGACGACGGCCGGGTTCTGAGCCATCGGTCCGCCCTGATCGTCCGGCGCCATCATCAGATACAGCGTCTTCGCGGTCATTGTTTCATAGGCTTCCTTGGGAATGCCCATATTGGCGTCATAGCTGCTACTCAGCGGCTTCATGTCTTTGAAGCGCGCGATGTAATTCTCCATCTCTTCGGGTGAAAATTGCTTGGTTTTCATGGGTCTTCCCCTCGTCTAACGCGGATCTGCACTACGCAGAACGAAAGATTACACGATCGGACGTGCGAGGGCAGAGGTAATAGAGGGGGGCAGGGTTGTGTTTATTCGACCCGGACTTCGGCGTCGGGCTTAAAGTTCTGCCAGGCGAACCAATAGGCGATGTGCCCGGCCAGGCGCTCCAGCGGCTCGCCTTCGGCGGGGATAAGCGCCTCTTCGGTCACCTTCCAGTCGATGCCGTCGGCCTGGACGATATCGGCATTGTCGGCCGCGGCGGTGAACTGGCGGCCCTTGGACGCGTAAGCGCGCACCGTGCGGGTCGCGATATCGCCGATTAGGACCACCGGCACGTCGCCGGCGGTGTCGTTGACGACGGCATTGTCGCGAAACAGCTCCAGCGCCCAGGCTTTCTCGGACTCCGCTTCGCGCAGGGCGAACACGTAATCTTTGGTGGCCAGCCGGGTGTCGTTCATTTTTACCGGGAACATAGTGTCGGGGCTGGAGAAATATTCCGCATACGGGCGACCCGGCGTGTAGTCGCGTTCATAGCCGGTCTCCAGGGAGAGCACTTTCGTATCTGGATGCTTCGCCAGCCAGCGCCGCCAACTGGTGATCGCCACCGGGCGGGTGCGTAGCACGATGTCGGCGCCGGTCAGGGTGCCGACCACCGGCAGGCCGGTAAACTGGTTCCACAGGGAGTTGGTCTCGCGGTCGTACATCAGCTTGTTGGAGCGGTAGAGGAAACCCGACGAGCCAAACTCGAAGGGCTTGTCGCGCCCTTCGACGGTGGTCTCGTAGAGAATGCCTGAGCCGCACAGGGTGCAGTAGGCCAGCGCAACCGGCACCCCGCCGACCACGTCATTGAACATTTCGTGCCAGTCGAGGACGCGCAGCGGATAGGCGCGCACGTCACCGTTGATCTCGACACCGAACACCAGCTCGTCGGGCAACAGATAGTCGGCGGCGTCCGGCGCGATGTGCGTGGGGTTTACCAGGGCCGGGATGGCGTCTTTGCGCACACCGCCCCAGACGATTTCCTCGAGCCGGATAGTGTGGTCGACGCCGTCATAGAGAAACAGGCGAAAATTGGGGTCGATCTGGCTAAAGACCCAGCCCTTGTAATCGGCGAAGCCGTCAAACGGTTTGATCTCCGGATGGTCTTCTTGCCATAGCATCCAGTTATTCCAGCTGGTGCCAAAATCCTCGCCGGTAAGGACTTGCAGCGCGTTGGTGATGGTCCAGGGGTCTTGGCGCATGAACCGCAGCGACTGGATCAAGGCCGGCACCACGTCGGTTTCGCCCCGATCGACCAAATTCGCCATTATCTGGTTCCGCTCCAAGGTCCCGGTGGTGAGGATCTGGCGCACAAGTTTTTCGGTGTCGCTGAGTTGGCGCTGGGATTCAGGGGGCTCGAAGTCGCGGCCCTGGGCCAAGGCGCCCGGCGCGGCAACGGCGAACAGGATGAGAGCGGCGGTTAGCGCACGCGCGAACATGGGCGAAATCCTTTGTATTGAGCCCTAAACATAGCGGGCCCAGCCGCGCAGACTATTCACAACTTCTTGGGCGCCAGCCGGCAAAAGGCGCGATGTGGGTGGATGACAATCGCCGCGCGTCTGGTATTTTAGAGGCCCGCGCCGCTAAGAGCGCGCCTAACAGGGAACCAGAGACCATGGCCGAAGCCTTTATTTGTGATGCCGTCCGTACACCATTTGGCCGCTATGCCGGTAGCCTGTCTGGTGTACGCACCGACGATCTGGCGGCGACGCCGCTGAAGGCGCTGATTGCGCGAAACGAGAAGGTCGACTGGGAGGCGGTCGACGACGTCATCTATGGCTGTGTCAATCAGGCTGGCGAGGACAATCGCAACGTTGCCCGCATGGCGCTTCTGCTGTCGGGCCTGCCCACCACGGTGTCGGGCGCGACGGTCAACCGCTTGTGTGGCTCGGGCCTCGAGGCGCTGACCGCGGCGGCGCGCGCCATTCGCACTGGTGAAGCGGAAATGGTTATCGCCGGCGGCGTGGAAAGCATGTCGCGGGCGCCGTTCGTCATGCCCAAGGCCCAGTCAGCGTTTTCGCGGGCCAATCAGATCGAGGACACGACGATCGGCTGGCGCTTCGTCAATCCCAAGATGAAATCGGAATACGGTATCGATTCGATGCCCGAGACGGCGGAAAATGTTGCCGTGGAGTTCCAGATCAACCGGGCGGACCAGGACGCTTTCGCCTATCGTTCGCAGATGCGCGCCAAATCCGCCCAGGAAAACGGCCGTCTGGCCAAAGAAATCGTTCCGGTGGAGGTGCCCCAGCGGCGCGGCGATCCGGTAATCGTCGACACCGACGAACATCCGCGCGGCGATACCTCGATGGAGGTGCTGGGTAAATTGCCGACGCCGTTCCGCGAGGAGGGCAGCGTCACTGCCGGTAATGCCTCGGGGGTCAATGACGGCGCCTGCGCCATGATCATCGCATCGGAAGAGGCGATCAATAAATATGGCCTGAACCCGCTCGCCCGCGTGGTGGGTACGGCGACCGCCGGCGTGCCGCCGCGTATCATGGGCTTCGGCCCGGCGCCGGCCACCCACAAACTGCTGGCGCGGCTCGGTATCAAGATGAGCGAGATCGATGTGATTGAGCTGAACGAGGCGTTCGCCGCCCAGGCTTTGGCGGTGACCCGCGACTTGGGGCTCGCCGACGATGCCGAGCACGTCAATCCCAATGGCGGCGCCATCGCCCTGGGCCATCCCTTGGGCGCCAGCGGTGGACGGTTAGCGATGACAGCGGCCTATGAGCTGAATGAGCGCGAGCAGCGTTACGCCCTGTGCACCATGTGCATCGGCGTCGGCCAGGGCATCGCCACCGTGTTGGAACGGGCGAGTTAAAACGCGAATAGGATTGTAGCCCCACTTTTTTGTAAATTCTTAGAGCGAGTTTCCGAGGAAGAAATGATAATTCGGATTACCGCATTTTTGGCGGTCGTTTTCTTAGCGCTTGCTGGGGCTCCAGCAATGGCCGCCGATCCCGTTACCGGACTGGTCAAGTCTGACCCGCAACCGGCGGCCGACAGTCTGCAACCGGGACTGGGCGTGACCTATTACGCCGGTGTTTTTAACAGCACCGACGAAATTCCCGGCTGGGCAAAATACAGAAAGGGCAAAAAAGGCGAACCCATTTTATTGCTCGACTATAACGTTGGCGACGGCGAAGTTTTGACCAGCGGGCGGGTCGATGAAGTTGCCGCCGATATTCGCGGCTTTATCCGCTTCGACGAAGTCGGCACCTATACTATCGCCATGCAATCGAACGATGGGATCGATCTGACGATCGGTGGCAAATCCATCATCAAGGATACCGAGGTACATGCCGACCGGTATTCCGAGCTGGTGCCGGTCGAAGTCGCGGAACCCGGCTGGTACGATTTCCACCTGCTCTATTTCGAGAAGCGAGTGACCTCGACGGTCGAGCTGTTTTGGAATGCGCCGGGTAAAACCGGCAGCTTGGATTTCGTCCCCGCCGAAGCTTTCGCGCACACTCCTTAAGCGGTGCTTAAACCCCTCTCCTTGGGGAGAGGGGGTGGGGTGAGGGGAAATACACATTCTGCAACACCTCATCCTGAGCTTGTCGAAGGATTGTGGTGCTGCTGGCCTCACATTTCGAAATGAGTGTCATGAGAGCCATTGTCCCCTCACCCGCTCGCGTTGCTCGCTACCCTCTCCCGGTGGGAGAGGGTAGTTCTTCACCACTCACTTCTCTTGGATGATGCCTTATGGGTCCGCCACGTCGCCGGGCACGACGAGGTCTATTTCGTCATGCTCCATGATCTGCCGGTAATGGTGATCGATATCGTCGTGAAATAATTGCCGGGTGAGACCTTCGAGAATGCGCGGGATGCCGAAGCGCATGGTGGTCACCGAACTGCCGGTCATGCCCAGGCTGAACAAGGTGCCCAGCGAAAAACAATGGATGTGGTGCAGATAGGGCGCCTCGCCTTGTGTTTTCTCGGTAAATTCGAAATTGTCGCCGAGATAGGGATAGGTTTCGCCCGGCGGATATTCCTCGCCCGGTGGTGGGGTGAAGCGGTCGCGCCACAGAGCGATCTTGTCGGCCAGGCCTGAGGTCTCGGTGCGCAGGCTGAAATCGTTGATATGGCCCGTCGCGGCGATCACGAAATCAAAGGTGAAGCGCTCGCCGCCCACCGTCTCGACGCTTATCTCGTCGCCGGTTAGGGCGACGGATTTCCACGGTGCGTCTTCGTGCATGTGAAAACCGTCGAGCGCGATGGCCCGGTCGAAGGTCTCCTGCGGCGGCGGCTGGTGGGTGCGCAGCACATGGCAGGCGATGCGCCACCGTTCGAGCTCGTTGAATTCGGTGAAATGCTTCAAGAAGGCGACAGTGTCGAAGGGCTTGTGGGCGTTGACCTTGGCGATCTCGCGGCGGCGCACGAACAGGCAGGCTTCGGCGGCGCCGGCCTCCAGCGCCGTGGCGGCGTTGTCAAAGGCGCCGGCGTTGGCGCCCAAGATGGCCACGCGCCGGTCTTGAAGCGCGGCGAAATCGATGTCGCCATTGGCTTGGGCGTAGCGTTCTGGCGGCAACGCGTCGGTAATCAGTTCGGGCACGTGCCATTCGCCGCAGCCCTCCAACCCGTTAGCGAGCACGACTTCGCGGGCGTAGACCAGCCCGTCGCGCCCGCTCGCCCCGGTCGGCGTTAGGGGCACGCGAATGAGGCTGTCGGGCACGTTAGGATTTTCCGCTTCCAGGGGGCCGATCTCGGTTTCGTTCCACACCGGAATTTTCAGAACCCGCCGATACCAGGAAAGATATTCGTGCCAGTCGTCGGTGGGGAAACGCTCCAGCGCGTCCCAGGCCGCCGCGCCATGGGTCGCGGTGAACCAGGCACGCGGCGTGAGAGAGGGGATTCCCAGATCGGGGCCGGTGAGGTCGAGCGCGGTGCGTAACTGGCGCATGCGGGCATAGGTATTCCACGGCCCCTCGGCGCCCTTGGGCTTCCGGTCGACGGCGATAACGTTGGTGACATTGTCGCGGCGCAGGGCGAACGATAGGGCCAACCCGCTCTGCCCGGCGCCGACGATCAGGACATCGACAACCGGCGCGCCGGACGGGTGTTGGCGCGGCCGCACCCAGGGCGTTTTCGGATGGTCCAACAGATCGAGATCGCGGGCGACCTGTTGTTCAAGCGAGTCGAGCGAGGCAGTCATGGGAGGGGTTATTGCCATCGAAATCCCGAAAAATTCAAGCTTTTGTTATAACAGCGTTGCCCGCGCCCAGCGCCCCTTGCGCCGGCAAGTGGCGAACGTTGACAATTACGTGACAGGCGCGTGTCTTTGGCCGTGGCCTTATCTGACTTACAGTTTAGGAATGAAGAGCGATGGCAGACTCCAAGGCGGTGCTCCAAGCCAATGCGGCATTCTATGCGGCTTTTGCGGCGGCTGATATGGATATGATGACGGCTATCTGGGCGCACGACATGCCGCTTGCGGTGACCCATCCCGGGACGCTGCCGGTCACTGGGCGCGAGACGGTCCTGCAAAGCTGGCGCGAAATATTAGCGCCGGCCAGTGCCGTCGATATCGTCTGTGTCGATCCGCAGGTGCAGCTCCATGGCGATGTCGCGTTGGTTTTGTGCCAGGAACGCATCAACGGACATGTGCTCGCCGCCAGTAATACCTATCGGCGAACCGATGAGGGGTGGTGCCTGGTGATGCACCAGGCGGGCGCCGTCGCGGCGACGATGGTGGCGCCGGCGCGATCCAGCGTGGTTCACTGACTAGGTGGTGGGACGCGAACATACAGGTGATGAGCTAACGGCGGGCGCGCGCGGCCGCGCGGTCGGCGGCGAGCGCCTGTCCTGGCCGGCGCTGTTGTCGTTCGGCTCGATCTCCATGCCGGTGTCGTTATTGGCGATCGGACTGTTCATGTTCCTGCCCACGGTCTATTCCGCGTCCAGCGGCATCGCCATGCAGGATGTCGGGCTGATTATATTCGCTACCCGCCTGTGGGATTTTATCACTGACCCGCTGGTCGGCTGGCTCAGCGACAAGACCCGCACCCGCTTTGGCCGGCGCATCCCGTGGATGACCCTGGCCTGGCTGCCCCTCAGCATCGCGGCCTACAAATTGTTCTTACCGCCGCCCGGCGTCGGCGCCAGCTATCTCGCCTTTTGGAGCTTCCTGTTGTTTCTGTCGGGCACCTCGCTGTTCATGCCCTATACCGCGATGGGGGCGGAGCTCAGCACATCTTATCATGAGCGCAGCCGAATTTTCGGCTACCGCCATGTCTTTGCCGTGCTGGGAACCCTGTCCGCGGCGCTGCTGTTTTGGATCGTCAATAAGCCCGGCGTCTACAACCCGGAAGCCGACGCGCTGGAACTGATCGCCTGGGTTGGGTTGATCCTGTTGCCGATCGCGTTGCTGGCGACACTGTTCAACACCAAGGAACGCCCGGTCGACGCGACCGCCACCCGCGCCGATATCCGTTGGGCGGACGGCGTGCGGGTGATGTTCGGCAACCGCACCTATCTGCGTATCTTGGGGTGTTACCTCTTCAACGGCATCGCCAACGCCCTGCCGGTGACCTTGATGTTCTTCTATGTGCGCTCGGTGCTCGAGGCGCCGGAATGGACGCCGATCATCCTGGCGCTGTATTTCGTCGCGGCGATCTGCGGCACGCCGTTGTGGCTTTATATCGCCGATCGCTTGGGCAAGCATGTGTCGTGGCGTATTGCGCTGCTGGCGGCGGCGGCCACGCTGATCTTCGTACCTTTGTTGGGCGCCGGCGATGTCTATTGGTTCTTGGCCATCGCGCTGGTCGTCGGGGTGACCCTGGGCGCCGATCTGGCGATGCCGGCGGCGATGCTGGCCGATGTGGTCGACCAGGACGTCTTGGCGACCGGCCGCCAGCGGACCGGGATTTATTTCGCGGTCTGGGCGATGGCGGCCAAGTTGGCGGCGGCGGCGGCGGTCGGCGTGGCCTTCCCGATCCTCGACTGGGTTGGCTACATCCCCGACATGTATAACGAGCCCGGCGCGCTGCTCACCCTGGCCATCCTGTTCGGCCTGTGCCCGGTCATCTTCAAGCTGTTGGCGGTGTGTTTCGTGTGGCGCTATCCGCTGACTGCGGCGCGCCAAGCCGAAATTCGCGACGCCATCGCCGCCCAACGCAGTGCGTGAAACGATTCGCCTTCGGCTAGTGGATAAACGCCGCAAACTCTCGTAATCTGTGGTTGGGGAGAAGCCGGTTAATGGCCGACGAACGGGTTCAACGCAGGCTTGCAGCGATACTGGCCGCCGATATGGTGGGCTACTCGCGGCTTATGGGAGCCGACGAGGAAGGCACCATTGCGCGCCAGAAGTCCCATCGGGCCGAGCTAATCGACCCGCAATTCGCCAGCCATGGCGGGCGCATCGTTAAAACCACCGGTGACGGCCTGTTGGTGGAGTTCAGCAGCGTTGTCGACGCGGTCAAATGCGCCGTTGTGATACAGCAGGCCATGACCGAACGCGAAGCCGATGTGTCGGATGACCTGCGCATCCAGTACCGTGTCGGGGTCAATTTGGGCGATATCGTCATCGACGGCGACGACATTCTCGGTGATGGGGTCAATATCGCCGCGCGTCTGGAGGGCCTGGCGGAGCCCGGCGGTATCTGCGTGTCGGCAAAGGTATTCGAAGAAATCGGCAATAAGCTCGACGTGGCGTATGAAGATCTCGGGCCGCAGGAGGTGAAGAATATCGCCGCGCCGGTCCGCGCCTATCGGGTGACGCTAGACCAGGTGCCGACGGCACCGATTGCAACAGAACCACCGCCGCCGCTGCCTGACAAGCCGTCGATCGCCGTTCTGCCGTTCAACAATATGTCGGGCGACCCGGATCAGGAGTATTTCGCCGACGGCATCGCCGAGGACATCATTACCGGCTTATCGCGGTTTCACTGGTTCTTCGTGATCGCCCGCAATTCGAGCTTTTCCTATAAGGGCACTTCGCCCGACATACGCCAAGTCGCACGGGAGCTCGGTGTGCAGTACGTGCTCGAAGGCAGTGTGCGCAAGGGCGGTAACCGGGTGCGCATCACCGCACAGCTGATCGATGCGCTGACCGGTCGCCATGTCTGGGCCGATAGGTATGATCGCGACTTAGACGACATCTTCACCGTTCAAGACGAGATCAGCGAGGCGATCACCAGCACCGTCGCACCGGCGTTCGTTGCCGCCGAAGCGCAGCGCGCCGAACGCAAGGCCCCGGAAAACTTCGATGCCTGGGACTATGTCATGCGCGGCAATTGGCATCTGTGGCGTGGCAAGGACGACATCGTTGAGGCGCGGCGGTTATTCGAGATCGCTCTCGAGCTGGACTCCAAAAATGCCGTGGCGCTCAGCGGCCTGTCGATGGCACTAACCAATATGATCATCTTTGGCCTGGTGGATGATGTCGTCGAAACGCGCACGATGGCATATCAGGCGGCGCAACGTGCGGTCGACCTCGATGAGAGCGACGCTGGGGCGCACGGTGCCCTGGGCCTCATTCACTACTTCATGCACCAACTCGATGCCGCGGTCGCCGAGTTGCGGCGTGCGCTGGAGCTCAATCCCAATCTGGCAAGTAGTGCGGGCTTTCTTGCCATAACGTGCTCATGGCGAGGGGACGACGACGAGGCGCTCCGGCACGCCGAGATGGCGACGCGGTTGAACCCCCGGAACACCGATTTCACGGCTAGTTTGGGGCGTACGTGCGCCGAATTTGGCGCGGGCCATAATGAACAGGCTTTGGAATGGGCCAGGAAAACAGTCGAGATTGCCCCCGGCCATCCGGGGGGATGGCATTACCTCGTTGCCAGCCTTGCCTATCTCGATCGGATCGAAGAGGCGCGCGCCGCGAAAGATCAATTGCTCCGCATCATGCCGAACGACAGCCTTAGTCTCATCCGGGCGTCCTTTCCCTCGATTAAACCTGAGCGCATGGACCAGTTGCTCGACGGTCTGCGAAAGGCCGGCCTGCCGGAGTAATCAGCGGGCATTCATAGACACCATCGCTTGGCGTCCATACACTTCGCAACCTTAGGGGGAGAAGCCGGTTAATGGCCGAGGAACGGGTTCAGCGCAGGCTTGCGGCGATTTTGGCCGCCGATATGGTGGGCTATTCGCGGCTCATGGGAGCCGACGAGGAAGGCACCATTGCGCGCCAGAAGGCCCACCGGGCAGAGCTGATCGACCCTGAATTCGCCAATCATGGCGGGCGTATCGTCAAGACTACCGGTGACGGACTGCTGGTGGAATTTGGCAGCGTGGTCGACGCGGTCAGATGCGCCGTGGCGATCCAGCAGGCCATGACCGAGCGCGAAGTTGACGTTCCCGACGACCGGCTCATTCAGTATCGGGTTGGCATCAATCTGGGCGACATCGTCATCGACGGCGACGATATCCTCGGCGACGGGGTCAACATCGCCGCGCGTCTGGAAGGCTTGGCCGCGCCGGGCGGTGTTTGCGTGTCGGCAAAAGTGTTCGAGGAGATCGGTAACAAGCTGGACCTGGCGTTCGAAGATATCGGCCCGCAGGAGGTGAAGAACATCGCCGCGCCGGTGCGCGCCTATCGGGTGACGCTAGACCGGGTGTCGACGGCCCCGGTTCCAGCAGAATCACCGCCGCCCCGCGACAAGCCATCGATCGCGGTGCTGCCGTTCGACAATATGTCGGGCGACCCGGAACAGGAATTTTTCTCCGATGGTCTGGCGGAGGACATTATCACCGCGCTGTCGAAGATCGAGCGCATGCGCGTCATCGCTCGTAACTCCACTTTTGCCTACAAGGGTCAGGCGCTCGATTTGCGCCGCATCGCCGAGGAATTAGGCGTTCGCTATGTGTTGGAGGGCAGTGTGAGGCGGGGCGGCAACCGCCTGCGCATCACCGCCCAGTTGATCGATGCCGAGGATGGCAGCCATTTGTGGGCCGAGCGCTATGACCGTCCGGTCGACGATCTATTCGACATTCAAGACGAGATCACCAAAGAGATTGTAACCGCTCTCCAGGTCAAACTGACCGATGGTGAAGAAGCGCTTGTTTGGGCACGGGGCACAAATAATATCGAAGCCTGGCAATATGCGGTCCGCGCATTGGATATCTTCATACGGCTCACCCCCACAAGTCATCTAGAGGCGCGGGAATTGGCGGAAAAGGCGACTGAACTTGATTCTGATTATGCCCATGCCTGGGCGATACAGGGTTTCACATATTGGTGGGACGGTCGGTTTGATTTCACCGGGGATCGAGATGCCAAGTTTGCACGCGCGAGTGAACTCGCCGAGCGGGCCACCGCCCTCGATGACAGTGTGTCGTGGGTGATCGGTTTAAACGCCATGGTCGCGCCGGCTCTGGGGCACCCTGACGTGGGTGTTGCGGTTGCCCGGCGCGGCATCGAACTTTATCCGGGCAATGCAGCTGTTCGCAATTTCCTTGCTTACGCGTTGATGCATGCTGGTAACTTTCTCGAGGCGGCGGAGCATTCTCGCGCTGTCAATTCGCTCGACCCCTTTCCGCCGATATTTTATCGGAATGTCCTCGCGCGTTCTCTGATGTTCCTTGGTGAATTTGATGAGGCGCTGATCCTTTCGGATGAGATTCTGGAAATTGAACCTAACTATCTCCAGGTCTGGCTGAACCGCGCATACATTTATGGGCAGCTTGACCGCGAAGCAGAAGCCTGCGACGCCATTTCCGCGGTGCGCCAGCTCGCCCCAAACATGCGCGTTAGTCATGTTCCCTGGATTCTGATGATCGACGATGAGGCCGCCACGAACAGCTTTATGGACGGCCTGCGAAAGGCCGGCCTGCCCGAGTAGTGAGCAGCGGGCATTCATAGACACCATCGCTTGTCACCCATACACTTCGCAACCCTAGGGGGAGAAGCCGGTTAATGGCCGACGAACGGGTTCAACGCAGGCTTGCAGCGATTTTGGCCGCCGATATGGTGGGCTATTCGCGGCTTATGGGAGCCGACGAGGAAGGCACCATTGCGCGCCAGAAGTCCCATCGGGCCGAGCTAATCGACCCGCAATTCGCCAGCCATGGCGGGCGCATCGTTAAAACCACCGGTGACGGCCTGTTGGTCGAGTTCGGCAGCGTTGTCGACGCGGTGAAATGCGCCGTCGCGATACAAAAGGCCATGACCGAACGCGAGGCCGATGTGTCGGAAGAGCGGCGCATTCAGTACCGGGTCGGCATCAATCTGGGCGACATCGTCATCGACGGCGACGATATTCTGGGTGATGGGGTCAACATCGCAGCGCGCCTGGAAGGCCTGGCTGAGCCCGGCGGTATTTGCGTGTCGGCAAAGGTGTTCGAAGAGATCGGCAACAAGCTCGACGTGGCGTATGAGGATCTGGGCCCGCAGGAGGTCAAGAACATCGCCACCCCAGTGCGCGCCTACCGGGTGACGCTAGACCAGGCGCTGACGGTTCCGATCGCCGCGGAACCACCACCGCCGCTGCCCGACAAACCATCCATCGCGGTGCTGCCCTTCGACAATATGTCGGGCGACCCGGAGCAGGAATATTTCGCCGACGGCATCACCGAGGACATCATCACCGCGCTGTCGCGGTTTCACTGGTTCCTGATCATCGCCCGCAACACAACCTTTACCTATAAGGGTCAGGCGGTGGCGGTAAACCAAATCGCAAACGAGCTCGGCGTGCAATACGTCGTCGAGGGCAGCGTACGCAAAGCCGGAAACCGCGTCCGCATCACCGCACAGCTCATCGATGCATCGACGGGCAGCCATGTCTGGGCCGAGCGCTATGATCGCGAACTCGAAGACATCTTCGCGGTGCAGGACGAAATCACCGAGGCTATTTCGGGCGCTGTTGCACCGTCTTTCATGCAGGCTGAGGTAAAAAAGGCGGAACGCAAGACGCCTGAGAACCTAGATGCCTGGGATTATATTATGCGCGGCAATTGGCACCTTTGGCGCATGGGCAAAGCCGATGTCTCGGAGGCGAGACGGCTGTTCGAGGCAGCCTGCGATCTCGACCCGACAAGCTCAGCGGCATACAGCGGATTAGCTTATGCCTGGATATTTGAGGTTTATTATCAATGGGCGAACGACCCCAAGAAATCCCTTGCCGCGGCTTTGAAAGCGGCGCAACGAGCGGTCGCTCTTGATGGCGACGATGCTTGGGCTCAAACGATATTGGGGATGGCCTACATGTATATGCGCAGGCCCGACGATGGCATTACAGCCTGCTGTCAGGCGCTCGACCTGAACCCAAATCTCGCATTTGCTGAAGGGGTACTCGCCCTCTGCTATGCGTTTCGAGGCGACTATGGCGACGCTGTTACGCATGCGGAAAGGGCTGATCGTTTAAGCCCCCGCGACCCCAACCGGGTTGCCTGGTATCAGGCCCGCGCGCACGCCGCACTCGGCACCGAGCAATACGAAGAAGCAGCAATATGGGCTAAGAAATCGATCGAGGCCTACCCGGATTTGCCCGCCGGATGGCGCGTTCTTGCCGCGTGCTACGGTCATCTAGGGCGGCTTGAAGAGGCCGCCGCCGCCTTGCGGGAAGTACTTCGCCGTTATCCGGACCTCACGATTGAAAGTATACGCGCGTCGCAGCCATCGACCCGGCCCGAACATGTAGAACTTTACATCGACGGTCTCCGCAAGGCCGGCCTGCCCGAGTGAGCAGCGGCATTCATAGACACCATCGCCTGCCGCCCATACACTTCGCACCACCAGGGGGAGAAGCCGGTTAATGGCCGACGAACGGGTTCAACGCAGGCTTGCAGCTATTTTGGCCGCCGACGTGGTCGGCTATTCGCGGTTGATCGAGGCCGATGAAGAGGGTACCCGCGCGCGCCTGCGGTCCGTTCAGGCCGAGCTGATCGATCCGCAAATCGCCGCCGATGGCGGCCGCATCGTCAAGACCATGGGCGACGGCATCCTGGCCGAGTTTCCCAGCGCCGTGGATGCGGTGCGCAACGCGCTGGCCATTCAGGCGGCGGTGGGTCAGCGCAACGCGGATGCGCCGCAAGACACCAGGCTTGAGTTTCGCGTCGGCATCAATGTCGGCGACATCATCGTCGAGGGCGACGACATCCATGGCGATGGGGTGAATGTCGCCGCCCGTTTGGAGGGGCTGTGCGAACCGGGCGGGGTCTATGTCTCGGGCACGGTCTACGACCAGGCGGCGGGCAAGCTGGCAGCGTCGTTCGAGGATTTGGGCGCGCAATCGGTGAAGAATATTGCCAAGCCGGTGAGGGTCTACCGCGCGGGGATCGGGGCCAAATTGGACGCGCAGCCGGAACCGCAAGCGAAGGTTACGCCTTCTAGTCCCGACAAACCGTCGATCGCGGTGCTGCCGTTCGACAATATGTCGGGCGATCCGGAGCAGGAATTTTTCGCCGACGGTCTGGCCGAAGACATCATCACCGCGCTGTCGAAGATCGAGCGTATGCGCGTCATCGCCCGCAACTCATCTTTTGCCTACAAGGGACAGGCGCTCGATTTGCGCCGCATAGCGGAGGAATTAGGGGTGCGCTATGTGCTGGAAGGCAGCGTGCGGCGCGGCGGCGAGCGCCTGCGCATTACCGCCCAGTTGATCGATGCCGAGGATGGCAGCCATTTATGGGCGGAACGCTACGACCGCACGGTCGACGATCTTTTTGACATCCAAGACGAAATCACCAAGGAGATCGTGACATCGCTGCGGGTTAAACTCACCGACGGTGAAGAAGCGCGGGTTTGGGCGCGCGGCACCGACAATATCGAAGCCTGGCAGTTCAGTGTCCGAGCTTGGGAAATCGTGGGCCAATTTTCGGTATCCCACTACCTCGATGCGCGGGCACTTGCCGAAAAGGCAACCGAACTCGATCCCCAGTACGCCCATGCCTGGGCGATGCTGGGTTTCACTTATTGGTTTGACGGGCGACTTGGTTACACCGGAGACGCATACGACAAGTATTTGCGCGCGGACGAACTTGCCAAGCGGGCGATGGTACTCGACGAAACCGGGTCTTCGTCGATCGGGTTGGCTGCGCTGGTCGCAGCGCCTCTGGGCCGTCCCGAAGAAGGTGTTACGGTTGCTCGAAAAGGGAGCGAACTCCACCCGAGCAATGCGGATGTTCGCTTTTTCCTCGGCTATGCACTGACGAGTGCCGAACACTATGGCGAAGCGGTGGAAACTTTTCGCGCCGCCATGTCGCTTAACCCATTTTGCCCGAACTTTTATCGCGGCAGTCTCGCACGCGCTCTGATTTGCCTGGGCGAATTTGACGAGGCGCTCGCGCTTTTGGAAGAGGTTTTGAAAACGGAGCCGACCAACCTGTTAGGTTGGGTGGCGCGCGCCGCCATTTGCGGACAGTCTGGCCGCGAAGCTGAAGCGCAAAAATCCGTAAGCGAAATTCGCCGCCTGGCGCCGAATCTGCGAATCAGCCATTTGCCCGGAATTCTGCTGGTGAATGACGAAGCTGTGTTGCAGCGTTACAGCGATGGTGTGCGCAAGGGCGGCCTGCCCGAGTGAGTAGCGGGCGCGGCCTAGCCCCACGTTAACCGGCTGTGCGATGATCGCCGGCAACTCAATAATAAAACCGAGGATATGATATGCGCCCCAATCGGCTTCGCGAGATCTGGCAGTCCGGCCAACCGGCCTTGAATGGCTGGTGCCAGATACCCCATTCCCTGTCGACCGAGGTGATGGCCCATCAGGGCTGGGATTGTGTCACCGTCGATCTGCAGCATAGTGGCGTTAGCGAGGCCGACGCGCTCACCATGCTGCAGGCGATTTCGACCACCGATGTGGTGCCCATGGCGCGCGCGCCGTGGAACGAGCCCGGCGTGATCATGCGCCTGCTCGACGCCGGCGCCTACGGCATCATCTGCCCGATGGTCAATAACCGCGCCGAGGCCGAGGCTTTCGTCGCCGCCTGCCGCTATCCGCCCGACGGTATTCGCTCGAACGGTCCCTTTCGCGCGCTGATGTATGGCGGCAGCGACTATCAGGCCCACGCCAACGCCGAGATCGTTACCCTGGCGATGATCGAAACCCAGGAGGCGATGGCCAATCTCGACGAAATCGCCGCCACGCAGGGTCTCGACGGTCTTTATATCGGGCCGTCGGATCTCTCGATGGCCCATGGTTCGGCGCCGGTCCTAGATCATTTCGACGGGCCTATCGTGCCGTTGATCGCGCAAATTCGCGAGGCTGCTCACGCCGCCGGCAAGGTCGCCGGCCTTCATGGCGCCAGCGCCCAATATGCCATCCGCATGATCTCCGAAGGCTTCGATCTGGTTACGCCAACGTCGGATGTGCGTCTGGTCGCCACCGGTGCGGCGCAGATGGTGGCCGACATTAAGGCCGGTTAACACGCGGTGTTTCGTGCTGATTGATCTCATCCTGAGGAGCCCTTTCGCCTCGCCCTTCGAGACGGGCCTAGCGGCCCTCCTCAGAGCCTGGCCGGAAATGAATTGTTTGTTTCTAAGACCTTGTTCCCCGCCCCGTGGGAGAAAACCAAACGCAATGGCTAACGCCACCCCCCTCCCTAACCCTCCCCCTCGCTGGGGGGAGGGAAATTATTAGCGACCCGCTGGCTATTACCCCCTCCCCCTTGAGGGGGGAGGGTTGGGGTGGGGGTGATGATGCTCGAGGGTCAGATTGATAAACCGCTGATATCGCTCACTTCATTTCCGGTCAGACTCTCAGGATGAGGCGAAAGGGCGTCTCGAAGGATCAGCGCCGGGTGCGCAAAAAAGAAGGCCGGTCATTGGATGACCGGCCGAGGGGAGGGAGAATCAAAGAAAGCTAAAGTATCTGCAGCGGTGCTGCGTTACGGCACCGCTAGGGGAGGTTGGAAAAGGCTGTGGTAACTGTAATCGCCAGCATTGGCAGGGCGACGACAAAAGCAGTGAGGTTTAGTCGGGTCTGACGTTTCATCGCGCGGTTTCTCTCCTGCTTAATCGGCCCGGCCTGTGTTGCCGATACCTTCAACATAGAGACGAATACCGCCAAGCGGAGTGATCCAGATCACATCGCGGACTTTTTTTTGGGAATGCTTTTTCTCCTCACCCGGTTCGCGCCGCTCGCCACCCTCTCCCCAAGGAGAGGGTTTAAAGCCCCTCTCCTTGGGGAGAGGGGTTGGGGTGAGGGGATAACAGTGGGTTTAAAAGTCGCGGACTTCGTTGACGATTTTTTCCAGTTGCTCGAGGTCGGTGACCACCAGCGCGTTCTTTTCGCGCTTCACCACCCCCTGTTTGGCCAAGTCGCTGAGCACCCGGGCGACGGTCTCGCGGGTGGTGCTGACCCGCGAAGCGATATCGGCATGCACCGGAATCGGCGATATCCGCGCGCTGTTATCGTCCGCGCCCGCCAGCGCGCGGGCCTCGCGCAGAATTTCCGAATGCACCCGGTTGTGGGCGCCCAAGGTGCTGAGCTCCATGATCCGGTTGGTTGAGACCCGCACGAACTGGGCCAGCTCGCGGAGCACCTCGATCGCCATTTCTGGGTGGTCGTGTAGCAGGTTGATGAAGGTTTCCGGCGAAATCGACGCCAGCAGTGAATTATTGAGCGCCACCACCGTTGCGGAGCGCGGTTGCTCGTCGATCGCCGCCAGTTCGCCGAAATATTCGCCGGCATCCATTTCATGGAAAGCGATCTCGCGCCCGGACAGGGAATGATTTACCACGCGGACCCGGCCCGAAATGATGAAGTACACGTCGCGGGCATTGCTCTCGTGGCCGATGATTTCGTCTTGAGCGTTGAAACGCTGCCAGCGGCAGCGCTGCTCAAGCGACTGCCGGGCCGCGTCGTCGAGCGAGCGCAACAACGGTATCCCGCTTAAACTATGGGCCGCTTCCGCCATCTTCCCCTGCCAAACCCGGTCATTCCCCAAATCAGGGTCGCGGATAATGGTAACGCCAAGCCCGGTCAAGGGCGAGGGGAGTCAGCTTTGACGTATATGCCGCATGAGAACTGAGTGGTAATGGGGCTTATTGCGGAGATGCAACACAATTTGAAAAATCAAATTAGAAAATTATATAAATATAGTATGTGTCGACACTTACTGGTAACCATATACAGGTATGTTACCGATCTAGCCATATCAGGAGGGATAAGAATGGCTGAACGTAAAGCAGCTCTCAAGCGAGCGCCAGAGCGCCCCAAGCTGCAAACGCTTTTGGAAAACGCCAAGAAGGCCATACTTACGGACGAAATGTTACAGGAGCAACGCGCCAGCTTTGTTTATGGTAACGCCCCGAAGGGATCGCGAATCACCAAGGAATCGGCACGTAAGTCGGTAAGCAGAATTCGTGTGAATGAACCTGCCTGACTAATAGTGTTGCCCACATAGCGGTAGGCCTCGTTACGATGTTTATCCTGGAGGAGGAAGACCAAGCGCTTTTTGACCGAGTTCAGGAACAAAACTTGAATCGGCAGTACGAGTTGCTAACGAACTGTATAGAGATAGGTCTTAAGCGCGGACCGGTATCGTTCGATAAATACCTGCTCTGGGCGTTGAATCATGTCGCAGTAGCAAATATTTCTCAATTTGGCGGTAGGTTCCGAAAAGAACCCATCTACGTGGGTGATCACAAACCACCTCATTTCAATGAAGTCGACGATTGGATGGACCGATTTATTTCAACCGTCCAAGAGAATTGGTATGTCTGGTCGCCAACAGAATTAGCCGCCTATGCACTCTGGCGCTTGAATTGGATACACCCTTTTATTGAAGGTAACGGCAGAACAGCGCGAGCATCCTGTTATTTTCTTTTATGCGTACGCTCTGGCGCACTACTGCCAGGAAGAAGGATTGTTCCAGAGCGAATTAGAGATAATAGAGATGGCTATGAATCAGCATTGACGGCTGCGGATCGTGCATGGGACGACGGACATCTAGATTTTACCGAGATGGAGGACTACCTGGCCGTTCTGCTCGAAGCCCAGCTTGAAGACGACGGCCTACCTTACGAAGGCTCTTCTTCCGTGTAGGCTTTTCTACAGTAGATGATGCCGTTTTACTATTCAGCGCCCTGCGGGTTGGTGTCGGGCAGGTCTTTCGATTTGCGGCCTTCGCGCAGGCCGACGCTGATCGACATCATCGGCGGCACCACGGCCAGGGTGAGGACCGCCGAGAGGGCTAGCCCGCCGACCACCACCGAGCCCAAGCCGCGATACAGTTCCGAGCCGGCGCCGGGGAACAGCACCAGGGGCAGCATGCCGACCACCGATGTCAGGGTCGACATGAAGATCGGCCGCACCCGGTTTTGTGTCGCGCGGGTGATCGCCTCGTCGGGCGGCAGCCCGTCGACGCGGATATGCAATAGCGTCTGGTGGACAAGCAGAATCGCATTGTTGACGACAATGCCGATCAAGATGATGAAGCCCAGCATGGTCAGCATGTCGAGCGGCTGAAACACCGTCTCGTTGAGCAGCGCCAATCCAGCGAGCCCGCCGGCGGCGGCGATGGGCACCGACAGCAAAATGATCAGCGGATAGATGAAGCTTTCGAACAGGATCGCCATCACTAGATAAACGATGATGATGGCGAACAGTAGATCGAGCACGATCTCGTTCCAAGTCTCCGTCAGCTTGTCGGCGGTGCCGCTAATTCTAAAACGCACGCCGTCGGGCAGCACATCGGCTTCGAGGGGGGAGATTACCTCGTCGCGGATGAGTTCGATGGCTTTTTGCAAGGGCAGCGAATCCGCTGGCGTCACCCGCAAGGTCATGGTGCGTACCCGCTCCGAGCGGCGGATTTCTGTCGGACCGCTGGTGACATCGACGGTCGCCAGACTGTCTACCGGTACGACCCTTCCGTCACGCGTGACCACCGGCAGCGCCCCGATCGCCTGGGTTTGGCCGATATTGTCGATCGACCCCATCAAGGTCAGATCGATGCGTTTGCCGTCGACGGTAATTTCTGAAATCCGCACGCCGTCGTTGAAGGCGTCGACCGATTGTCCTAAGTCGCGCGCCGTCAGCCCATTATCGGCCAGCGCCACCCGGTTCGGGTCGATCCGCACTTCCGGCGCGCCCAGGGTCAGGCTCGGCAGGGGACGCGTCCGGTGTCCATCAGTGGGCGACAGGATCGAATTCAGCTTGAAGAAAGCCTGCTGGCCGACCGCGAAGATGGAATCCAGGTCGGGACCGGAAATGTCGACATCGATGGCGCGTCCGCCGCCCACTGAACGGCCAAATATGGACGGCTGGAAGATGAAGGCGAAGGTGCCGGGCTCCTGAAAGGCGGCGCCCTGCATGATCGGTATCAAGTCGCGCACCTGATTGGGGTCCAGCGCCGTGCCGCCAATCAAGGCTCGGCCATTGAAGGCGACGCGCATGAACCGCTGGAATTTTGGTGCATCGCCGGGGGTCACTTCTTGGTCGGGGTCGGTCACCCAGTCTTTGCGGGTGCGCTCGGCGATTTTCTCGGTGAGCTCGTTGACCGTGTCCAAATTATAACCCGCCGGTGGTTGCACGAACCCGAAGACGAAATTGCGGTTGCCGGTCGGCAGGTAGTCCAGTTTCGGCAGGAATACCCAGGTCGAGGCGACGGAAATTCCGGTGATCAGCGCAACCACGCCCAGCGCGGTGATTTTCGAGCGCACCACCTGGCGCGTGAAGCCGATCCAGAAGGCGGTGAATCCCCGCGCGAAGCTGTCGATTAAGGGCAGTTTGATGGTTTTGCCTTGGTCGAAATTTCCGACCAGCAAGCGGTTCGATAGGGCTGGTATCAGCGTAATCGAGACCAGCAGAGACAGCAGGACGGAAACTGAAATCGCCACGGCAATATCGCGGAACAATTGGCCGACTTCGAGCTTCATCACCAAAATCGGGATGAACACCATGACCGTGGTCAAGGACGAAACCAAAACCGCCGGCCACACTTCGGCGGCGCCGCGATAGGCCGCGTCGGCGCGCGATAGGCCCTGCTGGCGCAGCCGGTAGATATTTTCCAGAACGACAATCGCAGCATCGACCACCATGCCAACCGCAAAGGCGATGCCGGCCAGACTGATCACGTTGAGTGAGCGGCCCAGCAGAGCCATGGCGACGAACGAGCCGATCACCGACACCGGGATCGCCAGGGACACCACAAGCGTCGGCCGCCAGGAGCGCAGGAACAACAGCAATATGCCAGCCGCTAAAACACCACCGATAACGATGTTTTGCTGAACCAGGCGGATCGCCGAGTTGATGTAGGTGGACTCGTCAAAGACGTTTTGAACTTTAAGGCCGACATCTTTCAAGACACCGGCAGACAGTTCCGAAACCGCTTCGTGGACATGGGCCATGGTCTCGAGGACGTTGGCGCCCTGCGCGCGGGTCATGTTGAACGCCATCGCCCGTTCGTCGAACCTGTGAGCCACAGCGCGCGCCGACTTGTAAGATAAATAGACATCGGCGATGTCGCCGACGGTCACCCGGCCGATGCGGCCATCGCCGAGATCGATCTCGGAGCGCAGCACAATGTCGCGCACCTGGTCGGGTGCGCTGATATCACCCTCGGTGCGCACCACATAACTGCGCTTGCCCTCATCGATGTCGCCGCCGGAAATCGATGCGTTTTCCGCCCGCAGGCGGTTCACCACGTCGGGCACGGTCAGGCGGAATTGCGCCAGACGGTCGGCGTCGACGACGATCCGCATCTCGCGTTCGGTCTCGCCGAATATGTTCACCGCCGAGATGCCATCGATGCGCTCGATCCGCTCCTGCACCACGTCTTCCAGGAAATCGCCATAGGTGATCAGATCGCGGTCATTGCCGGCTTCGCGGGTCAACAGGAACCAGGCGATGGCGTTATCGTCGGTGCCCGAAGTTTTGAGGATCGGTTCGTCGGCTTCCAGCGGATAGCCGGTCACCCGGTCGAGGCGGTTGGCGACCAGCAATAGCGCCCGGTCCATGTTCTGACCCGGGGAGAATTCCAGGGTAACTTCGGCCCGCCCCGTGCGGCTGCGGCTTTCCATCGTCCGCACGCCTTCGAGGCCTTTCAGCACATCTTCCTGGCGGTTGACGATTTCGCGCTCAACTTCCGCCGGCGCGGAACCGGGCCAAAATGTTTCGACGATTATGACCGGCTGACGCACGTCCGGCGCCAACTGAATGGGGATGCGCTGCAGCGCGACAAAGCCGAACAGCAAAATCATGAACACGACCGCCATCACGGCGATCGGGCGGTGGATGGAGAGCGAGATCAGGTTCATCGCGGGTCAGCCTCCGCCGCGTACGCCGTTGGCTGGTGTCGCCGGGCCACCGGAAATGCGCAAGCGCTGGCCCGGCCGCAGGTTTTCGTTACCCCGCACCACCACCCGGTCGCCGGCTTTGACGCCGTCGGTCACGACAAAGCGGTTGCCGACCGAATCGCCGAGTCTGACCCCTTGCGGTTGGCCGCTGCCATTGCGCACGACGAACACCATGACCCGACCGCCGCGCCGCACAATGGCGTCCTTGGAGACCGTGGTCACCGTTCGCGCCGCGCCGATGGGCACATGCACGGTGACGCTTTGGTTGGTCGCCAACGGTTTCCCCAGTTCGGCGAAATTGGGCACGAAGCGCACCGGACGGGTGCGGGTGCGCGGGTTCTCGTCGGGGATCACCGAGCGCACGACTGCCCTGTGTTCGCTCTTATCGTCGAGGGTGAGGCGCAGCGATGCGCCGGGGACCAGACCGCCCAGCCGATTGCCCGGAATGTCGGCTTCGACCTCGATATCGAGATCGTTTATCAGGGTCACCACCGGGCTGCCGACGTTCAAGTAAGCGCCGACTTCGGTGTGCTTGATCGAGACCACGCCGGGATAGGGCGCGCGAATTTCGCCATCCTTCATGTCGATATTGGCGCGTTTCAGTTGCGCCTCGGCCTGGGCGAGCTGAGCGCGGGTCTCGGAGACGTCGGCGCGCTGCTTGGCGACGTCCTGCACGGCGTCTTGGAAACGGGCTTGCGAGAACGCCGCCGATTTGCGGATGCCCTCCAGGCGTTTGAGTTCGAGCGAACGCTTCTCCAAATCGGCGCGCACGCTGGCGAGTTTAGCGCTCTGTTGCTTAACCAGGGCTTCGTAGCGGTCGCGTTCGAGGCCTAAGCGCTCGCGGTCCAGCACGGCGAGGATCGCCCCGCGTTCCACCCGGTCGCCGACATCGACGTGCATTTCGTTGACCGGGCCGCTGATCCGCGCGGCCACCGGCCCAAATTCGCTGGCGACGATGCGGCCGAGCACTGGCACCGTCTGGGATAGGGGCTCGTCGATCACCATATCGACTTCGACATTGGCCGGCGGTCCGCTGCCGCCCCCGCCGCCGCTGCTATTGCTACCACCTTGGAAGAACTCGAACAGTTCGTCGCCGTTCAGGGTGCCGCTCTTGTTCTTGTCGATGGTGTCGAAATTGGCCACTACCGGGCCGCGCGCTTCGCCGCGTTCGATGACACCGTTCTTGTTGGCGTCGAGATTTTGCGCGATCGGCGATAAGGGTCGTCCCTCCGCCGGCTTTTTATCGTCACCCGATGGCGCCGGCGTGGCGCTGGCCGCCGCTGGCGGCGGCGTCGAACCGCCGCCTTGGAAAAAGTTGAACAGTTCGTCGCCGTCGAGCGCGCCGCTTTTGTCCTTGTCGATGGTGTCGAAATTGGAATCCGCCGGGCCGCGCGCCTCGCTGCGCTCGATAAGCCCGTTGCCGTTGGCGTCGAGGTTCTGGGCGATTGGCGACAAGGGACGTTTTTGCTGTGCGTGCGCTGGTGCGCCGACGCTCATTAACAGGCCGGCCACCGCGAGAACCGCCAGGCCCTGGGTAAGTCCCATTCGGCCGTCCAACGAATATTTCAATACAATTCTCCGGTTTCCCATGGGCCGATACCGAAAACGCGCCCGATGTTGCGCAACCGGACGTGAGGATAAGTAGACAAACCCTCAAATGGCAGTCTGTCAACGATGACGGGGCCAATTAACCCCTTTTGAGCGCTCACAATTTCGCCATTGTGAAGTAGTCGCGTAAGCTACATTGTCACGTTTTTGGCGGCCAGAATCCGTCGTTATTTTTCAAAATTGTCGGGGGCGTCCCTATGACAACATGTTTGTTCACCCATCCCGCTTGCATTGAGCATGATCCGTCGCCCGAGCACCCCGAATCGCCGGACCGGTTGCGTCGCGTGCTCGAGGTGTTGGACGCGCCGGAGTTTGTGGCGCTAGAGCGACGCGAAGCGCCCCAGGCGAGCCGCGCGCAAATCACCGCGATGCACCCGGAACGTCAGATCGACCGGATATTTTCGAAAATCCCCCAGTCAGGTTACGCGCAGGTCGACCGCGACACAGTGGCCTCGCCCGGCTCGGGTGAGGCGGCGTTGCGCGCTGCCGGGGCCTTGGTCGCGGCCGTCGACGCGGTCATGGCCGGTGACGCGGATAATGCCTTCTGTGCCGTGCGGCCGCCGGGACACCATGCTGAGGCCGAGCAATCCATGGGTTTTTGTTTGTTCAATAATGTCGCCATCGGCGCCGCGCATGTGCGCGCGGCCTACGGTCTGAAGCGGATCGCGGTGATGGATTTCGATGTCCACCATGGCAACGGCACCCAGGCGATGTTCTGGGACGAACCCGACATGCTCTACGCCTCGACCCATCAATCGCCGCTCTACCCCGGCACCGGCACCATGAGTGAAAGGGGCGCGACCGGCAATGTGGTCAACGTGCCGCTGCCGCCGGGCGCTGGATCGGAAGCCTTTCGTGAGGCCATGAGCGCCGCCATCTTACCGGCGATCCGCCAGTTCGAGCCGGAATTTCTGTTCATTTCCGCGGGCTTCGATGGGCATTTGCGCGACCCGCTCGCCCAATTGCAGTTCACCACCGAGGATTACGGCTGGGCGACCGAGAAACTCTGCGACATTGCCGATGGCTGCTGCGACGGCCGGGTGGTGTCGACCCTGGAGGGCGGGTACGACCTTGCCGCATTGGGCGAATCGACCGCGCTGCATGTGCAAACGCTTATGGCGCGCTAACCACCTGATCTGCTAGTTGACGCCGCACCGCGCACGGCTACACTCCGCCGCGATCAGGGGCGCGACCAAGGGGAGGGCCATATGGCCGACAAGAAAGACGGCGCTGAAATACCCGCCGATATTGCCAAATTGTCGTTCGAGCAGGCGCTCGAGCAGCTTGAGGATATCGTACGCCAGCTCGAAGGTGGCGAGAGCGCGCTTGAAAAAGCGCTGGAGGCCTATGAGCGCGGCGCGCAATTGAAGCGCCATTGCGAGGCCAAGCTGAAACAGGCCCAATCGCGGGTCGAAAAGATATCCCTGGCCGCCGATGGCACGCCCCAAGCCAGTCCCGCCGAAGTCGATTGACCGTTTCAGACCAGCTAACCGATGCGTTGAGCAAGGCTGCCGCCGCCGTCGAAGACACGATGACCGTGTTGCTGACGCCGCCCGACCCGGCGGCGCCCCGGCTGTGGCAGGCCATGCGCTACGCGTCGTTGTCGGGTGGTAAGCGCCTGCGGCCGTTTTTTGTGCTGCAAGCCGCTGAAATGTGTGGCGTGTCGGGCGAACCGGCGTTGCGCGCCGCGGCGGCGGTCGAAATGGTCCACGCCTATTCGCTGGCCCATGACGATCTGCCGGCAATGGACGATGACGAATTGCGCCGGGGCCAGCCCACGGTTCACCGCCAATTCGACGAAGCGACGGCGATCCTCGCCGGCGACGCGCTGCAGACTCTGGCGTTTGAGGTGCTCGCCGATCCAGCCACCCACCCTGAAGCGCAAGTGCGAAGCGCGCTGGTCGCCGCGCTCGCGCGCGCCAGCGGCGCGGCCGGCATGGCCGGTGGCCAAATGCTCGATCTGAGCGCCGCCGGCACCGACTGGGACGCGGCGTCGGTAAACCAATTGCAATCCCTAAAAACCGCCGCGATGTTCGCAGTCGCCTGCGAATCCGGGGCGATCCTCGGTCAAGCGTCGGCCGAACAACGCACAGCGTTGAAGGCATTCGGGGTCAATTTCGGTCTCGCTTTTCAGATCACCGACGATCTGCTGGACGCCACCGGCGATGCCGAGCAAGCCGGCAAGGCGGTCGGCAAGGACGCCGCTCAAGGCAAGGCCACGCTGGTTGAACTGGAAGGCGTCGACGGCGCCCGCGAAATTGCTGCGCGTTTTTGCCACAATGCTGTGGAATCACTTGATTTGTATGGTGATAAAGCGGACTTATTACGAGAAGTTACCCGCCGCATTGCCGACCGGCGCGCGTAAGGGTAGCCACCCCATGCTGTTACAGGGGAATTAGTGTTGAGCGATCAATCCAGAACACCGCTATTGGACAGCGTAGCCACGCCTGCCGATATGCGCGACTTCACGTCGGAGCAGCTGAAACAGGTGGCCGATGAACTGCGCCAGGAGACCATCGATGCGGTTTCCATCACCGGCGGCCATTTGGGCGCCGGGCTCGGTGTGGTCGAGCTAACTGTCGCCTTGCACCATGTGTTTGACACGCCAAACGATCGCTTAATTTGGGATGTCAGCCATCAGGCCTATCCCCATAAAATTCTCACCGGCCGCCGCGACCGCATCCGCACCCTGCGCCAGGGGGGCGGGTTGTCGGGTTTCACGCGCCGGGTCGAAAGCGAATACGACCCGTTCGGCGCGGCCCATAGCTCGACATCGATTTCGGCCGGGCTGGGCATGGCGGTGGCGCGCGACCTGTCGGGCGGCGGCAACAATATCATTAGCGTGATCGGCGATGGCGCTATGAGCGCCGGTATGGCCTATGAAGCCATGAACAATGCCGGCTCGATGGACAGCCGGTTGATCGTGGTCCTGAACGACAACGACATGTCGATCGCCCCGGCGGTCGGCGCCATGAGCGCCTATCTGTCGCGGCTGATCTCGTCGAAGGGTTATCGCTCGCTGCGCAAAGTCGCCAAGGAAATGGCGCACCATTTCCCCAAGAGTTTCGAGCAGGCGGCGCGGCGCGCCGAAGAATATGCCCGCGGGTTCGTCACCGGCGGCACCTTGTTCGAGGAGATGGGCTTTTACTATATCGGGCCGATCGACGGCCATAACATCGACCATTTGTTGCCCGTGCTGCGCAATGTGCGCGACAGCACGGCGACCGGGCCGGTGCTGGTCCATGTGGTCACCCAGAAGGGTAAGGGTTTCGAATCCGACCGGGGCGCCGGCGAGAAATATCACAGCGTCGCCAAGTTCGATCTGGTGACCGGCACGCAAGCCAAATCGCAACCCAAGGCGCCGAGCTATACCGGCGTGTTCGCCGACGCGCTGATTGCCGAAGCCGAAAAGGACGAGCGGGTGGTCGCGGTGACTGCGGCCATGCCGTCGGGCACCGGGCTCGACAAGTTCGGCAAGCATTTCCCCGAACGCTGTTTCGATGTGGGCATCGCCGAACAGCACGCCGTCACCTTCGCCGCCGGTTTGGCGTCAGAAGGCTACCGGCCGTTCGCGACGATCTATTCGACCTTCCTGCAGCGCGGCTACGACCAGATCGTCCACGATGTCGCCATTCAAGGTCTGCCGGTGCGTTTCGCCATCGACCGTGCCGGGCTGGTCGGCGCCGATGGCTCGACCCATCACGGCTCGTTCGATATCGCCTATCTGGGCTGCCTGCCGGGCTTTGTGCTGATGGCGGCGGCCGACGAGGCAGAGCTGGTGCATATGGTGGCGACCGCCGTCGCCATCGACGACCGGCCGTCGGCGTTCCGCTATCCGCGCGGTGAGGGCGAGGGGCTGGAGTTGCCGTCCGTCGGCAAGGCGCTGGAAATCGGCAAGGGCCGGATCTTGCGCGAAGGCGCCACGGTAGCGCTGCTGTCCTATGGCGGACGCTTGGCCGAATGTTTGAAAGCCGCCGACGAATTAGCGGCGCACGGCCTATCGACCACGGTCGCAGATGCACGGTTCGCCAAGCCCCTGGACGAAGATCTGGTGAACCGCCTGGCGCGCGAGCATGAAGTACTGATCACGGTTGAAGAAGGCGCGATCGGCGGTTTCGCCACCCAGGTGATGACCAGCCTGGCGCGCAGCGGCGCGCTCGATAGCGGCTTAAAAATCCGCCCGATGACCATCCCCGATCGCTTCATCGATCATGATTCGCCGGCCAATCAGTACGAACAGGCCGGCCTGTCGGCCTCGGGCATCACCGCGACAGCGCTGTGCGCCCTAGGCCGCGAAGACGAAGTGATGCCGGCGCGGGCGTAATTCGCGCCGGGCTTCGGGTAGGAGCCAATGGCAATTGACCGTCAAAACCTCATCCTGGTTCCCGGGCTGATTTGCGACGATGAGGTGTGGGCCTACGCTCAAGACCATCTCTCGGAAATCGCCGATTGCCAAACCGCGTCCGCCGACCAGGCCGACACCATGCAGGGTCTGGCGTCCGCCGTCCTCGAGAGCGCGCCCGAGACCTTCGCCATCGCCGGTTTTTCCATGGGCGGCTATGTGGCCATGGAAGTGTTGCGCCAGGCGCCCGAACGGGTCACCCGGCTTGCCCTGTTGGATACGACGGCGCGCGGTGATACGCCGGAGAAAGCCGCTGGCCGCAATGCCGCCATCGCCGATTGCGAGGAAGGACGCTTCGACGATCTGCTCGACCGCTTCGTGCCGCTGTTGCTCCACCCCGACCGCATGACGGAGCCCTTGGCCGCGCGGGTTCGCGCCATGGGCCACCGGGTCGGCCCGGCTCTTTTCGCGAACCGCCATCGGGCCATGCTGACCCGCAGCGACGGGCGTGACCTCCTGGCGGGCACGAACATTCCCGTGCGCGCCATTTGCGGGCGCTCCGATGCGCTCACCTCGGTTGAAGAGCACCAAGAAATCGCCGATTTGGCGCCTCGCGGCCGGTTGTCGATTGTCGAGGATTGCGGTCACATGCCACCTCTGGAACGGCCCCAGGCGGCAACCGCCCTATTGCGCGATTGGCTGCTTTACGACTGAATAGCCGCCCATAAGAATAAAAACAGCGGAGATAAGGGAGGACCGGTCTATGTCCCATCGTTTGGCCGTCGATATCGGCGGCACGTTCGTGGACGCCATTGTGTTCAATCCCGACACCGGCGCGCTGCGCCTGGAGAAAGACTTCACCACGCCCGAGGATGCTTCGCGCGGCGTGTTGAGCGCCATCGAGCGCCTCGAAGTCGGCTTGGCCGATGTGGAGACCTTCGTGCACGGCACCACTTTGGGCCTCAACACGGTCTTAGAGCGCAAGGGCGCGCCGACCGGCATCATCGCCAATGAAGGCTTTGAAGACATTTTCGAGATGGGCCGCTACGACCGGCCGCGCGAGAAAATGTATTCGCTGATCTACGACGAGCCGCCGGTGCTGATCAAAAAGCGCTACCGGGTCGGCGTGCCCTGCCGGCTCGACGCCCAGGGTAACGAGCTGGTCGTGCTGGATGAAGAGGCGGTGCGCGCGGCGGCTAAATTCCTGGTCGAGGAAATGGGCCGTACCTCGATTGCTGTGTGCTACCTGCACGCCTACCGCAACCCGGTCCACGAAAACCGCACCCGCGAAATCGTCGAGGAAATGTACCCGCATGTCCGGGTGTCGGTGTCGTCGGAAATCGTGCGCGAATATCGCGAATATGAGCGCACCAGCACGACCGTGGTGAACGCCTATGTGAAGCCGATTTTCGGCACCTATATCACCGGTCTGGAAAATAGTCTGAGCGAGGCCGGCTTCGACGGCTCGTTCTATATCACCCGCTCCGGCGGTGGCGCCTTGGCGGCGCGGGACTCCGCCGACGTGCCGGTCCACACTATCTTTTCCGGACCCGCCGGCGGATTGATCGGCACGGTGGCCCTGGCCGAATTGACCGGACGGCCCGATCTGATCGCCGTCGACATGGGCGGCACCTCGACCGATGCCTGCGTCGTCCATGGCGGCATGCCGGCGCTGAAATACGAAGCGACCCTGGAACGCCTGCCGTTGATGATCCCGACCTACGACATTTCCACCATCGGCGCAGGCGGCGGTTCGATCGCCCGCGCCGAGGACGGCCTGTTGCGCGTCGGCCCGCAGTCGGCGGGCGCGTCACCGGGGCCGGTCTGCTATGGCCGCGGCGGCAGCGAGCCGACCTTCACTGACGCGGCGCTGACCATGGGGTATCTCGATCCGGCGCAGTTCCTCGGCGGCGAAATGACCCTGGCGGCCAAGGACGCGGAAGCGGCGGTGCGCAACAATGTCGCCGACCCGCTGGGGCTCGATGTGACATCGGCGTGCCGCGGCATCTTCGAAGTGTTGCTCGCCAAGACCGTCAGCGCGGTGCGCGAAATTACCGTGCAGGCCGGGCTCGATCCGCGCGAATTTGCCATGCTGGCTTTCGGCGGCGCCGGGCCGATGTTCGTGCCGCTGGTCGGCCGCGAGCTGGGCGTGAAAGAGGTGATCGTGCCGCAAGCGCCCTCGGTGTTTTCCGCCTGGGGCATGCTGATGACCGATATCGTCCAGGAATACAGCCAGACCATTCTCACCTTGCTCGAAGATCTCGACATGGAAAGCCTGGCCGGCGCCACTAGCCAGTTGGAGGATCAGGCCCAGACCGGTTTGGCCGACGGCGGCTTCGCGCCGGATGTGCGGTTTATCGAACGCTCGGCGGAAATGCGCTATTTCGGCCAGGAGCATAATCTCGAAGTCTCAATTGACGGTGTCGCCTCGCTGGACGAGTTGCGGGTGCGGTTCGATGAAGCCCATAGCCGGCGCTACGGCCACCAGATGGGCGACCCGGTGCAGCTGGTGAATATCCGCGTGCGCGGAATCGGTCGCGAGACCAAACCGGAATTGCCAGAAATCGCCACACGCGACGGCGCCGGGCCGACCGCGAAAGGCAGCCGCGACGCCTATTGCTTCGCGACCGGCGGACGGGCGGCGTTTTCGGTCTATCGCCGCGACGATCTATGCGCCGGCGATGTGGTCGCCGGGCCGGCCATCGTCGAAGAAGCCACCACCACCATCATCTTTTTCTCCGATCAATCGGCGGTGATCGACAAGTTCGGCCAAATCGTCATCACCCAGGAGGCCCAGACATGAGCCCGCGCGACGAAAAATTACGCGCCCCGGAAGGGGCGGCGGCAGGCCCGAAGCGCGACGATGCTTCTGTAGATGCGGCAACCGCCGAAGTGATCCGCCACTATCTGGTGTCCGCGGCGGCCGAGATGGAGCGCACCCTGGTGCGTACCGCCTATACGACAATCATCTACGAGATCAACGATTTCGGTCTGACCATTTTCGACCGCAATTTAAACGTGCTGGCCGACTCCACCGGCCTGCCGGTATTCCTCGGCGCCAACGAATATGCCGTGCGCAAGACCTTCGAGCTGGGCGGCTTCGGCGACTTGGAAGAGGGCGACGTGGTGATGATGAGCGTGCCTTACGTCACCGGGGCGCACACCAATGACGGTATTCTCATCCGCCCGGCCTTCTACGACGGACAAATCGTCGCCTATGCCTGCGTGCGCGCCCATTGGACCGATGTCGGCGGCAAGGACCCGGGCTATATCCTGGATTCGACCTCGATCCACCAGGAAGGCTTGATGATGCCGGGGATTAAGATTTTCCGGCGCGACGAGCCCAACGAGGATGTGCTGCGCATCATGCGGGCTAATTCGCGCGCGCCGATCACCATCATGGGCGATCTCAACGCCGAGGTCGCGTCTTTGCGGGTCGGTTGCCAGCGGGTCGAGGAGCTTTATACGAAATACGGCGAAGCCACCGTCGAAGGGGCGATCGAACGGTTTCTCGATATCGGCGAACGCCAAGCCTTGGAGGCCATCAAGAAACTCCCCAACGGCACCTGGGCGGCGGAAAACTGGATGGACAATGACGGGGTCGACGATAATCTAGTGCGGGTCGCGGTCAGCGTCACCATCGACGATACCTCGATCACCATCGATTTTTCAGACTCCGACGACGCGGTGCGCGGGCCGATCAATCTGGCCATCGGCATGACCCATTCGACCAGCCGGATCGCGTTTAAATCGGTGACCACGCCCGAGGAACCGAGCAATAGCGGCCAGTTCCGCCCGCTTAAGATCATCGCCCCGGAAGGCAATCTATTCCACGCGGTCTATCCCTCGCCGGTCTTCACCATCTGGGCCGCCGTGGTCGGCATGGAGACGATTTATAAGGCCCTGTCCGGCGCTCTGCCCGAATTGATGCCGGCGGGGTCGGGTGGCGATTTGGGCGATCCCGGCTTCTACGGCATCGAGCCCTATACCAAGCGTCAGGTCTGGCACCAGACCAATGCCGGGGTCGGCTGGGGGGCGCGCCACGACGCCGATGGGTTGAACACCCTGCATCATTTTTCCATGGGCACCCTGAAGAACGTGCCGGTCGAGGTTATCGAGGCGCGGCTGCCGGTCTTCGTCGACCGGGCCGGGCTGCGCCAGGATTCCGGCGGCGCTGGCGAATTTCGCGGCGGCCTGGGCTCGGTGCGTGACTATCGGTTCCTGTCGCCCTTCGGCGCGCTGACCATAGTCAAGAAATCGCGCACCGAAGGCTGGGGCATGGCCGGCGGCAAGCCGGGGCCGAAAAACCTCACCATCCTCAAACCCAATCCCGACGATGCGGGCTGGCGGGAGCGCTGGGACCGCGACGTCATCGTCTACGCCGACAATGACGATGTGTGGGGCAACACCGATCCGTTGCAAAAGCATTGCGGCATGTTCCGCGGCGAGTTCGGCGCCGGCGATATTATCTCCTATCTCGCCGACGGCGGCGGCGGTTACGGCGAGGCCTTCGCGCGCGACCCGGAGCGGGTGCGCGAAGACGTTATCGACGGCTATGTTTCGGCCGAGGCCGCCCGCACCGAATACGGCGTGGCCCTCACCGCTGCCAACGAGATCGACTGGGACGAGACAAAGCGCCTGCGCGGGTAAGTGCTGTGCCCCTCTCCTCGGGGAGAGGGGTTGGGGTGAGGGGAAATATTTCCGCCGAACTCGAAAACTTATATCCCCTCACCCGGCTCGCATTTGCTCGCCACCCTCTCCCTATGGGAGAGGGTTAAATACCCCGCGCGACAATCCACGATTGCTGGCACCGCGTGAAAACCGTGCTACATCGGGACGATGGCACAACAATCGAAATCGCAGCGAAAGGGCGCCCGCGCCGATCTGGTGCTGGTCGAGCGCGGGCTGGTGGACAGCCGCACGCGGGCCCAGGCGCTGATCCTGGCCGGCAAGGTGTTTTCCGTCGAGCGGCGCATCGAGAAGGCCGGCGAGACCGTGCGCGAGGATACGCCCCTGGAAGTGCGCGGCCAGGATCACCCCTGGGTCAGCCGTGGCGGCCTCAAGCTCGATCATGCCTTAACTGAATTCGATATCGATGTGAGCGGCGCGGTGTGTCTCGATGTGGGCGCGTCGACCGGCGGTTTCACCGATGTGTTGCTGACCCGCGGCGCGGCGCGGGTCTACGCCGTCGATGTGGGCCACGGCCAGTTCGCCTGGAAGCTGCGCAATGACGAGCGGGTGGTGGTGCTGGAACGCACCAATGCGCGCTATTTGACCGTTGCCGAAGTGCCCGAGCCGGTCGATATGATCGTCTGCGACGCCAGCTTCATCGGCCTGGAAACCGTGCTGCCGGCGGCGCTTTCTCTGGCCGCGCCGGGCGCGCGGCTGGTGGCGCTGATCAAACCGCAATTCGAGGTCGGCAAGGGCCAAGTCGGCAAGGGCGGGGTGGTGCGCGATCCGGCGCTGCACGAGGCGGTGTGCGAACGCATCCGCGCCTGGCTCGACGGGCTGCCGGATTGGGCGGTGCTGGGGATCACCGATAGCCCGATCACCGGCCCGGAAGGCAATCGGGAATTCCTGATCGCCGCGGTTCATGGCTGACACTGATTCCGAAATAGAGGTTGTCGTCGTCAGTCTCGGCGCGCGCGGCGACGGGGTCGCCGAGACGCCAGACGGGCCGCTTTATGTACCCTTTGCCTTGCCCGGCGAGCGGGTGCGGGTGCGGCCGGGCGCGACGCGGGGCCATGGCCGGGCGGCGCAGCTCCTGGAAATCCTCGAACCGGCGGAAAACCGGGTCACGCCGCCGTGCCAGCATTTCGGTGTGTGCGGCGGCTGCAGCGTCCAGCATCTCGCCGACGACGCCTATCTCGACTGGAAGCGCGATATTGTCGTCACGGCCTTGGAGCGCCAGGGCATCGCCGGCAGCATCGTGCGCCCGGTCGTGCCGACACCGGCCGAGGGACGGCGGCGGGCCGAGCTTGCCGCCCTGCGTCTGCGCGGTCGCCACGGCGCGGTGGTGCTGGGGTTTCACGCCCGCGCCAGCAACCGCATCGTCGATTTAGCCGAGTGCGTCATCCTGCGCCCGGCGCTGCGCGAAGTGATCGCGCCGTTGCGCGGTGCGCTGGCGCAAATTCTCGAACCCGGCACTGGCTGCGATATTCTGGTCACCGAGACTCCGGTCGGCCTCGATATGCTGATCACCACCAAGATGCCGCCGCGGCCCAAACAGTCTCTGACCTCGGCCGCGTTTGCCGAGGCGGCCGACCTGGCGCGGGTCTCGTGGGCGTCGGCGCGCACCGGCATCGAGCCGGTGGCCCAGCGCCGTCCACCGTCGGTCGTGTTCAACGAAGTTTCGGTAGCGTTGCCGCCTGGCGCCTTTCTGCAAGCCAGCGCTACGGCAGAAGGTAAAATGGCGGCGCTGGTGATCGACTATCTGGGCTCCCTGCCGGCCCGCGCGCGGGTGGCCGATCTGTACACCGGGCTCGGCACCTTCACCCTGCCGATCGCCGCAGACGGCGCGCGGGTCCACGCCGTCGATAGCGCCGGCGAAGGGTTGGCGAACCTACTCGCCGCCACCGGCGCCGCCGGGCTGAGCGGGCGGGTCACGGTGGAGACCCGCGATCTGTCGGAACGGCCGCTCATGGCGGCGGAATTGGCCGGCTATAAGGCGGTGGTGTTCGACCCGCCGCGCGCCGGGGCGGCGGAGGTGGTGCGCCAACTTGCGGCCTCAGAGGTGCCCAGCGTGGTAGCGGTATCGTGTAACCCGGCGACCTTCGCCCGCGACGCCGCCACCCTGATCGCCGGCGGCTACTGCCTCACCGGCGTCACCCCGGTCGACCAGTTCGTCTATGCCGGCCATGTGGAACTGGTGGCGGGTTTCTCACGGACGAAATTTGTCGATCTACGTTTACGCTGCCGAGAGCCCCTCTCCCATCGGGAGAGGGGTTGGGGTGAGGGGACATTTTTGGTTTCGTGATCCGACGGCTCTTTTCCCCTCACCCGGCTCGCACCGCTCGCCACCCTCTCCCGGGGGGAGAGGGTTTTAACTGCGCCGAATCAATTTCTGCCACTTACTCCGCCGCTTCTTTGGTCTCCGCCGTCGGGTCGGGCAGGCGGTTCATGCCGAAATAGTCTTCGTTGGGCAGCATGCCGAGGCCGTGGGTCATGCGGTTGGTGTAGTTGAAATAGGCCACCGTATCGATCACGTCGTAGACGTCTTCCGGGCTGAAGCCGACATCGTAGAGCGACTGGCGGTCGCCATCGCCGATGTCCCAAGGCGTCGCCGTCATCTTCCAGGTGAAGTTCAGCATCGCCCGATGGCGGTCCGACAGGTTGAGCTCGCGGTAGTTGGTCATCAGAATATCGCCGAACACCGGATCGCCCGACAGCTCGCGCACCGCCTGGCTGTGCGAGGTGATGCAATAGACGCAGTGATTGTGGCACGACACCACCACGGCGATCATCTCGCGTTCGAGCCGCGACAGGCCGCTATCGTCGCTCAGCATGAGCTGATTGTATTTACTGATGAAGGTGCGCAGGGACTCCTGCCGTAGCGCCTTGGCGCGGATCACATTGGGCACCAGACCCAGCTTCTCCTCGCAGACGCGCATGTATTTTTGAATGTCCGGGTCCAGCGTGTCGGGGTCGGGCACCGGGAGCTTCGAGATTTCCTGCAATTGCGGCAGCGTTTCCGGCGTCTTGGCCATGGTCGGTTCTCCCTATGTCGGCGGTTGATTGCGGGTTGGCGCGAGTATAACCGGGCCGACCCCGATAGGGCGAGGGGGTGGCGGGATCGCTGACCGCGTTAACCATTTTTCAATTTGAACGCATTAGCCCCATAGGGGGAGTAACTCCTAATCTTTGCGCTCCACATTGCGCGTGCGAGCGGTGGCCATTGAAACGAGATCGGATGGATCATGGAAAACCAAAACACAGATACAGCAGAGCAAACCGAAGGCCCGGAAAGCCTTTCCGCTGTCAGAAAATCTATCGGAAATATTGGTACGAGCGCGCGCTTTAACCTGAAAATTCGCGGCCGGCTGGTTCTCGGCTTTGCCGCGATTTGCTTGGTGCTGATTGTCTCCATCTGCACGACCATCGTCAAAGTCGGCGGCATCAATGAAGAGGTCGAGCGTATAGAAACGCTACGGGTGCCGACGGCTTTCGCCAGCGGTTCCATGGTAAGAGACGTATACGCGTCGCTCGCCGCTCTACGCGGCTGGATGCTGACGGGAAATTCGTCGTTTAAGGATCAGCGCGCCGAAGTGTGGGCTTCCATCGACACCGTGCGGGCGGATATGGACACGCTGTCGCAAAATTGGACCAATCCCAAAAACGTCGAAACATGGACCGAATTTAAAGCGATCCTCGACGAATTCCAGGACGCTCAAGCCCAAGTTGAGGGGATTGCGCATAGCGCCGACGAGCAGCCGGCGACGAAAATCCTGGTCACCGAGGCGGCGCCGCGCGCGGCGATCATTGTCGCGAACATCACCGCGATGATCGATGCCGAAGCCAAACTCGAAGCGACACCGGAACGCAAGGCCCTGTTGGGCATGATGGCCGACGTTCGTGGCTCCATGGGTCTGGGCTTGGCCAATATTCGCGCCTATCTGCTGACCGGCGACGAGAAGTTTAAGGCCGGCTTCAACGGCATGTGGGCCAAGAACGAAAAGCGGTTCGCCGATCTCGGCAATAACTCTTACCTATTTACCGCTGAACAACGCACAGCCTTCGATGAAATGTCGAAAGCGCGTGGCGAGTTCGCGCCCCTGCCGCCGCAAATGTTTGAAATCCGTGGTTCCAACCAATGGAACATGGCGAATTTCACGCTTGTTAGCGAAGCGGCGCCGCGCGCTGGCAAGCTGCTGAATATTTTGCTCGGCGAGCGGGGTGCTTCCGGCGAACGTGCCGGCGGTATGGTCGACAACCAACGCCAATTGCTCTCCCACGACGCGCATGCGGCAACAGAAGATGCCCATTTACTGCAAACCATCGTGTGGGCCTTGCTCGCGATCGGTCTGGTTTTGTCTGGCGTCATCGTGTTCTTCACGTCGCGCTCGATCGTCAATCCGATTACCGCGATGACCTCAGCCATGGGTGTATTGGCCGGGGGCGATAAGACGGTTGAAATTCCCGGTCGCGGCCGTCACCCAGATGGAGAATACAGCCACTGGCCTGATCTCCACGGCGGAAGAAACCAGCCGCCAGTCGGGTGCTGTGTCCGCAGCGTCGGAAGAGGCCAGCACCAATGTGCAGACCGTCGCCTCGGCGTCGGAAGAGCTCTCCAGCTCGATCGGCGAGATATCCCGTCAAGTCGCCGAAGCCACCAAGGTCGCCAACACCGCGGTCGCGGAAGCCAAGCGGACCAACGAGATCGTCCAGGGTCTGGCCACCGGCGCCGATGAGATCGGTAACATTATCGGTCTGATCAACGATATTGCCGACCAGACCAACCTGCTGGCGCTCAACGCCACCATCGAGGCGGCGCGGGCCGGCGAGGCGGGTAAGGGCTTCGCCGTGGTCGCGTCTGAAGTCAAATCCCTGGCCAGTCAGACCGGTCAGGCGACCGAAGAGATTGCTGGCAAGGTGCAGACCATGCAGTCGACCACGGGCGATGCGGTCGGCGCCATCGAGACGATCTCCGAGACCATCGGCAAGATCGACGATATCTCGGCGTCCATCGCTTCGGCGATGGAAGAGCAGGGTTCGGTGACCCAGGAAATTGCCCGCAATGTCCAGGAAGCCGCGTCGGGTACGTCGGAGGTGACCAAGAACATCACCGGCGTCAACACCGCGGCCGAACAGACCGGCAGCGCGGCGTCCGAGGTCCAGCGCTCCACGTCCGAGCTTAACGCTCAGGCCATGGAGTTAAAGGCTAACGTCACCAAAATCCTCGATGAGCTACGCGCGGCGTAAAACCGACGCTCCCGAGTACATCTTTTAAACGATCAAGCCCCGCCCGACCGGCGGGGCTTTTTCGTTGGCGCCGATGAAGAACCAGGGCAATCGCATCTGGCGGGGTGGAATTCCTCCTCCTTCGAGACACTCGCTGCGCGAGCCCTCAGGATGAGGAATTCTGTTAGATATGCACAAAGCCTCATCCTGAGGAGCCGCCCAACGGGCGGCGTCTCGAAGGGCGAGGCGGTCTTAGGTGACCACCCTGCACGAAAATCGGCTAGGATGCTTTGCCCTAAGGGACAAAAGGAGCCTGATCGGACATGAGCCGCGTTGCGGAATTCAGGCGCATCTACGCAGAATTGGTCTGTGCGATCGCCGGCGCGACAGACCCCCGTATCGCCGAGGCTTTCGCGACCGTGCCGCGCGAGCATTATTTGGGGCTTGGCCCGTGGTCGGTTAGCGTGTTCGACCACTATGTCGAAACGCCCTCTGACGATCCCGCTTATCTTTATCAAAACCATCTGTTCGCCATCGACGCCGAGCGCCGTCTGAATAACGGTGACCCGGTGTTTTTGGCCCGCATGATCAAACTGCTGGCGATTCAACCCGGCGACCGGGCGGTGCATGTCGGCGCCGGGGTCGGCTACTACACCGCCATCATGGCCGAGCTGGTGGGCGCCGATGGTCGGGTAGCGGGGATCGAAATCGACCCTGAATTGGCGGCGCGGGCGGCGAAAAATCTCAGCCAATACCGACAGGTGGAGGTCACCGTGGCCAGCGGATCCGATCTCAGTGCGGCGAATGTCGACGCGCTGTTTATCAATGCCGGGGCCACCCACCCTCTGGCTAACTGGCTCGATGCGCTCGCGCCGGGAGGGCGGCTGGTGCTGCCGTTAACGCCGGATGAGGGCGGTGGCGTCGTCATGCGGATCACGCGTGAGAGAGGCGGATACACGGCAAGGTTCGCCAGCAATGTGTGGATCTTCGAGTGCGCCGGCGCGCGCGAGCCCCGCGCGAACCGGCGATTGGCGCGGGCGATCAAGACACGGGGCATGCGAGACGTTCAAACCCTGCGCCGCGACCGCCACCGGCGCGGCGATACCTGCTGGCTGCATGGCCCCGGATGGTGCTTTTCGACCGAACCGCTGGCGCCTTCCGCGTGATCTCAGAAGGTCGGTGACGCAGCGCAGGTTAGCTATTCCACTCGGTTCTTTGGCTAAACCTGATTTGAATCGTTGGGGTGCACGTAGCCATTTGTTTTGGCCCGATTAAACCAATATCGCGCCTTACTCAGGTCTTTCGGCACGCCGCGGCCGATCTTGTAAAGTATGCCCACGGTATACTGCGCCTTGGCGTACCCTTTTTCCGCCGCTTCGAATAAATAATTGGCGGCTTTCGTATCATCTTGCGGTGTGCCCCAGCCGTGGTAGGAAAACAAGCCGAGACTGTATAATGCTCTCGAGTGGCCTTGCGCCGCCGCTTGGCTGTACCATCGCGCCGCCATAATGGGGTCTTTCCCGGTGCCGAGGCCTGTCTCGTACAGCCAACCCAATCTGAACTGCGCCTCAGAGCTGCCTCGTTGCGCTAGCGGAAGCCATATTTCCAACGCGCCGTTATAGTCGCCGGCACGTGCCGCGGTTAGGCCGTCATTCAGTTCCGCATCTTTGTCGCCGAAACTTGTAAGCAACAAGCCGGGCAGCAAAACAACGCCAACCAAACAAGCGGTTCGCCACCATATCCGGGGCACTCTCATGAAAACAATTCTGCGCATATAATTATAGATCGGTACTTCTCACCGGCATTCAAGCGTTAATCGCAAGCTAACAGAGAGTATACCATGGTGTGAGGGAGTCTGTTCAAATTTTGGCGACCGCCCCACACCACTTGCCCCCAACCAACCCATCGCAACTTAGACCCAATTGAGGGGCGCTGCGGGAAACTGGTGGCCGTCATCGACTGGTCCCGATTATTCAGGCAACCCCGCTTTGCGCGGGCCGTTACTCGACGACATCGACATTTAATCCGCGGCGGAGACGGGCGTGTATGCGATGGTGCGATTGCCGAAATTCTAAAGCAAACCATATGACAATCACTGCCGGCGGCTCTCGGGCGCGTCCGGCGGCCAATCGTTTCATAAAGGATATGTCATGACCCGTCCGCCCTTACCGCCCTTCAACGAAGAGACAGCGCGCATAAAAGTCCGGGGTGCGGAAGATGGCTGGAACAGCCGCGACCCGGCAAAGGTATCGCTCGCTTATTCGCCCGATAGCCGATGGCGCAATCGCGCCGAGTTTGTGAACGGCCGGGCCGAGATTGAGGCGTTCCTCACCCAAAAGTGGGCGCGCGAACAGGACTATCGCTTGATCAAGGAACTATGGGCGTTTGCCGGCAATCGCATCGCCGTGCGCTTCGCCTATGAATGTCATGACGATGCCGGCAACTGGTTTCGCTCTTATGGCAATGAGAACTGGGAATTCGACGATGAGGGCCTGATGCGCTTGCGCCTCGCCAGCATCAACGATTTGGCGATCGCCGAAGAAGATCGCTTGTTTCATTGGCCCCTGGGCCGGAGACCCGACGATCACCCAGGTCTCAGCGAACTCGGATTGTAGCTATCTAAGAGACTAACTCGCCGCCGCCTATTCCGCGGCATCGTCCGCGCGTTGGCTCAGGCTCTGCGCGCCGATGGTGCCGATTTGCGCGCGGTGGCGTAGCAATTGGTCGGCCAGCACTACCGCCATCATGGCTTCGCCGACCGGCACCGCGCGGATGCCCACGCAGGGGTCGTGGCGGCCCTTGGTGGCGATCTCGGTTTCTGTCCCTTCGCGGTCGATGGTCTGGCGCGGGGTCAGGATCGAGCTGGTCGGCTTGACGGCGAAACGCACCACTAAATCCTGGCCGGTTGAGATGCCGCCCAGCACCCCGCCGGCGCTGTTCGAGGTAAAGGCGGCTTGGTCGCCGTCGAGGCGCATTTCGTCGGCGTTTTCCTCGCCGGTTAGCGCTGCGGCGGCCATGCCGTTGCCGATCTCCACACCCTTGACCGCGTTGATGCTCATCATCGCCGCCGCCAATTCGGCGTCGATCTTGCCGTAGATCGGCTCGCCCAGGCCGACCGGAACGCCCGAGGCGGTCACTTCGATGATCGCGCCAACGCTCGATCCGGCCTTGCGCACCCCGTCGAGATAAGTCTCCCAATTTTTCGCCGCCTCTGGGTCGGGGCACCAGAACGGGTTGTTGCCGATTTCCGCCTCGTCCCAATTGGCCCGGTCGATGGGCTGGTCGCCGATCTGCACCAGCGCGCCGCGAATGGCGACCCCGGCTGGGATCACCGCGTTCAAGACCTTGCGGGCAATGGCGCCGGCGGCGACCCGCGACGCGGTCTCGCGCGCCGAGGACCGGCCGCCGCCGCGATAGTCGCGGATGCCGTATTTGGCGTCGTAGGTATAGTCGGCATGGCCGGGGCGGTATTTCCTGGCGATCTCGCTGTAGTCGCGCGAGCGCGCGTCGACATTGCGGATCATCAGGCTGATCGGCGTGCCGGTGGTCTGGCCCTCGAACACGCCGGACAGGATTTCGACCTGGTCGGGTTCCTGGCGCTGGGTGGTGAAGCGCGACTGGCCGGGCCGCCGCTGGTCGAGCCAATGCTGGATCTCATCAGCGGTCAAGCCAATGCGCGGTGGCACCCCATCGACCACGCAGCCGATCGCCGGCCCGTGGCTCTCGCCCCAGGTGGTGAAATTGAAAAGTCGGCCGAAGCTATTGGCGGCCATGGAAAATCTCCTTGAGCCCGGCCTAGTCGCCGCTTGATTTCAGGCTCGATAGCAAATCGGCCACATCTTGCGCCGCATCGACCGCGACCATGCCGACCACGTTATAGCCGCTGTCCACATGGTGGACCTCGCCGGACACGCCGGAACCTAAATCGCTCAGCAGATAGAGGCCGGCGCCGCCCACTTGATCTATCGTGACGTTGCGCTTCATCGGTGAATTCAGCTCGTTCCATTTGAGGATGTAACGGAAATCGCCGATGCCGCTGGCCGCCAAGGTCTTGATCGGGCCGGCGGAGATGGCATTCACGCGGATCGCGCGGCCCCCCAGATCGACTGCGAGATAGCGCACGCTGGCTTCCAGCGCGGCTTTGGCGACGCCCATAACGTTATAGTGCGGCATCACCCGCTCGGCGCCGTAATAGGTCAGGGTCAGCAGGCTGCCGCCATCGTTCATCAGCGGCGCGGCGCGGCGGCACACATCGGTGAACGAGTAGCAGGAGATATCCAGCGAGCGCAGAAAGTTTTCCCGGCTAGTGTCGAGATATTGGCCCTTCAGCTCATCCTTGTCGGCAAAGGCGATGGCGTGGACGACGAAGTCCAGGCCGCCCCAGCGCTCGCCGATTTCCGAGAATAGATGATCCATGCTGTCGGCGTCGGTAACGTCGCAGGGCAATACGATGTCGCTGCCCACGGTTTCGGCCAGCGGGCGCACGCGCTTTTCCAGGGCCTCGCCCTGATAGGTGAAGGCCAGCGATCCGCCCTGCTCGGCGACCGCGCGCGCGATCCCCCAGGCGATCGAGCGGTCGTTGGCGACCCCCATGACAAGGCCCCGTTTACCGGCCATTAACTGTGCAGCGTTACCCATGAAAAACCTGTCGATTCGCGTGTTTGGCGCCGTTTGGCGCATCCTACACCAAAGCCGACTCGCGGCAAGGAAATCCGCCGCAGAAACGTTATTTTCGTTTAGCTTCAATGAGATATACTATCGCGCGACGACAGATGACAGAAATGGCCGGCCGAATATGACACCAGGCGAAGAGACCAACGCACGGCGTCGCGACATCGTCGCCGCGGAATTCGGCTTTGCCCGGGCGGCGATCGCGCGATTCCGCGAGGAGCGCGGCTTGGTCATCGCCGCGTCCCTCAGCTACACCTCCCTGCTCGCTTTGGTACCCTTGATCGCTATCAGCCTGTCGATCCTGTCGGCGTTTCCCGTCTTCCAGGATGTGAAGGGCAAGTTGGTCGCGCAGGGGTTGGGCTATGTCGCGCCCCATGCCGGTGGCGAGGTGCAGACCTATCTCGACCAGTTCGTCTCCAATACCAGCAACTTGACGGCGCTCGGCATCGTTTGGTTGGCGGTCACCGCGATCATGCTGCTATCGACTATCGAGTCAGGGTTCAACGCCATCTGGCGGGTCGATTCCCCGCGGTCCCTGATGATGCGTCTGGTCGCCTACTGGACCACCCTGACCCTGGGTCCTCTACTGCTCGGTGCGGGTCTGTCCATCAGTACGGTGATCTTCGCGGCCGGTAACGTCCCTACCTTTGGTCTCGATATCGGCATTCCCCTGGGCGGGGCGGTCCGTGTCGTTCCGTTGATCTTCGCCGCGGTCGGTCTCACGGTTTTCTATCTCGCTCTGCCCCATCGCCGTATCGAATGGCGTCACGCCCTGCTTGGCGGGCTGATCGCCGCGCTGCTGTTCGAAGGCCTCAAGGTTATCTTCGGTCTCTATCTCAGCCGGGTCGGCACCTTTCAATCTGTTTATGGGTCCCTGTCGGCGTTGCCGGTATTTTTGATCTGGATGTATCTCGGCTGGGCGGTGGTGTTGTTTGGCGCCGCCATCGCCGCGGCGCGGCCGGAATGGCTGGCGGCGCGGGCTTCGGAAGAACATGGCGGCCCGCTGACCTCGGCCCGGTGTCTGTTGCGCGCGTTACAGGTGATCGATCTGCTGCACACCACCGGGCAGGCCGGTGGCACCGCCAATAATGACATGCTGCTGGCCGCTGCCTCGGGCGATGGAGACGCTTTGGCGATGCTGATGATGCGCTTGCACAATACCGGCTATATCGCGCGCACGGACGCCGATACGGCGGTGCTGATCCGTGATTTGGACGATTTCTCCCTGCACGATCTCTATACGGCGCTGGGCTTCGCCATCGATACGTTCGATCCCGACAGCGCCAGCGACACGCCCTGGGCGTCCGATCTCGCGGCCTTGTTGGCGCGGGCCGACGATGCCGGGCGCGACGTGCTCTCCCAATCGATCCGCGACTTGCTCAGCAAGACCGGCCCGCGCCTGGTCGCCGAAACGCCGGCCGACGCGGGTGGATGACGCCGCCCGGCCTCGTGCTTCGACAGGCTCAGCATGAGGCCTCTTTATTAGACGAAATAATCCACCCTCATCCTGAGCTTGTCGAAGGATGATTGTGCGGCGTATCTAAACCGCTAGCTGACCACTTCCCAACTGCCGTCGGGTTGCTGGCAGGCGGTGCCGAAGGCGCGTTGTTCGCGGCCGTCGATGATCACGGTGGTCTGATATTCGCGGCAATAGGTGCCGGAACTGGCGCTGGTGCCTTCGCGGACCGGGGTCACGGAGCCGGAATTGCCGGTGTCGGGATTTTGCCAGACGATCTGATCGCCGATCGGGGCGCTATGGGCGCGCTGCTCGGCTTGGCGCATGGCCAACTGGTCGGCGCGGTCGAGCGATTTGCCGATATCGGCGCCGATCATCGCGCCGGCGAAGGTGCCCAGCGCGGTGGCGACGATCTGTCCCGAACCGCCGCCGATTTGCGAGCCGATCACCGCCCCGCCGATTCCGCCGATAATCGTACCGGCGGTCTGTTTCTGACCCGCGTCGCCGGAGCAAGCGGCGAGAAAGAGCGCCGCCGCGGCGAGGGGAGCGATAGCCTTGATCTGCATAGGACCTGTCCTTCTGTGACCCGGTCGGGGTCCGAAAAAAGTTCCGGCCGAACGGGGGATTTATTGCGTTACACGCGCTATATGAAAGCCATAGGGCGCTGATTCAGCCTCGTTTTAAGATACCCTATAAATTACATGCAATTATGATGGCAAAATTAAGGCATGTCTCAGTCACAAATCGACCCGATCGCCCAATTCAGCGCCTGGTATCGCGACGCGGAGGCCTCGCAAGTCAAGAATCCCGGGGCGATGACCCTGGCGACGGCGACCGCGGACGGCCGGCCATCGGCGCGCATGGTGCTGCTGAAAGGCCATAGCGCCGAGGGCTTCGTGTTCTATACCAACCTGAACAGCCAAAAGGCCGCTGAGTTGGCGGCGAACCCCCACGCCGCCTTGTGTTTTTATTGGCGCTCCCCGGCGCGCCAGGTGCGCATCGAAGGCCCGGTCGAGCCGGTAAGCGAGGATCAGGCCGACGCCTATTTTGCCAGCCGGGCCCGCGGCAGCCAGATCGGTGCCTGGGCGTCGGACCAATCAAAGCCGCTGGCGTCGCGCGATTTGCTGGAAAACCGGGCGGCGGAATATGAGGCCAAATTCCCCGCCGGCGAGGTCGAGCGCCCGCCCTTTTGGTCGGGCTATCGGGTGGCGCCCCAGCGCATCGAGTTCTGGACAGAGCGCGACGACCGCATGCACGACCGCCAATTGTTCGAGCGCACGGCCGATGGCGGCTGGCAGGAAAGTTGGCTGTATCCCTAACAAGCAATTATTCTGAGGCCCAACGGCTGCGCCTGGAGGTTAACACCATGCCCTTAAGCCATATCGAGCATTTGCTGCTGTTGGTCGACGATGTCGATGCGACCGCCGGTTGGTTTGTCGACAATATCGGACTGGAACGCGGCCATACGCCGGATTTCAAGGTGCCGGTGATTTGGCTCTATATCGGCGAGCGCGATGTGTTGCACATCGCCCACATGCCCAACGAGGGTAAGGAAAAACAATTCCAGGACCGTTATCTCGGCGGCCGCCTGTCAGAAGAGACCAGCGGCACTGGCATCATCGACCATGTCGCCTTTCGCTGTACCGGCCTGCCCGAGATGATCGCGCGGCTGGAGAGCCAGGGCGCGGAGTTCCTGCAACGCCAGGCCAATGACGGTGACCTGTATCAGCTGTTCATCACCGGCCCCGACGGTATGCGCGTCGAGCTCAATTTCGACGCCGCCGAAGCCGAAGCCCACGGCATCAAGCCGGACATGACCGCAGCGGAAGCGGTGGCGAGTTAATCCTCTGCCACCAGCGCTGCCTTCATCCTTCGACAAGCTCAGGATGAGGACGGTTGTTAATTGTGGTGCGGCAAACAAAACCTCATCCTGAGCTTGTCGAAGGATGAGGCGGTGCCAGGTATCCAAGAATGGTCGTAGACCGCCCGCCATCTCGTGACTTTCCTTGGCCGCGCGAATGGCCTACGTAGTAAGTCATGACGCAAGAACGCCGCTCGCTCATCCTCACCGGCGCCAGCCGCGGCATCGGCCATGCCGCCGTGAAACGCTTTTCCGACGAGGGCTGGCAGATCATCACCTGCTCGCGCGATCCGGTGCCCGAGCACTGCAAGCGCGACCCCAACTGGACCACCCATATTCCGATGGATCTCGGCGACCCCGCCGATGTGGAGCGCTTCATCGCCGAGGCCTGCGACATTCTCGGCGACGAGCCCCTCAATGCCCTGGTCAACAACGCCGCCCTGTCGCCGAAGAGCGATTTCCAGGAACGGCTCGGTTGCCTCAACGGTTCCCTCGATGATTGGCGCGAAGTGTTCCAACTCAATTTCTTCACACCGCTGGCCCTGGCGCGGGGCTTTTCCATCGCGCTGGCCCGCGCCGCGCGCGAAGGCCAAGAGGCCACCAAGCAAGCCGACACCAATGGCAACGGCCAAAACGGCAACGGTAACGCCGCCCCCGAAAAACGCGTCGGCGCCGCGATCGTCAACATCACCTCGATCGCCGGCCACGCCATCCACCCGTTTGCCGGCTCGGCCTATTCCACCTCGAAGGCCGCCCTGTCGGCGCTGACCCGCGAGATGGCGGTCGAGTTCGCCGAATTGGGCGTGCGCGTCAACGCCGTCGCGCCCGGCGAGATCGAAACCGAAATGATCGGCGAAGAATACGAACCCCTGATCAGCCGCATCCCCATGCACCGCATGGGCACGCCCGAAGAAGTGGCGTCCACGGTTTTCCAACTGTGCAACCCGGACTTCGGCTACGTCACCGGCACCGAAGTGTTCGTCACCGGCGGGCAGCACCTCTACTAAAACGACCCTCCTACAACCGCGCCTGCAGCGCCGTTAGGCACATGAACCGAATTTCGGGTCGATCTATTCGTTTTGCGATATGGGAATAGGTCATTTGGCCGAGACCATGCGTTCCCAGAAAGTAGCTTCGCCGATCGCATATTGTAACCGACGATTGGCCGGGTCTACACCGCGATCGACGTAATCTTCGAGCGTCCAATTCCTTCTGTGCAAGTACCAGACCGAAGTATTCAGCGTCGAAGGGCCCTGCCTATTTGGCTGTTCGTCCAACGCATACAGGACATTTTCGAAGATAACCTCGTCGGCTTCGGGACGTTCCATCTCAAACAATTCTTCGAGTGCCCATTGCGTTAGCTCGACGTTTTCATTCCGGTCAATACTTTCAATGACATATTCCATAGATTGGAGCTTGGTATCGAATTTGTTGACAATTTCTATCTGGCGTTGACATTGGTCTATTTCTTTTGCCGCGTTACTTCGCCAGGGATAGCGCTTGATTTCGCGGATTATTATGTCGAGGTGATCGGTGTGACCTCGCTGGCAAAGTTCATCCGCCGCCCAGCGACGAACATAAGCTGATGGACCTGCTCTTGTTACAATTCGTGAATCTGAATTCTCATCACCGTAGGGGATATCACTTGGTTTATGGCGATGCTCTCCGCTCTGAACGTCGATATAACTGGTAAGCGTTGCATTCAACCCATCTACGAGTATGCGCTCTTCTTCTGCTTCTGTTTTCGCTTCCGCAAGCCATGTCACCCAATATGCCCTGTACGCCTCCGAACGGAGTCGGAGGCTGTTGGCAAAGTGAATTTCAGCCTCGGCGATTCCCAGCAGGTAATCTTTCAATTCCGGCGCAGCCAATTCTTCGAGTTTTCTGACCGCATAGGACTGTTCGCCTAATTCTATCTCACCGTTCTCGACGTAGGCCGCAATACCGTCGATGGCTTCCTCGCGGTTTTCTCCATCGGCAGCAAGTTGGAAAAGGCGGTCGATATCTTTTTGCGCTTCCGATTTGGCAGCGTATGACGTCGCTTGAGATTGCGTTCCCGTTATCACGCTGAGTGCTGCTAATAAAAGAACTACAGTGAACCACGAGATGAAACGTGATGGCCAAGATGATTTGCTAGGATTGGCGAGAACGTTTCGCAACGGATTCATTTCTGTGACCCATCTGGCAAACAGGTCGTAAGTTAGAACCGTGAATGTGGCGAATTCGCGGCTTACTCCGCGTATTTGTGCCACACCCCTACAACCGCGCCTTCAGCGCGGTCAGCCACGCCACCCGGTCTTGGGCGCGGTCGATGTCGGCGTCGAGCCAGGCGCCGAAATGGCCGGGTTCGTGGCCGTAGCGCGCCTTGGTGTCGGCGCGGCGCGCCTTGTCGGCGGTGCTGATTTCAATCATGCGGTCGATCTGTTCGCGGGCCACCGCCGGCTCCAGCACGTGCAGGAACCGTAGCTTGAGGGCAAAGACGAGGCGTGACAGGTCATCGAGCGTGTTGCGCAGATTGGCGCTGAGCAAGGCGCGCAGCTCGCTCTCGCCGGCTTGGGTGAGGCGCAGCGTTTCTTCGGCGTCGGCCTCACCGCTGCCGATGGCCTCGATCAGCCCTTCGGTGCGCAGCAACTGGATTGAGGTGCCCATCATATCAAGGGTCGGGCCCGACAGGCGGCCGGTGAAGGCGCGCACCTCGCGGGCCAGCTCGGCATAGGTCATCGGCGCCAGGGTCAGGGTGCCCAGGGCGCACAGCCGGATGACTTCGGTAGGGATTAACGTGCGGTCGGCGTACACGTTCTTGTTGAGGGGCCGCCGCCGCGTCAGGCGGCGGTGCGCAGGTTGAGCCGGGCCCAAATATCCTGAAAGGCCGCGATCAACCGGTCCATCGCCTCATCGCTGTGCAACGGCGTCGGGGTCAGGCGAAGCCGCTCGGTGCCCTTGGGCACGGTGGGATAGTTGATCGGCTGGACGTAGATATTGTGGCGGTCGAGCAGCTCGTCTGAGGCGATCTTGCACAGCCGCGCATCGCCCACCAGCACCGGCACGATATGACATTCAGACGGCATCACTTCGATACCGGCCTCGCGCAGCCGCCGTTTCAGGGTCGCGGCGCGCTCCTGATGGTGCTCGCGGATGTCGGGGCGGTCTTTCAGGATACGGATCGCCGCCTGCGCGCCGGCCGCCAGGGCCGGGGGCAGCGAGGTGGTGAAGATGAAACCGTTGCCGTTCGAACGCACGAAGTCGATGAGGTTCTCCGAGGCCGCGATATAGCCGCCCATCACGCCGAACGCCTTGCCCAGGGTACCCTGGACGATATCGACCCGGTCCATCACGCCCTCGCGCTCGGCGACGCCGCCGCCGCGCGCGCCGTACATGCCAACCGCATGGACTTCGTCGAGATAGGACAGCGCATTATAACGTTCGCAGAGTTCCAATATTTCGGCGATCGGCGAGATGTCGCCGTCCATCGAATAGACCGATTCAAAGGCCACGATCTTCGCCCGATCGGGATCGGCGCGCGACAGAATTTCTTCCAAATGGGCGATATCGTTGTGGCGGAACACGGTCTTTTCCGACCGGCCGTGGCGGATGCCCTCGATCATCGAATTGTGGTTCAGCGCGTCGGAGATCACCAGGCAGTCGGGCAGGTGCGACGCCAGGGTCGACAGTGCCGTCCAGTTGGCGACATAGCCCGAGGTGAAGAGCAGCGCCGCGTCCTTGCTGTGCAGGTCGGCCAGCTCGTCTTCCAGCAATACGTGATAATGGTTGGTGCCCGAGATGTTGCGGGTGCCTCCGGCGCCGGCGCCGCAGCGGTCGATCGCGCCATGCATCGCCGACAATACATCGGGGTGCTGGCCGAAGCCGAGATAATCGTTCGAGCACCACACCGTGATGTCCTGGCGCTGGCCGTTCACATAGCGGGTGGCGTTGGGAAAATCGCCGGCCGCGCGCTCCAGATCGGCGAATTCGCGATAGCGGCCCTCGGCGCGCAGCCCGCCCAAATTCTCGGCAAAAAACTTCTCGTACTGCATCAATGCCTCGCCACAACCGCTTCCGACGGCGGCTCTTCGCCAATTATAGCCAGCCGCACCAGCTTTGCCCACGGCGGCGGAGTGACGCACACCAAAGCGTGAAAACCGCTGATTTGCGCGCGTTTCGCCGCAATATCCTCATTGTGCCGCATATAATAACACCGCTTCTCCGCGCCTCTCATCCTTCGACAAGCTCAGGATGAGGTTGGGTTTCCCGTCCAGTTAAAGTAGCGCCCGTCGAAGGATGGGGGCGTTGTGCTGCATCAAACAAGCCCTTCCATATGCACGTAGGCCCAGGTGTCTTCGAGCGCCTTGCCGGCGCGCTCCATCACCATGCCGATTTCGTCTTCGGAAATAATTAGCGGCGGGCAGAACGCCACCCCGTCCGAGGGCAGCGCGCGCAAAATCACGCCATATTCGTGGGCGCGGGCGACCAGATAGGGTGCGACCTTCGCGGCCGGGTCGAAGGCGCCTTTGTTTTCCTTATCGGGACACAGCTCGATGGCGCCGACCAGGCCGACGCCGCGCACTTCGCCGACCAGCGGGTGATCGGCGAAACTTTGCAGCCCGGCCTGGAACGTCGGCGTGACGGCGCGCACATGGCCGATTGTGTCGCGCTCTTCGTAGATCGTCAGGGTCTCTAGCGCGACCGCCGCCGAGGCCGGGTGACCGGAATAGGTGTAGCCGGTATTCCACATGCCGTATTTGTCGCCGCCGTCGCGCAGCACCTGATAAATCTCGTCGGTCATCATCACCCCGCCGATCGGCAGATAGGCCGACGACAGCGCCTTGGCGACCGACATCAGGTCGGGTTTCAGATCGTAGGTCTCGCAGGCGAACATATTGCCGGTGCGCCCGAACCCGGTGATCACCTCGTCGGCGATGAACAGCACCTCGTGCTTTTTCAGAACCGCTTGGATCTTCGCGAAATAGGTCTTGGGCGGCGGGATCGCGCCGCCGGCGCCCATCACCGGCTCGGCGATGAAGGCGGCGACCGTCTCGGGGCCCTCGGCCTCGATCATCTGATCGAGCTCGTTGGCCAGACGCGTTGCGTATTCTTCTTCCGACTCGCCGTCCTGGCCGTCGCGCCAATAATGCGCCGGTGAGACATGCAGGAACCGGTCGAGGGGTACGTCGAAGCCTTTTTGCGCATATTCCACGCCGGTCAGGCTCGACGCGGCGAGGGTGATGCCGTGATAGGCCTTTTTGCGGCCGATGATCTTTTTCTTCTCCGGCCGGCCCAGCGTGTTGTTGTAGTACCAGACGATCTTGACCTGGGTATCGTTGGCTTCCGAGCCCGAGTTGGTGAAGAACACCTTGCGCATGCCCTCGGGCGCGATCGAAATTAGCTTCTCGGCCAGGTTGATCGCGGTCTCGTTAGAGCGGTGGGTGAAGCCTTGCGTGTAGGACATTTGCAAGAGCTGGTCGTAAGCCGCCTTGGCCAGGCGCTCCTCGCCATAACCCAAGGACGTGCACCATAGGCCGGCCATGCCCTCGATATATTCCTTGCCCTGATCGTCATAGACGAAAACGCCCTTGCCGCTATTGATGATCAGCGGGCCGTTCTCCTCGTGGACTTTCAAATTGGTGTAGGGGTGGAGATAATATTCGATATCGCGCGCGGCGGCTGAATTCGGCGCGAAGCGGGTGCGGTCTGAGGGTGCCATGGCTAGTTTCTTCCGCTCATTAGTGGGAATTATCACCTCAGAAACTAAGCGCGCGGGAACCCACGAGCAAGCTAGAACACGCCAACTTATTAACCGTCACGCCGCGTGGAAGCTGACAAATCGGGCTCCCTCGCCTAGTCCAAGAACAGATAGCGGTGCATTTTATTCCCGGCATACCGGTCGGCCCTTGCTTCGTGGGCGGTTAGGCGACGTCTCTGACGGTCGCCTTCGGCGCGTTGCAGCACGCGGCAAGCGCTGTCTGCAGGGCTTGGCGATCGATCGGCTTGGCGATGAAATCGCGGGCGCCGTGCTTTCGCATCTGCGCCTCTTCCTCGCTGTGGTTTGAAACCACGATCACCGGAATTCCACGCAGGCCCGTGTCGCCATGCAAGCGGTCGATTACTTTGTAGCCGCTGATGCCGGGCAATTCGATGTCCAGGATGATGGCAGCGGGGACGTTCTCGCGGGCCAGATCCAGAGCCTGTTCGCCGTCGCGGGCCAACTGAACGCGATATCCGAAGTTCCCCAGATAGCGCTCCAACAACGAACTATCCGACGTGGAATCCTCAACGACCAGAACTAAGGGTTCTTCGCCGAGATCGCCATTCCGTTGCACGATCGGTTCGATATCGGGTAGCCACAGGGTAAAGCGGGAGCCGGCATCCAGTTCGCTTTCGACCGTGATGCGGCCGCCCATCATCTCCGCGAACCGCCGGCTGATCGCCAAGCCTAGGCCCGTACCGCCAAAACGTTGCGAGATATCGTTATCCGCTTGCACAAACGGCTCAAACAGGCGCGCGGCTTGTTCCGAGCTAATGCCAATGCCGGTGTCGCTAACGACAAACCGTAACCACCCGCCGTCGGTCCGCTCGACGCTCAGCTCGATATCGCCGTTTTCGGTAAATTTTGCGGCGTTGCTCAATAAGTTCAATAAGACTTGGCGCAAGCGCAGATCATCGCATTCGATTGTGCCGATTTCTTCGGGGATCACGACCTTGAAACGGTTGTCGTTAGCCTCCATCAGGGGGGCGGCGGTGCTTTCGACTTCGTCGACGGTATTTTCCAGATTGACCGCATCGAACTTCAACTCGACCTTGCCGGCCTCGATCTTGGAGATATCGAGGATGTCGTTAATGAGGCCGAGTAAGTGGCGGCCCGAGCGGTGCACTTTGCGCAAGTCTTCGATGCGCGTCTGTGCCCCTTCGTCTTCCGCATCTTCTAGCAGCATCTCGCTGTAACCGATGATGGCGTTGAGCGGCGTACGCAACTCGTGGCTCATATTGGCTAAGAAGCCGGACTTGGTTTGGCTCGCCAGCTCCGCATCTCGCTTGGCGACCAGCAGGGAACGCTCCGCGATCTGACGTTCGATAACGCGGCCGACCAAGACACCGACCTGACTGACGATCGCAAGTAAACTCTCGTCGCGCTCGACGGTGTCGGTGGTAAAGAATTCCAGAACCGCCGCGACTTGCGGGCCGACCATCACCGGAATGGCGAAGGCGGAGCCGATACCCGCGGTAACACCGATTGCGGCGCGCGGAAAATTCGGACTGGTATTCACTTCGACAAACCAGTGGGCGGCATTATCGACGATCACGCTGCCGGGAAGACCAAGACCGGGCTCGAAAACGGTTTTCTCGGTCAGGGTACGGAACGAGGCAAACCGATTGGCGTCGTCGAGATGCCACAGGTTGGCTGAGATCAGTTCGCCGGATCCGTCGTCGCTGAGGATGAACGCGTGGCCAATTGGCCAGCCGCTATAGGCGCATATCTCGTCCAGCGACACCTGGATGGCGTCGTCAGGGCTGGTGGCGTCGTTGGCGGCCATGGCGATTTTTCGCAGCAGTTCCGCTGCCTCGGTGGTGCGGCGGAGATACTCTTGAGCTTGTATAAGCTCAGTAATCTCAACCGCTCTGGCAAAGATCCCCAGTACTTCGCCGTCGGTGCCGAAATCGGGCAAAAAAGTCGACTGGTAACTACGCTTTATGCCGTCCTTGGTGGTTCGGGTGCGCTCGAATGTAACCTCTTCGCCAGCGAACGCGAATTTGACGAAGGGAGCGAGGTATCGATACATCTCTTCGCTGTGAATCTCACGGAGATGCTTGCCGAGAATTTCGTGTTTCGGCAGCCCCATCGCGGTCTGCAAATTGTTGTTGACGAAGCGATACCGCTGGTCGCGGTCGATGTAGCTGAGATTAGCGGCGATGTTGTCGAGGAAGGGGAGCAGGCGTTGCTCATGGGCGCGCATTTCGGCGTCCGACAGCTCTTGTCCGTTGTCGGCCCCTTCGGTGCCAGGGGCATTCTTGGTATTCATTTGTTCGACTATCGTCCGTTGGGTGCCGCTCGCCGTGAACATACAAAGACACCGCTACTATTCGCCGCCAACATTGCCAATCGGTTAACACCCGGGCGCGAATTTATAGGTAAAAACCCGTAGGTTTTACGGTTTACGGTAGTTAATGACCGCGTCCGGCACCTCGATCTGCTCGAGGAAAATCTCGCGGTCGTCTTCGTAGAGCCGCAGGCTTAGCCCGCCCCGGCCGCCGGTGTTGGTCACCTCGCAGGCTTCGATCGACTGACCGCGCATAATGCGCGTTTGATTCCCCACATCCTGGTCGTCCAAGGTAATGCGTGTGACGGTGTTATTGCTGAGCGCGATATCGCACCAGCCTTCGAAGGTTGCCGGCGGATGGGCACTGCCGATGGTGAGTATCTGTAGCTGCTTGTCCGGCGGTGCGTCCTGATTGACCAGCACGCGCACGGTCAGCGGGAAGAAAAGCTGTCCATCGCCGGCCCGGCTGCCATAGAGAACTTTTGTATCGTTGCCGGGGTCGGCGGCCGGGTCGGTAAACACCACCTGGCCTAGCGGCTCGAGATTGGGCCGGTACTCGTAGCCATCGACCACATGAAGCAGTTCGGTGTCCGGTGACAGGGGTATGAACGAGATGTCGTGCCCCCGCTTTTTGGCCACAATCGCGATCACCCGGTCAACCAGGCTCTTCGACCAATCGTCGACCGCAACTTGATTAAATAATGCGCCCACCGCGGCGGACCTGCCGGCTTCGTCGCCGATCGCCAATGCCGCCTCGATGCGTGCCTTGAAGGCGTCGGTGGCCGCATCCGCGCGTGCGGAAGGTGCGAAAGCGGTGGAGATGGCGGCGATCAGAACTATCAGCAAGGCGCGCATGTTTCTCTCTTCGGCAAATTCGGTAAATACTATCGGCGACAATAATTTGTGCTTGTGCCCCTGTCAGGCCAAGTTAACGTGATAATCCCCGTTGCCCGTCTTCAAGCAGAAATAAGGAAAGCACGATGAGCGTATCCGATCATGTCGACTTTAATCAGTTCATCGAGGGGGTGAAGAAACGCAACCCCGGCCAGCTCGAGTTCGTCCAGGCGGTGCAAGAGGTCGCCGAGGACATTTTCGATTACATCGGAGACAAGGTGGAGTATCACGAATACCAGATCCTACGTCGCATTGCCGAACCCGATCGGGTGGTCAGCTTCCGCGTTTGCTGGGAAGACGATAACGGCAATATCCGCGTGCAGCGCGGCTGGCGGGTACAGAACAACAACGCTATCGGCCCCTATAAGGGCGGCATTCGCTTTCACCCATCGGTCACCGAAAGCGTGCTGAAATTCCTCGCCTTCGAGCAGACTTTTAAAAACAGCCTGACCGGCCTGCCCATGGGCGGCGGCAAGGGCGGTTCGAACTTCAATCCCAAAGGCAAGTCCGACCATGACGTGATGCGGTTCTGCCAATCGTTCATGACCGAGCTCTACCGCCATGTCGGCGCCGATGTCGATGTGCCGGCCGGCGATATTGGCGTTGGGGGCCGCGAGATCGGCTACATGTTCGGCCAGTACAAGCGCATCACCAACCAGTTCACCGGCGTACTGACCGGCAAGGGTCTGGAATATGGCGGCAGCTTAATCCGCACCGAGGCGACTGGATATGGCACCGTCTACTTCCTGCAAGACATGCTCGAGCGGGTCGGCGATTCGATCGACGGCAAGAATTGCGTCGTATCCGGCTCGGGCAATGTGGCGACTTACGCGGCGGAAAAGATCAACCAACTGGGTGGCAAGGTGCTGACTCTGTCGGACTCGGGCGGCTTTATCCACGACCCCGCGGGCATCGACGCGGAGAAGCTGGCCTGGGTGAAAGAGCTTAAGGAAGTTCGCCGCGGCCGCATTGAAGAGTACGCAAAGGAATTCAAGGGCGCGGAATTTCACGAAGGCGAACGGCCGTGGGTGGTGCCGTGTGACCTGGCGCTGCCTTGCGCGACCCAGAACGAGCTGAGCGGCGACGAGGCCCGCGCGCTGGTTAAGAACGGCTGTTTGGGGGTCGCCGAGGGCGCCAACATGCCGACCGATCTCGACGGAATTAATGCCTTCAAGGAGGCGCGGATCCTGTATGCCCCGAGCAAGGCGGCCAATGCCGGCGGGGTCGCCATTTCCGGTCTCGAGATGAGCCAGAACTCGGCGCGCGTATCATGGCGCGAACAGGAGCTGCAGGACCATCTGGTCGAGATTATGCGCGGCATTCACGACCGCTGCGTGGAATATGGCGGCACCGCGGGCGATGAGCATATCGACTATGTGCGCGGCGCCAACATCGCCGGCTTCGTCAAAGTCGCCGATGCCATGTTGGCTTATGGGGTGGTGTGACCGGCCCGCGCGGTCGTCGCTTCCGTGGTATGATCGAGGCGTGATGAAAATATCCGCGATCCAAATGAACTCGGGCTCGGAAAAAGCCGCCAATCTGGCGCAGGCCGCCGATCTGGTGTCCGGCGCGGTTGCCGCCGACACGCCCGATATGGTCGTTCTGCCCGAAGTGTTCGCCCATATTGGCGGCAGCGTTGCCGATCGGCGGGCGGCTGCCGAGGCGCTACCCAAACCCGGCGACGATGGCGGCGCGGTCTACGAGATGCTACGCGGGTTGGCGCGCGATCACGGCGTGTTCGTGCATGGCGGCAGTTTCATCGAACGCGCCGGCGACGATTTTTACAACACCAGCGTCGCCTTCGACCGCGCGGGCAACGAGTTGGTGCGCTACCGCAAGGTCCATCTGTTCGACGTGACCACCCCCGATGGCAAGTCCTACCGCGAATCCGATACCTTCGGCGCCGGCGATGCGGTCGCCACCTATCGGGCCGACGGCCTCACCATCGGTTGTTCGATTTGCTACGATTTGCGCTTTGCTGAGCTTTACCGCCTGCTCGCCGAACAGGGCGCCGACGTGATCATGGTGCCGGCGGCGTTCACCCTGCAGACCGGCAAGGACCATTGGGAGATTCTGCTGCGCGCCCGCGCCATCGAAACCCAAACCTATATGGTTGCCGCAGCGCAGACCGGCACCTATCTCGACGGCAACGATCAGCGCGCCACCTGGGGCCATTCGATGATCGTCGATCCCTGGGGGCACATGGTGGCGCAGGCGTCGGAAAATATCGGCTTCGCCACTGCCGCCATCGACGGCGACTATATCACCACCGTGCGCGGCCGCATTCCGGTTCGGAACCATCGCGTCTTTTGAGCCCGGCGCGGTTCCTCCTATAGTGAGGTGCGCAAGAGATAAGAGGAGACGAGGATGTCGGTGAAGCCTGAAATTGTGGCCGATCAGCAGGTGCTGACCCAGTGGCGGCGCGACCTGCACGCCCATCCTGAAATCGCGTTTGAAGAACACCGGACTTCGGAGATCGTCGCCGGTCACCTGGAAAGTTTTGGCATCGAGGTGCATCGCGGCCTGGCGAAGACCGGCGTTGTCGGACAGCTAAAGGCCGGCACCGGCAACCGGGCGATCGCGCTGCGCGCCGACATGGACGCGCTACCCTTGGAAGAGCACAACGACTTCGACCATCGCTCGCAAACCGAGGGCATGATGCACGCCTGCGGCCATGACGGTCACACCACCATGTTGCTCGGCGCGGCGAAGTATCTTGCTGAGAACAAGGGCTTCGACGGCACCGTCTATTTCATCTTCCAGCCCGCCGAAGAAGGCGAGGGCGGCGGCAAGGTGATGATCGAAGAAGGTTTGTTCGAGCAATTTCCCGCCGAGACGGTGTTCGGCCTGCATAATTGGCCGGGCATGCCGGCCGGTCAGTTCGGCGTCGCCGCCGGCCCGATGATGGCGGCCTTCGATATTTTCGATTTAAAGATCACCGGCAATGGCAGCCACGCCGCGATGCCGCACCAGGGGGTCGACTCCATCGTTACCGCGTCCCAGCTGGTCACCGCGCTGCAAACCATTACCAGCCGCAACACCAACCCGCTCGATGCGCTGGTGGTGTCCGTGACACAGATCCATGGCGGTGACGCCTATAATATTATTCCGGATTCGGTGCAGTTGCGCGGCACCGTGCGCAGTTTCAAAGATTCCGTCGGCGAATATGCCGAGCAGGCCATCGCGCGGATCGCGGCGGGCATTTGCGAGGCGGCCGGTGCGACTATGGAACTCGACTATCAGCGGCGCTACCCGTCGACCATCAATCACGTCGAGGAAACCGCGTTGGCGGCGGCCGCCGCCGCGGCGGTGGTCGGCGACGACAATATCGACCACGCGCCGGTGCCCAGCATGGGGTCGGAAGACTTCGCCTATATGCTGCGCGAGCGCCCTGGCTGCTATGTCTGGCTGGGTAACGGCGCGGCCGAAGGCGGCTGCATGCTGCACAACCCAGGCTATGATTTTAACGACGAGATATTGCCGGTTGGCGCCAGCTACTGGGCGACCCTGGTCGAGCAAATCCTGCCTGAGGAACGCTAGCCGATGCTTCGAGACGCCGGCTTTGCCGGCTCCTCAGCATGAGGTATGTTTTTTGTTATTTCCACAACCAACCTCATCCTGAGGGGGCGCGTAGCGCCGTCTCGAAGGGTGAGGGCACGCGCTGTAAACAAGGCACGCCACCCTAATCACGGTTAACCGGCGTTAACCATATAGCAAGGCTTCGGCGTCACCTTATGGCAGTTACTTTGAGCTGCCATGTCGATCTTGATTCAAATTATTTTTGCCGCTGCCTATAGCGTGCTCGCCCTCGCGGCGGTGTTGGTGCTGCCCGATGTGCAGCCCCTGGTGACTCCGCTATATGGCGCGATTACTGGCGCTGTGGTGATGACCGGCGGCGTGGTCCTGCAGTTCAGCTTGGCCTTACGTCGGCAGAACCGGCGGGCGTCTTTTCAGCTCGAGGATATTCGCCAGCAGACCATGCGGCTGGCCGAGGATCTGCTGGAAACCCAGACCCAATCTCTGCACTGGCGCCAGGCGGCGGAGCAGATGGGCAAGGCCGGCGAGCAACGGGTCTCCCAGGTGATTTCCGAAGTCAAAGTTCTGCAAAATTTGATCGAGACCTTCGCCGAGCAGCAAACCCGCTATGCCGCGGCGGCCGCTGGTAGCAGCGTGACCCAACTGGTTGCGCTGGAAGGTGGAAAATCCGCTGAACGCAAGCCGATGCCGCCGGTTCACGAAATCGCCCAGGAGGACGAAACCCTCGCCGTTCTGCGCGAGGCGCTGCGTTCCGACCGGGTCGATGTCTATTTGCAGCCGATCGTCAGCCTGCCCCAGCGCAAGACGCGCTTTTACGAATGCTACACCCGCATCCGCGCCGAGGATGGATCGGTCATCGGTCCGGGCAGCTATATCGGCGTCGCCGAGCGTGAAGGCATGGTCGGCGCCATCGACAATCTGCTGCTGTTCCGCTGCGTGCAGCTCATCCGCCGCACCCGCAACCGCGACTATGACGTGTCATTCTTCTGCAACATCTCCGGCGAAAGCCTCAGCGACACCCAGTTCATCAGCGACTTCGTCGACTTCGTCGCCGACAACCCGGAACTGGCGCCCAACATCTTCTTCGAGATCGGCCAGTCGGATCTGGATAACGCGCCGCCGCAATCGATCGACAATCTGGCCCGCCTGTCGGCGCTCGGCTTCCGCTTCTCTCTCGATCAGGTGACCCACCTCAACCTGAACTTCGCCGGTTTGGCGGCGCGCAGTTTCCGTTATGTCAAAGTCGATGCGCGGTACTTGCTGGATTCCAACGTTCAAGTCCAAAGCGATATCGCGATCACCGATATCAAAAAGCAGCTTGATCGTTACGGCCTGAACATGATCGTCGAAAAAATCGAGCAGGAAAGCGACCTCGTCGAACTGCTCGATTTCGAAGTCGATTACGGCCAGGGCTATCTATTCGGCGAGCCGCGGCTCAGCCGGGTCGACTAAGCGCCGATCGCCCAACCTTTAAAATATCGCCATAGCGTGGCATGAAGGCGTCCTTACCGGCTGTCTTTCGCGAAGCGTTATTTGCATGAAAACCGAACTCATATCCGGCGTGGCGCCCCTGGCCGCGCATTACGATGCCTTTGTCGTCGATCTGTGGGGCACGCTCCATAACGGTATCGAGCCCTTGCCCGGCGCGCTCGACAGTTTGGAACGGTTGAAGGCGGCCGGCAAATCCATCGTTCTGTTGTCGAATGCGCCGTTTCGCATCGACGTGGTGATCAGCGTGATCGACAAAATCGGCGTGCCGCGCGCGCTCTACGATCATGTGATGTCGTCGGGCGAGGCCGCCTGGCGCGCTGTCGCCGAAAAGTCCGATCCCTGGCACGCCGCGCTGGGTCGCCGGGCGGTGTTTATCGGCTCCGAACGGCACCGCTCGATGCTCGACAATCCCAACCTGCGGGAAGTCAACGCCATCGGCGACGCCGACCTTGTCTTGTGTACCGGCCCGCGCCATCCGGCCCACACGATCGATGATTATGCGGGCGAGCTGGCCGAAGCCGCCGCGCGTAAATTGCCGATGATCTGCGCCAACCCGGACCGCGAGGTGATCCGCGGCGAGGCGCGCGAGATTTGCGCCGGCGCTATCGCCGAACATTATGAGAGCCAATTTGCCGGCGACGTCGCCTGGCACGGCAAGCCGTTCGCGCCGGTGTTCGATGAAGTGCTGCGCCTGCTCGACGGCCTGCCGCGCGAGCGCGTGCTGATGGTTGGCGACGGTATCCACACCGATATCGCCGGCGCCGCGGCGGCCTCGATCGACGCGCTGCTAATATGCGGCGGCCTCCACGCCGCCGCCCTCGGCATCACCCCCGGCGACCTCCCCGAGGCATCGGCGCTTACGAGCTTTTTAGACCAGCACGGTCAATCGCCAACCTACGCTGCCGCGCGCCTGCGCTGGGAATAGCCCGTTCTAAAGGGCGAAATACGTCCCGAATTGCGCTAGGCTCGCCCGGCTTTATTTTTCTAGCGGGATTAACAGCGCGTGGGACGTCATAAGCGCGAATGGATTTGGCAGTTCGACGGGCCGCCCGAGGCGGTGTGGCCGGTGCTGGCCGATACCGCCCGCTTCAACGAGGCCGCCGGCCTGCCCAAGCAGGAGATCGTCGAGACGCCCCAGCCCGATGGGTCGGTGCTCTTTGAGGCGACCGCCCGGCAAGGTTCGATCAAGCTGGCCTGGCGCGAGGCGCCGGTGAACTGGGTCGCCAACCAATGGTTCGAGCATTGCCGCTATTTCACCCGCGGCCCCTTCAGCTCGCTCTGCGCGACTTTCCGCGTGGTGCCGGAAGGCGCTGGCAGCACCGGGATATATACCGTCGAGGTCGAGGCCGCATCCTGGCTCGGCGAGCTGATACTGCGCACCGCCTTTTTCCCCTCGGTTGGCCGTAAATTCACCCGCATGGCCGCCGCCGCGCGCCAATTTATCAATGGCGACGGGGGCGACGGGGGCGATGGCGAGAGCCGCCGCGCCTTCGGCGATACGCCGAAAAAGCCCGAAGCCAAGATCGCCGCGCGGGTCGCCCAGATCGTCGCCGCCATCGAGGAACCCCCCTATGGCCACGGCCATGCCGGCCGCCTCGCCGAACGGGTGATGTACGGCCAGGAGGTCGATGTGGTGAGACTCCGGCCCCTGGCGCTGGCCGCGGAATGGCAAATCGACCGCAACGACGCCATCGAACTTTGTCTGGAGGCGACCCGGGCCGGGCTGTTGAACCTGCGTTGGGACCTATTGTGTCCGCGCTGCCGGGTCGCCAAGGCGGTGGTCGGCGGCCTCGACGAGTTGCCCACCGGCGCCCATTGCGGCACCTGCAACATCGATTACGGCCGCGAATTCTCGCGTAATGTGGAACTGAGTTTCCAGCCGGCGCCGGGCAACCGGGTGGTCGATTACGGCGAATATTGCCTGTTCGGGCCCATGAGCACGCCCCATATCGCCGTCCACATCACCGTGCCCGCCGGCGCGCGCCGCAGCGTCGAAGCCCGCCTGGCTCCGGGGCCCTACAAGTTGCGCACCCTGGAGGCCGGACCGGAGGTCGATATCGACTATGACGGCGGCGTCTTTCCCGGCGTTATGTTGAACGAAGACGATATTACACCGGGGCCCGGCGCGCCCGATGGAACTGTGCAGCTGGTCAACGAGAGCGCCCACGAACGCACCTTTGTCATCGAGGAGCGGACCTGGGTGGCCGACGCGCTGACCGCCGATCAAGTCACCTCGATCCAGGCCTTCCGCGATCTGTTTTCCGATCAAGTCTTGCGACCGGGCGACGAGATCGCCGTGCAGCGCATCGCTTTGATGTTCACCGATCTGCGCGGCTCGACGGCGCTCTACGAAGAGGTCGGCGATGCCGCGGCGTACCACCTGGTGCGCGATCATTTCGGCCTGCTCACCGGCATCGTGCGCCGGCACAACGGCGCGGTGGTGAAGACCATCGGCGATGCGGTAATGGCCTCGTTCAATTTACCCGATGACGCGCTGCAAGCGGCGCTGGCCATCCAGAGCGAAGTGGCGGCGTTTAATGACGGCGAGGGCGAGGGCCATATCGTCATCAAAGTCGGCCTGCACACCGGGCCCTGCATCGCGGTGACCCTGAACGACTGCCTCGACTATTTCGGCACCATGGTCAATCTGGCCGCTCGTCTGCAGGGCGAGAGCGTCGGCGGCGATATCGTGCTGTCGCCAGACTTCGCCGAAGATGTCGCCGTGGCTGAGCGTCTGCGCGATGTGGAGATCGCCAGCGAGACGGCAAATCTGAAGGGCTTCGACGCGCCGGTGCCCTATTTCCGGATTAACGGTTAGGGTCCGCCCCGCGGCCCGCATATCCCCCTCGCATGGAGGGCAATCCCCTATAACAGCCTCGCCCTTCGAGACGCCGCCCGTGGGGCGGCTCCTCAGAGCCTGGCCGGAAATGAATTGTTTGTTTCCAAGACCTTGTCACTCGCTCCGTGGGTGAAAACCAAACGCCATGGCTGACGCCACCCGCCCCTCCCTAACCCTCCCCCTCGCTGGGGGGAGGGAAATTATTAGCGGCCCGCTGGCTATAACCCCCTCCCCCTTGAGGGGGGAGGGTTGGGGTGGGGGTGATGACGCTCGATGATCAGATTGATAACACGCTGATATCGCTCACTTCATTTCCAGCCAGACTCACAGGATGAGGCTTTGTGGAGGCCTATCAGAATTCCTCATCCTGAGGGCTCGCGCAGCGAGTGTCTCGAAGGACGAGGAATTCCACCCGTCGCCAGATGCGATTACCTTACCCTCACATGGACCAAGTCCGGCGGGCGGACTATACTTTGCGCCCATTTGGTTTGATTTGAGTGATGGTTGGAAATGGCTGATTTTTCGGGCAAATCGCTCGATGACTGGCGGGCGCGGGCGACCCAGGAGCTGAAAGGCGCCTCGCCCGACGATCTGGTCTGGCAGACGCCGGAAGGCATCGCGGTCAAGCCGGCCTATACGGCTGCCGATCTGGAAGATATCGCGTGGCTCGGCGGCATGCCCGGTTTCCCGCCCTTTGTCGGTGGACCCAAGGCCACCATGTATGCCGGACGGGCGTGGACGGTGCGCCAATATGCCGGCTTCTCCACCGCCGAAGAGTCTAACGAATTCTACCGCGCTAATTTAGCGGCGGGCCAAAAAGGCCTGTCGATCGCCTTCGATCTGGCGACCCATCGCGGCTATGACAGCGATCATTCGCGTGTGGTTGGCGATGTCGGCAAGGCCGGGGTGGCGATCGATTCCGTCGAGGACATGAAAATTCTGTTCGACGGCATTCCGCTCGATCAGATGAGCGTGTCGATGACCATGAACGGCGCGGTGCTGCCGGTGCTGGCGGGTTATATCGTCGCCGGCGAGGAGCAGGGGGTAGCGCAAGCTGATCTATCCGGCACCATCCAGAACGATATCCTCAAAGAATTCATGGTGCGCAACACCTACATCTATCCGCCCGAACCCTCGATGCGGATAGTCGCCGACATCATCGCCTATACCGCGGAGCATATGCCGCGGTTCAATTCGATCTCGATTTCCGGCTACCATATGGAGGAAGCCGGCGCGACGTCAGTGCAGGAATTGGCGTTCACGCTGGCCGACGGCATCGAATATGTCCGCGCCGCGAAATCGACTGGGTTGAACGTCGATAAATTCGCGCCCCGCCTGTCGTTTTTCTTCGGCATCGGCATGAACTTTTTCATGGAGATCGCCAAGCTGCGCGCCGCCCGCTATCTGTGGGCGCACTATATGGTCGATCTGTTCGGCGCCAGCGACGAGCGATCCCTGATGTTGCGCACCCACTGCCAGACGTCCGGCGTGTCGCTGACCGAGCAGGACCCCTACAACAACATCATCCGCACCACGATCGAAGCGTTGGCCGCGACCTTGGGCGGCACCCAGTCGCTGCATACCAATTCCTTCGACGAGGCGGTTGGCTTGCCGACGCCGACCTCGGCGCGGGTGGCGCGCAATACCCAACTGGTGCTGCAACACGAGGCCGGCATCACCCATGTCGCCGACCCGCTGGCTGGGTCCTACTATGTCGAGAGCCTGACCCACAGCTTGGTGGTCGAGGCGAAAAAGCTGATCGACGAGGTCGAGGGCTTGGGCGGCATGACCAAGGCGGTCGAGTCCGGCATGCCTAAATTGCGTATCGAGGAATCCGCGGCGCGGCGCCAAGCCAGGGTCGATCGCGGCGAAGACGTCATCGTCGGGGTCAACAAGTACCGCCTTGAGGATGAAGAGCCGATCGATTTCCTCGATATCGACAATACAAAAGTGCGCGAGGCGCAAATCCGCCGCTTGGAAGCGGTTCGTGCCAGCCGCGACGACGCGCGTTGTCAGGCGGCGCTCGCGGCGGTGAGCGAGGCCGCGCGCAGCGGCGAGGGAAATCTACTCGCCGTGTGTATTGAGGCGACCCGAGCTCGTGCTACGGTAGGCGAAATATCCGACGCCATGGAGGCAGTTTTTACCCGGCATCGCGCGACCATTCGTTCGATCTCCGGGGTTTACGGCAAGGCCTACGAGAACGACGAGATGTTTCAGAAAGTCCGCAGCGAAATCGAGGCCTTTGCCGCCGAGGAAGGCCGCCGGCCGCGCATGCTGGTCGCCAAGATGGGCCAGGACGGGCACGACCGCGGCGCCAAGGTGATCGCCACCGCCTTTGCCGATATCGGTTTCGACGTGGATGTCGGCGCGCTGTTCGCGACCCCGGAAGAGGCGGCGCAGCAGGCCATCGAAAACGATGTTCATGTGGTCGGAGTGTCGAGCCAGGCGGCCGGCCATAAAACCCTGGTGCCCCAGCTCGTCGAGGCGCTGCGCGACCAGGGCGCGGGCGAAATCATCGTTATCTGCGGCGGTGTGATCCCGCCGCAAGACTATGACTTCCTGCGCGACAAGGGGGTCTCGGCGATTTACGGGCCGGGCACCAACATTCCCGCCGCCGCCGGTGAAATCATCGATCTCATCCGGCTACGCCGGCAGCAGGCCGCGTGACGCCATGAACTTCCTGCGCGCGAGCAACGGTGTGTACGAACTGGGCAAAGCGCCCGTCGAACCGCTGGCGCGCGGACGCGGCCTCCCCTATGTGCTGCTACCGATAATTCTTAGTATCGCGTGGACGGCGTTCTTCGCTTGGTTCGTCTCGCGCTCGGTCGGCTGGGCGTTCGTCAACCAGCTCGTGGCGCACGAGATCGGCGGCATCGTCGCCGGTTTCATCGCCCCGCCCGCCGCTTTCTTCGCGCTCATGTCGATGTTTACCAACAATTTGCGGACCCGCGAGACGGTGGTGCGTCTGGAGGCGCAAGTGGCGCGTCTGGCGACGCCCCAGGCCGAGGCCGAGGCGGGTCTGGTCGATCTCGGCGAAGAAATGCGCGGCTATGCGGCGACCCTGGAGCACACGGTCGATCACTCACGCGCGCAGCTCGATCAGCTCGGCACGGAATTCACCGAGCGGGTCAACGCGCTATCGGTGGCCTCTGACGCGGCGGTCGAGAATTCGCGGACCCAGTTAGAACGGCTCGGTGCCGATTTCACCGAGCGGGTCAACGCGCTATCGGTGGCCTCCGACGCGGCGGTCGAGAATTCGCGCGCCCAGTTGCAACAGCTTGGGGCCGATTTCACCGAGCGGGTGGACGCCCTGTCGACGGCGGCCGATACATCGGTGGAGAGTTCCGCCGCGGCCGGTCGAACGCTGTCCCTGCATGCCCAGGAATTGTCGAAGACCCTGCGCGAGGCCTTGGCGACGTTGGAGGAAATTCGTAGCGCCAGCGGCAACCAGGCCGCCGAAGTCGATGCGGCCTCCAAGCGCGCCGGCGAAAATGTGCGCGAGCTGACCGAGTTGATTCGCGCCCAGGTCACGTCGATCGAGACGGCGTTTCAGAAATCTGTCGCCTCGACAATCACCGGCGTGGCCGAGTCCAGCGACAGTGCGGCCAAAACCATTCAAGCCGCCGCCGGCCAGATTGTCGCGCGCACCGGCGATGTCGCCGATGCGCTGGCGCGCCAGGCCAACGATGCGGGGGTCGTCGTCAGCGATGCCGGCAGCCAGGCGGCGGGGGCGATTGCCCAGGCCACCGACGAGGCGCTGGGCCGCGCCCAGACCCTGGTTGCCCAGCTCGACGAACGGGCCGCCGAAGCGGGTGAGCTGTTCGCCGCGGCGGCGGATCGGGCGGGCGAGCGTATCGAGCAGATCACCACCGGCGCCGCCACCCATGCCGACAGCCTGACCGCCGACCTGGCGCAGAAAGTGGTCGATGCCGGCAAGGCGTTTGAAAACGTCGCCAACAGCGTGTCTGGCCAAATCACGCAAGTCTCGACCATCGCGGCGGACAAGGCGACCAAGACGTCCGAGACCGTCGCCGCTGTGTTGGACGGCGCCTCGACCCGCCTCGAGGCCGCCATTGTCGATACCCAGGAACGCAGCGGCGTCATTTCGGCGACGTTCCAGGATCAGGCGCTCGAACTCACCCGCGCGGCGCGCGCCAATGCCAGCCAAGTGGCCGATATCGGCGAGCGATTGCAGCAGATGGCGGCCAATCTGACGGCAGCCGGCGATATTGCGGAAGAAAAAAGCCAGACCATCGCCGCGGTGTTCCGCACCGAGGCGGCGACGCTGTCCTCCGCCGCCCGCGACGCGGTGGCTGACGCCGAGGCGATTGCCGATACCCTGCGCGAGGGCGCCGTCGGACTCGACGCGGCGGTCGGGCGCACCACGGAATCGAGCAGCGATATGCGGATGGCGATGCGCGAGCATGTCGCCGCCATCGAAACTGCGCTGGAGGCCGCCGGTCAGCGGGCGCAGCAGGCGCGCGACGGTTTGCAGGCGCAGCAGAATGGGTTAGAGGCGGTCGCCGATGGCGCCGAACGGCGTCTGCGCAGCATCATGGTGACCATCGAGGAGGGCGAACGCTCGCTGGACGACACCACCGAGCGGGCGACCGGCCAGTTGCGCCGGTTGCGCGAACATCTGGCGACCGACCGGGAGGCGATTACCGAGACCGTAACCCAGGCCGAAACCCTGGCCGAAGACGCGCGCGCGGCGCTGACGGCGGGCGCTGACATGGTCATCGAGACTTCGCAAGCCGCCGCCACCTCCGCCAATGCGGCGCGCGAGGCCCTTCGCCAGCAGGCCCAGGAGCTTGGCCGCATCAGCGACAATGCCAGCGTTCGCGCCGGCGCTATCGGCGAGACGCTGACCATGCACACCGAAACATTACGTGCCGCAGCGGCGGAGGCCTTCACCCAATTGTCGGATGTGCGCAACGCCATCCAGCGCGAATCCGATCTGCTGGAAGACGCCACTCAAGCCTCGACCGAGGCGGTGAGCGAAGTGGCCGAGCTGTTGCGCGGCCGCCGCGAAGACCTCGCCGCGAGCACCGCGGCCATGCGGCGCACCGCGGCGGAGACCGGCGAGACCCTGTCGGGCCAGGGCCGCGAAGTGCGCGAGACCGTCGATGGGCTGATCGCGCGCTGGCGCGAATTGGGCGATACGCTTGTCGCCCGCGCCGATACTCTGCGCGACGTCGGCGAAACCGCGGTGGCGCGGGTCGATGCCACCATGCTGGCGCTCGATCGCCATAGCGGCGAAATGTCCGGCGCGGCGGACCGCATGGAGCATCGGGTCGACGGGCTGCGCGATGGGCTGCGCGAGCAGGCGCGCGACATGCAGTCGTCGCTCGATCTGGTCAGCCAGAAGGCGGAAAGCGTCGCCGCGACCTTCCGCATGCACGAGCACGCGTTGCTTGAAGCCTCCAACGAGGCGACCCACAAGGCCGAGGAAATCCGCCTGGCCCAGGCTGACGGCGCGCGCGGCGTCTATATGCGCACGGTGAACCGGGTGCTCGACACGCTGGGCTCGGTCGGCATTGATCTGGACCGGGCCTTCGAGGGTGAGCTGTCACCCGATGTCATGCGAAAATACGGCAAGGGTGACACCATGGCCGCGGTGCGCCGGGTCGCCGGCCGCGCCAAGGACCCGGTCGCCATCGCGCGGGTGCGCGAACTGTTCGAAGACGATGACGAATTCAGGACGCTGGCCATGCGCTATATGCGCGAGTTCGAGCGCCTGCTCGGCCAAGCCGGCGATAGCGACGCCGACGAACTGTTGAGCGCCAGCCTGCTCACCGCCGATGTGGGTAAGGCCTATATGCTGATCTCGCGCGCCATCGACCGCTACGCCAAGTAGCTCCTTAATCCTCGCCTTGGGGCGAGAGGTTAAACGACGCCGTCTGAAGTCTATCGATGGTTAAGCTGTCTGCACGACCAGCGATTACGGATAGCGTCGGGGGTCCGATGTTCCTTCGAGAACGGCCGTCGCCGGCACGCGCCGGTCAGAGCTATTTTTAGCCATATGCAGATATGAGTAAGTAGGATAGCCTATCTCTCTCAAGTGCGAATCAATCTGAATAAGTTCTACTTTTGTTATGAGAACCAATATTCATGATTGTCTCGAAACGTATAAACGGACTGTTGCATACCAACACGCGGTGTGAGGGCCTTCAGCAGGGGTGGTTTTACAAAAAAAAAGAAACAGGGAGAACATTATGGGTATGAAAAGAAATATTTTTGACGGCTGTGCCATTGCAGGACTGGGTTTCTTAGCATTGGTTAGTGTTGGATCGGGCCATGCAGTTGCTATGGCTCCAGGTGGTGGCGGTAACCCAAATCTGGGAGTTGTCGATTGCGCTTCCGGGGATTCCATTGCAGATGCTCTGACAGCTGGTGCAACAGTGATTACGGTTACAGGGACCTGTAACGAGAGTGTTGTAATTTCCCAAAGCGGGGTTGTCTTAAACGGCAGCTCAGCGGCCATATTGAACGCCGACGGCACCGGTCCCGCCATCACCGTTACCGGTGATAATGTTTCGATCGAAGCGTGGGCGGCGATCAATGGCGGCGGCGACCATGGTATTGTCGTTCGCGCATCGGGTTCGGCTCTTGTTCAAGATGTTATCTTGATTACCGGCGACGATAGCGTTCAAGTCATCGAATCCGCCTTCGCTGAGGTCATCAACTCGGCCATGGACGGTTCTACTTCCGACGGTCTCACCGTCGCCACCAGCGCATCTGCGCGGATATCCAACTCTACTATGTCCAACAATGGACGTCATGGCGCACTTGCCGCGTCCGGCGGGTCTATCGTTTTCGCAGGCGGTAATACGATCGCGAGCAACGCCTCAAGTGGCCTTTTTGCATCCGGCGGTCAAGCCGCATTCGTGCTGGAAAATGGCGCGGATACCGTGGAAAACAATACCAATTTCGACATCAACTGCTTTGCGCCGTCACGCATTCTTGTATTCCAGTCGGTGGCGAGTTCGACAAATGACATTGCATTGAATGATTGTCGTCTTATCGAGGGAAATGGAGCGCCAGTTTTTGTGGGTCATCCGCTGAACCTTGTCGATTGCACCGCGATGCCCCCCGACACAGTCGCTCGGGCGATATCCAATGGCGTGACAAACGTCATTATCCGCGGGACTTGTAATGAATCGGTCGATGTTCAAGCCTCAAACATTACAATCAGAGGTGAGACTACGGGCGGCGCTCCGCAGGACGGTCTAGATGCGACAGGCCTCAATAGTGGTTGGGGTTTACGCGTCAGAGGTGAGCAAGACGTAATCCTGGTCGACTTGAAGATCACCGGTGGCAGGAACGGTCTTACCGTTTTCGCCGGCGGAACAGTGTTCGCCACCAATATCGATGTCATTGGCGATGCAGGTGGTGACCGGGGCGTTATCGTCGCCGATAATTCATTCCTCAATCTGCGGGATAGTGTTGTTGGTGCGGGTAACTTCGGAGCCGCCGGCGCGATACGGCAATCGAGTCTGCGTGTGTTCAATTCCACAATTGATGCCGGGGTCGGCGGGGTTGCCGCTGTGACTACTGATTCGACACTTTACTCTTATGGAAGCCGTTTTACCGGTACAGTTCAGACTTTCAGCAACTCGCGTTTCTTCGTCGGCGAAACGTTCATTGGGGAGGTTTTTGGCCCAACTGTCGTTGACACTGTTAACCTGAATAATTGCAGTTCTTTTTCGAACGTACTCGTTACGTCCATCGGCCACTTGGTGGATGGCGGCGGCTTTGCGCTGACGCAAGCAGGAGACTTCAGCGCATTTAACTGTCAGTTAAACAATATTGCCCCCTAGAAAGTCTTAAGTTTTGGCCCCGCTTCGGCGGGGCCATTCTTTCCAGGCCCCCTGTACGCGCGGGCCAGCGCCGTTATTTGTCAAAAGCCGACATCGCCGGGCGACTTAATTGATTTTCTATAGCCTTCGCTGGACCAACTTGGGTATCCGGCCATCGATGAAGAGCAAGCCCAAGCCGATTATCACGGCGCCGGCGATCTCCTGCGCGCGAATTGCCTCATTGAGGAAGGCGTTGCCAAGAAACAAAGCGGTGACCGGTATGAGCAACGTCACCAGCATCACATTGCTGGCGCCAGCACGGACAAGAATTTGGAAGAAAACGATGTAGGCGATCGCTGTGCCGAAGAAAGCCAAGCCAACCACCGAAAACCAAACATTCAAGCTCGGCATATTTAGGGTCCAGGGCTGATCCACAATTCCAACAATAATCAGCATGAGGAAGCTTGAACAAATCAGTTGGCAGGTCGCCGATTTTAGCGGCGCGACACCACTGAGGTGACGCCGTCCCCACAAGGCGGCAAATCCGTAACTGAGCGTAGCCACCAGACCAAGGGCGATGCCGATGGTTTGGGCACCATCCAATGGCGCGTCGATGCCGCGCAGAACGGCAACGCCCAGCACGCCGAGGGCAACGCCCGCGAACCTGTTTCCGGTCATCTTCTCGACGCCGAAACTGGCCATCACGATGACGGTAAATAGCGGCGTCAACGCGTTTATGATTGAGGCCAGGCCAACCGTGATGATCGTTTGTGCGGCAAACAGAAACCCAAATGGCATCGCATTGTTCAACAGGCCCATCACGAAAAACGGCATCCATTCGCGTACCGTTTTGGGCAGCTTGTGACCGTAGAACCAGAATAGCGGCAGCAGCATCAGCGCGGCTAAGGCGACCCGCGCCAGCACGACAGTCAAAGGCGGAAGTTCTTTGACGGCAACGCCCGCAAAGAAGAAGGTGCCTCCCCACAGCACCGACAACAGGATCAACAGACCCCATTCCGAACTGTCCATCGACTTCGGTGCGTCAGACATTGTCTACCAAATGTACAACCCTTGGCGTCTTTTCGTTTCCAGCGGATTGTTTAGCAATGGTCGAGCGAACGAACCACCCGCTTCTTGCTGTGGAAACGCGGCGGCTGGAAGTAGCCGAAGCCAGTTTGCTACACTCTTCGTTTCCCGCCCACGGCTTGCTCGAAAATTTCAGAGAAAATAGCGGTATGACAGACGCGTTTGACTACATCATCATCGGCGCCGGATCGGCGGGGTCGGTTCTCGCCAATCGCCTTTCGGCCGGCGACGCGACCGTCTGCCTGCTCGAGGCCGGTCCGCCCGACCGCAACCCGTGGATCCATATCCCGGCCGGCTTCATGAAGACGCTGACCAACCCGAAGGTAAACTGGCTCTACGATTCCGAGCCCAGCGAAGGCACCGCCGGACGCCGCGTCTACGCGCCGCGCGGCAAAACGCTCGGCGGCTCCAGCTCGATCAACGGCCATGTCTATAATCGCGGCCAGCGGATGGATTTCGACAGTTGGGCGCAGCAGGGCAATCGCGGTTGGGGCTATGCCGACATTTTACCCTATTTCAAGCGCAGCGAGCGCCGCATCGGTCCGGCCGACGAGGGTTTCCACGGCCGTGACGGCGAGCTGACGGTCACCGACATCGACCGGCGCGACCCGATCTGCGACGCCTTTATAGATGGCGCCGTTGGCATGGGTATCCCGCGCAACCATGACTATAACGGCGCGGCGCAGGCCGGTGTCGGCTATTTTCAGCGCGCGATCGATGGCGGACGCCGGGTCAGCACGGCGCGCGCCTTCCTGCACCCGATCAAGCATCGGCCTAACCTCGACATCCGCACCGACGCCCACGCCCAACGCATCCTGTTCGACGGCAAGCGCGCGGTCGGCGTGCGCTTCCGCCAGGGCGGCCGCGAGATTGAGGTCCGCGCGCGGCGCGAGGTCGTGCTGTCGAGCGGGTCGATCGGCTCGCCGCAGCTCTTACAGATTTCCGGCGTCGGACCGGCCGCGCACTTGAACGAGATCGGCGTGCCGGTGGTGCACGATCTGCCGGGCGTTGGTGAAAACCTATCCGACCATTACGGCGTGCGCATGTCCGCCCAGGTTAAGAACGGCCGCACCCTGAACGAGCGCTCGCGCGGCCTCTCCCTGGTCGGCGAGGTCGCCAACTACGCCCTGCGCCGTAAAGGCCTGCTTGCCATGACGCCGAGCCAAGTCTTCGTGTTCTGGAAATCCAATACGACGTTGGACTTCCCCGATCTGCAACTTATTTTCACGCCGGCCAGCTACAAGGACGGCAAGATCGCCCAGCTCGACGATTATCCGGGCATGACCGCGGCGATCTTCGCCATGCGCCCGCTCAGTCGCGGCTTTGTGCGCGCCCGCACCGCCGAGGCCGGCGACAAGCCGGAAATCCAGCCCAACTATCTGGCGCACGAATACGACCGGCAGATCACGGTCGCCGGCCTTCGCCTGCAACGGCAGCTTCTCCACACGCCTGAGCTCGCGCAGTTTTTCGATCGCGAGGCGGTCCCCGGCGACAGCGTGCAAAGCGACGACGAACTCCTCGACTTCGCACGGCGCTACGGCACCACCGTTTTCCATCTCATGGGCACCTGCCGCATGGGCCCCGCGGCCGAGCACAACAACGTCGTCAGCGACGAGCTGAAGGTGCACGGCATGGAGGGACTGCGCGTGGTTGACGCCTCGGTGATGCCGGCAATGCCCTCGGCCAACACCAACGCGTCGACGATCATGATCGCCGAAAAAGCGTCCGACATGATTTTGGACCAACCGCCCCTACCGGCGGCAACGCTTTAAGGGTTGCGTTTAGCCGGTGTCGCAGACGACAGGTGCTAGCGGGCGTTCAGCCTACCAGGTCAGCCACAGCTCCGCCGGACCCCTGAAGGTAGAATTCGCCTGAAAGTCGAAGGCTTGCTCTTCGACGAGGGTCAGGGTCGGCAGGCGTTCGGCGAGTGTCTCGAGCATTCCCCCGCCCCGTCGAGGCGGCGCGCGGGTCGATTTGTCTGCTATTGGGTGACCGATTTCAGATAGGCGATCACGTTATCTCGGTCGTCTTTATTGGCAAATCCAACGAACGGCATATTAGTAAAGGGCACCATTTTTTCAGGGCCCTCAAGCCATTGGTCGAGGGTTTCTTCGCTCCAGACGATACCCGAGGCCTTGATCTCCGGCGAGTAACGGCTTTCGTATCTAGCGACCCGTTGTCCGGCTGTGGTGGCGAACAGGCCGAATAGATTGGGGCCGATTTTGTCAGCGCCCCCCTCTTCGACCGTGTGGCACTGCCAGCAATGTGTCAGAAAAACATCCTTGCCGGTGGCCACGTCGCCGTCGGCGTAGCCCGCCGTGGCGCCGGCCGTGAGCGCAAGCGCCAGGGCCAGCACTTGGGCGAGGGTTGAAAATATAGGGTTCACCTGTTTCTCCTCTGTCCGGTCTTGTTCCTGATGGCTGTCGCGGCTTCTAAATTTTCGCTACTCTCGAAGGTGACTTACGCTAGTCGAATTCGTTGGTCTTCCAATCTACGGAAACATGGAGAATGGCAAATGATCAATCATCATGGCGGAATTGGCCTGGTAATCGGATTTGCGTTCATCGCTAGCGGTATTCTCAAAGCCGATATCGCTTACGCTGAGCAAGAGAGAATAACAGATTTGGCAACATTGGAGCGGGTCGTTGTTGGGCGCCAACTTGAGACGCGGAGCGGCAAAGTGCGCATTTTGGTCGAACCGCATGGCAAACTGGTCGGATTTTTGGACAACAAGAAAATCACCGGCAAATGGGAGTTCCGGGACCAACAATTTTGCCGCTCTTTTCGCGTCGGCACGGGGCGTGGCGAAATGGAATGCCAGATCATGAGTTACGATGAAAACGGCGTAACGGTTATTCGGGCAAGTGGACAAGGAACGCGCGTAAAATACCGTTTCGCCGATTAGCGTTCATGCCAGTGTGAAATAATGGTCAAGGTTTGCTCTGGAGCATAAGCGGCCGTCACGACGTGGGGCGGTTCACGGCGGGTTCGCAAGGCCGAAGGGTTTGAAGTCCCGTGTGTGTTTTTATAAGTGATGGAAATTATTGTCGATTTCCGACGCTGCGGCGTTTTGTGTAGGAAAATGTGTAAGTTTTGTTCCTTGCGGAGCCATAAATTCATTCCGAAGCGCTACAATATAAAAAATGTTGAATGTACTGCTTTGCCGTAATTCTTCAGTTGGTAAAATTTGTCGATATGTTTGCCTTACACTATATTGGCCTGAACTTAATTGGAGGGATTATGCGTCTTAAAATATCAGTAATTCTGGCCGCAATGCTGGGTTTTTCGGTGGTTTCTACCAGTATGAGCTTTGCTGCCGATGGGGACAAAATTAACATTCAAGAGCATTTTGGATCTGTGGAGCGCGCATTTACGTTCTCTCCGCCCAACAACAATATTGTGAATCTGACTTACAAACCAGACAACACAATTTCTCTCGAAGTTTGGTCGAGTGATCAAGCCCGTCTTTTGTTTAGCGATACAGGTGTCTGGCGTGTAAAGGAGGTCACCAATATTTGTGCCACGTATAAGGTTCGGCGACAGGGAGAGGAGGGCTGTGGCTCTTTCGAAATGGGGGCCAGCGCTGGATCGCTACAATTTTACAATGCCAACGGCAATAAAGGCCCACTTATGAGGCCGCGCTGAGTACTAGTCGAAATCAGATTAACGCACAAAAAGCTCCTTGTTTTGGCTGGGGTTATATCCGGCCGATGTTTGCCGCGGGCCAAAACCCGTCGTCATCACCTATCGCGGTTCACGGCGGGGTTGTACACAAAAGCGGTCAAATCGAGACCTGGTCGATGACGACCTTATTTTAAAGAAAAGGCCCGCTGAAATAGCGGGCCTTTCACCGAGAGTTATCGCCGGAACTACTTCATCGTGTTCTTTGTGGCGACAGTTTGCATAACAATCTTATTGTCGCGGATGACATATGTATCGGTGCCCATCTCGTAGACCGCCTTACCTGTCTCAGCCTTCCAGACAATGAAGGCGATCTCGCCACTCACATCTGAGTTCAGCATCTCGAAGGTAACGCCTGGCTGACCAAACTCAGTCACCAAACCTTCAAACATGCCTCGGATATCGGCATGACCAGACACCATCCCGCCCGGAAACATGATCACGGCATCCGATGCGTAATTAGCAAGGATCGCATCAACGTTGCCAGAACCGAAAGCGGTCAGATGGCTATCAAGGACAGCTTTGGTCTTGTCCGCCATGCCGCCAGCGTAAACTTGGCTAGAGCCAACGACAGCAAGTGACACCATCAGCATGGCAGCCGACAAATAACTTAAAAACCGTAATTTCATTATACTCCCCCGTAGGTTTTGTTGGCCCAACAACAGGCTTATAGGAACCTATGGCAGTGAGAAATCGGCGTCAATTATTCTCCTGCCTGATGTTTCCTACGGGTCATAAGCGGCCGTCACGACGCATGGCGGTTCACGGCAGGTTTGCAACAGAATCCACCCAACAACGGTCGTGCCTCGCCCCCTCGGTCAGGGCGATTTTTAGCCAATTCCGGACATCGCCACTGACTAACCCGTGGGCGAAGCTAAAATACAGGTACGGCGCTCGGTTTTAGTGAATCGAAGAATAGTGCCAGACCAAGCATCATAATGATGCCGCCCCCCGCCAAGGCGACGACATGCCCAGCCGCTTGCACAGTTGTGCCTTCTGAACGAACAACCATGGTCGCGAATTTGCGCAAAAACACTGACGATAACGCCAGCGCCGATACCGTCAGCGCGGTCCCTATCGCCATGGCAAACACGGCGCCGATACCGGCGGCGCGCAAATCCATCGCCTCGGCGATGAGCAGAACCAGAACGCCTCCACTACAGGGCCGGATACCGATCGACAGCACGATCGGCAACGCCTCGCGCCAGGTTTTGATCGCGCCGATTTGCTGCGCGCTGGGGCCATGGGCGACACAACAGTTGGGATCATTGGGGTCATGCGCGTGGCCGATGTGATCATTGTGGAGGTTGCCCGCGATAGCCGATTGGCCATGCGCTAGAAATGAGCGGCGGATTGCGGCAATCGCGCGCCACACAAGCCAACCGCCGAGTAATGCGACCAACGCGAAGCTGGTTGTTTCCAGCGGCCCCACGGCATTGCGCGTTTCGCGCAGCGCCAGACCGAACAGATGAACCAGCGCCATCACCAAGACGACTGCCGTGACGCCTTGCACCAAAGACGACACCCAGGCGAGAGCGAGACCGCGCTTCAAATTGCTTGGATGCGTTAACAGGTAGGTTGAGATCACCACTTTGCCGTGGCCCGGGCCTGCTGCGTGGAATACACCATACAAAAAGCTTACAACGACAAGACCCCAGGCGGCGGCCAGAGAGTCTTCGTCACGCAAGGATCTAACAGCACCGGCAAGCTCGTTAGTAAAAGCACGCTGCTGGGTACGGACATATTGCATCAGGTCGCCCCAAATCGAGTAGAACGACTGCAAAAGACCGCCGCCACCTCCCGGTGCGGACGTTTGTTGGGCCATGGCCGGCGCCAACTCGGCGAAGGCGAGCAAGCTCGATAGGAAAACAGACACGCCCAGCACAACTCGAAGGTTTGTGGTCACGGGGATGCCTGCCAGCATAATCATTCGCAAGTCAGCGCGACATGTTCGGTAAACTGGATCCCCAGTCCGTCGCCTGCGGTCTCTGTCCTGTCCAGCGAGTTGGCGAATGTGACGACTTCCGGATTGGGATTGGGCTCCTTGATAGCGTAGCCGCATTCCGGTCGCGCATCCCCGTCGAGAACGACCGGCGTCTGCTCCATATGAAGAAATGAGATGAAATAAGTTGGGTCGTAGACGGCGTAGGTGAATGACTGGAGAAGCGGGTCAACGGGCTCGTTCAGGGGAACTATGAAATCCAGCGAAACCCGGTTGCCTTCGACTTTGCTCTCATACTGCGTGATCTCGCGATAATTTACCTTATGGCCGGCGACTTCGATGAACGTGAAATAGGAGAACTCTTTCAAGTTCTCGATATTTTGCCGCGCCAGGGCCTTCAGCCGGTCGTCGGAAATTTCCCCGTCGGGACCTTTCAGCTCTTCGAGCAGCAACAAGCTGTAGAGTTCGTCGAACCGCCAATGAACTTGCAGCGCTTCAACCTTGCCCGAGGCGTCGAACAGAATGCCCGTGCGCATGTCTATCCATAGGTGCGGGTGAGCAACGGCCGGCGCGCTGACTTGAAGCCATGCGACGAAAGCAACAGCGAATAGAGTCAAGGTTCTCATGGCGTCACTCTCAGCCAGCCAAAAATCTACTGTTCATAGTGTTTGCGAATGCTGATTAGTCAAACGTCGTTACAATGTCAAAACAGTCTTTCCAAGCCGTTTAGCATCAAATGATTAGCAATACTGTTCAATTCTTCCGTCCTGAGTATTGGGTGAGCAGAATCGCCGTAGCGTGTTCGATGCTGGACCCAACGCCTTGGATGGACTGAGAATAAGATCTTTATCGCCGGAGCGGCCGCCCGGGGCACGGCGGCTTAAAGAAGTACGCGACTTGCTCCTTGATGCGAATATTCGCTGCGTATTCTCGGAACCACAGTTCCCCGCGGCAATCGTCGCGACTGTGGTGGAAGGCACGAAAGTACGACGCTCGCAGCTCGATCCTGTCGGGGTTGGCATCCCGCCTGGCCCCGAGCTTTACTTTACGTTGATGGGAAATCTCGGCCGTGATCTGGGTGACTTTCTGAAGGATTAGATCTTGCCTGGAATTCAAGCGATGGCGGCAAACGTGAAGTTTTTCAAACTGATTACCCCTGGCGCAGGTCATCACGTCTTTTTTGGGTCACAATCCCTGTGAACGAGCGACTGCACTTACGACCGGATTAGCTCACACCTCGATTCCGGTCGCAAAGGGCCCGAAAGCCACCATCTAACGCCTCTTCCGGGGTCGAGGGATTCTCGGCCGTCAGACACCCTGAACCATCGAATTATCGATCGTTAGGTCGTTCCGTGATGCTGATTTCCAACCGGCAGGTAAAATCTATATATGAACTCTGAATAATAGGTATTTACAGAAGTTAAGTTATAATATTTAATATCAATAAGAAAATACCTTAGGTTCGGTTTGTCATGACGGAAGCCGCTTTACGAACGGAAAGTCGGGTGGATCAGATCGCCTGGCGGCTGCTGCGTGAATTGCAGTCCGATGCGCGGCTGTCGTTCAGCGCGCTGGCGCGTCGCGTCGGCATGTCGACCCCGGCGGTGGCCGAGCGGGTGCGGCGTCTCGAGGAAGCCGGGGCGATCACCGGCTATCATGCGACCGTCGACCGGGCCTGGTTGGGGCGGCCGCTCGGCGCGTATCTGCGTCTGACCACGCCGGCCACCAGCTATCAACGGGTGATCGCCCTGTGCGCGTCGCTGGATGCGGTGATCGAATGCCATCACATCACCGGCGAGGATTGCTTTCTCATTCGCTTGGCGGTGACGTCGGTGGCCGAGCTGGAGGATGTGATCGCCCGCTTCCGCCGGTTCGGCACCGCCCACACTTCGGTGGTGCTGTCGTCGCCGGTGACCGACAAGCCAGCGGCCGCGCCCTAGCAATGTGGCCGTTGCGAAAGGAAGACGCCGAGGATGGCCTCGCCCTTCGAGACGCCCTTTCGCCTCATCCTTAGAGTCTGACCGGAAATGAAGTGAGCGATATCAGTGGTTTATCAATCTGACCCTCGAGCGTCATCACCCCCACCCCAACCCTCCCCCCTCAAGGGGGAGGGGGTAATAGCCAGCGGGTCGCTAATAATTTCCCTCCCCCCAGCGAGGGGGAGGGTTAGGGAGGGGGGTGGCGTTAGCCATTGCGTTTGGTTTTCTCCCACGGGGCGGGGAACAAGGTCTTAGAAACAAACAATTCATTTCCGGCCAGGCTCTCAGGGTGAGGCTTTTGAAATATTTCACAGAATTCCTCATCCTGAGGGCTCGCGCAGCGAGTGTCTCGAAGGACGAGGAATTTCGCCTCCGCCCACCGGCGATTGCCCCATAGCGAACGAGAAGCCAAAACGGTATGGATAGGCCATGAAACTGGCTGAACAGGTTCGCGCCGGCGACCGCCGGGCCTTGGCGCGGGCGATCACGCTCATCGAATCCACCCGCGACGATCACCGCCGCGAGGCCGACGCGCTGCTGGAAGCGCTACTGACCGATACCGGCGGTTCGATCCGCCTGGGCATTTCCGGCGTTCCCGGGGTCGGCAAGTCCACCTTCATCGAGGCCTTCGGCCAGCATCTCATCGCCGCCGGCCACCGGGTCGCCGTGCTTGCCGTCGATCCGTCGTCACAGATCAGCGGCGGCTCGATCCTCGGCGACAAGACCCGCATGGAGCAACTCAGCCAGTCGCCCCAGGCCTTCATCCGCCCGACCCCGACCGCCGGCACCCAGGGCGGCGTGGCGCGGCGCACCCGCGAGGCGGTCCTGGCCTGCGAAGCGGCCGGCTTCGACGTGGTGCTGGTCGAGACCGTTGGTGTCGGCCAGTCGGAGACCGCGGTCGCCGATATGGTGGATATGTTTCTGCTGCTGCTGCTGCCGGGCAGCGGCGACGAGTTGCAGGGCCTGAAGCGGGGCATCGTCGAACTGGCCGATCTGGTGATCGTCAACAAGGCGGATCAGGATCTGGTCGAAGCGGCCGGCCGGGTCGCCGGGGAATATGCCAACGCGCTCCACCTGCTGCGCCCGGCCACGCCCCATTGGACCGCGCGGGTGGTCACCTGTTCGGCCCTGGAGGGCACGGGCATCGGCGATATTTGGCGGATCGTCGAAGAATACCGCACCGCCATGGACGCCGAAGGTGCTCTGGAAGACCGCCGCGCGCGCCAGGCCCGTAGCTGGATGTGGCGCGAGGTCGACGACAATCTGGTGGCGAGTTTCCGGGCCCATCCGGCGGTGGCGGCGCGGATTTCCGAGATCGAAGCCCAGGTCGAGGCGGGGACGCTGACCCCGGCTGCCGCGGCCCAGGCGCTGCTCACCGCCTTTCGCGCGGCAAGCTAGGCCGATCAAGGGCTTACGGGCGCGCGTTCAGGGCTTGACCGGCTAATCTGGGTCGGCTAAGACCGCCGCTCATTCGGCCGGTCGAACCGGCCCGATCCGATATTTGGAGAAGTTTCATGGCCCGTCGATGCGGTGTGACCGGCAAGGGTGTCCTGACCGGCAACAATGTAAGCCACGCGCACAATAAGTCGCGCCGCCGGTTTTTGCCCAACCTGCAGGCGATGTCGCTGTACAGCGAGGCGCTCAATAAATCGATCCGCATGCGCATTACCACCGCCGCGGCTCGGACCATCGAGCATAAGGGTGGCCTGGACGCCTATCTGCAAAACACCGCGGCGGCCGATCTGCCGCCCGAGTTGCGCAGTATGAAGAAGCAGTTGAGCAAAGTTAGCGCCGAGGCCTAACCGCCGCCGGCGATCCAAAACCCGTTTCGGCCCCGTGCCGCAAAGCCCGCTCCGCGCGGGCTTTTTTACGGCCCCTGTCTATATATCGGCGCGGTATATGTTTCTCGATCTATATCATCGCGGTATATGGTTTCGCCCGCATCAGCTCTAACGCGAGAGTAACCCCGTGATGGCCGATTATCCCGGCTTTGCCTTCACCGTCGAACACCAGACCACGGCCGATCCGGCCTGGCCCGACGCCGCGCGCGTCGGCCGCTTGGCGACCCCTCATGGCGAAATCGAGACACCGGCCTTCGTGTTCTGCGCCACCCGCGGCGCCATTCGCGGGGTGACGCCGGAGCAGATGCGCGCCGAGCAGACCCAAATCATTCTCGGCAATACATATCACCTAATGCTGCAACCCGGCGGCGAGGCGGTTGCCCGCTTGGGTGGCCTGCACAAGATGATGGGCTGGGACGGGCCGATGCTGACCGATTCCGGCGGCTTTCAGATTTTTTCCCTGGGCGGCGGTTCGGCCTCGGCGGAGATCAAGGGCAACCGAAAATCCGAGCGGCCCAAGATGTTGCTGAATATCGAAGAGGAGGGCGCGGTCTTCCGGTCCTATATCGACGGCAGCACCCACAAATTGTCGCCGGAAGATTCGATCCGGGTGCAGCGCCAACTGGGCGCCGATATCATTTTGGTGCTCGACGAATGCTCGCCTTACGAGGTGGGCCGCGACTATACCGCCAATTCCATGGCGCTGACCCATCGCTGGGCCGAACGCAGCGTCGCCGAATTTGGCCGGGCGTCAGAAGGTTCGGCCGGGCCCCAGGCGCTATACGGTATCGTGCAGGGCGGCGTGTATGAGGATTTGCGCCGCGAGAGCGCCGAGTTCACTGCCGCGCAACCCTATTTCGGCTATGCGATTGGCGGCTGCCTGGGCAGCGATAGCTTCGAGTTGGAGGGCGTCGTCGGCATGGCCATGGCGCCGCTGAACACCGCGACGCCGACGCCGCGGCCGATACATTTGCTGGGTATCGGCGGGGTCGGCGATATTTGGGACGGCGCGGCCAAGGGCATCGATACTTTCGACTGTGTGAACCCGACGCGCCTGGCGCGCCACGGTGGCGCCTATCTGCGCCCGGCCTTTGCCGACAATCCGGACGAGCGCGATCACGTGCACCTCAAGAACGCGCGCTTCCGCGACGACGACGCACCGCTCGATCCCGAATGCGATTGTTACACCTGCCGGACCTTCAGCCGGTCCTACCTGCATCACCTCATCAAGGCCGGCGAAATCACCGCCACCCAGTATCTGGCGATCCACAATGTGGCCTTCATGAACCGCTTGATGGGCGAAGTCCGCGCCGCCATCCGCGCCGATAATTACGCCGCCGCCAAGGCAAGCTGGTTCGCGCGTTGATCTAAGCCTTCTCTCAGTGAGGAGGGCGCAGCGCCAGGTGCCGTTGCCAATAGCGCGGACAACGTAACTAGTATTGTCCTTCGAGCGGCAGGTCGAAGACGAACTGGCCGTACATCGACATGACTGCATCGAAGTTGAGGCTGATATGGTGATTGATCGCGGCAACATCGCGCCAGGCCCGTTGCAGCGGATGGCCGATTTGCAGGTAGCGGCCGCCGGCAGCGTCGAAGATCAGATCGACGGCCGACTTTGCTTCGCTGGCGACGAACGACTGGGCGCGGCGATTGGCGAGCCGGGTCTCCATACTTGATGCGCCGTCCCGCCGGACTTCGGCTTCCATGGTCTCGACCGCATTATGCGCCACCAGCCGGCAGGCGTGAATCCGGGCCGCGGCCTCACCGACGCGCTTCTGGATGGTCTGGAACTCGGCGACCTTCTTTCCACCAAGCACGACCGCACCGTGGGTGTCACGCATCCTGTTGTCTTCGATGAACCGGTCGAGCGAACCGGCGGCCGCGCCGAGCGCGGGCATGGCCAGGGCAAACGGCACCCCGGTCAACAGCGATATGCGGTAGAGCGGGTTCTGGTTGGCCTCGGCGCCCGGCGCTGTGCTGCCAACCGCATCGGAGAAACGCAGCGCCCGGTGGTCGGGGACGAATACGTCGTCGACGATGACGTCAAAACTGCCGGTGCCGGCAAGGCCCACCGGGCGCCAGCTTTCCCAGTCGATCGTGTAATCCGCCTTGGGCACCAGTGTGAAGGCCGGCACCGGCTTGCCCTCGGGCCCGATCGGCAGCATCGCGCCGCAGAGGTTCCAGGCGGCGCCGGGCGATCCGCTGGAAAAGGGAAACCGCCCCGACAGCCGGTAGCCGCCATCGACCACCCTCGCCTTGCCGATCGGTGCGTAGGAACCTGAAATAAACGCGCCCGGGTCTTCGCCCCACAATTCGTCTTGCGCCTGCTTCGGGAACAATGCGCCGAGCCAGGTGTGCACCATGTACAGGCCGCACACCCAGGCCGACGACGCACAGACATGGCCGATCGCAACGCTGGTCTCGAGCGTCGCCGAGAAGCCCATCTCATATCCGCCGTAAGCCCCCGGCAGCAGGGTTTTGTGGAGGCCGGTGTCGCGGAATTCCTCGACGGTCTCGTCTGGCACGCGGAATTCGGCTTCGCAACGCGCCGCGCGATCGGCAATCAGGTCGACCAACCCATGGCCACGTGCGACGAGGTCATCGTAGGCCGGCGCCTCAACCGTGCCCACCGGGGTGGTTGCCATGGTCATAGTTCACCTCCTTTCGCTGCGGTTTTATTACACGTGGAGAAACGTCGCTAATTTGAGCGTGCCCCGGAATCGAATACCGCGCAACCTACTTGCGGCGACCGGCGCTCAGGTCTGATCAATGGAGGTTCAGCGATGGCAGAGTCACGGCGAAAAGCCTCCGCCCGCGGGTGCCGAATGTCGGAAGTTAGTAAAACAACGGTCGTGATCGGCGGTGTCGGTTAGCGGCGGAATATAGCCATAAACCGATATTCAGAAATGGCATAGAAATACCCACTAACGTATAAATTTCTTAAGCTAATCGGATTATAAAGATATTTGGCGCAGTGTCGTCGGGCTCCGATTATTTGAAACCAAGTAGAAAAACAGAATTGCGTACTGACTCCGTTCTAATATGGACGCCCAATCGCGGGGTATAATCGCCAATGAACAAATATGTCAGCTATAGGTTAAGCCGTCAGCTTGGGGCGTTTTTGATATGTGCCTACACTCTCATGGCTGTATTCGGAACGCGGCCGGACGGCTTGGAAACCTTTCCATTTTTTAACTGGAGCCTGTTCTCCACCAGTTCTGGCGTCAGATCTGACGTTGTCGTTCGCGTGCACAGCATCGATGGCCGAGAGCTTTCATCTCCCCGTCTGTATTACGATATGAAGGAAACGTTCATGCACGCGCGGAGGCAAGATCCGAATCTGTTCAAAATAGCCGATAGGCTCATGATAGCCATACGCGAGAACGATAGTGCCGTGGTTAGCAATTTACGCGGCTTGATTGAGCGACGCTATATGGCAGAGGCGAGTACTGCAAAATACGATTTGTCGGTATTGATTTACAATCCCGTCGACCGACTGCAGACGGGTGCGGTCAAGCGCATCATGGTTTTGGCGACGTACGAGAAAGCAGCCGATGGATAAAATGATCACCTCGGCCGCGCGCCGTGCGCGGCGGATATTTTCGAGCAATCAACCGCTGACAGACCCGGTTTTTGGTCGTGTCGGCGAGCAGTTTAATCGCGCACAGTACTTCGTTCGGATTTATTACATAGTCTCCGCCTTCATAAGCTATTCGTTGATGAACGGGCTTCATGCGCGCGTCTTACGGTCGGGAGAATGGGATTACCTTTGGCCGCTCGCTTGGCTAGCGCAGATTAACGACAACAGTATTATCGAATGGCTGCCAGTAGCGGCACTGTTCGCGAGCCTGTTTGCGTTCCAGTTTCCGGCATTTCGTGTGTTCCGTGTCGTGTTTGCCATACTCTGCTTGTTCACCGCTGCGGCATTTAATTCACAAGGCAGCATAAGCCATGGCTTGCATGTTTGGTTTTGGATTGGGTTTGGCCTCGTTTTCTTGCCCAACGCTCCAGCGAACCATGCCGTGCCTCGAACAGTTAAAATGACCTATCTCTCGGTCATCGTTGCCGTTCAAGCGCTCATACTATTTTTCTACACCCTCGCAGGTTTCTGGAAGATCCTCGCAGGTTTGACGTCGTTACTCCGCGGCGTCGAAGGTAATTTCTCGCCCCGGGGGTTGTCGTTGCAGCTTGCCGACAGAATGTTGCAGACCGGCACATCGCCGTTGCTTGCCGATGTCGTAATTGCAAATTTTTGGTTGTCTTGGCCAATGTTCTTGGCCCTGATTTATATCCAACTAGTCGCCGTAATCATCGTTCTTCGCCCGCGCCTACATGTCCTCTGGGGTTATCTGTTGATGATGTTCCACCTTGGGACTTGGCTCTTGATGGAGATAGCGTTCCAACACCATATACTGTTTTTAGGATTGCTGTTCGTGATGTCGCCATTCCGACCGCGCAGCTGGACCGTGCGGGATGCAATTTCCGACTTGCCGGTGTTTGGTCGGCTGCTTGCTTTAGGCTGGCGAACCCACCCCGACAAACGAGTAGGACCGGTTCCCGCCGAATGACCAAGAAGCCACTGAGGGTCGCGCCATCTGGCTGCTGTCTACCCTGTCAAGCGGCTACGGTGTTTGGAACCGACTTCTAGCAAACATGTTCACCCCTCGGGCGCGCGCAACATTGTGCTACCCGCTTCCGCGATTTGGCCGGTGATTTGAGATCCGGCGGTAACGTTCTTTGGCGCAATTGAGCGTGCGGAGAATTCCTTAAGCGACGCGGCGTTTGCGGCCGTGGGGTTGGCCGTCTTCTTCCTCGAACAGTTCGGCCAATTGGTCCATCACCGTGCCGCCTAGTTGTTCGGCGTCGACGATGGTGACGGCGCGGCGGTAGTAGCGGGTGACGTCATGGCCGATGCCGATCGCCAGTAGCTCGACCGGCGAGTAAGTCTCGATATATTCGATCACTTGACGCAGGTGGCGTTCGAGATAGTTGCCGGCGTTGACCGACAGGGTGGAATCGTCGACCGGTGCGCCGTCGGAGATGATCACCAAGATGCGCCGCTGTTCGGAGCGCGCCAGCAGGCGTTCATGGGCCCAAATCAAGGCCTCGCCGTCGATATTTTCCTTGAGTAACCCTTCGCGTAGCATCAGGCCGAGATTCTTGCGCGCGCGCCGCCATGGGGCGTCGGCGGATTTATAGACGATGTGGCGCAGATCGTTAAGCCGGCCGGGCCCGCTGGGCTTGCCGGCGGCGAGCCATTTTTCGCGCGACTGGCCACCCTTCCAGGCGCGGGTGGTGAAACCCAGGATCTCGACCTTAACGCCGCAGCGCTCCAGCGTGCGGGCGAGAATATCGGCGCTCATGGCGGCGACCGAAATTGGCCGGCCGCGCATCGACCCGGAATTATCGATCAGCAGGGACACCACCGTGTCGCGGAAGTTGGTGTCCTTTTCCTGCTTGAAGCTGAGCGGATGGGTCGGGTTGGTAACCACCCGCGACAGCCGGCCTGTATCGAGCAGGCCCTCTTCAAGATCGAAGTCCCACGAGCGGGTCTGCTTGGCCATCAAGCGCCGCTGCAGGCGGTTGGCCAGGCGTGAAATAACACTTTGCAAATGCCCGATCTGTTGATCGAGCTGCTGGCGCAGGCGTCCAAGCTCGTCGTGATCGCATAGCTCGTCGGCCTCGACCACCTCGTCGAATTCGGTGACAAATGCCGAATAGACAAATTGGTTGGCTTGATTGTGCGTATTATCGGGCGGCCGCCAGGGACGCCCCGGCGCATCCGGGTCTTCGTCACCGGCACCGGGTTGCAGTTCGCCGTCGCCGTCTTCGGTGGGCGCATCGGCGTCTTCGAACTGCTCGTCGCCATCCTGCTGTTCACCGTCGCCGTCGGTCGCTGCCGCTTCGCCCTCTGTATCGCCTTCGCCGCTTTGTTCGCCGTCGGCCGAATCCTGGTTCTCGCCATCCGCCTCGTCGGTTTCCGGCGACGCATTCATTTCGTCGTCCGCGAACCCAAGGTCGGAAATCATCTTTCGCACGACCTCTTGAAAATGCGCTTGGTCGTGAATGTTCTTTTCCAATTCGCTGAGCACCGGTCCGACCTTAGATTCGATGAACGGCCGCCACATATCGACCATTTGGCGGGCAGAAGGTGGCGGTTGGCGTCCGGTGATCGCTTCGCGGGCCAGCAAGCCAACAGCTTCGGCGATCGGCACCTGATCGCGCTCGGTCACCCGGGCAAAGCCTTTGGTGCGGCAGTGGTCTTCCAGCGCGGCGTCGAGATTGTTGGCCACGCCGGCCATGTGCTCGGCGCCGATCGATTCCACGCGGACCTGCTCGACGGCGTTGTACAGCGCTTGGGCGTCGGCGGTCGCCGGCATGCGCTCGGTGTGCAGCGCCGGATCGTGGTAGCGCTGGCGCAAGGCCAACGAATCCGATTCGCCCCGTACGACGCAGACTTCCTCATACGGCAGGTCGCGGCTGGGGAGTGGGAGGCGGGCCTCGTCGCCATGCAAGCTGGCGGGGTCGGGCGTGAAGGTTACCGATAGCTCAGCATTGCGGGCGATCGCGCGCATCGCCGCCGCGGTGACGCGCCGGAACTCCTCGATCGGTCCGTCGTTGCTGCCTTTCGCCATGGTCTGGGGCCGTCCGCCGTGCGCTTACTGTTCGCTGGGTTGGGCCACGGCGCTGTCGGCGAGCTCGGTGCCGAAGCAACGCTGATAATATTCGGCCACGGTGGTGCGTTCGACCTCGTCGCATTTGTTCAAGAATGTGACGCGGAAACCCAAGGCAACGGAGTCGAAGATGCGCGCATTATCGGCCCATGTGATCACCGTACGCGGTGACATCACCGTCGAGATATCGCCGCCGACAAAGCCGGCGCGTGTTAGCTCGGCGGTTGCGACCATGGCGGCAACGGTCTTACGGCCTTCCTCATTGTCGTAGTCCGGGCTTTTGGCAACAACGATATCGACCTCTTGCTCGTGAGGCAGATAGTTCAGCGTGGTGACAATATTCCAGCGATCCATCTGCGCCTGGTTGATCTGCTGCGTGCCGTGGTAGAGGCCCGTGGTATCGCCGAGGCCGACCGTATTCGCGGTGGCGAACAGCCGGAAACTCTTATGGGGCCGGATTACCTTGTTCTGATCGAGCAGGGTGAGCTTACTGTCGGCTTCGAGAACGCGCTGGATCACGAACATCACGTCCGGACGGCCGGCGTCGTACTCGTCGAAAACCAATGCGCAAGGATGTTGCAGGGTCCAAGGTAGCAGGCCTTCGCGAAATTCGGTGACCTGTTGGCCGTCGCGCAGCACGATGGCGTCCTTACCGATCAAGTCGATACGGCTGATATGGCTGTCGAGATTGATGCGGATACACGGCCAGTTGAGCCGGGCGGCAACCTGTTCGATATGGGTCGACTTACCCGTGCCGTGATAGCCCTGGATCAAAACGCGACGGTTGTGGGCAAATCCGGCGAGGATCGCCAGGGTCGTGTCGTGATCGAAACGATAGGCTTCATCCAGCTCGGGCACATGGATTGTGTGCTCGGAAAAAGCCGGGATCTCCATATCGGTATCGACCCCGAAGAGCTGGCGTGCCGATACCGTCATGTCGGGCATCGCGTTCGCCGGCATATCGCCTTCGGTCAATGTCTCATTCACTACCGTTGGTTCTGTGGAATCCATCGAAACTTCCAGTATTGCTATTAGGGATAAATCTGAGTTGCGCTTAGTCGTTCGGTGCGCTGGTCAGCGTTTCATACGCTCTGTTGATTGCTTTCAGGCGTTCCTCGGCGTCTTTACTGCCACCGTTGGCATCAGGATGGTGGCGCTTAACGAGCTCTTTATACCTACTTTTTATCTCCTGGCGAGTCACCGGCGGTGATAAATTTAAGATCGCCAGCGCTGCTAGTTCGGGCGCCGTTGCCGAAAACCGCTCGTGCCTTTTTTGTTGGGTCTCCTCCTCATCGTCAAACAGACCGAAACCGTCGTTTAGGGTCTCGCCAAATGTCTGCTCGCCGCTGAACGGGCGCGTTGGCCGGTGCCAATAGGTGTCGGCGCGCCGCTCACCCTCCACCTCTTCCTCACTCATGCCGGCGTAGTAATTCCAGGCCGAGTTGTAGGCGCGGACATGTTCCAGGCAGAACCAGTAATAGTCGCGCAGGTGATTGCGTGATTTTGGCGCCCGATGCTCGCCGGGCAACTCGCAATCGGGCGAATCGCAACGCCGCGGCGCCGGATCATTGTCCGACTGAGATGCGGGTTCGCCGTTCGAAACGGCGCCATTGAATCCTTCGCGCATCTCCGCAATATGGCGGGATTGCGGAATGCCCGCAAGTTGTCCAATCTGAAACTGGCTGCGTATTAACCATGTGCCAGCCTGTATCACCATTTCGACCTCAAGCCCCGTGCCCAGGAGGCTAAAATGAAGCGCCTTGAGAGAATTCGTCTCGCCCTCGACGAGGCCTTAAGTCCGGTGGAACTTGAAGTCATCGATGAGTCGCACCTCCATGCGGGCCATAGCGGCGCGCGCGAGGGCGGTGAAACGCACTACCGGGTTGTGGTCATTTCGGCGGCATTCGTTGAAAAAAGCCGCGTCGCCCGCGAAAGGTTGGTCCACGCATTGCTGGCTGAGGAGTTCGCCAGCGGTCTGCACGCCTTATCGATTAAGGCTCGGGCGCCAAACGAACAACCGTAGGTTTATTATTCATCACTTTTTAACCTTTAATTGATATGAAACATATATTAAATTTATGTTGCAGAACCAACGGGCGGGCATTACGTTACGTCCAGCTTTAGGTGCAGCGCCGAATAAACGGCGTATGTGCGGGTTAAAATGGAGACTTCCGAGATGTTGATTAATCGCAACATCACTGTAAACGGTCACCGGACCAGTATTCGGCTGGAGCCGGAATTTTGGTCAGGACTGGCCGACATTGCCCAGCTTGAAGATCTGAGCATGGATGAATTGTGCGGCCAGGTTGATCGTGGCGCGGGCGACTTGTCGCGGACGGCGGCGATCCGGGTATTTATCGCATCCTATATGGTGCGGCGGGCTGAGCGGTTCGCGGAACCGCTACGGCGACCGTTCGCAACCGTCGAGCGGGATTATACCGACCCGTCGCAGGCCGAGGAATATCCCTTGGCGGCCCAGCGATTTCGCGCCACCGGTTAATTCGTCCCCGGGCTACACCTCGGGCCCGTCGTAAAACTCAGGCCAAAACTCTTTGGTCTTTGGCCCATCGCTGCGGAACGCATGACAGGTGTTTAGCAAGCGCGGGGCTTTATTCGATACCTTGCCGGTATCCGGCTGTTCACGATTTTTGATCGGCATAATCGTCTGATAGGCGGTCGTGGCCACAGGGCCCAATAGCTCAACAATATGGGTGCAGCCCTCGACACCGCCGACCTGCGCTAAAACTTTCTTACGCCAACCCGGCCCGATCCGCAGGCCGATGAGACGCTGAAAGTTAGGCGCCACTTCGCGGCATATGGAAAAGGGGCTGAAATCGGTCGCTGCCTCAACCTCTTTGATCTCCATGGTGTCGGTGACGGTGAGCCGGATCCACATTTCGTGGACGGGTACACCGGGGGCAACCTCGCCGCGCTCTTCGTTGCCGAACGCATAGGTCTTGGTATCGGTCAGGTGGCCTTCAATATCCCACAATCCATCTTCACGCCGGTAGCCGGCGCAGGTGACGTCGCGCGTGTGAATATGTTCACGCGGTTGGGGCGGCGAAAGGGGCATCCGCTAACTCCTGTGGTCGAGAAGGGCCGGAATATAGTTCTGATCGCAGGCGGTCAAGGCCGTCGCGCCGTGGTGATTGACGATCACCGACAGTGCTTGGCTGTCACTTTGTGTCCACCCGGGTAACCCGTAGCGAACGTATCTGGTTGCCTTCACGTCGCAATATGTCGAAGCGAAAGCCATAAAAGGTGAAACTTTGGCCCTCGTTGGGGATAGACCGGGCCTCGTGCAACACCAGGCCGGCGATTGTCGCGGCCTCCTCGTCCGGCAGGTTCCACGAAAGTTCGCGATTGAGGTCGCGAATAGTGACCCGACCGTCGACGATGCACGAACCGTCTTCCTGGCGTTGGACGCCGTTCACCGGAACATCATACTCGTCGTCAATCTCACCGACGATCTCCTCTATAATATCTTCCAGCGATACCACGCCTTGCAGGGCGCCATACTCGTCGACAACCAGCGCGGAATGTTCGCCACGTTGGCGAAAGGCGTGCAACTGGCTGAGGCAGTCGGTCGATTCGGGCACGAACCAGGGTTCGGCGGCGAGCGCCGGCACATCGATGTCCTCGATATGGCTGTTCTGGTTTTGCACTTCACGCAACAGGGCCTTGGCGTGGAGGACGCCGATGACATTGTCCGAGTTGTCGCGGTAGAGCGGCAGCCGGGTGAACGGGCTGTGCAGAATCTGGGCGATGATTTGCGCTGGCGATAGCTCGGCGTCGACCATTTCCATATCCGTGCGATGGGTCATGATCTCGCCGACTTCCACATCGTCCAAGTCGAGGACCCCGCGCAGCATCACGCCCTCGGTCGCGGCGGTCTCGTCGGCGTCGGCGTGCAGGCCGACGGCGCCGCGAATTTCCTCTTCGTGGGCGGCGCTGCTTGTTGCCGTCGAGCGGTCGCCGGCGACGTGCAACAGGTTGCGTACGATCGCCTCGACGACATGCATAACCGGCGAAAACAAAACGACGATCGGCCGCAATATGGGCGCGGCGACCAGCGCCACCTGGTCGGCATGACGGATCGCATAGGTTTTCGGCAACACCTCGGAAAATATCAAAACCAGCAGCGTCATGATCATGGTTGCATAAAACACGCCGGCATCGCCAAACAGCTCGATAAGCGCGCTGGTCGCTAGGGAGGCGGCGAGGATATTGACGATGTTATTGCCGACCAAAATGCTGCCGATCAAACGCTCCTGGCGTTGGCGCAGCCCGTTGACCATGCCAGCGCGCCGATTGCCGTCGAGCTCGAGTTGGTGCATGCGCGGCCGCGAGGCGCCGGTCAGTGCGGTCTCGGAGCCGGAGAAAAACGCCGAGAGCAAGAGGAGGACAATGATCGCGATAACGATCAGGATGACGGGATCAGTCATGTCTACCTCGCTTCATGGGGTTCTGGGGGGTTCGGGAGTTAAGCGGCGACGGCGCGTCCCAGAATCGCCTCGACGTCGGTCAGGTCGATATCGCGCGCGATGAAGGCGTCGCCGATGGTGCGCGCGAGAACGAACACAGGTTTTCCCTGGGCGACCTTCTTGTCGGCGCCGATCAGCGAGATCAGGCGCGCAATGTCCCACTGTCCCTTGGGGTGTGGCGGCGGATCGGTCGACAAGCCGACGGCTGCCAAATGCTGGCGCACCCGGGCGACGTCATTCGGTGGGCACAAATTCAGCCGGGCCGACAGCTCGAAGGCCAGAACCATGCCGATGGCGACGGCCTCGCCGTGCAACAACTTGTCGCCGAAACCGGTCTCGGCTTCCAGCGCGTGGGCGAAGGTGTGGCCAAGATTAAGTAGCGCGCGCTGGCCGCGTTCGTGCTCGTCCTCGGCGACGATAGCCGCCTTCATACGGCAGCTCTTGGCCACTGCGTGGATGCGTGCGCTGTCGTCGCCCGACAAGACCGCCGCGCCATTGGCCTCGAGCCAGGCGAAAAATTCAGCGTCGCCGAGCAGGCCGTATTTGACCACTTCCGCATAGCCGGCCAGCAATTCGCGTTTCGGCAGGGTATCAAGGGTCTGGGTGTCGGCGAGCACCAGGCGGGGCTGGTAAAAGCTGCCGACCAGGTTCTTGCCATTGCCGGCGTTGATCGCCGTCTTGCCGCCGACCGAGCTGTCGACCTGGGCCAGCAAGGTGGTCGGCACCTGAACATAGTTGATGCCGCGCAACAGTGTGCTGGCGGCGAACCCGGTGATGTCGCCGATCACGCCGCCGCCGAGCGCCACCAGCGTGGTCGCCCGTTCGACACCGCGCCGCAACAGCTCGCTGACCAATTTTTCGAACGGCCCGAAGGATTTGGTGGCTTCGCCGGCGGGCAACACGATGGTCTGGTGGTCGATGCCGGCGGCGGTAAGGCTGGCGGCCAGGCGATCGCTCAACAGCGGCGCTACATTGGTATCGGTAATGATGAAGGCGCGCGGGGTCGTCAGCCGCGCGGCGATCTCGGCGCCGGCGCTATCGACCAGTCCGGGCCCGATAAGAATATCGTAGCTGCGTTGACCGAGATCGACGGTGATTTGCTCGGTCGGCCCGTCGGCGGGGTTCGCTGTCATGATGTCTCCGCGGCGCGGCGCGCCTCAAGCGCGTCGATTACGGCCTGTAGGGTTTCCTCGGTCGGGGTGTCGAGGCTGTCGACGGCAATGTCGGCCTGCTGATACACCGGATAGCGGATTTCCATCAGCCGAGTGAGGATTTCCTTGGGATCGCCGTTTTTTAACAGCGGACGGTCGTCGCGCCGCGCTGTCCGGCGCACCAGGGTGTCGAGATCGGCGCGCAGCCAAACGGAAATACCCTTGGCGGCGATCCGCGCGCGGGTCTCGGCATCCATAAACGCGCCGCCGCCGGTGGCCAGCACAACCGGCGGGCCGTCGAGCAGGCGTGCGATGACGCGCCGTTCGCCGTCGCGAAAGCTCTGCTCGCCCAGCCGTTCGAATATATCGGGGATCGACGATCCCGCCGCCGCCTCGATCTCGTCGTCGGCATCGACAAACGGCAGGCCAAGGCGCGCGGCCAGGCGACGCCCGATCGACGTTTTACCGGCCCCCATCAGGCCGACCATGACGATGGTCTGTTTGCCGGCGCCCGCCACATCGGTTGGGCCGTCTTGGCTGCTGCCATCGTCGGTTATTTGCTCAGACTCGATCATTCGCTGCTATTATATCATCGCCAGGCTGCAATAGCGCTTGCCGCGGAATCGCCATGTTTGCAAACTATCACAGCGCCGCCGTTTCTGTCGCGCGTCGCATCTTAAGGGGGCGGCGGTGGCGCGTCACTGTAATCAAACGATCAGATAGACCGGGATAGGCGATAAGGTGCTGAAAATATTAATTGCATTGAGTCTTGTGGTGTTGGTGGGAGGCGCCGTGTTCCTGGCGACCTGGGACATTCCGGCACCCGATCAGCAGATTGAAAAGGTGATCCCGGATGATCGCTTCCCGCGCTGATCGGCTCTGCCGCGCGGCCACGGTCATCGCGATCGCTGCTGCCGCATCTTTCACCGTGCAGGGGTCGGCCCTAGCCCAATCGCGGGCGCCGGTATCGCTGGTGCCGCCGGCATCGGATGGTGACACCTCGCGTCCGCAATCTGCGCCCGATACGACGGGCAGGTCGGGTACCCTGCGCTCGATCCCCGGCGCAAACGACAGCAGCGTGCGTGTCCGCGGCTTGGGTACGGTCGCCAAGGATGCGGTGGGCGTGTCGGGCGATGCCGCAAGCGGTCTGACCACTGATATGTGGCGCGGCACGTCGCGCGCGGTCGCCGAACGTCTGGTCACCGCGCTGCCGGAACGGTTGGCCAGCGATGCCGCTCACGATCTGGCGCGCAGCGTGCTGCTGGTGGCCGCCGAACCGCCGGCCAGCGCGCGCGGTGACATCGGTCTGGTTAGACTGCGGGTGGAAAAATTGATCGCGCTGGGCGCGGCGGAGGATGCCGACCGGCTGTTGCACGCGGTCTCGGCGCGGGCGCTGCCGGAGAACTTGATCGAACCGGCCATCCAGGCGCGGTTGCTGAGCGCCGATTTCGCCGGTGCGTGCGGCGCGGTTGAAGCGGCGAACGCTGGTTTTGTTTCCGAATTCGGACAAAAGGCGCTGGTTTTCTGCCAGTTACTAGATCAGAAATTTTCCGAGGCGGTGCTCGGCTTGGAGCTGTTGCGCGAACAAAATCTGGCGCAGGACACGGTATTTTTCGAGCTTGCTAACACCATTATCTCGGGCGCCAAACCGACCGAGAAACAGCTCGCCACCGTAGGTCAGGCGAGCGCCTTGAACCTGGCGCTGATCCGCGCCGCCGGGGGGCGGGTGCCGTCCTGGCTGGCCGAGGCCGATAGCCCCAGCCTGCTGAAAGCGGTCGCCAGCACAACCGACACGGATCGCCCTCTCGCCGGTCGAACTGGCGGACATTTATGCCGGGGTAGGCGTCGGTGCGGAAGAGGTGACGGCGGTGCTGTTGGAGCCGGCGAATGCTTCGCCGGAATTACGCCTGGCGGTTATGTATCTCGCTGCCAGTAGCCAAAATATCGCCGTGGCGCGCGCCGAAGTTTTGCGCGAGATGTTGCGGCTGGCGGCGGACCAGCAGGATTGGCGGCTGGCGGCGCGGCTGATGGCGCCGCAATTGCGTCAGGTCGATCCGACGCCGGCTTTCTCATGGTTCGCCGGCGAGGCGATCGCCGCGAGCTTGGCCAGCGGTGAGGTCGATCAGGCGATTGGCTGGTTCCGCAGCGCCAACAGCCGGGGCAGCGCCGACGAAGCGGCCGCCACCGCGCTGACCTGGATGTGGCCGGCGCTGCGCATGGCGAGCGGTGAGGGCACCAGCGACGCGGCGCGGCAAACCGGCGGCGTCCAGGCGCGGGTCTTCGATCAATCCGGTCAACGCACCGTGACCTCAATCCCCGGGGCGACCAATGCGAGGACGGTGCGCAACACGCGCTTCCCGTGGGACGACCGTCGGTTGGCGCAATGGATCGCCCTGCAAGAGATCGAAGGCGCCAACGGGATCGCCACCATCGCCACGAACTTGGCCCTGTTCGACGCCTTGGGCGAACAGGTATCGGAAGCGTTTTGGTTGCGCGCGGAAGCGGCGGAACCCACCGCGACGGCGTTTCCGCCGCTCGACATCTGGGTCGGTCTGCAGCGCGCGTCCACCGCCGGTAAGGTCGCGGAAACCGCGCTCTATGCGCTACTCGCCGTCGGTGAAGATGAATTATCGCAGCTTCATCCGGCGGCGGTCCACGGCATCGTCGCGGCGTTGCGGCGCGCCGGCCTGTCGAGCGCGGCGCGGGGCTTTGCTCTCGAAGTTGCCGTGACCGCATCACCATGAGTCGGGCCGTAAGGCGGCGCGGTGGTTCGGAAAAATTACCGCCCGCGGCGATCAGCCGATATCTCGAAGCCTTTTTGGAAATGCTCATCGCCGAGCGCGGCGCGGCGAGGAATACGGTGGAGTCCTACCAGCGCGATTTGGCCGATTGCGCTGCTGTGCTGGCAGGGAAAAACGAGACCGCGAAGGCGGTGCTCGATAAGGCCACCACCGAGGCCTTGCGGCGCTATCTCAAAAGCCTCGAGACGCGGGGCATGGCGGCGCGCACGGTGGCGCGGCGGATGTCGGCGTTGCGGATGTTTTACCGCTTTCTCCACACCGAGGGCCTGCGCGCTGACGATCCCACCAGCGTGCTGGAAAGCCCCCGCCCGGGGCGTTCGTTGCCGAAAATTTTAAGCGAAGAGGAAGTCTCGGCCCTGTTGGCTGCCGCCGCCGACCGGCCCGGCGCCGAGGGGTTGCGGCTTAAGGCCATGGTTGAGCTGTGCTACGCGACGGGTATGCGGGCCAGCGAGTTGGTCGGTTTGCCACTGGCGGCGATGCAGCGTGATCCGCGGGTCATCGTGGTGCGCGGCAAGGGCGACCGCGAGCGTATGGTGCCGCTGAACGAGCCGGCGCGCGATGCGGTGCGCGCCTATCTAGCGGTACGCGAAGGATTCGTTGGCCGCGACCGGAAAAATACCTTCCTGTTTCCCGGGCGTCAGGGCCAGCCCATGTCGCGGCAACGGTTTTTCCAGATGCTGAAGGAATTGGCGGGCGCCGCTGGCATCGAACCTCGGCGGGTCAGCCCGCACGTTCTGCGCCACGCCTTCGCCACTCACCTGCTGAACCATGAGGCGGATTTGCGTAGCGTACAGAAAATGCTCGGCCATTCCGACATCTCCACCACCCAAATTTACACCCATGTGCTCGACGCGCGATTACGGCAATTGGTGAGTGAGCGCCATCCCCTTGCTCAGCGCGCGCCGGCCCGCTAGATAGCGCCCATGCGTCACTTTCTGGATTTCGAAAAATCGGTCGCCGAGCTGGAAGGCAAGATCGAGGAACTGCGCCATCTCTCCGATGGCGAGGAACTCAACATCGCCGACGAGGTGGGCAAGCTGCAGACCCAGGCCGAGAAAATGCTGCGCCAGACCTACGACAAGCTGACCCCGTGGCAGCGCGTACAGGTCGCCCGCCATCCCAACCGGCCCCACGCGTCCGACTATATCGACGCGCTGATCACCGATTTCACGCCGCTCGCCGGCGACCGCGCCTATGCCGAGGACCGCGCGATTATCGGTGGGCTGGGCCGCTTTCGCGGCTGGTCGGTTGCCGTGATCGGCCATGAGAAGGGCAATGATACCGACAGCCGCATCGACCATAATTTCGGCATGGCGCGGCCCGAGGGCTACCGCAAGGCGCAGCGCCTGATGGCCATGGCCGACCGTTTTGGGCTGCCGGTGATCACCCTGGTGGACACGCCTGGCGCCTATCCCGGGGCGGGGGCCGAGGAACGCGGTCAGGCCGAAGCCATCGCGGAATCGATTCGCTCATGCCTGGGCTTGCGGGTACCCCTGGTCTCGGTGGTGATCGGCGAGGGCGGCTCGGGCGGCGCCATTGCTCTGGCGGCGGCGAACACGGTGTTGATGCTCGAGCATTCGGTCTATTCGGTGATCTCGCCGGAGGGCTGCGCGTCGATCCTGTGGCGCGACGGCGAGAAGGCGCGCGACGCCGCCGAGGCGCTGCGCATCACGTCGCACGACCTGCTGGAGTTCGCGGTGATCGACGGCATCATCGACGAACCCTTGGGCGGCGCTCACCGGGACAGCGAGGCCACCGCTAAAAGTGTCGGCGACGCCGTCGCCACCGCGCTTGACGGCCTCAGAGGCCTCGACGGCGACACATTGCGCACCCGCCGGCGCGAGAAGTTCCTGGAAATGGGGCGAAACGGCTTGGCCTGAGGGCGCGGCGTAGTCCGGAAAGCGGGGTGGTCTCCGGACGTTCGTAGACTTGCTGCAACACCCACCATAAACTCCCCCCTCAGGGGGAGATGCCAGTAAATGGCCGAAGCAAAGGTTCAGCGCAGACTCGCAGCTATTTCGGCTGCCGATGTTGTCGGCTATAGCCGCCTCATGCGCGAGGACGAGACGGGCACACTGGCGCAGCTCAAGTCGTTGCGCGAAGAACTGCTTGACCCGAAGGTCATTGAATATGGCGGGCGCATCGTCAAGACAACCGGCGACGGTATGCTGATCGAGTTTCCCAGCGCTGTCGGCGCGGTTCAACACGCTTCCGATGTGCAACTGGCGATCACGCGACGAAATGCCGACACCGCGGCAAGCCAGCGCATGGAAATTCGCATCGGCATCAACGTTGGCGATGTGATCGTTGACGGCGAGGATTTGTTCGGCGACGGCGTCAACCTAGCCGCGCGCCTTGAAGGGCTGGCCGAACCCGGCGGGGTCTGTGTCTCTGGCAGCGTCTATGAACAGGTTCGCTACAAGCTTGATCTGGCGTTCGAGGATATGGGCGAGCAAGCGGTCAAAAATATCGATGAGCCCGTGCGGGTCTACCGGGTCGGCGCTGAAGACCGGTCCGGCGCGAAAATGTCTGCTCCCGATCCTCAGTCTCCGTCGCAGCCTGACAAGCCGTCGATTGCCGTCCTTCCCTTCGACAATCTCTCCGGCGACCCGGAACAGGAATATTTTTCCGATGGCATGGCCGAGGATTTGATTACCGATATCTCCAAGATTTCCGGCCTTTTCGTGGTTGCGCGCAATTCATCGTTCGCGTTCAAGGGGCAAGCCATCGACGTGAAGGCGGCCGCCGAACAGCTTGGCGTAAGACACATTCTTGAAGGCAGCGTCCGTAAGATGGGGCCGAAGCTGCGCGTGAATGTGCAGCTTATCGACGCGGCCAGCGGCGGCCACGTCTGGGCCGAACGCTACGATGGCGATATGGAAGATATTTTCCAGTTTCAAGACGACATCCGCGAGCAAATCGTCTCGGCCCTGCAAGTAAGCCTAACGCCAACCGACAAGGCGCTCACCGAACATAAGCAAACCGACAGCCCGGAAGCCTACGACCTCTTCCTCAAAGGACGCGCGGTCTTTTATCAGCTTTCACAGGAGCATCTTCTCGAGGCGATAAATTTCTTCGATGCGGCTGTCGAACTCGACCCTAACTTTGCCGACGCTTATGGCTATCTATCGTTCGGCCATTTTTTCGGCTGGACTCAAATGTGGCCAGAGTTCGATAACGATTTGGAACGCGCCAACCAATTGGCGGAAAGAGCTGTCGCACTCGACGGCACGTCCGGATTCGCGCTCTCGCACCTGGGCTGGGTACAAGCTTGGTTGCGCCGGTATAACCAGGCAATAGAGAATTTTGAAACGGCGCTCGCTTTAGCCCCTAACGATGCCGAGATAAATGCGAATTTCGGCCAAATTCTAAATTACTGGGGAAACCCGGAAAGAGGGCTGCAGATGCTGGAGAAGGCGTTCAGCATGGACAAATTCGCGCCCCCACTTTGGAACCATTTTGCGGGTATGTCCCATCTACTGCTGCACGAATATGACGAGTCGACTGACAGATTCCAGCGTGCACTCGAGCGTGCTCCGATGTTTGCACCGGCGTATTTATTTTTGGCATGTGCATACGTCCAACAGGACCGGCTCGACGATGCCAGGGGCGCAATAAAGACGATTTCGGAAATTGCACCTAGTTACAACGTCAAGGAATTTACGAGAATCTTTCCTTTTCGGAATGATGATGTGCGCAATGAGCTAGTTGACAGCCTGCGCAAGGCCGGCCTGCCGGAGTGAGGCGGGGCGGCGCATTGTGGTTCCAAGCGGACATCGTACGATCCACCGGTCAAACGGGTTTATTAAGCGTGTGCCGGCCGGCGAACAGGCACCCTAGGCCGAATAGGATCAGAACGATCGGCAGGAACCACAGCGTCCAGAAGGAAACGATCTTGGCGCCGTCCGGATCGTCTGCCCGGTAAGCGACCGTCACGGTATCGCCGACGCTAAACGGCGACGGCCAAAGGCCCGGTTTAGCTTTGAACACGGTACTGGAGCCCCGGTCGTGCGGCAGATAACGAACCATCGGATAATAGAGTTTCGAACCGCGCGCGCCGCGCTCGCCGACAACCTCCATGACCTGACCCGGCGCCCGTTCCGCGTGGCGGACAAAATCCGTGGTCGCCACGAGAAACCAGATGCCGGCAATCGTCAAACAGACGCCGCCGACCAGCAGGAAACCGCCGGTAAGGCGCTGTTTGAACGATTTGCTAAAAAGGGCCATGCGCACCGCTTTATTCGATTGCGTGGGACAGTGCGGGTCCGCGCGTCCCGGTAACCGCCACTCTTCGATAATAGGACAGTTCCCCTTAATTAGGCGACGAATTCGGTCTGATCCCCGGTTCTTTTCCCGGCCGGTTCGGTGCTAGACTCCGGCTATGAAACGAGTGCCGCCGAAATTCGCATTCTTTCTCGCTGTCGCCGTAATCGGGCTTCTGTACCTAGGTCCGACAAATGCGTTTGCGCGCGAACCCGTCAACAAGCAGCGCTTGTTTCAGTGCATTATCAACGACGCCTCGGAAGTCGGCAAAGACGGCAATTTCAAAGACGACCCGTTTAGTCACATCAAAGCCGGCGATAGGCTTTGGTACAACGAGACCAACGGCATATTGCGGGTCGCTGAATCAAACCTAAAGGGCTTCGAGCTTGTCGCCAACGATACGGGTAACGCCCTGGTCGCCACCAGAACCGTGCAGAGCAGGAGCCGCAACAGCCACCAGGTTATGCGCATAAACACATCGAGGCCCGTGACAACCGAACCCGATGACCAGGTCGCATACTCGTTCCTCTATGTCGGTGATTTTTCGGTATTGTTCGCCGGGCTGTGTACGATCGCCAACTAAATAATGCGATGTGAGGCTTGCCAGGCCGGCATAATCTTGCCGGGTGTCGTCGGCAGCGATTGCGCTCGTGGACCCAAAGCGGCTATCGGGGCATTCATAGACTTGTCGTACGGCGCGCCATAGAATCGGCTCCGTATTACGCGCCGGGGACAGAAAGCTATGGTAAAGAACGCGAACTCACCGCGATACGACCGCGCTGTCGAGGATGTCGGCAACATCGTCAGCCTCGAGCACGTCAACCTGCTGGTGCCCGATCAACAGCTAGCAACGGAATTTTATGTCAGCACGCTCGGCCTCACGCGAGACCCTTACATGATGACCGGGCCGGATATCATGTGGGTCAATATAGGCCGCAGCCAATTCCATTTGCCGACCCGCGGCACCCAAGTACTGCGCGGGCACATCGGTCTTGTCGTCGATCACTACGACCTGTTGGCGCAACGGCTGAAGGCCGCGCCAGACACCCTCAAGGACAGCCAATTCTCTTACAAAATCCGCAACGACCGCATAGATGCAACCTGCCCATGGGGTAATCGCTACAGGCTCTATCCCGCCGACAGCCGCTTCGGACCGATGGCGTTGGGCGTGCCCTATGTGGCTTTCGATGTGCCGCGTGGTAAGGCGGCGGCAATCGGCCGTTTTTACAATGAGATTATCGGCGCCCCGGCGCAGGTCGGCGAATTTGACAACGCACCGGCCGCCCTGGTTTGCGCTGGCGCCGGCCAGCAGCTCATTTTTCGCGAATCCCGTGGCAAGATTCCGCCGTTTGACGGTCACCATATTCAAATCTATGTCGCCGACTTTTCCGGCCCCCATGAACGGTTGGGCGAAGGCGGGCTGATCACCGAGGAAAGCGACCAGCACCAGTACCGGTTCCAGACGATCACCGATCCGGCGAACGGTGAACCGGTGTTCGAGATCGAACATGAGGTGCGGAGTCTGCGCCACCCGCTTTACGCCCGCCCCCTGGTCAACCGCAACCCGGCGCAGCGGATAATGAATTATCAAGCAGGCCAAGACGCGGTGATGGTCGGCTAGCGGACCGAGTGCGGCGCTACAAGACCACGCGAATTTCCCCGCCCCGCCAGCGAGATATCTCACGCATAAGCAGGCCGGAAACTTGGCGTGCGTGAGATCAGGCTGGCGATGATGGCGAGGTTGCCAGCGTTGAAGGCGACGCCGATCAGGAATGCCGTGCGGTAGGTGCCGGTCGCGTCGAACACCGCGCCGCCGAGCCACGAACCGAGCGCCATGCCGATGCCGGCGAACAGCAGCACCAGCCCAGTGCGCCGCCCCGCTTCGGCCGCCGGTAACAGCTCACGCACGATCACCGGGTAGCACGGCAGAATGCCGCCATACCCGAGCCCGAACAGCGCAGCGGCGACATAGAGCCCCGGCAGACTTTCCACGAAGGCCAGCGTGGCGAGTAGCAGAGCCTGGCCCGACGAAAAGACGAAGATCGCGCGCAGCCCGCCAAAGCGTTTGCCGAGGTAACCGACGCCGAAGAAACTCGCCAGCGCCGAGCAGGCGAGCATTAGCGACAGTATCTCCGCGCCGCGCGCCGGGTCGTAGTTAAGATCGCTGACATGGCTGACGATATGCGCCAACGGCAGTGACATCGCGACACAGCAACCGATCGCCGCGGTCGATAATGTCGCTTGCAGGATGCGCGGCGACATCACTGGCCGTTGCGCCAGAGGCGGCACGAAATCGTCAAAAGCGTCGGAAGTTGCGGCGGCCGACCGGCGCGGTGTTGGGGCCGGTGGTTTCCGGCGCAAGATCAGCGCCAGCGGCAACATCGTCGCCAGTGCGAAAATGCCGTAGTACAGCGCCGCCTCGCGCCAACCGACGGCGGCAATGACATGGTGGAAAGTCTGCGGCCAGATCATTCCGGCCAGACCCTGACCCGAGCCGACAACGCCAACGGCGAAACTCCTGTTGTGCTCAAACCAGCGGGAGATATTGGCTGTTAGTGGCGCGAACAGGGTCGAGCGGCCGAAGAAGCCGAGCATCCCGCCGTAGATGAGGTAGAGCTCGAGCGGACTGGAGGCGTAACTGGTGAGAATGCCGCCGAGGCCGATCATGCTGGCGCCAACCGTCGCTGGGATTGCCATGCCGCGCCGGTCGAGGCACCAGCCCATGAAGATGCCGCCAACGCCGGCGCCGGCATATTGCAGCGCATAAGCGACTGACGGTACTTCGCGGGGCCAGCCGAAATCGGCGGCGATTAATTTCAACGCGATGACGATGAAATAAATGCTGCCTGTGCCGATCAGCATAAACAGCAATGACGCGATCAGCACTGTCGTACGCCTGCGCGTCGCGGGGTCAGAGAGAGGGCTCGGCATTGTTTTCCCGATTATGAGCCGGATCTATTGATGGACGATCCGGGCACTTGTCGGCAGACTGCCCGATGACCCCGTCGTGGTCCAGCACGCGGCGCTAAGCCATCGCCTGGGCCAGCAGCTCATAGGAGCGTACCCGCGCCGGGTGGTCCCAGATTGCCGCCGCGACCATCAGTTCGTCGGCGCCGGTGGCCTCGATCATCGGCGCCAGCTTTGCCTTGATCGTCTCGGCCGAGCCGTAGAACGAGCAGGCCAGCATCGACGACGCTTGCGCCTTCTCCCTCGGCGACCAGAAGCTTTCGATGTCGTCGACCGGCGGCGGCAGCTGGCCGCGGGCGCCGCGCACCATGCGGGTGAATTGCTGTTGCGGCGTGGTGAATAGCCGCCTTGCCTCGTCCTCGGTGTCGGCGACGATGGCGTTACAGCCGACCATCACGTAGGGCGCGGCGAGCTGCGCCGACGGCTCGAACCGCTCGCGGTAGATCGACACCGCCTGTTCCAGCGCCTGCGGCGCGAAGTGCGAGGCGAAGGCGTAGGGCAGGCCAAGCATGGCGGCAAGCTGGGCGCCGAACAGGCTGGAGCCTAGAATCCACAGCGGTACGTTGGTGTCCTCACCGGGAATCGCATGGATCGCCTGGTTCTCCTGCGGCGGGCCGAGCAGGGCTTGCAGTTCGACCACGTCTTGCGGGAAATATTCCGACGAGTCTGGGGCGCGCCGCAGCGCTTGCAGCGTGCGCTGGTCGGTGCCCGGGGCCCGGCCCAGGCCAAGATCGATGCGGCCGGGAAACAGAGTCGCCAGCGTGCCGAACTGCTCGGCGATCACCATCGGGGCGTGGTTCGGCAGCATGATGCCGCCGGCGCCGACGCGGATCGTCGAGGTGCCGCCGGCGACATGGCAGATGCACACAGCGGTCGCGGCGCTGGCGATGCCGGCGAGGTTGTGGTGTTCGGCCAGCCAGAAGCGCGCGAAGCCGGCGGCTTCGGCGTGTTGCGCCAAGTCGAGCGCGTTGGTCAGCGCGTCGGCCGGGGTAAAGCCTTCGCCGATATAGGCGAGGTCGAGTACGGAGAGTTTCACCATGGCGTTACTCTAACCCACGCGCGGCGGTCATGTGTCGGCGCTGGTACACGCCCTTTACCATCATGAACCCTGGCCGAAATGTTAGCAGGCTTTACGGTTTTGCGAATTGAATGACTGACGGGTCCCCATCGAGAAAATGCGGCATCACTTCCTCGCCAAATTGTTGTAGCGCCTCGAATGAGCCAGACAAATCATGCAGCAGGATGTTGCGAATACCGGCTTCGTAGAGGCGACCGACACGCTCGATCATTTCCTCGGAATTGCCGATGACCGCGCCGGCTTCCGATGTCTCGGTCGGATCGCCCCTGTCTTTGTGGCGGTCGGCGGGCACGAAGCTCTTAGCCTGGAACCGCGGATCGATCGCCAACACCTGCACTTCCGTTAGGAATTTGCCGCGCAGGTCATGCGCCTCGGCGCGTTCGGCGTCGTTGTTGGCGACCATCAGCCCGCGGCATACCGCAACGCGTTCCGAATCGAACTCTTCCCCCATTTTATCGAGCTCATCGCGGTAGTATTCCAGGCTCTGTCCGATCGTCTCGAAGGAGGGAACCTGCGCGAGCAGCAGGTTGTAGCCGTTGCGCGCGGCGCCCCGGATCGACCCCTCGCTGGCGGCGCCGACCCACATTGGCGGATAGGGGTTTTGCACCACCGGCGGTTCGACGATAATTTCATTGAACTGCCAACGATCCGATTTGTAAGTCCATCGCTCGCGCTCGGTAAAAGCGCGCCGCATGAACGCTATCGATTCCTCGAACAAGTCCTGGGCATCGGCCATATCCAGACCGAAACCATAGAATTCGTTGGCCCGGTATCCGCGGCCAATACCGAAATCGTATCGTCCCTTGGTCAATTGATCGATTGTCGCGACCTGCTCGGCCAGCAGGATAGGGTGGTGCCAGGGAACCACGACAACAGCGCTTCCAAGGCGGATTTTCGATGTTATGCCGGCAAGGTAGGAGACATAGTTGAGGGTTGCGGAAAGCTGCGAAAAACCGGTGAAGTGGTGCTCGACCAGCCAGGCGCTCGAAAAGCCGAGGTGTTCGGCATACTGAATATATTCGCCATACTCGTGGTAGCCGAGGGCAGCTTCGGTAACGACGTCGCCGGGCACCGCTTGGGCGCCTCCGAACAGGCCAAATTTCATGATTTCCGTCCCTAGATGATAGTGCTGAATGCGCCTGTCGTACCAAAATAAGCGCAGCGAATATAATTGGATGTTGGTGTTTTACGCCCGGTATCGCGCAGAACGGATGATATTTAGAAACGGCTGCTGGGAGAAGTTTTGTTATTACAACGAACTCTCCGGCACGCGTCGCATCAGACGTTTGGTGAACTTCAAGCCACTGCCGGCAAATTTTTCGTCAAAGAATGTTTTTGCGGCCGCCTCATTGTCGAGAAATTCGATGCCATAGCCGCGACGACCTTTAAAACTAAAGGGTTTGGATTCGACGTACACACGGCTTGCAACCACGTCGCCGATATACACGGCCTCGCCAGGTCGAATATCTATAACGGGTATACCGTTCTTAGCGTCAACATAGAGGTTAGTTTTGACTCTTAATAGTTCAACACCATCCATACGATATTTACCGGGCTTAACGGCTGTCGCAAATATGTGGTTCTTCGCTCCAATCACTGAAAAAATGGTTCTCGGCCAGTTCAAGGGATCGTATCGGGCAAATACGGCAGACATACCGCCATATTTTATCTGCGGTCCCGGGTTGTCGGACGATCCCTCACTGCGAATTTCCCGCTCGAAATATTGAGCAATGACCAGTGCTTCGCCGGGCTTGATGTCCTCTGGTGAATTCGCTGCTACTGCACAAGCGCTCAGAAACGTCGCGGCGACTAGGAGGAAACTGCGAAACTGAATCAATCCCCGATACACTTCGATACTCCCGTTTAAGCGGACAGTGCAGACCGTTTGTAACGAAACCACATCATCAGGTTATCCTGCCGCGAACGTTTGTCCCAACGTGGCGGATATCCCCGCTACCCCAAATCCTCCCCAATATTGAATCGGGAAGGATTTGGTTATCGGCGAAGCGCTACTCCGCCGCTTCCGGCATTTCCAGCGCCGCCAGCACTTTCGGCGGCGACATGGGTAGGCTCGAGAAGCGCAGACCCAGCGCGTTATGGACTGCGTTGGCGATCGCTGCCAGCGCCGGCACCAGCGGCACTTCGCCGACGCCACGCACCCCTTGCGGGTGCGCCGGGTTGGGCACTTCGATCATCACCGCGTCGAGCATCGGCAAGTCCGAACAAACCGGCATGCGGTAATCGAGAAAACCTGGATTATCCACATGGCCGTCCTTGTCGAAGATGTACTCTTCGTTGAGCGCCCAACCGATGCCCTGCGCCACGCCGCCCTGCATCTGACCTTCAACATAAGCCGGGTGAACCGCGCGGCCGACGTCTTGGAACGAGGTGTAGCGCAGCACTTTGACGATGCCTAAATCCATATCCACTTCGACATCGCAGATGTGGGTGGCGAAACCACCCTGAGCGCCGGTGGTGTTGAGCTGCGCACCATGTCCGATCGGACCGCCGGTCTGCGTGGCTTGTGCGGCGATATCCGCCAGGCTCAGGGGTTCGAATTGACCGGCATTGTCGCCAGCCGGCCGCGCCTCGCCATCCTCCCAGGTGACCGCGTCGGGATCGATATCCCAAATCTTCGCGGCGCGCTCGCACAGGGTGGTGATGACCTGTCCCGCCGAATCGGTCACCGCCATGGCCGAAGCAAACAATACGCGGCTGCCGCCGGTCAGGTTGGAATAGCCGACCGTCGCGGTATCGCCGATCAAAACTGACACCCGTCGATAGTCGATGCCCAGCAATTCCGCCGCGACATTGGCGATCGCCGCGCGCGAGCCGCCGATATCCGGATGGCCGGTGGTCACCACGACATTGCCGTCTTCGGTGATGTTGACCTGGGCGCTGGATTCGCCCCCGGCGTTGAACCAGAAACCGCTGGCGACGCCCCGGCCCTGATGCTTGCCCAGCGGCGCCTTATAGTGCGGGTGTTCAATCGCCGCCTCGATGGTCTCGACGAAACCGATGAGCGGATAGGTCGGGCCGTGGGCGGCCTTGGTTCCTTCCCGCGCGGCATGGCGCAAGCGCAGCTCCAGCGGATCAATATTTAACGCCTCGGCCACTTCATCGAGCACCGATTCGACCGCAAAGGCGCCGATCGGCGCGCCGGGCGCCCGATAGGCAGCGACCTTGGAGCGGTTGGAAACGACATCGATGCCCACCGAATGGACATTGGGGATGTTGTAAGGCGCGAAACCGCAACCGGCGGCGCCACGGATCGGCGAGCCCGGCAGGGCGCCGGCCTGCAGGTAGAAGGTGCCCTCCGCCGCGACGATCTGGCCGTCCTTGGTGGCGCCGATTTTGACCGTGCTCATGGAGCCGGATGTGGGACCCGAGGCCCGCATCACGTCTTCGCGGCTCATCACCATCTTTACCGGCCGGCCGGACTTCTTCGACAGCATGGTCGCCACCGGCTCAAGGTAGACGATGGTCTTGCCGCCAAAGCCGCCGCCGATTTCCGCCGGAATCGCGCGAATGTCGCTCTGCGGCATGTCGGTCAGCATCGCGGTCATGGCGCGCACCATGAACTGGCCCTGGCTCGAGCTCCAGATCGTCGTCTTGCCGTCGGCGGCGACGCTGACCAGACAGGCATGGGGCTCGATATAGCCTTGATGAACCGGGCGGGTCGTGAAGCTGCGCTCGATGATCACATCGGCCTGCGCGAAACCCTCCTCGACGTCGCCCAATTTATGTTCGAGCGTGCCGGTGATGTTGGACGGTTTGCCGTCATGCTCAAGATACTCGTGCAGGATCGGCGCGTCGGGTTTGATGGCGTCCTCGATCTCGATGACCCAGGGCAGCACTTCGTACTCCATCTCGATCAGCTTGCAGGCTTCCGCCGCGATCGCTTCCGAGGTCGCCGCAACGGCGGCGAGCGGGTGGCCGTGGAACAGGACCTTTTCGCGGGCCATGATGTTGCGGCACATCCAACGCATATCCTGGATACCCAGAGGGACCGGCGTATCGACCGGGAAATCGACAATATCCTGGGCCGTCACCACGGCCTTCACGCCGGGATGGGCTTCGGCCTTCGAGGTGTCGATCGACACGATACGGGCATGGGCGTGCGGGCTGCGCAGGACGCTGCCCCAGATCATGCCGGGCATGTTGGTGTCGGCGGCGAATTCCGCGCGCCCGGTGACTTTCTCAGCGCCGTCAGGACGGATCGTGCTCTGGCCGATCCACTTGTTGCTCATTTCGTTCATTGGGCTGCTCCCCGCATCTCTTCGGCGGTATCCATAACCGCGCGAACAATTTTGTCATAACCAGTGCACCGGCAGAGGTTGCCGGCCAACCAGTACCGCACCTCGGTCTCGGTGGGGTTGGGGTTGTGTTCCAAAAGCGACTTCGCCGCGACCAGCATGCCCGGCGTGCAGATGCCGCATTGCAGGGCCGCCATTTCGAGGAATTTCTGCTGCAGCGGTTGCAAATTCTCGCCCTTGGCCATGCCCTCAATCGTGTTGATCTCGTGACCCTCGGCCTCGGCCGCCAGCATTAAACAGGAACAAACCAGCCGGTTATCCAGCGTAATACTGCAAGCGCCGCAATCGCCCGAGCCGCAGCCTTCCTTCGAACCGGTCAGGCCCAGTCCATCGCGCAGTACATCGAGCATGGTCTCATAGGGCTCGCACAGAAATTCCGTGGGCTCGCCGTTGATGGTGGTCGATACATGTAATTTAGCCATGGCCTTAAGCTCCTTTGGCGCGGTCGGCGGCGATGGTGGCGGTGCGCTTGAGCAGCACGCCAGCAACTTTGGTTCGGTAGGCGATCGTGCCGCGTTTATCGTCGATCGGATTACAAGCGGCGCTGCAGGCGGCGGCCGCGGCGTCGAGAGCCGCGTCGTCCAGCGTGCTGCCGATCAGCGCCTCGGCGGCGGCGTCGACCAGCAATACAGTCGGCGCCACGGCGCCTAGGCCGACGCGGGCGGCGGTGCAGACCCCATCTTCCAGGGTCAGGCTGACGCCAACGCCAACAACCGCGATGTCCATTTCAGTGCGCGGGATCATGCGCAGATAGGCGTCGCTCGACGCTGGCGGGCGCGGCGGCAGGGTGAAACTCACCAGCATCTCGCCGGGCGCCAAATTGGTCTTGCCCGGTCCGACGGGGAACTCTTCCACCGGCATCTGCCGGCTGCCGTTGGGCCCCTGCACGGTGACGATGGCGCCGGCGGCGTACATGGCCGGCACACTGTCGGCGGCCGGCGAGCCGTTGCACAGATTGCCCCCGGCCGAGGCGCGTCCCTGTACCTGGGTCGAACCGATCAGGTTCAGGGCTTCCAGCACGCCGGGCCAGACCTGGCCAAAGCGCGGATGTTCTTCGAGCACCGCGCCGGAGACCGCGGCGCCGACGATGAAGCCGCCATCGGCGGTTTCCTCGACGCTGGTCAGCTCGGCGACTTGTTTGATGTCGACGATCAGGCCCGGCTCAACCATGCCCGAGCGCATTTGCACTAAAAGGTCGGTGCCGCCGGCCAGAACACGGGCGTCGTCCCCGGCCGCGGCGAAGGCGCCAACCGCTTCATCGAGCGTGTTTGGCGCCACATATTGTATGTCCGTCATGGTTGCTCCCCTCGTCGTTTCCAGTGCCCGCGCCCCCTTGTTCCGGGGGCTTACCGTGTCTGTTCGGCAGGCCGGGGAAAGCTACACGGTCAGACCGAATTGGAATAGCCCCTAAGGTCTAATGTCTAGCAGGAATTGTCGAAAAACACGGGCCGATGGGTTCCTTTATCCGCCCCATACTGGACATCGGCTGGCAACAACGAAATGATTGGCGTGGTAATCGTCAGCGTTAATTCCAAGGAGCACCAGCATGTCCGGCACCCCATCCGATATCGCCGAAATCGAAGACTGCGAGGACCGGCGCTATGCGGCCATGCTGGCGGCCGATATTCCGGCGCTCGAAGCGCTGCTCCACGAAGACATGATCTATTCCCACTCGACCGGCGGCCGGGACACGAAGGACGAATATCTCGCCGCGCTGCGCGACAAGGTCTCGATCTATAAACGCGTCGACCGCGACGAGCAGGTTGTGCGCGTGACCGGCGATATCGGGCTGGTGTTCAACCATGTACAGATCGACGCTGAACATAAGGGCGCCGACCTTTATCTCGACAACCGCCTGCTGGCGGTGTGGACACGCGACAACGGCCAATGGTGCATGCTGGCGCTACAATCCGGCGCCATCCCGCCGCAGGTCACCTGAGCGTGTTGCCCCTATGTCTAGCCTGTAATGTGTCCCTCGGCAGGTGTGGGCGACGAAACCTGCCGGATGCAACCGACCTTAATTACGCGAATGTCCTAACTTGGTTCGTCTAATTATTCATGCTGCATTGGTGATCCTGCTGACCCTTCTTACGCAGGTTGGTGGACTCGCCTACCTGCTCGCACTTGCAATCGCTAGATTTTTAAAAAAATACCGGCGCAATAATGTTTGGATGGCATCTGCTGTTTTTCTGATCTGCTACGGAGGCGTGTCTTTTGGCAGCGCATGGATGGCGCCGCATTTCGGAAGGGTGCCATTACCGTGTTTTTCGAGCGAGCAGTCGACGCTGGCCATGCAATCGCCAGTCTATTGCATTCTCAATCGGCACTATGTGAGGCCGGAACTGCACGATCTCTCGGTACGACTTTCGGCTCACCTTGATCAAAAATATCCGGGCACGACGACTTTGATGCTCGATGCTAATTTTCCCTTTTTCAACGGTTTTCCATTGTTGCCACATTTATCGCATAGCGACGGTGGAAAGTTAGATTTGGCGTATTTTTATCAAACGCCGGCTGGTGAATATTTACCCGGAAGAACCAAGTCGCCGATTGGTTATTGGGCGTTCGAGGAACCGATCAGCGGTAGCCCGCAACCCTGCGCGGATCAAGTCACGTTATTCACGCTGCGCTGGGATTTGCGCTGGTTCGAACCGTTTACCCGTGGTTATGACCTCGAGAAAAATAGAACGCGAGCCGCTGTAGAATGGTTGGTTACATCGGGCAAGGAAGCGGGCGTTTCTAAGATTTTCATCGAACCGCATCTTGTCGAGGCGCTCGGCGTGGGAAGCGATCTCATTCGGTTTCAGGGCTGTCGCGCGGCGCGCCACGACGACCACATACATGTTGAGGTCAGACCTTGAGCATGCCGTCGACATGCGGCTGTTCTTCGAAAGCTACATCGCACGATGACCTATGGTCTGGTCACGACCGCCCGCCGCGGACCACCCATCCTTGGGCCTCCAGGCCGTGGGCCTTGGCGAATTCCAGAGGTTTGTCCTCCAGGGTGACGTCCAGGTTATCGTTGAAACTGGTCATGAAGCCGAAGAATGACACCACGGCGACCATTTCGACGATTTGGTCGTCGCTCCAATATTTATGGAGTTCTTCGAAATGGGCGTCTGTCGCGCCGGATGGTTTTAGCGAGGCGACTTGGGCAAAGGCCAGTGCGGCGCGCTCGGCATCGGTGAACCGGTCGCTGGTCTCGTAGCTCCAGATTTGTTCGATCTGGTCGAGGGGGACGCCGAAGTCGTGGCCGTTGCTCAGCGTGTGCGCGGTGCAATAGCTACAGCCCGCCGAAAGGCTCGCCAGATGCGCGATCATCCATTTGAGTGGCAGGTCGAGGGCGCCGTCTTCGGCCATGATGGTCAGCGCCAGCCGCCCGACATGTTTCATGATTTCCGGCCGCCGCGCCATGATCATGTTCGCCGTCGGCTTGAAGCCCATCGCCTTTTCCACGGGATCGAAAAATTCGGCGAATTCGGCCAGTTGATCGGCGGGCAGGGGTTCTATCCTCGACATGGCGGCGTCTCTTTCGAGCGGAAATTATTTGGCCCTATGCTCTAGGGCCACTGGGTCGAGCGCATGTTGACACACTATGATGGCTGGCGACAAAGTTGCTCGCTGGAATTGCGTCGCGTTCTTTTTGAGGAGATTAGTCTTGATCGACCCTATTGTACCCCTGATCGCCGAGGACGATTTGGACCCCACCTTCACGAGCTATATCGCCGAGCGCCGGAAGATTCGCGATTGGGTGCCCAATAACGTCTATGCCCTGGCCAATGCGCCGGAGCTGGGGCTCTCGGCGCGCGGTATTTTCGACGACGCGCAGAGCGTCGGGTCCCTATCGCGCGAGTTGCGCTACCTCATCCGCCATGTGGTCTCGAACGCCAATGCCTGCCGCTATTGCATGACCCATCAGGTGAACTGGCTGAAGCGCCTGGGCGTGTCGAAGGAACGCATGCGCGACGCGACAACGGCGGAAGACAGCTCGCACTTCACCGACCGCGAAAAGGCCGCTTTGTCGTATGCCAAGGCGCTGACATTCGATGCGGCGAACGTACCCGAACCGGTCTATGACGCGCTGGAAGCGCATTTCACGCCCCAGGAACGCGTGGAGATTACGCTCGTCGCGGCCGCCATGAACATGATCAACATCGTCAATGACGGTCTTCGTCTGCCGCTCGAGGACGCGGCGCTGGCCGCCTATGCCGAAGCGACGGCGGAGAGTTGATCGCGCACCCGAAATGCCGGGATTGCGCCTAGAGGTGTGAAAACAACGTCAGCGCCGCCGCGACGATCAGGTAGGCGATCACTGTGAACCAGCCGTTCCAGCGCCAGGTCACCGTGGTCGCCGGGATGCCGGTGACCCGCGACAGCACCAACCCGGTGGCGCCGAAGGGCGACGCACTCAGGTTCAGCGCCCAGCCCAGTGCGAAGGCCAGGCCCAACAGGGTCGGGTCGCCCGGCGGCGCGGGCAGGGCGGAATAGAGCGAGCCCAACAGGGTGACCGTGAAAATCGGCGGCAAACCGGCGTTGGAGATCAGCGGAACGATGGCCGCCACCACCAGATAGATCACTAGCGGCGGAACGGCGTCGAGTTGAATCAAACCGGCCAGGGTTTCCGCGTCGCTCAATCCCGCGGCCATGATGCCGCAATAGCCGGCGGCGGCCAGGGTGAGAGCTTCGGGCGAGCTGGCGGGCACCGAGCGGGTGAGAATATTCGCTAATCGGGCGCGGGTCCGCGCCGTCGCATCGGGTAGGGCGCGGTATTGCAACACGACCCAGCACACCGAGACCACCGGCGCGACCAGCATCAGGGCGGGAATAGTTCTGACCCCGGTGAGCAGCATCACCGCGCCGGTTAGCCCCACCAGCGAGAAGCAGACCAAGGTAAATCGGCGAAATTCCGCTTTGGGAAAAGGCGTTGCGCTCGCGCGCGGCAATTGGTGTCCGCCGGCCGATAGTTTCGAGCGCGCCCTTGCGCCCTGCACCCGATCCTCCAGCCAGCCGGCGAACATTATTACGACGGCGACCGCCGCGCCCATGGCCGCCATGCGGCTCTGCTGGGCGCCGGTGACCATGGCCGGCACCAGCGCCTGGGTTACGGCGGTGGGCGACCATACGATGATCCAGGAAAACCCGCGCGCCAGGGCGGATATTTGCCGCCGCTCTCGTATCGCAATGAGAGGCGTATCGCTGTCGGCGGCGCCTTCACGCAGGCCGCGCTGGATTAGCGGCCCCAGCAAGCTGAGCGCGCCGAAATTAAGCAGAACGCCGAGACCGTGGCCGCCGGCGGTGATCGCCGCATAGCGCCGGCCTGGCGGTTGGCGGGTCAGGTAACGCCCGACCCCGAGCACCGCATCTGAGGTCGCAGCGCCGTCGCGCAGCAGCGCCAGCAAAATCATAAAAGCGGCGAGAAAGGCCGCCTGGTTTAGCGCGCGTTCGGCCAGGGCGCGCACATCGACCGGCAATAGGAACGCTGCCACGGTCAGCCCGATGGCGATGGTCAGCAGAAACCGTTCACGCAGGTGAAAATATTTCTGACCGACCAATACGAAGACCAGGAAACAGCCGGCCGCGATCAGCCCGGCGGTGCGCGCTTCGGTGTACAAGCGCACCAAGAGGGCCACGCACATGCCGATCAGGCTGATGGTGATCAGTATATCGCTCAGGGTTCGCCGCAATGGGGCGGCGGCAGGCACGTCTACCGACATTTAAAGACCTAAAAGTTTCTCCGCGTTGCCGTGCAATATTTTCGCCTTGTCCTCGGCGTTGAGCATGAGGCGCTCCATCCATTGCGGCCCCGGCTCGTTGGGCACGAAGGGATAGTCGATGGCGAACAGGGTGCGGTCGACGCCCATTTCCTGAATTGAGCACAACAGGGCGGGATCGGAGAAAAACCCGCTGGTGGTAATGTGAAAGTGGGAGCAGAAGGCATCGCGGAAGGCCATGCCGTCATTACCCGGCCGGTTCACCGCCATATCGATGCGCCAGAGCAGAAACGGTAGGGTCTCTCCGAGATGGCCAAGGACGATTTTCACGTCCGGATAGGCGTCTAGCACGCCGGACAAAACGATGCGGATGCCCGCCGTCGCCGTCTCCATGGTGAAGCCCCAGCCGGCATTGAGGATGCCGGGATAGGATTTTGCATAGTCGCCTAGATAGAGATCCGCGACCGTCGGGTGGATGTTGGCGGGGTGAATATAAAGCGGCACGTCGAGCGCTTGGGCGCGCTCGTAAATCGGCCAGAACTGCTCCTTGTCGAAAAAATGCTCGCCGCCGGTCAGCCCGTGGATCATCGCCCCCTTCATGCCCAGCGTGTTGACCGCGCGCTCGAGCTCATCGGCGGACGCTTGTGGGTCGGCGGTGGGCAGGGCGGCGAAGCCGGCAAAACGGTCCGGGTGGGTTTCGATCAGCGCGGCCAGCCGGTCGTTGGCGCCGGCCGCCACTTTGACCCCGGTCTCGGCATCCATTTTCTGCGTCGACGGCGCGCCGTGGGACAGTACTTGAACGTCGATGCCCGCCGCGTCCATGGATTTAAGCCGCGCCTCGCCGACTTCTTCCAATTGATCGCGCACGAAGCCGCCGGTGCGCGCGTCGAGGCCTTCGAACTGGGCGGTAATTTCGTCGTCGTAATAATGTTCCTCGATCGCGATGACCCGCTGGTCGCTGAGAATAGTCATGTCGTCTCCCCCGGTATTCGCCCGAACCGCCGCTAATATCGGCGTTTTTCGCGCCGATGGACACACTTGGCGGAACTAAATTTTGCCGCCACGGAATTTCTCGCCCCAAGCGGTGTTTGTAACTTCGAAGCTGCTGATCGGCCACTAGATCGGCGGATTATTTGCCCGCGCAAGCCAGCGGTTCCGGGAGTATCAGGATATGAGCGAAATTACCGCCGAGCCTTCCGCCGAGCCGGCGTCCGAGCGCCCGCAGAAGGAAGTTATTTACCGGCATAAATTGTTCACCCGGCTCACCCATTGGGTCAATGTTGTGTGCTTCACCATCTTGTTGATGAGCGGCCTGCAGATTCTCAATGCCCATCCTGCGCTGTATTGGGGCCAGTTCGGCGCCGACGACGATCACGCTTTTCTGCAATTTTATGCGACGCGTGACGGCGACGAGTTGATCGGCCGCACCCGGATCGGCTCGCTCACCATCGAGACCACCGGACTGTTCGGGGCCTCGCGCGGCAGCGACGGCGAGCTCGATGTGCGCGCCATGCCGACCTGGGCGACCCTGCCGAGTATCCGCGATCTGGCGACCGGCCGGCGCTGGCACTTCTTCTTCGCCTGGCTGTTTGTCATCAATGGGCTGGTCTATGTCGGCGCCAGTTTGGTGACCGGTCATCTGTGGCGCAATCTGATACCCCGGGCGCGCGAGCTAAGGCCGGGGCATATATTGCGCGATTTCTGGGATCATGCGCGCCTGAAGTTCCCCAAGGGCGAGGCGGCCAAGCGCTATAACGTGCTGCAAAAGGGCGCCTATCTGGGGGTCACGCTGTTGTTGGCGTTACTGGTGCTGACCGGCCTGACCATGTCGCCGGGGATCAACGCCGCAGTGCCGGGTCTGCTCGATCTGTTCGGCGGGCGGCAATCGGCGCGCAGCATCCATTTCATCTGCGCCAGCCTGACCGTGGCCTTCGTGGTGATCCATCTGGCGATGGTGGTTCTGGCCGGCCCGATCAACGAAATCCGTTCGATGATTACTGGGCGCTATGTCGTGCCTCCGGAGGATAAATAATGACCTCGAAATTTTTATCCCGGCGTCGCCTTTTGACGGCCGGTGCTGTCGGCGTCGGCGCCCTGGCGCTGGGTGGCCTTAACCGTTTCCTGATCGCGCCGAACTATCTGCAAATTCTCGAATCGGCAGAGGGCCTTACCCTGCGGGCGCAGCGCGCTATGTTGGCTGGTCAGCCCCTGGCGCGTGAATTCAGCGAAGCGGATTTATCGCCGATTTTCAAAGCCAACGGCACAGTGCTGCCCGACACCGCGGCCTGTGAAGCCTTGATGGCAAATGATTTCGCCGACTGGCGTCTGACGATCGACGGCATGGTGACCACCCCGGCCAGCCTGTCGATGGCCGATCTAAAACGCCTGCCGCAACGCACCCAGATCACCCGCCATGACTGCGTGGAGGGGTGGAGCGCGATCGGCAAATGGACTGGGGTGCCGCTCGGTCCCTTGCTGCAGACCGCCGGCTTGGCGCCCAACGCGCGTTTCGTGGTGTTCCACTGCGCCGACGATTTGGGTGGTGGCGCGAACGGGCTGTATTATGAGAGCGTCGATCTGGTTGACGCTTTTCATCCGCAGACCATCCTGGCTCACACCATGAACGATGCGCCGCTGAAGGTCGCCCACGGGGCGCCGCTGCGCCTGCGGGTCGAGCGCCAGCTCGGCTACAAGCACGCCAAATATCTCATGCGCATCGAGGTGGTCGAGAGCCTGGCCAATATCGGCCGCGGCAATGGCGGCTTCTGGGAAGATCGCGGCTACGAATGGTACGCAGGCATCTAAGTGGGCCGACGAAACTCCGGCGCGACGTCGTCGGCAAAGAGCGCCAACGAGCGCGCCGATTCTTCGTAGCGCAAATCGCCAAAGGCAAATCGGCAGACGAAATAATTTAAGCCCGCGGCCTCGACCTGGCGGGCGATTTCCGCCGCCGCGGTGTCGGGCGAGCCGGCGATGATGATGTCGCGGTCCCGCGCTTCCTTGAAATCGGACGGATAGACTTGCGGGTCGGCGCCGAAGTGGCGCCACAAGTTCATGAAATTATTGTACCAGGCGGTGTAGGCGCGTGCGGCCACCTCTTCCGCCTCGGCGTCGGTCTCGCCGATATAGATGTGGCGCGCCGCGCCCATCTTTGGTAGCGCGTCGTCGTTCCCGTGGTTGGCATGCCAGACGTTACGGTAGCGATCGGTCGCCTCACGCGCGACGGGGCAGGGGGCGTTGCTGATGATGTTGATGCCCTGTTCGGCCGGCCATTGGGCGCCGTGCGGTGCGCCGACGCCGTACCACAGCGGCGGGTGCGGCCGCTGCACCGGGGTCAATACCATGGGCACGGAATCGTAGGAGAAATGCTCGCCTTGAAAGGTGAGTTCCGCATTAGCGAACCCGCGCATCAAGACTTCGAACGCTTCCCTATAGATCGCTGGCGCGGTTTCCTTGTCGATGCCGAAATAGGCGACTTCGAAGGGTGAGATACCGCGCCCGACGCCGAACTCAAACCGCCCGCCGCTCATATGATCGAGCATGCAAATCTCTTCGATCAGGCGCAGTGGGTCATAGAGTGGCAGGCAATAGACCATCGGGCCAAAGCGTAGGCGCGTGGTGCGCTGGGCGACGGCGGCCAGGAACACGCTGGGCGACGGGGCGAGGCCAAGCGGCGTGGCGTGGTGTTCGGCCAGGTGATAGGTGGCAATGCCGGCGGCGTCGTAGCCAGCGATCAGGCGCAGCCGTTCTTCGTAGATCGCCGCCAGATCGGCGCCGGGCCGCAAGTCCAAATGATCGAATACACCGAATTCCATCGGCGGCCCCCGCGATGCTGGTGATTAACTAAATACCGGTTGGCTGGTCCACAACCGGGGTTGCGAGACCTTGTGCGATATTGTTGCCCGGTCAGGCGATGCGACCGTGGCAGTGTTTATATTTTTTATTCGATCCGCAAGGACAAGCCGCATTGCGGGCGACCTTGCCCCACGTCGAGGGATCGTTGGGATTGATTTGATCGCCGCTCGCATGGCGCACCGTTTGCGGCTTCTGCATCACTTCGCCATCGGCGTCTGGGTCATCGCCCATGGTGCCGCCGAAAGGCTCAGTGGTGGCGTGTTGCGCTTCCATCTGCTGCGGCGCCTCGGGTTCGGGCACTGGCTCGGGAACGTTCACTTGTATTTCGATATGGCTCAACATGGCGGTGACGCCCTCGCGCAGGCGGTCCAACATGCCCTCGAACATCTCAAACGCTTCGCGCTTATATTCGTTGAGCGGGTTTTTCTGGCCGAAGGCGCGTAACCCGATGCCCTGGCGCAAATGGTCGAGGCTCAACAAATGGTCTTTCCAATATTGGTCGAGAATTTGCAGCAGCAGGTTTTTCTCCGCCATGCGCATCAGCTCGGGCCCGAACTGCGCGGTCTTCGCCGCTGCTTTCTCGTTGACCTGCTTGCGTAGCCGGTCGAGGATTTCTTCGTCGGCGATGCCTTCTTCCTGGGCCCAGTCGCCGACCGGCACGTCGAGGCCGAACAAGCGCATGACCTCTTCGTGCAACAGGTCAGTATCCCATTGCTCGGCGAAAGCCTTTTCCGGAATGCACCGCGACACGGTATCTTCCAAGGTTTCTTCACGCATCGCCTCGACGGTTTCCGAGACGTCTTCCACCCGCATTAAATCTTTGCGCTGCTCGTAGATGACCTTGCGCTGGTCATTCATCACATCATCGTATTGCAGCAACTGTTTGCGAATTTCGAAGTTGCGCGCCTCGACCTTTTGCTGCGCCTTCTCCAACGCCTTGTCGATCCAGGAATGGACGATCGCCTCGCCTTCTTCCAGGCCGAGCTTTTGCAGCATCGAATCCATGCGCTCGGATCCGAAGATCCGCATCAAATCGTCTTCCAGGGACAAGAAGAAGTGGGACCGGCCGGGGTCCCCCTGACGGCCGGAGCGGCCGCGCAGCTGGTTGTCGATGCGCCGGCTCTCATGGCGCTCGGTGCCGATAATCTGCAAGCCCCCGGTGCCCAGCACCAAGGCGCGCTTGGCGGCCACTTCGGCCTCGATCTCGCCGCGCTTTTTGGCAAGCTCGTCCGGATCGTCGATATCGGCCAACTCGGTGGCGACGCGCACTTCCACATTGCCGCCAAGCTGAATGTCGGTGCCCCGGCCGGCCATGTTGGTGGCGATGGTAACCGCGCCGGGCTCGCCGGCCTGGGCGATGATCATCGCCTCCTGGTCGTGATAGCGCGCGTTCAAGACATTGTGGGGGATCTTTTTCTTTTTCAGAACCGCCGATACCTGCTCGGACTTGTCGATCGACACGGTGCCGACCAACACCGGCTGCTGGCGCTCGTGGCAATCGGCGATGAGCTCGGTGATGGCATTATATTTCTCGGCCAGGGTCCGGTAGACCTCGTCGTTCTTATCCTCGCGCACCATCGGCTTGTTGGTGGGAATATCGACGACTTCCAATTCGTAGATTTCGGTGAACTCGCCGGCCTCGGTCATCGCGGTGCCGGTCATGCCGCTGAGCTTGGGGTAGATGCGGAAATAATTCTGGAAGGTGATCGAGGCCAAGGTCTGGTTTTCGTTTTGGACGGAAACATGTTCCTTCGCTTCCAGCGCTTGGTGCAGCCCGTCGGAGAACCGCCGGCCTTCCATCATGCGGCCGGTAAACTCGTCGATGATGACGACTTTGTCATCCTTGACGATATAGTCGGTGTCGCGGCTGAACAGCTTATGCGCGCGCAGCGCCTGGTTGACATGGTGCAGGATGCTGACGCTGGTGATGTCGTAGAGGCTCACCCCGGCTTCCATAAGTCCGGCCTCAGCGCATAGTTCCTCGGCGTGCTCGACACCCTCGTCGGTCATGGTGATTGCGCGGGCCTTCTCGTCGATCTCGTAATCTTCCTCGACGAGGTTGGGAATGATGACGTCGACCTGGCGATAGGCTTCGGACGAATCCTCGACCGGTCCGGAGATGATCAACGGCGTGCGGGCTTCATCGATGAGGATCGAATCGACTTCGTCGACGATGGCGAAATTGAATTCGCGCTGCACCATCTCGTCGAGTTGGAACTTCATATTGTCGCGCAGGTAATCGAAACCGAGTTCGTTATTGGTCGCATAGGTGACGTCAGCCAGATAGGCCTCGCGGCGTTCCTCGTCGGACAGGCCGTGCACGATCACGCCGACCTTGAGGCCCAAGAATTCGTAGACCTGGCCCATCCAGCTGGCATCGCGCTGGGCCAAATAATCGTTGACCGTGACCACGTGGACGCCCTTGCCTTCGAGCGCGTTGAGATAGACCGCCAGTGTGGCGACCAGGGTCTTGCCCTCGCCGGTCTTCATTTCCGAGATCATGCCGTTGTGCAGCACCATGCCGCCCAACATCTGTGCATCGAAATGACGCTGGCCCAGGGTGCGCTTGGCGGCCTCGCGGACCGTGGCGAAGGCTTCGATTAGCAGACCGTCGAGCGTATCCTCGCCATCGGCGAGTTTCTGGCGAAAATGGTCGGTGCGCGCGCGCAGCTCCTCATCATTGAGGGCTTCGAGCCGCGGCTCCAGCGCATTTATCAACTCGACGTCTTTCGACAAGCGACCGAGATAACGGTCGTTTGCCGAGCCGACGAGCTTTTTGACGAGATTGACTACCATCCGGCCAGTTCATTCCTTTGCGGTGGGCCCGCAGCGACCGATATGCCGCTAACAGGGGGACGCACTGCCCTCGCAGCGCCGCGTTTCATATACGCCCTGAAAGATGGGAATTAATGGCGTCTTGTCTAGGGGCCATCTGTGCGGCTGTCAACGAAGATCCGCTAACCATATGAACTAGTTAACCAACCTTGCTTGCCATCGCGTTACCCGACGCAGCTTGGTCAATCACATTACCGTGTGAGATAGTGGGGGCCGCCGGTCGGGCCTTGAGACAATGTGCCGATGGCGGCACTGTGGTGCGCGGTTATCGTTGGGCTGTTTATTTATTGATCGATACCTTAACTGTCTGCGGGCGAACGACGCCGGTGCGGACGCCCGGAGCTACTACTATGAAACATTTACTCGCCGCGGCCTTGGCCGCTACTTTTCTCGCGACCGGGTCGATGGCGGCGCTGGCCCAGGACAACCAGGCTAGCGACAATCCGGTTTTGGCCACTGTCAACGGCCACGAAATTCGCCAGTCGAATTTGGCTGCGGCCTTTCAGCGCCTGCCCGAACAGTATCAACAAATTCCGGTCGATAGCCTATTCCCGCAACTCTTGGAGCAGTTGATCACCAACCATCTGATGGAAGTCGCCGGGCGCGCGCAGGATCTGCAAAACAGCGAAGCTGTACTGGAACAGGTCCGCGCCTTCGAAGGGGCGGCGATTCAGCAGGCCTATCTTGAGGGCAAGATTGCCGCGCAGGTGACGGAAGAGGAAATCGTGCGGGTCTATGAAGAGACCATCGGTAATGTCGAAGGTCCTGAAGAAGTGCGCGCCAGCCACATTTTGGTGGAAACCGAGGAAGAAGGCATGGCGATCCTCAAGGAACTCGCCGACGGCGCCGATTTCGCCGCATTGGCCATTGAGCGCTCGACCGGTCCCAGCGGGCCGGATGGCGGCGATTTGGGATACTTCGTGCGAGAGGCCATGGTCGAGCCCTTTGCATCGGCCGCGTTTGCGCTGGAAATCGGTGCGGTCGGCCCTGACCCGGTGAAGACCCAGTTCGGTTGGCACATCATCAAAACCATCGATAAACGCCGCCAACAATCCGCTAATCTGGCGGAATCGCGCGCGCGTATTCAAGAATTGTTGACGCGCGAGTTCATCACCGCGCATATGGCTGAATTGCGGGCGGGCGCCGAGATTGAAACCTTTAATCTCGATGGATCGCCAAAAGGGGGCACGCCGGCCCAGTAACCGGCCGCGCGATGCGACACCGCCCCCGATGAAAGTTGGGGGCGTTTGTCATTATGAATAAGTCCGGTACCGCAGCGGTCTCGCCGCTGGCACCCAAGGGATTTCCGTCTATCAAACCCGTCGCCGGGGTTCGCTTGGCCGGTCGTGCTGTGGGCCTAAAGCCCGGCGGGGCGAAGGATTTGATGCTCGCCGAATTGGCTAAGGGCAGCACCATCGCCGGCGTGCTCACCCGCTCGCGCTGTCCCTCGGCGCCGGTCGATTGGTGCCGAGCGATCTTGCCCAGGGGCCGGGCGCGGGCGATCGTGGTGAATTCCGGCAACGCCAACGCGTTCACCGGCAATGCCGGCGATCAGGTGGTCGCCACCACCGTTGCCACCGCCGCCAAGCTGCTGGGCTGCCGGCGCGACGAGATTTACATCGCCTCGACCGGCGTGATCGGCGAGCCGGTGTCGGCTGATTATATCTCCGGCAAGCTGGCCACGGTTCGCCGCGGGTTGGGCGTGCGGGCCTGGCGGCCAGCCGCCGAGGCGATCATGACCACGGACACCTTCCCCAAGGCCGCGTCGCGCACCGCGAAGATCGGCGGGGCGCAGGTCACCATATCGGGCTTCGCCAAAGGCTCGGGCATGATCGCGCCGGACATGGCGACCATGCTGGGTTTCGTGTTCACCGATGCCCGTCTGCCCGCGCCGATCCTACAAAAGCTATTGCGCCGGGCGGCCGACCGCTCGTTCAATTCGATCACCGTCGATGGCGACACCTCGACATCGGATACGGTGTTGCTGGCGGCGACCGGGCAAATCAAGGGTCAACCGCGTATCAACCGCGCCAACGACCCGGCGCTGGCCGATTTCTATGCGGCCCTGGAAGCGGTCTGCACGGATCTGGCGCAGCAAATCGTGCGCGACGGCGAGGGTGCGCAGAAATTCGTTACGGTCGATGTGCGCGGCGCTGAATCGAAACGCGCCGCCCGCGCTATCGGGCTGGCCATCGCCAATTCGCCCCTGGTCAAAACCGCCATCGCCGGCGAGGACCCCAATTGGGGCCGCATCGTCATGGCGGTGGGCAAGGCCGGCGAGAAGGCCGACCGGGACCGGCTGTCGATCGCTATCGGCGGCATCGCCATCACCGAGGGTGGGCAACTAACGCCGGGTTATGACGAGGCGCCGGTGGCCGAATATATGAAAGGCGCGGAGATCGGGATTAGCATCGATGTCGGCGTCGGGCGCGGCCGGGCGACCGTGTGGACCTGCGATCTGACCCACGGCTACATCACCATCAACGCTGACTACCGGAGCTAACGCCCTCGCCATGTCGAGCCCGCCGCTTCTACTGGTCGCCGCCGTCGCCTTGGTCGATATCGACGACCGGGTTTTGCTGGCCCAGCGCCCGGCCGGCAAATCGATGGCCGGCCTGTGGGAATTTCCGGGCGGCAAGCTGCAAGACGGCGAGACGCCGGAAGCGGCGCTGATCCGCGAATTACGCGAGGAACTGGCCATCGACACGGTGGAAAGCTGCCTCGCGCCCATCGCCTTTGCCAGTCACACTTATGACGATTTCCAGCTGCTCATGCCGCTATTCGTGTGCCGGGTGTGGACCGGTACGCCGCAGCCCGTCGAGGGCCAGGAACTGGCCTGGGTGCGGCCCAACGATATGCGCACCTATCCCATGCCGCCAGCCGACAAGCCCTTGGTAGCCATGCTGCGAGATGTGCTTTAGGCGATTTGCCTGCCCCTACGTCGTCAGTTGACGGTAGGCCAGCGACAGGGCGGTGATGCCGATGGCGGCGGCGAAGTAGGACACCGACACAACGATAAGCGTAAAGATGAACCCGGCGGTCACAGAGGGGCCTAGGATGCCGGCGAGCGACGCTTCGATAAGCGTGACGACAATGCGGGTGACGAACATAATGCCCAACGGCAGCAGTACAATGGCGATCACGAGGTTCCAGCTATTGCCGCGGGTCAGGCGCATGGATTGGGCGAATGTCATCGGTTTGTCGGTCGCGACACCGGGCAACACCAAGGCCGAGCGGGCATAGATCATACCCATGGCGATAAAGATGGCGGCCAGGATCGCGATGACCGGCAGGACGCCCTGGAGCATGAAGGTTATGGTGGCCGATAGCAGAATCATCAGCGCGATCAACCGCGCCATCAAAGACGCGATGCGACCGAAAAACAGCCATTGGCGCCGGCCCCAATGCAGCGCGGCGCCGACGGTCGTAGCCTCCGGGCCGACCAGGATGCGGCGGTGCCAGGCGACGGCAAATAGGCTGTAAAATATAAAGACGGTGATCAACATGACCACCGATCCCAAAAATTGAGCCACCGTGATCTGCGCGGTTGTCTGGGACTGCTCGTTGACGACAAGCTGCGGGTCGCCGACGGCGGCGGCGATTACCGTGCCAATGATCGAGACCATCAGCACCGGCAGGAAGGCGAACGTCATCAGGTCGCGCCGGTTCTCCCAGGTGTCGCTGATGGCCTCGGTGATGATGTCGAAAATGGGAAGTTTCATATGCGCTTGCCTCGGCCGCGACTATAGCGGTCGCCGGTCAGTGAGGCCCAGACTTTTCGCCGGCCGAATGTTCCGGCGCGTCGAGCGCCTCGGCGAGCCGGGCGGTGGCGCTGCCGGGCCGCAGGGCCTGGGGTTGGTTGTCGGCCGGTGCCCAGCCGGTCAGATAGAGGATCTGGAACGTCGCCGGGGCGCGGCCATCGGCGCCGGCGAACTGGCGCATATACTGCTCGGCGACGGCCATGAGCGTGGCGCGGCGGGTCGGTGTTCGCCGCCGCTCGAGCAACATATTGGTCTCGCCCATGCCACGCAGATCGGCCATCAGTTTCAACGGGTTGTCGTAGGTGACGGTGATGGTGTCGGTGTCGGCGACCGGTAGAGCAAAGCCGGCGCGCTGCAACAGACCGGCGGCGTCGCGCAGGTCGGCGAAGGGGGCGACCCGCGGCCCGGCGCCGCCCTCGATTGCGGATTCCGCGGCCAGCCAGGATTGCCGCAATTCGGTGAGGGTGGCGCCGCCGAACAACGCGGCGAGAAAGACCCCGTCGGGCTTCAACGCGCGCTGAATTTGCACCAGCGTGCCCGGTAGATCGTTCACATGGTGCAGGCTGGCGCAGCTCAGAATAAGGTCGAAACTACCGTCGCGAAACGGCAACGCTTCTTCGTCGGCGGCGAGCGCGGCGATGCCGGTATCGGCGAGGGCGACGGCCGCCATACGCGGCGATAAATCGGTCTGCACCAGGCTGCCGATCTTGCCCGCCGGCAGGCGCGCGGCGGCTTTGGCGACGAAACCCGTATGGCAGCCGAGATCCAGCGCAGACGTAAAATCGCGGCGAATGTCGGCCAGCCGGTCGACCAACCGGTCGGCGACTTCGTCGAATAGAAAATCATAGTCCGGCAGGGTTGCGGCGGCCCGCTCGCGGCGCTGGCGCAGCAATTGGCGGTCAAACACTTCGATACGGTCAGCCATACCAGCCTATATGGCATGGCCTTGCGCCCGGGCAAACCCGGGCAACGCTCCACAGGCCTCCGTCCTAGCGGTTTGACTCCGGCGATAGTTTTGCGGCGACAATGGGCAATGGTTTGGAGTCCGGCGATATTTACCGGCGATGTGATCCGCCGTGGCGTGGCGGGCGTGGTGCACGGCGTGATCAATACGGTGCTGCCGCCCCAATGCCTGGCCTGCGACGCCCTGGTGGCGACGCCCGGTAGCCTGTGCGCTGCGTGCTGGCGGGAGGCCAAGTTTATCACCGCGCCGCAATGCACGATTTGCGGGGTGCCCTATTCGTTCGACCCGGGCGGTGCGCCCGGCACAGACGTGGTGTGCGGGGCGTGCGTGCGTCATCGGCCGATCTATGACCGGGCGCGGGCGGTGTTGCGCTATGACGATCTCGGCCGCCGCCTGGTGGTGGGGTTCAAACACGGCGACCGCACCCATGGCGCGCCGACCTTCGGGCGGTGGCTGGCGCGGGCTGGTGCGGAACTAATCGCGGAGGCCGATATGGTAGCGCCGGTGCCGTTGCACCGGTTGCGGTTGATCCGGCGGCGGTTCAACCAATCGGCCATGTTGGCGCAGGCCATCTGTCGCAGCCCGGGCGGCGAGGGTCTCCAATTTGCGCCTGACCTGCTGTTGCGCCATCGCCACACGCCGAGCCAGGCCGGTCTCAATGCGGTCGAGCGCAAGCGAAATGTGCGCAACGCCTTCACGGTCAACGAGCGGCGCGTCGCGCAAGTCGATGGAAAGCGGGTGCTGTTGGTCGACGATGTTTTCACCACCGGCGCTACAGTGTCGGAATGTGCCCGCATCTTAGGCCGCGCCGGGGCTGCTTCGGTCGATATCCTAACCTTGGCCCGGGTCGATGCGCCCCGCGGTGAGCCTTAACGTTACCGCGGAAACACGTGAATTTGATGGAAAACGGGGTGACCGGGTAAATTCGCCATGGTACGAGCGCCGCGGTAATTTTTCATGGGCGATGCTGGCCGCCGGCCGCGTGGCGACATACATTGCAATAGCAACAGATTAAACGGAGGCGCGCAGCCGATGGCGAATGTTGAAATCTATACAGGAATGATGTGCGGCTATTGTTCCGCCGCCAAGCGCCTACTGAAGAAGAAGGGCGTCGATTTCACCGAGACCGATGTCACCTGGAAGCCGGCCAAGCGGGTCGAGATGATGGAGCGCGCCAACGGCAAGCATTCGGTGCCGCAGATTTTCATCGACGGCGAACATGTCGGCGGTTGCGACGATCTCTATGCGTTGGACGCCAACGGCAAGCTCGACGGTAAATTGGGTCTGAGTTAAGGCCTAGCTTAGCCGTATATCGACAACGCTGCGGCGAATAGCGCAGATCCGTTGAATGACCGCCGGGCGCGGATCGTCGATCACCCCATTTTCATAAGCGACCACTTGGAGCTGCCCGTCGACGGCGTCCAACAATTCGCCGGGCTGCAGCAGATAGTCGGGATTGCTCGGCTTGCCGTAGGCGGCATTGCCGGTGGCGAAGGTCTCGTAAAGCAGAACGCCGTCTTCGGCGACGGCGGCGACGATGGCGGGTAGCAGCGGCCGCCACAGATAGTTGGTGACGATCACGCCGCCGAAGAGGCCTTCCGGCAGCTGGCCGGCGCCCGCTTCCAGGTCGGTTTGCCGCATCTCAAGTTTTGCAGTGTCACGTAAATCCGCCATGCGGCTTAGGTCACGGTCGACCGCCGTGACCCGGTGGCCGCGGTCGAGGAAATAACGCGTGTGGCGGCCGGCGCCGGCGGCGATGTCGAGTATTTTACCGGAAATCAGCGGGGCGAACCGCGCGACCCAGGGTGAGGGCGGGGTCTTAACCGTATCGGGCGTGTCTGGGGTCATTGCGTCGCGATAATTTTGCTTGTTTTTCAGGGTAAAATCGCCAATTTACGGGGCCACGGGTTTCGTTTTGGACCTCGTAGCGGCTTTATACGCGTAACCGATGATATGAGCGATGATCAGCTTTAATCTAACCTGTTCGAAGGGTCACGAGTTTGGCGGTTGGTTCCCCAGCTCCGACAGTTTCGACACCCAGGTGAAGAAAAAGCAGGTGCCGTGTCCGACCTGCGGTGACACCGCCGTCGCGAAGTCGATCATGGCGCCGGCCGTGGCGGCGAAAACGACCGTTAAGGAGAAGCGCAAGGCCGAGGCGGCGAAGCTGCGTAAAATGCTCGGCGAGGTGCGTGACCATGTCGAAAAGAATTTCGACGATGTGGGCGATGAGTTCCCCGAAGAAGCCCGGCGCATCTATTACGGTGAGAGCGAAGCGCGCGATATTTACGGCAATGCGTCGGACGAGGAAGCCGAGGAGATGGCCGAGGAGGGGCTGCCGGTCGGCCGCCTGCCATGGCTCAAGCGCGCCGACAGCTAATCCGTCGGACCGCTCACCGGGCCTTTATTCCGGTCCCCATATAATTGACGTCGAGGTCGCGCGGGTTGAGCGACCATTGGTCGGTCAGCGGACTATAGGTGACGCCGGTTAATTCGGTGACGCCGATGCCGCCGCCAGCTAATCCCCGGGTGAGTTCCGACGGCCGCACGAATTTGCGCCAATCATGGGTGCCGCGCGGTAGCCAGCGTAGGATATATTCGCCGCCGACGATGGCTAGGGCGAAGGCCTTGGCGGTGCGGTTTAGGGTCGAGAAAAACATCAGACCGCTATCGTCGAGCGCCGCGCCGCAAGCGGCCAAGAACCCGTTCACGTCGGCGACGTGTTCGACCACTTCCATGTTGAGAACCAAGTCGAATTGGCGGTTCTCGCCGGCCAGCTCCTCGACCGTAGCCAACCGGTAGTCGATCGACAGGCCAGAGGCCTCGCTATGGATGCTGGCGATTTCGATATTGCGCGCCACCGCGTCAATCCCGGTTACATCGGCGCCGAGGCGGGCCAGGGGTTCGCAGAGCAGGCCGCCGCCGCAACCCACATCGAGCACGGTCAATCCGGCAAACGGTGTCAACGAGGCAGGGTCGCGGTCGAAATGGGCGCAGGCCTGGTCGCGGATATATTGCAGGCGGACCGGATTGAACTTATGCAGCGGGCGGAATTTTCCGTCCGGATCCCACCATTCCTCGGCCATGGCGCGGAACTTTTCCAGCTCGTCGGGATCGATCGACCGGGTTTCCTTGGGATTTTCTGCCGGGGCCGCCATGGTCAGTCCTATCAACGCCACTTGTCAGGGATTCAACGACTGAGTATGGATACGCCGCCCCGGCCCGGCAAGTCAGCGAATTGACGCGGGTGGGCGTCCCGGCGGGAATCCTACCGCTTTTTGGGGGAGTCGTCGGGGTGATGGCAAACGAGGAAGTGCATGGGCCAGATAGTCGTAAAATTTGGCGGAACGTCTGTCGCTGATATCGACCGTATTCGGGCGGCCGCGGCCACCGTGAAGGCGGAAGTCGAGCGCGGGCACCAGGTTGCCGTCGTGGTCTCGGCGATGGCCGGGGTGACCAACGATTTGGTGGCGTTGACCCGCGACGCCAACCCGCTGCACGACGCGCGCGAGTATGACGCGGTGGTGGCGACCGGCGAGCAAGCGACCAGCGGGTTACTGGCGCTGTGTCTGCAGCAAATGGGCGTGTCGGCGCGGTCCTGGCAGGGTTGGCAGATACCGATCCGTACAGACGACGTCCACGGCAAGGCCCGCATTTTAGGGGTCGAGACCGAGGATCTGGCGAGCCGGCTGGCCGATAACCAGGTTTGTGTGGTGGCCGGATTTCAAGGCCTCGGTCCCGATAACCGGATCACCACATTGGGCCGCGGCGGCTCGGATACCACCGCGGTGGCGCTGTCCGCCGCGCTGTCCGCCGACCGCTGCGATATCTATACCGATGTCGACGGCGTCTATACGTCGGATCCGCGCATCGTGACGCGTGCGCGCAAGCTCGATAAAATCACCTACGAGGAGATGCTGGAAATGGCGTCGCTCGGCGCCAAGGTTCTGCAGACCCGTTCTGTACAGTTGGCGATGGGCCATAGCGTTCCCTTGCAGGTATTGTCTTCATTTGACGGTGCGGTAGGCAGCGACCTGCCGGGAACACTTGTCGTGGCCGAGGAAGAAATAGTGGAACAGGAAATCGTAAGCGGCGTGACCTACAGCCGCGACGAAGCGAAAATCACCTTATTGCAGGTGCCCGACCGGCCCGGCGTGGCGGCGGCGATCTTTGGCCCCCTGTCCGACGCCAACGTCAATGTCGATATGATCGTGCAGAACGTGTCGGAAGATGGCAGCGCCACCGATCTGACCTTTACCGTGTCGCGCGGCGAACTGGACCGGGCGTTGGAGGTCTTGGAGGCATGCAAGGGTGAGTTGGGCTTTGCCGCCTCGGTGCCCGACGCCAATGTGGTGAAGCTGTCGGTGGTCGGCGTCGGTATGCGCACCCATGCGGGTGTTGCCAAACGCATGTTTTCCGCGCTGGCTGAGCACAACATCAATATTTTGGTGATCTCGACCTCAGAAATTAAGATCAGTGTCTTGATCGCCGAGGAATTCACGGAATTGGCGCTGCGCGCGTTGCACACCGCCTACGGGCTCGACGCTGCCTGATCGCACGAGGGTCCGACGCCTCTGCCTTGCGGCCTTTGCCCGCGATCACGGCATAACAGTTTAGTGTGTTGGTGGACTTCGAGTCGATTTGGTAAAAATGAGTGCTGCCAATGCCAAACATGGTTTATTTTCTTTTAATTAACCTTTGTTTACTACGTTATTCACCGCGTAGTGCCGAAAATTGTTAAATGCTCTGTTTGGCTACGGTCGGATGTATTCCGGTCGATGGGGGTTAAATTAGAAGATGGTTGGTGTAGATCGACAATCTTTCCGTGTAATCGAGGGTGGTGGCGGATCGGTTGCCCAAGACGAGACAGTGGCTGAGCATGTCGGCGCGTTTCTGCGTGAAGCCCGCCAGACCACCGGTCGAAGCGTTGCTGAAGTCGCGACATCACTGCGCATTCGTACGAAGTTTGTGCAATCCATCGAAGATGGGCGCTATGAGGACCTGCCGGGCCAAACCTATGCGGTTGGCTTTGTGCGTTCCTATGCCGACTATCTCGGCCTCGATACGGAAGCCCTAATAACCCAATTCAAGACTGAATCGCGCAACGCCGAGAGCCATCCCGACCTTGCGTTTCCGGTGCCGACCACCGTTGGTTGGTTCCCCACAGGCAAGATAGTGGCGATCTGCGCCCTGTTGGCCGTCGCGGTTTTTGCCGGCTGGTTTTTCCTGCAGAACGAAGGCGCGGTCGATGTGGCCGCCGTTCCCGCCCCGCCGGGTTTTAAACCGGCTGTTGCTTCAGTTGAAAAACCCGCAAATGTGTCCGTGGCCGCCGCGCCGGCGGCGCCTCAGGTGACAGCGGTCGCGAGCGCTGCCACCGCGCAGCCCGAAGCGACGGAGCCGGCTGGCCAAAGTCCCGAAACACCGGCCGTTACGGCCGAGGTCGGCGAACAACCGGTTCAGGCGCCGGGTCCAGCCGCAGACCCGCAGATAACGGAACCGATGGCAACCGAAGCCGCGCCCGAGCCGGTTACCGAAGCCGCCGCGCCGGTCGTTGTCGCGGCCGTATCAGCGCCGGCGATCCCAGATCCCGCCCCGGCTGGTGAGGTTAGCGAACCGCCCGCACCAGTAGAAACCCAACCCGAGCCCGTTACTGTTGCTGAAGCGCCACCGCCGCCGCCCGCGCCACCTGTTGCGGCACCGGTCGTTGCCGCCGATCCGCCCGTTGCGACAACGACTGCAACGCAAATTGCCGCCCTGCCGAGTATCCCCGAGGAAAGCAGCACAGCGATCGTCAGTGGGGAGGGACGCACCTACGGCGTGATAAATCAGGAGGCGCGCGTGATTATCGGCGCCGAGGCCGATAGTTGGGTGCAGGTCCTCGACGAACAGCAGAATGTTTTGTTGACCAGAATGCTGCGCGCCGGTGACCGTTACCTGGTGCCCGACCGGCGCGACCTGGTCATGTTGACCGGTAATGCCGGTGGCTTGGTCATTTCCGTCGATGGCGACCCGGTGCCCAAAATCGGCTCGGACGGCGCCATCCTGCACAATGTGCGTCTCGACGTTGATCTGTTGAAGGCCGGCCGGGCCGTTATTCAGTAAGATCGGCTGTAAAACCGCCGCCCAGATTGCCGCTCAGAGACACATGGGTGGCTTGATATTTGGCCATGCCGCGCGCATGTTACGGCGCGAATCGCCCCCATATTAGAATTATCGCCTCACCGTAGGAAAAACCGATGAGCGTGCGCCCCTACCGGGACATTGACCGCCGTAAAAGCCGCCAGATATTCGTTGGCGACGTGCCCGTTGGCGGCGATGCGCCGATTACCGTACAGTCGATGACCAACACGCTGACAACGGATGTCGCCGCCACAATCGCGCAAATCCGCGAATTGGAAATCGCCGGAGCCGACATCGTCCGGGTCTCGTGCCCCGATGCGGAAAGCAGCGCGGCTCTGAATCAAATTCTGCCCGAAGTTACCGTGCCGATCGTCGCCGATATCCATTTCCACTATCGCCGCGCCATCGAGGCCGCGGTGGCTGGGGCTGCATGTTTACGGTTAAACCCGGGCAATATCGGTTCGCGCGAGCGGGTGCGCGAGGTGGTCAAAGCGGCGCGCGACAATAATTGCTCCATGCGGATCGGTGTGAATGCCGGCAGCCTGGAACGCGAGCTGTTGGATAAATATGGCGAACCCTGTCCGGAGGCGCTGATCGAGAGCGCGTTGAACTCGGTCAAGCTGCTGGAGGACGAGGATTTCCGCGAGTTTAAAATCTCGGTGAAGGCCTCCGATGTATTCCTCGCCGTGGCCGCCTATCAGGGCCTGGCCGAGGCCTGCGATTATCCGCTGCATATCGGCGTCACCGAAGCCGGCGGCTTGCGCGCCGGCACGGTCAAATCGTCGATTGGCATGGGCATGCTGCTGTGGGCCGGTATCGGCGACACCATCCGCGTGTCTTTGTCGGCCGATCCCGTGGAAGAGGTCAAAGTCGGATTCGATTTGCTGAAATCCCTGGGCTTACGCCATCGCGGGGTCAATCTAGTGTCGTGCCCGTCTTGCGCGCGCCAGCAGTTCGACGTGATCGAAACCGTGCGGGTGCTCGAGAAACGGCTCGCCCATATCACCACCCCGATGACGGTCTCGGTACTGGGCTGCGTGGTCAACGGACCGGGCGAGGCGGTGCAGACCGATGTCGGGTTCACCGGCGGCGGGCGGGGCACCCATCAGGTCTATATCGCTGGCCAGCCGCATCATCGGCTGAAAGACGCCAACATCGTCGATCATTTGGTCGAGCTGGTCGAGGAGAAGGCGGCCGAGATCGAGGCCGATCTGGACGCGGCGCGCGACGGTCTGTCGTCGGCCGCCGAATAACCTAACATTCCGGGAAATTTGTCTTGGCTAAATTGCAGCCCGTGCGCGGAACACGCGATCTGATCGGCGAGGACTCGCGCAGCCATATTCATGTCATTGACGCGGCTCGCGCGGCCGCCGGCCGCTACGGCTATACGCCGATCGAAACCCCGGTGTTTGAATTCACCGACGTTTTTCAGCGCACCCTGGGCGAGACCTCGGACATCGTCACCAAGGAGATGTACACGTTTGAGGATAAGGGTGGCGATAGTCTGACATTGCGGCCCGAAGGCACGGCGGGTATCGCGCGGGCGGTGCTGTCGGGCGGACTGCAGAACGAGATGCCGCTGAAATGGTGCTATGCCGGACCGATGTTCCGGCACGAACGGCCGCAAAAGGGCCGGTTGCGGCAGTTTCACCAAATCGGCGCCGAGTTGATCGGCGTTGCCGATCCGGTCGGCGATGTCGAGGTCATCGCCTTGGCCGCCGCCACCCTCGATGCCTTGAGTGTCCTGCCGGCGACGACCCTGGAGCTCAACACGTTGGGCGACGGCGAAAGCCGCGACGCTTATCGCCAAGCGCTGGTCGCGTATCTGGAAGGGTTCCGCGATCGATTGTCGGAAGACAGTCAGCAACGCCTCGACCGGAACCCGTTGCGCATTCTCGATTCAAAGAACGCCGGCGATAAGACGATAGTGGCCGACGCGCCGTCGTTCAGCGATTATCTGACGCCGGACGCGCAGGCGTTTTTCGATGCGGTGCGCGGCGGGCTCGACGATTTAGGCATCGCCTACCAACTCAATCCGCGTCTGGTGCGGGGTCTCGACTATTATTGTCACACGGCTTTTGAGTTCACGACCGATCAGCTCGGCGCGCAAGGCACCGTTTTGGCGGGTGGGCGCTATGACGGGTTGATCGAAATGATGGGCGGACAGCCGACGCCAGGGGTCGGGTGGGCGGCCGGGATCGAGCGCTTGTCGATGTTGACCGGCCCGGCGCCGACTGGTCCGCGCGCGGTTTCGGTGATCGGCATCGGCGCTGCCGGCGAGAAGGTTGCGGTGAAGGTTGCGCAGGATTTGCGGCAGTCCGGGTTCACGGTCGAGCTCAACTATCGCGGCGGTTTGAAGCGCGGGCTCAAGCGCGCCGATAAGATCGGCGCGGCGGCGGCGGTTTTTTTGGGCGAAGACGAACTCGCCCGCGACGGCGCGACGGTGCGCAACCTGGATGACGGGTCGCAGACCGATGTCACCCTGGCCGAGCTGAAAGACCACCTGGCCGCCTACCGTTAGCTAGGCGCGACGCCGGCTGAACCCCGGGGCGGGATCGGCGACGGCGAGGACGGTCCCATGCCCGTAACATCGACCAGGCCCTACTAGCCGCTGCGTTGGAGAATACGCACCCATGAGTCTCGAAGGAAAACTCGATCGCGTTGTCGATCGGCACAAGGAATTGGAAACGCTGATGTCCGAGGCCGATATGTCGGATTCTCAGGCCTATGCGAAAATGTCGAAGGAATATGCCGAATTGACCCCGGTGGTGGCGGCGATCTCTACCCTGAAAGAGTTGCAGCGCGAAGCCGAAGATCTGTGGGCGCTCATCGATGATGGCGACACCGACGACGAGATGAAGGCGATGGCGGTGGCCGAATTGCAGGAGTTAAAGGACCGCGAGCCCGAGATCGAGCAACAGTTGCAGATCATGTTGCTGCCGAAGGATGCCGCCGACGCGCGCAATGCCATTCTGGAGATCCGCGCCGGCACCGGCGGCGATGAGGCCGGCCTGTTCGCCGCCAATTTGTTCCGCATGTACCAGCGCTATGCCGAACTGCATGGCTGGAAAGTTGAAATCATGAGCGCCAGCAGTACCGGTATCGGTGGCTATAAGGAGATCATTGCCAGCATCAGCGGGCGCGATGTGTTCGCACGGTTGAAGTTCGAATCCGGCGTGCATCGGGTGCAGCGCGTGCCCGAGACCGAAAGCAGCGGGCGCGTTCATACGTCCGCGGCGACCGTCGCGGTTCTGCCCGAAGCCGAGGATGTGGACATCCAGATTGCCGACCAGGACTTGCGCGTCGACACCTACCGCGCGTCGGGCCCGGGTGGTCAGTCGGTCAACACCACCGACAGCGCGATCCGGATCACCCATTTGCCGACCGGTCTGGTGGTCACCCAGCAGGATGAGAAATCCCAGCATAAAAACCGCGCCAAGGCGATGCGGGTGTTGCGGGCGCGCTTGTACGAATATGAGCGCGGATTGCAGCAAGACGCGCGGGCCGCCGACCGGCGCAGCCAGGTCGGTTCGGGCGACCGCTCGGAGCGCATCCGCACCTATAATTTTCCGCAAGGCCGGATCACCGATCACCGTATAGGGCTGACCCTGCACAAGCTGGAAAAGGTCTTGAACGGCGAAGGATTGGACGAGGTGGTCGACGCGCTGACCACCGAAGATCAAGCTGCGCGCCTGGCGCAAGATGCTTGAGCCATGACGATGGTGGGCGACATTGTGGACATCGGCGGCGATGTCGCCACCGCGTTAGATAGGATTGCCCGGCGTCTCGAAAGCGCCGGCGTCGACAACGCCGGGCTCGATGCGCGCTTACTTGTCGGCGCGGCGACCGGTGAAAGTGCCGCCGGTTTGATTGCCCGGCCCGAGCGCGCATTGTCGTCCGCCGAGACCGACCGGCTGGCCGCCATGACCGCGCGCCGCTGCGCCTGCGAACCGATGTCTCATATCCTGGGGCGCCGCGAATTCTGGTCGCTCGACTTCGACGTCTCGGCCGACGTGCTGACGCCGCGCGCCGATTCAGAGACGCTAATTGAGGCCGCGTGCGAATTTATATCGCCGGTGGACCGGCCGATTCGTGTGCTCGATCTGGGCACCGGGTCGGGGTGTCTGTTATTGGCGCTCTTGCACGAGTTCCCCGCCGCCACCGGCACCGGGGTCGATATCAGCCCGGCGGCCATCGATCTGGCGCGCCGTAATGCCATGGGGTTGGGCCTCGGCGCGCGGTCGGATTTCGTCGTCGGCGACTGGACGGCCGCGATCGCCGGACGCTTCGATATTGTCCTCAGCAACCCCCCTTATATCGCGACCGCGAATATAGCGAGATTATCGCCGGAAGTAGCGCGCTACGAACCGCGCGGCGCGCTCGACGGCGGCGAAGACGGGTTGGACGCGTACCGCACCCTTTTACCGCTCATGTCCGATGTTTTGGCGTCGGACGGGATGGCATTGTTTGAATTGGGGGCGGGCCAAGATGAGGCTGTCAGTGTATTAGCGCGCGACTATGGCCTTGTAATCGCCGGTTTACGGGCCGATATCGCCGGTATCTCCCGTGTTGCCATATTACGTCTGCCGTAGATTAGTTTCTGTTTTTTCGAAAAAAAGGCTTGGAATATGGGCCCGACTTTCCTAGGGTGGGGATGGTTTACACGATAAAAATGTTTATGTGATCACAATCTATTAAGCATTTGCGTCGAGGGTAAACTCCCCGAATAGAACGACCGCACATCACTCCACCGCAAGGGGTGAGCGGGTCTTAGCTTGGTCTGCAGATTGGGCTCATACGGGTAAGTCGTGGAAGCGGCCCCGTACAGCGGTATAAATTCCGGACTATTGGAGCGATGCGACAAAATCCGAACTCACGGCGGTCTCGAGGCCGCGGCAATAGAAAGCCGGGCGGTAACTCCCGCAACCAAGTTTTCGATAGTAATGGTCCGGGCGCCCGCGTCCGGGGCAACTCGGCGCAGATCTACGAAAAATACCAACAGCTGGCGCGCGATGCCGCATCGAGTGGCGACCGGGTCGCGGCTGAAGGTTTTTATCAGCATGCCGAGCATTACTATCGGCTGATGGAAGCAGCAGGCCTCAATCGCGAGAATAATTCGCAAGATCAGGCCCAACAGCCGCAACAACGCAATGGTAACGTGGCGCCGAATGGGGCCGCCGCCGAGAGCGCTGAAGCCTCGGTCGAGCAGCCATCCGCACCGGCTGCGCCGGCCGCCGAGGTTGACGCCGAAACCGCAACCACACCGGCCGAACTTGCCGAACTGGTGCAATCAAAAGAGGCCGGGCAGTCGGATCAAGCGCCCGCCGACACTTCGAGTGGAAGCGGCGATGCGGATGAGGGCAAACCGGCCCGCCGCACCCGGAGCCGTCGGGCGAACGGATCGGCCAATCGTCAAAGCAAGTCGGCAAAGGCGGCTGAGGCGGAATCCAACGATGATGGTTCGGAGACGCCGGCTGAGGATAGCGAACCGGTCAGCGCCTAAAGCGCGCGCCTATTCCTTCGCAAACGCTGGAATTTATTGACGAACCGTTATGTGCGGCGGCGATCCGTTCGCTATTGCGTAAGGTTTGCCCGGCATAATTGCGCCAGCACGACTTGTGTTGCGGTAAAGCCACACCATATTAAAAGTCGCCGGTTGAGTTGCCTCAAGGCAGACGCCGCGATCCTCCAGCAAGGTAGAGAGGATCCGCTGATGAACCGGTGGAATATGGGTTTCCTTTGAGCGGATGCCGCAATTGGGTCCGCCAGTGTGTCTTGCCTCAGAAGAGGAAGACGGAAGAGGGGCGATATGAACTTTGAAGCGTTTACCGAGCGCGCGCGAGGCTTTGTCCAGGCGGCCCACGATTTGGCCCAGGGGCGCTCCCACCAACATCTGACCAGCCAACATCTTTTGAAAGTCCTGCTCGATGATGAGGAAGGGCTGTGCGCCAATTTGATTCGCAATGCTGGCGGCGACCCCGCGGCCGCTGAAGGTGCGGTTGATAGCGCGCTCGACAAAATGCCACGGGTCGAAGGCGATGGCGCCAGCGGCGTGTACATCGCGTCGGAAGCCTCGAAAATCCTTAAATCGGCAGAGAGCCTTGCCAAGAAGGCGGGTGATGAGTTCGTCACTGTCGAACGGTTGTTGCTGGCGTTGGCGATGGCGTCGGGCAGTGACGTTGCGAAAGTTCTCGCTGAAGCTGGGGTCACACCGCAAAATTTGAACCGGGCGATCGAAGCGCTGCGGCAGGGCCGCACGGCCGACTCGCCGACCGCGGAAAACGCCTACGACGCGTTGAAGAAATACACCCTCGATCTAACGGCGGCGGCGCGTGAGGGCCGGCTCGATCCGGTCATCGGCCGTGACGAGGAAATCCGCCGCACGGTGCAGGTGCTGTCGCGGCGCACCAAGAATAACCCAGTCCTCATTGGCGAACCCGGGGTCGGCAAGACGGCGATTATCGAGGGTTTGGCCCTGCGCATCGTCAACGGCGATGTGCCGGAAAGCCTGCGCGATAAGAGCCTGTTGGCGCTCGATATGGGCGCGCTCATCGCCGGTGCTAAATTTCGCGGCGAGTTCGAGGAACGGCTGAAGGCGGTTTTGCAGGAAGTCGCCGCCGCCGGCGAAATCGTTCTATTCATTGACGAGATGCACACCATCGTCGGCGCCGGTGCGGCGGAGGGATCGATGGACGCCTCGAACATGCTGAAGCCGGCGTTGGCGCGCGGCGAGCTGCATTGCGTGGGCGCCACCACCCTTGATGAATATCGCCAACATGTGGAAAAAGACGCCGCCCTGGCGCGCCGGTTCCAACCGGTCTTCGTGGCCGAACCCACGGTCGAGGACACGATCTCGATCCTGCGCGGCTTGAAGGAAAAATACGAGCTACATCACGGTGTGCGCATTACCGATAGCGCGTTGGTCGCCGCCGCGACCATGTCGAACCGCTATATCTCCGACCGGTTTCTGCCGGATAAGGCGATCGACCTGATGGACGAGGCGGGGTCGCGTTTGCGCATGGAGGTCGATTCCAAGCCGGAAGAAATCGACGAGCTCGACCGCCGCATCATCCAAATGAAAATCGAACGTGAAGCGCTAAAGAAGGAATCCGATAGCGCTTCGACGGATCGTCTAGAGGCCCTCGAACTGGAACTCTCCGGGCTGGAAGGCCGCTCGGCCGATATGACATCGGTTTGGCAGGCCGAGCGCGAAATTCTCGCCGGTTCGCAAAAGATCAAGGAACAGCTCGATAAGGCGCGTCAGCAGCTCGAGATTGCCCAGCGTGACGGTAAGCTCGAAGAAGCCGGTGAGCTCGCCTACAGCGTTATTCCCGAACTGGAAGGCAAGCTCGGCGAGGCTGAGGGAGCCTCCGATGACCGGACGCTTGAAGAAGAGGTCAAGGAAAGCGACATCGCCGCCATCGTCTCGCGCTGGACCGGCATCCCAGTCGACAAGATGCTCGAAGGCGAGCGCGATAAATTACTCCAGATGGAAGCCGCGCTTGGCACCCGGGTGATCGGCCAGGACGAGGCGGTGGTTGCCGTGTCGAACGCCGTACGCCGCGCGCGTGCCGGCCTGCAGGATCCCGACCGGCCGATCGGCTCGTTTCTGTTTCTCGGTCCCACCGGTGTCGGCAAGACCGAACTGACTAAGGCGTTGGCCGACTTCCTGTTCGATGACGAACAGGCCATGGTGCGCATCGACATGTCGGAGTTCATGGAAAAGCACGCGGTCGCTCGGTTGATCGGTGCGCCCCCGGGCTATGTCGGCTATGAAGAGGGCGGCGTGTTAACCGAAGCGGTTCGCCGCCGGCCTTACCAGGTGATCCTGTTCGACGAGGTCGAGAAGGCGCATCCCGATGCCTTCAACATTCTGCTGCAGGTACTCGATGATGGCCGGCTGACCGACGGTCACGGCCGCACGGTCGATTTCAAGAACACGCTGATCATCATGACCTCGAATTTGGGTAGCGAGTATTTATCCGAACAGCTCGAAGGCGAGGACAGCGACGCGGTGCGCGAAGAGGTGATGGGTGTGGTTCGCAGCGCGTTCCGGCCTGAGTTCTTAAACCGGTTGGACGAAACGCTGCTCTTCCATTGCCTCACCCGGGCGCATATGGGCGCTATCGTCGATATCCAATTGGCGCGGTTAAGCGCGCTTTTGGCCGAACGCAAGGTAGCGCTGGAGCTCGATATGGCGGCGCGTGAGTGGCTCGCCGATGCCGGCTACGATCCCGTTTATGGCGCCCGGCCCCTCAAGCGGGTCATTCAGCGCGGCTTACAGAACCAATTGGCCAGCCAGTTGCTCGAGGGCCGCATCAACGAAGGCGACACGGTGCATGTCGGCACCGATGCCGATGGGCTGGTGGTCAACGGCGAGGCGATTCGCGCCGAAGCTGCCGAATAGCGCGTTAACCAAACAAGTGCTGCGCCGCCGCTGGAGACAGACTCCGGTGGCGGCGTTTCACCTTTTCCGGGGAATAAAACCCCGCCAGCGCTGTTTATGAGTTGCCTAGGCAGACTAAACGGTGGGTCGGCGGGGCGATCCGGTTTCGCATGTGATGTGTGGAATCCGTCCCGCCGTCTCGTTATCGGGCCGATTTACCCTGTCCGCACAGGTAGCCGGACAAGGGGCGAATAACAAGAAACCTGGTGACACGGCGTGTCATAGGTTCAAGAATGTATGGACGGTGGTTCAACCCTAGGGCCACCGGGCGGTGCCGCACCCCCCAACGCGGCGCCGCCTTCCATACTGTTGGGGGAAGGGGACGATTTTGTCGCGGAAGTTCGACCTGGTTGAACCGCATATCCCGAGCCTTCGCCGTTACGCGATGGTGCTCTTGCGGTACGACGAAGACCGATCCGACGATCTCGTCCAGGACTGTTTGGTGCGTGCCATGTCGAAGTGGCATTTGTGGCGGCGGCCGGGAAATTTGCGCGCGTGGTTGTTTACGATTTTGCACAATATTTACGTCAACGATGTGCAGAAGGCGGCGGCGAGGCCGAATGTGATCGAGTTGCAGGAATATTTACCGGGTATTTCAGTGCCCCCGGATCAAGGTGATGGTCTGGCCCTGCGCGAGGTCGCGCAGTCGGTACAGCGGCTGCCCGAGGACCAGAGGCAAATCCTCTTGCTGGTTGGCCTGGAGGGCTTCAGCTACGAGGAAGCGGCCCATATCGCCGGCGTGCCCGTGGGGACCGTGATGTCGCGGCTGTCGCGGGCGCGGGCCAAGTTGCGGGGCATGTTGGACGATGGTGACAGTTCAATTGAGCGGAATGTGACGTGAGTAGTTTTGGATCAAAACCCGATGAGGCCGAACTTCAGGCCTATGTCGATAAGCAGCTCGATGATTCGCGGCGGGCCCAAATCGACAATTGGCTCGAGGAGAACCCCGAAGAAGCGGCGACCCTGGCTCATTATCGGGCGCAGAATCGAGCGCTCCACGACGCCTTTGAGCCGTTGTTGGGGCGCCCGGCCGGCGGGCGCTTTCAAAACCTCGACCGGGTGCGGGTAAATACCTCGCGGGTTTGGCAGATTGCTGCTGTCGTCGCGCTCGTCCTCGGTGCCGGCGGTGGCTGGTCGGCGAACGAATATTTCCATTCCGGGCCGAACGCGGAACTGGCGCTGGCGCGCGACGCGGTGGTTGCCCACCGCATTTATGAGATTGAGGTGCGCCACGCTGTCGAAGTACCCGCCAAGGAAGAGAAGCATTTGGTGGCCTGGCTATCGAAGCGACTGGAGGCGCCGGTGCGCGCGCCAGATTTATCGATCGGCGGGTTTCAATTGGTCGGCGGGCGTCTGCTGCCCACGGAGAGCGGTCCGGCCGCTCAGTTCATGTATGAAAATGAAAAAGGCGACCGGCTGACCCTGTATGTCGAGCGCAACCGGGCCGGCGATGAGACCTCGTTCCGCTTTGTCGAGGAAGATGAGGTGTCGGCCTTCTATTGGAAGGACGGTCCCTTGGCCTATGCGTTGATCGGTCGGGCGGCGCGCGAACAGCTTCTCGGCTTAGCCCGCGCCACCTACAGCCAGATCAATCCTTAGGACCAGCCGCGAAAGTCGTCCTACTGTTCGTCGGTTTTATTCTCGACGAGCCGTACCGCGGCGTCGCGCAGTTCGGCATATTGTTTATCGGTCGCGTCGCGCAGCGCGATAAACTTCTTTAGCTCGGCACCTTTAAGCTTTTCGCCACTGGGAATGCGGACCGAACGGGGATTTATCTGACGACCGTTGCGTAGCACTTCGTAGTGCAGATGCGGCCCGGTCGATCGGCCGGTGGTGCCCACATAGCCAATGACCTGACCCTGCTTCACGCGGGCGCCTTTGCGGGCTTTGCGCGCGAACTTGGATAAATGCGCGTAAGCGGTCTGGAACGTGCCGTTGTGGCGAATACGGATATAGTTGCCGTAGCCGCCGTTGCGGCCGGCCTGGACGATGGTGCCATTACCCGCGGCGTAAATTGGCGTGCCGCGCGGGGCGGCGAAATCGACGCCAGAATGCATGCGGGTATAGCCCAGGATGGGGTGCTTGCGCTTGCCAAACCGCGAGGAGAGTCGCGCACCGTCAACCGGGGTGCGCATCAAGGTCTTGCGCACGCTATTACCCTTGGCGTTGAAATAATCGAGATTTCCCGCCGTTGTTTTGTATCGATAAAGCGGTGTCTCGGTATCGCGCAGGGTGAGCTTGGCGTAATGAATTTCACCTTGATGGACGACCTCGCCGTTCTCGCCGCGAAACTGTTCGTACATCAGCTCGAACTTGTCGCCCTGCCAAATGTCGCGTTGGAAATCGACATCGAAACTGAAGATACGGATGAGTTCGGCCAGAACCCGCGCCGGGATGCCGGCCTCGCTGGCGGCGACGAACAGGCTGGAATCGATTTGACCCGATGCCTGAACGACTTCGCGCTCGAGTTGGCGTTCGACTTCGTTGGCTTCGTAGCCGCCCTCGTCGGTGAGGCTGACATCGATGAGCTTGTCATAGGAAACCGGAATGGTCAGCCGGGCGAGGACATAATTGGGATTGTCGTCGGGCTGGGCATCTTCGACCGACCGGATGGTGCCGGGTCCGAAGGTGATCTGCAGTTCGTCGCCGACATTCAAATCGCGTCTCGGATCATAACTGCCCTTGAGCGATTGGATGGCTGCATGGGCAACCGTGCGTTCGGCACCGGCGCGGATTAAGACACCCATCAGATTATCGCCGCTTTCCACCGCGACCACGCGGGTGATCGGCGCGGGTGGCTGGGGCGCTGTCTCCGCCTCCCATTTGGCCAGTGTGACGACTTGCGCGAAGCCATCGGTCAGCGTGTCAGCATCGCCTGGCGGTACAGCGGTATTCTGTCCGGCTAAAAATCCGCCCACGAAGGCGGCGGCGGGAGCAGCAATCACTAAGGCGACGGCGAATACAATGGTGCGGGGTTTGAACAGCCAACCAGTTTTCGTCACTTGGCTCATCTACGATCCTAATTCGAACGTTCTACAGACGTCGCGCCCGCCGAATCGACGGAAGGGCAGAACATGCGCAACGGCGATTCCTGTGTCAATCAATGATTTCAACGGTTTGCGTCAAGAAACCGTTAAGGCGCGCCAGTTTTAGCAGGGCTGTCCGCATTCGTGATCTCGATTCTCGGATAGTAGATCGCCAATGTTACGGCGCGAATGACCATGAAGATCATCACCGAGAGCCACAGGCCATGGTTTCCGAACAGTCCGGGCAGGGTGGCGATGGCCAAAACATACAGCGCTACCGAGGCCAGCATGGCGTTGCGCATTTCCGCTGAACGGGTGGCGCCGATAAATATACCGTCGAGTTGATAAGCCCATACCGACAGTAATGGCGAGACAATGACCCACACCAAATAGGTCGAAGAGAACGCGCGCAAATCCGCTATGTCGGTGAAGGCTCGGATGATCGCCGGCCCGGCGGCGGCGTAGACAAGCGTATACGCAACAGCCACGACGATCGCCATGAAAGTGGCGGCGGCGACGCAGCGGCGAAAGGCGCGTCGGTCGCGGGCGCCGACCGCCTCGCCGATAAGCGCCGATGTGGCGTGTGCGAAACCGTCCAATCCGTGGGCCAGAAACGATTGGAAGTTCATCAATATGGCGTTGGCGGCCAATACGGTGGTGCCGAGCCGGGCACTGGTCCAAGTCATCAGGGACCAGGCAAAAATCATCGCCAGGGTGCGCAGAAAAATGTCGCGGTTGACCCGAAAGGTCTCAGCCAGCGCCGTGGCGTCGAGAATGCGCGTGCGCCGCCATTGGCCGCCGATCACGCCGAGATGGCGTAAAACCAAGGCGAGCCCCAGAAAGGCGCCGGCATATTGCGCAATGGCGGTTGCCAGGGCGACCCCTTCGACGCCCCAGCCCAGATCGAGGACGAACCACAGGTCGAGGACAACGTTCAACGCGTTAATGGCGACCTGAACGACGAGCGCGGTGCGCACATACTGCATGCCGAGTAGCCAGCCGAGCAGGCCGTAATTGGCCAGGGTCGCCGGCGCGCCCCAGACCCGCGCATCGAAATAGGCGCCGGCCAACTGCTCCACCTGTGCCTCGCCGTCGACAATTAACAGAGCGCCGATGCGGATGGGGGTCTGCAGGATCAGAATCACGACGGCGAGCGCCAGGCCGACCAACAGGGCGCGCGCCAGCACCGCGCGGATTTCGTCGCTATCGCCGCTGCCCCTGGCCTGGGCGGCAAAGCCGACGGTGCCCATGCGCAAGAATCCGAAGCCCCAATAGACGAAGCTGAAAATCATCGCGCCGACGGCGACCGCGCCGACATAGGCGGCATCGGGCAAGTGTCCCATCACAGCGGTATCCACCGCGCCGAGTAGCGGTACGGTGAGGTTCGACAGGATGGTTGGCCAAGACAGGTTCCAAACCCGTCGATAGGGACCGTTGCGCAGGCTGTCGGCGATGCCGAGCGAGTGGTTCGCTGCCGCGGTCATGAGGGCGGTGTGGGGCGCCTAGCGGCCAACAGCGTAGGCTTCTTGAAATCTGGGATGGGCGGCGGCCTTTAATAACCAGCCGTCCTCGGTGCGCTCACGACCGACCGCCGTCATACGGCCGAGCGCCCAATCGTCGACCATTTCCAGCCGATGTCCGCGGTCGCGCAATGTGTCGATGGTTTGCTGCGGCAGCCGGCTTTCGGCCTTCACCACGGCAGGCTGGAAGGTGCGGGGATAGAAACTCGACGGCAGATGATCGGTGTGGAAGTTGGGGGCGTCGATCGCCGCCTGGAGGTCCATGCCGTGGTGGATGTGGCGCAGGAACATGGTCAGACCCCATTGGTCCTGGGCGTCGCCGCCCGGTGTGCCGAAGGCCAGCGCCGGGGCACCGTCGCGCAGCGCCAAGGTTGGGCTGAGGGTCGTGCGCGGGCGGATGCCCGGTTGCAGCGTCGTTGGAAACCCGTCCTGCAGCCAAAACATTTGCGCGCGCGTGCCCAGACAAAATCCCAGCGCCGGGATCACTGGCGATGATTGCAGCCAGCCGCCGCTGGGCATGCAGGTAACCATATTGCCCCAGCGGTCGCCCGCATCGAGATGCACCGTATCGCCATCGGCCGGTCCGTGATCGTCGGCGACCGCGTTGCCGCGCGCCGCATTGGGTTCGCCGGCGCCGGCCGGCAGTTCGGCCTCCAAATCCGGAATATCGAAATCGGCGAGACGGGGGTCGCGGCCGTCGGGGCTGCCCGGACGCAGCTCCAACGAGGCCTGGGTTTCAACCAGCGCCCGTCGTTCATCGTTGTAGGCGTCCGACAGCAGCGTCTTTAAGGGCACGTCGTGCGCATTGGGGTCGCCGTACCAGGCTTCCCGGTCGGCCAGCGCCAGCTTAGCGCATTCGACCTGGGTGTGGATGAAGTCCGGCCCCAGCGGGTCCATCGCCGCCAGATCGAAACCTTTCAGCAACGCCAATTGCTGCAGAAACACCGGCCCCTGGCTCCACGGGCCCGGCTTGCACAATGTGTAGCCGTGATAATCGTAAGTCGCCGGCGCTTCGATGGTGGCTTGCCAGCCGGCCATATCGTCGCCCGTGAGCAACCCGCCATGCACCTCGCCTGAACTGTCGAGCCATTCGGTCTCGCGGCAGAAGCGGTCGATTTCTTCGGCGATAAAACCTTCGTAAAATACCTTCCGCGCGGCCTCGACCACGGCCTCGCGATTGCCGCCCTGGGCTTCGGCCTCGCGCAACAATCGGGCATAGGTGTCGGCGAGGACCGGGTTACGGTGCAGCGATCCGACTTTGGGCGGCGCGTCATCGACCAGATACGTCGCGGCCGACGTTGGCCAGGCGCTGCGGAACAATTCGGCGACATTACCGATGACCGTGTTCATCATCGGCACCACGGCATAGCCGTTGCGGCCATAATCGATGGCTGGTTGGATTATGTCGGCCAGGGGCAAGGTGCCGTAATCGCGCAGCAGCACCATCCAGGCGCCGAAGGCGCCGGGCACGCACGGCGCCAGCAGCCCGGTGCCGGGCACGAGGTCGAGACCGAGCTGTTGGAACCGGTCGATCGTCGCGGCTTGCGGCGAGACCCCTTGGCCGCAGATGACGTCGGTTTTATCCGTCGCCGCATTGTGCAGCACGATCGGCAGGTCACCGCCGGGTCCATTTTGATAGGGGTGCACCACCTGTAGCGCCAAGCCGGTGGCGACGGCGGCATCGAAGGCGTTGCCGCCCTTTTCGAGCATCGCCCAACCGGCCATGGTGGCCAGGTAATGGGTCGACGCGACCATTCCAAATGTGCCACGAATTTCGGGCCGTGTGGTAAACATGTCGAGCCTTTCCGGGCGCGCAAAGTCGAGAGGCGACCTTAGCGGCGGCGAAAGCGGGAGACCAATGAAAATACAGCACCCATATCTGATGTTTCTAGGCGACGCGCCGGATCAGTTGGCGGCGAAGACGGCCAGCGGCATCGTCCATTGGCGGCGCGATTGGTGCCTGGGTCAGTTCCAGTTGCCAGCCTGCAAGGCTGATCTGGGACTGCCCGAGATGACGATCGCAGGGGCCCTCGCGGCTGGTTGCCGGACCTTGGTGATCGGCGTGGCCAATCGCGGCGGTGTTATTCCGGATGCGTGGATACCCACCATGGTAGATGCTCTGGAAGGCGGCATGGATATCGCGGCGGGTCTGCATCAGCGTGTCGCCGACATTGGCGACGTTGCCAAGGCCGCCGATACCAATGGGCGCCAGCTGTTCGACGTGCGCCACCCCACGCGAAGTTTCAACGTCGGCTCGGGAGAGCGGCGTCCTGGCAAGCGCCTGCTCACCGTCGGCACCGATTGTTCGGTGGGTAAGATGTATACCGCCCTGGCCATTGATCAGGCGTTGCAGGCAGAGAACGTGAAATCCGATTTCCGCGCCACCGGACAGACCGGCATTTTCATTGCCGGGGATGGCGTTTCGGTCGATGCCGTGGTCTCCGACTTTATTTCCGGCGCCACCGAATGGCTGACCCCGGCCAACGATCCCGACCATTGGGATTTGGTCGAGGGCCAAGGTTCGTTGTTTCACCCCTCTTATGCGGGGGTCACCATGGGGCTGGTGCATGGTGCGCAGCCGGATGCGCTGGTGGTGTGTCACGAACCGACGCGGACCCATATGCGCGGGCTGCCCCATCAGCCGCTCCCGGACATCCAAACGTGCATCGACGGACACCTTGCCGCCGCGCGGCTAACTAATCCGGATGCGGTGTGTGTCGGTGTTGCGGTGAATAGCTCGGGCTTAGCGAGTGACGAGGAACGTCGCCGCTGCTTAACGGACATCGCGGCACAGACCGGGCTCCCGGCGGTCGATCCGGTGATCGACGGCGTTGCCGCGATCGTTACCAAGTTGACCTAGTAGTGGCCGAATTACCTACTCTTGAAGCGCGCATCGAGACTTTCGCGCTGCGCCAGCGCTTTGCCATCTCGCGCGGCAGCAAAACCGAGACCATCGTGGTGACCGCCGAGCTTCGTGACGGCGACTGTGTGGGCCGCGGCGAATGCGGACCGAATATCCGCTACGGCGAGACGCCGGAAAGTGTTGCCGCTGCGATCGCCGCGATGGCGGCCGATATTGCCGCGGGGCTCGATCGCGATGGCTTGCAGCACGCGATGCCACCGGGGGCCGCGCGCAATGCGATTGACTGCGCTCTCTGGGATTTGGAGGCTAAGCGAACCGGCCGGCCGGTGTGGACGCTGGCGGAATTGGCTGCGCCGGCACCGGTCGAGACCGCGTTTACACTGAGCGTCGATACGCCGACGGCGATGGCCGACGCGGCGCGGGCTAATGCGGCGCGGCCGTTGCTTAAACTAAAACTGACCGGCGGTGGGGATCTCGAACGGGTTCAGGCGGTGCGCGAGGGCGCGCCGGACGCCCGGCTCATTGTCGATGCCAATGAGGCTTGGACGCCGGATGACTTTACCAGGCTGGCGACGGAACTGGGCCGTCTGGGTGTGGAATTGATAGAACAGCCGCTGCCGGCCGGCGACGATGCGGTGCTCGCCGTGCTCGACCATCCGGTGGCGATCTGCGCCGACGAATCCTGTCACGATCGGGCCAGCGTGGCGGGGCTGGTCGACCGCTACGACATGGTAAACATCAAGCTCGATAAAGCCGGTGGCCTCACCGAGGCGTTGGCGACCGCCGCAGCGGCGCGGGCGGCTGATCTTGAGGTCATGGTGGGCTGCATGGTGGGAACCAGCCTAGCCATGGCACCGGCCTTGCTGGTGGCCCAGGGTGCGGCATATGTCGACCTCGACGGGCCTCTGTTATTAGCAAAAGACCGTGAACCGTCCCTGGAGGTGGAGGGCAGCCGAATATCGCCACCCACAGCAGGTTTGTGGGGCTAGCCCAGCAGCGCGTTTACCATGTGATCACTTTGATCCCCGCCGCGACCCGCATATGCTGTAGAATCGATGGTCCGCAGAACGACAACGCAAAGGGATGATGGCTGGCGAAACCGATAGTGAAGGCTCGAACGGAGTGGGGGAAGCGGTTCCTTCCGGCGAAATAGTCGGTATGGAAGACCGGATTCTCACTGCGCAATTTGTTGCGCTCTACCGTCAGGGGCGTATCACCAATTTGGCCTCGCCGGTAATTGCCGCCTTTGTCGGTTATATTCTGCTGAGCGATGTCGGCGTTGGCCAAATTTCTGTTTGGTTGGGGTTAGTCGTCGTTGCCGCGGTTGCGCGCGGTATTATGCATCATCGGTTTGAGCCGGTTGTCCCGACGCGCACGACTGTATCGGGATTCACAAGGTTCATGTTCCTCGGATCTATCTGCGTAAGCGGATTGGCATGGGGAGCCGGGATGCCGTTGCTGTTCCCGGTGGATAATCTTGCGCTGCAGGTGTTCCTTATCGTCGTGGTTTTGGGGATGGGCGCGGGCGCGGCGGCAAGCTTTGGGCCTTATTTCCCCGCGCTCGCTCTCTATCTGATTCCACTGATAGTTCCAGCGACGGCAACTCTGCTGGTCCAGCAAACCCAAATCCATGTCGCGCTAGGTAGTTTTGGGCTGCTGTTTCTCGTCGTTTTGCTTTTGCTCGGGTCGGCCGGGCATCGCAGTTTCGCGATGAACGTTCGCTTGGAATTCGAGAACGCGTTTTTAGCACTTGGTCTCAAGGATGCGCGCCGGCGATTGGGTGACGCCGTTGACAGTATGTCTGAGGCGTTTGCGCTGTTTGATGTCGATGATTGCCTGGTTTTGGCGAATGACCGGCTCCGCGAACTTGTTCCAACGCTAAATCAACGATCTGCGGCCGCCATTAGCTACGAAGAGTTTGTCGGAGTTTTCGCGAAAGCTGTGCTAGCGGATGCGGCTCCGGCGCAGGTCGAAAGCTGGACCAAAAAATTTATGGGCGCGCATCGCTCGCCCGGCGAACCGTTCGAGATGGAACTTGCCAACGGCCGTTGGCTGCGGGTTAGCGAACAGGAGACAAGCGATAGAGGTATCGTTTCGATATTTTCCGACCTTACCGAGCTGAAAAACCGGGAAGCCGCGCTGGCTGAAAGTGAAGAGCGGTTCCGAGATTTTACGCAAGCCGCGTCCGATTGGGTTATGGAGATTGATGCCGATCTTCGCTTTACCTCGGTGAGTGGGCGCTACGCCGAAGTGACGGGGCGCAGCCCCGATTTTCTCATCGGTAAGAAATTGACCGACTATCCCTCCCTTACCCAGGACGCCGATTGGCACGCCGTCGCTACGGCCTTAGCCCGACGGCAGCCTTTCCATCATCGGCGCATAACGCGGCCGGATGCCAATGAGGAGCCGTTTCAGTTTCTGTTTAGCGCCATTCCGGTGTTTTCCGACGATGGAACTTTTCTCGGATATCGCGGAACCGGATCGGATATCACGGCGATCGTTCGTGCGGAAGCGACGGCGCGCGAAGCGCGAAAACAATTGTTCGACGCCATCGAGTCGATTCCTGCGGCACTCATTTTGTTCGATAAAGATGGTCGCTTAATTCTGTGGAATTCGAAGGCGCCGGAATTCCTACGTGCTGATCGCAACCTCATTCGCACCGGCGTGCAATATCTCGAACTCCTACGTTCGGCCGCCGAAAGCGATGGGGTCATCGATGCCCGTGATGACGGAGGGGTGTGGCATGCCGAACAAGTAAAATGGTTTGACGAACCGGAGACGGCGATCGAGTTTCGTCTCTCCGATGGTCGCCATATACAGAAATTGGGCCGCCGCACAGCCGATGGCGGTGTTGTCGCGATTTTCACCGACATCACCGATATTCGTCGTGATCAGCAGGAATTGGCGGAAAAGACCTCGCTACTGCAGACGACTCTGGAGGGTATGGGTGGGGGAATTTTAGTGCTCGATCAATCCCAAAGGGTGATTTTGGCGAATAATCAATTGCAGGAATTGTTCGGCTTGCCCGCCGATGCAGCGGTTGCCGATGATTCATTTACCGAGATAATCATGCAAATGGAAGGCGACGGGCGTTCGGATTTATCCGGCGGTGAAGATTTGGGGCGATTGTCGGTCAGCGAGCTCCTCAAAACCGCAGACTCTTTTCAAATCGAACATGTGCGTCCGTCCGGCACCCGGCTTCTGGTGCGCGCCAGTCCGCTTGAGGATGGTTGTTGGGTGCTGCTGTTGACCGATACGACCGCCCAGCGCATGGCCCTCGCAGCGCTGGAGGAGAGTGAGGACCGGTACCGTCAGCTCGTTGAGAATTCGCCCGACTTGATTTCTATCCATAAGGACGGCCGATTTATTTTTGTGAACCCTGCCGGTGCGCGTTTGGTGGGGGTGTCGTCGCCCGAGGAAATGATCGGCCGTCGGGCGCTGGACTTTGTTCATCCGGATTATCATGACGCGTTCCGGGTTTCCGGAACGACGGTGCAGGCGGACGGTGTCGGCGCGTTCTACGAGTTTCGAGGTCTGCGCGATGATGGATCGGTGTTCGATGTTGAGGGCACAACGGTTGAATTTACTTACCGCGGCGGCCCGGCAATTCTCAGCGTGGTGCGTGACATCACACTACGCAAGCTGGCCCAGGCGCAACTGGTCCAGACGTCGAAGCTGGCGACGCTGGGCGAACTGGCGGCCGGCATTACCCATGAACTCAACCAACCGCTCAACATCATCCGTATGGCGGCTGATTCCAGTCTGATTTTGACGGAGCAGGGAAAGACGGATCCGGAATTCGAGCGCCAACAATTTGAGCGAATTTCCGCCCAGGCGGTACGGATGGCCAATATTATTAGCCACATGGCGACCTTTAGCCGGCGCGTTGACGATGAGGGAGATCGTGAATTGATCAACCCTATCGAGTGCGTCAAAGCCGCCGTCTCCATGGTGTACGACCAGTATGTCGCCGATTCCGTGAATATCGAAGTCGAATTGCCGGAGGATACGGGCCTGATCTTTGGTAACTCCATTCGTCTCGAGCAGGTGATCTTGAACTTGCTGACGAACGCCCGCGACGCCTTGGTGTTGGATAAAGTGGACCCGGAATCGGGGCGCACATTCAAAGACGTAAAACCAGGATGGATAAAGGTTTCTGGGCGCCATGAGGTGCCCGACGCCGGTGAAACGGAAAATCAGCACGGCTATATCGTTATTCAAATCGACGATAATGGTGGTGGTATTCCAACCGATTCTCTCGACCGCGTCTTCGATCCCTTTTTCACCACCAAGCGTACCGGTGAGGGTACTGGCCTTGGCCTGGCCATTGGCTACAATATCGTGGACAGTATGGGCGGTCGTCTAATCGCGTCGAATGGCTCGGACGGCGCCCGGTTCGAGGTTTGGATACCCAGGGCAAATGACGCCGATATGGCCGCGTCGATCGGGCAAACGGTCCGGTCGAATAGATCGGCGGGACAAAGGATGTAAGCTGGGATATGGCCGACAGTGATGATAAACGGCTCTCTGACGATGACAGTGATACACGTCCCAAAATTCTGATTGTCGATGACGATCGCGAACAAGCGGAACAAATCGGCACATTCCTGTCGAAATTCGGCATGTCCGTAATGCTCGAAGACAATGGATTTGCCGCGGTAAATACGATCCGTCGGATCCAGCCCGCGGTCGTACTAATGGATGTCCGCATGCCGGGCTTGGATGGCATCAAGGCGGCGCAATTGACCTCCGGCCCCGACATCAAGGCGAAAATAATATTGATGTCGGGCTATGCCGATCAGATCAAGCGGGCGACGGAAGAAGAGCTCGACGTCTTCGCCGTCGTGGATAAACCCCTGGCGCTGCGGGTGTTGGTTCGCTTCATCCAAGCGGCGCTGCACGATGGCGCTTAGCGGGGTACTGCTCTAAGCGCGCCGTCCCGATTGACCGGTTTGTAGCGTCCAAACGACCAGATCTTTCAGGGCTTTGCCGAGCGCCTCATCGAACGCCGCGACAATATCTTCGATCCGATCGGCGCTGGCGCCGACCCTCGCTTCGAACGATTCCGATCCGATGATCGTGCGCTGGGGCATTTTCACCAGTTTGGCGTTCAATCGCACATTTGCATCGGGGATACCGTTGTTGGCGTATTCGCTTTGAAATTCCCGCAGCTCCAGCTTCAAGACGAAATCGGCGCGCAGCCCCAGGGACTCCCGCCCGACGGCGACGATTTTGCCTGAATTTTCGAAGGACTCTACGACCAGCGTTTGGATCATTGCCGGCGCCAGATCGGTCCAGTTCGCGCGGGCATAATATTCCAGTTCGACCGCGGCGCGGTGCAGCGCGATCCGGGTGGTGTCTAGGCCGGCCGGCGCCAAAGGTGGTTCGATCACCAACTGCCAGCCGACCGTATCTAGTTCACCGGGAAAGGTGCTTTTGGGTGACAGGCGGAAGAGGCGGGGTGGCGGGCCCGTATTCGGCAAAATACTCGCACAACCGCTGGCCAGCGCGCCGAACGCCGCAAATGTTGCGGTCTTTAGTAACCGGCGGCGATCTTGGGTCATCCTGGAGGGGGCGTGTTTTTCAAAGGCGCTCATATCACTGCTGTGTTTCGTAACCTTGTTGCTGACCGCCGAAAATAAAGCGGGCGGGGTCGCGCTCAACCTGGGTGGTGACTCGGTTGAGTCCGTCGATCAAAGCGCGGGCCTCGCTCAAAAAATTCGTCAATTCGTACAAACCCTCGCCGGTAAAATCGCGTAGCGGCGCGCGGTTTTCCGCGACCAGCGCCTCGATCTCGTTGGAAACCCGGGTCATGGTTTTAGCCGAGGTTCGCAGATCGTCAACCAGGCCAGCGATCTTCGGCTCGTTGCGCACAACGGTGGTGTTGATTGTGCCGGCCGTCGTTTTGATTGTCCCTGCGGTTGATTTAAGCGCGTCGCTGGCGTCGCGCAAATTGTCCATGGTTTGCGCGGCGCCGATGAACAGTGTTTCGATATCGTCGGTCCGGGCTGCCAGGGCGCCGGTCAGGGCCGACACATTGCGTAATGACTCCGCAAAAGCGGCCTGATTGTTCTCGTTCAGCAATGTCGAGGCCCGGCTGATCAACACTTGCAGACTTTGTAATAGTTCGGGCGCATCCTCTAACAACTGTTCGAATGAGGAAGCCTGGGACGCGATGACTGCGCGCTTCTCGCCCGGCTTGGGCCGCAATGGCGGTGCGTTTTGTGTGCCGCCGGCGAGCTGAACTGTGATGCCGCCCGTCAGGCCTTTGATCTGGAGGCTCGCCACCGTGTCTTCGCGTACCGGCGTTTCGGCTGGAACTTCGATGGTGACGATGACGTTCTCGACCTGCGCCGGGTCGATGCGAATATCGATGACCTCGCCCACTAAAATGCCGTTGATCTCGACCGAGCTGCCAACTTTCAAGCCGCTGACGGAACCTTGAAAGTGTATGTCGTAGCGGCTGAACACCGCATCGAACTGGAATTTCGCCAGCCACAGGAAGAACACCGCCGTGCCGACCAATATCAGCAGCACAAAACTACCGACCAGGAGATTGTTTGCGCGTGTTTCCATTATGGTTATTCGTTGCCGGCAGTTAAGGGGTCAAGGGCAGCCCGAGCGCGGGGGCCGTGAAAATATTCGTGTATCCAGGGTTCGCTATCTTGCCGCAGGCTGGCCATTGTGCCGACCTTGACGCGTTTGTCGAGTAATACCGCGATGCGGTCGCAAATTGCCCCCAGACTGTCCAGGTCGTGGGTGACCATGACAACCGTCAGGTTCAGCGCCTGGCGCAATTCGCCAATGAGTTGATCGAAGGCCGCGGCGCCGATCGGGTCGAGCCCGGCCGTCGGCTCGTCGAGGAACAGGATTTCGGGATCTAGCGCCAGGGCCCGCGCCAGGCCGGCGCGTTTGCGCATGCCGCCGGACAGTTCCGACGGATACTTGTTGGCCGCGTCGGGCGCCAAACCCACCATGTTGATTTTGACCTCCGCAATTTCCAGGCGGAGCGCCGGCGGCAGGTCGGTATGTTCTTTCAACGGTAACATGATGTTCTGCGCCACGGTGAGCGAGCTGAACAAGGCGCCGTCTTGAAACAGCACGCCGATGCGTTTCTGCAAGGTCGCGCGCGCATCGTCGTTGAGCGCGGTGATCTCCGCGCCCAGCATGTTGATTTGTCCGGCGGCGGGACGGATGAGGCCGACCATGGTGCGCAGCAGCACCGATTTGCCGGTACCCGAGCCACCGACAATGCCGATTATTTCGCCGCGTTTGATGGTCAGCTCTAAATCGTCATGGATGACCTGGGCGCCGAACTGGGTGCGTAATCCGCTCACCCTAAGGACCGTCACGCCCGCGCCGTTGGTTGCTGAAATGGCCATCAGATGCCCAACTCGGCGAATAGTATCGAAAACAACGCGTCGAGTATGATCACCAGGAAGATCGATTCCACCACCGCGCGGGTGGTCAGCCGGCCGACCGATTCAGCGCTGCCGGAAACCCGCAGGCCCTCATAACAGCCGACCAGGCCGATGATGAACCCGAATATTGGCGCTTTGATGATACCGATCCAGAAAGTCCATAGGGTGGTGGCGCTGGCGAGCTGGCGGGCGAACTGGAAGAAGGTGATGTCGAGGGCTGTGGTCGCCATGATGGCGCCGCCGAGCAGGCCCATCACATTGGCGAAAAAAGCCAGCAGCGGCAGGCAGATCACCAAGGCCCACATGCGTGGCAGCACCAGAACTTCCATCGGGTCGAGGCCGATCGTGCGCATGGCGTCGATCTCTTCGTTGACCTTCATGGTGCCGATTTGCGCGGTAAACGCGCTGCCCGATCTTCCCGCCAGCATAATCGCGGTGAGCAGCACGCCCATCTCGCGCAGCACGCCGGAGGCGACAATGTTGACCGTGAAGATCTCCACGCCGAATTTCGCCAACTGTTCGGCGCCCTGAAAGGCCAGAACCACGCCGATCAAAAACGATATCAAGCCGACGATCGGGATGGCGTTGAGCCCGCTTTGCTCGATGTGAAAGATCAACGGCGTCAGGCGAATGCGGTGGGGCCGGACGATCGAGCGCGCCAGCACGATCACCACAAGGCCGAGAAAGTTGAGCAGATCGCGCGCCTCGTACAGGGCGGCGAAGGTCGCGGCGCCGACCCGCTCGACCATGGCGATAAAAGCGTTGCGGCGACGCGGTGGGTCTGGGCAGGGTACGGCGTTGCGCGCCACGGTATCGATCAGCGATGTGTGCGCCGGTTGGGCGGCGACCAATTCGGTCTCAACGCCCTGGTCGTTGAGCGCCGCGATGGTGCGCCAAACAAGCCAGGCGCCCGCTGTATCGAGCGCCGATACCTGCGCCATATCGATGGCTACTCGGTTCTGGGTTGCCGATGGCAGCGACTTAAGCGCCCGGTCGATACCGGTGGCGGCGGCAACGGTCCATTGGCCGGCGAGCACAATACGCCATAGGTCGCCGTCGAGCCGGCTATCGACGGTCCCGATATCGTGTGCGGTGCCGGCGTCCGTGCTCATGCCTTACCACCATCATGCCAAAACGAAACAGTTTCTGCCCCGGGGGCAGACTATAGGCGACAAGATGACATGGTTAACGGGGCGACGGAAGTTAGCGCGTGCGGGCCATTAGCTTGAGGTTGCGTTCGCGCTGCCGTTCGGCGCGTTGCTGTTTGTAAGCGATAATCACCGATTGACGGTAAACCTCAGCCGAGCTGCGCTGTTTCTTATTCCAAAAATTCAGCACGCGCTCGCGATACGGCCCGCCGCGGGTGGGATCGGCCGAGTGATACCGCTGGATAGCCTCGGACCAGGATTTCTTGTCTTGGTGCAGCTTGCCGAGAAAGGAGGCGGCATAGCGCGCATTTGCTTTTGGGTCGAGGGCTTCGTCCAGCGTGTCGAACGCGTCGGGATGGTAGTGCAGGTTCACCTGCATGCAGCCGACGTCGATATTACGCACGCCCTTGGCCTGTAGGTCGCGCACGAAGGCGATGGCGGTTTGCTTATCGGGGAAAAAGTTGCCCTTGCCGCCGCTGGTAACGGTCCAGGGCCAGGCAATAATTGCCTCTTCCTCGGCATCCCATTTGCCGGATTCGGCGAAGGAAATCGCGGTCAGCAGGTCCTGCGGCAACGTGGCACGGGCCTCGGCCTGCTGGGTGGCGGCTTGGCAAATATGGCGGAATTCTGGGAACGGTAGGGCGGGAGCGGCGTTGGCGGCGGAAACCGGCAGAAATATTGTCAATAAGCCAGTGGCCAAAACCCAGAGCTGAAGAAGTCTTTGCATGGGTTATGTGGAGCAATTCCTGTGCCAGACAGCCGCTTTTGAGGAGATTAAAAGTACGCCGCTCAAGAAAATTGTGCAATGCAATATAATGTTGAAATTATATTTCGTACGCGACTAGGAAAATTTACAAAGAGTTCTTATTTTCAGATAGTTATCCGAAGTCTTGAAAATGCTGCATATGCGAAGTAAATACTGCGTTGCGGTATCGGACTAACGCCGAGGCCGCATATTTAGCGTTTCCTCCCTTTACTTGGGCCGTGGTTTCGACCGCGGCCTTTTTTTTACGCCGTAGCCCCGCCGCGGTCGTCGATCAGGCGTCTGCCAGAATATCGCTGGGCTGCAGGTCGCCGGGCTCGAATTCCGCCAAACCGGTGAGTTCCTGGTAGGTCGGCGCGAAGTCGGGCGCCGTCTCGCCCATCAGTTGCTCGAAACTGTCGATGACGAAATAAGATTCCTGAAAATCGTCGATGCGGTAGCGGGTGCGCAGAATGCGCTTCAGGTCGAAGGCGATGCGGTGGGGTTTGGCATCGTCGAGGCAATAGATCGATTCACCCTTCGACGACAGGATGCCCGAGCCATAAATGCGCGGACCCTCCGCTGTGCGTAGCAGACCGAATTCGACGGTGTACCAATAAAGCCGCGCCAGCATATCCAGCGCGCCGAGACGCAAGGCCTTGAGGCCGCCGCGGCCATAGGCTTGCAAGTAATCGGCGAAGGCCGGGTTGGTGAGCAGGGGCACATGGCCGAAGACATCGTGGAAAATATCCGGCTCTTGCAGATAGTCCATCTGTTCCGGTGTGCGGATCCATCGCGTGGCGACGAACCGACGCTCGGCCATGTGGCCGAAAAACGCCGCCTCGGAAATCAGACCGGGCACGGCGACGATCTGCCACCCTGTTGCTTGCGCCAGCACCTCGTTTAACTCGCGAAAATCGGGTATGCCGTCGGCGCAGACACCCAATTGATCGAGCCCGGCGAGATATTCGTCGCAGGCGCGGCCGACCAGCAAACGCGATTGTCGTTCGAACAGGCGACGCCAAATGGCATGGTCCTGGGCGCTATAGGCCTCCCAGTCTTGCGCGATGACGTTATCGTTGTTGCGGACGTCGCCGCCTTGTTCGGTCGTGGCCATGGCATTTCCTCGACTTCAACATAAGTAGGCTAGCCTGGGAGATATTCAATATTGTTAACGCCCATATGATTTGAGGCGCCACCCTTCGAGACGCGATCTTCGATCGCTCCTCAGGATGAGGTTCGTTTCATTCGTTTCACAAAGCCTCATACTGAGGAGGCGCTTTAGCGCCGTCTCGAAGTATGTTGCCCGCAGGTCGGTGTCATTCCGGCAGGGTTTTATCGCCCTCACCCAGGGCGCGTTGCATGCGCACGCTATCGACCCAACGGCCGAACTTGAACCCGACAGCCGGCATCTCACCGGCGTGAACGAACCCATGTTTGGCGTGGAGGCCGATCGAGGCTTGGTTGGCGGTATCGCCGATTACCGCGATCATCTGGCGGAATCCCCGTTCGGTGCAGTGTTCGATCACCGCTGATAATAGCGCCGAGCCGACGCCGCCGCCCAGCGCGTCTGGCGCCACATAGACCGAATCCTCGACGGTGTAGCGGTAGGCGGTGCGGTCGCGAAACGGACTGGCATAGGCGAAGCCGCGGACCGCGCCTTCCTGCTCGGCGACCAGGTAGGGCAGATCATGTTCGCGGGCCACATCGCGGCGGCGCGAAATTTCCGCGAGGTCGGGCGGTATTTCTTCGAACGACGCCAAGCCGTGGTTCACGTGATGGGCATAGATAAGCTGGATCGCCGCCAGATCGTCTTCGGTCGCATCACGGATAAAAACGCTATCGCCGGGCAAGGTGTTTCGCCGAATTGTCGCGGTTAGGCGGCGAGCGCCTGCGGCTCTAAGCCCACCAGGCGCTCGGTTAGCTGAGCAATGTTGGCCACCACCGCGGCCATTTCGTCGCTGCGGGAATAGGTCGGTTCATACATGTAAAGCCCGCGATTAATCTCAATCTGCAGGGCGTGCACACCCTTGGCCGGTTGGCCGTAATTGCGGGTGATGAAGCCGCCCGAATAGGGGGCGTTGCGCACCACGGTGTAGCCCATGCCGCGCAGGGTTTCCTCAACCATCACGGTCAACGCGCGCGAGCAGCTGCGGCCGTGGGCATCGCCCAGCACGAAATCCACCTGGCGGCGATGGCCGGCGTCGTTTTCCATTGGTCCGCCGACCGACGGCATGGAATGGCAGTCGATCAAGATACAATGGTTGAAGCGTCGCTGAGTGGTCTCGATGAGGTCTTCTAGCGCTGCGTGGTAGGGCCGGTAGCACCGGTCGATGCGCGCATGGGCCTCGTCAAATTTCAGCTTGCCAGCATAAATTTCGGCGCCGTTGGCGACTACCCTGGCGATTGTCCCTAGCCCGGCGGCGACCCGCGGCGAGCGTTTGTTCACATAGCCGGGCAGGGCCCCGTCGAACATCGCCGGATCAAGCTCATAGGGTTCGCGATTGGGGTCGACATAAGCGCGCGGAAACAGCGCTCTGAGCAGCGGCGCGCCGTAATGGGGGGCGGTGGCGAAAATTTCGTCAACGAAACTGTCTTCCGAGCGCCGAATTGCCTGATCGTCGAGGCGGGCGGCGGCCAGAAAGTCCGCCGGATAGTCGCGGCCGCTATGGGGGGATGAAAAAACCAGCGGCGCCGTTTGTTGCACCGGCGCCAGAATCTCGATCGCTTGATCGGCATCGATTCGGGTTTCTTGATCCATGGCCTATTGATTAACCAAAACCACGCGCTCTGTCATCCCCGGCCACGCTTCGAAATTGGGGGCAAATCCGGCTTCCCGGCTGGAAATTAAGTTTGCGGTATTACGGTATGTTTCGATTTTATTTATATTTGCTTAACAGTTTCGCAAGAACTGCCGTTTAACCTGACGCTCCACCGCAGTGACAGCCTCGACGGCTGCCACAGCCCAAGAAGAATAAGAGGATCGTCACGCCATGGCGCGCATTTTGCTGGCTGAAGATGACACATCCATGCGTGAGTTCCTGGCGCGGGCGCTGGAGCGTAACGGCCATGAGGTGATCGCGGTGCCCGACGGTTTGGCGGCGCTCCATGAAGTCCATGAGCGGCCTTTCGAGCTGCTGATCGCCGATATTGTCATGCCCGGGATGGATGGCATCGAACTGTCGCATCAGGCCAACCGGGTGAACGCCGACTTGAAGGTGTTGTTCATCACCGGGTTTGCCGCGGTGGCGATGAATGCGCGGGTCGAGATGGGCGAAACCAAAGTCTTGTCGAAGCCGTTTCATCTGCGCGAACTAGTCGACAATGTCGACCGCATCCTCTCCGTCGGCCCCTAACCTCTGATCGAGCTCCCTGGCGTCGTGTTTCGACGCGGCGCAGGCTTGCCATCAACCCCCTGTCGTTGTAAGACGCGCGACCGGATCGCCGTTTTCGAAAGCGCAATCTGTCGCGCGCTTTGCCAGACCAAATCAGGCATCCGGCCCACGTTAAGGTGGGGCGCGTAGCTCAGCGGGAGAGCACCTCGGTGACATCGAGGGGGTCGTAGGTTCAATCCCTACCGCGCCCACCATTCCTTATGCCGGAAAAATGTAGCTAGCGGGATTGAGTCTCGATTTTGCGCTGTCGCGCGGGCCCTACCGCGCCCACCATTTTCCACCTCAGAAGATCTGCTTAGCGGGATTGAGTTTTAATCTTGCGCTGTCGCGCGGGCCCTACCGCGCCCACCATTTTCTACCTCAGAATATCTGCTTAGCGGGATTGAGTCTTAATCTTGCGCTGTCGCGCGGACCCTACCGCGTTCGTTGTTTTCGCTGGCGAAAGCCTCAATCCGCGAACGAGCGGATATAGGCGATGACGCTGTCGATTTCGCGTTTCGAGAGCGGTACGTGGGGCATCGGCGGTGTGGGGGCCGACAGATAGGCCTGAAGATAGCCGACGGTCCGTCCTGGCCGTTCGGCGATAACTGGGAAGGGCGCTGGCCCGTCGGGAACCGGGCCGCTTTGGCCTTCGGCAACAATATGGCAACCGCTGCACAGCTCTTGCGCCACTGCTGCGCCGGCGGCGCGATCGCGCGCGTCATCGGCCTGTGCGGTACCGCTGACGCCTATCGCCATAGCGAAAATGAAAGCTGCACCAAAATATCTTGCGGTCAGTTTAATCACGATTGTTCCTCATTATCCGCGGTGGCGGTTCGCCAGTGAGCGATTCGATTGTCCCCTTTCGCCCCTGGGCGACCATTGATGTGCGTCAAGGCACTCCTCGGTTTTGGCGCGCAGTCTTTAATCAATAAGAGCGCTGATCATGGGTGTTCGCGCACGTCGGTCCGTTAACGAAGGAGTTGCTCAACCATGCGAATTCTCCCCGTGACAGCCATTGCGCTATCCCTGTTGGCGCCGACAATCGCCCAGAGCCAGACCGTTGCGGACATAGTGGCCGGCAAGAAATTGGCGCTGGAGGTTTGCGCTCAGTGCCACTTTGTCTCCGAGACGCAAACTTTGATTCCGCGTTCCGACGCGCCCCCGTTCGATGAGATCGCCGCCGATCCGGCGGTCACCGAGTTGGGCTTACGGGTGTTTCTGCAGACCCCCCATCGCAATATGCCCGACCTGCAATTGTCGCGGCAGGAAACCGACGATGTAATCGGCTTCATTCTCAATATGCGGGCGTTAGCCGACAACGAATAACCGGTTAAGCGAGGCCGATCACGATCGGCTTTCATCGATAGCGGCCTGCTCGGATTGGCGGCGCGTCTCGACCATGTGGCGGGCGGCGTTGTCGGGAACGCCGGCCCCCATCAGCACTATCTCGCTGAGCTGTAGGCTAGCCTCGGTTGTCTCGGGCACCGCGTGACTGGCGCCGTGGCCTATGAGACGCGCGGCATGGTCGGTGTCGCGGGCGCGGGCATAGATGGCGAGGTCGGGCCAGTGTTCGCGCGCGGCGGTGACCACCTGCTCGGCGGCTTGCGGGCTGTCCATAGTCACCACCAAGGCGGCGGCGTCTTCGACACCAAATTTACGCAACATTTCGGGACGGCTGGCGTCACCGAAAAAGATGCTGGCGCCGTGGGTGCGAAAGCGCGCGACCAGGTTGGCGTCGATATCCAAGGCAACATAGGGTAGCTCTTGGGTGTCGAGTAGCGAGCCCAGCAACTGACCGACCCGGCCAAAGCCGACGATGATCACATGGTTGGCGAGATCGGCGGGAATATCGGCCGCCGGCGCGCCGTGGCGCGCGTCCCGCGCTTCGAGTGCACGCGCGGCCTTGCGCGCTGCGTGGGCCACCGGCGGGGTGGCGATCATGGTCAACCCGGCGACGATCAACATGAACTGGGCGGTGTCGGCCGGCAACAAGCCCAAGCCGGCGGCCAAGCCGAAGATCACGAAGGCGAATTCGCCGCCCTGGCCGAGCAGCAACGCCGCTTCGAGCGCTACCGAGCGCGGTTCGCCGAACAGCCGCGCCAGGACGAAGATAATTGGGCTTTTCACCAGGAATAGTGCCGCGACGGAAGCGAACAGCCAAATCGGCTGCGCGGCGATCTGGGCCAGATCGATCGACATGCCGACCGAGACGAAGAACAGCCCCAGAAGCAATCCCTTGAAGGGTTCGATATCGACTTCGATGGCGTGGCGATACTCGGTCTCGGCGAATAACAGTCCGGCCAGGAACGCGCCGAGCGCCAGGGACAGACCGGCTTTCTGGGTCGCCAGGGCGGTGCCGATGATTACCAGCAGCACGAGGGCGAGAAACATCTCACGGCTGGCGGCGCTGCCGATAAATCGGAATAGCGGCCGGATCACCAGACGGCCGATGACCAAGATCACGGCGACCGCGCCCAGCGCCTGGCCGATAGCCCCGCCAAAGGCCAGCAGCAGCGACCCGTCGCTCTGCGCGGCGAAGGCGGCGACCAGGAACAGGATTGGCACGACGGCTAAGTCTTGGCACAGCAGAATGGCGAAGCTGGTGCGCCCGGTCCGCGTTCCGAGACGCCGGTTCTCGGCCAGGATCTGCATGACGATGGCGGTCGAGGACAGCGCGAAGCCGGCGCCCAATATGGTGGCGACCGGCAACGAATTGTCGAACAAAGACGCAATCCCCGCGATCACCGCGCCGGTGACCACAACCTGGGCGCCGCCGAGGCCAAAGACCAGCCGCCGCATCGCCCATAACCGCTCCAGAGAGAGTTCCAGACCGATCATGAAGAGCAGGAATACGACGCCGAGTTCGGCCAGCGCGCGGACCCCTTCCAGATCGGCGATCGTCCCATAGCCAAGCCACGGCAGAGTATCGGCAAAGCGGACCAGCCCATGGGGCCCGATGACGACGCCCACGGCGAGAAAGGCAAGCACCGGGCTGACTTTAAGCCGCTGGACCAGGGGGACGACGACACCGGCGGCGACAAGAAAGACGATGACCTCGCGTAAACTCAACGCTTCGATATGCACAGGACCCTTCTGATCTTTCGTGCGCCGCGACCCGATGGCCGCCATCGAAGATTGCCACAATTACCCGCCGATTGCATTTGGCTGGCGAATGTGGCGGCATGGCGGCCAACATATTTCGCGGGAGAGAATAACATGACGGTATCGGAACTGGCCTCCATCGAGGGACAGGTGGCCATCGTGACCGGCGGCACGGCGGGCATCGGCCAGGGTTGCGTCGAGCGGTTCGCGGCTGAGGGTGCGAAGGTCGCCATCGTTGGCCGCAACCAGGAGGCCGGCGCGCGGATCGTCGGCGATCTGCAAGACAGCGGCGCGGAGGCTATGTTTCTGACCGGCGAGTGCGCCGACTCCAGTGACATGAAGGCTGTAGTGGGTGTGGTCGACGAAGCCTGGGGCCGGGTCGATATTCTGGTCAATTGCGCCGGCGGGTTCCTCGACGCGCCGGACATCGAAGAGATCACCGACGAGATGTGGGCCAAGGGGCTGAGCTGGAACATCGACACCAAGTTCCTGATCAGCCGCGAGGTGGTGCCGATCATGAAGCGCAACAGCTATGGGCGTATCGTCAATATCTCGTCGGTCGCCGGGCGTACCGCGTCGCGCGGCGCATCGTTGGACTACGCCACTGGCAAGGCCGCCGTGGTTGGCCTCACCCGGCGCCTTGCGATTGAAGTCGCTCCGTTCGGCATCACCGTCAACGTGGTGGCGCCGGGCCTGGTGCGCACGCCGCGGGTGGGGCGCCACAGCGAGGAACATTTAGCCCAACGCGCCGCCGGAACCCCGGTGCGCCGCCTCGGCACGTCGGAAGAACTGGCCCACGCGATTCTGTACCTATCGACGCCCGGCGCCGGTTTCACCACCGGCGCGGTGCTCGACGTGAACGGCGGCGCCTGGATCGGGTAGGTACTATTTGATTGAAGCCTCGTCCTTCGACAAGCTCAGGATGAGGCTGAGTTTTTATTCTCACCAACATTATTCCTCATACTAAGCTTGTCGAAGTATGAGGGCGGCGAACCCAATCGACCCGCCGCTTAAAAAAACACCAGGGCGCGAACCTCGATCGATTCGCGGGCCGGTGCGTCCGGCGGCGTGTTGGGGTCGTCGAACGAGGTGTGGGGGGTGAAGCGGGCGCGGCCGTCGGTGGCGGAATCGAACACCTTGAACAGCAAGGCCTCGTTGCGGGTCATATTGGGAAAATAGAACCAGCGCTGGTCAGCGTCGTGCGAAATCCGGTAGGTCTCGCCGACCCGGTCCGGGTAACGGCGCTCCGAGGCGATGAGGTTGTCTGCCGACAGGGAGCGCGCGTCGCAGATCGCCAGCGGGTTCGATTGGATGGGATTGCGGATCGGCCGCCATACCTGGACGATGGCGAAGCGGCGGCTCAATAAATCCTCGACCTCGTCGGCCGGCATCAATTCGCGCACCCGTTGTGGGCCCGACCATTCGGTATAGTCGTTGTGCACCGATAGCACCGGCTCGCGGAGCAGTTTTTCGTTGCGGGCTGCCTCGTCGCCCGAGCGTAGCGTGTGATCGAAGATATGAACCCGCGCCGCGCCGATGCGCGCTTTAATCAACGCCTCGACCTCTGGATAGTAGACCGATTTAAGCGCGTCGGCGTTGTAGAAATCGGTCATGGCGGTTTGGTGGTCGACGAACTCGAACCCGGTGACGTCGGCGGCGAATTCGTCGCGCAGCGGCCGGCCATCGCGGATGGTCATCAAATGGTCTTCCACCGTGCCGACGATCCGCCGCGACATATCGCCGGGACCCATGGTCTGGTTGACCGGTTTCACGCCGGTATCGACTGTGTAGCTCAGATTGGCTTCAACGAAGCCGGTTTCCGTTTCTTCGGGTGCTAACAGGGTCATCGTTGCTATCTCCTCGGCCGCTGCGGAAATTATATAGGCCGGTTGATCGCTAGGGCAAAGCGGCGAGCGCGCGCTCCAGATCTTCCTTCAGATCGTCGAGATGTTCCAAGCCCACCGAGATGCGTAAGACGCCGGGTGAGATGCCGAGCTGGCTGCGCTCTTCTTCGGATAGTCTGGAATGGGTGGTGGTCGCCGGGTGGCAGATCAGGCTCTTGGTATCGCCGAGATTGTTGGAGATATCGATGAGCCGCAGGGCGTCGGCGATCCGGAATGCCGCCGCCTTACCGCCCTCGACTTCGAAGGTCACCAGATTGCCGAAGCCTGACATTTGCCGCCGCGCCAGCTCGGCTTGGGGGTGGCTCTCCAGCCCCGGATGGCAGACTTTGGTGACCTTCGGTTGGGCTAGCAGGAAGCGCGCTAGGTCAAGCGAGTTGTCGCATTGGCGCTCGACGCGCACCGATAGCGTCTCCAACGCCTTGAGCATAATCCAGGCATTGAACGGGCTGAGCGCCGGGCCGGTGTGGCGGTAGAACGGCATAAAGCGCTCTGTCATGAAAGCCGCATCGGCCAGCACTGCGCCGCCCAGACATCGCCCCTGGCCGTCGATATGTTTGGTGGCGGAATAGACCACGATGTCGGCGCCGAGCTCGAGCGGACGTTGATAAAGCGGCGTGGCGAACACATTGTCGACGATGACGCAGGCGCCGGCGGCGTGGGCCATTTCGCTGACCGCGGCGATATCGACCAGATCGAGCATAGGGTTGGACGGGCTTTCCAGGAACACCGCGTGGGTCGGCTTAGACAATGCCGCCTGCCATTCGTCGAGATTGGTGCCGTCGACGAACACGGTCTCGATGCCCCAGCGCGGCAGGATCTGGTCGACGATGATGTGGCACGAGCCGAACACCGCGCGCGATGACACCACCCGGTCGCCGGCGTTGAGCTGGCAGGCCAGGGACGCGAACACCGCCGCCATGCCGGTGGCGGTGGCGTAGCAGGCTTCCGCGCCCTCAAGCGCGGCCAGCCGCTCCTGGAACATGGTGACCGTGGGATTGCCGTAGCGCGAATAGATGTAGTTGTCGTTCTCGCCCTTGAACGCGGCTTCGGCTTGGGCTGCGTCGTCGAACACATAGCCGGAGTTGAGAAACAGCGCCTCGCTGGTCTCGCGGTTGGGCGAACGCTGCAAGCCGCCGCGCACCAGGGCGGTCTCCTGGCGATAATTAGAGGGGTCTTTGGTCATGACACATAGGTTCCCAGGCCTGAATTCGGGCCCGCGGAACACCTGTCCCACGGCGCTTTAGCTATTGGTGACGCGGACGCAAGCTGCCCATCAAATTACCGCGGATCCGGTGCGCGGCTATGCCGCCGGGGGATCGGCCCGGAATTCCATAACTGGTTCTAAAACAACAAAAAACCGCCACAGCCATGCTGGGCGGATGATGCAATCGCCCGTTTAGCTGCATTTATTACGCGCCCGCAAGCTGGCCGCTCAAATCGGCGCGATGGGCAAGGATTAAACGCCCTTGCTGGGCCTGTCAATCAGCAAACGCTAAATTACGGCCACAGCCGCACCGACACCGCCCCGGCGAGAGTTATTAGTTTGTTAAGCGGAATGGCCAATACCTGGTCACTGTAACTATGTGAGCTAAAAATTATGGGTGTTGAAGCCGTTCCCGTCGCCGATGTTGCCGGAGAATTCAGCCGGAGCGAAAAACCCGAATCCGATATCACGCCGCAGCCGTCGCCCGCGTATGATTTCGATATGGTGGTCTTGGGCTCGGGACCTGCCGGGCAACGCGCCGCCATTCAGGCGGCCAAGCTGGGCAAGCGGGCGGCGATTATCGAACGGCGCGCGGTTGTTGGCGGCGTGTGTATCAATACCGGTACGATCCCGTCGAAGACATTGCGCGAGGCGGTTATTCACCTGTCGGGCTATCGCGAGCGCAATATCTATGGTGCGTCTTATGCCGTGAAACGGGATATCACCATGGCGGATTTGCTGTTCCGCGCCGATTATGTGATCCGCAACGAAATCGACGTCACCAACCATCAACTAAAGCGCAACGGTGTCAATGTGCTGGAAGCGAAAGCCAGTTTTGTTGACGACCACACCGTGCGGCTTAGTTTTTTCGATGGCAGGGGTCAGCGCGACATCACCGCCGATCGTATTGTGATCGCTGTCGGGACCGAAACCACCCGCGATTCCGCCATCCCGTTCGATGGCCAGCAGATTTTCACCAGCGACGACATATTGGAGTTGACGGAATTGCCCGATAGTCTGTCCATCGTCGGTGCCGGTGTCATAGGGCTCGAATATGCGACGATGTTTTCGACCCTTGGCGTGCGTGTGACGGTGATCGACAAGCGCCCGAACGTGCTCGACTTTATCGATTCCGAAATCACCGATGCGCTGGTCTACCAGATGCGCCAGAACCGCGTGACCTTCCGCCTCGGCGAAGACGTCGAGTCTCTCGATATTTGCGACGGACCAAAGGGCAAGAAGGTCTGCATCGAGCTGGAGAGCGGTAAACAGATCATCACCCAGAAGGCGCTCTATAGTATCGGCCGCACCGGGGCGACGGACACTCTTAACCTGCCGGCGGCTGGTCTCACCGCCGATGAGCGCGGCCGTCTCACGGTGAATGAGAATTACCAGACATCGTGTCCCCACATTTACGCCGTGGGCGATGTCATCGGATTTCCCAGCCTGGCGTCGACGTCGATGGAACAAGGCAGGCTCGCCGCCTGCGATGCGTTCGACGCAGAAGCCGAAAGCGTTGCCGAGTTGTTTCCGTATGGCATCTATACAATTCCCGAAATCTCGGTGGTCGGGAAAAATGAAGGCCAACTCACCGCGGACGGCGTACCTTATGAGGTCGGCCATGCGTTCTATCGCGAGATCGCGCGCGGTCAAATTATCGGCGACTCGACCGGCATGTTGAAGTTGATGTTCCAACGCCATTCGCGCAAGCTTCTGGGGGTTTCAATCCTCGGAGAAGGTGCGTCGGAGCTGATCCATATCGGCCAGGCCGTTATGGCCCATGACGGTACGGTGGATTATTTCGTCGACACCGTGTTCAACTATCCGACCTTGGCCGAGTGCTACAAGACCGCCGCCTTCGACGGCATCAACCGGCTCGATTAACCCAACACAGCATTATGTCGGCATCGCGTTCTTAATCGCTAAGACGCAGGCACCTGTCGCCGCCCGCCGTCATGCGGATGCAAATTGCGGGAATAGACGAAGCGCGTTGCCGCTGCGGATCGCTTCCAGATCGGCGCCGCTGATCACCTCGGCCAGCCCTTCGACATTGTCGCCAACCGAAAGATAGGGGTAGTCGGTGCCGAACATCACTTGCGAGATCGGGATATAGGCCAGCAGCGCCGCCATGTTCGGGGCATGGAAGCCATTGGCAATCTCATAATACAGCCGTGTCAGTTCCGCGGCGACGCCGTCGGGCGCGGCTTCTTGTAGTTGCGGGGAATGCCGGCCGAGCGTGGCGGCGCGTTGCGCGATGACCGGTGCGGTGCCGCCGGAATGGGAGAAAATCCAATTGATATCGCGCAAATCGCGAAAGGCGCCGTTGATCAGCAGGCTCAATACGGCGCGCCCGGAATCGAAGATAACTTCCGCCCAGCTTTCGTGAACGCCGGGAATGATTTGGCCGGAGCAGCAGGTCGGCGCCACGGGGTGGAAATAGACGGTGGCCTTGCGCCTGTTGAGCTCCTCGAACACCGGCCGGTAGACGGGGTCGCCGGGCCAGGTGTCGCCGTAATTGGTCATCAGGCCGACGCCGTCGGCGTTGAGGACATCGAGCGCGTATTCGATCTCGGCCAGACTGCCTTCGACATCGGGCATCGGCAGTGCGGCGAACAGCCCGAAGCGGCCCGGATTGTCGCGCCGCATATCGGCGGCATAATCATTGACCAGCCGCGCCCAACGTCGCATGCCGGCCGCGTCCGCGCCCATCCAAACGCCGGGGATGGACCATAGCGACAGAATGGCTGTGCTGACCCCGTTGGAATCCATCTCTTCCAGGCTGGCCTCGGGCGTCCAATTCTCGACCATCGGCAGTTTGAAGCCTGAGAAGTCGTCGACAGCGTCGCGAAACTCTGGCGGGTAAAAATGATGATGCACGTCGATATGGTTGCTTTTGCCGTGAGAATGTTCGTGCTGTGCCATGAATGCCCCTCCCATAAAACTTGGATAATCGCCGACGCGAACGTGAAAAACGCCGCCGATCCTAGGCTTGGAAACCAAGCGAGTCCATCAAGGCCGAGTGTCCGATTTCGGGATTGGGGTCAACCGGCCATTCTCGAATTGCTAGACACCCGCCTTGGCCGTACCTAATCTCTTTCGAACATAACGTTGCGTTTCATTTTCCACTTTTGCGGCCTGCCTTAAATTCGCCGCCTGCAAATTTCGCACGACCAGATGAAAGGTGAGTTCGATGTCTGACTACATCATCAACGATGCGCGGGGACTTCGTGAAATTTATCCCGAGCCCAAAGGCATCGCCGCCGAGAAACAGCTTTCGGCCTTGGACCCCCATTGCCGGAACTTTATTGCCCATTCGCCGTTTCTGGTGCTGGGCACCGACGGCGACGTATCGCCGAAGGGCGATGATCCGGGATTTGTCCAGGTGCTCGACGACAACACCATTATCATCCCCGACCGCAAGGGCAATAATCGGATGGATTCATTGCAAAACATTCTCGATAATCCGAATGTCGGGCTGTTGTTTATGATCCCCGGCGTGGATGAGACATTGCGCGTCAACGGTCGCGCGGAACTCTCCATCGATCCTGGCATCCTCGACCCCCTCGCTATTAACGGCAGGGCGCCGGCCTCGGCCATCGTCGTGCATGTCGAGGAAGCCTACCTGCATTGCGCCAAGGCGCTCAAACGCTCGCATTTATGGAGCGCGGACGCGCAGGCGCCACAGGGAACCATCGCGACGGCGGGTCGCATGTTCGCCGACCAACTCGGCAAGGACCCGGCGGCCACGGATAAAATCTACGACGGCCATATTAAGGACGACCTGGCGGAGGAAGGCCGGACATAGACCGCGCGCCTAATCGAAGAATAAAAAGGCTCTGCTCTCGATGCTTTCGCGCGGTGCCGGATCGGATGGGCTGGTCGGGTCTTCAAAAGCCGAGTGCAGCGCATAGCGCGCGGTACCGTCGCGCAACGTATCGTAGTTCTTGAACAGCAGGGTCTCGTTGCGGGTCATTTGCGGAAAATAGAACCAGCGGTGGTTGGCGTCGTAGGACGCATGGCGGGTCTCACTGCTGCGCGAATATTCGAAGGACGGTTCGGTGCGATGTGGCGCGCTGCGCACGATTTTATGCATCCTATCGTCGTTGATCGTACGGGCATCGCACACCGCCACCGGCCACTGTTCGATCGGGCCGGTCATCGATCGCCAGACATTCACCACGGCAAAGCGCCGGGTCAGCCTGTCGTCTGCGCCGTCACCGAACACATCGCGCATACGCTGCGCCGCCGATGCGTCCGTATAGTCGCTGTGCGGCAGGGGAACCGGGTCGCGCCAGTCGCGCTTCACCCGTTGCGCGCCATCAGTGGAGCGGCGGGTGTGGTCGAACACCACCACCTCGCTGGCGCCGGCTATCCGGGCGATGAGCTGTTCGATCTCCGGCGTATACACCGACGACAACTGCGCATCGTCGTAGAAATCGGCCACCGCGGTGACATGCTCGGCGAAGGTGAACCCCTCCACGTCGAGCGAGAAGCCATCGGGCTGCAGGCGCGCGTTGCGAATGGTCATCGGACGCGCCTCGCGCGTGCCGCGCATGGTGACCGGGTCGGCGGCCGAAGCCGTTTGGTGGAAAACCGGCGTTTCGCCGGTGTCCACCATATAGTGGATCGGCACTTCAATCTCGGATGGCCCCGGCGGCGAGCCGAGCTCTTGTTCTTGGCTACTCATGGCGTGGCCTCCCGCTAATCTTCTCCCTAAATTCTACAGGTGGTCGTATCGGGCGACCAGAGGCTTGCGGTGAAATATCCTCTCCACCGGGCCGGCCGGGTGGCGTAGACTGGCAAGCTGCGCGATCGCTATCGATTGGATATAGGCGCCGAATAACAACAACCTATGATGTTGAACATAGATACTGGAGGCAGGAACCAATGAATAAGAAAATCGCGATACTGGGAACAGGGGCAAACGGAAGCGTCATCTCCGCCGATCTGATCCAGGCGGGCTTGGACGTGACCATGATTGACATGTGGGGCGCGCACATCGAGGAGATGCGGGCGAACGGTCTGACGATCGCCAGTGGCGAAGATGAAACCAATCTGGCGGTGAACGCCTTTCACTTGAGCGACGTTTGCACGTTCACCGAAAAATTCGATGTCGTGCTTCTCGTGTCGAAAGCCTATGACACGCGCTGGCTAGCCGAGTTCATCAAGCCATACATCGCTGAAGACGGCGTGATGGTCGGGGTGCAGAACGCCATGACCGCTGAGGAAATCGCCGAGATCGTCGGTGTCGAGCGCACGCTGGGTTGTGTCGTCGAGCTGGCGTCACAAATATTCGAACCCGGCGAAGTCCGTCGCAGCACCACGAAGGATCACACTTGGTACGGCATCGGCGCCTTCGACCCGTCGCAAGAACGCCATATCGACCTGGTCGCCGAGATTCTCGGCCACTCCGGGCGGCTGGAAGTGATCGACGATATTCTTTCGGCGAAATGGATGAAGCTGATCGTCAATTCCATGATCATGGGGTCGATGGCGATCCTCGGCGGCACGCCCGAACAGATCTTAAAGCAGAACGGCGCGGCCTACGCGCAGCGCGCGCGCGAATGGTTTCTCCAGGCGGGCGAGGAGGCTTTGGCGGCCGGCCAATCGCTCGATTATAAGATCGTGCCGGTATTTGGGCTGAAGCCGGAAGACGTCACCAACACCAATAACCTGCTGGAGACCCTGCTCGACAAGATCCTGCTCGACATTGGCCCCGGGCCGGTCAACACCTCTCTGCAGGATCATATGAAGGGCCGCCTCTGCGAGACTGCCCTGATCAATGGCCTGGTCGCGGAGGAATGCGAGAAAAACGGCCGGCCCGCGCCCGTGTGCGAGCACATGGTCGAGCTGAGCCGTCAGATTCATGCCGGCGAATTGAAACCCGATCCGAGCAATCTCGATCTGGTGCGCCAGTAATTGGCAGGCCTCTACCCCACGCGGCGTCAGATGCTTCGATACCAGTCGGCGAGCCCCTTGCCGATGTCGTCAGGAGAATCTTCCTGCGGATGATGCAGGCCCTTGACCCGGATGCGCGACTGGTTGGGCCAGCTGTCGATGATGTCGAGATCGGCCCCGAAGATGATTTGCCCCGGGTCGGCTTGGATGAACAGTTTCGGAAAATCCGTTGTCGCCATCCATGCCGATAGCCGCCCGCTGAGTTCCGCGACATTGGCCGGTTTGCCGCCGATCGGAATCTGCCGCACCCAGGACAAGGTTGGGCGGCGCGCCTCACCGGGCTCTTCATAGGGGCGGCGGATCTCGGCCATCGCTTGGCCATCCATCTCGCGGATGACGCCGCCGGTGAACACCCTCTCGACGAAGAAGTTATCGTCGAGTACCAACGCTTCGCCGTCCGGCCCCTGCGCCCGCCGTATGCGTTCGCCGTGCCCGTCGGGGTAAGCCTCGTAGCTTTCATGGTTGGCGACGACGATTTCGCTATGGGCGACCCCTTTGATTGCACTCGGATGACGCTCCGCCCAGGACAGGCCGAGCGTGCCGCCCCAATCGTGCACCACCAGCGTGACGTTGTGGTCCACGCCGAGCGCCGCCAGCGCGCCGTCGAAATAGACCTGGTGCTCGGCGAGCATATAGCTGTCGGGACCGCTGTCGCGAAGCTTCTCCGAATCGCCCTGGCCGATATTGTCGATGGCGATCAGCCGGCCGAGCCCTGTCAGGTGCGGCATGATGTTGCGCCACATATACGACGAGTTCGCATTGCCGTGAACGAAGACGATTGGATCGCCGTCGCCCTCGTCGACATAAGCGATGTCGTAACCGTTCACCTGAACGGTCTTCTTTTTGTAGGGCATCACGGCGCTAATCATCAGGTCTGTGCTCCTTGAACTGTGAGCGGATTACAAGTTTGCGCCTTATTAGGCCGATATGTTGTCGAACGTGACCAGCGCGTTCGCATCTAGACTATCTCGCGCTACAATTAGGCTTTGTGAACGATGCCACATAGAAATTTCTGATCAAGACGGGCTAAGCGAATGACGAATGACGAAGATATGCGGATTGTCGATGCGCAGATACATTTGTGGGGCAACGGTTTGCCCAGTAACCTTTCCCACCGCCAGGTGACATCCTTTCCGGCGGAAGAAGCCATCGCCATGATGGACGAAGCCGGCGTCGATGCTGCGGTTATCCATTTGGTCCATTGGGATCCCAACTGCCATCAGGTGGCGCTGGACGCGGTTGAAAAATACCCCGGGCGGTTTGCCATGCTCGGCGAGCTGCCGCCGACGGACCCACAATCGAGAGACCAGGTGGCCACTTTGCTCGAACAGCCGGGCATGCTCGGCCTGCGCTATGTGATGCTCAACGATCCGGAGCGCCAATGGCTACACGATGGCGAGTTCGACTGGCTGTGGCCGGCGGCAGAGGCGGCCGGCGTACCGATCGCCATGCTGGCGACGGATTCGATGGATCTGATCGCTGGTGTTGCAGAGCGTCATCCGGGCCTGCGGCTCACCATCGATCACCTGGGCGGCCGCGGCGGCCTGACCACCCTGAAAGACCACGAGGCAATGACCCATATACCGGAGCTGCTGGCGATGGCGAAATACCCCAACGTGTCGGTCAAGGTCACCGGCGCGCCCGGTTATTCGGGCGAGCCCTATCCCTTCCCGATCATGCAGACCTACGTTCGCCAAATTTTTGACGCCTTCGGGCCAGAGCGTACGTTCTGGGGCACCGACATCACCAAGATGCCGTGCTCGTGGCGGGAATGCATCACCATGTTCACCGAAGCGTTGCCCGGGCTCAGCGAGGACGACAAGCGCCTGGTCATGGGCGACGCCGTCTGTGCCTGGTGGGGCTGGAACCGCGGGGGCTGATCGCCGCATCCGACATGTCCGGTTACAGATCGGATACCGCGATAAATCTGGATGGGGAAACTTCGACAGTGAGATATAGAAGTGAGTTTATGCCGCTTCGCCTGAGGAGAACTCGATGAAGAGGCGGACGATTGTCTCAACGACATGGTCAGACACGTGGCGGGAATAAAGATCGTCGGCGCCGAAATGGTAATCTTCCATCGATTCGACTGCCATATGGGGTGCCATCCACTTGGCGATTTCGAACGACGGCCAGTAATAGATTTTCCGGTCAGCCTGACCCTGGGTCAGCTCCGCTGCCGTTACCCGCAGCGCCGATTTCGAAACACAGTCGCTGGTGACGACGGCGCGCGAATTGAAGGTGCGCGCCAGGGGGACCGGCGATACGGTGAAGACGATCGCGATCTCGGGGTTCAGGTTGCGCACGCACTCGATAATTGCCCCGACATTGGCGACGTTCTCGGCCACGGAAATATTCCGGTATTCCGCGCTGTTCAGCAACGTCCGGTCGACTCCGCCAAAGCCCTTTAATTGAACCGGCTTGCCGTCGCTGTCGAAAAATCCCTGGGATACGCCCAACGTGTAGACCAGTATGTCCGACGTTCGAAGATAATCGCCGAACGTGTCCACGCTCTCTTGCGACATACCGAGCTCGGACAACGTGGTCGTCCGGTTCTCGCCGGCATCGTTGCTAAGCGCCTCGAAGACCAGCCGGTTCGTATAGGTGTTGTTGATTTCTTCGCCGAATGGAAAGGAGAAGGCGTCCCTGCCGAACCGCTTGAAAATTGCAGCCAGGTTGTTGGCGAAGCACGAGCCCACGGTGACGACGCGCGACCGGTCGCTAAGAAGGGCCCGGTCGAAGGGATTTTCGGCGAGTACGAGGTCCCTGGCCGCAGTCTCGAGCTCCGATGGCGGCGTCAACGAGTGGGGCCAGCGGCCGGAAACGATGCGGCGGCGGCCGCCTTTCTTTTTGAGGTCGGCGATTTTTCCGGCAAGACGAATGTTTTCGGAATCATCCGGCGCCTTTTTCAGCGCGATGCCGATATATTGATCGGCTTCATCGGGCTGGTCGTTCAACATGTAGCAGGTGGCGAGCAACTGCATCGCACGGCCATCGCCGGCGACTATCTCTTCATTGTCCTTTAGGACGGCGATGGCCTTGTCCAGATCGCGCATCAGGTAATGGATCTCCGCCGACAGCTGGATCAATTCGCCGGTTTTTTCGGCACCGCAATTGGCCAGTTCGTCGACGACCTCTTCGACCTTGCGCACGACGAGGGTGTGATGGTGCACGGTACCCTTGCCGGTCGAAATTTGCTCGACGTGCTCGTTGTGAACACGCTCGGCATTTTGCAGAATCTCACGCAGCGGTGGCGTGACCTGCCCGATATGTTCCGGCCCGATTTCGCTGGTCTTCACAAGCGCCAGCACGTCGTCCAGGCTGGCGACCGTCTTGCGGTAGTCACCGCTGAGGAAGCTGTCTGAAATACCTTGGGGCAGTTGGTCGATCATTGGTCCATTGTTGGGGACGAGTTTCGCCCCGTAATCCGGCGGGAGAAGGCATTATTATCTTCGCCGCGGTTCACACGCGACAGGAGCACGAATAGGGTAAACAAATGGTTTAGAGCACCTATGACCTGCTGTGCTTGGGTAATAAATTGCGGCCCGGGCACAGTCCGACGGGGAGGTAAAAATGGCATTATCCGACGGACCGGTTCTGGTGATTGGCGCGGCGGGCTGTATCGGCGCGCAGGTGGTCGCCAATCTGGTGCGTGATGGGGGCACGCCGGTGGTCTTCGATATCGCTGAGGATCGCCGCCGCCTGCATTTGATGATGGATGGCGCGGCGGCCGACGCGGTGGCGTGGGTGACCGGCGATATCCGCGAGCCGGACCTGCTGAAGGACGTCATGTCCGACCACAATATAGCGGCGATCGTTCATCTGGCGGCCCTGCAAGTGCCGTTCTGCAACGCCGACCCGGTTATGGGCGCTCAGGTCAATGTGGTCGGTCAGGTTAATGTCTTCGAGGCGGCGCGGTCGCTGGGGATCAAGGGGCTGGCCTATGCCAGTTCGGTCGCCGCGTTGCCGCCGGGTGACGAAAAATGGCCGAGCACCCTGTATGGCGCGTTCAAGATGGCCGACGAAGCCATCGCCGATGTCTATTGGCGCACCTGGCAGGTGCCGAGCATCGGTATCCGCCCCCACACGGTCTATGGCCCCGGCCGCGACCAGGGGGTCACCGCGGCGCCGACCAAGGCGATGCTGGCGGCCGCCGGCGGGCAGCGTTTTACCGTCCCCTTCGACGGGCCGATCATGCTGCAGCACACGGTCGAGGTCGCCGACGCGTTTATTCGCACGGCGCGAGCGGGTGTTGACGGCGTCCATGTCTGCGATCTGTGCGGCGCCGATACCACCATTGCCGAGGTTATCGCGGCGATCAGCCAAGTGGCGCCCGAGGCCCAAATGCGCATCGACGGCGACCCGCTACCCTTCGTGAGCGGGCTCGACGATAGCGCTTTGCGCGCGTTGGTCGGCGACTGGCCACGCATCGGCCTGGCGACCGGCGTGGCGCAGAGCATCGCTTCATTCAAGGATCTGTTGGCGCGCGGGTTGCTGGAAAACGCCGACGCTTACCGTGATCCGCTGGGCAAGGGACACCACGAGCCGTACGACGCGTAATCGCACAACCGCCGCTGTTTCGGACGCGAATATCCCGCTACACTGGCGCGCAACAAATCACATAAAAGGAGGCCCATCATGGCGAAAGAAATCGAACATATTCACTGGCCCGACGCACCGGATATGTGGATGCCCTATGCCCCGGCGATCAAGGTCAAGGGCGGCACCACGGTCTATCTAGCGGGCTGTACGGCGACGCCGGTTTATCACAGCCACCCCCATGTGCCGGAAGAGTTCGACGGCATTCCGCCGGATATGGAGGGCCAGACCCGCATGGTGCTGGAAAACATCAAGAAGGGTCTCGATTCCGTCGGCGCGACCTTCGCCGATATCGTCACCGCTAACCGGTATTGCACCGATCTGGCCGACCAAGATTCGCTCAATAAAGTATGGGGCGAATATTTTGGCGACAACAAGCCGACCACGACGACGGTGCAGGTGGTGCAGTTGGCGACCGACCCAAGATGTCTGATTGAAATCGACGCGGTGGCGATCATCGATTAAGACGTGACCGTCGAACTGTCTGAGTATTTACGGAGCCATCAGATCTTATGACCGAGAAGACCAACCGGCCGCGATTTGCCACGCGCGCCATCCACGCCGGCCAGCAGCCCGACCCGACGACCGGCGCGATCATGACGCCGATCTACGCCACCTCGACCTTCGTCCAGGAGAGCCCCGGCAAGCATAAGGGCTATGAATATGCCCGCACTCAGAACCCGACGCGCGGGGCTTACGAGGCTTGCATCGCCGATCTGGAGAATGGCAGCTCGGGCTTTGCCTTTGCCTCGGGCATGGCGGCGATCGGCACCATCCTCGAGTTACTCGATAGCGGCGATCATGTTATCTCGATGGACGATCTGTATGGCGGCACCTTCCGGATCTTCGAAAATGTGCGCCGGCGCACCGCCAATCTGGATTTCACCCTGGTCGATATGACCGATCCGGATCGCATCGCCGCGGCGATCAAGCCCAACACCAAGATGATCTGGGTGGAGACGCCGACCAACCCGATGCTGCGCATCGTCGATTTGTCGGCGGTCGCCGCGGTCGCCAAAGAGCATGGGCTGATCACCGTGTGCGACAACACCTTCGCGTCGCCCTACATCCAGCGGCCGCTCGATCACGGCATCGATATCGTCGTCCATTCGGCGACCAAATATCTCAACGGCCACTCCGATGTGGTCGGCGGCGTGGTGGTGGTTGAGCGTGACGATCTGGCCGAGCAACTGGCCTATCTGCAGAACGCGGTGGGCGCCATCGCCGGGCCGTTCGACAGTTTCCTGTCGCTGCGCGCGCTGAAAACCCTGCACCTGCGCATGGCCCAGCACGCCAACAACGCCCAACAGGTCGCCGAATATCTTGAGGGCCACGCGGCGGTCGAACAGGTGATCTATCCCGGGCTGGAAAGCCATCCGCAATACGAACTGGCAAGCCGGCAGATGAACGGCTTCGGCGGCATGGTGACGGTCATCCTAAAAGGTGGGCTCGACGAAAGCGTTGCCTTCCTCGAGCGCTGCCGGCTGTTCGCCCTGGCCGAGAGCCTGGGGGGGGTGGAAAGCCTGATCGAGCACCCGGCGATCATGACCCACGCCTCGATCCCCGCCGAACAACGCGCCGAGCTGGGCATCAGCGACAGTCTGGTGCGCTTGTCGGTCGGCGTGGAAGACGCCCGCGACCTGCTTGCCGAGCTGGAATACGCGCTGGGGTAAAAAACCCTCTCCCGTTGGGAGAGGGTGGCGAGCAGCAGCGAGCCGGGTGAGGGGAAATTAGTCATCTCATGGCTCGCTTGTCGAAGTATGAGGGCCGCACCACCTCGATCCTTCGACGAGTTCAGGATGAGGTGGTGCGGATGGAATTATGTCCCCTCACCCCGACCCCTCTCCCGGCGGGAGAGGGGCTAACCGCCCAGTTCGCGCTTTATGTTACCCCGGACTTGACCGGCGGAGGCAACTAAGCGAGGTGTTGTCGATGATTGTAAATTGGATACAGAAGTCATGACGATGCGCCACGATGTCTCGGGCCTGCTGGCGGCATTTCCCGCGACGCCCCTGGGCCATTACCCGACGCCACTCGATGCGGCGCCGCGGTTGGGCGACGCGCTGGGTTTGGATCTCCATATAAAGCGCGACGACGCCACCGGGTTGGCCTTTGGCGGCAACAAGATCCGCCAGCTTGAATTTTATCTGGGCAAAGCGCTGGCGCAGAACGCCGATACGATCCTGATTACCGGCGCGGTTCAGTCTAATTATGTCCGAGCGGCTGCCGGAGCGGCCGCCAAGTTGGGCCTGCGCTGTCATGTGCAATTGGAAGACCGGGTTCCGCTCTACGACGAATGCTACGTGAATAGCGGCAATGTGCTGGTCGACCGGCTGTTGGGCGCGATGGTCCATACCTATCCCGAAGGCGAGGACGAGGCCGGCGCGGACGCGCGCCTGCATGAAATTGCCGACGAAGAGCGGCGCCAAGGCTTCAACCCCTATGTCATCCCGTTGGGACCGGGAAATCCACCGATCGGTGCGCTGGGTTATGTCAAAGGGGCGATGGAACTGGTCGAACAGTTGGACGGCCCAGACGCTATCGACGCCTTCGTGGTGCCCTCTGGCAGCGGCATGACCCATGGCGGTTTTCTGGTCGGCCTGCGGGCGCTGGGCGTTCGCGCGCCGGTGTTCGGCATTTGTGTCCGCCGCGACGCCGACGCCCAGGCGCAGCGTATCGCCGACAACTGCCGAAATGTCGAGGAGCTGCTCGGATTGCCGACCGTCGTCTCCGGCGACGATATTCGCACGGTCGATGACGTGCTGTCGCCGGGCTATGGCCGGTTGAACGACGCGACTTACGAGGCTGTGTTATTGGCGGCGCGCACCGAGGGATTGATGCTCGATACGGTCTATTCTGGCCGCGCCCTGGCCGGGCTGGTTCATCTCGCGAAAGAGGGCGTCATCGCCCGCGGATCGACGGTGGTCTTCCTGCATACCGGCGGTACGCCGGCGCTGTTCGGTTACAGCGAAGTCCTCAATGACCGCCTCGCCAGCGCGGAATAGGTCGGGTGATTAACGCGCCAAGCCCCCTCTCCCATAGGGAGAGGGCTGGGGTGAGGGGTTACGGTATATCCAGGATACCTGTCACTGTCCCTAACCCCTCACCCGGCTCGCATTCGCTCGCCACCCTCTCCCTATGGGAGAAGGTTATTTGCCGAGACGTAACTTCGGCTGCGTCGTGTGACTAATGGCTGAGGATTTGGCTTAAGAACAGCTTGGTGCGGTCCGACTGCGGATTGTTGAAAAATTCGTCCGGCGTGTTCTGCTCGACGATCTGCCCCTCGTCCATAAAAATCACCCGGTCGGCGACTTGGCTGGCGAAGCCCATTTCGTGGGTGACCACCAGCATGGTCATGCCGGATTCCGCCAGATCGACCATCACGTCGAGCACTTCCTTGATCATTTCCGGATCGAGCGCCGAGGTCGGCTCGTCGAACAGCATGACGTTGGGGCGCATGCACAAGGATCGGGCGATGGCCACGCGCTGTTGCTGGCCGCCCGACATCTGGCCGGGATATTTGTCCGCCTGTTCGGGAATTTTGACCCGCTCGAGCAGTTCCATGGCGATCGCCTCGGCCTCCGCCTTCGGGGTCTTGCGCACCCAAATCGGCGCCAGAGTGCAGTTTTCCAGCACGGTGAGGTGGGGGAACAGGTTGAACGACTGGAACACCATGCCGACTTCGCGGCGCACCGCGTCGATATTTTTTAAATCGTTGGTCAGCTCGGTGCCGTCGACAATAATCTGGCCCTCTTGGTGTTCTTCCAGGCGGTTGATGCAGCGGATCAGGGTCGATTTGCCGCTGCCCGAGGGGCCGCAGATGACGATGCGTTCGCGTTGCGCGACCGACAGGTTTATGTCGCGCAGAACGTGGAACGGGCCGAACCATTTGTTGAGACCGTTGATCTCGATGACCGGTGCGCCGGTCTCGGAACTAGGGGTGGAATCTGCCATCGACATGATCGCCTCGCTTCAGCGGTTTGTTGTATCGAGCTTGCGCTCGAGGTGGATCGAATACCGTGACATGGAAAAGCACACGGTGAAGAAGAATAGCGCCACCACCACGTAAGTCTCCGACGACAGGCCCAGCCAATCGGGGTTCGAGACCATGGCGTTGGCGATGCCGAGGATATCGAACAGGCCGATGATGATGACCAGGGTGGTGTCCTTGAACAGGCCGATGAAGGTGTTGACGATGCCCGGGATCGAGATCTTCAAGGCCTGCGGCAGAATGATCAGGCGCATCATCTGCCAGTAACCAAGGCCCATCGCCTGGGCCGCTTCGTATTGGCCCTTGGGGATCGCCTGCAGGCCGCCGCGAATGACCTCGGCCATGTAGGCCGACGCAAAGGCGGTCACCATGACGATGACGCGAATGACGGCGTTCAGCGAGACGTCGGGCGGCAGGAAGATCGGCAGAATGATGTTCGAGACGAACAACAGGGTGATCAGCGGCACGCCGCGCACCGATTCGATAAAGACGATCGACAGGATGCGGATGATCGGCAGGCGCGACTGGCGGCCCAGCGCCAGTACAATGCCGATGGGAAGGGACAAGACGATACCGGCCAGCCCGACGGTCAGGTTCAGGGTGAAGCCACCGAGCTTGTCGGTGCCGACCACGGTCAGGCCCAGGCCGCCGGCCAACAGAATGGCGGCGATGATCGGATAGGCAAGCGAGAACCAACGCAGATAGCGGGCGCCGGGCACATTGTCGAACAACCACGGCGCCAGGGCGGGAAATAGCAGCACGAAGGCTAAATTGACCCGCCAGGTCTCTTCCGACGGATAGAATCCATAGAGGAACTGCTGGATGCGCTGGTCGAGCCAGGCCCAGCACGCACCTTCGCTGGTGCAGGCGAAGCGGTCGGTGCCGCTGACATGGGAACTGATGAACGCCCAGTCGATCAGCGTCGAGACAACTACCCAAATGATATAAAGGGCGACGAGGGTCAGTATGCTGTTGAGCCAGCTGGAGAACAGATTGGTGCGCGCCCAACCGACGACGCCGACTTGCGTCATCGGCGCGGCGCGCTGCGGCAAGAGCTCGGCCTGCTGGCGATGGAAGGCTTGGTCGGTCATCGCTCCACCAGCGCAATTTTATTATTGTACCAGTTCATAAAGGCCGATGTGAGCAGACTGAGGCTCAGATAGACCGCCATCCAAATACCGACAACCTCAAGCGCTTGGCCGCTCTGGTTCAAAATGGTGCCGCCGATGGAGACCAAATCCTGGTAGCCGATGGCGATGGCCAGCGATGAATTTTTGGTTAGGTTGAGGAACTGGCTGGTGGTTGGCGGAATGATCACGCGCAGCGCCTGGGGAATAACGATCAGACGCATAGTCTGGTTGGGACGCAGGCCGAGCGCGAAGGCCGCCTCGCTTTGCCCCTTGCTCACCGCCATGATGCCAGCGCGCACATTTTCCGAGATAAACGCGCCGGTATAGGTCGACAGGGCGAACCACAGCGCGATCAATTCTGGCGTGACATTAAACCCGCCGGCGAAATTAAACCGCGTGCGCTCCGGTATGTCCCAACTCAGCGGTTGGCCGATGATAAAATGGACGATCACCGGCAAGCCGATGATTAAGCCCAAGCCGATCCACAGCATCGGCGCGGTTTGGCCGGTCTGGTCCTGGCGGCGCTTGGCCCATTTGGCGATGACGATGGTGGCAACGACGCCGACGATGAAGGCGGCAAACACCCAGCCGAAGCCTTGTTCTAAAATTGGCGCCGGCATGCGGAGGCCGCGATTATTCAAAAAGAGCGCGTCGCCGATCGACAGGCTGTCGCGGACCTTGGGCAGCCCGGTGAGGATCGCCCACCAGAAAATGATTTGCAGCAAAACCGGCACGTTGCGGGTGAATTCGACATAGGTCGTCACCAGCCGGCTGAGAATCCAATTATTCGACAGCCGCAGCACGCCGGCGGAAAATCCGATCAGGGCCGCCGCGATAATGCCCAGACTGGAAACGAGAATGGTGTTTAAAAACCCGACGACCAATGCGCGTCCGAAGGTGGACTGGGACGTATATTCGATCAGCCGCTGGTTGATGTCGAAAAAGGCGGGATCATTTAGGAAACCGTAGCCAGGCTCCAGCCCGGCCTTTTCCAAGTTGGCCAGCGTATTCGCCACGATGAAGATGATGAAAGCTAAGAGACCCAACGCGACGGCGAGTTGGAAAATAATGCCGCGCGAACGCTCGTCCGTCAGGAGGCGCCGGAATTCCAGGCCTTTGGCTTCACTAGTAAGGGCTGTGGTTGCCACAACAGCTAATCTTTAAGCGACAAAGTCTAATGGAAAGTGGCCCGCCCTTCACGGGCGGACCACTTATCCAATCGGATTAACGCATCGGCGGTGCGTAGAGAATGCCGCCGTCTTTGTAGAGCGCGTTTTGCCCGCGCGCGAGACCGAGCGGGGTGTCCTTGCCGAGATAGCGTTCGAAGATCTCGCTGTAGTTACCTTCGGACTTGATGACCGCGACTGCCCAGGTCTTGGACAGTCCCAGCATCTCGCCGAGCGAGCCTTCCGAACCCAGCATCCGGTTGACCTCTGGGTTGTTACCCTTGACCGCCATCTTATCGACATTGGCCTGGGTCAGACCGAGCTCTTCGGCGTTGATCAGCGCATTAAGCGTCCAGCGCGCGATGTCCGCCCACTGATCGTCGCCCTGGCGGACCAGCGGTCCGAGCGGCTCTTTCGAGACGATTTCCGGGAATACCATGTGATTTTCGGCATCCGGGAAGGTCGACTTGGTTGCCGCCAGACCCGAGGCGTCCGTAGTGTAGACGTCGCAACGCTCGGCTTCGTAGGCCTTGCGGGCTTCTTCATTGGTCTCGATGGGGACTGGCTCGTACTTGATGTTGTTGGAGCGGAAATAGTCCGCCAGATTTAGCTCGGTGGTGGTGCCGGTCTGGATGCAGACCGAAGCGCCGTCGAGCTCTTTCGCGCTTTTCGCGCCCAAGGCCGTACGGCCGATGAAGCCCTGACCGTCGTAGTAGCTGACACCGATGAAGGTGAATCCCAAATCCACATCGCGCGAGAAGGTCCAGGTGGTGTTGCGCGACAATACGTCAATTTCGCCCGAGGCGAGCGCCGGGAAGCGGTTCTTACCAGTCAAATTGACATATTTGACCTTGCCGGGATCGCCGAATACGGCGGCGGCAAGCGCCTTGCAATAAGCGACGTCGAAGCCGGTCCAGTTGCCCTTGTCGTCGGTGAAGGCAAAACCCGGCAAGCCGGTGTTAATGCCGCACTTCACTTCACCGGCTGCTTTCACGTCGTCCAACGTGGCCGCATGGGCGCCGCCCGCGGCGCCACCGGCGATCCACATGGCCGCGACTGCGGCCACAGCGCCTGTGATTGCTGTAAATTTCATCTCTCTCACTCCATTTTGTTATGCACGTGCAACTTCAACGATCACACGCAATTTTTGTGCGCACCGATACTGCACTGTTATCGCCTCCGCAGACAACAGACTTTAGTTTGATAGCGATTTTGTGTTTGGTGCGAAAATTGGCCACGTCACGCGCCTGAAGCCCCGCCGGCGGTGCTCTAGTTTAAGTCCGGCTTTTTCAGATAATCCGCCCGGGACCCGCTATCCACGGTGATCGACAGGGTGCGGCCGTCGCGCTCCAACGTGAGCGGCACCGCGACACCGGCGCTGCCCAGCGCCCAAATCTTGCGGAACATGGTCGGCAGACCCGAGACCGGCTCGCCGGCGATGCCGACGATCATATCGCCCAGATCGACGCCGGCGCGCATGGCGGGCCCCCGTTTGGCTAGCCCAGCGACCACCAACTTGTCGTCGGCTTCCGCGGTCGTCATGCCCAACCAGGGCCGTGGCGGCTTACTCTGCCGGCCCTGAGTGAGCAAATCGTCATAGATGGGTTTCAGAATGTCGATCGGCACGATCATATTGCCATCGATCTGATCTTCGCCGGGGATCGCCTGCTGGATATAGAGCGAGCCGATGCCGATGAGGTGTCCCAACCGGTTAAACACCCCGGCGCCGCTCCATTTCGAGTGAGCGGGAATGGTGAAAATGGCGTCGTCGAGCAGATACTCCCATGATCCGGCGAATTCGCGCACCGACACCACTTGGGCGTTGACCGCCTCTTCCGTGCCGCCCTGGCCGGCGACGATGACTGGCTCGCCCACAGCGACGGGAAACGATTCGCCGATCTCCGCGGCGGGCAGGCCAAGATTGCCTAACGCCTGTACCAGACCCAATCCGGTTTCCTGATCAAACGCCAGCACATGAGCCGGCAATGCCATGCCGTTGTTGCCGATCAGCCAAATTTCTTCGGCTTCGGTAACCAGGTAGCCAATGGTCAGCACGGTGCCGCTATTGTCGATCACCACGCCCTGACCCTCGCGCTCAGTACCGAGGATCGGTGCGGTGAAGGCGTCTTCGGGGATGGTCGCGCGCAAGGATACGACCGACGACAAAACCGAGTCGAGATCGAAGGACACATCGTCGCGCTTGGGATGGCTGCCCAGGCGCATGGACCAAAACTGTGGGTTCGACGGGTCGCTCACGCGCAATTCCTCTGCGTGTTCATAATAAGGGCAATTCCGATTCGGCTTATCCGATGTATAGCACGCCTTGGCGGCTGGTGCGCGACCCCCGGCGATACGGCGGCGTTTTGACGCTTATCGTATATCAAAGGCGGCATTATTGGCTGAAAAGCAGTGGTTGACACGCCTTCGGGGGCTTTGTAGGTTCCGCGCCGCACCCCATTTCGGGTGCCGATGATAGCTGAAGGTCAGACCGATGAAAGTCGCTAGTTCGTTGAAAACTTTGAAGAAGCGCGATCGCCACTGCCAGGTGGTGAAACGGCGCGGGCGTCTCTATGTGATCAACAAGCGCAACCCGCGTTTTAAGGCGCGCCAGGGTTGATATCCGGCGTTCCTGCGATGCGGTTTGACCGCGATCTGAAAACCGCGCGGTTGGCGCGGTTTTTTGTTGCCTGAACACCGCCTATAATTGGTGATTGCCTTAAGTTGAGGATCTAAGCCGATGAAGATGCCCGATCCCGATCAAGCGGTATTGGCCCGGCGCGCCGAGATCATCGCCGCCCTGCGCGCGATCGTGCCGGACCAAAGCGTCATCGCCGACGAAAAAGAGCTGGCGGTCTATGAATCCGATGGGCTGACCGCCTACCACCAATTGCCGATGATCGTCGTGCTGCCGGAAAACGTGGCGCAGGTCAGCGAAGTTCTGGCCTATTGCCACCAGAACAATGTGAAAATCGTACCCCGCGGCGCCGGCACGTCGCTATCGGGCGGTGCGCTGCCGCTCGCAGATGGCGTCACCCTGGGCTTGGGTAAATTCAACCGGGTGCTGGAGATCGACTACGATAACCGCTGCGCGCGGGTGCAGCCGGGCGTGACCAATCTGGGCATTTCGCAAGCGGTGCAGGGCGAGGGGTTCTATTACGCGCCCGATCCGTCGAGCCAGATCGCGTGCACTATCGGCGGCAATGTGGCGGAGAATTCCGGCGGCGTGCATTGTCTGAAATACGGTCTCACCACCAACAACATTCTGGGGCTCGAAATGGTGCTGCCCGACGGCGAAATTCTGCGCCTCGGCGGCAAGCATATGGACAGCGAAGGCTACGACCTGCTGGGCCTGATGACCGGCTCGGAAGGCCTACTGGGGATCATTACCGAGGTCACGGTGCGCATTCTGCCCAAGCCGACCACGGCGCGGGCGCTGATGATCGGTTTCGACACCTCGGAGGCCGGTGGCCAATGCGTCGCCGATATTATTAGCGACGGCATCATTCCCGGCGGTATGGAGATGATGGATGGCCCGGCCATCGCGGCGGCGGAAGCCTTCGTGCAGGTGGGCTATCCCATAGATGTCGGCGCGTTATTGCTGGTCGAGCTCGACGGTCCGCCGGCGGAAGTCGATTATTTGATCGAGCGGGTGCGCGGGCTGGCCGATGCGCGCGGCGCGATTTCGGTGCGGGTTAGCGAAAGCGAAGAAGAGCGTGAGCAGTTTTGGGCCGGGCGCAAGGCAGCCTTCCCGGCTATTGGCCGCCTGACCCCCGATTATTACTGCATGGACGGCACCATCCCGCGCCACCGCCTGCCCGAAGTGTTGGCGCGCATGGCCGAGATGTCGAAGAAATATGATCTCGGCGTGGCCAATGTTTTCCATGCCGGCGATGGTAATCTGCATCCGCTGATCATGTACGACGCCAATAATCCCGGTGAGCTGGAACGGGCGGAGGATTTCGGCTCAGATATTCTGCGTCTCTGTGTCGAAGTCGGCGGGGTACTCACCGGTGAGCATGGGGTCGGGGTCGAGAAGCGCGATTTGATGGGTGTTATGTTCTCCGAAGAGGATCTCAACCAGCAGCAACGGGTGAAATGCGCCTTCGACCCCCAGCAGCTGCTCAATCCGGGTAAGGTGTTTCCAACCCTGCACCGCTGCGCCGAACTCGGCCGCATGCACATCCATCGCGGCCAAACGCGCTTCCCCGACCTGCCGCGGTTCTAAGCTCGATGCGAGACATCACCCCCACCCAAACCCTCCCCCATCAAGGGGGAGGGCTTATAGGCCATACACCCTCCCCCCCTTTGGGCAGGGGAATCGCATGTGGCGGCGCTGGAATTCCTCGTCCTTCGAGACACTCGCTGCGCGAGCCCTCAGGATGAGGAATTCTGTTAGATATGCGCAAAGCCTCATCCTGAGGAGCCGCCCGAAGGGCGGCGTCTCGAAGGGCGAGGCTGTCACGTGCGATTGCCCTGCCCTTGTGGGGGAGGGAGGGACCCGCGAAGCGGGAGGGTGGGGGGTATGACGGAGACCCTTACCCCCGAAAACGCCGATCAGGTTGGCGAGGTCCTGGCCTGGGCGGCGGGTGAGGAGATCCCGCTCGAGATCGCTGGCGCGGCAACCAAGCGCGGGTTGGGCCGGCCATTGCTGGGAGCCCATGGCGGCGAGGGTAATCGGATTATCGGGCACAGCCTGGACCTGTCGGGCCTGAGCGGCATCACCCTCTACGAACCGGAAGAGCTGGTGCTGACCGCTGGCGCCGGCACGAGTTTGGCCGAGATCGAGGCGGCCGTCGCCGAAAAGGGCCAGCAATTGGCGTTCGAGCCGATGCATATGGCCCTTCTATACGGCCACGAGGGCGGCACCTTGGGCGGTGCGATTGCCTGTAATTTAGCGGGTCCCCGACGAATTAACGCCGGCGCGGCGCGCGACCATGTGCTCGGCGTGCAGGGGATGAGCGGGCGCGGCGAGGCGTTTAAGAGCGGCGGCCGGGTGGTCAAAAACGTCACCGGCTACGACCTGTCAAAACTGATGAGCGGCTCATACGGCACGTTGGCGGCGCTGACCGAGATCACCATCAAGGTGCTGCCGGCGCCGGAGAAAATACGCACCCTGCTGGTGCTCGGCCTTGATGATGACGCGGCGGCGCGCGCCATGACCGCGGCGCTCAATTCCAGCCATGAAGTCTCCGGCGCGGCGCATTTGCCCGGCCCTGTGGCGGGCCAATCGGCGGTGAGCTATGTCGGCGGCGCCGGTGGTGCGGTAACGGCGTTGCGCATCGAGGGGTTCAGCCCGTCGGTGGCGGCGCGCCTGGAAGCCTTGCGTGATCTATTGGCATCGTTCGGCACGCTGGAGGAGTTGCACAGCGCCAACTCGATAAAGCTATGGCGGGAGGTGCGCGACGCCGCGCCGTTTCAGACCGGTGACCAGCCCCTGTGGCGTCTGTCGGCAACGCCGAGTGCCGGCCCCGCGGTGGTGCGCGACATTGCCGCCGCCTTGCCGGGCGTAGCGTTCTACGATTGGGGAGGCGGTTTGATCTGGTATCGGCTCGATGGCCCCAGTGACGATGGCGGGGCCGACGTGGTGCGCACCGTCTTGGCCAACCACGGCGGCGGTCACGCGACCCTCGTGCGTGCGGACGACGCTGTGCGGGCGCGGGTGCCGGTCTTCCAACCGCAAGACAAGGGGCTGGCGGCCTTGTCGGCGCGGGTCAAGGACAGCTTCGACCCTAGGCGCATCTTAAATCCCGGCCGCATGTATCAGGGGGTTTAGGTCGCATGCAAACCCATTTCTCTCTCGCGCAATTGGCCGATTCCGATACCGCGGTCGCCAACGATATTCTGCGTTCGTGCGTACATTGCGGTTTCTGCACCGCGACCTGTCCGACCTATGTGCTGCTCGGCGACGAGCTCGATAGCCCGCGCGGGCGCATCTACATGATGAAGCAAATGTTCGAGGAAGCGGCGCCGGCGACCGAAGAAGTGGTGACCCATATCGACCGCTGCCTGTCGTGCCTGTCGTGCATGACGACCTGTCCGTCCGGGGTGCACTACCAACATTTGGTCGATCAGGGTCGCAAGCATATCGAAGAGACGTACCGGCGCCCGGCGATGGATCGCATGATCCGCTGGGGCCTGGCGATGACCATTCCCTATCCATCGCGGTTTCGCCTGGTGATGACCGCCGCCATGCTGGTGCGCCCGTTCGCGCCGCTCCTGCCGAAACGAGTGCGCACCATGCTGGCGCTGGCGCCGCGCCGGCTGGCGAAACGCTCGCCGGTCGATCGTCCGCAAGCGATTGCCGCCGAAGGCCCCCGGAGAAAGCGGGTGGCGCTGCTCAACGGCTGCGCCCAGACCGTGTTGGCGCCGCAGATAAACGAGGCGACGGTGCGACTGCTGACACGCCTGGGGGTTGAGGTGGTGGTGACCAACGGCGCCGGGTGCTGTGGCTCCTTGGTCCATCACCTTGGCAAGGTCGATCAGTCCCACGCGCAGGCGAAGGCCAATATCGATGCCTGGTCCCGTGAGATCGGAAACGGCGGGCTCGACGCCTTGATCATCAACACCAGCGGCTGCGGCACCCAGGTCAAGGATTACGGCTTCATGTTTCGCGACGACCCTGACTATGCGGCGAAAGCGGCGCGGATTTCCGAATTGGCCCGCGACGTCACCGAATTCGTCGCCGAACTCGATATTGAATTATCGACTTTCGACGGCGCGGTGGATCTGCCGGTGACTTATCATTCAGCCTGTTCCATGCAGCACGGCCAGGGTCTGCGCCGGCAGCCGCGCGACCTGCTGTCGGCCGCCGGGTTTGAGGTAAGCGAGCCTGCCGAAGGCCATCTGTGCTGCGGCTCCGCCGGCACCTACAACATTCTGCAAAGCGAATTGGCCGACCAGTTGCGCGACCGCAAGGTCGCCAGCATCGCGGCTACTGCGCCCGCCGTCGTCGCCACCGGCAATATCGGCTGCATGGCGCAATTGGCCGACGCCCTCGACACACCGATCGTCCACACCGTCGAGTTGCTCGACTGGGCGACCGGCGGTCCCAAACCATCTGGGTTGGGGTGAGGGGGCATAATCTACCTGCAATACCTCGTCCTGCACCTCGTCCTGCGCTTGTCGAAGGGTCGAGGTGCTGCCGGCCTCATGCTTCGACAAGCTTGGTATAGGGTTTTGTTTTCCCCTCCCCCGGCTCGCTATCGCTCACCACCCTCTCCCGCTGCGAGAGGGTAATTACACACAAGTGTGACTGGCCTGCATCCGGCCGAGATTGGATGATTGGGTCATGCGAGCGTTTTACAGCTATATGCATCCGCTGGTGATCGCGCTGGGCGCCGGGCTGTTCGCCAGCGCCTCGGCGGCCGCGGCCGACTGGCCGATGTTTCGCGGCAACGTCTCGAACACCGGCGTGGCGGCCACGGCGGACCCGGTCGAGTTAAACGAAGAAACGCGGTTTCTGTGGCGCTTCAATACCGGCGGCACCGTCGAATCGTCGCCGGCCATCGCCGATGGGGTGCTCTACCAAGGCACGTTTAACCGGGCGCTGTTCGCGATCGACGCCAAGAGCGGGCGCGAACTGTGGCGGTTCCGGGTTGGCGGGCTATTGCGCGCGTCGCCGGCGGTGGTCGATGGCTTGGTCTATTTCGGCGCTGACGATAACCGTTTCTACGCGGTCGACGCCAAGACCGGCACCCAGCGCTGGGCAGTCGAACTGGGTCCCGGCGGCGAGCAATCCTCGCCCGCCGTGGTCGATGGCACGGTCTATTTCGGCGCCTTCGACAACAATGTCTACGCGCTCGACGCCAAGACCGGTGCGGAAAAGTGGAAATTCGCGACCGGCGCGGGGATCCTCTCTTCTCCGGTAGTCAGCGGCGGGCTGGTCTTCATCGGTTCCATCGATGGCAGGCTCTACGCGCTGGATACGGCGACCGGCGCGCGGCGCTGGTCGCAGCGCACCGGCGGGCCTGTCTTCTCATCGCCAGCGGTGGCGAACGGCGAAGTCTATGTGGGTTCCGACGATGGCCACCTTTATGCCTTCGCCGCGGATGACGGCGAATTGCGTTGGCGGTTTCTCGCCGGCCGCGAGATTTTCTCCTCGCCCACGGTCAGCGACGGCATCGTCTATGTGGGCTCGCACACCGGATTTTTGTATGCCATTGACACCAGCAACGGCGAACAGGTCTGGCAGACCAGCTTGCGCGGCGCGGTGTTCGGCTCGCCGGCGGTGGTGAAGAACCGCATCTATATCGGCTCCAGCGACGGTAACTTCTATGCTCTCGACCGGGCCACCGGCGCGCCACGCGCGGTGGTGCCGATCGGCGATAATGTATGGACCTCGCCGACCGTCACCGAGATCGGCGTCTATTTCGGCGCCCATACCGGCTTCATCTACGGTTTGACGGGGAAGTAGGAAAGGCGCCTACACCACTTGCCCACAGGCGTGGCCTACAGATTGGTGAAATTGGCGCGCCCGCCGCGCCGGCGCCGATGATAATGACGTCGAAATTCTGCATGAGCTGATATAGCCGATGACCCTGACGCCGCCAATCCTCACACCCTTACCGCGCGAACCTTTCTCTGCGTAGCCGATCGCGATAGGCTTTCCCAAACGCGAAAAATCCATCGAAGGGGGGAGGCACAGGATATGGCTGAGATAAAAATTCCTTACGAATATGACGGGCGCCAGTTTGAAGGAGCGCTGGTCTATGACGATAGCGTTGCGGGCAAACGTCCGGCCGTGTTCATGCAGCCCGACTGGTTTGGCGTGTGTCGCCATTCCCTCGATATGGCAACGGAGGTCGCCGGCAGCGATTACGTGGTGATGGTCGCCGATATGTACGGCGTGGGATACGGTGAACGGGAAAAAAGCGATGATGAGCTATTGGCGAGTGCGCAAGGGGTTCGCCGCGATCTTAAACTCATCCTCGGCTGTGGCGCCAAGGCCTATGAGGTGCTGACCGCCGGGGCCGCCGAGCGCGGTTTAATCGACACCGATAAAACGGGGGCGATCGGTTTTTGCATGGGCGGCGGCTTCGCGCTGGAACAAGCGCGCGCCGGGAGCGACTTCAAGGGCACGGTGGTGTTTCATGTCACCGCGCCCAACCCGGTCGATCCGGGCTCAGAGGCCAATTTCAATGGACGCGTCCTGGCGCTTCATGGGTCGGCGGACCCGGTGACCCCGAAGTCGATGATGGACTCGCTTGAGGACGAGCTGACCGGCGCGGGGGTCGATTGGCAATTCATGATGTTCGGCCACGCGATGCATTCGTTTTGTGTCAAAGGCGCGAATAATCCGCCGGTGCAGGTCTATGACGAGAAACTGTGCCAACAGTCCTACCGGATGATGCGCGACTTCTTCGCCGAAACATTTTGAAGTCGTGCCGGTTCGTAGGGGAGTTCGGAACGAGGGGAAATCCGATGACAAGCGGGGTGAAAGCGCTGGCCTTTGACGTGTTCGGCACGGTGGTCGACTGGCGCGGCTCGATTATTAAGATGGGGCCGGCGTTTAGCGCGGCGCACGGTTTCGAGCTCGATTGGGCGGCATTCGCCGATGCCTGGCGGGCGGAATACCAGCCCTCGATGGAGCGGGTCCGGTCCGGCGAAATTGGCTTTGTGAAGCTCGACATCCTGCATCGGGTGAACTTGGAAAAAGTTTTGAACGACTTTGGAGTTGGCGGCCTATCCGAGGCTGCGCTCGATGATTTTAATCGTATGTGGCATCGCCTCGATCCCTGGCCCGACGTTGTCTCCGGCCTCACGCGTCTGAAGACCAAATATATTCTGGTGACCCTATCCAATGGCAATGTGTCGCTGATGGTCGACATGGCAAAGCGCGCCGGTCTGCCGTGGGACACAATCCTGGGGGCCGAGATCGCCGGCAATTATAAGCCGGCGCCCGATGTTTATCGGAACGCCGCCGACATTCTGGATCTGGCGCCGGGTGAGGTCATGATGGTGGCGGCCCATAACGGCGATCTGATAGCGGCCAGCGGTGTTGGCCTGCGCACTGCGTTCGTTGTTCGGCCGACCGAATATGGCTCCGGTCAGTCAACCGATCAGTCCGCTGAAAGGGATTATGATGTGGTGGCGACGGATTTTGTCGACTTAGCCGCGCAGCTCCAAACCTGAGTGCTGGGGGCTCGGCCGCTATTTCTTATATTCGACCTCTAAGACGACGATATCGACGTCGCCGACATTGATGGCGTTATGCTCGACCGGCGCGGATACCGCGCGCGCGACACCGGGCGTGTAGTCCACTTGCCGTGTCGATCCATCGGCATGTTCGAGGAACAGACGACCGGTAGATTGCTGTATCGTGACGTAATCATAATCATGCAGATGCCAGCCGGTTTGCTCGCCGGGCTTGATAACCCAATGGGTGATCCGCGTTTTTTCGTCCTCGTGCAGCAAGTCGAATTTGCCGATCCCGCGTTCCGCCGCCTGCGATGCAGTTTTGTCTATTAATTTTGTCGACATGGCAGCCTCTCTCTGATGCGTTGGCGCATCTTACCGCTGGAATGGGCGAACGTCATCGATTGCAGCGCACATATGCAGGTGCCGATAATAATTCGCGTGCCGTGTCGCGTTTTCTTTACAACGGGCTCAACGAGCCGCCGTTGCTGTGGATGGTCTGGGCGGTGATATAGCTGCCGCCCGGGCCGACCAGAAAACGGATCAGATCGGCCATGTCCTGCGGCGTGCCGAGACGCCCCAGCGGGATTGACGATAAATCCTCGACATTCGACGTCTTGGCCGAACCGCTGCCGGCGATCTCGGTATCGTAATGACCGACGATGACATTGTTGGCGCGGATATTGTGCTGGCCGAGATCGATCGCCAGGCCGCGCGTCAGAGACCCGAGGCCCGCCTTCGCCGCCATCGCGTGGGTGCGCTTGGTCTGGCCGGCATAGGACCCCACCCCGCCAACACTGATAATCGCGCCGCCGCCGCGCTCGATCATGTCCGGTACGCAGGCCTTGCACATGAGATAGGCGCCCTGAAACCCGGCGCCGAGCGTGTGGTGCCAGGTCTCGTCGTCGAGATCGACAAACGGCACGCGCGAGCGAAACGCCGCGTTATTAACCAGAATATCGATGCCGCCGAATTCGGCCCGGGCCGCCTCGACCATGCGCCCGACGGCGGCCGCGTCGGTGATATCGGCGACGAACGGCAGCGCCCTGCCACCGGCATCGGTGATTTCCCGCGCCACTTCCTCGCACAGATCGCCAGAGACGCGCGCGTTGATGACCAGCGCTGCCCCAGCTCGCGCCAGCTCTAGCGCCGTTGCGCGGCCGATATTACGGGCACTGCCGGTGACAATCGCCACCTTGCCGGCGAGTTCATTGACCAAATCGACCATGTTGCACTGCCTCTCCTAATGGGGCGGGATACCCCAGTGGAACGATTGTTGCGGAGACCGTGCCGAAACCGTGCTGGCTTGGCAACCCTCACGCCGTCGGTCGTGGTTGGAACGGGTCTTCGTTTCGTCACGTTGACCTACGCCGTCGCGACGGCGAACATGATGCTAAACACCCAGGGAGGCAGCACCATGGCGACAGTCGATTCCGGCGGCGTCGAAATTTCCTACGAGATCCTGAACCCGAACAGCGACAAGGTGCCGATCTTTTTCATCGCCGGATTGGGTGGCACCCGTGGCAGCTTCATCAATCAGTCGCCGGTTTTCGCCGCCGACCGGCCGGTGGTGTTGCACGATCATCGTGGCACCGGTGAAAGCGCTAAGCCGCTGGGCGTCTACACGGTGGCCAACATGGCTGCCGACATTATCGCCATCATGGACGATGCCGGTATCGCTAAGGCCCATATGGTTGGCACCTCGACCGGTGGGGCGATTATCCAAATTCTCTGCCTCGATCATGCGGACCGCGTGCAGAGCGCGGCGATCTGCTGTTCCTGGCCGAAATCGGATGCCTATTTCCTGCGCCAGTTCGAGATGCGCAAGCGCGTTCTTGCCGAAATGGGTGTCGAGGCGCTGACCCTGATGACCACTCCAGCGCTCAATGATCCTAAATTCTTCACCGACAATTACGAGCGCATGGTCGAGACCGAACGTATGATGATCGCCACTGCCCCGCCGCCCGATGTGGCGGCAGAGCGTATCGATGCCATCATGGCGCACGATCAGATCGACCGGCTTGGCGCGATCGACGTGCCGGTGATCGTGGTTTGCGCCAAGAACGATGCGGTCACCCCGCCTTATAATTCGGTGGAAATGGCGGAACGTATCCCCGGGGCCGAGCTAAACCTCTACGAGGATGGTGGACACTTTTTCTTCATAGTCCATGTCGACAGGTTCAACGCCGATATCGCCGACTTTATCGGCCGGCACGAATAACACCGCGATTCACATCTTCGTGGCCAGCGCGGCCGGGCCCTTGGCGACGCATGGAAATGGGACGATAATTACAACCATGCGACGCCTTATCGTTGGATCCATGATTGCCTTTGGTCTGGTGTGGCCGCTAGCGGCCGGCGCCGATCAGAAGGACCCCGACCTGGACAAGCTGTTTGCGGTCTTGCAGACCAGCGACGATCCCAGCGCGTTGTCCAATGCCCATGGCGAAATTTGGCAACGCTGGACCAATAATGACGATCAGGATTACTTCGCGCTGATGCAGCATGGCGTTGAGTTGATGGAGCGCCGGCGTCTGGACGAGGCCCTGAAGGTATTCGACGATTTGGTCGATATCGCCCCCAATTACGCCGAGGCCTGGAACAAGCGGGCCACGGTGCATTTCCTGCTCGGCAATCTGGCCGACTCGATCGCCGATGTTGACGTCACTCTAAAGCTCGAGCCGCGCCATTTCGGCGCTCTGAGTGGTCTGGGACAAATCGAGCTGCAGCGCGGCCAGCCGGAGGCTGCGTTGGACGCGTTTGAAGCGGCGCTACAGGTGCATCCGCATCTGCCGGGCACTCGCGGCATTATTGAGAGATTGCGCCGCGATCTGGGTCGTAATTCGCTCTAGACCGATATATTGACAGCCCATCGGTTACAGTCCACCTAGGACAGACATTATCACATACTGGAAATGGTTATGAGCCGCGCCCTATCGCGACCGCAAATTCTTGTTATCGCTGCTGCCGCCGTGGTTCTGGGGGTGTCGCTGGGCGTACGCCAGACCTTCGGTATTTACTTGGTACCGATGACGCTGGATCTGGATTGGAGCCGCGGCCTGTTCGGCCTTGCCATGGCGGTGCAGAACTTGGTGTGGGGGGCGGCGCAACCCTTTGTCGGCGGCCTCGCCGATCGCTTTGGGTCGGGCAAGGTGATCGCTGGCGGGGCGGTCTTCTACGCGTTGGGGGTGATTGGCATGGCGAGCGTGGTGACGCCCGCCGGATTGTTGATCACCGGCGGCGTGTTGATTGGCTTGGGCATGGCCGGCGCCGGTATCGCCGTTGTCTACGGCGCGGTGTCGCGGGCGGTGGCGCCGGAAAACCGAACCTATGCGGTCGCCTTGGTGAGCACCATCGGTGCCTTGGGGCCGATGACTTTTCCGTTGATCAGCCAGGCAGTGATCGGCGTTGCCGGATGGGCGTTCTCGCTGACCGCGACCGCGATCATCGTACTGTTGCTCATACTGCTGACGCGGCTGTTTGATCATTCCGAGGCGATCGAGACCGGTGAACCCGATCTCAATCTGCGCGAGGTGATCAACGCGGCGCGCAAGAATTCCGGGTACATCCTGTTGGTTAGCGGTTTTTTCGTTTGCGGTTTTCACGTGACCTTCATCGGCACCCATTTCCCCGGATATATCAACCTGCAGGGTTTGGATGCCGGGGTTGGCGCGGTGGCGCTGACGGTGATCGGTGTCGGCAATATTATCGGAACCTACCTCGCCGGCGAGTCGAGTAAGAAATATCGTCAAAAAAACGTCTTAAGTTTTATCTATTTAGGCCGCGCCTTGTTAATCGCCGCGCTGATGATCCTGCCGACCACCGAATGGACGATTTATGCGTTTTCCGCCGTGTTTGGCCTGCTGTGGCTGTCGACGGTGCCGCTGACCAGCGGCGTTGTGGCGCGCATTTTCGGCGCAAAGCATTTAGGTATGTTGTTCGGGTTTGTCTTCTTTAGCCACCAAATCGGGGCTTTTTTCGGCGCTTGGCTGGGCGGTGTCGCCTTCGACACTTTCGGCAACTACACCTCTATGTGGTACGCCTCGATCGCGCTTGGCCTGCTCGCCGCCCTGCTCCATTGGCCGATCCGCGACCAGCCGATGGAACATCTGGTATCGCCCCAATCTGCCTAAACCGGGGGTTAACACCGTAAAAAGCGGTTTATTCCATGACGAAACATTGAACTTCGTGTGACTTGCGTTTCATTTCGGATACCCCCATCGTAAAAGGGACCTATTACGCCCTAGACGTGTGGAGGAACGATGCTCGTCAAAGTCAAACGCGGTTGGGAGTTGCCAGAGCATATGGCGACGCCCGAAGACGTATTCATGAACCGGCGGCAGATTGCCAAGACGCTCGCCGCGGGACCCATTCTCGCTGCTGGTGCGGCGCCCCTGCTAATGGCGGGACAGGCTCAGGCGGCGGGTGATCCCACGGTTGATCTATATCCGGTCGCGCGCAATCCGAAATACAAACTCGACCGCGAGATCACGCCCGAGCAGAACGCCATCAGCTACAACAATTTCTACGAGTTCGGCTCCCACAAGCAGATTTCGCGCAGCGCGCAGCGGCTGTCGATCCGGCCGTGGATGATTTCGATCGACGGCATGGTTGAAAAAGAGTTTGAAATCGGCATCGACGATCTGTTGAAAAAGGTCGATCTGGAAGAGCGCCTCTACCGCCACCGATGTGTCGAGGCCTGGGCGATGGCGGTGCCATGGTCTGGTTTCCCGATGAAGCAGCTGGTCGATCTGGCGCAGCCCAAGGCTGGCGCCAAATACGTCGTGATGAAAACCATCTCGGGCAATAAGTCGGAAATGCCCGGCTTGCGTCAATTCTGGTACCCGTGGCCCTATACGGAGGCCCTGACCATCGAAGAGGCCACCAACGAGCTGGCTTTCATGGTAACCGGTATCTATGGCAAGCCAGTGCCGCCGCAAAACGGCGCGCCGCTGCGCTTGGCGGTGCCTTGGAAATACGGCTTTAAATCGATCAAGTCGATCATCAGCTTCACCTTCACCGATCAGCGCCCCAAGACCTTCTGGGAAGCGTTGGCGGAAAAGGAATATGGCTTCTGGGCGAACGTGAACCCGGAGGTCAATCATCCGCGGTGGAGCCAGGCGACCGAATGGTTGCTTGGCGGCAGCCAGCGCGACCGGGTCCCGACCCAGCTGTTTAACGGCTATACCGAGTTCGTCTCCCATATGTACGACGAATTGGGCAGAGAGCCACTCTGGCGCTAACCCGTCAGGCGTGCTGCGCGCGCCGGTCCATTATCACGTTATAGAAAAACAAGGCCGGGCCCCGTAAGGGGTCCGGCCAAGTTAAACAGGGAGGCTTCACGTCTTGGGAGACGTAAGGGCTGCTTGTATGTGCACCCCTTCGCGCAGGCGCCGGGAGGGTGGCGCGGGGTTGCGCGGACGATGGTTTGAAGCATCGTGCTCCAATTTAAATAGAGCCTCGGGCCAATTTTTCCATGTTCGGAAAACGTTAACCAGCCATGCGTTTTTCGAATATCTTAATTATGTCTTTTATATCAGATACTTGAGTGTATCGAACGCCTAAAACCTTGTCTCGGAAATCTTGCCGACCAGGAAATCACGGAATACGCCAATACGTTGCGACGCCCTTAATTCTTCCGGATAGACGAAATAGGCGTCGTTTCCCGGCCCCTCGAGCTCGGGCAAGATGCGCACCAGGCTGCGTGATTCACGGGCCAGAAAATCCGGCAGCCCAGCGACGCCAATGCCCGCCTCGACCGCGCGGACCATGCCGTACAGATTGTTGAGGGTGAGGATTTTCTGTGGTTCACGGCCGACGGCTTCGCGCGCGGCGATGAGCAGCCAATTTAGATTGGGCGCCGGCAGCGCACCAACTTCGCTGTAGACGATCAGCTTGTGGTCGCCGAGATCGGTCACCCGGTCGGGCATGCCGTGTTGCTGCAAATAGTCCGACGAGGCGAAAACATGGGTATTGACCCGGGTAAGGCGGCGCTGGATCAGGTCAGGCTGGGTCGGCGGCGTCAGGCGAATGGCGCAGTCGGCCTCGCGCATCGAAATGTCCAATTCTTCGTCCGAGGTGATCAAGGTGACTTCGATATCAGGATAGAGGTCGATGAACTCGCGGATGCGCGGTGTGAGCCAGAGGGATCCCAGTCCAACGGTCGTGGTGATGATGAGCGGTCCCTGGGGCCGATCTTGGGCATCGTTGAGTTTAGCTTCGGCCATGGTCAGTTTGGCGAAGACCTCGTGCACGGTGCGGTACAAAAGCTCGCCCTGCTCGGTCAGCAGCAGACCGCGCGCGTGGCGGTGGAACAGCCGGCAGTTGAGGGATTCTTCCAAGGAGCTGATCTGCCGGCTGATCGCCGACTGGCTGAGATGCAGGCTGTCGCCGGCATGGGTAAAGCTGCCGGCTTCCGCGACCGCATGAAATATCCGCAACTTATCCCAGTCCATTGGCATTAGCCGGTGCCCCCGTTTACGTGCCGATGAAACACCGGCCGCCTACTCTGCGGCGTCGCGGGTATCGTCTTCCTCGGCTTCGGCGAGGAATTTCGAGGCTTCGAGCGCCGCCATGCAGCCCATGCCCGCCGCCGTGACTGCCTGGCGGAAAATCTTGTCTTTCACGTCGCCGGCGGCATAGACGCCGGGAATGTTGGTCGCCGTGCTGTCGGGCGCGGTGATTAGATAACCCTCATCGTCCATGTCCAGATGGCCTTTGAACAGGGCCGTGTTGGGATCGTGGCCGATGGCGATGAAAATGCCGTCGACCGGGACTTCCGTGATCTCGTCGGTTTTGACGTTGCGGATACGCGCGCCGGTGACCCCCGGCGGGTTATCGGTACCCACCGCTTCTTCCAACACCGAGTCCCAGACCACTTCGATCTTCTCGTTGCGGAATAGGCGGTCTTGCATGATTTTTTCCGCGCGAAATTCGTCGCGCCGGTGCACCACCGTCACCTTGGTGGCGAAATTGGTCAGGAACAGCGCTTCCTCGACCGCCGTGTTGCCGCCGCCGACCACCATCACCGGTTTGTCCCGGTAGAAAAATCCGTCGCAGGTGGCGCAGGCCGATACCCCGAAGCCGCTGAACTTCTGTTCGGACTCCAAGCCTAGCCAGCGCGCCGACGCGCCGGTGGTGATGATCAGAGTGTCGCCAGTATAGACGTCGCCGGAATCGCATTCACATTTGAAGGGGCGGGTGCTGAAGTCGATATTCACCACCACATCGTTGACGATCTCGGTGCCGACATTTTCCGCCTGGGCTTCCATCTGCTCCATTAGCCAGGGTCCCTGGATCGCATCGGCGAAGCCGGGATAATTTTCCACATCGGTGGTGATGGTGAGCTGACCGCCAGGCTGCATGCCGTGGATCATGGTCGGCTTCAAATTGGCGCGCGCAGCGTAGACCGCGGCGGTGCAACCGGCGGCGCCGGAGCCGACGATGAGAACTTTCGAATGGTGGGTTTCGGACATATCACGGGGTTCCTGGGGATTTGCGGGTAATCACGGTCTACCCGGCCGAGACGGCTAGGGGACCGAAATGTTTTCGTTCGTCTTTAGATAGTCGGGCCATTGCCGCGAGGCAAGACTGGCGCTATCCGTCACAAGTGTTTGAATGATTTAGAACGTCACCACGCTGCGGATCGATTCGCCCTTGTGCATCAAGTCGAAGGCGTTGTTGATCTCGTCCAACGGCATCACATGGGTGATCAGATCGTCGATATTGATCTTGCCGTCCATATACCAATCGACGATTTTCGGTACGTCGGTGCGGCCTTTTGCGCCGCCGAACGCGGTGCCTTGCCAGACCCGTCCGGTGACCAATTGGAACGGCCGGGTGGCGATCTCGGCACCCGCCGGGGCAACGCCGATGATGGTCGATTTGCCCCATCCCTTGTGACAGCATTCCAATGCTTGGCGCATCACTTCCACGTTGCCGATGCACTCGAACGAATGGTCGGCGCCGCCCTTGGTCAAATCGACCAAGTAGGCCACCAGGTCGCCGTCGACCTCTTTTGGATTGACGAAATGGGTCATGCCGAATTTTTCGGCGATGGCGCGGCGCTCCGGGTTTAAATCAACGCCGACGATCATATCGGCGCCGACTAGCCGTGCGCCCTGAATGACGTTGAGGCCGATGCCGCCGAGCCCGAACACCACCACATTCTCGCCGGGCTGGACCTTGGCCGTGTTGATCACCGCGCCGAGGCCGGTGGTGACGCCGCAGCCGATGTAGCAGACCTTCTCGAACGGCGCGTCCTCGCGAATTTTTGCCGCCGCGATCTCGGGCAAGACGGTGAAGTTGGAGAAGGTCGAGGTGCCCATATAGTGGAACAGCGGATCGCCGCCGAGCGAGAAACGCGATGAGCCGTCGGGCATGACGCCCTGGCCCTGGGTCTCGCGGATCGACTGGCAGAGATTGGTCTTGCCGCTTAAACAATAGTCGCAAGTGCGGCATTCCGGCGTGTAGAGCGGAATGACATGGTCGCCGGGCTTGAGGCTGTTGACCCCGGGCCCCACATCGACCACCACGCCGGCGCCCTCATGGCCGAGGACGGACGGGAACAGCCCCTCCGGATCGGCGCCCGAGAGCGTGAATTCGTCGGTATGACAGATGCCGGTGGCCTTGATCTCGACCAGCACTTCGCCGGCTTTCGGCCCGTCGAGCTGTACGGTTTCGATGGCAAGCGGTTGGCCGGCTTCATGCGCGACCGCGGCGCGGGTATCCATGATGGTAACTCCCCCTGAACTATTATTTTTAGAATTGTTTCAGCCGACCGGGCGAGACGCAAGGGTTCTAATCGATCGCTTCGCCTTGGCTCAATACGTGTGTGGCGATCTTAGCACCTGTCTTATTTGGACCAGCCCATAACAAGTAATACAGATGACCGCGTTGAGAGTTTCTAATTAGTCTCGCCGGTGAGGCGTATCCGAATGCCTCCTTCAGGCGACCTTGGTACCAACGCGCGAGCCTATGTCCTGAGTTTTCCACCTTGTCGACGCGGTCGCCAAATAAGTCGGTAGATTGTTCATAGACGATATTTTCCCATTCGTCCGTTCCGAAATATTCATTAAGAGTATTACGACGAGCCTCGCTTATCTCGCCCGAACGAGCCAACAATCGCTGAATAGCCATTCCCACGGGAAGATTGACGATGATCTCAATCGCGTTAGTGGTCGCGATTTTTGCTATGGTGTCCCACTTCACTTGCATGCCGAATGGGTCGAGAAATATTACCGCGCGGTTTTTGCGCCAGTTTATGCTGGTATCTCCTAGAATATTTTCGGTGATCGCATGATTGGCGTCAGCTGGAAGTATGCGAATGTCGCGTGTGTCTCCATATTCATCGGCTATTGAGTTCAATTTCGAAGTAAGTTCGGAATTCAAATCTATGAAATAGTAGCGAGTGAATGGGTGTGGAATGTCGAGCGCCACGTATGGCGACCCTTCGACATAAGTTGACTTGTCGTTATCGTCGGCACTTTGCACCAAGTCTTCGAATATAGCTTGTTGAACCTGCCGCTCGGCAGGTGTGCCAGCCTGTTCTTTTCTTAATGGGGCCTTTCCGGCACCGGCAAATGCATCAATGTAGAAATAACCTTCACACCAAGATCTTTTGCGGAGGACAGTCGTATACGCGGCCAAGTATTTGCCCAAGCAATCCAGCTTTTCGTGGGCCCATGGCCCGACAGTTCCGTCTTGCTTATAACTCGTCATTCACCTGGGTTCGTTATGAAAACAGACTGAGATGAAGGCGAATCAATCAGTGTCGGAAACTCGCTCCATTCCTGGCCATCCAGCATCCGTCCTCCCGACTTCGGCCGAAATCCGCCCCACTGCTTGAAGAAGAAGGCCACATTGGTTTCCTGGCATTGATCGCGAATATCGCGGACCCATTCAGGATCAATAGGACGTGCGCGTGGACCGCTTTCGCCGCCAACAATGACCCAATGGATGCCGTCGAGATCAAGCTCTCCGACCGGACCGATCAGAGGTTCGATGGAGAGAAACCGAACCGTCGCAGCCATTCTTTGAATGTGCCGAATTCGCGATTTCTTGGTTCCGTCCTCAACCGACGTCCCCAGCCAGATATGTCGCGGCGCGGTGTCGTCGCCGTACCGTGCGTCGACGTAATTGCGCATTCTTGAACTGCGCTTGGTCAAAATCTGAAACGTGTGATGGTGCGCCTCTTCCATCGTATCGAATACTTGATCGATAAAATCGTTGCTCACGCCCTTATGGAACAGGTCGCTCATCGAATTCACAAAGATCATCCGATGTTGCTTCCAGCTCAGCGGCTGCTTAAGCCGATCCGGTCGAAGTGTAAGGTCGAACCCGGTTTCGAACGGATGATCCGGTACCCCGCGAAATCTCTCAGCAAAGCGCTCTGCGTAACAATTATCGCAGCCCGCGCTAATCTTTGTGCAGCCCGTAACCGGGTTCCACGTCGCGTTTGTCCATTCGATAGATGATTTGTCGGCCATATTTCAATCCAGAACAAAACAAGAACATTTATAGCGTAATTAAAGGTACGTTGTAAACGTCAGCGTTTAAAGGCCGTTTAAGAGGGAGGCGAGCCTCTACCCCAGCGTGCGGGCATAGAGCGCGAACATCTTCTCCCAGGTCGCCTCGGCGGCGGCCTCGTTATACATGTCGCGCTCGGGGAAGGCGTAGCCGTGCTCGGTGCCGGGATAGGTCTCGATCTCATGAGTAATGCCGTTGGCGTCGAAGGCGGCGGTGAGATCTGGAATGACATTGTCGGGCACCCAATGGTCGTGCTCGGCGAAGGCGAGATACATCTCGCCCTGAATTTTGCCGGCCAGCAGATGGGGCGAATCGTCGTGCTCGGTGACGATCCACACCCCGTAGAGCGAGGCGTTGGCGGCAAAGCGATCGGGGTAGGTGCCGGCCACGGTGACTATGTAGGCGCCGCTCATGCAATAGCCGACGCAGCCCATGGGACCGTCGGACGCGGCGGTTTCAGACCCTAGAAAATCGAGCATCGCCGCGGTGTCGCTGGCCACCCCGGCATTGCTCAGACTATGCCAGGCGGCGAAGATCATCTCGCCCATCTTCTCGTTGCGATTTTTTAGGTTAAAGCGGATGTCGCCCAGCCGGTAGTACAGATCAGGCAGCAGCGCGTAATAACCCTGGGCGGCGATGCGGCGGGCGAAGTTACGCAGCTCCTCGCGGATGCCCGGCGCGTCCATATACATCACCACAACCGGGTGCGGCCCGTCATCGTCGGGCCAGGCGGAAAACGCGTACATCTCGCCGTCGGCGGTGGCGATCGTCGATTCTTTTTCGCCCATGACCTCTCTCCCTCTACCCTAAAATCCGAACATATGGTCCAAGCTGAACGCCGCGCCGTCGGCGGCGATCAGGCCATGATAGCCGAATAGGCGGCAGGTGGTATCGCGGATCAGCACATAGCCGCCGCCCACCGGGCCCGGTTCGGCGGCGCGTTGGCGCTCGGCTTTGTCGAACATGTCGGACAAGCGCCAATAGAGCGAGCCGCCACACGCGATATTGACGGTGCGGGTCGCCACTTCGCTACCGTCGCCGGCGTGCAGGGTGAGGTTGGTCTGCGAGGCGCCGTGCCACGGCGTCGAGGCCGGGTAGATCAAATGGCAGAATGTGTCGTCGCCGTCGCCCTTGGTCGCCGCGCCGGGGACCGCCATGCTGGGCGCGGTGCGCAGGAACAGGCGCGTCGACAGGCCCGGCGGGTTGCCGGTATAGGACTGCGGCTCGCCCTTCCAGGTCAGCACGGTATTGAAAATATGGGCGCCGAAGCTCGATTCCGCGGCGTGGCCGGTCACCCGGTCTTCATAGCGGAACAGCGCGTGCAGCCAGCCATCGACGCCGCGCGTTGCGGCGGGGAAGTCGTAGACTAGCTCCATATGTCCGGCGTCGCCGTTGAGCGCGCCGCCGCCGATTTGCTCCGCGTCGATGGCCACGCTGTCGGTGCGGACCAGTTCACCGAAATCGTGGCGAGCAACCTCGCGGCCTTGCGCGTCGTAAACCAGGGCCGCAACCGGCAGGGTCTGTTGGGTCGTCGCCATCGGCGTCGGTAGTAGGATCGAGCGGTAACGCTCGGGCGGCAGCACCGGCGCGGGTAGCAGGAAGCCCTTGCCCATGAGGTTGCCGATTTCGGCGATCTGCGGGTCCGGCTCCAGATCGGTGCGCTCCACATTGGCGTGGGCCATGCGCCGTTGGCTGCCGCCGTCATCCGTCGTCCTCTCGATCTCGTAGCGCGGCCGCACGAAATGCTTGCCGGCGCGCACTTCGAGTTGTTGCGGCCATTGGGTCTCGGGCAGCAGTTGCGCGACATTCAGCGCATGGGTCGCGAAGGGCGGAATTTCGGCGTTGAGAAAGACCGCGCCTTTATCGTCGCCCATAACATTGAGCCCGACGGTGTCGGCGGGGATCGGGCAGGGATGGCTGTTCTGGATCCACAGCACCACCCGTTCATCGGCTTGGGGCGCCGGCAGGCCGGCATAAAAATCCGCCGGCCAAGCGTTGGCGTCGTGGGTGCAGGAAAGGTCCCTCGCATCGTCGCCGAACGTGTCGAGGGCATATTTGACGATGTCGTGGCCGGCGACGCCAACGGCGTGGATCAGCAACTGGCCGGTGAAATCGCCGAGGCCGAAGCGCTGGCGGATCGCGACGCTGTCGATGGTAACCCCGGCCGGAGAGTCGGGCAGCGCCTGCTCCCATTCGGCGACCGGCGCCCCGGTCTCGTCGAGCAAGGTGAGCCATAGAGTGACGTCGTGGGCGCCATAGCGGTGCCAATAATTGGCCGTCGCCACCCTTGTGTGCAGATGCCCGCCGCGGCTATCCGGCGCATCGCGGAACCAGGCGAAGTTTGTGGCGAAATTGAGCGGGTCGAGGTAGCGCCGCGGGTTGGTCAGCCGGTTCTCGTCGAGGCGAACCTCGTCGAGGGTCGCAATTTCGGTGCCTGGCGGCACCAGGTGGGCGATGTCGCGCACGATTTTGTCGGCGTCGAAGGCGACTACCAGCAGCGACGGGACTTCGGCGGCGGCCAGATCGGTCACCGGCTGGGTCGCGCGGCCGAGGATCTGTTGGCCCAGCGCCGCCAGGTCCTGCACATAGACGTGGGCAATATCGAGGTCGGCCAGCGGATAGATCTCGGCGAACGCTGTCGCAAAGCCCGTGGGATCGTAGACCGCCACCGAACCGCGCCCGGCTAAACGTGTGAGCAGGTCGCGCACTTTCGGCGCGGCGGCGGGATGACCCACGGCCTTGAAGAACGGAAAGCCGCCCGAGATATTGGAAAATGTGTCGATATTGAGCGCGATGGCCGTAACCTCCGTCGTCCAGCTTAGCCGGTTATTTTCTTCAAACTGGCCGATAGGCCATGGCGTACCTGTTCGCGCATTTTATAACCCCGGCTGCGCACCCAGTTTAGCTGGATCGTACGGCGCTGGCCCTCGAAACTGTGGTGACCGTGCCAAGCGTCGGGGCGGCAGGTGAAGGCGACCATAGTGCCCTCTTGCGGGGGCACCTCGGCGGCATAATTTTCCAGGTCATGGTCGTTGTGCAGCAGGCGCAACTGGCCGCCCGGCGCCTCCCAGGACGGGTTGAGGTACAGCAGGACGGTGACCAGCTTGCCAGCAGAATCGGTATGTATCTTACCATCGGTGGCGCGGCACTGGCCGCGCACGGTGATCATCGTTGGCCGGCCGGTCAGCTCGATGCCTAATTTGGCGCCGACCCGTTCGGCGAATGGGGCAGACCGCAATTCATCGAGCAGTGCGTCGAAGCGCGGTCCATAGTCGAGCTGCGACACCGGGTAACTGCCCGGCTTGTCGATTTTGGGAAAGTCTTGGTGAATCGCCGGTAAGACATCGCTGGAAATAACGCCGGGTACGATGACGTAATCGAACGGGTCGTGGCTCGCCGAAGCGGAGTCAATCGAGGCTAAATCAAGCGCGGCCATGCCGGTCTCTTAGACCGCAGATCGAGTGATTGCAAAGGGCATAATGCCTCACGCGCCCGCTTGGCTCATGCGGCGGCGGATTTCCGCGGCCGCCTGCGCGGTATCACTGGGGACCTTATAGGACCACTGTTCGACCTTACCGGCGAAGGGCCGGGTGATGCCGGCTTGGGCCATGACGGTATGAAAGCGGCTGAACTTATCCGACCCGCCGGCTAATTCGATGATATGGACCGGTTTGCCAGTCGCCGCGGCTTCGCTGACCATGTTCACCGAATCACCAGTCACCAGGATGGCGTCGGCGTGGGCCAAATAGCCCAGATAAGGGTTGGCGTCGGCGCCATCCCAGAATAGCGCCGACCCGTTGGTCAATTCGGTCGCCAGACCTTGTTTGATGACATCGACCGCTTCCGGCGGGGTGCGTGGCGAGGCGGTGATGGCGAGGCCGCAGCCTTGCGCGTTCGCGAGCGTCGCAAGATCGTCGGCCAGCCGCGCGGCGTGCGCAGCGTCGAGGTGATAGACCGCATTGTTGCCGCCCAACAACACGGCGATCAGTGGTCGCGGCGGTGCAGCGAGGTCGTTGGCGAAACGGGTCCTGGCGTCATCGAGGACGGTGCTGGTCACGCCGTGCAACGAGCCCAGGGTGCTGAAGACATTGGCGCCGACCAGCCGGTCGTGGCCGGGGGCGATGACCAGATCGAATTTTTCCAAGGCGATATCGGGGTTTTGGATCTGCACGCAAAAGGTCTGTCCACCGCTGGCGCGCCGGACCGCCAAGGCCGGCGCCACCGATTTTCGCCCCGTGGCGATCAGCAGATCTGGCCACGGCGGCGCCAATGGGTCGCCCGACGCGGCCAGCACACTGAGCCGCGCCGGGGTTATCGCCGGCGGCACCCACTTCCATGGCCGTGCAAGCGCGATTACCTTCTCCGCTGCTTGCACCCCCAGCGCGGCGGCCAGACCGCGGCATTGATTGATCATACCCAGCCGGCCGTCGGTCACGATCCAGGTTACAGGCGCGGTGCCGGAGGGGTTTTCGGTGGCGGCGTCGGTCACGAAGAACTCGAACAGTTAGAAATCGGGCCTAGCGCCGATTGAAATATTATTTCAATTTGCTAGCATCGGCCTGCCAGCCCGTGTACAGCCAATATAGGCGACCGGCCGCGATGATTCCTAATAATCGCGCGGCGAATTTTGGAGACATGGTGTTCATGACGACAACTTCCGATCCCACCGATACCGACGCCAACCGCCGGGTCAAGCTGGACGCCATTGATCGCCGTATTCTGCGCCATCTGCGCGACGATGGCCGTATGACCAATGTGGAACTCGCCCGGCTTTCAGGCATCTCCGCGCCGCCCTGCTTGCGGCGGGTGCGGGCGTTGGAGGCCGCCGGTTACATCAAGGGTTTCCATGCCGAACTGGATGGCGAGTTGCTCGGCTATGAAGTGTCGTTCCACGCGCTGGTCGGCCTCGACAGCCAGGCCGGTGAAGTGCTCGCCGGCTTCGAAGCGCAAGTGGGCGCCTGGCCGGAAGTGCGGCGCTGCGACATGATCCGTGGCGGTGGTGACTTTTTGCTGCGCATGGTCGCGCGAAACACCTCCCACGAAAATGAACTCACCACCCGGCTAACCAGCGTCGAGCATGTCACGACCGTGCAGACGTTCCAGGTAATCCGCACATCCAAGCACGAATCCGGTGTGCCGGTGGACGATCCGGAATCCTAAATTTTGCTGAAAGCTGACAGTCGCCGGCCCCACCCTAAATCAACTATCAGAGCCGGTGTGATGGATTTTCGACAAATCAGGCAGGGCGTTTCGCCACCATGTCGATTTCCACCAACGCGTTGCGGGCTAGTCCGGTAACGCCGACGCATGTGCGTGCCGGCAGGCGATCGGTGGGGAAATAGGATTTGTAGGTCTCGTTCATAATATCGTAGTCGCGTTCGAATTCGGTAATGTAGACCCGCGCCGAAATTACATTATCCAACGACAATCCCAGTTCACCGAGGACGATGATCAGGTTGTCCATAACCCGCCGGGTTTGCGCCGCGGCACCTTCCGGTAGGGGGCTTGCATCATCATCGGGGTCCGTGGGCATCTGTCCGGTGAGCTGGACCCAGCCGTCGCATTCGACAGCATGGCTAAACGGCGCCACCGGGGTTGGTGCTGCACTGAAGCTATGAAAAATCGGCCCGGACATGGTGGCCATCTCCTGATCTGTGGTGGACGCCGGCTATTTTCACAGGCGATCGCTTTGGCGCAAAGGAGTGATTTGAGCCAACAATTCTCGGATAGCCTTATCTTGAGAAGCGCGTCTCGAAGGGTGAGCTGTCTCGGGGTAGTAAGGGGACTTAAATGCAGCGCTATTTGAAGCGGACGGAGACGATCTCGTAATAGCGCACGCCGTTGGGCGTCTGCACTTCGACGCTGTCCTCGGCTTCGCGACCGATCAGAGCTTTACCGAGGGGCGAGGCGATCGAGATTTTCTTCTTCTTCAAATCCGCTTCGAACTCACCGACCAACTGATAGGTGATTTCGTCGCCGCTCTCTTCGTCGGCGAGCTTCACCTTGGCGCCAAACCGCACGGTTTTGCCCTTCAGCTTCGAGGTGTCGATGATCTCGGCGCGTTTTGTCGCGTCCTCGAGTTCGCCGATCCGGCCCTCGATAAAGCTCTGCCGTTCACGCGCCGCGTGATATTCGGCGTTTTCGGACAAATCACCGTGTTCGCGGGCCGCAGCGATGGCTTTGATGACGGCCGGGCGCTCCACGGTCTTTAAATTGCGCAATTCGTCCTGGAGGGTTGCGTGACCCTCAGCGGTCATTGGTGTTTTATCCATGATTCGACTAAGTATTTGAAAGTTAAACTATAAATCACCCAAAAGACACACGTTCGCACACATGAGTATGTCTGCGATTAAGGCCGTTAGGGCAAAACCATGCCACAACTTCGTTAAAACGACGTGTTAAAATAAGACTGCAGGGGCGCGACTTCAAGACCACCGGCGCTCATTGCCTCAATCGCCATTAGTGCCGCCCGCGCGCCAGCGACGGTTGTGTAGTAGGGTATGGACTGGGTGAGTGCGGTACGCCGCAGGCTGTAGCTGTCGGCGATTGATTGCGCGCCCTCGGTGGTGTTGAACACCAGATCGATTTCGTTGTTGGCCATGGCGTCAACAATATGAGGCCGGCCTTCAAGCACCTTGTTGATCGTGCGGACCGGAACCTCTTGATCTTCCAACGCGCGCGCCGTGCCCCGCGTCGCGACGATCTCGAAGCCGAGCTCCGAGAGGCGGCGCGCCAGGTCGATCATCGACGCCTTATCGCGCTCGCGCACCGATATGAATACCCGGCCCGATGTGGGAACCTTGGTGCCGCCGCCAAGCTGTGATTTGGCGAACGCATGACCGAAATCGCTGTCGAGGCCCATCACTTCGCCGGTCGATTTCATCTCCGGGCCCAAAATCGTGTCGACCCCGGGGAACCGGGCGAAGGGGAACACCGCTTCCTTGATGGCGACATGGCTGAGTTCCGGGGCGGTCGCCGCCGCGCTTTCACCAAGCCCGAAGCTGGCCAGCGACTCGCCGGCCATCAGCCGGGCAGCAACCTTGGCGATCGGAATGCCGGTTGCCTTGGCGACGAACGGCACAGTGCGGCTAGCTCGCGGATTGACCTCGATGATGTAGACCTCGTCATCCTTGACGGCGAATTGCACATTCATCAGTCCGACCACATTTAGGGTCCGCGCCAACACCGCCGCTTGCCGGCGAATTTCGTCGAGAACCTCGTCGGGCAATGAAAAGGGCGGCAACGAGCAGGCGCTGTCGCCGCTATGGATGCCGGCCTCTTCGATATGCTCCATGATGCCGGCGACGTAAATATCGCCCTTGGTATCGCCCAGCGCGTCGACATCGACCTCGATTGCGTCTTGCAGGAAGCTGTCGAGCAACACTGGGCTATCGCCAGAGACCTTCACCGCTTCGGTGATGTAGCGCACTACGCCATCCATATCGTGGACGATTTCCATGGCCCGGCCGCCCAGCACATAGGACGGGCGGATGAGCAGGGGGAAGGATAGCTGTTCCGCTACGGCCAGCGCTTCCTCAGCGCTGGTGGCGAGGCCGTTTTCCGGCTGGCGCAGTTTTAGCTTTTGCAGCATTTCCTGGAACCGTTTGCGGTCCTCGGCCAGGTCGATGGCGTCGGGCGAGGTGCCCAGGATGGGGATATCGGCGGCCTCCAGCGCGTTGGCCAGTTTCAGCGGCGTCTGCCCGCCGAACTGCACGATCACCCCCTTCAAGGTGCCGGCCTGTTGTTCGACCCGGCAAATCTCGATCACGTCCTCGGCGGTCAACGGTTCGAAATAGAGCCGGTCGGAGGTATCGTAGTCGGTCGAAACGGTCTCGGGATTGCAATTGACCATGATGGTCTCGTAGCCCGCCTCGATCAGCGCGAATACGGCGTGGACGCAGCAATAGTCGAATTCGATGCCCTGGCCGATGCGGTTGGGCCCACCGCCCAGGATGATGACCTTCTCGCGTTCGCTGGGCCGCGCTTCGTTTTCGCCCGGCTGGGCGGCGCAACCCTCGTAAGCGGAGTACATATAAGGTGTCTGGCTGGGAAATTCGGCGGCGCAGGTGTCGATGCGCTTATAGACCGGCGCCAGCGCCAGCGAATGCCGCAAGGCGGTTACCTCGGCTTCTGATTGGCCGCTCAGCTCGGCCAGGCGGGTGTCGGAAAAGCCCATCTGCTTCAGTCCCAGCAAGCGGTCATAATCGTCGGGCAGGCCGTCGCGGCGCACATTGGCTTCCGCCTCGACGATGCCGGCGAGCTGTTCCAGGAACCAGGGGTCGTAGCGGGTCACCCGTTGCACTTCTTCAAGGGCGACGCCGAGCCGCAGGGCTTGCGCGGTGATCAGCAGCCGGTCCGGGGTCGGCCGGCCCAGCGCCGCGCGCACCGCATCGGGTTCGTAATCGCGGCCCGAATCGGCGATATGGGCGCCCGGAATTTCAATTTCGTTGAGGCCGGTGAGGCCAGTCTCCATGGAACGCAGGGCCTTTTGCAGGCTTTCGGCGAAGGTGCGGCCAATCGCCATCGCCTCGCCGACCGATTTCATCGAGGTGGTCAATAGCGGGTCGGTGCCGGGAAACTTCTCGAAGGTGAAGCGCGGAATTTTGGTCACCACATAATCGATGGTCGGCTCGAAGCTGGCCGGGGTGACGCCGGTAATGTCGTTGTCCAGCTCGTCCAGCGTGTAGCCGATGGCCAGTTTTGCCGCAATCTTAGCAATCGGAAAGCCGGTCGCCTTCGAGGCCAGCGCCGACGAGCGGCTGACCCGCGGGTTCATCTCGATGACCACCATGCGCCCATTATCCGGATTGACCGCGAACTGCACGTTCGAGCCGCCGGTATCGACGCCGATTTCGCGCAAACACGCGATCGAGGCGTCGCGCATGATCTGATATTCTTTGTCGGTCAGGGTCAGCGCCGGCGCTACGGTAATCGAATCGCCGGTATGCACGCCCATCGGGTCGATATTCTCGATCGAGCAGACGATGATGCAATTGTCGGCGCTGTCGCGCACCACCTCCATCTCATACTCTTTCCACCCGAGGACGGACTCTTCAACCAGCACCTCGGTGACCGGCGAGGCGGCGAGGCCGCTTTCGACGATTTCGAAATATTCCTCGCGGTTATAGGCAACACCGCCGCCGGTGCCGGCCAATGTAAAGCTGGGCCGGATGATGGCGGGCAAGCCGACATCGTCGAGCGCCGCATCGGCCGATTGGCGGTCGCGCACCAAGGTGCTCTGCGGCGATTCCAGGCCGATCTCGGACATCGCTTCGCGAAATTGCAGCCGGTCCTCGGCCTTGTCGATGACATCGGCTTTGGCGCCGATCATCTCGACGCCGAGCCGCTCCAAGGTGCCGTTGCGCGCCAGGGTCAGGCAGGTGTTCAGCGCGGTCTGGCCGCCCATGGTCGGCAGGATGGCGTCGGGGCGCTCCATTTCCAATATTTGCGCGACAATGTCCGGGGTGATCGGCTCCACATAGGTGGCGTCGGCCATCGACGGGTCGGTCATGATGGTCGCCGGGTTTGAATTTACCAGCACCACCCGGTAGCCCTCTTCGCGCAGCGCCTTGACCGCCTGGGTGCCCGAATAATCGAACTCGCAGGCCTGGCCGATAACAATCGGCCCGGCGCCAACAATCATGATTGATTTAAGGTCGGTGCGTGCGGGCATGATCTATCTCGCCTCTTCCATCATTTCGATGAAACGCTGGAACAGATAGTGAGCGTCTTGCGGGCCGGGTGAGGCTTCCGGGTGATATTGCACCGAGAATATTGGCCGGTCGGTGGCCCGCAGACCTTCCAGACTGTTGTCGAACAGCGAGCGGTGGGTCGCGACGACGTTCGCCGGTAAGGACTCGTCGACCACCACGAAGCCATGGTTCTGGCTGGTGATCTCGACTTTGCCGGTTTGCAAATCCTTGACCGGGTGATTGGCGCCGCGATGGCCGTGATGCATTTTCTCGGTCTTGGCGCCGAGCGCCAGGGCGAGCATTTGATGGCCCAGGCAAATACCGAAGACCGGCACGTCGGTATCGATCACCTCGCGGATCATCGGCACCGCATATTCGCCGGTCGCCGCAGGGTCGCCGGGGCCATTCGATAGAAACACCCCATCGGGGCGGTGGCGCAGTATATCTGCCGCGCTGGCTGAGGCCGGCACAACAGTGACGCGGCAGCCCAAATCAGCCAGGCAGCGCAGGATATTATGCTTGGCGCCGAAATCGACGGCGACCACGTGACGTTGCGGTGCTTGCGCTTCGCCATAGCCTTCGCCCAGCCGCCACCGGGTCTCGGTCCACTCATAGGTCTGGGTGCACGAGACTTCCGCGGCTAAATCCATGCCTTCCAGGCCGGGCCAATTATTGGCGGCGGCTTTCAGGGCGGCGGGATTAATCGGGTCATTGGGCTGGTTGACGATGGCGCCGTTGGGCGCGCCGCCGTCGCGAATGGCGCGGGTCAGGCTGCGGGTGTCGACGCCGGCGATGGCGACCAAATTTCGTGATTGCAGCCAGGCATCCAAATGCTGCGTCGAGCGCCAGTTCGCCGGGTTGGAAATGTCGGCGCGCAAAATGCAGCCGCGGGCGGCGGGAACATTGGTCTCGACGTCTTCGGGGTTGGTGCCGACATTGCCGATATGGGGGAAGGTGAAGGTGATTATTTGGCCGGCATAGGACGGGTCGGTGAGAATTTCCTGATACCCGGTGATCGAGGTGTTGAAGCACACCTCGCCGACCGCGGCGCCCACCGCGCCGACGCCACGCGCCCAAAACACCGTGCCGTCGGCCAGAACCAACGCGCCGGTCGCCCATTCGGGCTGGCTCCGGTCGTTGCGCGCGTCAGCGGCCATTCGAATGGGATCCTTGTTCGCGAGGCGGCGGTGTTGGCGCCGCCAGGGATGAATTATATGGCTGAGACCCAGTTTCGAGCCCTGCGCACCGTTCACCGGCGCGCAAATTGCGCGTTGTTTAAGCTAGTCGATAGGAGTCGTCAAGCATTGGTGAAAATAGAAATATTGTTTGAAAACAATAAGTTACGTAGGCAATCCCAATTTGCTATCCCATTCTAAATCCGCTACCGTCTGCGCCTTCCCCCCAAATAGAATATCGACATGCTGCGAAACGCCATTCCCGAGGCTTTGAGAACCGCGCTTAAGGACCAAGACAAGCGCGCCGTTTCCACCGTGCGCCTGATCATGGCGGCCTTAAAAGATCGCGACATTGCCGCCCGTGGCAAGGGCAATACCGATGGCGTTGGCGACGACGAGATATTGCAGATGCTGCAAACCATGGTGAAGCAGCGCCGCGATTCCATCGAGATGTATGAAAAGGGCGGTCGTCTGGAATTGGCCGAGCAGGAAGGCGAGGAGATCGCCATCATCGAGCGGTTCCTGCCGCAGCAGCTCGGCGATGGCGAGATCGGCGCCGCGGTCGATCAGGTGATCGCCGATGTGGGCGCCGGCGGGCTGAAGGATATGGGCAATGTGATGGGCGCCTTGCGCGAGCGCTATGCGGGCCAGATGGACTTTGGCAAGGCGAGCGCCCTGGTCAAGGAAAAGCTCGGCGCTGGCTGATTCGCGTCCGGCGAGAGTTATCCCCGTAATTAGACTGACTTTCTACTGCTCGCGGAGGGGCCGCGCGGTCTAGTATCGCGACCCCACACGACTGGTTCGACTCTCGGTCATGTGGCTAACTGCTAACAGCCAACTGCAAAAAGCCACCGATGGCCTTTCCGCCCCAATTTCTTGATGAGTTGCGCGCCCGCATCGCGGTGTCGGAGGTGATTGCGCCCAAGGTCAAGCTGACCCGCCGTGGCCGGGAATCGACCGGCTTGTGCCCCTTCCACAATGAGAAAACGCCGTCCTTCACCGCCAATGACGATAAGGGCTTCTATCATTGCTTCGGTTGCGGCGCGCACGGCGACATCATCAGTTTCGCCATGGAGACCGAGGGGTTGAGCTTTCCCGAGGCGGTGGAGAAGCTCGCCGGGCTGGCCGGCTTGGCGGTGCCCCGCGAAACGCCCCAAGAACGCGAGATGGCGAAGGGCCGCGAGACCCTGCAGCAGGTCATGGAGCAGAGCTGCGGCTGGTACGAAAACCAACTGGCCCAGCCCGGCGGGGCCCAGGCGCTGGATTATCTGCGCGGGCGCGGTTTTTCCGATGCCACCATCGCTCAGTTTCGATTGGGTTATGCCCCTGATGGCCGGGGCCGCCTGGGCCAAGCCCTGGAAGCGCGTAACGTCACCCGTGAGCAGTTGATCGAGGGCGGGCTGGTCAAGCAGCCCGAGGGCGGCGGCGAACCGCGCGACTACTTCTTCAACCGGGTGATCTTTCCGATCACCGATCGCCGCGGCAAGGTCATCGCCTTTGGCGGCCGCATTCTGGGTGACGGCCAGCCGAAATATCTCAACTCGCCGGAGACCTCGTTATTCCACAAAGGCCGGGTTCTTTATAACTGGGCCCAGGCGCGCGAAGCGGCGCGGACCACCGGCACCATTATCGTCGTCGAGGGCTATACCGATGTCATCGCGCTAGCTCAGGCCGGCGTGCCCCACGCGGTGGCGCCCCTGGGCACCGCGCTCACCGAAGAGCAGATGCTCGCCCTGTGGCGCATGGTCGATGAACCGATCTTATGTTTCGATGGCGACAATGCCGGCCAGCGCGCCGCCTTGCGGGCGGCTGAGCGGGCCCTGCCGTTACTGCAGCCGGGCAAATCCCTGCGCTTTGTCACCCTGCCGGCTGGTGAGGACCCGGACAGTCTGGTCAGCGCGCGCGGGCGAACCGGGTTCGAGGATCTATTGACCAAGGCGCGCCCCCTGGTCGACGTGGTCTGGGCGTTGGAAACCGGGGCAGGTAAATTCGCCACGCCGGAGCAGCGCGCGGCGCTAGAACGCCGCCTCAACGAACATGTCGCCAAAATCGCCGATCGCGGTGTGCAATATCACTATCAGCAGCGGGTTCGTGAGCATTTGCGCACATTATTTAGGCGCGATCAGGGGCCAAGAAGCGGTTTTCGCTCTGGAAATGCGCCTGATCGGCGTCTGCCGCCCGCGGACTTGGGCCTGCGCGGCGATCTTGGCGCGCTGCGTGAACGCCAGGAACGTGTATTACTTTCAATAATAATTAACCATAACGAGTTAGTTCATGGTGCCGTTGAGGAACTTTCCGATATTTCCCTGACAAATACGGAACTTGACAGGATATTGCGGGAGATTTTAAACGTCGCAGTCGATAAACCGGACCTTGACAGCACGGCCTTGCAACGCCATCTCCATCAGTGCGGATATCAAAAGCCATTGGCAGCCGTACTGAACGCGAATATTTATCGGCAAGCGCTGTTTGCCGCGCCCGACGCCACGGCGGAGGATGCGGCTCGAGCGCTAACCGACATTATTGCGTGGCACCGGGGCCATCGGCTGGAAGTGGATCGTGCGGCGGCGAAACAGGAACTTGCGGACGAAATGACTTCTGAGAATAGCGAGCGACTGCTGGAAATCGTCCGAGAACAAACGGGAACAGGCGGGCTGTAACGGCTTGGTGGACAGCACCGGTGGCACCGGTGTGTCTGCGCATAAGGGGTGACAATGGCAAGTAAGCAGGAAGCAGTGGCGGAAACCACCGAAGACGGCGAAGTTTCGACCGACGGTCCGCTGATGGACAGCTCCGTCCAGGCGGTCAAGAAGATGATCGCCAAGGGCAAAGAGCGCGGTTACATCACCTACGACGAGATCAACGAGACCCTGCCCCAGGAACAGGTTTCCTCGGAACAAATCGAAGACATCCTCGCCCAGCTCTCGGAGATGGGAATCAACGTCGTCGAAGGCGAAGAAAAAGAGGACGGCGAGACCCCGGCGGCCGCTACCACCGAGACCACCGAGAAAGCCGAAGAGCCGGCAGCGCCCGCGACGCCGGCCCCGTCCGAGGATATCGGGCGTACCGACGATCCGGTGCGAATGTATCTGCGCGAGATGGGATCTGTCGAATTGCTGTCGCGCGAGGGCGAGATCGCCATCGCCAAGCGGATCGAGGCCGGCCGCGAAAAGATGATCGGCGCGATTTGTGAATCGCCACTGACGATCCGCGCCATTATCCAGTGGCGCGACGCCTTGCAGGATGAGCGCATCTTACTGCGCGACGTGATCGATCTGGATGCGACCTTCGGCGCGGAGACGCCGACCGTCGATAATAGCGTCAATGGTGGCCCGGGTTCGAATGGCCTGAACGGGCCGAACGGCGCGAACCGTCCTAATGGGGCGAATGGAGCGAATGGCGCAGCGCCGGCAGCCAACGGACACGACAAGGCTGCCGAAGCCAAAAGTGAAGACGGCACCGCGACCGAAGGCGAAGACGCCGACGAAGAGGATGAGGACGACGCCGCGAACTTGTCGCTGGCGGCGATGGAGGCGCGCCTGAAGCCCGACGTCCTGAAGAATTTCGACGAAATCAGCAAGACCTATAAGAAACTGCGCAAGCTGCAGGATCAGCGCCTCGCCGGCATGAAGAAGAAGTCGGACGAGTTGTCGACCGCGCAGAACCGGCGCTATGGCAAATTGCAGGAAGAGCTGGTCGAGCTGATGGATTTGGTGCGGCTCAACAATGCCCGCATCGAAACCCTGGTCGATGAACTCTATGGCCTCAATCGGCGCTTGACCAATTACGAAGGCAAGCTGCTGCGCCTGGCGCTCGACGCCGGTGTCAGCCGCACCGATTTCCTCGAGCAATATATGGAAAACGAGCTCGACCCCCGTTGGTTGAGCCGGGTCGGCCGCCTGAAGGGCAAGGGCTGGAACAAGTTCGCCACCGGCAAGCCCGACGAAATTAAGGCGATCCGCAAAGAGGTCATGGAAATTTCGACCCGCGTCGGCCTGCCGATCGCCGAATTCCGCCGCATCGTGCAGACGGTGCAGCAGGGTGAAAAGGAGGCCAGCCGCGCCAAGAAAGAAATGGTCGAGGCCAATCTGCGCCTGGTGATTTCGATTGCCAAGAAATACACCAACCGCGGTCTGCAGTTCCTCGATCTGATCCAGGAAGGCAATATCGGCCTGATGAAGGCGGTTGATAAGTTCGAATATCGCCGCGGTTATAAGTTCTCGACCTATGCCACCTGGTGGATCCGCCAGGCGATCACCCGATCGATCGCCGACCAGGCGCGCACCATCCGTATTCCGGTGCATATGATCGAGACCATCAACAAGCTGGTCCGCACCTCGCGCCAAATGCTGCACGAGATCGGCCGCGAGCCGACCCCTGACGAGTTGGCGGTGAAATTGCACATGCCGCTGGAGAAGGTGCGCAAGGTCTTGAAGATCGCCAAGGAGCCGATCTCACTTGAAACACCGATCGGCGACGAGGAAGACAGCCATCTCGGCGATTTCATCGAGGATAAGAACGCGATTCTGCCGATCGACGCGGCGATCCAGGCCAATCTTCGCGAGACCACGACACGAGTGCTCGCCACCCTGACGCCGCGCGAAGAGCGCGTGCTGCGCATGCGTTTTGGTATCGGCATGAACACCGACCATACGCTGGAGGAAGTCGGTCAGCAATTCTCGGTCACCCGCGAACGTATCCGCCAGATCGAGGCCAAGGCCCTGCGCAAGCTCAAACACCCGTCGCGCTCGCGCAAACTGCGCAGCTTCCTCGACCATTAAGTTCGGCGCAGCGGCAGCCCCATCCTTCGACAAGCTCAGGATGAGGAAATTTATTCACGAAACCTCATCCTGAGCTTGTCGAAGGATGAGCGGGCACCGCAGAAATTTAGGTCGGCCTCGCGCCGGCCCTTTTCGTTTGGTCCCTGCGGTTCGAGCATGCAACATAACGCTCACATCCGAGAGACCAGGAGAGACCGGTGCCGCCGAAGATCAACCCTTTGAGGCTCAACAAGCTGCAGTCGCGCACCCTGGCGTTGGCGCAGGTGTTGGCCAATGACCCGGGGTCGAGCCGGCGCGACGATGTCAGTGGCGAGGTGACCCTGACAAACCTGCCGCGTCCCCATGGCGATCATGTGCATGTCGGTGAGTATGTGGTCGCCTCGCGCGACGCCAGCGGGTTCGCCAACCCTGCCGTTTGGGTCGTTCTGGCGCGCAAGGGCCTGACCCGCACCGATCCGATGGGCGTGACCCTCACGCCTGACGGTCTGAACTACGATACGGGCTTGAGCGACCGGTTCGCCAAAGCCTCGGACCATTAGCCGCGTGCCGCAAGACGCCGATTTGGAAATCCCCCCTGTAGAGATTTACGTCGATGGCGACGCCTGTCCGGTCAAGGACGAGGTGTTGCGGGTCGCTACGCGCCATGGCCTGACCGTACATCTGGTCGGCAATAGCTGGCTGCGCCACGGCGGCGACAATCCGCTGATCCACCGTGTGGTCGTTCCCGAAACCCCTGACGCCGCCGATGACTGGATCGCCGAACATATCGGTGTCGGTGACATCGCGGTGACGTCGGACATTCCCTTAGCGGCGCGCTGTCTCGAGGCCGGCGCGCAGGCGCTGGGGGCGACCGGACAGGCATTCACCCAAGAGAATATCGGCAACGCCCTGGCGATGCGCGAGCTCAAGAGCCATCTGCGCGAAACCGATCAGGGCGGTAATTACAACGCGTCGTTTACCAAACAGGACCGTTCGCAATTTCTGCAGGCGCTGGAAAACGCCGTTCAGGCACGCCAACGAGACGCCTAGTTGGCGGCTGGGCTGGGCTGGAACAGTAGCTCGATGAAATCGCGGTAAAGACCCAGTTGGTTGGCCACCAGTTGTGGCTCCTTCAGGGTCTTCGACATGATGAAGGCGCCTTCGAGGCTCCCGGTGAACATATCGGCGAGATGGGCGCAATCGATGTCGGCGCGTGGCGGGTAAACCTCGGCGGCTTGCTCGAGCATGCCCCCCAGAATGGTTCGCCATTCACGATAAGTGTCGTCGATGACCGACAGCGTGTGATCGTCGAACAGATTGGCTTCGTAGAGGTAAGAGGCGAATAGGCAGCCCGGATACGGTTCGGTCAGCCCTTCCATCATTTCCTTATAGAGGCCGATCACGAGCAACACACGCTGTAATGGATCGCGGCTGAGTTGTTCGGCGCGGGCCCGATTTGCCGCGAACAGATCTAGATCGCTGCGCGCATAGCGCTCGACCAGGGTGTAGGCCAGCACCGCCTTACTGTCGAAATGATGGAAGAAAGATCCCTTGGTGGTGCCCGCCCGCTCGACCAGACGGTCGATGGACGTTGCCGAAAATCCCTGATCCAAGATCATCGCTTCAGCTGTATCGAGGATCTTATTGCGTGTTGCTGTGCCGTCGCGCGCCATGATTATCGTATTTCTGTATAATTTAGAACATCATTATATACCATCCAGTTGGTATGTTAAATAATAAAGTCAATTCGGCCAATCGCGAAGTTACCGGTGTATTTCTGGGAAAATTTGGCCTATTCGACGAAAGTTCGAGAAAATTATTCGTTGACTCAAAAATCCTAATTCATTACTAAACCAACCGGTCGGTATGTTATAAATTTTGCAGCGAAATGGAGAAGACTATGTCTGCAGCAGAAATTCTATCGCCGTCCCCTGAGGACGGTTATTCAGCGGCCAAGGCGGCGGCTTTTGAGGAACGGTTGGTCGACGTGCTGAACGGCGGCGCGATTTGCCTGATGACGTCGGTCGGCCATCGCACGGGCTTGTTCGATGCTATGGCCGATGGCGTGGCAGGTACCAGCGCCGATATTGCGGCGCGGGCCGGGCTGAACGAACGTTATGTGCGCGAGTGGCTGGGTGCGATGGTGGCCAGTGGGATCGTCGACTGCGACGGCGCCACCAACACGTACCATTTGCCGGCTGAGCACGCGGCCTGCCTAATCCGTGCCGCGGGTCCGAATAATCTGGCGGTGTTTGCCCAGTACATCCCCGAGCTCGGTTCGGTCGAAGACGATATCGTCGACTGTTTCAAGAATGGCGGCGGCGTGCCCTACGCGCGTTTTAACCGCTTCCATGAGGTGATGGCCGAAGATAGCGGCCAGTCGGTTTTGCCGGCGTTGCGAGAGCATATTTTGCCGCTGGTGCCCGATCTCATCGAGCGGTTGGAGACCGGTATCCGGGTTCTCGATCTCGGCTGTGGCCGCGGCCGGGCGCTGACCCAGATGGCCGAATGGTTCCCCAACAGCACATTTGCCGGTTACGATTTGTCGGCCGAGGCGATTGCCTGGGCGACGGCCAATGCGGAAGAGCGAGGGCTGACCAATCTGACCTTCCAGGTGCGTGATCTGGGCACTTTCGACCGGGACGCCGACGAATCCGCCTTCGATTTCGTCACCACCTTCGATGCGGTCCACGATCAGGGCAATCCGCGCGCCATGGTGCGCGGTATTCGCCGCACGCTCGATACCGGCGGGGTTTATTTAGCCCAGGATATCAACGACTCGAGCCATGTACACGAAAACTGCGATCACCCGATCGGACCGCTTCTCTACACTATCTCGTGCATGCATTGCATGACCGTATCGTTGGCCCAGGAAGGCGGCGAGGGGCTGGGCGCCATGTGGGGTCGGCAGTTGGCGGTCGAAATATTCTCCGAGGCCGGCTTCGGCTCGGTCGAGGTCAACGAACTCGAGCACGATATTCAGAATTGTTACTATGTCTGCCGCCCCTAACGGCGTGCGTTTGAGAATTGCGATGGAGGCCGGCGCGTTGCCGGCTTCTTTCGTTTGATTGGATGGCCGGCCGATCTGGACCGGACGCGCTTGTGTGATATATGGGGTGCGGCGCGCCGGAGCTCTTGGTAGACGCTGCGTCCCGGTCAATGGGGGCCCGTAGTTCAGTTGGTTAGAACGAACCGCTCATAACGGTTATGTCGCAGGTTCGAGTCCTGCCGGGCCTACCATTCTTTCTGTGCTTTTTAGCGTGTTGATTTGGCGTCGTGTCTTGTGGTGGCGACGGTGTAGATCGAGGTCGACGCGGCGATGAATATCGTCGTGCCGCCGGGGCCGCCGAAGGTCAGGTTGGCGACCACTTCGGGCAGCAGGATTTTGCCATAGAGCGTGCTGTCCGGCGCGTAGCAGTGCACCCCGTCGGCGGCGCTGGTCCACACGAAGCCTTCCGTGTCGACGCGCAATCCGTCGGGTACACCGGGCTTGATGTCGACGAACAGGCGGCTGTTGGCGAGGGTGCGCCCATCGACCACATCGAAGGCGCGGATATGGTGGGGCGCACCGGCGTTAAAGCCGGGATCTGAGGCGCCATTGATGGCGCCGCTATCGGCGATATAGAGAATTTTCTCGTCGGCCGAAAAGGCCAGGCCGTTGGGTTTGTCGAAATCGTCGGCAACGATTGTTAGTTCAGATGTGTCGGGATCGACCCGGAACACATAGTTGACGCCCAACTCGCTCTTGGCCTCATAACCTTCGACACTGCTGGCAATGCCGTAGGGCGGATCGGTGAACCAGATTGCGCCGTCCGACGTCATTACCAAGTCGTTGGGCGAATTTAGCCTCTTGCCGTCGTACTTGTCGGCGATCACCTCGACCGTGCCATCGGCGAGGCGCCGAATGACCCGTCGTCCCCCATGCTCACAGGAAACCAGATGGCCGTCATGGTCGCGGATATGGCCATTGGTGAACTCTGCGGGGTTGAGGAATTCGCTGGCGCCCGCGACGCGGTTCCATTGCATCATCCGATTATTAGGGATGTCACTGAACAGCAGGGTCTCGGTCTCGTCAAACCACACCGGCCCCTCGGTCCAGATGCAACCGGTGCACAGTTGTTCGGGCAGTGTGTCTGTATCGACAAAACCGGCAAACGCGTCTTCGGCGATTTGATAACTCGCTTCTGGCGCCATGATAGTTCTCCCTAGGCGTCCGGTGGAATGATTTCCTGCACGCAAACATCGTCGACCACATGGGCGCGGCCGATATCGTCCAAATGGGCGCGTTTTTGATCGTTGGTCAGATTGGCGCCGATCCCCTGGGTCATCGCCAGCACCACCGAGCGGTCGCCCATGTCGAGCCAGAAAGCGCGGCGCACCAGCTTGCCGTCGGCGTCGCGGGCGAACGGATCGTCGGGGTTAGTTCCCAAATCGGGTTGATAGAAATTTGCCATCGCGTTGGTATCGCTCCTTGCTGGATTAGCCGCGCCGGTCATCGCGCATCATATCGGAAGCCTTCTCGGCGATCATGATCACCGGCGAATTGGTATTGCCCGAGGTAATCGTCGGCATCACCGAGGCGTCGACCACTCGCAGGCCGGCGACGCCATGCACCCGCAACCGGCTGTCGACCACGGCCCCCGCGTCGTCGCCCATGCGGGCCGTGCCGACCGGGTGGAAGATGGTGGTGCCCACATCGCCAGCGGCGCGCGCCAACCCCTCATCATCGTCGCCATAATCGGGGCCCGGCTTGAACTCCTCGGGGCGGTACTGAGCGAAGGCCGGCTGGGCGACGATGTTGCGGGTCACCCGGATCGCCTGCGCCGCTACCCGCTGATCCGCCGCGGCGGATAGGTAATTCGGCTTGATCGCCGGCTGCTGGCGCGCATCGGGGCTGGATATATGGATGCTACCGCGCGATTCAGGGCGCAAATTACACACGCTGGCGGTCAGCGCCGGAAAGTCGTGCAGCGGTTCGCCGAACTTGTCCAGGCTGAGCGGTTGCACATGATACTGCAGGTCGGGCGTCTCCAGCGCCGGATCGGATTTAACGAAGGCGCCTAACTGGCTCGGCGCCATCGACATGGGGCCGCGGCGCAACAGCGCATACTCCAGCGCGATGCTGGCCTTGCCAACCAGACTATTGGCCTTTTCGTTCAGGGTTTTTACCCCGTGTACCTTGTAGGCGCAGCGGATTTGCAGATGGTCCTGCAGGTTTTCGCCGACGCCGGGGAGGTCGTGGGCAACCTCGATGCCATGGCTCTGTAACAAAGCTCCGCCGCCGATCCCTGATAATTCGAGCAGTTGTGGCGTGCCGACCGAGCCGGTCGCTAATACCACCTCGCCGTCGGCGGCGACATGGGTGTTCGCGCCCTTGTGCCAAATATCGACACCGCTGACCCGGCCCTCGGCCAGGGTCAAGCGCTTGGCCTGGGCATGTGTAAGGACAGTTAGGTTGGGCCGCTTCATCGCCGGTTTCAGGAACGCCTTGGCGGCGCTGACGCGGACCCCGGTGCGCTGGTTGACGTGAAAATAGCCGCAGCCTTCGTTGTTACCGCGGTTGAAGTCATCGGTCTTGGGGATGCCGGCCTCGGCCGCTGCCTCGCGGAATGCGTCGAGCACGTCCCACGACAGGCGCTGGCGCTCGACTCGCCATTCGCCGCCGTCGGCGTGCAAATCGTCGATCGGCAGCGCTGCCTGGTCTTCGGAGCGCAAAAAGTACGGCACCACATCGTCCCAACCCCAGCCGGCATTGCCGCGTTGACGCCAACCGTCATAGTCGCGCGCCTGACCGCGCATATAGATCATGCCGTTGATCGACGAGCAGCCGCCGAGAATTCGCCCGCGTGGATAGTTCAACGCGCGGCCGTTGAGACCGGCTTCCGCTTGGGTGGTAAAGCCCCAATCGGTGCGCGGATTGCCCATGCAATACAGGTAGCCGACCGGGATGTGGACCCAGATGTAATTATCATTACCGCCGGCCTCGAGCAGACAAACACTCACGTCTGGATCGGCGGATAGCCGGTTCGCCAGCACGCACCCGGCCGTGCCGGCGCCGACGATGACGTAATCGAACGGGCCCATTGTCTTTGTCACGGGCTAAGGGTAGCTGATTTGCCGCCAGTGTCGTTAGTTTAACTGGCGCCGAACACCTTTTGCAGCAGTGTTGTCGTGCGTTTGACCGGGTTCTGGCGGATCGCGGCCTCTTCTTCGGCGAGATAGAGGAACAGCCCCTTCAGGGCGCGTTCGAGAACATGCTCGGTAAGGTCGGCCTTGGCATCGGGCACGAAGGGGATTGCCTTGTACTGGCCGATGGCATTGTCATAGGCCCGCACCGCGCCGACGTCCGACAGGCTATCGTCGACAATCGGACGCATGCGCTGGACCAGCGGACTGCTCATGGTGCGCTCGAGAAAACGTGTCGCGGCGTCGTCGGGACCTTTATAGATCATCTGCACGTCGTCGAAGGTCATGTCCCGAATGGCCTGGCCAAACACTTCGCGCGCTTCCGGCGCGGCCTTCTCAGCGGCGCGGTTGAGGCGCAGTTCTAGATCGTCGACCAAGTCTGACATGCCGATGCGTGACAGGGTTTTTTGCACCGTCTCCAGGCTCTTTGGCAGGGGTATATGGATACGCGGATCGGCGTTGTAGCCGTCGGTCGCGCCCACCTGGGACACTACTGTACGCACCCCCACGGTCAGCGCTTCGCGCAAACCGCTGCCGATTTCGGTGTCCGTAAGGGCTGCGGCGGGTGATGTCGATCCGCCGCTTCCCCCGGTGCCGGGGATCGATTGCAGCGCGTCTTTGCCGCGTTTGAGCAGGTCGAGTTGCGCCTGGGCGCTGACAGGTAGCGAGACCGCCGCGACAAAGGCGGCAAGGCACAAGGCCAATCGGTTGCGTGTCATGGGTCGTTTCCTCGGCGGACATGTGGGTGATTTGTCGCCTATTTGTATCGCACCTTACATGAGAATCCGCCTTTTGTGTGGCATCACAATCGATTTTCGGCGACGCACGGTACTTCCCAATTTTTTTGTGCGCCCTGCATCTATTCCCGCTCGGCCAGCGTAATAGCCCATGTAAGGCCGCTTTCGGGCGACCATGCCCGATCAACAGATGCAAATGGAGACGTTAAAATGACCCACTTAAATCCCAGCCAGCGAGCGTATCAGGGTGAGTCGCGCCGACGGTTTCTTGGCAGCGCCGGTAAGGTCACTCTGTCAGCGACCGCGATCGCGCTGATCGCGGGCAGCGATAGCCTGGCCGCCAGTCATAGCGGTGGGCGCAAGTCCGATCCGGCGCAGGACACCGCAATTCTCAATGTGGCCCTCGGTCTCGAGCATGAGGCCATCAACGCCTACCGGCTTGGCGCCGAAAGCGGGCTTTTACAGAAACCGGTGCTCGACGTGGCGGTGCTGTTCCAAGGTCACCACAAGGCGCATCGCGATGCGCTGGCCGATACAGTCAAGAAACTCGGCGGTACAGCGGTTGCTGCCAAGAAGCTGGCTGACTATGCCAGCGATCTGAAGGCCAATACGCTGAAGAATCAGACCGATGTTCTGAAGCTTGCCGCCCGCCTCGAACGCGGCGCCGCCAATGCCTATATCGGCGTCATTCCGGCCTTTGGCGATGCGGATCTGGCGCAGATTGCCGGCCGTTTAGCCGCCGACGAGACCATGCATTGGACTGTTCTGGCCAACGCCCTTGGCCAGCCAGTTCCCAAAGCGGCGCTGACCTTCGGCGTCTAGCGCAGTTATTTAACCTGTTCCCCTCCCCGAACTCCAAACTATCCCGGGGCCGTGAGTTCCCCCCTCAAGGCCTCGGGATCCCTTTTCAGAGGTGCGACGTGAAAACCATATTGAAACACGCCATGGCCATCGCCAGCATCCTCGGGCTCTCCTGGTTTCTATCAAGTAACGCCTTTGGGGCGTCCACGGATACAACCGCGGCGTTGCCGGATTCGGGGCGCGGCGAACTACTTTACGAAAGCCGCTGCAGCGTCTGTCATTCTCTTGATGCTAATCGCGTCGGCCCCAAACACCAAGGCCTCCACGGCCGTCGCGCCGGCGGGGTGGAAGGCTTTGATTATTCACCGGCTTTGCAGAAGTCCGAGGTGATTTGGACCGACGACACAATCGATCGCTGGTTGGAAAACCCGCAAGGCTTTATCCCTGGCCAACGGATGAATATCCGAGTTCCAAAGGCGACGGACCGGGCCGATATCATCGCCTATTTGAAGCGACAATCGGGAGACCAGCGCGACTGAGAAAGGAATATTTCATGGCAAGGTCATCATCGTGACCCGACCCCGTTGGCCGACAACGCCATCAGGTAGTCCTGTATGCAATCGTGAGTTGCCATGGGCTTCCAAGCTATTTGTGTTGTATAGTCGCCCCCGTGAGCCTGTATCCGGGGGTATTGGCGTGACGAGTGCCACCCACATAGCTGAACTCGATCCGCTCGAGGAACTGTTGCTAGCCGCTGGGCGAGGCGATCGGGACGCGTTTGCGCGGCTATACAATCTGTCCGCGTCACGGCTACTGGCGATCTCGATGCGCATTCTGCGTCAGCGCGAGCCAGCGGAAGAAGTACTCCAAGAGGCCTACATAACCATCTGGAAGAAGGCCAGCCAATATCACCCCGACCGTGGCCGGCCGTTGTCGTGGATGGGGACGATCGTGCGACATCGGGCGATCGACCAGTTGCGCAGCCAGAACCGCGAGCCGCGTTCGCAGGCGAGCCTGGATGATCTCATCGAAGGCGGCTTGGGGGCTGATATTGCAACAGAGGCGCCGTTCGACCGGATAGATGACGGTCTTCGTGGCTGCCTGGAAAAACTGCAATCCAAGCAGCAGAAAGCTATTGTTTTGGCGTATTACTACGGCCATACCCACCAGGAGTTGGCCAGTTCGCTCGACACGCCGTTGGGCACGGTCAAAAGTTGGGTCCGTCGTGGCCTGCTCCAGCTCAAGGAATGCCTCGACCAATGACCCATGAACACAATGACGGCTTGGCAGCGGAATATGTTCTCGGCACCCTTGAGGGCGACGGACGCCGGCGGTTTGCCGAGGCCCTGGCGCGCGATCCCGAACTGCAGGCCCTGGTCGAAGAATGGCAGCATCGGTTACAAGGGTTGGAGCCAGGGTCGAGCGAAGTCGAGCCGTCGGCCGGGCTATGGGACAAGATTAATGCGGCCTTGGATGGGGCGGCGGCAAGCCTGCCCAACTCCGTAACCTTACGCGGCGATGAGGGCGAGTGGGAAACACTTGCCGAGGGCGTCGAAAAGAAACTGCTCTATTTCGACACCGCGGCGCGCAGCGAGTCTTATTTGCTGCGGATCGCGCCGGGCACCTTATTGCCGTCCCACGATCACAGCTCCGCCGAGGAATGCCTGGTCATGGAAGGCACCTTCGATATCGGCGACATTCATCTGGCGGCAGGCGATTTTCACGCCATCGACGCCGGCACGACCCATCCGGATGCCTTCAGCGAGCATGGCGCAGTCATTTATGTTCGTGGTGAGTTGCGCGAAGCGACTGGCTGACCGGGCTGTTCGGTCAGCCCTTAGTCGCAACGACAAAGTTAATTGTTCTGGCGTATTGTTGGAACGATTTTCGCGAGAATAGGCCGATTTGCCAGGGGCCTGTTTGAGAACTATGTCATGCCCGGGGCTGATCAAATAGCAGCGAGTTAGGGATTTTCGAGTCCGATGACGCACGAACACGATGACGGCCTGGCCGCTGAGTACGTGTTGGGTACTCTCGATGGCGACGCGCGTCGGCGGTTTGCTGAAGCCTTGGCGCGCGATCCGAAATTGCGAGCGCGGGTCGCGGATTGGGAACGTCGCCTGAACGGATTGGGGCAGGGCGCGGCGGCGGTCGAGCCGTCGGCCGGTCTGTGGGCCAATATAGATGGCGCCCTGGATGCCTTGGCGACCGAGCGGCCCAGCTCGGTTACCATTCACGCTGGCGAGGGGGCGTGGGAACAGCTGGCGGAGGGCATTGAGAAAAAAACCCTCTATTTCGATGAAATGGCGCGCAGCGAATCCTATCTGCTGCGGGTCGCGCCGGGGGCGCAATTGCCGTCGCACAAGCACCGCGCGACGGAAGAATGTATCGTGCTCGAGGGATCGTTCGACATCGGCGATATCCACCTTAAGCCGGGCGATTTTCACGTCATGGAAGCCGACACCCGTCATCCGGTGATCTATAGCGCGCAAGGCGGCGTGGCCTATATTCGCGGCGAACTGCGCTAAGTTTTTCGCCCAATTTTTGCCCGTTTCCCGGGCGTCTCCCGAAATTTCCCATTTTCAGACACCCCATTGCGCTACGGCGCGACTGGAGACTTTTCACGTTTTCGAGGCGATTATCACTCGATCTGTCGTAGATCAGCCGATCCTCACAGTAACGTTATCTGAGCCTGCATCCATCCATTCATCGGCAACGTAATTGCCAGGGAAGTCGAATTTCACGATCCATTTTTCGGCCCATGCCGCGAGCTGGATCACCGCAATTCGATCAAGCCAAACGAACCTTCCTACCCTCAAGCCTATGAATGGAGACCATGTTATGAACTACCGAAAACTTGTTTCGACCGTCGCGGTCGGCGCCGTTCTTGCCGGAATGCTCCCGGTCGCGCCGTCATTGGCGTCGAGCCATATGGATGCGCCGCTCATCACTTTCGATGACCCGGCGAACACCACCGATGTCTATGCGTTCCGCAGTCAGAGCCAAGACGGCAGCACCCAGTACCTGACCACGGCGCTCGCCGTTTCCCCCTTTGAGGAGCCGGGCATCGGGCCGAACAATTATCGTTTCGACGACCGGGTTCTCTACGAGATCCACGTCTCGCTCGACAACGATATCGGCACGGGTACCAAAACCATCAGCTACCAGTTCGAGTTCGACACGACCTACCAGAACGATCAAACGATCCTTCAAGCCTATCTCGGCGAAGTCGGCGCGACTTTCGGTCCCAACCAAAACTTACAGCAGACCTACCAAGTCACCCGCGTCGATGCCGGCGGATCGACCGTGCTGTTCGACAATGGCGACACCATGGTGCCGCCGAACAACCAGGGTCTGGTGACGCCGTTCTACAACCAGGACAATGATGGCGACCGTACGGCCAAGCCTGGCGTCGATGACGAAGCCGATCTCGACATCTACACCAGTGCTGGGATCGCCGAGAACGCCAGCGGTTACCGGGTCTTTGCCGGACAGCGCGATGACGGGTTCTATGCTGATATTCAGTCAATCTTCGATCTGGATTTCACGTTCGGTGGTGACACCGGTACCCCAACCAAACCGTTCGATAGCCAAGGCGGTTTCAATGTTCACACTATCGTTTTGAACATTCCGCTGAGCGAACTCAACAATGCCGGATTTGCCGGTGTGCATGCCACGACCAGCCGTCAACAGACGGTCAACGGTGTTTCCGAGTGGGTTCAAGTCGGCCGCCAGGGCAACCCGTTATTCAACGAGGCATTGGTCGCGATTGTCGATAAAGACAATTACAACGCCACCGATGCGACGCAGGATGCCGCGTTGTTCGCCACCTATGCCGAGAACCCGGAAATCGCCGCGTTACTGGGCCTGACACCGCTTCCCAGCCAGCTCGATCCGACGGTTCTGTTGGTCCGGGACATCTACATCCCAGATGTGATCAAGGTCGACCTGTCGACCGGCCCGGCCCGGCTTGCCGGTGAAGCTGGCTTTAACCGCTTGAGCGTGTTCGGTGGCGACCTGTTGCCCACCACTAATTTGGGCAGCGCGCTCGATTTCGGCGGCGCGGTCCCCGGTGGTTGGCCAAATGGCCGGCGCTTCGGTGACGATGTCGACGATATCGCGCTGAACGCCCTCGGTTTCGCCACCATGGATCTCGACGGCGTGACCGAGAACGACATCACCTTCAACGATGTCTTCCCCTACGCCGCCACACCGCTGAACGGCCGCAACCACGGTCATCACGGTGAAGAGGCCGGCACTGGTCCCGATGCGGGCAATGGCAACGGGAACGCCAACGGCAACGGCAAGAAAAAGTAAGCCAGTTCTTGAACCACAGTATGCGGGGCGGGTTCCAGCGAGCTCGCCCCCCTTTGCCCACCGAGCCGATGTCAATTTTGGGGAAGCGCGATGACAAACTGTAAAAATGATACTTTTCCGCCAACGCCGTTTCGGCGCGGTGCTTTCACGCTGCGGCGACCGATTATCAAACCGGTGCGCCGTATTTTCATCTCCGCCCTTGTCGCTGCCGCGGTTCTCAACCCGACGGCGGCGGCCGCCGAACCTTTTCGCCCCACGTCGGGCGATCAGATATTGGAACGTTTGCCAAAAGCCGGCGACGCGGCGACGCGCGAGTTGCGCCATCTGCGCGCCAAACTTAACGAAACTCCCAACGACCTCGAATTAGCCCGCACCCTGGCCAAGCGCTATATCGGCTTGGGCCGCGCCGAGGCCGATCCGCGCTATTACGGTTATGCCGAGGCCGCCTTGAAGCCTTGGGTCAACCTGGCCGCACCGCCGGTCGAGGTCCGCGTTCTTCGCGCGGTCTTGAAGCAAAATCGCCATGATTTCGACGGCGCGCTGGACGACCTTGCTCAAACTCTCGCCGCCAAGCCCAAACACGCGCAAGCTCTGTTGACCCAGGCGTTCGTGCTGCAGGTGCAGGGGCGCTACGCCGACGCGCGCCGCAGTTGCCGCGCGTTGCCGCGCGGGGTGCACCCCCTCATTGTGGTCACCTGCGTGGCCCGCATCGAAAGCCTGACCGGCCGGTCCGACACCGGTTATGGGTTGCTCAAACGCGGACTGGCCAATTGGACCGACGCCGACCGTGGCCTACGCCTCTGGGCCTTCACTAATTTGGGCGAGATTGCCCAGCGCCGCGGCGATGTCATCGCTGCGGAACGCCATTTCCGCGACGGGCTGGATCTCGGCCGGCGCGACGCCTATTTGCGCGGCGCCTATGCCGATTTGCTGCTCGATAGCGGCCGCGCCCAGGAGGCCCGTGACTTTCTTGCCGACGACACGCGGATCGACGGGCTGTTGTTGCGTTTGACGCTGGCCGAGGCGCGCCTTGGAGATCCCGCCGCGCAGGATCATCGAGCGCTGCTGGAAGCGCGCTTCGCGGCCAGCCGGGCGCGGGGTAGCGTGATCCACCGTCGCGAAGAGGCGCGCTTTACCCTGGAGATTCTCGAGCGGCCTGCCGCGGCCCTCGCGCTGGCGGAGGCCAATTGGCAGGCGCAGCGCGAACCAGCTGATGTGCGCCTCGTGTTGGCGGCGGCCCTGGCCGCCGGGGTGCCGGACCGGGCCCAGCCGGCGCTCGATTGGTTGCGCAAAACCGGCCTGCGGGATCGGCAGATCGACCGGCTGACCGCGCGCCTTGAAGGGGAGGCAAGCTGATGGTTCGGTGGCTAACCCTTTGTCTGTTGGTGATCCTGGCCCTCATGCCGGTCTCGGCGTCGGCTCACAAGCCCAGTGACTCCTATCTCAGCCTGGAGGTCAGCGGTGAGCGCATCGAGGGGCAGTGGGACATCGCGCTACGCGATCTGGAATTCGCCATCGGGTTGGACGGCAACGGTGACGGCGCCATCTCGTGGACCGAATTACAGGCGCGCCACACAGCGATTTCGGCCTACGCCTTGGCGCGTCTGCGAGTTAGCGCGGGCGCGGCGGACTGCGCGCTGACGCCCGGCGAACAATTGGTCGACACCCACAGTGACGGCGTCTACGCGGTGCTGCGCTTTGCCGCCTCTTGTGCGGCGCCGGCGCAATCTATCGAGGTCGACTATAGCCTGTTCTTCGACCTCGACCCCCAGCATCGCGGCCTCTTGCAACTCACCGCGGGCGGCCAGACCCAGACCGTTATCTTCGCGCCCGCCGCCGCAACCCAGTCCCTTGAACTGGGTCAGGTGGATCTATTGCGCCAGGGGCTCGAATTCGCCGTCAATGGCGTGTGGCATATCTGGATCGGTTTCGACCATGTGCTGTTCCTGCTCACGCTGTTGCTGCCGGCAGTGTTCTTGCGCCGCGCCAGGACCTGGGAGCCGGTCGGCGACTTCCGCGCGGCCTTCGGACAAGTCCTCAAGATCGTCACGGCGTTCACGCTCGCCCACTCGATCACCTTGACCCTGGCGGCGCTGGGCGCCATCGATCTGCCGACGCGCCTGGTCGAATCGGTAATCGCCGCCTCTGTGGTTATCGCCGCCCTCAACAACATCTATCCAGTGGTCACCCGGCGGCTCTGGCTCGTTGCCTTCGCCTTCGGCTTGGTGCACGGCCTGGGTTTCGCCAGCGTGCTGGTCGATTTGGGCTTACCCCCCGGCGCATTGGTGCTAGCGCTTCTGAGCTTCAATGTCGGCGTCGAAGTCGGTCAACTGGCCATCGTCGCAGCCTTTCTGCCGCTGGCCTATCTAGCGCGCGATTGGCGCTTCTATCCACGAGGCGGCCTCCAGGTGGGGTCGGCGCTGGTGGTGGTCGTGGCGTCGGTCTGGCTTTTCGAACGGGCGCTCAACGTGGCGCTTCCCGTCCTCTAGGCAACTGCTCTATGCTCAGGCCCGCAACGCGGCCGCAACAGCGTGAGTCCGAACCAATGCGGCCCAACGGGAGGACACTATGGCCGACGACAACGCCACCCTATCGAACCGCAACCCGGACAAGATCACCCCGGTCATGCGCGCCAATATCGACAAGACCCTGGCGCGCGCGCTGACCACCCTGGAAGCCAAGACCGATCCGGCCCATACCGCGGTGATCGTGGTCGATGTGCAGAACGATTTCTGCGCCGAAGGCGGCATGCTCGATACCGAGGGCTTCGATCTGACGCGCATCCAGACCATGGTGCCGCGGTTGGTCAATCTGATCGACAAGGCGCGCCAGGCGCGTTGTCTGATCGTCTATATCCAGACCATCTACAACGCCGACATGAACCTGATGTCCGATGTCTGGCTCGAACAGTCGCTGCGCCAATGGAAGGGACGGTTCATCGAATATCCGGTGTGTATGGAAGATGGCTGGGGTGGTGATTTCTACGAAGGCATCGAACCGCGGCCGGGCGAGCCGATCATCCATAAACACCGTTATGGCGGGTTCATCGGCACCAATCTCGACATGGTCTTACGCTCGAACGGCATCCGCTCGCTGATCATGACCGGCGCGATCACCAATGGCTGCGTCGAATCGACCGCGCGCGACGGTTTCTTCCACGACTATTACATCGTCTTCGCCGACGACTGCACCGGCACCGTCACCGAAGAGATGCATAACGCCACCTTGGTCAATATCGACCGCTGGTTCGGCCAGGTGGTGCAGGCCGAAGAGGTCATCGATGTCTGGCGCGAGGCGGGCAGGCTGTCGGCGGAAGCGGCGGAGTAGGGCGCTCAATCAGCCCAGATAGAACCAGGACGTATCCTCGTTGACGCCGAAGAACGGCGTGAACCAGGACGCTTCGGTTGTCGGGCGGATAATCGGCGTGCGGTTGTCGAGAATTTGAATATCGTCACCGATGCGCGCGCCGAGCAGCGCGTGGCCGACCCCGTCGATGTCGCGGCCGGCAAACACGCCGAGATCGGCCGCCCCCCAGCCGATATTGCGTAATAGCGCATATTTTCCCACGCAATGGTCTTCGCAATCGCCGGCTTTGGCGGTGAAAAACTCGGTCGGCGATTTCCAATGGTCGATGACGTCTTCCACATAGGCGCACGTTGCGGTGACGTAATCGTTGGCGGCGCGCAGTTGATCCATCGGCTCGGCGGCGGCGACCGCGGCGATCTCTGCCGGGGTGTCGGCGAAGCTCCAGTCGACCCGGTCCGAAAGCTGGGTCGTCGGCAGCGGAATGGGGTTACGGTCACCGAAGCGCATGGGTCACCTGTCGATTTGTGAGATGGATTTGCGCCGTGATTATAGCGGATTCGGCGCCGATCCGCTGCGTCAATCAGAAGCGCGCCGACAGGCTGACCGCGCCGTAACGGTCGGCGCGGCGTTGGCCTTCGAATTCGCGGGTGCGGAACACGTGGGTGAAGGCTAGCCTTATGTCGTTGACGACAATCGCCGCGCCCGTCTGGATGTCGGCGACCAGGGGTATTTTGTCGACGCTGTGGCTGTTGGCGAAGGTGTTGCCGTCCAGAAATATATTGCGCGCCACGATGCGGCCTTCCGCGCCGGCGAACAGGTACCAGGCAAAGTCGGTGCCGCCGCTGACCGCGGCCAGCCCCGACAGGGTAGGCCGCACATGGGGCGGGCCGAAATCCACGTCGAGATCTTGGCCGAACCGCAGCGTGGCTCCGGCGTTGGCCAGGGTCATCACATTGCCCAGGCTGAGCCCCATATGGGGAATAATGTCGGCCTCGGTCGCACCAAGGGTAAGCGGCGCTGGCCGCCAGCGGCGTTCGGCCACGAAGAGCAAAGCCGGTTCGTTTTCGAGTTGGTGGTGCCAGCCATTGGACCGGCTGACATTGATCAGCTCGTGGAAATTATTTTGCACTTCTTCGGCCAGCGCCCACGGCCCGACCACGCCGATATCGAGCTCGACCGTATCCAGCGTATCGACGGTACGGCCGGCGATGGTGCGGCTGGTCTCAGCATGGGCCGAGATACCGCCATAGAGCCAGCCGGCATAGGGCCTGTCGTCGACCAACAAGGACGATGTCGCGGTGTCCTCGGGGGTGAAAATATTATGGCCGAGGGCGAGGCCGACCCGTCCGGCGCGCAGATCGGCCAGCGGGTAGATTTTATCGAGCAGATTTTTCGCCCATAGCGGGGAATCGGTGGCGCGATCCGAAACCCAGTTTACGCGCATGCCCGTAGTGTAGTGCCGGTCGGTATCGGCGATCCTGTCGTTCTCGAACTGGGCGGTGTAGTTGCCGGCCAGTGCCGATGGGGCGAGCGCACACAGCGCGAGGGCGGCCAGCGAGGCTGCCAAGCGGGATCGGCGTTGCGTCCCCATCGCCGCCGTTATCCGGTGGTGGCGAACGGGTTGAAGCTGACGTCGCGGTCGAAAGTGTCGATACCCTCGGCGCGTTTGAGCCAGTCGACCACGAGATAGGTGAGCGGTGTCGCCAGGGCCTCATAGGCGGTTTTGGCCACCGCTTGCGTTACGATCACCAAGATCAAACCCTCGGTCGGCAAGATGCCGCTGAAGGCGATGACGACGAAGATCGCCGAATCGAGGCTTTGCCCGACCATGGTCGAGCCGATGGTGCGCACCCACAAAAACCGCCCTTCGGTGGCCACTTTGAGGCGCGCCAAAACGTACGCGTTGGCGAACTCGCCGAACAGATAGGCCACCAGCGACGCCGCCAGGATGCGCGGCGTGGCGCCCAGGATGGTGTCATAGGCCTCTTGCCCGCCCCAAAAACCGGCTGCCGGCAGAACACCGACCAGGGCGAAGGTGGCCACCGCGAACAGGTTCGCCAAAAATCCCAGCCAGATTACGCGCCGGGCCTTGGCATAGCCGTACACTTCGGTCAGAACGTCGCCGATGATGTAAGTGATCGGGAAAATGACGATGGCGCCGGGCAGTATGAAGTCGGCGACCGTGATCAATTTGACCGCGGTAATGTTGGAGGCGATGAGACAAGTTACAAAAGCAACCGCGATGAGCATGAAGCGGCTGGAGACCTGGTTCGACGCGGGCGGCGGTGTGGCGGACATTATTTTAGGCTATTTCCGGTTGTGGAAGGTGCGTTGTGCCGTTTGCTGGCGAGCCTGTCAATTGACCCAATTGCCGCTGGCCTTGCCATGAAGACCGCCGATTTTGATTTCGAACTGCCCAGCGACTTAATCGCCCAGCGCCCCGCCGTGCCGCGCGAAAGCGCCCGCTTGCTCGACGCCCAGGAAGGGTTGATCGACCGCACGATACGTGATCTGGCCGGGTTGCTGCATCCCGGCGACTTGATGGTGTTCAACGATACAAAGGTCATTCCCGCCCTGCTGTCGGGGGTGCGAGTGCGCGATGTCACCGGCAGCAAGGCCGCGCCGGAGCGAAAAGTGAGTGTGACCTTGCATAAGTCCGATGGCGACGGATTGTGGCGGGCCTTCGCCAAACCGGCGCGTCGTCTGGCGGCCGGCGACCAGATTGTCTTTGCCGACGATTTTTGCGCCGATGTGGTCGAAAAGCGCGACAAAGGCGAAACATTGCTGCGCTTCGCGATGACGGGGGCCGATTTTCACGCCGCCCTGCGCCGCCATGGGCGCGCGCCCCTGCCGCCCTATATCAAGCGCCCAGAATTGCCCGACGCGCAGGACCACGCCGATTATCAGACCCTGTTCGCCGCCCGTGACGGCGCGGTGGCCGCGCCCACCGCGGGTCTGCATTTTACGCCCGAATTGATGACCGCCCTGGCCGATGCCGGCATAGCGACCGCGCCGCTGACGCTCCATGTGGGGGCGGGCACGTTCCTGCTGGTGACGGTCGAAAACGTTGCGGATCATCAGATACATTCTGAAATAGGCGAAATATCACCAGCGACGGCCGATGCGGTAAATGCCACCCATACCAGGGGCGGGCGCGTGCTGGCGGTTGGCACCACCTCGCTGCGCTTGCTCGAAAGCGCGATCGATGAAGGCGGTACAGTTCAGCCCTTCACCGGCGACACCAGTATATTCATCACCCCGGGCTACCGGTTCGGCGCGGTCGATCTGTTGCTCACCAACTTTCACCTGCCGCGTTCGACCCTGTTTATGCTGGTCAGCGCGTTCGCCGGCACCGATGACATTCGCGCCGCCTACGACCATGCCATTGCACAACGCTATCGTTTCTATTCCTATGGGGACGCCATGCTCTTGAAATGCGCCAACGGGAGGGCGCTATGACCGATGAAACTTACACCGGCCTCACCCAACTGGGCGGCGACGCGCCGTTGCCGCAATCGCCCGACGAGGCCGTACTGGAGCGGGTCGCCAATCCGCAACCGGGCGAGGCCTATCTGGTGCGCTTCACCGCGCCTGAATTCACCTCGATCTGCCCGATCACCGGCCAGCCCGATTTTGCCCATTTGGTGATCGACTATGCGCCTGATGAGTGGATCGTCGAGAGCAAATCGCTCAAGCTTTATCTGGGCTCGTTTCGCAATCACGGCGCGTTCCACGAGGGCTGTACCGTGGCGATCGCCAAACGGCTGGTCGACACGTTGAGCCCGCAATGGCTGCGTATCGGCGGTTATTGGTATCCCCGCGGCGGCATGCCGATCGATGTATTCTATCAAACCGGTGAGCCGCCCGCTGGCCTGTGGTTACCCGATCAGGGCGTGGCCCCTTACCGGGGGCGGGGGTGACGGTTGACCGTCGCCGCACCAGAGCCGATCGCGCGCGATGATATTCGTGGTCAGATACGCGAACGCGCCTTAGCGGTCGGGTTCAGCGCGGTCGGGTTTGCGCCGGCCGCGCTTTCCGACGCCAATCGGGAAAATCTGGCTGAATATTTGCGCCGCGGCTATCACGGCGATATGGGCTGGCTGGTCGGCAAGGCCGAACGGCGCGGTGATCCGCGGGTGTTGTGGCCCGAGGCGCGCAGCGTCGTTGCACTGGGTATTTCCTACGCGCCCGAAGACGATCCTCTGGACAACCTGTCGCGCGCGGCGACTGGCAATATTTCGGTCTATGCCAGGGGCCGCGACTATCACGAGGTCTTGAAAAAACGATTGCGGGTGTTGGGGCGCTGGATCGGCGAGGAATTTGATTGCGGCATCAAGATTTTCGTCGATACCGCCCCGGTGATGGAAAAGCCTTTGGCCCAGCAGGCCGGGCTGGGCTGGCAGGGCAAGCACACCAATCTGGTGTCGCGCGCGCACGGTTCGTGGATGTTCCTCGGCGAGGTCTACACCACCCTCGATCTTGCCGCCGACCCACCGGTGGAGGATCACTGCGGGTCTTGCCACCGTTGCATGGATGTGTGTCCGACCAACGCCTTTCCCGCCCCTTATCAACTCGATGCGCGGCGCTGCATTTCCTATCTGACCATCGAACATGCCGGGCCCATAGACCGGGAACTGCGGCCGTTGATGGGTAACCGCATCTATGGCTGCGACGATTGCCTGGCGGTCTGTCCCTGGAACAAATTTGCCCAAGCCGGCGGCGACCCGGAGCTGAAACCGCGCCACGAGCTCACCGCACCGCGCCTGGCCGAACTGGCGCGCCTCGACGATGGGGAATTCCGCCGGTTGTTCTCGAAGACCGCGATCAAGCGCTCGGGCCGAGACCGGTTCGTTCGCAACGTATTAATTGCATTGGGAAATAGCGGCGACGCGAAGATTGTGCCAGTGGTCGAGTCGTTGCTCGATGACCAGGCGCCCGTGGTGCGGGGCGCTGCGGTATGGGCGCTATCGCAGCTCGCGCCGCACGACGTATTTAAGCGATGGCAGGCGGAGAAAATGCCGCACGAAAACGATGTTGATGTGCAAAATGAGTGGCGGAGCGCTATGCTCGACCCACAAGAATAAACTGTCCAAGGGAGACCCTAATATGGCGGATCAAGCCACGACGGCGGAGACCGGAAATCATGTGTTCGTGGCCCTCCACGACCATGAAGTCGAATGGAAAGAAGGCAACGACGCCAACGAGATACTGACCCTGCCGCCGGGCGTGAAGGTAAAAATCCTGAATTACGACCCGGTGATGAAACGGGTCGATATGAAGGTGAAATTTCCGCCGGGCTATGTGGAGCCCGAGCACAGCCACAAAAGCTGGCATTCGATCTGTGTGCTCGATGGCCGTATGTGCGTCGCCGGCAAGGATTTGCGGGCCGGCGATTATGTCTTCGGCGGCGATATATCCCACGGGCCCTACGAATATCCCGATGGCTGCGAAGTATTTTGCGTGTTCATGGGCGAGGGCACCGAGCACGAGTGGGACGAAAACCAGCATCTCGCCCACGAGAACCAGTGGGATGCCGAGACCGACGCCGGCAAGTCCGGTGTGGACCAGCAGAAAGCCGCCCGCGCGAGCGGTAAGGTTAGCGCGGATAGCTAGCCGGATCGCTCAATGGAGTATTTCTTCTATTGCCGCGACGCGCCGGAAGGCGCGGAGATCCGCCGGGCAATCGTCGAAGAGCACTGGGCATTCATGGACCGCTACGCCGATGCCATGATTGCCCGGGGCCCGACCCTGTCGGACGACGGCGCGTCGATGACCGGCAGCATGCACATGGTCGATTTACCCGACGCGGCGGCGGCGCAGGTCTTTGGCCATGACGAGCCCTTCGCCAAAGCAGGCGCCTATGCCGAAATCATCGTGCGGCCCTGCACCAATGCCATGAAGCGCACCATGTGGGAGTTCGAGGGCGACCCCGACACCAATCAGCGCTTTTTGATTATTGGTCATGGCAAGCCCGGCATGAGCGACATTCGCGATGGTTTGTTGGAGGCCCATCGGCGCTACTTCATCGACCGTGGCTACCAGGAGAAATTCATCGCCCGCGGGCCGCTTTGGTCGGATGACGGCGAGGATTGGGTCGGCAGCGAATTCATCATCGAGCTGCCAGACCGTGCGGCAGTCGATGCCTTCTTGGCCGACGAGCCTTATACGAACGCCGGATTGTACGAGCAGGTTGAAATCCACCGCTGGCGCTTTGGTGGCCGGCAGTAGAGGCACAGACGGCGCTACCGCTTCGGCACTGCAGGACGCATACTCTAGTCGTATTTCAGTTTGATAATGTCCGTCACCGCCAGCCAAGAGCCGGAGCGACATGAGTTAGGATCGCTTCGATGACATGCGCGTTGTAATCGACGCCAAGCTGATTTGGCACCGTCAGCAACAGGGTGTCGGCCTCAGCGATCGCTTCGTCCTTTGCTAATTCTTTGACGAGAACGTCCGGTTCCGCGGCATAGCTGCGGCCGAAGATCGAGCGGGTATTGGGGTCGATAAAGCCGATATGATCCTCGCTCTGACTTTCCCGCCCGAAATAGGCGCGGTCCCGGTCATCCACCAGAGCAAAGATACTGCGGCTTACTGACGTGCGCGGTTCGCGGGCGTGACCAGCCTCCTTCCACGCTGCGCGGTACGCCCGGATCTGTTCGGCCTGCTGAACGTGGAACGGCTGGCCGGTCTCGTCGGTTTTGAGCGTCGAACTCTGCAGGTTCATCCCCAGCTTCGCCGCCCAGACGGAGGTCGCGTTCGTGGCCGCGCCCCACCAGATGCGCTCGCGCAGGCCTTCGGAATGCGGTTCGACGCGCAGCATGCCGGGGGGGTTCTGGAACATCGGTTGCGGGTTCGGCTCCGCGAATCCCTCGCCTCGTAGCACGTCGAGCAGGACCTCCGTATGCCGCCGCGCCATGTTGGCGGCATCGGTGTCGTCATCTTCGGGCCGATAGCCGAAATATCGCCAGCCATCGACAACCTGCTCAGGCGAACCCCGGCTGATACCGAGCTGCAGCCGTCCGCCCGCGATGAGGTCGGCCGCGCCGGCATCTTCGGCCATGTAGAGCGGGTTTTCGTAGCGCATATCGATCACCGCCGTGCCAATTTCGATACGGCTGGTTTTTGCGCCGACTGCCGCCAGCAGCGGGAACGGCGACGCAAGTTGCCGGGCAAAGTGATGCACCCGGAAATAAGCCCCGTCCGCGCCCAGTTCCTCGGCGGCCACGGCGAGGTAGATGGACTGAAGCAGCGCGTCGGAACCTGAGCGGGTTTGCGAACCCTGCGCGGGAGACCAGTGTCCAAATGACAGGAAGCCGATTTTCTTCATGGGTTTATCTATTTCCTCGTGCGCCGTTGGGCGCGCGTCAACTTGGCACTGTCATGCGGGGCCGGACCCTTCGATGCAAGGTGTGATTTTAGATGAGGGCCGTTTTTGACTGCTAGTGGTTCGAGAGCATTGCATTTCGTTCGCCCGCGGCCTATGTGCTGTCGCCACAATAAATCGTAATTCGACGGAGCCTGACGATGGCCACGCCTCAGTATGTTTATGTCATGAAAGGCCTCACCAAGGCCTATACGGGCGGCCGCCCGGTGGTTGAGGATATCTGGCTGAGCTTCTATCCCGGCGCCAAAATCGGCGTGCTGGTGCTGAACGGGTCGGGCAAATCGACCCTGCTGCGCATCATGGCCGGCGAGGATACCGAATTTCAGGGCGAGGCCTGGTCGGCTGACGGCATCAATGTCGGGTTTTTGCCGCAAGAACCGCAACTCGACGGGTCGAAAGATGTGCTGGGCAATGTCATGGAAGGGGTCGCCGAAACCCAAGCGCTGTTGGATCGCTTCAACGAGGTGAGCCTGCGTTTCGGCGAAGAGCTATCGCCCGAAGAAATGGACGCGCTGATCGCCGAGCAGGCCGAATTGCAGGATCAGATCGAAGCCGCTGACGCGTGGGAACTCGATCGCCGTATCGAGATTGCGATGGATGCGTTGCGTTGCCCGCCGGGTGACACCGACGTAACCAATCTGTCGGGCGGTGAGCGCCGCCGGGTGGCGCTGTGCCGTTTGCTGCTCTCGAACCCGGACATGCTGTTGCTCGACGAGCCGACCAACCATCTCGACGCGGAATCGGTCGCCTGGCTCGAGCGCTTTCTGGCGGAATATCCCGGCACCGTCGTTGCGGTCACCCATGATCGCTACTTCCTCGACAATGTGGCCGGCTGGATCCTCGAGCTCGACCGGGGCAAGGGTATCCCCTTCGAAGGGAACTATTCGGCCTGGTTGGAAGCGAAAGAGACCCGACTTTCTCAAGAGGAAAAAGAGGAAAGCGCGCGCCAGCGCACTATACGCCAGGAACTTGAGTGGATTCGCCAAGGTCCGCGGGGCCGCCAGGCCAAGAGCAAGGCGCGGGTGGACGCCTTCGACAAGCTGGTCGCCGAGAGCGCCGAGCGGGCGCCCGACAAGCAGCAGATTACCATTCCCGCCGGCACCCGTTTGGGCGATTTGGTCATCGAGACTGAAGGGCTGCGCAAGGGTTTCGACGACCGCATGTTGATCGACGGGTTGGACCTTAAGGTTCCGCCGGGCGCTATCGTCGGCGTCATCGGACCCAACGGCGCCGGTAAGACCACCTTCTGCAATATGGTGACCGGCCAGGAAGTGCCCGACGCCGGCAAACTGACGGTCGGCGAGACCGTTGTGCTGGGTTATGTCGATCAAAGCCGCGACTCTCTAGCCGACGATAAGAATGTCTGGGAAGAGATATCCGACGGCCTGGATGTCATCGAACTGGGAAAACGCACGGTGCAGAGCCGGGCCTATGTGGCCGGCTTTAATTTTCGCGGCACCGATCAGCAGAAAAAGGTCGGGCAGTTATCGGGCGGAGAGCGCAACCGGGTCCATTTGGCGAAGATGCTAAAATCGGGCGCCAACGTGTTGCTGCTCGATGAGCCAACCAACGATCTGGATGTCGATACGCTGCGCGCGCTGGAAGAGGCGTTGCTCGATTTTGCCGGCTGCGCCATCGTCGTCAGTCATGACCGCTGGTTCCTCGACCGCATTGCGACCCACATTCTCGCGTTCGAAGGCGATAGCGAGGCCGTCTGGTTCGAGGGCAATTACGAAGCCTATGCCGTCGACTATAAGCGCCGGCGCGGTGCCGACGCGGATCAGCCGAGCCGGATTAAGTACAAGCCCTTGCAGGTCTGAAGCTAACAGAGAGTCACGGCCGCGCGGTGCGGCAAGCCGCCGGCGTTAGCCGTCGCGTTTCTTGCGCAGGATGTCGAGCAGAGCGCTAATTTTACCGCTGTTGCTGCGGATCACCGATGAGAATTCATCGCGTTGGGTGTTGGCCATGCTGATGCCTTCAACGCTGACATCAGTGATTTTGTAGATGTCGCCGCGGCTCGCCACCCGCCAGTCGATGCGGATCGGTGTTTGAGGGTCGGTGAAAAACATACTGCGGACAATGGCCACCTGTTCGGCTTGGTGCGCGCTGGGGGCGTCGATGGCTTGTTGTACCTCGAATTTCTCGCCTGAATATTCTGAAAAGCGGTCGGCCCAGGTGTTGACGATCACGTCCTCGAACAGGACCATATATTCGGTACGGTCGGCTTCCGTGGCGCCGCGCCAATAGCGGCCGAGAACAAATCGCGCGATACCGTTGATGGCAAAGCCTTCGCGAAATAGGCCGCGAAACTCTTGCCGTCGCTTTTCCGAGGTCTGCCCCTCAGCGGTCAGCGTGGTAATGGCACGGTCGGCCAGCGATTGGATAAATTCAGATGACGCCGCCAAATGCTGGTCGGCGTTGGCCGGCGTTACCGCAACTAGAAGCGCAACCAGGGGGCCGACTATTGCGAATGTCCACCGTGGCAGGCGCATGGTTTCTACTGTGTCGTTGCGTCGGAACGCTGCTGCTTTGGCGCTGGCTCAAAGTCTAGCTCAAGGCCGATCGTTGGCGCGGCCTTTGTTGGCTGAAGGTCGCCATTCCTAACTTCGGCTTCGCGACGCTGGGTATGGAGGCTGCGCACCGCGGCATAGTAATCGACCGAGTTACGCTGCAGATCCCGCACTTGCTCGAGGTTGCGCGAACGCGACAGGACGGCGGAGCCAACGCCGCGCCCGATGGTCGCTTCAGAACCCGCCACGATACCCAGAGGATCGATGAAGAAATCGACGATGGTGCCAGCCGTGTCGCGAACATTCGACGGCCCCAGCACGGGCAGCATGATGTAGGGTCCCGTTCCAGCGCCCCACACGCCAAGCGTTTGTCCAGCATCTTCGTAAACCGGCTGGCGGTCGGGGAAAGGATTGCTCAAAAATAATGTCGGCGCGCTGGCGACGAAACGCGACGCCGCTTGTTCGGCCCGCTCGAAATCGCCTTGTAGCATCGAGTGCAGGAAGCTCAACGGCATGAACAAGTTGGTGATCAGATTGCCGATCGGCACCTTGAGTTCGTCGGGCATCAAGTCGCGATAGGTGACCGCCGCCGGCTGAAGAACAAGCTGATCCAGACCGACATTGAAGGCAAAGATAAACCGGTTGGGAACTTCCAAAGGATCGTTGATTTCGACCTCGGCCGCCGCGTTGGGATCGTCGTTGGGTGTACCCGCGCACGCCGTTAATGCCCCCGCCAGCAATGCGATGCCGAGAATACGTCCAAATCCGCGCTTAAATAACGGCATCGAAAACCCCTGATCCAACCAGTCACTCTTTGGCGCATTGGCGCCAGCTGTCGGCACAAATCTGTTGCGCCGGAGCCGCACATTGCCCGTGTCACATTGACGGAGTGTTAATCCGCCCTGCGAATCACGCCTATGTCGCACCAAACCTTAGTATTTCTGCTACCACAGGTCATTTCGTAAGGCCAGCAACCTTGCGGGATAAAACGTCATGGTGGCGTTTATGTTGCAAAAATGCATCACCCATTTGGTAAGAATGGAATGGGTTTCATTTTTCCGTTGCACTAAGTAATATAAAGATATTGTTATATATTTAAGTGTTAAAACTCTAAGACCTTAGTTCTAGACGGTAGCGATAAACCAAGATGGATCAACTGCTTACAGGATTGCGCGCGGTTGCGGAGCCGACCCGGTTACGTATCCTCGCCTTGTGTTGGCGCGGCGAACTCACCGCCGGTGAGCTCACGCGCACCCTCGGTCAAAGCCAGCCACGGGTGTCGCGCCATCTGAAACTTTTATGTGAGGCCGGTCTACTGGAGCGGTTCCAGGAAGGTACCTGGGCATTCTTCCACCTGCCGCCGCGCGGAGTCGGCGCCGATTTGGTGCGCGCGTTGCTGGCGCAAATTCCCGAGGACGACGCCACCATGGCGCGCGATGTACAGCGCCTCGAGATGATCAAGCAAGAACGCGCCGAAAGGGCGAATAGCTATTTCGGCGAAAACGCGGCGCGGTGGGATCGTATCCGCGCGTTGCATGTCGACGAGGTCGAGGTCGAACAGGCGCTGGTCGATCTGTTGCCCCAAGAGCGGGTGAAGAGCTTGCTCGATATTGGTACCGGCACCGGTCGGGTTCTGCAGCTTCTCGATCGCCATGTCGATCATGGGTTGGGGCTCGACCTTTCCCGCGAAATGCTGTCGGTCGCCCGCGCCAATCTGGCTGATCCGCGTTACGCCCATTGCACCTTGCGTCAGGCCGACATGTACCAGTTGCCGGTCGAGGAGGGGGCGTTTGACCTGATCGTGCTTCATATGGTCCTTCACTTTTCCGACCGGCCGGCCAATGTTATTGCCGAAGCGGCGCGCGCGTTGGCGCCGGGCGGCCATTTTATGATCGTCGATTTCGCCCCCCATTCCATGGAAGAGCTGCGCGACGAGCACGCCCACCGCCGGCTTGGTTTTGCCCGCGACGAGGTCGAAGCATGGTGTCTCGAACACGGGCTCGACGTGATCGAGGTGCGTGATCTCGACGGCGATCCGCTGACAGTCTCGATCTGGAAGACCCGCTCGCCGCAGCCGCCCGCGGCCCAAAACGCGGCATAGAACGATGGCGAATAATTCCCAACAGGGGACGGATGAGGTCTCGGTGAGTTTTGAGTTCTTTCCGCCGAAGACGGAAGAGGCTGAACGCGCCTTGTGGGATGCGGTGTGCCATCTGGCGTCGCTGCAGCCCGCCTTCGTGTCCGTAACCTACGGCGCCGGTGGCACCACCCGCGAGCGGACCCACGCCACGGTGACCCGGATCGTGGGTGAAACGACGCTGACGCCGGCGGCGCATCTCACCTGCGTGGCGGCGACACGGGGGGAGGTTGATGATGTTGCGCGCGCCTATTGGGATGCCGGCATTCGCCACCTTGTGGCCCTGCGCGGTGATCCGCCCGAAGGCGCCGCCGGGTATCAACCCGCCGCCGGCGGCTATGCTTATGCCAGCGACCTCGTCGCCGGGCTTCGCCGGGTAGCCGATTTCGAGATATCGGTTGCCGCCTATCCGGAAGTTCATCCTGACGCACCGAACGTGGCGTTCGACTTGGACAATCTGAAGCGCAAGATCGATGCCGGTGCGACCCGTGCGATCACCCAGTTCTTCTTCGACAATTCAGCGTTTTTGCGCTTCCGCGACGCCGTGGCCGCGGCGGGCATCGAGGCGCCGCTGGTCCCGGGCATCATGCCGGTCACCAACTTCAACGGCATCCGCCGCTTTGCGGCGGGATGCGGGGCGTCAATCCCGGCGTCCCTGGCGCAGGCGTTCGACGGTTTGGATGACGATGCCGACGCGGTGCGGCGGGTCGCCGAACAGCTCGCCAGCACCCAGTGCCTCGAACTGGCGGCACACGGGGTGCGCGAATTTCATTTCTACACATTAAACCGCGCCGAATTGACGGTCGCGATATGTCGGCACCTCGGCGTTGAGGCGGCTGAATCACCGATCGTTGTCAGCCAGGAGGCGGTGCGATGACCCGCGAAGAGCGTATTGCGGCTCTTCACGCCGCCGCCGGGCAGCGCATCTTGGTATTGGATGGCGCGATGGGGACGGAGGTGCAGTCCCTGAATCTCGACGAGGCGGCCTATCGCGGCGAGCGGTTCGCCGATCACGGCCACGATCTGAAGGGCAACCATGATATTTTGAACCTCACCGCGCCGGAATTTATCCAAGAGATCCATGAGAATTATTACAAAGCCGGCGCCGACATCGTGGCCAGCAATACCTTTAACGCCTCGTCGATCTCCCAGGCCGATTACGGCGCCGAAAATTATGTCTATGAGATCAACCACACTGGCGCGCGCCTGGCCCGCGCGGCCGCCGAAGCCACCATGGCGGCCTATCCCGGACGCCAATGCTGGGTCGCCGGCGCCATCGGCCCGACTAATAAAACCACATCGATCTCGCCCGACGTCAACGACCCCGGTTTTCGCGCTATTAGCTTCGACGAGATCAGGAAAGTCTACAAAGACGCGGTGCGCGGACTGGTCGATGGCGACGCCGACCTGCTGCTGATCGAAACCATCTTCGATACCCTCAACGCCAAGGCCTGCCTGTTCGGTATCGAGGAATTATTCGAAGAAATCGGCTATCGCATTCCGGTGATGATTTCCGGAACCATCACCGACTTGTCGGGCCGCACCCTGACAGGACAGACGCCGGAAGCGTTCTGGCATTCGGTGCGCCATACCAAACCTTTTTCGGTCGGCCTCAACTGTTCCATGGGCGCCCGCGAAATGCGCACCTATATCGCGGAGATATCGCAAGTGGCCGATACATTAGTTTGCGCATATCCCAACGCCGGCCTGCCCAATGAATTCGGACAGTATGACGAGGGGCCCGACAGCACCGCGGATTATTTGTCCGAATGGGCGGCCAGCGGGCTGGTCAATATTGTCGGCGGTTGCTGCGGCACCACGCCCGACCATATCCGCGCGATCAAGGCAAAGATCGATGGTATGTCACCACGTTCGACGCCCCAGGTGGACGTGGCGATGCGCCTGTCGGGGCTGGAAGCGTTTTCGGTGTCGCCATGATCGGCAGCCGCTTCATCAATGTCGGCGAGCGCACCAACGTTACCGGGTCGGCGCGCTTTCGCCAGTTGATCACCGACGACGACTACGAGACGGCGCTTGAGGTTGCGCGCGATCAAGTTGAGAACGGTGCTCAAATCATCGACATCAATATGGATGAGGGCATGCTCGATTCCGAAGCAGCGATGACCCGCTTCCTGAACTTGATTGCCGCCGAGCCCGATATTAGCCGGGTGCCGATCATGATCGATTCCTCGAAATGGTCGGTCATCGAGGCCGGGCTGAAATGCGTGCAAGGCAAGGCGATCGTCAATTCGATCAGCCTCAAGGAAGGCGAGGCGCCGTTCCTCGAGCAGGCGAAACTGATTAAACGCTACGGCGCGGCCGTCGTTGTCATGGCTTTCGACGAAGCGGGGCAGGCCGATACAGCGGAACGCAAGTTCGAGATTTGCGCGCGGTCGTATCGTCTGCTCACCGAAGACGTGGCGTTCGCGCCAGAGGATATTATTTTCGATCCCAACATCTTCGCCGTGGCGACCGGTATCGAAGAACACAACGAATATGGCATTGCCTTCATCGAGGCGACGCAGCGGATCAAGGCCGAGTTGCCCCATGTGCATGTCTCGGGCGGCGTTTCCAATTTCTCCTTCTCGTTTCGCGGTAACAATATGGTGCGCGAGGCGATGCACTCGGTGTTCCTCTACCACGCTATTCGCGCCGGCATGGATATGGGCATCGTTAACGCCGGCCAGCTTGCCGTCTACGAAGACATCCAACCCGATTTGCGTGACCGCATCGAAGATGTTCTGTTCAACCGTGACAAGAACGCGACCGATCGGTTGTTGGAAATTTCCGAGCAGTTTCGCGACGTCGGAAGTGTTAAGGCGGAACGCGATTTATCGTGGCGCGAAGGGGATGTCGGCGAGCGGATAAAATATGCGCTGGTCAACGGTGTGGCCGACTATATCGTCGAAGATACCGAAGCCGCGCGCCTGACCGTCGAACGGCCCCTCCACGTTATCGAAGGCCCGTTGATGGACGGCATGAACGTGGTTGGCGATTTGTTCGGCGCCGGCAAGATGTTTCTACCCCAAGTGGTGAAAAGCGCGCGCGTCATGAAGCAGGCGGTGGCCTATCTCAACCCCTACATGGAGGCGGAAAAAGCGAACGCCCCGGGAGAGGACAATAGCAGCGGCAAGATCTTGATGGCGACGGTTAAGGGCGACGTTCACGATATCGGCAAAAATATCGTCGGCGTGGTTTTGAGTTGCAATAACTACGAGGTTATCGATCTCGGCGTCATGGTGCCGGCGGCGAAAATTCTGGAGGCCGCGCGCGCTGAAAATGTCGATATCATCGGTGTCTCCGGTTTGATTACGCCGAGCCTGGACGAGATGGCCAACTTGGCCCGCGAGATGGCGCGCGAAGATTTTTCACTGCCGTTGTTGATCGGCGGCGCGACCACCAGCCGGCTGCATACGGCGGTGAAGATTGCGCCCGGATATGAAGGCCCGACCATCCATGTGAACGATGCGTCGAAGGCAGTTGGGGTTGTCAGCAACTTGCTATCGCCGGACACCCGTGACGACTTCGTGGCGCAGATCGGCAGCGAGTATGAAGAGGCGCGGGTTCGTCATGCCCAGAGCGGCCGTCGCGCCAAACGGCAGAACCTCGCCGCCGCCCGCCGCAACAAGGCGCCGATCAAATGGTCCGACTATGCGCCGCCGAAACCGACCTTCTTGGGGCGTCGGGTTTTCGATGCGTATGACCTAGACGAATTGGTTTCGTGCATCGACTGGACGCCGTTTTTCCGCACCTGGGAACTGGCCGGTAGCTACCCCGACCTGCTCGACGATCCGATCATCGGCGAGGCCGCCCGCAACCTGTTCACCGACGCCCAAGACATGCTAGCGCGTATCGTTGCCGAAAAATGGTTCACGCCACGCGCGGTGGTCGGGTTTTGGCCGGCCAACTCGGTCGGCGATGACGATATCGAAGTCTATGCCGAGGGCGGCGCCCAAGCGCCGACGGTGATCCACACGCTGCGTCAGCAGATGCAGCGCACCAATGGGCGTCCGAATTTCGCGCTGGCCGATTTCATCGCGCCGAAGGAGACCGGCATCACCGACTATATCGGCGGCTTTGTGGTGACCACCGGCCGCGAGATCGAGGCGGTGTCGCGGCGCTTCGAAGAGGCCAACGACGACTACAACGCGATCCTGGTCAAAGCGTTGGCGGACCGATTGGCGGAAGCCTTCGCTGAGCGCATGCACCAGCGCGTGCGCAGCGAGTTGTGGGGCTATGCGCCCGATGAAGCCCTCAGCAATGAAGAGCTCATCGCCGAGAGCTATCGCGGCATCCGTCCCGCGCCGGGCTATCCGGCCTGCCCCGATCACACCGAAAAGGGCACCTTGTTCGAACTGCTCGACGCCGAGACCAGTACCGGGGTCTCGTTGACGGAAAGCTTCGCCATGTGGCCGGCTTCCTCGGTGTCCGGCTACTATTTTAGTCACCCCGACAGCGCCTATTTCGGCGTCGGCCGGATCGGCCGCGATCAGGTCACCGATTACGCAAATCGTAAGCAGATGCCGCTGTTCGAAGTCCTGCGGTGGCTGTCGTCGAACCTTGACTTTGATCCCAATGAATTGTCCGCGCAGGGCGAAGCCGCCTGACGCGATATAGATGCCGATGTTTAGGCGGGGTCGCAGCCGGTCGGAATATGTTGGGCTGCCCGGCCGTACTGGTTGGCCAGCCACGGAATGTGTTTCTCCGCATTGATCGCCAGGGATTTCAGCCATTCGGGCAGAAATATCGTCGACCCGTAAACCCGTGTCCAACGCTGGGTGTGTTCAGTCAACGGACGTTCGCGGCGCTCCCACAAGGCGAGAGCGCCGGCCAGGTTCGGCGCCTCGTCGATGGCGACGGCTAGCCCTAGTCCATTCATCATCGCATGGCCGGCGCCTTGCCCAAGATAGGGCGGCATCGCGTGCGCCGCGTCGCCGAGAATAGCGACGCGCCCTGCCGACCACCGTTTCAGGCGAATGGTCTGAAAGCGCACCCAGCGGCACTCATCCCAATCCGTGTCGCGCGATAGACGCTCGAGCAAAGGACCCATCGTTGGAAACGAGCGGTGCCACGCTGCGACATCGACCGGCGTTGCTCGGCCGGCGGTGTCGCGTTCCATACAAGTGAGAATGATATAGACCTCGGTCTGCGAGTTCGGACAATAGAGGATGCGGCGTTTCTCGGACCAGGCCTCGATCATCGCCGTGCCGTCGCGCGTGTCGATCGCGATGTCCTCGGCCAAGCGTGGGATGACCATGCGCACGCCGCCTTCCTTTTGCCAGACCTGGCGTGCCGTCAAGTGCAGGGACTCGCGGATGACGGAATTGATGCCGTCGGCGGCGATGATGAGATCGGCGCGATGCGTTTCCCCACCTTCGAGCACGATCTCGCCGTCCGGTGTCGCGTCGACAACGGTCGATCCGGTAACGATCTCGACGCCGGAGCGCTCGGCGCGTTTTGCGAGTAACGAGACGATGTGGCGGCGACTGATCCGGTAGCGGCCGAGACCGTTCTTAAGGCTCAAAACGACCTCGCCGTTTCCTTTTAGAGAATCGCGGCGGTCGATCTCCATGCCGCCGGCGAGAGTTTCATCAAGGATGCCCAACGCGGCGAAAATGAGGGTCATATTGTCTTGGATGGCGATGCCATAGCCTTCGGCGTGCAGGGCATGGCGACGTTCGTGCACGCGTACGCTCCAGCCGCGGTCCGCTAAGCCGATTGCCGCAACCAATCCGCCAAAGCCGGCGCCGGCAATCTCAGCGTGGCCCGGTTTTGCCATACTCGCCTCCTCGACGGGTCTTTCGAGCTTAAATCGCCGTCATTATGCGCCCTATTTTAGTAAAAGCCGCCTATTTGGTGCGTTCAGGTGCCTAATCGACCTAGTTCACTAACAGCTCGTTAACCGGTCTTGGGTAAGACTACGGGGTAGAAACCCGATTAGAGGCCGTTGTGGAATATCCCCAAAATCAAAAAGAAGCCGCGAAATTTGCCGCCGGCGCTGTCGAGCGTATGGCGGAGCTCGGGATTACCGCCAATCCACAGAACTTTACGGTGTGGTACGCCTATCTGAGCGGTTTCGACACGTCCTTTGGTCGCCACATCGATAGCATGTTGGCGAAAAAGGAGCCGTTCGACGACACCCAGTGCGCCGATTTATATGCCGCGGTTCTGCGGTTGAGCCTCGGCGATAAAGAGGGTACCCGCGAGGCGGCTATCGATGCGGTGGGCGGCGATTTGGAAAAAGCGATTGCGGCGACCACAGAGATTTTAAAGCAAACGGGTTCGGAAACCGAACGCTACGGTGAAACCTTGGAGGGTGTCGATGGCGCCTTGCAATCGGCCGGTACGGCTGAGCAAATGCAAAGCGTTGTCGCCAACCTGGTCGAACAGACCCGCCTCATGGTGGAACAAAATCGCAACGCCAACGAGAGTCTCCAAAAGTCGAACAATGAAATTGCTGAGCTCAAAATCCGCATGGCCGATATCCGCAGCGAGGCGCTAACCGATCCCCTGACGGGACTGGCCAATCGCCGCGCCTTTAGCGAAGAGTTGGCTGACGGGATGTCTGCGGCGACCGAACAGAAGGCGCCGCTTTGTTTGTTGATGCTCGACATTGATCATTTCAAGGCATTTAACGACACCTACGGCCATCAACTGGGCGACGAAGTGATCCGCTTGGTAGCAGGGTGCATGTCGGCCAAAACCAAAGACGGCGATACAGCGGCGCGTTACGGCGGTGAGGAATTTTCGGTCATTTTGCCGGAGGCCAGCTTGCAAGATGCGGAAGCGGTCGCTGAGCAGATACGCGTTACCGTGGCTGGCCAAAAAATCGTTCGGAAAGCGTCGCGCCAAACCCTGGGATCGGTGACCCTGTCGATCGGCGTTGCCCAGTTGCGGGCTGAGGATTCCGACGAGGACCTCATCGCCCGGGCTGATGCCGCGCTGTATGCGGCCAAGCATGCGGGCCGCAATTGCGTTCAATCGGAGAACGATCTCGCCGAAGACGCCGACGCGCGCAACGTCGCTTAATAAGATTTTTCACCCCACGTAATCTGCACCTATTTACGCTCGCGGTCGGCGTGCTGGTGGTGTGTCTCGCTGATTATAGGGAACAATCGGCTGTGCGCGCCGAAGGACACGCCTAACCGGAACCGATTATGGCGCTAGAAACTCGGGTCGAGCCGCAGCCAGTTCTGCCGATCGTCGGAACTCACGCTTACACCGCGTAATTCTCCGCCCTTGGTGAGAACGGTCATATCAATCTTGTCGCCCGCTTTGCCGTCTTTCCAGACCGCGCGCAGGAAACTCGCCATATCGTCGACCGGGGTGCCCCGGACATTAACGATGAGGTCGCCGGGCTCGATGCCGGCGGCTTCGGCGGGGCCGTCGGGCGCGATCCGGTCAACGAAAACGCGTCCGCGAAACTCCGATGAAAAGATGCCCACCCAAGGACGCGCGTTGCCGGCGCGCCGGCCCGAGGCGACCATATCGTCGAGGATCGGCCGCAATTCGTCGATCGGCACGAACATATTGCCTGGCACCGGTTGCTGGATAACCGCCGCGTTGCCAACGAACAGGGACCCGATCCCTAGCAGCCTGCCGTCGGCGCCGAGCAACGAAGCGCCGCTGAAATTGGGGTTTGGCGGTGATGTGTAAATGGCGTCGTCGAGCAAATATTCCCAACTGCCGACAAACTGTCGGCGATCGACCACGAATACGCCTTGCACCGATTCTTTGCCGAGCCGATTGGCGATTAGCGCCTGCGATCTGGCGGCGGCGTCGTCGGAACTGCCAAGTTCAAACGGCGTGACCCCCAGGGGGCTCAGCGCGCGTACCAAACCAAAGCCCGAAGCATGGTCGTAACCGAGGAATTTAGCGGGGATCGTTCGTCCATCGCTGGTCGTCAGATCGATGCTGTTGGCCTCGAGGATCAAATATCCGATGGTCAGCACCAAGCCGTCGTCGGAGATCACCGCGCCGCTACCCTGGCGTTCGGTGCCCAGCGTTCCGGCGGTGCGCGCGTTGCTCGGGATATGGGTGTCGATGCCGACAACAGCGTCGAGTAAATTATTTGAGCCGTCGTTTGATTGTGCCCGCGCCGGATCGAACGCCCCGCCAACGGCGCTGGCAAATAACATTGCCGCGGCTAGAATCGAGATAGAATAGGCGCAATTTTTCAGTGACTTACGCGGAAAATCAGGTCGATGAAGCATGGTCACGTCCCCATATTCGCCAGGGGTCAGCTTCCCCTATATAAAGACTAGCATTGGAGTCGCGCACCCGATACGCGATCACGCGATTGTTTGAATAACGTTTGCGTGCCTGAGGGGGAGCGGCGACTCATGATTTGTGCGTGATATAATCGGCTTCGCCCATGACCGATCCGTTTCACATCGAAGACGAAGAGCCACAACCGCCTGCCGCCAACAGTGTTGCCGCCGGCGCGGCCTATCTCGCGCAACTCAACGAGGCGCAGCGCGACGCGGTCGAGGCGTTGGACGGGCCGACCCTCGTCTTGGCGGGCGCGGGAACCGGCAAAACGCGCGTTCTCACCACCCGTCTCGCCCATCTGCTGCGGTTCCGCCAAGTGCGCCCCTATGAGGTGCTGGCGGTCACGTTTACCAATAAGGCGGCGCGCGAAATGCGCGAGCGGGTGGCCGATCTGGTCGGCGGACCGGCCGAGGCTATCTGGCTAGGGACCTTTCACGCGCTGGGCGCGCGCATGTTGCGCCGTCACGGTGAACTGGTCGGCCTGCAGTCTAATTTCACCATTCTCGACACCGACGATCAGGTGCGCTTGCTAAAGCAATTGCTCGAAGCCAGCGACATCGACAGCAAGCGGTGGCCGGCGCGGGTGATGATGGGCGTGATCCAACGCTGGAAGGACCGCGGGCTGACACCCGACAAGGTCTCGGCGGCCGAGGCCGGCGATATGGCAGGCGGCCGCTTGGTCACCCTGTATGAGGAATATCAGGATCGCCTGCGCACGCTGAACGCGGCAGATTTCGGCGATCTTCTGCTGCACTGTTTGACCATATTCAACCAGCACGAAGACGTGCTCAATGAGTATCAGCAGCGCTTTCGCTATATCCTGGTCGACGAATATCAGGACACCAACGTCGCGCAATATCTGTGGCTGCGCCTGTTGGCCCAAGGCCATCGCAACATCGCTTGTGTCGGCGACGATGACCAGTCGATCTACGCCTGGCGCGGCGCCGAGGTTGGCAACATCCTGCGTTTCGAGGAAGATTTCCCCGGCGCCAAGGTAGTCCGCCTCGAGCAGAACTATCGCTCGACCGCGCCGATCCTGGCCGCCGCCTCGGCGCTGATTTCCAACAATGAGGGACGGCTCGGCAAAACCCTATGGACAGCAGGCAAGGGCGGTGATCCCATCATCGTGCGGGGGCTGTGGGACGGCGAGGAGGAAGCGCGCTTCATCTCCGACCATATCGAGGATCTACAGCGCCGTGGGCGCGACGGCACGCCGATCGCACTACAGGACATGGCGATTTTGGTGCGCGCCGGTTTTCAAACTCGTGAATTCGAAGAACGGTTCTTGAAGCTGGGTATTCCCTACCGGGTGATCGGCGGCCCGCGCTTTTATGAGCGCCTGGAAATCCGCGATGCCCTGGCCTATTTGCGTATTGTGCGCCAACCCGACGACGATCTGGCCTTCGAACGCATCGTCAACCGGCCCAAGCGCGGCATCGGCGACGCGACGGTGCAGACCCTGCACGCGCTGGCCCGCGCCGGTGGCACCAGCCTGTACCGGGCGGCGGCCGAGATTGTCACCACCGACGAGCTGAAGCCGCGCACCCGCAGCTCGCTGACCGGGGTGATGGCGGATTTTTCGCGCTGGCGGGCGCTTTCGGGCGAGGGACCGGCGGCGCTGCCCCATCCGGAACTGGCCGAAATGGTGCTCGATGAAAGCGGCTACACCGAAATGCTGATGAACGATAAATCGCCGGAAGCACCGGGGCGGTTGGAGAATTTGAAAGAGTTGGTCACGGCGATGGAAGAGTTCGAGAATCTCGGCGGCTTCCTCGAACATGTCTCGCTGGTCATGGAGAATACCGAGAATGCCGGCGCCGACATGGTCAATATCATGACCCTGCACGGCGCCAAGGGCTTGGAGTTCGACACCGTGTTCCTGCCCGGCTGGGAGGAAGGGCTGTTCCCCCATCAGCGTAATATGGATGAAAACGGCGCGGCGGGACTGGAAGAAGAACGCCGGCTGGCCTATGTGGGCCTGACCCGGGCCAAGCGGTCGGCGATCGTCTCGTTTGCCGCCAATCGGCGCATCCACGGTCAATGGCAAAGCGCGATACCGTCGCGGTTCGTCGACGAACTGCCGTCGAAGCATGTCTTGGTCGAAAGTGAGCCGGGCATCTATGAGGGCGGCGGCGCGTCACCTAGTCGGCTGTCGAGTTTCGGATCCGGGGGTGGACAGGGCGGTGGATGGCGTGGCCGGCGGTCCGATCCGTTGATCGAATCCCAAGCGACCCTGATCGAGGCTGAGCCGGTCGGGTTTGGCGTTGGCGAGCGGGTCTTTCACCAGAAATTCGGTTATGGCCGAGTCACCTCGATTGATCGCAACAAATTGGCGATCGCCTTCGACAAGGCCGGCGAGAAGAAGGTTCTCGACAGTTTTGTCGTGGCCGCCGACGCCGTGTGACCGGGCCCGCCGCGCAACCCAGCTGGAAAGTGGAAGTCATCGTTCCGGCGGCTGCCGGCGAGGCGATTGCCGATGCTCTTGAAAGCTATACCAGCGCCATCAGCATGTTCCCCGCGCCGTCGGGCGACGCCATGCGGATCCGCGGTTACGTCGCCGATGCGCCCGATGAAGCGGCGTTAAGCGCCGACATTAAAGCGGCGTCGCGGGCTGCTGGAATCGCGATGCCGGCACTGGACGTGATTTGGCTGCCTTCGATCGACTGGGCAGCGGTCAACCGGGAAAGTTTTACCCCGCTTCGTGTCGGCGGAGTTTGGATCCGCGATTCCTATCATGACGACCCGGCGCCGATCGGCACGGTGACCATCGTGGTGGACGCGGCGACGGCGTTTGGCACCGGCCAACATCCCACGACCCAGGGCTGTCTGCTGGCGCTCGACCATTTTGCGCGCAGACCGCGTCTGTTACAGGTCGGGCCGGTGCTCGACATGGGCTGTGGCACCGGCATATTGGGCATGGCCGCGGCGCTTCGCTTGCGCCGGCGGGTTATGGCTTCGGATATTGATCCGATTGCTGTGGATATGGCTCGCTACAACGTTCAGACCAACCGGCTGGGTTCGGTGCATCGACCGATTTGCAGCCGGGGATATGCCGCCCATGCGATCCGCCGCGCCGGTCCCTATGCGCTGATCCTGGCAAATATTTTGGCGCGGCCGATCGCCCGCATGGCGCCCGACTGCGCCCGCCATCTGTTGCCTGGCGGATATGCCGTCCTATCGGGGTTGCTGACCACCCAGGAACGCCCGGTCATCGCGGCCCACCGGCAGCAAGGCCTGGTTCTCACCGCGCGTTACCGCCTCGACGGTTGGTCGACCTTGGTCATGAGACGCCCTATTTGATGGGCTGCGACACCCCCATTGTGTTCCCGATAACCCGAGATTAGCTTTTCGATCATGGCCCAAGCGAACAATTCCCCGATGACTCCAGCAGAAAAGCTTGCTGCCTTGCGCGCCCATTTGGCGGCGGCGGGTCTCGATGGTTTTATCGTGCCGCACGCCGACGAGCATCAAAACGAATTCCTGCCGCCGCGCGCCGAGCGTCTGGCCTGGCTGACCGGGTTCAGCGGGTCGGCCGGTATGGCCGTGATCTTGGCTGATCGAGCCGCGATTTTCGTCGATGGTCGCTACACGCTGCAGGTGCGCAATCAGGTGAAGGCCGATCTATATAGTTTCCACCATCTTATTGAGGCGCCGGCGACCGATTGGGTCGCGGAAAATCTGAGCGAGGGCGCGCGGCTCGGCTATGACCCCTGGCTACACGGGGTGCGCGGCGTCGATCGGTTGCGCCAAGCCTGCGACAAGGCCGGGGCCGAACTCGTCGCCGTCGACCCGAACCCGGTCGATGCGGAGTGGACCGATCAACCGGCGCCGCCCCAAACCCCGGTGGTGCCTCACGAGCTGCGCTTTGCCGGCCGCGCCAGCACCGAAAAGCGAGCGGAGTTGGCGCAGAAACTCACCGAAGGCGACATCGCCGCAACCGTCCTGACCCAGCCGGACTCGATTGCCTGGCTGTTCAACGTGCGGGGCAACGATGTATCCCACACACCGCTGCCGCTGAGCTTCGCCATTTTGAACGCCGACGCCACCGTCGACTGGTTCGTCGACCCGGCAAAGACCTCCCAAGCGCTGATCGCTCATCTCGGCAACGGCGTTGCTTGCCACGACCCGGACGCATTCGGACCGGCGCTCGACCGGTTGGGTGATGCCGGCGCGCGGGTGCAAGCCTGCCCGGATACCGCCGCGTCGTGGGTGTTCGATCGGCTGACCGCGGCCGGCGCCGATATTCGCCGGGCGGCGGACCCGGTGACCTTGCCGAAAGCGATCAAGAACGCGGTCGAACTTGACGGCACGCGCGCTGCCCACCGGCGCGACGGCGCTGCCTTGACCCGGTTTTTGGCTTGGCTGGCGGCGACGGCGGCCGAGGGGGAGATCACCGAAATCGGCGCGGTCGAAAAACTGGCCGAAATCCGCAGTGATGGCGATCTGTTTCGCGAACTCAGTTTCGACACCATCTCCGGCGCCGGCCCGAACGGCGCCATCGTGCACTATCGGGTGAGCCCCGAGACCGACCGACCGCTGCGCCCCGACGAACTCTACCTCGTCGATTCCGGCGCGCAATATCTCGACGGTACTACAGATGTCACCCGCACCGTGGCGATCGGCGCGCCCAGCGAGGAGATGCGCGACCGGTTTACCCGCGTCCTCAAGGGCCATATCGCGATAGCACTGGCGCGGTTTCCAAAAGGCACCACTGGCGGGCAACTCGATGCCTTGGCCCGGCAATATCTGTGGCAATCGGGCCTCGATTACGATCACGGCACCGGCCATGGAGTGGGCAGCTATCTCGGCGTCCATGAAGGCCCGCAACGGATTTCCAAGGCCGGTACAGGGCAGGCGCTGCAGGCGGGCATGATCGTTTCCAACGAACCCGGCTATTACAAGGAAGGCGCTTACGGCATCCGCATCGAAAACCTGGTTGCCGTGGTGCCGGTCGGCGGTATAGCGGGGGGAGAGCGGGAGATGCTGGGTTTCGAAACCCTCACCTTGGCGCCGATCGACCCGGCCTGTATCGAAGTGTCGTTGCTCAGCGCAGATGAACGTGCCTGGCTCGACGCCTACCACGCAAGGGTGATGACCGGGATTGGTCCGCTGGTGGACGAAACCACACGCAACTGGCTCGCCGAAGTCACACAACCGCTGAATTAAGAACCCTCTCCCACCGGGAGAGGGTGGTGAGCGTAAGCGAACCGGGTGAGGGGAAGTAGGCGGCGAAGTAGTTGCTGGATGAATTATTTCCCCTCACCCCAACCCCTCTCCCGCGGGGAGAGGGGCTTAAGGCGTCGCTAAATTCGAAACTTTTGGGACCCTAACCGCCGATGAGTTTCAGCCAGGCGCCCTCGTTGATGGTCTCGATGCCGAGCTCTTCGGCCTTTTTTCCCTTCGAGCCCGAGCCCGGCCCGGCGACCACAAGGTCGGTCTTTTTCGACACCGAGCCGGAGACCTTGGCGCCCAGCGCCTCGGCGCGGGCCTTGGCTTCTGGCCGGGTCATTTGCTCAAGGGTTCCAGTGAACACGATGGTCTTGCCGGCGACCGGTGAATCGCTGGCCGGTTTTTCGAACGGCGCGACGTCGAGAACCGCGGCCAAATCCTTGAGCACCTTTTGGTTATGCTTTTCATGCACGAAGGCCAGCACGTCGGCGGCGACCGAGGGCCCGATGCCGTCGATGTTGACCAGCTCGCTATAGGCGTCGCTATCGGGCTTTTGCGCCGCCGCCATCGCCGCGCGCCAAGCCTCGAGCGTGCCATAGGTGTATGCCAGCAACCGCGCCGTCGCCTGACCGACCTGGCGAACGCCGAGGGCAAAGATGAACCGGTCGAGGGGGATATTCTCGCGCTCGGCGATTGCGTCGATCAGATTCTGCGCCGATTGTTCGCCCCAGCCCTCGCGTTCGGCGATCACCGCCTGATCGAGTTTGAATATATCGGCCGGTTCCTTGACCAGCCCGTCTTCCCAGAAGGCGACAATGTGTTTGGCGCCGAGACCCTCGATATCGAAGGCGTTGCGTGAGACGAAATGCTTCAGCCGTTCGACGGCTTGCGCGGCGCAGATCAATCCGCCGGTGCAACGACGCGCCACTTCGTCCTCCGGACGCACCGCCTCGGAACCGCAGACTGGGCAGCGCTTGGGAAATTTATAGGGTTTTGCGTCCTTTGGCCGCTTGTCGAGCACCGGTTCGACCACTTGCGGAATAACATCGCCGGCGCGCTGGATGACCACCGTATCGCCGATCCGCACATCTTTACGGGCGATTTCGTCTTCATTGTGCAGGGTCGCGTTGGACACCACCACACCGCCTACAGTGACTGGCTCGAGCCGGGCGACGGGGGTCAGCGCGCCGGTGCGGCCGACCTGGATATCGATATCGCGCAGGATAGTGGTGGCCTGCTCGGCGGGAAACTTATGGGCGATGGCCCAGCGCGGCGCGCGGCTGACAAAGCCGAGCCGGGTCTGCCAGCTTAACCGGTTGACCTTATAGACAACGCCGTCGATGTCGTAATCGAGGGTCGGTCTCACCTCGGCAATGTTTCGATAGGCCGCTAGGGCTTCTTCCACATCTTCGCAATGCTCCATCAACGAATTCACCCGAAAACCCCATTCGCGCAGGCGCTCGAGAAACCACCAATGGGTGCCCGCCGGTTCTTCGCTCATTTCGCCCCAGGCATAAGCGAACATGCGCAGGGTGCGCGACGCTGTGATCGAGGTGTCGAGCTGGCGCAGGCTGCCGGCGGCGGCGTTGCGCGGATTGGCGAATACCTTGTCGCCGGCGGCCTCTTGGCGTTCGTTGAGGGCGTTGAAGGCCGATTTGGGCATATAGACTTCGCCGCGCACTTCGACGATGTCGGGCGCGTCGTCGGGCAACGTCGCCGGAATATCGGCAATGGTGCGCAGATTGGCGGTGATATCCTCGCCCTCGTTGCCGTCGCCGCGGGTTGCGCCGCGAACGAAGGACTGGTTCTCGTAGCGCAGCGATACCGACAGGCCGTCGATCTTAGGTTCCGCCACCAGGACGACCGGCTCGTCTTCCGGTGGATTGAGAAAGCGCCGTATTCGGGCGACGAAATCAGTTACGTCGTCGTCGCTGAAGGCATTGCCCAGGGATAACATCGGGACCGTATGGCGGATCTTGGTGAACCCCGATGACAGCGGTGCGCCAACCTTCTGCGTAGGACTGTCGGGCGTGATCAGATCTGGGAATTTGGCCTCGATATCCTGCAAGCGGCGGAGCTGGGCGTCGTACTCGGCGTCCGAGACGCCCGGCGCATCCTCTTGGTAATAGAGCCGGTTATGCTCGGCGATTTCGGCGGCCAGGCGCGCATGTTCGCCCGCGGCTTGTTCCGGCGTCAGGTCATCGGGGTTGGGCGGCGAATCGCTCATCAGGTGCAAAACATACACCGCGCAGCGTCATCAGGCAGCTTTCTTATGGGGTCTTTGCAGCCGCCGGGCGGCCGCCGAGAACCGCGGCCAGCATACCGATGGTCACCAATATGACGCCGCCGCTCGCGAGTCCGGTAAGCGGTTCACCCAGCAAGATGAAGGCCGCGATCGTGGCGGTGGCGGGCACCGCGGCGGTGATTGTGGTGGTCAAAGACGCGCCTAATGCGGCGACGGCGCGGGTAAACAGCAGCAGGGAGATGATCATACTGAAGAAGCCCTGAAAGACCGCCTGTCCGGCGATGTCGAGCAGCGGCGCGGTGTCGAAACGCGACGGCAGGAAGGCGAAGTGTAGGGGCACATAGGTAATCATCGAAATCACCGCCACCATGGCCGTGCCCCGTACCGGCTCGACCCGCCAGGCGCGGGCCAGCACGGTGAACACCGCCCAGTCGGCGACTCCGAAGATGAACAGTAGATCGCCGCGCCAGATCAAACCGGTCAGGCCGGTGAAGCTGTCGCCGGTAAGGAGCGCCACGCCGGTGACAATGACGATAAGCCCGACGATCTGCCACCTTCTCAGGCGCTCGCCCAGCGCGATCCAGGCCAATGGTGCGGCGAAGAGGGGAATGGCGCCGGCTAAAATCGCGGCGCCATGGGCGGCGGGAGCGAATTGGTAGCCAGTAAACGCGAATAGCGCGAAACCGGGACCGGCGAGCATCGCCAAAACGATGGCCTGCCACAGTTGCAGGTGCCCCAGGCCATAGCGCAGCAGGACCGGCAACATGAGGACGCCACCGACGCCAAGACGTAAGGCCACCAGATCGAACGGGCTGAGCGATGTCTGCACGCCGACGCGCGAAATAATGTGAAAGCTCGACCACAACACGACCACCGACAATGCGCAGGCGATGCCGATGGTAAACTCGCGGGCGTTGGTTTTCATGAGGGTGGTGAGGGGTGAGGGGCGAGGGGCGCTAGGCCGCATCGCGCGGTGACGCGGCGATCTGCGCCTCGGCGCCGGCGAGCAGCCGTTCGGCAGCGGCGCGCGCTTCGTCGGTGATTTCCGTGCCCGCCAGCATGCGCGCAACCTCTTCGCGGCGCGCCGGTTCATCAAGCGGGACGACACTGGTGACTACCGAAGCGCCGTCGCCATCTTTCGAGACCCGCCAATGGTGCGTGCCCACGGCGGCGACCTGGGGGCTGTGGGTGACGACCAATATCTGCCGGTCCGAAGCGTCGGCTAAAGCGGCCAGCCGCTCACCCACCGCGGCTGCCGTTGCGCCGCCGACCCCGGCATCCACTTCGTCAAAAATCAGCGTTGTCGCGCCGCCGGCGTCGGCGAGCACGACTTTGAGCGCAAGCAAGAACCGACTGAGCTCGCCGCCCGACGCGATTTTACCCAGCGGACCCGGCGCGCTGCCGGGGTTGGTGGCGATACGGAACTCGACGGCGTCGAGGCCGGTCGCTGACCAGGCGGTTTCGGGTAGCCGTTCGATCACGCTCTTGAAGGTCGCATTGTCGAGTTTGAGCGGCGGCAGCTCGCGCCCGACGGCCCGGTCGAGGGCGCGGGCGGCTTTACTGCGTCCCGCCGAGAGACGCTCGCCGGCAGCGACATAGGCGCGGCGTGCGGCGTCCGCGGCCTTGGCTAAAATGGTCAGCTTGTCGCTATTGCCATCCAGCGCCGCCAGCCGGTCGGCCAAATTGCCATGCATTTCGGCGAGTTGATCGACATCGCAATTATGCTTGCGGGCGGCGGCACGGAGCGCAAAAAGGCGAACTTCGACTGAATCGAGCTGACCGGAATCGGTGTCGATGGCGTGGGCCAGTCCCTGCAGTTCTTGCAGGGCCTCCAGTGTTTCGGCGGTGCCGCGTTCGAGCGCGCCGATGATCGGGTCGAGGCGGCCGCCGCTGAACTCGCTAGCCCGCGCAAGTGTTCCCAATGCCCGCTGCAAGGCGGGCTCGGCGCCGGCATCGCCGGCTATATCGTCGAGCGCCTCGTTGAACGCCGTCATCAGCCGCTCGCCGTTTTGCAGCAACTGGCGCTGGCTGGCGAGGGCAGTCTCTTCGCCTTCAGCCGGGGTGAGATCGTCTAATTCCGCGACATCGTGGCGTAATTGATCTTCTTCGGCGCGGGCCGCGGCTACGTCGGCCTCTGCGTCGCGTAGCGCGGTGCGGGCCTCGGACCAGACATCGAACAGGCCGGATACCTCGGATGCTTGGAGCGCGAGATTGCCGAACAGATCGAGGGCGCCACGTTGGATCGCTGGAGCCGCCAAAGCGAAGCGTTCGAATTGGCCCTGAATTTCCACCAAATGCCCGCCGATTTGGCGCAGCAGCCCGGCGGTTGCCGGCTGGTCGTTCACGAAAGCCCGGCTACGGCCGTCGCGGCCGACGATCCGGCGGAGCAAGATATAACCCTCGTCGGATTCCATTCCGTGTTCGGCGAGCAGACCAATGGCCAGATGATCGGAGTCCACAGCAAACGTCGCCGATACGATGGCTTGGTCGGCGCCCGGGCGGATCAGGCCGGCATCGGCGCGCATACCCAGCGCCAGACCCAGGGAATCGAGGAGTATCGACTTGCCCGCGCCGGTCTCGCCAGTGAGTACGCCCAACCCCGACGCGAAATCTAAATCAAGACGATCGATCAGGACCACGTCCCTAATCGACAGATGGCAGAGCATAGGCGGCTAAAAGGGCCAGAGCCGGCCGAAGAAACCGCGTTCTTCGGGTATCTGATCTGCGACGCCGTCACCGTCGATATCGCGGACGACTACGTCTTCGACGAGCTGGTAGCTGTCGATATACCATTGGCTACCTGGGAAATTATGGCCCAGCACAGCGGCGTTCTCGCGCGCTTCCGGTTCGATACCGATCGCGGTATAGGCCTCGGAGATGCGATGGAGGGCTTCCGGGGTATGGGTCGTCGATTGATATGTGTCGATAACGTTGCGGAACCGGTTGATCGCCGCCAGATACTGGCCCCGGTTAAGGTAGAACCGGCCCACTTCCATTTCTTTGCCGGCCAGATGATCTTGCGTCAAATCGATCTTTAGCTGGGCGTCGCGCGCGTATTTGCTTTCCGGGAACCGCCGCGACACATCGCTAAGCGACTGCAAAGCCAGTTCGGTTGTGCGCTGGTCGCGGCCCACATCGGTGATCTGCTCGTAGTAGCTCAATCCCTTAAGGTAATAGGCGTAGGCGATGTCGCGGTTGCCCGGATGGAGCTGAATGAAACGGTCGAGGCCGAGAATCGCGTCATCGTACTGGCCGCGGGCATAGAAGGAATAAGAGCCCATCAACTGGGCTTTCGTCGCCCAAATCGAATAGGGATGCTGGCGCTCGACCTCGAGAAACAAATCACTTGCTTCGGTGTAATTCTCGACCGTGACTTGGTCGACCGCCTCATTATAAAGCTCCTCGACCGGGCGCTCGACATAGACTTCTTCATCGGTGCCGGTACAGGCGGCGAGCACCATCGCGGCCACCACTAGGGCTGCAAAGGGCTGGCGCCGTACGCCGCGCGATATCTCTGGTTGTTCGCTGATATGCCGGGTGATCGGCAGTCGACAGTCGCTCACAATAGCCTTCCGCAGTTGGGACCGGGTGATGCGCGCGCCTGACACCCCATCATCCTGGCGCTGATTATACCATCAGCGCGCTATTTTCCAATGCGTTGTAAGCAGTTTGCCCCGGTCACTATGCCGTGGCGACGGCCAGTATTTCGTCCGGTGCTTCACTAAAATCATCGTCGTCGCGCAGCACGTTTGTGTACTGCCACGCGGTCTTGTCGGCCAACAGCGCGCGCAAGATCGAATGGTTGAGGGCGTGGCCCGACCGGCTGGCTTTGAAATGTCCCATAATAGGCGCGCCAGCGAGGTATAGATCGCCCACGCAATCGAGGATTTTATGACGTACGAACTCGTCTTGGTAGCGCAACCCGTCTTCGTTCAACACTTCGTCGCCGCTCACCACAACAGCGTTGTCCAGACTGCCGCCAAGGGCCAATCCCATGGCCCGCAATTGGTCGACTTCTTCGATAAAGCCGAAGGTTCGCGCGCGGCTCAACTCACCCTTGAAGGCGCCGTTGACGAGCTCAACATCCATATCTTGTTGGCCAATGGCGTTGGACCCGAATTCGATTTCAAAGCCGACGGAGAAATTGTCGCCTGGAGTAAGTTCCGCCCGGCGATCTTCGTCCTCGACCCGTACCGGCTTCAGAATTTCAATGGCGCGGCGGGGGGTGTCCTGTTCGACGATGCCAGCGCATTCGATAAGAAATACAAACGGTGCGGCGCTGCCATCCATGATCGGCAATTCGGCGCCGTCGACTTCGACGTACAGGTTGTCGATACCGCATCCGCTCAGAGCCGCCATGAGATGTTCGACAGTGGCAATCGTCGCGCCTTTGCCGTCGCCCAGCGTGGTGCACATCCGGTCGTCGACAACGTTTTCAACATGGGCAGCGACTTCCAGCCCGTCTCCAGCCGCATCTGTGCGACGAAAGATAATTCCGGTATTGGGCGGGGCCGGCAACAGAGTCATGGATACATTGGCGCCGGAATGTAATCCCGTGCCGCAACAGCTAATCTTGCTCTTCAAACTCTGCTGGAGCGCATAGTTGGGTGAATTATCCACCAACGTCATCACTGTGTGTTCCAAGGCCAGGCACTCTCTGGTTTAACTCGCCAATTCCAGCCGATTAAGACCGGTGTCCATTTCTGTCGCGCGTGGCGTTAACCAAGCGCATTGCACACCTTCGTGTAACAACCCCCCGGGACAGGCACAAATCACTCTTTGTTACAGTTTGTTGCGATATAAACCCCGGAAATCATTAAGATTTCCGGGGTATTGTTAACAAGTGCTAATTCGCTTGGCGACGCAGAAAGGCCGGTATTTCCAGCATGTCGTCATCGCTGCCCGCCGCCTCTGACGGGGCAGTTGGTTCAAGGTTGGTGAGCGACGGCTGGACCGGCGCCGCGGCGGGCGTTTCCGGCGCTGTTTCAGTGCTGGTTTCGACCGCCGGCTCCGTTGCCGTTTCAGCCATTGGTTCGGCTGCGGCCGGCTGCGGAGCCGGTGTTGCCAGGGGCGCTGGGCTTGGCACCGGTTCCGGCGCGGGAGCAGTTAGGGTCGGCGCTGGCGTCATCGCCGGTTCGGGGGTCGGTTCCGGGACTATTTCCGGGGCCGGTTCTGGGGCCGATTCCGCCACGGGTTCAGGGATCGGTTCCTGGGCCATTTCGGGCGCTGCGACAGGGGCGCTTACGGTCGGAGCCGGCTGTGCTGCCGACGTGACCGGGGGCGGCGTGGCGGCGGTTTGTTCTTCATCGGTCACCAGGCTATTCACCGCGCCGGTTACTTTCTGGAACAGAGAACGGCCGCGCCGCTTTTCCGTTTGTGCCGCGCCGTTTTCGATTGCCGCTTCGGCAATCGCATTCGGCGTCGGTTGCGGCGCCCGCAATTGCGGTTCGCGCGCCGCAGGCAGCGTAGGCCGGGGCGGAATGAACGGTTGGCCCGCCGTTTGAACTGGCTGGCGCGGCTCCGGTACAGGCGCTGGCTCCGCCATGGCCTGGGCAGCGGCGGTTGACCCCATCGGCGCTGACGCGGTGGGTGAGGCGTCAGGCACAATGAGCGGCTCCGCGGTCAAGGCTGAACCGACGGGAGGAAGTCCACCGGTCGTTGTCCCCATCGGCGCCGACGGGTCGCTTGCGATTGGCGTTGTTTGGCCGGCATCTGCCGGCGCCTCGCCGGCGCCACCGGTGGTTTGCGGCTTCGCCGAGCGATCAGCGTCATGCACAAGGGAGATCATCGGCGAGCGCGGCATTGCAGAGGCATCCGCATCGATGCCGGTAGACACGATCGAGACCCGCATCAGGCCGTCCATCTTCTCGTCGAAGGTCGAGCCGAAGATGATATTGGCGTCCGCATCCACTTCTTCGCGAATACGGTTCGCCGCCTCGTCGACCTCGAACAGGGTCATGTCGTAGCCGCCGGTAATGTTGATCAACACGCCGCGGGCGCCGCGCATGGAAACATCGTCGAGTAGCGGATTGGCGATTGCCGCTTCGGCCGCGGCGATCGAACGGCCTTCGCCGCTAGCTTCGCCAGTGCCCATCATGGCCTTGCCCATTTCGCCCATCACCGTGCGGATATCGGCAAAGTCTAAGTTAATAAGGCCCGGCATCACCATCAGATCGGTGACCCCGCGCACGCCGGAATGAAGCACATTGTCGGCCATGCAAAAGGCGTCGGCGAAGGTGGTGTGCTCGTTACAGACCCGGAATAGATTCTGGTTGGGAATCACGATCAGCGTGTCGACGAAGTGCTGAAGTTCTTCGATGCCCTCTTCGGCCGACTTCATGCGGTTGTTACCTTCGAACTGGAACGGCTTGGTGACAACACCCACCGTGAGAATGCCCTGTTCGCGGGCTGCCCGTGCGATGACAGGCGCCGCACCGGTGCCGGTTCCGCCGCCCATCCCGGCGGCGATGAACGCCATGTGACTGCCTTGCAGATGATCGATGATGACATCGAGCGATTCTTCAGCGGCGGCCCGGCCGATATCCGGCCGCGCCCCGGCGCCCAACCCGTTGGTGATATTAATGCCCAGTTGAATACGCCGCTCGGACGAGCTGAGCGCCAACGATTGCGCATCGGTATTGGCGACCACGAATTCGACGCCTTCAAGGTTTGCCGAAATCATATTGTTGACGGCATTGCAACCGGCGCCACCAACGCCGACCACGACGATACGGGGTTTCAGTTGGGTCTCGGTTCCAGGTGCGCTTAGGTTTAGCGTCATGTCAGCCTCCAATTTGTGACGTGCGAGGGCAAAGAAGAACTAGGTAATTGGGTCCGCGATGGCAGCGATAGCGATCCACTGATCCGCAATCTTTGCGTTGCGGGCGGGAAGGGCGGATCGGATGTTTGCGGTCTAGAAATGTTCATGGATCCAATGGCCAAGACGGCTCCCTAAGCCGCCAGCCTCCCCCTTCATGATTGGTGTGGGTACGGTAATCGCCGACGGATTTTCCATCGCGTAGGCGATCATGCCGGCGCTGGTTGCAAATGCCGGCCCCGACATGGATTCCGGTAGACCGCGTAAGCGCAGCGGCCGGCCCATGCGGACTTGTTTGTCCATCACAATCGCGGCCAACTCGCGCACGCCCTGTAATTGACTGGCCCCTCCGGTCAACACGACACGGCGGCCGGCGACCGGATCGAAGCCGCTGTCGGTGAGCCTTTCGCGGACCAGCTCGAAGGTTTCCTCCAGCCGCGGCTGGATAATCCCGTTGAGCAGGGAGCGCGGGATATGATTGGGGCTGTTATGCTCGTCCTCGCCGACATGGAGCACATCGATCAGCTCGTGTTCGTCGGCGGTGGTCGCCATCGCCGCGCCGTGCAGCGTTTTCAGGCGCTCGGCATGGGCAATCGGCGTCGACAGGCCCCGGGCGATGTCATTGGTCACGTGGCCGCCGCCAACCGGTATAATGTCGGTAAACACGGCGTCGCCGTCGGAAAACACCGCGATGCTGGTGGTGCCGGCGCCCATGTCGATCACCGTGACCCCGAGATCGGTTTCGTCTTCGACCAGGGTAGATAGGCCCGACGCATAAGGAGCAACGACGAAATCATCGATTTCGAGATGGCATTGATCGACAACATTACGCAGGGTGCGAATAACGCCGTTGGCGGCGGTCACCAAATGCATGTTGACCGACAGGCGCTCGCCAAACATGCCCCGTGGGTCGCGGATGCCGCGATTACCGTCGACCGTATAGGCCACCGGAATCGAGTGAATGAGCTCGCGTTCGCTCCGGTGACCATTGCGCTCGCGATGGCCGTTTGTATGGCCGTTGGCACTGCCGTTGCCGTTGACGCTGCCACTCGCGTTCATCGATAAGGTTTGCTGGAAGACCCGCTGCAGGTCGCCGTCGTCGATCTGTAATCCCCCGATATCGACGTCGATGCCGACGGTCTGTGACACGGGTTTGCCGCCGCTGAGGTTGACCGTAACCGAATGAATATTGTCGCCCGCCATTTGCTCGGCGGCGAATACGGCTTTTCGGATCGCGGTTTCCGCCACGTCGACGTCAACGATCACGCCGTTCTTCAGGCCGGCGCTGACCTGCAGACCGCTGCCGACGATGCGTGGTTGTGCGACTACATTGGCGCCATTTTCGATCGCCGGACGGTCGACCCGGGCGATTAGGCAGCACACCTTGCTGGTGCCAATGTCCAGAGCGACAATGGTGCCGGTACGCGGGCGGTTGAGGCGTTTCGTCACGAAGGTGGTCCTTTCCGCCTCAAGTGTTTTCGCCGGTTGCGCGGGCGCGTTCGGCGGCCTTACCGGTAACGCGGACGATCAATCGGTCGGGAACGCGTAGATCGACGGCGATAACGTCGCGCTCGAACAGTGCGTGTTCGCGCTGATATTCCGCCAAGCGATCAAGCGCGGTCGCGACATCTTCTGCCGGCAAGCGGATGTCGATGCCGTTTCGCAGGCGCAGATTCCAACGCCGGCCCGATACACGTACCGCAGCTTCGACTTGTCCCGAGACGGCCGGATAGGTGCGCAGCAAATCAAGCAGCGACGCGGCATTCGCCGGGGCGTCTTCGCCTACGACCAGGGGCAGCGCGGCGAAGCCTTCCAGCTTACGGCGTTGGATCACGGCGCCCTCGCGATCGATCAGGGTGATGCGGCCCTTGTGCTGCCACAACGCCAAGGCTTTACGTTCTTCGATTTGCACATAGATGGTGTCGGGTAGGCGCCGAGCGATGGTCACCGATTTGACCCAGCCCAGGGACTCGACGCGCTGGCGCGCTTCCTCCATCTCAATCGCCAGGATTGGCATGCCGCTGTGGATGTCGAGCGCGGCGATCAGATCGTCACGCGCCGTAATTTGACGGCCGCGAACGAGGACCTCGCGCACCGCCAGTCCAGCGCCCGCAGTCGCCTCCATAACGCGATTTTCGGCAATCTCCATCTGCGTTTCCAACCAACCTGTTTGCACGGCTGACCAGACGGCCCCAACGAGGCCGCCCCCAAACGCTATCACTACGACACCGACCGCGATTCGCCGTCGTTTCAATCGACTTATCGGCTTACGACGGGTCACTTTTTTGCGCTTAGAAAGAGAGGGAATTAGTCGCATTTTGCGGTCTCCACCAGCCAATCGACCAGTTCTGTGAAGGGGATGCCGGTATGGGCGGCCTGCTCCGGCACCAGGGACAGGCGTGTCATTCCCGGTTGTGTATTGACCTCGAGCATGACCAGTTCATCGGCGTCGTCGTCATAGCGCAGATCGGAACGGCTCACGCCGCGACAGCCGAGTGCCTGATGGGCCGTGGCCGCCCAGCTCATTGCCAGGTCATACACATCCGACGACACTGGCGCCGGTATCAGATGGTCGGTCTTGCCGTCGGTGTATTTGGCCTCGTAATTATAGAAGCCGGACACCGGCCGCAGTTCGGTCACGGCCAGTGCACGTGCCTGTTCTGTGGCGGCGCCCATCACCGCGACGGTCAGTTCGCGGCCGGGAATGTAGCGTTCGACCAAGAGCTGCCGCGGCGTGTCGGGGTCATCGTCGAGCGGCGGCCGGTCGTCGCCGTCGCGCACGATATGAACGCCGACGGACGAGCCCTCGTTGATCGGCTTCACAACATAGGGCGGCGGCATCACTTCGCCCGCCTGCACATCTGCCGGAGTGGCGATAACAGCGTCGGCCATGCCGATCTTCTGGGCCTCGAAGACCGTGCGGGCAGCGAACTTGTCCATCGCCAACGCCGACGCCAGCACGCCAGAATGGGTATAGGGAATATTCAGCAGGTTAAGCAGACCTTGGATACAACCATCCTCGCCATAGCGGCCGTGAAGCGCGTTGAACGCCACATCGGGGGCGGGATCCAGCGCCGCCAACAGGGCCTTGATATCGCTGGTCACGTCGATCTCGTCGACCGTATGGCCGGCTTCGCGCAGCGCCGCCGCGCATTGTTGGCCTGAATTCAGCGACACCTCGCGTTCGGCCGATACGCCGCCCATGAGTACAGCAACCCGGCGCGTCATGATGGACCTCCCGCCGGCACGCCGATCCGCTCGAGTTCCCATTCCAGTTCGACGCCGGTGGCTTCGCGTACGCGCCGGCGTACCTCTTCGCCCAGTCCTTCGATGTCGGCCGCCGTGGCGCCACCGAGATTGACCAAGAAATTGCAATGCTTCTCCGACACCTGGGCATTGCCCAAGCGCAGGCCGCGGCACCCGGCCCGATCGATCAATTCCCAGGCCTTTTGGCCATTGGGGTTCTTGTAGGTGCTGCCGCCGGTACGAGTGCGGATCGGCTGGGTTTCTTCGCGCGCCTCCTGGATCAGCTCCATGGCGCGGGCGATGTCGGCGCTGTTGCCCCAGGCGCCGGTCATGGCGCAGCCGGTGAAAATCCAATCGGTCGGCACGCCGCAACCGCGATAGCGCGGCGCCCAATCGGGCGGTGTCAGTGACTTGATTTCGCCTTGCGGAGTCAATGCCATGACTTGGGTCACGATGTCTTTGAGCTCGCGGCCATAAGCGCCGGCATTCATGCGCAGCCCGCCGCCGATAGTACCGGGGATGCCGGCCAGAAACTCGAACCCGGCGATCGCGGCGTCGCGCGCCGCCTTGGCGACATTGTAGTCCAGCGCCATGGCGCCGGCGTGGATCTGTGTGCCGTCGATGCGGATCGTCGAAAAGGGCCGGCCGAGACGCACCACGACGCCGGGAATGCCGCCGTCGCGCACCAGCATGTTTGAGCCCACGCCGAGCACGGTGACCGGCACATCGGCAGGTTTGCCGGCGAGAAAATTCGCCAGGTCAGTCACATCGGCTGGCCGGAATAGAACCTCCGCCGGACCGCCGGCGCGGAACCAAGTGTAACGGGCGATCGGCGCCTCGGCGTCGTAGCGGCCGCGTACGGCGGGTAGCTGTTCGAGCAACTCGGAGGGGCGTTGACGGTTGGTCATCATCATGCCCCCGTCCCCGTATCGCGCTCGACGAGTGAGGCCAGTTGATCCGGCAGCGCCTTCGCCCATGCGGTGATATTACCGGCGCCGAGGCAAACCACCATATCGTCGGGACGTGCGGCGGCGGCGATCAATTCGGCGAGTTGTTCCGGCTCGGGGAGTGGACGCACGTCGCGATGGCCGTGGTCACGTAGGCCCGTCACCAGCGCGTCGCGGTCCACTCCCTCTATCGGGCTCTCGCCGGCCGGATATACATCGGTTACGAAAACGGTGTCGGCGTCGTTGAAGCAGGTGCAGAAATCGTCGAACAGGCTGAGCACCCGGGAATAACGGTGCGGCTGGAACACGGCGATCACCCGGCCCGGTGTGCTGTTACGCGCGGCGTCGAGCACGGCAGTAATTTCAACCGGATGGTGGCCGTAATCGTCGATGATGGTTACGCCGCCGACTTCGCCGGTTTTCGTGAACCGCCGATTGACGCCGGCAAATCCAGCCAGGCCTTTGCGGATGGGGTCGTCGCCGATGCCCATTTCCAGCGCCAGGCTGACCGCCGCCAGCGCGTTTTGCGCGTTGTGGGCGCCGTACATCGGAAGCTTCAGCGCTTCGATGGTTCGCGCCGCGCCACCACCGCGCTCGGCGATCTCAACGTCGAAGGTAACGCCGTCGGGCCCGGTGGCAATATTGACGCCGCGCACATCGGCCTGGCGGGAAAAACCATAAGTAATGACCCGCCGGTCGGAGAGTTGCGAGATCAGTGTTTGTACTTCCGGATGGTCGATGCACAGGGTGGCGAAACCGTAGAACGGAATATTCGACACAAAGGTCGCAAAGGCGTCGCGCACCGCATCGAAGTCGCCGTAGAAATCGAGATGCTCGGGATCGATATTGGTGACCACGGCAATGGTTGCCGGCAGTTTGATAAAGGTGCCGTCGGATTCGTCCGCTTCGACCACCATCCAGTCGCCTTCGCCGAGGCGTGCGTTGGTGCCATAGGCGTTGATGATACCGCCATTGATGACGGTAGGATCGAATTCGGCGGCGTCCAGCACCGCGGCGACCAACGAGGTTGTTGTCGTTTTGCCATGTGTACCGCCGACGGCAATCGACCATTTAAGGCGCATCAGCTCGGCTAGCATTTCGGCCCGGCGCACCACCGGCATGAGTTGCGCGCGCGCGCCGACCACTTCCGGATTGTCGGGTTTAATCGCTGTCGACACCACGACCACCGACGCGCCATTGATGTTCTCGCTGCGATGGCCGATTGACACCCCGATGCCGAGCCCGCGCAGGCGTTCGATGTTAGCCCCTTCCGCGACGTCGCTGCCTTGGACGGCATATCCCAAGGCGTGCAAGGTCTCGGCGATACCGCTCATGCCGATGCCGCCAATGCCGACAAAATGGATCACGCCAATATCGAGGGGGAGCGCTTTCATTCCGCCGCTTCCCGCATAGGGTTTGTGGGATCCCCAGCGTCGCCGTTCAGCGGCAACAGCCCCAGGACCATGTCGGCGAGGCGCTCGGCGGCCGATGGATTGCCCAGCATTCGGGCGGCTTCGGCAACCGTGGCCAGTGCCTGGGGTTCTTCGAGCGCCGCTTCGAGCCACCCGGCCAGGGCGCCGGGTGTGAATTCCGGTTGCGGAAATACCCAGCCGCCGCCGCCGGCTTCAATGGCGCGGGCGTTGTCAGTTTGATGATCGTCGGCCGCATGGGGGTAGGGGACATAGAGCGCCGGCCGGCCGGCCGCGGTTAATTCCGCCACCGTCGATGCACCCGAACGGCAGATCACCATATGAGCACGGGCGAGACGCTGCGGCACGTCGTCGAAAAACGTCGCGAGGTCGACCGGCATTTGTAGCGCGCGGTAGGTCGCGCGTACGGCTTCGATATCTTCCGGCCGACATTGTTGAGCGACGCGAAATCGCAGCCGCGCTTCGGGCGCCATCGAATCAAAGGCAGCGGGCACAATTTTGGAAAATACCTGTGCGCCCAGGCTGCCGCCCAAAACCAGCACTTGCACGATGTCGGTCGGCGGCGCGTAGGGATGGACGGCCAGGGCCGCGATCTCTTCGCGTACCGGGTTGCCGACGACACGCGCGCGCGCGGCCCCCGCCTCGCTGAGTTTCGCCGTACGTTCGAACGATAACGCAAACGCCCGTGCGCCACGTGCCAGGCGCCGATTGGCGCGACCGAGAACGGCATTTTGTTCGTGGATCACCGTGGGGACGCCGGATAGGCCGGCGGCCAAAATCGGCGGTACCGTTGGATAGCCGCCGAAACCGATAGCAAGCGAGGGCTGCAGCCGGCGCATTAGTCGGCGGGCCTCGGTAAATCCCTTGATGAGCGCCAAGAGGCCGCGAAGCGTGGTCAGGGCGCCGCCGCCGAACCGGCCGGCTGACACGGCGTAACGCTCGATTTCCGCGGGTAGTCCGAGATTTTCCCGGCTCACCGCAGCGCCCCGGTTGTCGCTCACGAAGACCACCCGATAGCCGCGCTGGGACAGAATTCGCGCCAGCGCAACGCCAGGGAACATATGGCCGCCGGTGCCGCCGGCGACAATCATGATGGGGCGGTTCGAGGGGGCGCTCATGTGCCCTCCCCCTGGCCGCTGCGCCGGCGCGTCAGAGCCAACACCATGCCGACGCCCATCGCGATCGCCAGCAGCGAGGAGCCGCCATAGCTGATGAACGGCAGCGTCATGCCCTTGGTGGGGATGAGTTGCAGGCTCGACGCCATGTTGATCAGTGTCTGCAGGCCGAACTGAACCAGCAGCCCCGATACCGCGAGTAGGACGAAGAAGTTCGTCTCGCCCATTGTGCGCAGGAGGCCGCGCAAGACGATAAACGCGAAGAGGGCAACGATGACGAGAGTCAGAATAAGACCGAGCTCCTCGCCGGCGACGGCGAAGACGAAATCGGCATGGGCATCCGGTAGCGCGTTCTTGACCGTGCCCTCGCCAGGGCCCTGACCGAACAGACCGCCATTTGCGAAGGCGGCGAGACTGTGATCGATCTGATAGGTGTCGCCGCTGGCCGGGTCGATGAAGCGATTAATTCGGCTGGCAACGTGGGCGAGGGTCAAATACGAGCCCGCCAACCCGACCAGACCGAGGACGATCAACCCAACGACCAGCGCCATGGGCAGCCCGGCCAGGAAAAGCTGGCTCATCCAGACGGCGCCGATGACCGCGGTTTGCCCCAAATCGGGCTGCGAGATCGTTAGTGCGATGAGGAGAGCGAAGGTGATCACCGCGAAGATGTGACCCGGGAAGCTGTTGTCTTTGAGTTTTTCGGCGAGCAACCAGGCGGTCAGAACGGCAAAGGTCGGTTTGGCGAATTCGGTGACTTGGACCGACAGACCGGCGAGCGAGAGCCACCGGCGGGCGCCGTTAATCTCGATGCCGAACGCCAAGGTCGCGCTGAGCCCGATCAGACAACAAACGAAGCCGATCACCGCCACGCGCCGGATTTGCAACGGGGTCATCAGCGAGGTGGCGATAATGACGGCCGCCGCAGCGGGTAGAAATACCAAATGCCGTTTGACGAAGTAGAGGCTGTCGACGCCGATCCGTTCGGCGACGGCCGGGCTGGAGGCCAGGGCCAGCATGGTGCCGAACGCCATCAGCGCAACGATCGCGGCCAGGCTCCAGCGATCGACGGTCCACCACCAGTGGCCCATGACAGAAGTATCGGCGCGCGAGAATGTCGTCATGCGGCATCCTCCGACAGGCTCATGACGGCGGTGCGAAAGGCTTCACCGCGCGCTTCGAAGTTGGGGAATTGATCGAACGAGGCACAGGCCGGCGATAGTAGAACGACGTTAAATTCCGAATTAGACCGCGCTAGCTCTGCGGCGTCGGCCACAGCCGAAACCAGGTCGCCGCTCAGCGTGTAGGGCACTTGGCCATCGAGCGTTTGGGCAAAATCGTCAGCCGCTTCGCCGATCAAAAAAGCATGGCGGATACGCGAGAAGAACGGCGCCAGCGCCTCGATGCCACCGGCCTTCGCCCGGCCGCCGACGATCCAGATGATGTTCTCGTTACAGGCCAATGCACGCGCTGTGGCCTCGGCGTTGGTCGCTTTGGAATCATTGACGAACCGGCAGCCATCGATGGTGGTGACCAGTTCCTGCCGATGGGCGAGCCCGGGGAAGGTGGCAATGGCCGTGGCTATTGGGGTGGCATCGCCGACAATGTCGCCGGCGATAATCATCGACACGGCGGCGTAGGCGACGGCGGCGTTCTGTGCGTTGTGGGGCCCGGGCAGGGTTTCGACGTCCGCCAAATTGATGATGGGTTTTGCCGTGTCGCCGCGATCATCGATCAACCAGCCGTCGCTGACATAAACGCCGCCGGCGACCGGCCGTTCCACTGAAATAGCGACCGCCGGCTTTTGCTGGGCGACGAGGTCGTCATAGATCGCCCGGCTGTCGTCGCCGTCGATGCCGATGATAGCGACGCTGGCACCGGCTTGCCGGGCGAAGATACGTCGTTTGGCGGCGATATAGCCGGCCATGCCGCCATGCCGGTCGAGATGGTCGGGGCTGATATTGAGCAAGATCGCCACGTCGAACGTGGCTGACGTTAGGAGTTCGAGCTGATAGGACGACAGCTCCAACACATAGACGCCGCCGTCGCCCATCGGCGCCAGCGTGAGAGCGGGTTCTCCAATATTGCCGCCGATCACCGCGCGCACCCCAAGTCGATTCAGCATATGGCCGATCAGCGCGGTGGTGGTCGATTTGCCGTTGGTGCCGGTAATGCCCACATAGAACGCCTCACGGTCGGCGCGCGCCAACAGTTCGATATCGCAGACAATTTCGCAGCCTGCGGCCAGCGCCTGGGTTACCGCCGGGTGCGGCGCCGGATGGGTGTGGGGAATGCCGGGGCTCAACAGCAATGTCGGCACGTCGGCCATATCTGCCGTTGCGAGATCGACCACCCTCATGCCGTCGCTTTGCGCCGCTTCGCGCCGCGCTGCGTCATCGTCCCACGCGCGCACCTCCGCGCCGCTCTCGTGCAATGCGCGCGCCGCGGATAACCCGGACTTGCCGAGGCCCAAAACGGCGATCGGCGTGCCGGCAAATTCGGACAAATCAATATGAAGTTGCGATGCGGTGTTCATATCGCCCTTACCGCAGCTTCAGGGTTGCCAGGCCGGCGAGCGCCAAGATCGACGCGATGATCCAGAATCGGATCACGATCGTTGGCTCCGCCCAGCCCTTTTGTTCGAAATGGTGGTGCAGGGGCGCCATGCGAAACACCCGCCGTCCGGTCAACTTGAACGAGGCGACCTGCACGATCACCGATACGGTTTCCAGTACAAACAAGCCGCCGACGATGGCGAGCACCAGTTCGTGTTTGGTTACGATGGCCACACCACCCAGGGCGCCACCCATGGAAAGCGAGCCGGTATCGCCCATGAAGACCATCGCCGGTGGGGCGTTGAACCACAGGAATCCCAACCCGGCACCGATCAGCGCACCGCAAAACACGGCTAATTCGCCGGAACCAGGCACCGCGAAAATCAGTAGATAATTAGCGAATACCGCATTGCCCACCAGATAGGCGATTAGTCCCAGCGTGCCGGCGGCGATCATCACCGGCACGATAGCCAACCCGTCCAGCCCATCGGTCAGGTTGACCGAGTTCGACGATCCAACAATGACGAAAACGGCGAAGGGGCCGAAGAACCAGCCCAGATTGATCAGGACGTTTTTAACGAAGGGTAGCGCCAAGCCAGTCGATAGCGGCGCGCCCATCAGCGTCATGATCCAATAGGTGGCGATGGCGGCGACGATCACCTCGAGCGATAGGCGTAATTTGCCCGGCAGGCCACCGGAACTGGCGTTGGTGAGCTTTCGGTAATCGTCGACGAAGCCGATGGCGCCGAAGCCGACCGTGATTAGCAGGACCGCCCAGACAAACCCGTTGGTGAGGTCCGCCCATAACAGGGTCGAAACGATAATCGCCAATAGAATCAAAAAACCGCCCATGGTCGGGGTACCGGCCTTGGCAAAATGCTGCGGCGGGCCGTCTTCGCGGATAGGTTGTCCGTGGGGCTGTTGTTGCTTGAGCCAGCCGATGATCCAGGGGCCGAAGACGAATGCAACGATCAACCCGGTGACAACCGCGCCACCGGCGCGGAAAGTGAGCGAGCTGAACAGAAATAGGACGCTGTATTCGTCGGCCAGCGGGGCGAGGAGGTTAAACAGCATTGCGTATACCTCCCTCGCTCTTGTCTTGTGTTCCGCCGGCGCCGTTAATCAACGCTTCGGCGATGGGCCCGACCCGGCTGCCCAGCGATCCCTTGACCAGCACCACGTCGCCGGCCTGGACCGCGCTCAGAACGGTCGGCAGTAGTTGTTCGGATGTGTCCGCATAGTCGCCACGCATATTTGGCGACAAAACCCCATCGAGGGCGGCCATGAGCGGGCCGCAGGAGAACACCTGATCGACGTTATTGGCTTCGAGATTGCGGATTAATCCGGCATGAAGCCGGGGCGCTTCAGGGCCGAGTTCGAGCATGTCACCGAGCACCGCGATCCGTCGACCGTTGCCGCCTGGATGGGCGGCGCCGAGTACGTCGAGGGCGGCGCGCATGGAGGCTGGGCTGGCATTATAGCTGTCGTCGATCACCACATAATCGCCGGTTGCGGTGGCGACGCGATGGCGGCGGCCTCGACCGCGGGCGACGGCGACATCGCCCAACGCAGCGGCGGCTGCTTCGATATTCGCCCCAAGGCCAGCCACCGCCGCCAAGACCGCCAGCGAATTGATTACCCGGTGGCGCCCCGGCGCGTTGAGCCGGTAGTGCAGGGTATGGCCATCGATCTCGGCGGTGACATCGCTGCCGTCATCGTCAACCTCGGTATCGATCAGCCGGGCATCGGCATCTGGGTCAGCGCCGAAGCCAAGGATGCGCGCTGCGCCCTGTTCGGCGGCGATCGTGGCGAGATAGGCAAAATAAGCGTTATCACGATTGAGAATGGCAACGCCTTTATCGCCGAGCCCGGCAAAGATTTCGGCCTTGGCTTCGGCGATGGCGCAAACGCTGTCGAAAAATTCCAGATGCACCGCTTCGATGGTCGTAATGATGGCGACGTCGGGGCGGGCGAGCTGCGATAGCGGTGTCAGCTCGCCGGCATGGTTCATGCCCAGTTCGAGAACGCTATAGGCGGCGTCCACTGGCATGCGTGCCAGTGTTAGAGGAGCGCCCAAATGGTTGTTCAAATTACCAGCGGTGGCGTGGGTCGTGCCGCAGGCGCCGAGCGCGACGGCGAGCCCGTCCTTGGTGCTGGTTTTACCCACTGACCCGGTGACGCAAACGAATTGCGCGTTGGAGCGATCGCGGGCGAACTGACCAAGGGCGGTCAGGGCGACTTCGCAATCGTCGACCGCAATCAGTTGGGCTGAGCCCGCCAAATCGTCTGGGATCCGGCTCACAACGGCACCGGCCGCACCGCCTGCCAGCGCGTCGCCGACATAGTCATGGCCATCGAAGTTCGGCCCCGCAAGTGCAACGAATAAGTCGCCGGACGCGCAGTTGCGGCTGTCGATCGACACGCCGGTCGCTTGCCAAGATTCCGACTGTGCACCGGACGCAAATCGCCCCTCGGTCGCCAGGGCAACGTCGTCACTTGTCCAGAGGGTTTGCGGTTGGCCAGTCATGTCGCCGCCTTGCCGCCCAGCTCGAGAATGATCTCGCGGGCGATTACCGCATCGTCGAAGGGGAGAACCTGGGTGCCGACAATTTGGCCGGTCTCGTGGCCCTTGCCGGCGATGATTACGGCATCCTCCGGATCCAGAGTGCTTATGCCAACGCCGATGGCCTTGGCCCGGTCGTCGATTTCGGCGGCGGCGGGGCAGCCGGTCAGGATTTGGCGGCGGATCGACGCTGGGTCTTCGCGCCGGGGATTATCATCGGTAACGATGGCGCGGTCGGCGAACTGCGTGGCGACTTTCCCCATCATCGCGCGTTTGCCCGCATCGCGGTCGCCGCCGGCGCCGAAAACTACCGTAAGCCGGCCGTCGACATGGGGGCGGATCGCCGTCAGAGCGGTTTCCAGCGCGTCCGGCGTGTGTGCGTAGTCGATATAGACTGGGGCGCCGTTCGGATTCTGTCCGATCAATTGCATGCGTCCGCGCACGCCTTTCAGCAGCGCCAACGCTGCAAACGCATCGTCGACTGATGCGCCGCAGCCGATAGCCAGGCCCAGCGCGGCCAACGCGTTATAAGCCTGGAACGCCCCGACCAGAGGTAAGCGGGTCTCGAAGGTGCGATGGGCGATGGTAACGCAAAGCCGCAAACCGTCCGTCAGCGGCGACAAATCGTCGATCCGCATGTCGCTGGTGCTGAGCCCATATGACGAAATCCGATGTCCAGCCTGGCGGCAGATGTCGCGAATTTCTTCGTAATAAGGACTGTCGGCGTTCAGAACCGCGGTGCCGTCGGCCGGCAATAATTGCTCGAACAGGCGCGCCTTAGCGGCGAAATATTGCGCCTCGGTTTGGTGATAGTCCAAATGGTCGCGGGTCAGGTTGGTGAATGCCGCGGCGGCGATATTGACCCCGTCGAGGCGATTCTGGTCGAGCCCATGGGACGAGGCTTCGATAGCCAGATGATTTACCCCGGCTTCGGCGAGAGCGGCCAGCGTTCGGTGCAACGCGACCGGGTCGGGCGTCGTCAGGCTGGGGCCGGTATCCCAGCCGTCGGCATCGATTCCCAATGTCCCTATACTCGCGGTGGACAATCCCAAATGTGACCAAATTTGCCGCGTAAATCCGACCACCGAAGATTTACCGTTGGTGCCGGTGACCGCGGCGACGGTTTTGGGCTGGCGCTGGTAGAACCGGGCGGCCAAATGCGCCAGTTGGCGGCGCGGGTTTTCGTCGACGACCAGTTGAGCGCTGTCGTCGACGACTGTACCCGGTTGGGCCAGGACGGCGACTGCGCCCCGCGCCAACGCATCGCCGATATAGGCACGCCCGTCGGAGCCCGACCCCTGCGTCGCACTCGGCAGCGCGGCGAACAGATAACCCGGCTCGACCTGCCGGCTGTCGGCGGTCAAGCCGGTAATCTGCACGTCCTGCAGCGTATCGATTTGCGGTGTCATCGGCGTCATGAGCTCAATTAGTCGCAATCCCTTGTCCCCTCGCGCGCGGCGTAGCGACTTTGATGGCCGAAGCGCGCCGCGCGTTAGGCGCGGTCTCGTCGACGGGCGCGATGCCCAATAACGGTGCGGCCTGAGAAATCACCTGGCTGACGACCGGCGCGGCGGTCCAACCGCCTGTCGCGTAACCGTAGCTTTCCTTGATGCCTTTCGGCTCATCGAGCTGCGCCATCACCACGTAGCGCGGCGCGTTCATGGGAAACGCGCCGATAAACGATGAAATTAGCGCCTTGCGCTTGTAGCCGCCGGCGGTTGGCTTCTCGGCGGTGCCGGTCTTGCCACCAACCAGATAACCGGGGGCTTCAGCATTGCGCCCGGTGCCGTTCTCGACCACTAGACGTAACAGCTTGCGCATATCCGCAGAGGTTTGCGCCGAAATGACCCGCTTGCCGTTGGCTGGCAATTCGTCGCGCCGGATTAATGTTGTGGGATACAGGATGCCGCCGTTGATAACGGCAGCGACCGCAGCAGCGGCGTGTAACGGCGTGACGGCAATACCATGACCATAGGCGATGGTCATGGCGGATAGTTCGGTCCAGGGAGCTGGGAAGATCGCTTGCTGCTGTTCGCTGAGCTCAATGCTCGACCGGCGCATCAGGCCAAGGTCGGTGAGGAATTTACGCTGGGCGGCGACACCGATGTCGAGCGCCATTTTCGCCGAACCGATATTCGACGAATGCATGAATATTTCGGGAACCGTCAGCCAGCGATTTTCCGCATGAAAATCGGAAATCGTGAAGCCGTGCGAGCGGATCGGCTTGCGCGCGTCGTAGTTGCTGGCCATGTTGGCGACGCCGGTTTCAAGCGCGATGGCATGATTGAAAATCTTAAACACCGAACCGAGTTCGTAAACGCCAAGGGTCGTTCGATTGAACTGCTGGTTCTTAAACTCTTCCTTCAACTTTTCGCTTCTCGAGGCTTGTTTTATCGTGTGAGGGTCGAAATCAGGCAGCGAGACCAACGACAAAACCTCGCCGGTATGCACGTCGAGAATTACCCCCGATCCGCCGAGCGCTTTAAATTTCTTGATTTGAGCCGCCAGTTCGCGGCGGAGAATTTGCTGCACGCGAACATCGATTGACAGAGTGACGCGCTCGCTGCGTTCGGAAAGCGCGGTGTTGAAACTGTTCTCGATGCCGGCAAGACCCTTATTGTCATCGCCGGTAAAGCCGATCGCATGGACCGCGAGCCGGCCCAGCGGATAGACCCGGCGCTCTTCTTCGTCAAACTCGAACCCGGGAATTCCCAGGCGGTTGACCTCGTATTTCTGGCGCGGCGTGATATGCCGTTTCAGCCAAACGAATTCGCCCTTCGACGATAGCTTCTGAAGGACGTCGGCTTCGCTGAGCTCCGGTAGAACGCCTACCAGCGCACGCGCCGCCACCTTGGGGTCGATGATGATCGAAGGATCGCCGTACAAGGAGGCGGTCTTCAGCCCGGTCGCCAGAAGGATGCCGTTGCGGTCGACGATGTCGGCGCGGTCCATCTTTTTCTCGACCGCGATATTGCGTGCGTTGGCCTGGCGTGATGGCCCGTTCTCGCTGAACAAGGTGACGTCGACCAACCGCACGCCGATAACCAGAAAGGCCGCCGCTAATAATGCGCCGCCCACCAGCAGGCGGGTCCGGGCGATATCCAAGGCCTTTTTTTGCGCGCTCCTAAATGAGATGCGCTCGGTCATCGCGATGCGCCCTCGCGGTTGCTTGCGGTGTTTCCAAAAATAGCCCGCAGCGCTGCGTCGAGCGCTGCTTTGTCGCTCGCGGCCGTGCTCGTTGTCGCCTCGGGAGAGATCCTTTGGGAGGCAAGGCGGACGTTACGGGCGGGCCTGCGCGGCGCTGCGGGTTTCAGTTTGGGTTTGGCGGTAAGAGCCGTCGCGATCGGCGTTTCGGCCGATGGCAAACCTCCTGGCTCAGCATTTACCAACGCTGCAATCGCTGGTGCGGTCTCCGCCGAGACCGGATCCGTTGTGGGGGTTGGAACCCTGTTAGGGCGCATCGGTAGGGCAGCGATGTCAGAGAATTGTCTGCCTTCGAGCGGCCGCAACTCCAAGTGCCGCTGGCTCAGCCCATCGAGACGTTCGGGTTGATTGAGATAACTCCATTCGGCCCGCAAGACATGGATTGCATCGCGGTCGCGCGTGATCTCCTTGTTGAGACCAGTCAACCGGTCCTCAAGGTTGGAAACTTCGAAAGCGACGCCGAACAACATGGCACCGGCGAAGACCGCGAGGCCGAAGATTATGAGAGTTGCTGGACGCTTCATGCTGCCGTCTCCTCGCCAATTGGCCCCCAACTGGGCGCATCAGTTCGTTCAGCCACCCGCAAGCGCGCCGACCGGGCACGGGGGTTTCGCGCCATTTCCGCGTCGCTGGGGCGGATCGCCCGCCGTCCGAGTAACCGCCAGGCCGGGGCGTGACGGGCCGTGACCTCGGGGCGGTGGCGCGAGCCACGGCCCTCGTTGCCGCTGCGCTGGCGCAGGAACACTTTGACCCGGCGATCTTCCAGCGAATGGAACGAGACGATAGCCAGCCGGCCGCCGGGTTTGAGAATGGCTTCGGCGGCGCCGAGCCCGCGCTCCAGTTCTGCCAGTTCGTCATTGACCTTAATGCGCAGCGCCTGAAAGGTGCGGGTCGCCGGATCTATCTTGTTTTCGCGACCCTTGCGACTACGCTTTCGTGGCGTCGCCACGGCACGCACGATATCGGCGAGCCGTCCGGTAGTTTCGATCGGCGCCTCGGCGCGTGCGGCGACGATGGCGCGGGCGATGCGCCGGGCCAATCTTTCTTCACCATAGCCATGAATAATGTCGGCCAGTTCGCTTTCGTCGACCGTATTCACCAAGTCGGCGGCGCTGGGGCCGGCCTGGTCCATGCGCATATCGAGCGGGCCGTCTTGCGAGAAGGCGAAGCCGCGTGCCGGATCGTCGATCTGCATTGACGAGACGCCGAGATCAAGGGTGACCCCGTCGACGGCGCTCACCCCGCGGTCGGCAAGCAGGGTTTGCATATCGCCAAAATGGCCCGATATCAGATGCAGCCGGCCGCCGTAAGTGGCCGCTAGTTCGCTATTGCGCGCGATGGCGTCAGGGTCCCGGTCGATGGCCCAAACGATGCAATCGGTCGCCTCGAGAAGCGCGCTTGTATACCCGCCGGCGCCCAGCGTGCCGTCGATATAAACCGCGCCGGTGCGCGGCTCGAGCGCGGCGATGACAGAATCGAGAAGAACGGGTGTGTGACCGTTTGCAGGGACGGCTTCCGCGCCTGCCCCGGTCGGATTAGAGCGACGCCGTGATACGGCGGCGGCCATCAGCCTGCACCTCCGTTCCCGCCGGGTGGGGCGGGCGGCCGTAAGGTCATGTTTTGTTCGGCGGCGCGTTTCGTCGCCTCGCTCTGGTAAGCGGTAAAAGCTTCCGGATCCCAGATTTCGAACAGCGGGCCACGACCGACGAATGCAGCGGTCTTTGTTAGGTTGGCATGCTCGATCAGGGAGGTTGGCAAGACGACGCGGCCCTCGCCGTCGAAACCGAGCTGTTCGGTTCTGCTGAACAGGGTCGCGGTGAGAGTGTCGTGCTCGTCGGAGAAGAAGTCGTAGGCGCTGACGCCGGCGTTGAGCTGCTCCATCCAGTCCATGCCGCCGCACTGAATCGCGGCGTACTTGAACGAGGGCAGGGCGACAATGCCGTGAAATGGCTGTCCGGCCAGCACAGCGCGAAACGCTGCCGGGACCGAGACCCGACCTTTCGCGTCGACCTTGTTGGTCGTGGATGACATGAACAACGTCATTGATTTCGCCCGCAAGCTTCCGTGACGCCACCTAGCGTCCTTTTCCGGCTTGCACTCGCCTCCCCCTCGTTGTGACGGCTATGAGCCCCCATTGGGCACATAAGCATCAAAATGGGATCAAATGGGATACCATGCCTTAGAATGGGCAGTCAACGAGGAAACAACTAATAAGGGGTTATAAAGCGCGGTAAAAAGTAAAAAATTCTTGGTCGCTCAATAATCGTTTGGGTGGTATTTACATTCGTCGATAGGTCATCAAATGAACATTCGCATGAGATTATGGCAATAATTTGTTCCTGTAATGTTCTTACTTGGCCGTGAATGTTCTCGGCGGCGAGTCGATATTTCTCTTGCGGGCCGTAAAAATCGCTGTTTCATGGCGTTTCCATACTTAAGTCGCCGGCGTTCACGGTTAGCCCGAGCCCGGGTTTAGCAGTGTCCAAGTAATTCTCAGGTACAAGGACGCCGCCGTCGCCGAACATCAGACACGGCACGGTCAGGTCTCGGCGCAGCAAATGGGTGCCGAATCCGCCTTCCATCACGAGGACGTTGTCTTTTTCCGCATGGGCAACGGCCAGACCGGCGCGTGTGAGCAGGCTGGTCTCGCCGACCTGCGCGCCGACGACAATGCCGATGCCGCGCTGCGCTAGGAACTTGGCGAGCGCAAGCGAGCGCAAGAGGCCGCCCATCTTCGAGACCCGCAGATTGACGATCCACATGCTGGGCTCGCCCAGCGTGTCGAGCTGGTCGATGCGGGTCAGACTTTCGTCGAGAATAATCCGCGTCTCGCAAGCGCGGGCGATTTCGGCAAATCCCGCCAAGTCGCCGACCTGTAGGGGTTCTTCGATCGCGAATAGGGGAAACGCCAGGGCTTGCAAGGCGGCAATGGCATCGCCGGTTTGCTGCCAAAAATTGTTCGCGTCCAGTCGCACGCGGACATTTGGGTCGTTGCGACGACGAAAGGTTTTCAGTTTCCGGCGGTCGCGGATATCGTCGCCCGACACTTTAATTTTGAAATCACGAAAGCCAGCCTGCCGGTATCGCCGCAATTGTAGCCGGTAGATCAGCCAACCGCTGTCGCCGAGTATGGCGGAATACTGGAAGGATCCGCGCAGCGGCGGCAGGCCGAGCAACGCTTCGAGTGATTGTCTCTCCGCCTGGCCGAGCAGATCGAGCACGGCCAATTCGAGAGCGCAGAACGCCGCCGGGTTGGCATCGATTTCCGGCGTGTGGTCGTCAATCCATTGGCGCAGATCGTCGAGCGATCGCACCCGTTGGACGATCGAGTTCCGGTGACGCTTGATGAAAGTGATCGCCGAGGCGACGCTTTCGCCGGTGACATAAGAACGCGGACAGCCCTCGCCATAACCCATGACGCCGTCGATCGAGCGCACCGCCGCGATCACGTTTTCCGCCTGGGCCCGGCTGGCCGAGGCGTGCCGGAAGACCTGCTTGAAAGGCACCGGAAAGCGGTAGCTGTCGATCCTCTCGATCCTCATGCTGGTGCGCTTCCCATAATGTATTCGGTGAAGGGGAAAGTGACTTCCCTGGCGTATTGAAGGTGGCGCACTTTGAACTGGGCTTCACGCTGCCCTTCAGCGACACAATGACGCCGATAGGCGTCGCCGCTGCCCGGGCGTAATCGCTGGACCTGCAACGGGTTTAACCGCCCGCTATCCAGTTTAGCGGCGTATTCGATGTTGAGGCTGCGCAGCTTGGTGTCGATGGCGTCGCCGATGGCCGCGGCGGGAGGCGGGTCGTCACCTCTCTTCTCAAAATAAAGGACGTATCCGGCGTGCGCCTCGTCGGCCACGGCGATGAAGAACGCGGCCTGTAATGCCAACTCGCCGGCGGCTTGTTGGACCGCCTGCAACAATTGCGCTTCGGTAAGTTTTTCACCGGTGATACTGGTGACGCCCTTGCCTTTTTGCACGAACGCCAAAGTCGGGGTGGCGCCGACGGTGCCGGTAACGGTCACGACGTCGTTGATATCGTAGCGGTAGAGCCCGTCCGGCGTGGTGACAATCGGATAATAAGACTCGCCGATTTCGAGCTGGTCCAAGGCGAGAAAATTATCCACGCCGCCTTCCCAGGCGTCGCGCTGGACGAACTCGAAATAATGATCGGTCAAGGTGGGCAGGCACAGATTGTGGTTCACATCCACATTGATGGTGCCGCGAAACTCGCTCGACATATAACCCGCCTCGATGATCTTCGTGGCCGCCGGTAGTTGTGGGCGCAAGGTGGCGAGGGGCACAGCGCAACTACCGCCCATCCAAGTGACCACGCCGGCCAGATCGGGCCACAAATCTTCGTAAGTTAACTGACCGTCACCGTCCAAAACTGCAGCCAGATCGCGGGCGCGTTGCGGGGCCGGTTCGAGGATATCGGTCACCGCCTCGAGCTGCGGGGTGGTGAGATGATCAATGACCGCGAGGCGCCCCTGGGAAACGTCGCGCAATAGGGGGTCGGCGTTTTGGTTGATAACCTCGAGCAGTTTGACCAAAGTCGAGGGATTGGCGGTGGCGAGCCCGGTCACTCGCGCCTCGGCCAGGCCGAGCGCGGCGATGGTGTAATAGCGCGCGTCGTAATCGGCGATCTCAAAGACCTCGGGCGGCAACACGAATTTTGCGCGGACGAAGGTCGGCTGGCTCTGATAGATAAGCCCGGTCGCCGAGCCATAGGGTGTGCCGCCTTCCGTATGGCCTTCGATCGCCGGGCTGCCGATGCCGATGATCTTGCCGGCGAACAGGTCCGCGCCGGCATGTTGGGCGTAGGCGGCAAGGCGTTGATAGGCGCGAATACGGTCGATCCCGGCCTGAGTAATCGGCACGTCCTTCGGCGCGCCCAAGGTGCCGCTGGTGCGCTGATAAAAGACCGGGGCGGCGGCCGTGAGCGCGGGCGCGCCGGTGGTGTCCTGCGCTATCGCATAAGAATGCAGTGTCTCAAAGGTTTGCACCGGTACCGCCCGCCGGTACTGGTCTATCTCTTTGATTTCAGCGAAGCCGTGGGCACGGCCAAATTCGGAATTGGCATTGGCCCGGAGAATGCGCAGGAGGGCCGTTTCCTGGCTCTGTCGAGGGGTCGCGGCGGCTTTGAGAAATCTTCGCCACGCGCCCAATCGAGTGCGGGTAAAGGCGGCGCTGAGTACCCAGTTCGGCGCGGTGTCGGCGAGCGTAGCCATCGCGACTCAATCCGCGCCGGGCGAGATTATGAAAGGCGATTTTAATTGGGCCAGAAAGCCCAGCGGGTAGCCTCTGTTTTGCAGACCTAGATCTCCAACCTCGCGACCGGCTGGCAGAAAGCGGGTGCCAAAAATTAGATCCCAGATGATCAGGTTATTGCCGAAATTGGTGTCGGACTCCTGCGTCGATTGTGAGTGGTGCCAGCGATGCAGTTCGGGGCCGCTGACCACATAGTTTAGGGGGCCGAGCCGAACCGAGCAGTTGGAGTGCTGGAAGAAACCGTTGATGGCGAAAAACACAAAATAGACCGCCAACACAGGCTCCGTAACGCCGAGCAGAATAAACGGCAGGGCGTCGGCCAGGAATTGGATCGTCTTTTCCAACGGGTGGAAACGCCCGACGTTCAGCCAGTACAGGCGATGGGGCGAATGGTGGACCGCATGGAGCTGCCAAAGCGGGAGAAATCGATGGAAGGCCCGGTGCATCCAATAGCGTAAGAAGTCGGCGCCGAGCAGCATCAACAGAGCCTGGATTGGGACCGGTAATTCGCTCGGCCAGATTCGGGTAATCGCCCAGCCGTCGGTCGGCGCGGTGCCCGCGAGCCACAGGGCGGCGGCCAGGGACAGCAGATAGGGCACCAGAATCTGGACAGCGATCAGGAAGGTCGTGTCATTGGCGACTTCGGTGCGGTCCGGTTTCCAATCGGCGCGATGGGGCAGCATGATTTCGTGCAAGGTAATCAGCCCGGCAGCGACGACGACCGGCAGATAGGAACTCATGGTCAACGACAGGCCGGCCCGCTCGAAGACCGCGAACAAAACAAAGCTCCCCGCTATGATACCCGGGTAGGAGATCACCCGCACGGTCTGGCTTACGAGATTGTCGCTCATAGATTGAATTTTGCCCGAGCGCCCGTGATCGCGACAAGCGATGCGGCGCTGTCGCCATAAAGAAAAAGGCCAGACGGTCTGTAAGCCGGGTTCTGTCCCCATCCCCGCCGAAGCGAAAACGGGAGATGGCCATTCATCTGGGACGCCCGTCGCCGAACGCCTCACGCGACCCACCCGGGCGGCGGTGCGGAAATGCGCCATACGCCGCCCCTACTCGGTCTTGCTCCCGGTGGGGTTTACCATGCCGCCGCTGTTACCAGCCGCGCGGTGCGCTCTTACCGCACCCTTTCACCCTTACCCGTCGCCGCCGAAGCGGTGACAGGCGGTTTGCTTTCTGTGGCACTTTCCCTGGGGTCGCCCCCGCCGGCCGTTAACCGGCACCGTATTTCCATGGAGCCCGGACTTTCCTCACGCGGACGGGTTTCCCCATTGCCCGCGCGCAGCCATCCGACCGTCTGGCCTGTTATATTTAGGAAATCGCGGTGTCGCCCGCAACCAAGGTGAGCAAGTTTGCCAGTCGGGCTTGGGTCTCGTCGTCGGCGACGCCATCGAAGCGCTCGGGGCGAAAGTGGCGCTGGAAGGCGGTTATCACGTCCGTGAGGGCGTTGTGCGTCACATCGTAACCGTAGCTGGCCAGCATCGTTGAAATATCACCGTCGCCGTTTGGGACGCTTTCCCCGGGCCAAAGGCCGATACCGGCCGCAGCCAGATGGTGCCAGGGTAAGCGCTCGCCCGGATCGATCTTGCGTACAAGAGCGATGTCGGAATGGCCGACCACGTTGCGCGGCGAGATCGGATGGCGGCTCACGATGCCGCTGGCCAGCGTAACGAGCGCGTCGATCTGGGCTTGCGGAAAATCGCGGTAGCCGAACTCGTGACCGGGGTTCGACAGCTCGATGCCGATCGAGCGGGAATTGATGTCGGTCGCGCCCCGCCAGGCGCTGACCCCGGCGTGCCAGGCGCGGCGGTCTTCCGGCACCAGGCGGCAGACCGCGCCGGCCTCATCGATGAAATAGTGAGCGCTCACACTCGACGCCGGGTCGCACATCCAATCGAGGGCGCGCGCGTCGGGCACCATGCCGGTGTAATGAATCACCAGCATATCGATCACCACATCGCCAACGCCCTCGGCCAGACGTTCGCCGTGATTCGGGGAACGGCGGTCGATGATTTTCATGGGCTTGCCGTCGCAGTCAGCGCCTCGCGCGCCGCTTCCAGATCGAGCCAACGGGCCTCGGCGGCGGCGATCTCGGTCGTCACATCTTCGAGCTTTTGGGCCGCCGCATTGTAGGCCGCCGCGTCACGGGAATAGAGGTCCGGATCGGCCAATGTCGTTTCCAACTCCTGCTTCTCGGTTTCCAGGGCGTCGAGGTGAGCGGGCAAGCCATCCAATTCGCGCTGATCTTTGTAGGATAGCTTGCGAGCCTCGCTGGCGCGCGGTCGCTGTTTCGCCGGTGAAGATCCGCGCGGCTTCGGTGCGGCCGCTTGAGCTTTCCGCGGTGCCGTGCCGCGCTGGTAGAGATAGTCGGAATAGCCGCCGGCATATTCGACCACCTGGCCATCGCCTTCCACGGCGATGGTGCTGGTGACCACACGGTCGAGGAACTCGCGGTCATGGCTGACCAGCAAAACCGTACCATCATAATCGTCGAGCATTTCCTGCAGCACGTCGAGCGTGTCGGCGTCCAGATCGTTAGTTGGTTCGTCGAGCACCAGCAAATTGCTTGGCTCGGCCAAAATCTTGCCGAGTAGCAGGCGGTTGCGCTCACCGCCGGAGAGGGTCGACACCGGCGCGTTGGCCTGTTTGTCGTCGAACAGGAAGTCGCGCAAATAAGCCACCACATGGCGTTGACGGCCCCGTACATTGAGGGAATCGCCGCCGCCCGGCACCAAGGTCTGCCACAGCGTGTCGGTGGGGACTAAGGTGGCTCGGGTTTGATCGAACACGGCGATGGACAGATTGCTGCCGATGCGTAGCCGGCCGCTATCGGGCGCCAGCTTGCCGATCAACAGGTTCAGCAAGGTGGTCTTGCCGGCGCCGTTGGGGCCGATGATGCCGATGCGGTCGCCGCGAAGCACCCGGGTCGAAAAGTCGCTAACGATGGCGCGTTCGCCGAATGACTTGGCGAGGCTCTTCGCTTCAATGACCAGTCGGCCGCTCAACGGGCCGCTTTCGGCCTCGACCTTGGCCAAGCCCTCACCCGTCAACAGCATCTTCCGCTGCTCGCGCAGGCTCTCCAGGTTGCGCAATCGGCCCTGGTTGCGCTTGCGCCGCGCGGTCACGCCATGGACCAGCCAATGGTGTTCGGCGCGCAGTTTTTGATCGAGCTTGCGGGCCGCCTTGATCTCGCCGTCGACGATCTCTTCGCTCCACCGCTCGAATTCGGTATAGCCTTTCGAATTGTGGCGAAGCGCGCGCCGGTGCAGCCACCAGGTATCGGTGGTCACGTTCTTTAGGAAGGCGCGGTCATGGCTGACCATGAGCAGGGTCTTGCGGCTGTTGATAAGCAATTGCTCGAGCCACTGGATAGTCGGCAAGTCGAGATGGTTGGTGGGTTCATCGAGCAATAGCACGTCGGGATCGCCGAGCAGTGCCCGGGCCAGGGCGGCGCGCCGGCTCTCACCGCCCGACAGGGTTCCCACGTCAAGATCCCCGTCAATTTCGACCCGCGACAATATTTCGTCGACCTCGTGACGCGGCGCGCCGCCGGGTTTGGCACCAGCGACAAAGTCGGCAACCGTACCGCCGTCGGGTAGCGGCACGTCCTGGGGCAAATAGCCGATCGATAGGCCGGGTTCGAAATACAGCTCGCCGCCATCGGGCTCGAACAAACCTGCAATGATTTTCATGATCGTCGACTTACCACTGCCGTTTCGGCCCACTAGGCAGGCGCGCATGCCCGGCGTCAGGTTCAATTCAGCGCCGTCGAATAGCGGGTCGCCGCCGAAGCCGACGATAATATCGCGCAACGTTATGACGGGGGGGTCGATAGCCATCGTCGCAACCGGTTACTTGAGGCCTCGTTGCGCGGCGACCTTATCGTAGGCGGCGTTGATCGCGGCCAGCTTGTCGTTGGCGACTTCGATAAACTCCTCCGGCATGCCCTGGGCGATCAGCGTATCGGGGTGGTGTTCGCGCACCAGCTTGCGGTAGGCCGATTTCACCTCATCGTCGGCGGTGTCATGGGGGATGCCGAGAACCGTATAGGGGTCGGCGGAATCGGGGCCGATATGTTCGGCGCGCTGGCGGGCGAAATCGGCGTCGCTGAAGCCGAAGATGCGCGCGACGTTCTGCAAATAGTCGAGTTCCGCATCGGCGACGGTGCCGTCAGCCTGGGCGATATAGAACAGACACCCGAGTAATTCCTCCAGAACCACCGGATTGTCGGCGAACATGCCGGCGACCTGGCGCGCATAGGGCTCATAGCCGTCGACGCTCTTGCGCGCCAGATTGAATATCCGTGCGACATTCTTCATTTCCTCCGGCGCCACCTTGAAGACCCGCCGGAAAGCGCGGATTTCATCTTCCGTGACCACCCCATCGGCCTTGGCCAGCTTGGCCCCCAGGGCGATGACGGCGATAGTGAAACCGATCTGCTTGGTGGGGTCGGCGCTGGTTTCGGCTGGGGCGCGTTTGTTGCTGTCATAGACATGCCCGGCGACAGCACCGAGCAGCGCCCCCAAAGGTCCGCCCAGCGCGAAGCCAGCCGCGCCGCCAACCACCTTTCCCCAAATGCTCATGGGGATGGTTTAGCGGAATCGCGTAGGATAAGAAACAGATGTCGAAATGAGTTCGCTGGCAATGGCTCGAGAGAATAGCGATTAACGCTCCCAACGCCCTCAAGATGGATACTGTCGTCTACGGCGTGATGCGCAGCGGCACGACGCTGGTCTGCGATCTGCTGACAGTGCCCGAGCGGTCATTGATCTTCAATGAGCCGATGATCTTGGAAGGCTGGCCAGACGCTAAAGTCAAGGAGATGCACGCCGTCGCCAAGGCCTTTGGTTTGGGCGTGGAAGACCAGCCGCCGACCCGAGAAACCTATGGCAGCTTTGCCGGCTATTTCGAGCAAGCGATGGGGGCGGAACTGGCGGCGCTCGATAATTGGGGTGTCAAGGAAGTTCACTTTAACTACTGGCGCGCGCTGTTGGACCAGTACCAGCCCGACCGGCTGGTAATATGCGTCCGCGATTTGCGCGACATCGCGCTGTCGGCGCTGGACTTGGTGCGCGGCTCGCTGTTGGCGTTTCCCGGTGGCCAGCGGTTGCGCGACGAGGCCTGGCTGGTCGCCCGTCTTCGCCACGATGTGCGCGAAATATTAGCGTTGCGCCAACGCCCGCACTTTCTCGCTAGTTACGAGGATCTAACCCAGCGGCTAGAGACCCAGGACGATTTGGCCGCCTATGTCGGCTTAACAGCGTTGGGCAGCGGAACGGTCAACCGTAAAACCGCCGCCGGCGCGTCGCGGCAGCGGGAATTGGACAAACACGGGGCGGCCATTTCCAGCCGTTCGGTCGGTCGGCACGGAACCGAAGACGCCGGCCCGGCGCTGGCGCTCGCCAATTACATATGGCAGGCATTGCCCGAATATTCTCAGGCTTTTGGTTATCCAATTCCCGAGGCCAGTAAACAGGAGATGAGCGACGAGACGCCAATTCCCTGGCAGGCGGTGCAGGATTGGCGTTGGCCGGGACCTGACGGGTTTGATCCGGCGTTTGCCCGCCGGCGCGCCAGGTCGGTCGCCGCGCGAAATATCGGCGAAGGCACTTTCGTTCTGGGTGTCGGCTGCACCCTGCCGGTCTTGAAGTTCATGTTGCCGCCGGGTTGTTCTTATCTTGGGGTTGATACGGTTGCGCGGCCGCCGATGGTCGCGGCGGCAATCTGGATGGTGGGCGATTTACCCGACGCGCCTGATGCGGACTTGATAACGGTTTTGGGGAGCCTCGAACACGTCGCCGATGTGCCGCGTTTCTTGAACGCCGTTAAGGATCGAAACACACCGATGTTGCTGACCTATCATGCGAGCAACGATACGCAAGGTCTGGATCGGATGCGCTTTGGCTGGCAGAATCACTTTAGCCGTGACGATTTGGAAGGGTTATTCTCAGAGGTGGGATTCCAGGTCAACAGCCTGTGGGCCTTCGACGGACATCAAAGCCTGTTCCGGCTAAGGCCATAGGTTTATGCCGGTCCCCGAACAACGTAAATGCGATAAGCGAGTATTCGTCACTTGAATGAGCAGCAAAACCAGCTTTGGCAATTTTGGATCGACCGAGGCGGCACGTTCACCGATATTGTCGCGCGGCGGCCCGACGGTTCGCTGGCGACCCACAAGTTGCTCTCGGAGAACCCGGAGCATTACCGCGACGCCGCGGTCCAGGGTATTCGCGACGTGCTTGGCGTGGCCGCTGGGGCACCGATCCCCGCTGATCAAATCGACGTCGTAAAAATGGGCACCACGGTGGCAACCAACGCCCTGCTCGAGCGCAAGGGCGATCGCACGGTGCTGGCGATCACGCGCGGGTTCCGCGATGCCTTGCGCATCGGCTATCAGGCGCGCCCGCGCCTGTTCGACCGCCATATCGTGCTGCCCGAACTGCTCTACGAAAGCGTCGTCGAAATCGACGAGCGGAGCGGCGCGCATGGCGATGTGCTCGCCGAATTCGATCCGGTGACGGCGCGTACCGGGTTGCAGGCCGCCTATGATGCCGGCATTCGCGCCGTCGCTATCGCCTTCATGCACGCCTATCGCTTTCCCGAACACGAAAAGGCGTGCGCGGACCTGGCGCGCGCGATCGGCTTTACCCAGGTCTCTGTGAGCCATCAAGTGAGCCCCCTGATCAAACTGGTCGGGCGCGGCGACACCACCATTGTGGACGCCTATCTATCGCCGATCCTGCGCCGCTATGTGGACCAGGTCGCCGACGAATTGGGCGATGTGAAGCTAATGTTCATGCAGTCGAATGGCGGCCTCACCGACGCCCATATGTTCCAGGGTAAAGACGCCATTTTGTCGGGACCGGCGGGCGGCGTGGTCGGCGCGGTCGAAGTCAGCGCCGCGGCCGGGTTCAGCGAAATTATCGGCTTCGATATGGGCGGCACGTCGACCGACGTCACCCATTATGACGGCGAATATGAGCGCGCTTTCGAGACATTGGTCGCTGGCGTACGCATGCGCGCGCCGATGATGCAAATCCATACGGTGGCGGCGGGCGGCGGTTCGATCTGCCAGTTCGATGGCGCGCGCTACCGGGTGGGGCCGGAGAGCGCCGGCGCCGATCCCGGCCCGGCGAGTTACGGCAAGGGCGGGCCGCTCACGGTCACCGACTGCAACGTCATGTTGGGCAAGCTGCAGCCCGATTATTTCCCGCCCATGTTCGGGCCGAACCAGGACCAACCGCTTGATGCCGCCGTGGTGGCCGAGAAATTTGCCGCACTAACCGCCGATATTCACACCGCGACCGGCGATACGAGAACGCCGGTCGAAGTCGCCGATGGCTTCTTGAGGATCGCCGTGGAAAACATGGCCAACGCGATCAAGAAGATATCGGTGCAGCGCGGCTACGATGTAACCGAATATACTTTGTGCTGCTTCGGCGGGGCGGCCGGCCAGCACGCTTGCCTGGTCGCCGACGCGCTGGGCATGACCCGGGTTCTCGCTCACCCATTGGCGGGCGTTTTGTCTGCTTATGGCATGGGCCTGGCCGATGTGCGCGCCCTGCGCGAGCAATCCGTCGAGGCGCCGCTCTCCGACCAGACGATTAGCGAGACGGGCGGGCTGTTGGATCGTCTTGCGGCGGACGCCGGCGCGGAGGTGAAAGCGCAGGGGATTGCCGACCCGCGCCTGGAAATTTTGCGCCGTCTGCACCTGAAATATGACGGCACCGACACGCCGCTGATCGTCGATTTCGCCTCGGTCGAGGAAATGACCGCGCAGTTCGAGACCTTGCACCGTCAGCGCTACGGGTTTGTCATGTCGGAAAAAGCGCTGATCGTCGATACCGCGGCGGTCGAGGCGGTGGGCGCCAGCGAGGACATCATCGCCAGCATAGCGGGCGGCGCCACCGAGCTCGGTGAGCCTAAAGCATTGGCCTCGGTTGAGGTCCATATGGCGGACGCCTCACACGCGACGCCGGTATATGACCGTGACACTCTGACGCCGGGCGCCGCCATCGACGGTCCGGCGATCATCCGCGAAGCCGTGGCGACGACCATCGTCGAGCCTGGCTGGCGTGCGAACTTTACTGAACTTGGTGATCTGGTGCTTGAGCGTGTCGTGCCCCTAGCGCGCACCGCGGCGATCGGCACCAGTGTCGACCCAGTGATGCTCGAAGTTTTCAACAATCTCTATATGTCGATCGCCGAGCAGATGGGCTTCACCCTGCAAAACACCGCCTATTCGGTGAACATAAAAGAGCGCCTCGATTTCTCCTGCGCGGTATTCGACCCGGAGGGCAATCTGGTCGCCAACGCGCCCCATATGCCGGTCCATCTAGGCTCCATGAGCGAGAGCGTGCGCGTGGTGATCCGCGAAAACGAAGGCGCGATGGCCGCCGGCGACGTCTATGTGTTGAACGCGCCCTATAACGGCGGCACCCACCTGCCAGACGTGACCGTGGTGACGCCGGTCTTCGGCGAAGCGGGAAGCGAGAACGAAAAGGACATTTTGTTTTATGTCGGTAGCCGTGGCCACCATGCCGATATCGGCGGATTGACCCCGGGGTCGATGCCGCCTCATAGCCGGGTCGCCGAAGAAGAAGGCGTATTGATCGATAATTTTAAACTGCTCGACGGCGGGCACTTTCGCGAAGACGAATTCCGCGCGTTGCTGGGTAGTGGGCGCTATCCGGTGCGCAACGCTGACCAAAATATCGCCGATATCCGCGCCCAAATTGCCGCCAACGAGAAGGGTGTCAGCGAGCTGCACAAGATGGTCGCCCATTTCGGCCTGGCGACCGTGCATGCCTATATGGACCATGTGCAGGACAATGCCGAGGAATCGGTGCGCCGAGTCATCGATGTTCTCCAAGACGGCGACTTCATTTACCCGATGGACGATGGCAGCGAGATCAAGGTCCGCGTGACCATCGACGCCGCGCGCCGCCAGGCGAGTGTTGATTTCACGGGCACCAGCGCCCAACGGGATAATAATTTCAACGCGCCCAGCGCGGTGTGCCGGGCGGCTGTGCTATATGTGTTCCGCACCTTGGTCGATGACGATATTCCCATGAACGAGGGCTGCCTCAAGCCCATCGACCTGATCATTCCGCCGCATTCGATGCTGGCGCCGGAATATCCCGCCGCTGTGGTGGCTGGCAATGTGGAGACCAGCCAAGCGATCACCGACGCGCTCTATGGCGCGCTCGGGGTGATGGCGGCGGCGCAAGGCACCATGAATAATCTGACTTTCGGCAATGCGCGCTACCAATATTACGAAACCATCTGCGGCGGCTCCGGCGCCGGTCCCGATTTCGACGGCACCTCGGCGGTGCACACTCATATGACCAATTCGCGCCTGACCGATCCGGAGGTGCTCGAATGGCGCTTCCCGGTGGTGCTGGAAAGTTTTGAGATTCGCCCTGATTCCGGCGGCGAAGGCGCTCACCATGGCGGCGACGGCACCGTCCGCCGCCTGCGGTTCGAAGAGGCGATGGAAGTGATGATGCTGTCGAACCGCCGTGTCGTCGCGCCATACGGATTGGCGGGTGGTGCGCCGGGTGCCCTGGGCCGCAACTGGATCGAACGCGCCGACGGCGACCGCCACGAGATGACCGGCACTGACAAGGCCGATATCGCCGCCGGCGATGTCTTCGTTATCGAGACTCCGGGCGGCGGTGCTTTTGGTGTCGCAGCGACCAAAAAAGCTGCCGAATAGCCATTGAAGTTCGATCCTGGGTTGTAGTTTGATAGACCGGCGGCCGTTGAGGTCGCGCCTACTCAATCAAGGGAGCAAGCATCATGCCTATGTCCGACAGCCGCGGTGTGCCGGTATCGTCCGATAACGGCGCGTCCCTCGATCGTTTCGAGGAATCCCTCACGTTGTTAAATGGGTTTTACATCGACCCGCTGGAAGTCATCGACACCGCGATTGCGGAAGATCCCGACTTCATCATGGGCCATTGCCTGCGCGGCGGCATGCACGCGGTTGCTTCGGAAAAAGCCGCCGAACCGGGATTGCGCGAAAGCGTCGAGGCGGCCGAGGCGTTGGCTGGGCAGGCCAATGATCGCGAGCGTGGTCATATCGCCGCGTTACGGGCCTGGCTCGACGGCGATTTTCGCGGCGCGACCGATGCTTGGGGCGCCGTCGCGGTCGATTATCCACGCGATCTGATGGCCCTGCAGTTGGCCCATCTCGGCGACTTTTATCTGGGCCGGTCGTCGATGCTGCGCGACCGTATCGGCCGGGCGCTGCCGCATTGGGACGACAGCGTGCCGGGCTTCGGTTTTGTCCTGGGTATGCGCGCCTTCGGATTGGAAGAAATGAACGAGTTTGAGCGCGCCGAGGACACCGGCCGGCGCGCCGTCGAGTTGAACCCGCGCGATCCGTGGGCGATCCATGCCGTGGCCCATGTGCTGGAAATGACCGGGCGTCTCGACAACGGCGTCGGTTGGATGACCGAGCGCACCGACGATTGGGCGAGCGACAATATGTTCGCCTTCCACAATTGGTGGCACCTCTCGCTCTATCATCTCGACCGGGGTGAGACGGCGCGGGTGCTGGAAATCTACGATACCGGGGTGCGGCCCGAAGCCAGCGATGTGGCGCTGGAGATGCTCGACGCCTCGGCGTTGCTGTGGCGGCTGCATCTCGACGGCATCGATGTGGGCGACCGGTGGGGCGAGCTGGCCGAAATGTGGGAAGGCACAATGGAAGATGGCTACTACGCCTTCAACGACGTCCATGCGATGATGGCGTTTGTCGGCGACGATCGCCCGGAGTCGGCCCGCACCATTTTGGCGACGATGGAAAAGCGGCTCGATGGCGGCGGCACCAATGCCATGATGACCGCTGATGTAGGCCTGCCACTGGCCCGCGCGATTCAGGCGTTTGGCCAAGGTGACTATGCGACGACCGTCGATCTGATCTTGCCGATGGTTGAGATCGCCCATCGATTCGGTGGCAGCAACGCCCAGCGCGATGTGGTCCACCGCACCCTGGTCGAGGCGGCGATCCGTGCCGGCCGTGATAGTCTGGCCCAGGCGTTGGTCGCCGAACGCCTGAGCCAAAAACCCGACAGTCTCTATAACAAGACCAGTATGAAGCGTGCTGAAGCCCTGATGGGGTAGGGGGCCGGCCCGTGAACTTGCGCGCATTACGTATGACCTTTGCGTAATTGCCGCTTCGGCGATTTCGTGGCGGGTGATATGTAGCTTGGCTGAGCGAGGCAGGCGGGTTGCGCTGCCGTGTCTCCAACTTTCACACAGGTTAGCGCGTGGTCACTCCCGCATCGTCCCGAATTCTCATCATCATCCTGGCGGCCATCACCGCGTTGGGGCCGATGTCGATGCAGATATTTCTGCCCGCGCTACCGGCGATCCAGGACGCATTTTCCGTTTCGCCCGGCCGCGCGCAACTAGTCCTATCGAGCTCGCTGATCGCCATCGCTATTGCTAGCCTGGCCTATGGTCCGGCGTCGGATCGTTTTGGCCGCCGCCCGGTGATGGTGATCGGGTTGGCGATCTTTCTGATCGGCAGCGTGATCTGCGCCGTCGCGCCGTCGATCTGGATTTTGATATTGGGCCGGGTGGTGCAGGCCATCGGCGGCGCTGCCGGCATGGTGCTCAGCCGGGCGATTATCCGCGACCTGTTCGACCGGGAAACGGCGGCCAAGATGCTTGCCTATATGGTGACGGCCCTGGTGATGGCGCCCATGGTCGCGCCGTTGATCGGCGGCGTGCTCAACGATTTTACGGGCTGGCGCTCGATTTTCGTGTTCACCGGGATCGTCGGCTTGGCGGCGCTTGCTCTGGCCTATCCGCGAGTGCCCGAAACCCGGGAACAGCCGGTACGCGATCAATCGCTCGGCGGCATGCTGCTCAGTTTCATCTCGCTACTGCGGATACCGGCTTTCTTGGGCTATGCCGGTCAGCTGAGTTTCGGTCTGGGCATGTTCATGGCTTTTATCGGCGGCGCGCCGTTTGTCGTCGTGCGGGTCTTGAACCGTCCACCGACCGAGTTGGGGGTCTTGCTGCTGATTATCTCCGCCGGCTTCATGCTCGGCACCTTCATTACCGCGCGCATTGCTGGACGGGTCGGCGTCGACCGTATGATCCTGGTGGGTAGCGTCTTATCCGTCATATTCGGACTGATCATGGTGGTGTTGGTGCTGGCCGGCCAGTGGACAGTTTGGGCGATATTCCTACCGGGCGCCGGCATGGCTTTCGCCAACGGCTTAATCATGCCGAACGCCCAAGCGGCCGCAGTGAGCATCAATCCGCGCATCGCCGGGTCGGCCTCAGGCTTGATGAGTTTCATGCAGATGTCGACTGGCGCCATATTCGCCCAGGCCGTTGGTATCGTTCAGGACGGCACGCCCGTTCCCATGGTCATCGTTGTGACACTGGCCGCGGTACTCGGGTTGGTGTCAATTGTGTTTTTGCCGCGTTTGGGACGGCGCGCTTGATGGCGCGGTGAATAAGTATTCTAAATATGTCGGTCAGGAGATTAATCTCCCTTTTGCTTGAACATTGGGGACTCTAGATGACCGATAGCGATAAAATATTCTCGGGCTCCATTCCCGAACTCTACGACACCTATTTGGTGCCGATGATTTTTGAGGCCTATGCGGCCGACCTAGCCGAACGCGTCGTCGCCCTCAAGCCTGAGACTGTTCTGGAAACTGCGGCAGGCAGCGGTGTCGTAACCCGCGCGCTAGCAGCGCGTCTTAACCCCGCAGCCCGCTACGTTGTCACCGACCTCAACCAGCCGATGCTCGATCATGCGGCAAGCCGGCAAGGACCGGATGACCGTATTACCTGGCAGCAGGCCGATGCGCTGGAGCTACCTTTCGATGACGCGTCTTTCGATGCGGCCGTCTGCCAGTTCGGCGTAATGTTTTTCCCGGACAGAGTTGCGGGATATGCCGAAGCGAAACGCGTTTTGAAACCAGGCGGGCGGTTTCATTTCAACGTTTGGGACCATATCGGTGTGAATGAGATTGCCGATATTGTGACCCAGACTGCGGCATCTATCTTTCCCGGGGACCCGCCGCAATTTTTACTGCGTACGCCGCATGGCTACCACGATACGGGTGCCATTGAAGAAGAGTTGCACAGTGCCGGTTTCGGCAACGTTTCCGTTACGACGATAACAGAGGAAAGTCCCGCGCCCTCTCCCCGTCACGCGGCGGTTGCGTATTGCGAGGGCACGCCGCTGCGCAGCGAAATCGAGGCGCGCGATGCGAGCCTACTCGAACATGTGACCGAACGAGCGACCCAAGCAATTGCGGATCAGTACGGTAATGGTCCGATCGCGGCGAAGATCCAGGCGCATATATTCACCGCTGGGGTGTGAGCTGGCGGCGCCGCGCTTAGTCCCCGCGCGCCACGCCTTCCCGGCGCGGGTCGGCGCCACCGAACAGGCCGTCCTTGGTCACCACGATGCCGTGTAACCCGCTGTTGAGATCGCGCAGCCGCGTTTCGTGCCCGCGCGTCGCTAACCCGGGTTGCAGGAGAACCGCCGAGGTGCCGGCTTCGAGATCGGTGTCGCCGTTGAGGTTGACGACATGGCCCAGATCGATCGCGGCCTGAATGTCGAGGTCCCAATCGAGCACCGCGATCACGGTCTGCGCCACATAGCCGATAATCCGACTGCCGCCGGGCGAGCCGATAATCAGCTCGAGATTGCCTTCGCTATCGAACACCATGGTCGGCGCCATGGAACTGCGCGGTCGCTTGCCGGACTCAACACGGTTAGCGACCGGCCGTCCGCCCCGGGTGGGCCGAAAGGAAAAATCGGTCAGCTCGTTATTGAGCAAAAAGCCGCGCACCATCAGTTGCGAGCCGAAGGCGCCCTCGATCGTGGTGGTCATCGACACCGCGTTGCCGTCGCCGTCGATGATCGAGATATGGCTGGTGCCGGGACGGCCGCGCATTTGGTCGGGGGCGAAGCGCGCGCCGTCGCGCCACGGCGGATTGCCGGCGGCGACCGGGGTCTCCTGCGGCTTATTGAGGGTGATGGATTGCGCCCGTCCGGTTAAATAGGCGGGATCGAGTAAGCCTTTGACCGGGACTGATACGAAGTCGGCGTCGGCCATATAGAGGGCCCGGTCGGCGAAAGCGAGCTTGCTGGCTTCGGCGATCAGGTGCCAACTCTCGACATTGTTGGGTCCCAGGCCCGGCAAGTCGAAATGTTCAAGAATACCGAGAATTTGCCCCACCGTGAGCGCACCGGAACTGGGCGGTCCCATGCCGCAGACCCGGTGGCCGCGATAGATATGGCAGACCGGTGCCCGTTTTATCGCGCGGTAGCCCGCCAAGTCCGCCTCGGACAGGACGCCTGGATTTCCCGTCGCGCCTTGCACAGTGGCCACGACGTCACTGGCGATGGCACCGGTGTAAAATGCCTCCGACCCATTCTCCGCGATGGTGCGCAGCGTGTCGGCGAAGGGTTTGTTGGTGACAGTTTGACCGGCTTTGAGCGGAACGCCGCCTGGAAAGAAATAATTGGCCGCCGGCGCGTGACTGCGCAGGCGTTCGCCCCGCCGGCCTTGCAGTAGTCCTTCCAAGCGGGCGTTGACGGTAAAGCCATTTTCGGCCAAAGCGATCGCCGGCTCGAAAAGACGTTTCCAGGGTAACTTTCCATGGGTTTCATGCACGCTGGCCAAGAGCGCTACGGTGCCCGGCGTACCGACCGAGCGGCCGCCGACCACCGCGTCGAAGAACCCCATCGGCATGCCGTCGATTCTGAGAAACAGCTTTTCGGTTGCTGCCGTGGGCGCGGTTTCGCGCCCGTCATAGGCGATAAGTTCTTTGCTGGCGCCATCATGGTGGAGCAGAAAGGCGCCGCCGCCGATGCCGGAACTTTGCGGCTCGACCAGGTTCAAAACCAGCTGAACCGCGACCGCCGCATCGGCCGCGCTACCGCCGGCACGTAGCATCTCCAAACCGGCGGTGACCGCGTCCGGGTTCGCCGCGGCAACCATGTGCCGTTGGGCGCGCGCCAGGGTATGGGCCTTGCGGCCAGTGCCGTCTTCCGGCTGCGGGCTTTGCGCGAGGGCTGGTGACGCGACAACAGTCAACAGACCGGCCAATAGGGCGGGAATTTTCATAAGCCGTGCGGCATGTTTCGGGTTTGCCATAGCGGGAGGCTGACACGATTTGCCGCGCGCTCCAAGGGCCGGGATTCGGTCACGCGGAATTGTGATCGTTTGGCGTTTTCACACGGCGGATCGGTTTGCCCTGGCCCCTCGCTTCCTCTAGCTTAGAATATGGTTAGATCCGCTGATTTACACGCCATTTGGGTCCCCAACGGGCGCAGGAAGAAGGTGGTAGGTGCGTAAGTTTCTGATCGGAATTGTTGTTCTTCTTGTCGTGCTGGTGGCGGCCGCTTTTGTCGCGCCGCGCTTTATCCCTGCCGATTCCTTAAAGGCGGATATCGCCGCCCAGGTTCGCGCGGCGACCGGCCGTGATTTGATCATCGACGGCGACCTGTCCTTCACGATATTGCCGGTGCCGGGCGTCTCCGTTGCCGGTGTGCGAATGTCCAATATTGCGGGCGCGCAGGCCGACGATTTGGTGCGGTTGAAGTCGGCCAAAGTCGAGGTCGCGCTGGGCCCCTTGTTCGGCGGCAATGTGGAGATCGAGCGAGTGGTGTTGGTCGAGCCAGTGTTCGAACTCGAACAGCTCGCCGACGGCAGCAACAATTGGACCTTTGCGCCGAGCGAAACGCCGGCGGTCTCAGCTCCAGGTGTGGATGGAGGCGCGGGCGGTAGGGAATCGAGTGGTTTCGGCGGGTCGGTACAGCTCAACGATTTGGTGATGCGCGACGGCATCGTGGTGTTTCGCAGCCCCGATATCGTCGAACGCATCGAAGGCATCAACGCCTCATTGGGTGCCGCTTCGTTGCTCGGTCCGTTCCGGGCCGAGGGCGAGGTTGTATTACGCGGTATGCCGACAAATCTGCGCGTTGCGATCGGCGAACTGCAAGGTGATCGAGCTATTCCGGTAAATGTCTCAACCGGTACGGCGGGCGCAGAGGTGACGTTTTCGGGGCTGTTGTCGGGTTTCCCCAACGAACCGCGCATCGCCGGGGATCTCGATGGTAGGGCCGAGAATATTGCGGACCTGATGGCGGCGGTGACCGGTCAAGACCCGTTAGCCGCATTCGGTGACTCAGAGTTGGCGATCAAGGGTGATTTATCGGCCAATCGCAGCGCCGTTTCTTTGAACAATTTATCGGTGGGACTGGGCGACATTAACGCCACGGGGGCGGCTAATGTCGCCATCGGCGAATCCCCCGCCATCGATATGATCTTAAATGTTGGGCAGCTCGACCTGGATCAACTGCTACCAAAATTCCAATCGACGGGTTCGGCAAACAGCGGTGATGGCGGTGCGCCGACGATACCGAGCGGTGGCGCGGCGCCGGTAACGGCCGCCGGATCCGCGGCGGGGTTTGTTCTGCCGGAGGGATTGAACGCGACGATAGAGGCCAAGGCCGAAGCGGTGCGCTACCGCGGCGGGGTGGTTCGCCAGGCGGCGTTGAATGCACAATTGGCCGATGGTGAACTGACAATTTCGCAACTGACGGCCCAATTGCCGGGTAGCGCCGACGTCTCGCTGTTCGGTTTCGTTGCCGCGCGCGACGGCGTTCCGGCGTTCGGCGGTCAGGGCGAAGCCAATGCCGACGATCTGCGGGGGTTGCTGGCGTGGCTGGGTGTTGATGTCTCCGCGGTGCCCCTGGATCGGCTGCGTAAACTGGCGTTGACCGCAAAAATCGACGGTGTCCCCGATCAGCTAAACGTCACCGATATCGATCTGGGGATCGATGGTGCGCGTGTTCGCGGTGGCGTGGCTGTAGCGTTACGCGAACGGCTGGGGCTAGGGATCGGCCTTTCGCTCGACAAGCTCAATATCGACGCCTATCTGCCGGCGCCGGAGAAATCACCGCCACCGTTAAACACTAGCACCGCGAGCCCATCGGCCGTTCCATCTGCTGGCGACCCCGCGCCAAAGAGTCCGGGTGCGCCCGGCCTGACATTCCTCGAGAGCTTCGACTCCGTAGTACAGCTCAAGGCTGGAACTTTGACGTTTCGGGGCAAGAGCATCCAAGGCGTTAACATCGACGGTACCCTCGCCGGCGGCGCCCTCGAACTGCGCGATGCCTCGGTGAAAAGCCTCGCTGGGGCCCGAGCTAAGGCGTCGGGGCGGATCGCGGGGGTGGCGAGTGCGGCCCCTACCGTTGACCTCAAAGTCGATGTCGACACCAAGGACTCCGACCGGTTGCTGGAGATGTTGGCGGCGCCGTCGTCCTTTCCTGTTGGCCCGGGACGGTTACAAGGATCGGTAACGGGTGATCTCGATACTTTGAACCTAGACCTGGTCCTGACGGCGTTGGATGCCACCCTTGCCACCAAAGGCAAACTGCTGGCGCTAACCGCGGATCCGGAATTCGACCTGAGCTTCGATTTGAAACACGGCGATGCCAAGGCCCTGCTGTCGCGCATTGGTGGCGACAGTAAAATTGTCAAAGCCGGTGGCTCGGCGGGTGCGCTGCGCATAGCGGCGGCGGCAACTGGGACATTGCCGAAAAGCGCCTTCAGCGCCGGTATCTCCCTCGGGGCTGGAACGTTTAGTCTACGGGGGCAGGTTTCCGAAGCGGGCACAAAACAGATGTCGGGCGGCCTTGCGTTGACAGGGAACCATCCGGACCTTGCCAAAGCCATTCGCATCTTCTCGCCGGGGTATCGACCAGCATTGGCGCAGCCCGGGCCGTTAAAATTCTCCACCGATTTGGCCTTCGATCCGACGACCCTGCGCATCGACAATCTCAAAGGTAGTGCGGGGCCGGTTTCGTTCGAGAGCAACACCAGCGTTGCGCTTGATGGCGCGCGTCCACGGATCACCGGCGATCTAAAGACCAGTGAAATTATTGTCGATTGGTTTCTGCCGGTGCAGAAAAGATCTGCCCCCGCGGCCGGGTCTTCTGGCGCTTCTTCGCGCGGCGGGGGGCAACCCGCTCGGCCGCGTGCCGGTGGCGCGCGGTGGTCGAACGACCGTCTCGATTTTTCGGCGTTGCGCACGGTCGATGGGGCAATCGCGCTCACCGCGCCGGCGATTACCTACATCGACTTGAAGGTCGATAACCCGAAAATTGCGATGAGGCTAACCGACGGCGTCCTCGATCTCAGCGAGTTATCGGGCCGCGCCTATGGCGGGGCTTTCAACATGATCGGCCAGGTGGCGGATAGGAAGGTGCCGTCGTTGAGTTATGTGCTCAATGTCGACGGGGCTGATGCGGCTCAGTTCACCAGCGCGGCAGGACAGGAGGGGCGTGGCGTGATGAGCGTCCTCGATCTGCTCTTTCCGATTTCGAGCGTTAAGCTCGCTTCGGGGGTTCTCGACGCGAAAATCGACGTGGCGTCGCAAGGTCGCAGCGAGCGCGAATTGGTCGGCGCTTTGTCGGGTAAGGGCAACGTCGCCTTTACCAATGCAGTTGCCGAAGGTGTCGATGTCTGCCGGATCAGCAATCAGTTGGGAAATTTGAACGGCCTGGAGGGCTTTCTTGGCTTGGTGCTGTCGGCGCAAGGCGGCACAACACGCATCGCCAACTATGCCGGCCAGTTCGATATCGTCAAGGGTATCGCCACGCTGCCGCGCCAGCGCATCAATGCCGATTGCGCCACGGTCGACTTTGCCGGAAATGTCGATTTGCCGCGTTGGCTGGTCGATATTCAGGCCAAGACCCTGTTTCCCGAGCATCCGAAATTTCCCGGAGTGATCGTGGAAGAAAAAGGCCAACTCGACAGGCCAAACACACGGTTGGTCAATTCCAACGAGGTTCAGCAATACATAATTGGTAAGTCGGCAGGCTCGGTTTTGCGCAAGCTGGTACCGGGTATCCAACCACAGCCCGCGCCGACTGACAGTTCGGGCAGCCAACCGCCTCCGCAACCGAGTGACCCGCTCAGGGGCTTGCTGGATAACTTGCTAAAAAATCGTTAGCCGCTAGCGGCGCATTGTCACTTCTGGACGCTTTGCAGAACGAACACGCGGATTGCGCTGGAGAGGCTGCCGGAGCGCTGCTGATCGATGAGGGTGACCAGCTCGTTTACCGAAATTCGCCGTTGAGCCGCCAGCTTTCGCAACTGGTCCCAAAAAATCGGCTCCAAAGATACGCTGGTCCGGTGGCCCGAAACGACGACCGATCGCTTCTTGCTAACAGCTTGTTCTGGGAGGTCGCGAATGACGTCTGATTTCATCTCGGTGCGATCATGTTCTCCGGCCGAACCCATTCGTCATACTGTTCGGCAGTGAGTAAACTTAACGCAATTGCCGCTTCTTTTAGGGTAGTACCGTCTGCAAACGCTTTTTTCGCGACTTTTGCCGCGTTGTCATACCCGATGTGCGGGTTCAGCGCGGTCACCAGCATTAGCGACTGTTCCATCAAATCGTTGATGCGGCCACTATTGGCTTCGATCCCCGAGACGCATCGGTCGGCAAAGCTGCGCGCGGCGTCGCCGAGAAGCCGGGCCGATTGCAGCACATTATAAATCATCACCGGTTTGAAAACGTTCAACTCGAAGTGCCCATTGCTGCCGGCCACGGTTACCGCGACATGGTTCCCCATAATTTGCGCCGCGACCATGGTAATTGCCTCCGACTGGGTCGGGTTCACTTTGCCGGGCATGATCGACGAGCCGGGTTCGTTCGCCGGTAGAGACAATTCGCCAATGCCGCTGCGCGGACCTGAGCCGAGCAGGCGAATATCATTGGCGATTTTCATTGCCGCCGCTGCGCCAACATTAAGCGCGCCGGAGGCCGCGACCAAGGCATCGTGGGCGGCCAGGCCGGCGAACTTGTTGGGCATGGTCACGAATGGCTTGCCGGTGATCGTGGCGACTTCTTCCGCGAATTTTTCGGCAAAGCCCACGGCGGCATTCAACCCGGTACCGACAGCGGTGCCACCCTGAGCCAGCTGGTAGAGATCGGGCAACGTACGGCGCGCGCCTTCGATGACGGCCTGTATTTGGGCGGTATAGCCCGAGAATTCCTGCCCCAGGGTCAGAGGCGTGGCATCCTGGGTATGAGTGCGGCCAATTTTGATGATCTTATCGAACTCAGCCGACTTCTCGTTCAAGGCGTTTTGTAGGTGCGCTAAGGACGGCAACAGGCGGTCTTCGATCTCCAACGCCGCGGCGATATGCATGGCGGCGGGGAAACTGTCGTTCGACGACTGGCTACGGTTCACATGGTCGTTGGGGTGAACCGGCGATTTGTCGCCGCGTTTACCGCCGAGGATTTCGTTGGCGCGGTTGGCGATCACTTCGTTGGCGTTCATATTGGTTTGCGTGCCAGAGCCGGTTTGCCAGACGACCAACGGGAAGTGGTCATCGAAATTACCGTCGATGATCTCCTGCGCTGCCTGGTCGATTGTCTCCGCAACCTCTTTCTCGAGCTGACTCAGCGCCAGATTGGCGCGCGCGGCAGCCTGTTTCTGGATGGCAAATGCGTAGACGAGAGACAGCGGCATGCGCTCATTGCCGATCGGAAAATTCTCGACGCTGCGTTGGGTCTGAGCCCCCCAATATTTGTCGGCCGGGACTTCAACTTCGCCCATAGTGTCGGATTCGATACGAATGTCGCGCGTCATGATGTGCTCTCTCCTAAGTGTGGCGCGCATTATGGTTGCGAACGCGGGCAGGTAAACCCCGAAAGGGACGCGGGACGCTAAATGTCAGCGTTTGCGGTTTCGTTTCGCCGCGCCAATCGCACGTTCGGCCCAAGGGTAGAGGGTCTCGGTGTCCTCGATCGTCCCCTCGGGCGCTGTGTAATAAGACATCTGCCGGACCTTGCCGCCACGTGTAAAGGTGAAGGGCCGGGCGCCGGCGTTTTCGAAATCGGCCCGGGTTTGATCATCGATTTTGAAAAACAAAACATCGTCGGCGATCAGGGCAAACATAGTGTCGCCGAGAAAGACCCCAAACCCGCCGAACATGCGGCGGATGCGCAAGGCCTCGGCACCCTCGCCGAACGGCGCTAGAACGTCTTGGATATGGGCGACGAATTCGTTTTCCTCAGCCATCGGCCTCTAGCAAAGGGTGTGGTTATTTCTTACGAAATGTCTCGAGATTGACCACGTCTGCAGTTGGTTTCTCGGCTTCCTCGTCGGAATCATTGTCCGCGGTTCCAGCCTCAGGCACGGGGACCAGTTCACCGGATTCGCGGACTGCCGGAACACTGCCGCCGGATTTCTGTGTGCCGGCGTTCTCAGACGACGAGTCCTCGGCGCCTTCGGCATTAAACTGAAGACCGAATTTGACCGACGGGTCGACGAACGCGGTCAACGCTGCGAACGGCACTGTCATTTCGGCGACCTGGTTGTCGAAGCTCAAACTGACGCCGAATTCGAAGACGCCAACTTTCAGGTCCCAAAACTGGTGCTGCAGGATGATCGTCATCTCTTCGGGGTAACGCGCGCGCAGGAAGTCCGGCATGACGACGCCCGAGGCGTCGGTGCGGAAGGTGATGTAAAAATGATGATCGCCGGGCAGCCCGTGCTCGATCGTGTTTTCGAGCGCCCGGCGCACAACCCCGCGCAGCGCGTCTTCGACCATGCGGTCGTATCTTAAAGTGTTATCGGTCATGACCGTGTGATGGAAGCGTGGTGCGCCGCGTAGGTCAAGCGAATGCTTCGGAATATGTGGGCAATCGTGAAATAAATTACGTAATTGTCGGACGAAACCGAAAGTGTGTGGTGAAAGTGGGGGGCTTCTGTTGCCCGGTGCCCCCCGAACCGCGCTTATCGACGCTTATTAAGCGGCAACAGCGGTGGGCTCAACATTATCGTTGGCACCTATAGTAGTGGCCCGATAACGACGGTACCATGCCGGGTGAAAGTCAGACTTTTACGCGCGCGTCGATCCTATTTCGCCCCCAAATGCCGCGCCGCTATGGCCGGGAAATTGGTGGAGGCGCCGGGTACCGCCCCCGGGTCCGCATCGTTTATTGCGAAAGACGTTTATCACCATAGCCGGGCGAACCCGGCGACATATATATAGGTAATATCGGGTCGATTTGAAAGATGGTCTCCGGTTATCCCCGCTGACGGCGTTTTCCACAGGTTTCTGCGACTCGCCGGCCGTTATAGTCTCCGGCCCATAGACACTGAGACCTGATTTTGGGCCAAAATTCTCGCTGATGACGTAACCGAGCCAACAGAATGCAGCAATATTTAGATCTAATGCGTCAGGTGCGCATCCACGGTGTCGAACGGCAGGACCGTACCGGGACCGGCACCCGCAGTATATTCGGGGCGCAGATGCGGTTCGACCTGGCGGAGGGGTTTCCCCTGTTAACGACAAAGCGCCTGCATTTGAAATCGATCATCCACGAGCTGCTGTGGTTTCTAAAAGGCGACACCAACATCGCTTACTTGAACGATAACGGTGTTTCGATCTGGAACGAATGGGCGGATAGCGAGGGCAACCTTGGGCCGGTCTATGGCTATCAGTGGCGTTCCTGGCCGACGCCTGATGGCCGGCATATCGACCAGATCACCAACCTGATCGGCCAGATCCAGTCTAATCCGGATTCGCGGCGGCTGATCGTCAGCGCTTGGAATGTCGCCGATGTTTCCGACATGGCGTTACCGCCGTGTCATTGTCTGTTTCAGTTCTACGTCGCCGATGGAAAGTTGTCGTGTCAGCTCTATCAGCGCAGCGCCGATATCTTTTTAGGGGTGCCGTTTAATATTGCTTCCTATGCGCTGCTCACCTTGATGGTCGCCCAGGTGACCGGTCTCGAACCTGGCGAGTTCATCCATACGTTTGGCGATACTCATCTTTACCTCAACCATATCGAGCAGGCCGACGAGCAGTTGGCACGTACGCCTTATCCCTTGCCGCAGATGGACCTCAATCCAGATGTCGACGATATTTTCGGCTTCGGCTTTGACGATTTCCAACTCGATGGTTACCGCTTTCATCCGCATATTCCGGCGGCGGTGGCCGTCTAGCGGTTATGCCGGCACGGATAGCGCTTATTGCAGCGGTGGCGCGCAACGGCGTCATTGGCCGCGACGGTGATATGCCGTGGCGAATTTCAGCCGACCTGAAATATTTTAAATCCACCACTATGGGCAAACCCATCATTATGGGGCGCAAGACCTTCGAATCGATTGGCAAGGCCCTGCCGGGACGTCCCAATATAGTGGTCACCCGTAGGGCTAGCTTCGCGGCCGACGATGTTGAGGTAGCGGGTGGCTTAGACCAGGCTCTGGCGGTGGCGGCGGCTTACGACAGCGAGGAGGTAATGGTGATCGGCGGTGGTCAAATTTACACCACGGCCCTACCGCTCGCTGAGCGGCTCTATCTCACGGAAGTCCATATGGAGGCCGATGGCGATGTGGTTTTTCCGGCCATCGACAGGGCTCGGTGGCGCGAAGTGTCACGCGACGACCATGCGGCGGAAGGCGATACGCCGGCGTTTAGTTTCGTGACCTTGGACCGGGTTTCCTAAGCGCCGTCGCGCAGCACGGGCCAGTTGACGTCGCCTTTAGCGATGTTGCCCGATTTATCAATGGCCCAGCGGGCGCGCACAAACTTCGAAAAATTTAGATACAACTTGCCGTCCTTAATCGTCCAGGCGTGGGGGTCGATTGATGCGGTGTAATTATTGGCGACCGCCCAGGCGCAGTAGCCGCCATATTGCGGCGCGTATTTTGCCGGATCGGCGGCAAACAGTTGGCGATTAGCCGCCGAGGCGAAATGCCATCGGGCGCCGTTATATTCAACGCTGTGGTCTGAACTGCCTTCGATGGGTTTGCCTTCCGTAAAATAGGCCACTGGGTCGTACCCCCGGATCGCCGCGCCGCCATCTTGGAATACCGGCTCGATCGCCAGGGCTGGTCCCGCCATAGCGGCGAAGGTGGCGATCAGCGCTGCGACCGCGATCAGAGAGAGACGGATATTCCTGGTAACGGCAGACATGATGATCTCCAACTCAGGGAATAGCGAATGATAACGGTTAAACACCGTTGGCGGCGTCTCATTCCGTCATCGCGTCTAAATATTTAGTCGGAGAGGTTTGGATCGGAGAAGACGCCGCCGGGCCAATAAAATGCATCGTTGCCGGCCGAATGGGGGGCAGAAGGCCGGCGGCCTGCGGGGCTAGGCACGATGCTGGCCCGGCGGTTCTTTCTCGGCACAGCAACGCTGGGGCAGCGAAGCTGCGTCAATGGGAAAGTGGTATTGTAGACGGCCGTTCGCAAGCCACGATTGTGTCGCGGTGGATCAACTATACGCGAGGCCTGCTCGCGTTGATTTTTACCGCTAGTCGACGATGATTTGAGGGGCTGCGCGGGCCGGCTCACCGGTGAGTTTAGCGACCACCGCAGCGGCGATTGCCCGGTAGGCCGCTGCATAGGGGCTGTCGGGCTGGTCGATCACGATTGGCTTACCAGCATCCGAGGTTACGCGGATTGCCATTTCCAGCGGAATCTCGCCCAGAAAATCACAACCCAGACGCTCGGCCTCGGCCCGCGCCCCGCCATGGCCGAAGATATCGGTCTGGTGGCCGCAATTGGGGCAGACAAAGGTGCTCATATTTTCGACGATTCCGAGGACCGGAACATCGACCTTTTTGAACATGTTGAGCCCCTTGCGGGCGTCGAGCAGGGCGATGTCCTGCGGGGTCGAGACGATGACCGCGCCCGCCAGTGGCACACGCTGCGCCATGGTGAGCTGGGCATCACCGGTGCCCGGCGGCATGTCGACCACCAATATATCTAAAGCCCCCCATTCGACATCGCGCAGCATTTGCTCCAGCGCGCCCATCACCATCGGTCCGCGCCAGATCATCGGCGTTTCTTCGTCGACCAGAAAACCGATCGACATGGCCTTGATGCCGTAATTTTCCATCGGCGCGATGCGCTTGTCCGGCAAGGGTTGTGGCTTGCCTTTGATGCCCAGCATGCGCGGCATCGACGGGCCGTAGATATCGGCGTCGAGCAGGCCGATATCCAACCCCAGACCGGCCAGCGCTAACGCCAAATTAGCCGCCGTGGTTGATTTGCCGACCCCGCCCTTGCCGCTGGCCACCGCGACGATCCATTTCACATCGGGGGCTAAATCGCGCTTTTCCTGGGGCGCAGCTGCTTGCGGGGGCGCGGCGCGCTGGGCGGCGGGGGCGTTATTATGGGCGGTGAGAACCGCGGTTACCGACGAGACGCCAGGCAAAGCGCGTACCGCCGCTTCGGCCGCTTGGCGTACGGGTTCCATGGCCTCGCCGTCGGCGGGATCGATTTCGATGGCGAACCCAACGTTGCGATCTTTGATGACCAGGCCGCTAACCATGTTGCGGGCGATGATGTCGGTACCGCTGCGGGGGTCGGTTATTCCCGCCAACGCGGCCCGCACTTCGGCTTCGGCGATAGCCGCCATGGTTGAAATCTCCTGGTTAACAGCCAATATCGAGATGAAATTAATTGCGTATGCCGCAGCAAGCGCGAATTCGTTGTGGTATAAGCCGGGGGACGCCCGTTGAAAAGCTTCGGCTTTCGGTTCGCCCCACGGATACGTGACCACTATTGGCTCGCGAATGGGGCGAAAATCGCGCTAGGAAGTAATGAACAGGGGAATAACTTATGCCGTGGAATAATCAGGGAAGCGGGGGCGGAGGCCCCTGGGGTGGCGGAGGCGGTGGCGGCGGACCGAGAGGTCAGTGGCCGCCCAGCGGCGGCGGTGCCGGCGCGCCTCCACCGAATATCGAGGAGATGCTACGCCGCAGCCAGGACAAGGTTAAACGCTTCCTGCCCGGCGGCTTCGGCAGTGGGCGCTCGATCGCCCTGATCTTAGGCGGATTGCTGTTTGTTTGGTTTATCAGCGGTTTTTACCAGGTGAAGCCCGACGAACAAGGCGTCCAGCTTTTGTTTGGAAAGTGGGACGGCACCACCAAGGAATCCGGCCTGCATTGGTGGCCGTCGATCATCGGCGAAGTACAGAAACCAAAGGTGACGGTGATTAACCGCGTCAATGTCGGCTTCCGTGATTCCAGCGATATTGCCCGCACCTCTCGGGTGAACGACGTGTCGCAGGAAAGCCTCATGCTGACCGGCGACCAGAATATCGCCGATGTCGATTTTACCGTGCAATGGCTGATCTCTGACGCCGGAAAATATTTGTTCAATATCCGCGACCCGGAGGCGACGGTGAAACTGGTTGCTGAAAGCGCGATGCGCGAGGTTGTTGGGCAAACCAAGCTGGATGATCTGATCACCACCGCGCGTGAGCAGGTGCAGAGCCAGACTAGAACATTGCTGCAAGAGGTTCTCGACCAATATGGTGCCGGTATCAGTATCGAGCGTATTCAATTGCAGCTAACCAGTCCGCCGCCGCCGGTTATCGATGCTTTCAACGACGTGCAGCGGGCGCGCCAGGATAAAGAACGATTGCAGAATGAGGCCGAAGCCTACAGCAACCGTATCGTCCCGACGGCGCGTGGTGAAGCTGCCAGCGTTATCGAGGAAGCCACCGCGTATAAGGAGCGGGTGACCAAAGAAGCCCAGGGTGAAGGCGCCCGCTTCGAGGAAATCTATAAATCTTACCTCGCCGCGCCCGATATAACGCGTCGTCGTCTCTATATCGAGACGATCCGCGACGTGCTTTCTAAGGTAAATAAGATAATCATCGATGAAGGCGCAGAAGGCGGGCAGGGTGTCATACCTTACTTGCCTCTCAACGAGTTGAACCGGAACCGAACCGTCAGCGAGGGGAGCCAGTGATGTCTAATGCCAAACTCGCCATTGGAGGCGTCCTGGTGGTTGCGATTGCTATCGTAGCCCTGTTGTCGATCTTTACGGTGCGCGAAACCGAACAAGCTCTAGTCCTGCAATTTGGCCAGTGGAAACGCACGGTCCAGGAACCGGGTATTGAATTTAAATGGTTCTGGCAGAACGCCCAGAAGTTCGAGAAACGCGTACTGAGTGTCGATCCGAACGCTGAAGAGGTGTTGTTGATCGACCAAAAGCGCATTCTGGTTGATGCTTTTGCGCGCTACCGAATTACCGACCCATTGCGGTTTTTCCAGACGGTCCGTAACGAGACGACCTTCCAGAACCGTTTCGGCAATATCATGACCTCCACGGTTAAAGAGGTCGTCGCCCAGCAAGCGCTGGAAGATATGTTGTCGGATAAGCGTAATACGATCATGGAAACGATCCGCGACAACGTTGCGCGCGAATCCTCTGGTTTCGGTATTGAGGTTGTCGATATCCGCATCGGCCGTTCGGAATTGCCCGAGGCGGTTTCAGAGACCGTCTATAATCGTATGCGGACCGAGCGCGAACGCGAGGCGAACCAGCTTCGCGCTGAAGGCGGCGAGAACGCGCGACGTATCCGAGCGACCGCCGACCGTCAACAGGTTGAGATCGTGGCGGAGGCTCAGCGCGAAGCGCAGGTGCTGCGCGGTAATGGCGATGCCACGCGCAACTCTATTCTCGGTGAGGCCTATGGCAGGGATCCGGAATTCTTTGAATTTTTCCGCTCCCTTGAAGCCTATCGTGAGACCTTCCAAGAAGGCACCACGATGGTGCTGTCGCCGGACAGTGATTTTTTCCGCTACTTCGGTGACATTGGCGGCATACCGTCGCGACGCGACACGGGAGCGATTACGCCGCCGACCCGGTAGCGAGCAAAGAGGAAGGCTGGAATGGCCGGGCAACTAATACAGATTTTGACATTTGCGCTGATCGGCTTTTGCTTAATTCTGATTGTCGAGGGCCTGGTCTATGCACTGTTCCCCGATAAGATGAAGGTGCTTCTGGCCCGAGTGGTCGACACGCCGGTGACCGCGTTGCGTTCCGGCGGCATTCTTGCCGCCGTTGGCGGGTTCGGTTTGCTCTGGATAATGCGGCTGTAATGGGCGTTGTCACGCAAACGTCATGGGTTGTGCGAGCGCTGCCGTGGTGTCGCCAAGGGGGTGCCCTATTTCAACCATAATCGGGTCCCAAATGCTCGTCTGGTAGCCGGTGGGCTGCCGGCTCCACACCGTTCTCAGAAGTGTTCGGTGATAAATCATAGGCCCTAAATAGGCTGATACGCTGCGTTAGGGGTGGGGAGCCAAGCAAGGCGTCAATAGGAGAAATCGAAACAATGCTGTCCAAACAAACATCAAACAAGGTCGCGGTCGCTGGTTGGACGGCCGGCAGACCCCAGGCGCTCGGCGTCTTTTTACTAGGTCTGCTGATCGTTCTCGCGATTGCATTGAGTACGCTTCCCGCGAGCGCCAAATCGGCGCCCGAGTCATTTGCCGATTTAGCAGAGCAATTACTGCCGGCCGTGGTCAATATTTCCAGTACGCAGGTGGTGCGTTCGACCCAGCGGCAAGAAATTCCGCAAGCCCCTCCGGGTTCTCCGTTCGAGGATTTTTTCAAAGAGTTCTTTGATCGTAATCAGCAGGACGGCGCGCCGCGCCGCGCCTCGTCGCTGGGGTCAGGTTTTATCATCGATAAAGAGGGCTTCGTGGTAACCAACAACCACGTCATCGCCGAAGCGGACGAGATTACGGTCGTCCTGCAAGATGATACGCGTCATGAAGCGAAACTCATCGGCCGTGATCCGAAGACCGATCTGGCGCTGTTGAAAATCGATGTCGATCGGGACCTGCCGTTCGTGCCCTGGGGCAACTCCACCGAATCGCGGGTTGGCGATTGGGTGGTCGCGATCGGCAATCCGTTCGGTCTCGGTGGTACAGTCACGGCGGGCATTATTTCCGCGCGCCAACGCGACATTAACCAGGGACCTTACGATAGCTTCCTGCAAACCGATGCCTCTATTAACCGTGGCAACTCGGGTGGTCCAATGTTCAACATGGACGGCCAGGTGATCGGCGTGAACACAGCGATCTTCTCGCCGACCGGCGGTAGCGTTGGCGTCGGCTTTTCGATTCCCTCGTCGATCGCTCAGCGGGTTGTCGCCCAATTGCGCGATTTCGGCCGCACCAAACGCGGTTGGCTGGGCGTGCGAATCCAATCCGTTACTGACGAGATCGCCGAAAGCCTAGGTCTTGATGAAGCTTCCGGCGCTTTGGTCGCTGATGTGACGGCGGACGGTCCGGCGCAGGCGAGCAAGATCGAAGCCGGCGACGTGATCCTGAGATTCGATGGCAAGGACGTCGAGCAAATGCGCGACCTGCCGCGTATCGTCGCGGAAACCGAAATCGGCAAGCCTGTCAAAGTCGATGTGTGGCGCAAAGGTAAGCGCCAAGTGATCGATGTTGTGGTCGGTGAGCTTGAGGAAGAGCGGCCTGTGCTGGCCTCGACCGGTCCCAGCGGGCAGGCGGTCGAACCGGAAGAGGCCGAAATCGATTCGCTCGGCGTCGCGGTGACTGCGATCACTGATGAAATGCGCGAGCAATTCAGCGTGCCCGACGATGTCCGCGGCGTTTTGGTGACCGGCGTTACCGCCGACTCCGGTGCGGCGGAAAAGGGACTGCGTCCCGGCGACGTCATCGTCGAAGTCAATCAGGAAGAAGTCTCCAGTCCAGGCCAGATTGCAGCCAAGGTAGCCGAAGCAGCCGACAATGATCGCCGCTCGGTGCTGTTGCTGGTCAACCGTAATGGCGACCTGCGGTTTGTTGCCGTGCGTGTCGAAAAGAGCTGATCCGGCACACTTCCGAATAAAAAGCCTAGCTGAGACGCGGCGGTGCCTTAGGGTGCCGCCGCGTTTCGTTTGGGCGCTCTGGTCTTGCACTGCGTGATGTGCGATCACGGCGGCGAAATTCACCCGATCAGGAGTAAAACGTGTCGAGCTCCAACGACGCTGCCGCGGGCAGTAAGTCACTCATTTATCCGTTTGGCGGTTTGCGCCCCGTACCCGAGCGCGCTGCCGAAGTCGCCGCGCCGCCCTACGATGTATTGTCGACTGCCGAAGCGCGTCAACAGGCCGATGGAAAACCGCTGAGCTTCTTGCATATCTCGAAGCCGGAAATCGATCTGCCGGAAGGCACCGACCCGTTCGATGATGCGGTGTACGCCAAGGGGGGCGAGAACATCCGCCGGTTGATCGCTGACGGCACCCTCATTCGCGATGGTGCGCCCTGTTACTACGTCTACCGAATGACCATGGGCGACCATACGCAGACCGGCTTGGTGGGCGCCGCGCCGGTTGCCGCCTATGACGATAATCGGGTGCGGCGGCACGAATTTACCCGGCCGGATAAGGAAACCGATCGGGTGCGCCAGATCGATTCGGTCGACGCCCAAACCGGTCCGGTCTTGGTCGTGCACCAGCCGCGCGAAGAAATTACGGTCGCCTTGGATGAGATCACTGCGGTGCCGCCGCTCTACGACGTGACCCTCCCCGGCGGGGTCGGTCACCAGGTTTGGCTGGTCGAAGAGGCGGCTCAAATTGCACAAGTGGATGCGGCCTACGGCGCCCTTGATCTTTTATATATCGCTGATGGCCATCACCGTTCGGCCGCTGCGTCGCGGGTCACGGGTCTTCGCCGCGACGCCAACCCGAACCATACCGGCGAGGAGGCCTATAACCGCTTCTTGATCGTCGCGTTTCCCGCCGATCAGGTGCACATTCTCGACTATAACCGGGTCGTCCGCGATCTGAACGGTCTGTCGCCGGCGGCGTTTCTTGAACGGTTGGACGCGGATTTTAAGGTCGAGGCGTCGAATCAGCCGGTGCGCCCTAGCGCCTCCCATTCATTCGGCATGTATCTGGGCGGCCAATGGTACCGCTTGACCACAATCTCACCGCCAGGCGCCGACGCGCCGCCACTTGAGCGGCTCGATGTCGGCTTGTTGACCGAGTTGGTTCTGGCGCCGGTGTTGGGCGTCGGCGATCCGCGGATCGACAAGCGCATCGATTTCATCGGCGGTATTCGCGGCCTAGAAGGGTTGGAAGCTCGCGTGGATAGCGGCGAGTGGGGAGTGGCCTTCGCGCTATACCCCACCGGCATTCAGGACTTGATCGCGGTTGCCGATGCCGGCGAGGTGATGCCGCCGAAATCGACCTGGTTCGAGCCCAAGCTCGCAGACGGGCTGGTTTCCTACCCGCTGGATTGATGGGCGACGCGCCGGTCATCGTGATTGGCGGGCCGACCGCCAGCGGAAAATCAGGCTTGGCGTTGGCGATCGCCGAGAGACTGGATGGCGTCGTTATCAACGGCGACGCTATTCAGGTCTATCGTGATCTGCGCATCCTCACGGCGCGTCCCAGCGAAACTGATGAACGCCGTATGCCCCATTGCCTGTATGGGGTGTTTGACGCGACCGAGACCTGTTCGGCGGGCCGCTGGCAGGCTTTGGCAATGGCCGAGATCGAAGCCGCCAAAGCTGCCGGCAAGCGCGCCATCGTCGTTGGCGGCACCGGGCTATATTTACGCGCGTTAACCGAGGGCATCGCGCCGATCCCCGACATACCGGCCGACATACGGACAGCGACGCGCGCGCATTACGCCGATATTGGCAGCGCGGCGTTTCACGCCGAACTCAACGCCCGCGATCCGGTGATGGCGGCGCGGTTGGAACCAGCCGACGGGCAAAGGCTGATGCGCGCCTGGGAAGTGCTGGAAGCCACCGGCCGCTCGTTGGCCTTGTGGCAGGAAGAGCCGGTGGTGGCGCCGGCGTTGGACTTCACCATGATCGCGTTGCTGCCGCCGCGCGATGAAGTTTACGCCGCATGCGATGCCCGATTGTTTGACATGGTTAGTGGGGGCGTTCTCGACGAAGTGGCGGCACTGGCGAACCGGGCTGAGGTCGAGGCGCTTGACTCCGGACTGCCTGTGCTGAAAGCCGTCGGCTACCCGGAACTGGCGTCCCATCTGGCCGGCGGAACTACACTAGAGGCGGCGATCGGCGCGGCCCAGCAACAGACGCGGCGCTACGCCAAACGGCAGATGACCTGGTTTCGCCATCAGCTGCCCGACCGAGGGGGAGTTTCCTGCCCAAATATCACTTTGTTGAAATATTCTTACATTAACTATACGGAAATCTTTTCAAAGATATCTTGACCGGGTTGTTTTGTGTCCTTATGTTGCGCAACGGTGCTGAATAGGCAGTCGAACCGGGGAGTGGGGCGTTAGACCTTGCCCGTGGAATTCGACTGTGGCGTCCCTGGCAGGATCTATCTCGGCACTGGTTAGAGGAAGCAATGTTAGCGACAGATCGGCCATGCCGCCGATTGTGGCTGGCCTTGCGTCTTCGTTTGCGCTATGTCCGCCGGCTTGCTGGTCGGCAGCGGCCCCTGATCGGTTTCTTTGCTGGTTCAGAGGTGAATGTTAGAAAGGTGTGCAGTGATGTCTGGGATCCGAACGTCGGGTGCGGAAATGGTGATCAAGGCCCTGGCGGACCAGGGTGTTGAGGTTATTTTCGGCTATCCCGGCGGCGCCGTTTTGCCGCTGTATGATGCGATCTTTAAGCAGAACCGGGTTCGCCATGTGCTGGTGCGCCACGAGCAGGGCGCGGTCCACATGGCCGAAGGCTATGCCCGCTCAACAGGTAAGATCGGCGTCGTTCTGGTGACCTCGGGCCCCGGCGCCACCAATGCGGTTACTGGGTTGACTGATGCCCTGATGGACAGCGTACCGCTGGTTTGTCTGACCGGCCAGGTGCCGACCCATCTGATTGGCAACGACGCCTTCCAAGAGGCTGACACGACGGGCATTACCCGGCCCTGCACGAAGCACAATTATCTGGTGAAGGATGTCGACGATTTGTCCGGCGTTATGCATGAGGCGTTCTACGTCGCCTCCTCCGGGCGTCCGGGACCCGTGGTCATCGATCTGCCCAAGGACGTTCAGTTTGCCGAGGGCGACTATTTCGGCCCTGACGAAGTCACTCACCGCCACTATTTGCCGCAGACCGTCGGCGACCCGGCACGGATCGCCGAAGCTGTCGATCTCATCGCCGGCGCGAAGAAGCCCATTTTCTATATCGGCGGCGGCTGCATTAATGCCGGCACCGAGGCCTGTGAGGCCGTGAGCGAGTTGGTCCGCATGACCGGATATCCGGCGACCACCACTCTCATGGGGTTGGGGGCGATCCCGTCCTCATCGCCGCAATGGCTGGGCATGTTGGGCATGCACGGCACCTACGAAGCCAATTTGGCGATGCACGGTTGCGACGTCATGGTGGCGATCGGGGCGCGTTTCGACGACCGGGTGACCGGCAGGCTCGACGCCTTTTCGCCGGATTCGAAGAAAATCCATATCGACATCGACCCCAGCTCGATCAACAAGAACGTGGCGGTCGACGTCCCCATTGTCGGCGATGTCGGCGAGGTTGTCGGCCAAATTCTGGAATCCTGGAAGAACAAGGACCCGCAGATCGACGGCAAGGCGCAGGATAAGTGGTGGGGCCAGATCGACGAATGGCGCGGGGTGGATTGTCTGCGCTACGAGCAGGGCCAAGCCCCGACCGATACGATCAAGCCGCAATATGCGATCGAGCGTCTGTACGAGCTGACCAAAGACCAAGAGGCGTTCATCACCACCGAGGTTGGCCAGCACCAAATGTGGGCGGCGCAGTTCTATAAGTTCGAGAAGCCCAACCATTGGATGACCTCCGGCGGCTTGGGCACCATGGGCTATGGATTGCCCGCGGCGGTTGGTGTGCAGGTCGGCAACCCGGATTCGCTGGTGGTTGATATAGCCGGCGAAGGCTCGACGATGATGAACATCCAAGAGCTTGGCACCATCGCGCAATACAATCTGCCGGTGAAGATCTTCATCATCAACAATGAGTGGCTGGGCATGGTGCGCCAGTGGCAGGAATTATTGCACGGCGGCCGTTATGCGGAATCCTATTCGGCGGGTCTGCCCGACTTCATCAAGCTTGCGGAAAGCTACGGCATGACGGGTCTGCGAGCGACACAGCCGGACCAGGTTGACGATGTCATCAAGCAGATGCTCGACACGCCGGGGCCGGTCATCGTCGATATGGTGGTCTCGAAGGAAGAGAATTGCTTCCCGATGATTCCCGGTGGTGCCGCCCATAACGAAATTCTGTTGGGCGTCAATGACCGCAAGGAGCAAACCCAGTCCGAAGACGGCATGGTGCTGGTTTAAGACGCTGCGCGAGATCGCGAAACATTTCTCTGGCGCGCGCCTGCGCCGTTCAACCCCTTAATATCTTCGTCGACGGAGTATCGGTTAGGTATGACGAATAAAAGTGAAATCGAGCGCCACGTGATGGCGGTTCTGGTCGACAACGAACCGGGTGTGTTGGCGCGGGTCGTCGGCCTGTTTTCCGGCCGCGGCTACAATATCGAGAGCCTGACCGTGGCGACCGTCAGCGAAGATGAATCCGCTTCGCGGATTAATCTAGTGACCTCGGGAACGCCGATGATCATCGAGCAGATCAAGGCGCAACTCGAGCGCCTCGTGCCCATTCGAGAAGTGTACGACCTGACAGAAGAGGGACCACATGTCGAGCACGAGCTGGCGCTGGTCAAAATCATCAATGCTGGCGCTGAACGGCGCGAGGCCCTACGGATCGCCGACATATTCCGCGCCCGCGTGGTCGATACGGCGGTGGACTCGTTTGTCTTTTCACTGACCGGGTCGCCGGAGAAAATCGAAAGCTTTTTGGAGCTCATGCGCAATCTAGGTGACGTTGAAATCGCCCGCTCCGGGGTCGTCGCCATCATGCGCGGTGAAAAACGAAAACAGGACGCTTAATTTTTTCCGGTGTGGCCGCCGAAGCTTGCGTTGGCAAACGGCGCCATGCCCTGTAAATAACCCGCCAGCGCTGGCCACTGATGCTCGCGTAGGCACAACACGAACAGACAGGGATTGAGAACCATGCGCGTTTATTACGACCGCGACGCCGATGTAAATCTAATCAAAGGTAAGAAAGTGGCCATCGTTGGCTATGGCAGTCAGGGACACGCCCACGCGATGAATTTGCGCGACAGCGGCGCGGAAAACATTGTCGTTGCGTTGCGCGATGGCTCGGCCAGCGCCGCCAAGGCTGAGGGCGCCGGATTTGAAGTCAAGAACGCGGCTGATGCCGCGGCCTGGGCCGATGTGGTTATGGTGTTGGTGCCCGACGAGCTTCAGGGAGATCTCTACCGAGATCATTTGCATGGAAACATGCGTGAGAATACGGCGATCGCCTTCGCCCATGGCCTCAACATTCATTTCAACCTGATCGAACCGCGCGCCGATCTGGACGTGTTCATGATCGCGCCGAAGGGCCCCGGTCACACGGTGCGCTCGGAGTATGCGCGCGGCGCCGGGGTGCCGTCGTTGTTGGCGGTGTATCAGGATTCCAGCGGCAACTGCCACGATATCGGGCTGAGCTACGGCGCGGCGATCGGCGCGGGCCGGGCCGGGATCATCGAGACCACCTTCAAGGAAGAGTGCGAGACCGATCTGTTCGGCGAGCAGACGGTGCTTTGCGGCGGCCTTTCCGCCCTGATTCAGGCGGGCTTCGAGACACTTGTCGAGGCTGGTTACGCACCAGAAATGGCGTATTTCGAATGCGTCCACGAGGTCAAATTGATCGTCGATCTGATCTATGAGGGCGGTTTGGCCAATATGCGCTACTCGGTGTCGAACACTGCCGAATATGGCGATTACACCAGGGGGCCGCGCATTGTTACTGACGAGACCCGGGCCGAAATGAAGCGCATTTTGGCCGAAATTCAGTCGGGTCAATTCTCGCGAGAGTGGATGGTCGAGAACCAGGTTGGCCAGACCTCGTTCAAGACAGTGCGCCGCCTGCAGGCCGATCACGGTATCGAAGAAGTCGGCGAAAAGTTGCGCGGCATGATGCCGTGGATCGCCGAAAACGCGATGGTCGACAAAAGCAAAAACTAACCATTCGGGCGCAAATAGCGTCGACCGACAGACGCGGCCCCGGCAGATTCTGATGCTGGGGCCGTGCCATCTGTAAAAATGGTTAACAAAATCGTTGCGGTACACAATCAAAAAGGCCTAAAACATAGGCAATATCAGTAGTTTCTTGGCGTACTGGTAGAGTAAGATTTACCAGATTTTAATCGTTTGGACCTATGGTTAACACTTCATGTGGCCGGTCCAAATGGGCTGAGACGAGGGATTGTGAACCGTGAGCGGTTTAGGTAGGCGAGTTGAAACGTTTCAACGCACCCGTATTTCGGGCGGCGCTGCCTACGCTTGTGGAACCGCTGGTCTCGCGTTGATGCTGCTTGGCGGCGGCACGGGCCTGCGACTTAGGTGCCCCTAAACATCGTTAGCACCCAAAAAATATAGGGTCATCATGTTTAGGGGAGTCATTGCTATCACCTAAGTCAACGAACCAAATTTGGAACTGGACCAATGACCGCCACCGATATCAAATCAGCAAATACCGCGCCGGAAGCCGGCGCCAACGATCCCAACCGCGTCCGCATTTTCGACACCACCTTGCGCGATGGCGAGCAGTCTCCCGGCTGTTCGATGAACCTCGAAGAAAAGGTTCGCGTCGCCCTGATGCTGGAAGAAATGGGCGTCGACATCATCGAAGCGGGATTCCCGATCGCCTCGAACGGCGATTTCGACGCCGTTCGCGAAGTGGCCAATGCCGTTAAAACCAGCTCGGTTGCCGGCTTGGCGCGGGCGTCGAGTAAAGACATCGACCGTGCCTGGGAAGCCCTGCAAGGGGCGGCCCAACCGCGCATCCACACCTTTTTGTCGACCAGCCCGCTCCATATGCGCGTCAAACTGCAGATGGAACCCGAAGAGGTTCATCAGGCCATCGTCGATAGCGTTTCCTACGCGCGTAACTTGTGCCCCGATGTCGAGTGGTCGCCGGAAGACGGCACCCGCACCGAACATGATTTTCTGTGCCGGGTGGTCGAAAGCGCGATCCGCGCCGGCGCGACGACCATCAACATTCCCGACACGGTCGGCTATACCGTTCCGAGTGAGTTCGCCGCGCTGATTGAAATGTTGTTCAACCGCGTGCCGAACATCGATAAGGCCATCATCTCGGTGCATTGCCACAACGATTTGGGTTTGGCCGTCGCCAACTCGCTGACCGCTGTCGGCGTGGGGGCGCGGCAAATCGAATGCACGATCAACGGGATCGGCGAGCGTGCCGGTAACTGCGCGCTGGAGGAAGTTGTGATGGCGCTGCGCACGCGTCCCGACGCGATGCCCTACAGTACCGGGGTCGATACAACCGTGATCACCCGCGCTAGCCACCTGGTATCGACGATCACCGGCTTTGCGGTGCAGCCCAATAAGGCCATTGTCGGCGCCAACGCCTTCGCCCACGAGTCCGGTATCCATCAGGACGGCGTTCTCAAGGACGCCCAAACCTATGAAATCATGACACCGGAATCGGTCGGTCTGAATGAGTCCAACTTGGTGATGGGCAAGCATTCCGGCAGCCACGCCTTTCGCGAGAAGCTGAAGGATCTGGGCTATGGCGATATGGGGCAAAACGCCATCGCCGATGCTTTCGTGCGCTTCAAGGACCTGGCGGACAAGAAGAAGGAAGTCTTTGACGAGGACATCATCGCCCTTGTCGACGACACGATCCAACACGACAGCGATCGCATCCGATTTGTCTCGCTGCAGGTTGTCGCCGGGTCGAAAGGCCCCCAGACGGCTGAGCTAGAGTTGGAAATCGACGGTCAAGTGGCGTCGACGAAATCGGACGGCAATGGTCCGGTTGATGCTATTTTTAATGCGGTCAAGGAGCTCAGCCCGCACTCGGCTATCTTGCAACTGTATCAGGTCCATGCGGTGACCGGTGGAACCGATGCGCAGGCGGAAGTGACCGTGCGTTTGGAAGAAGACGGCAAAACGGTCAACGGTCAGGGTGCAGACGCCGATACCCTGGTGGCGTCGGTAAGGGCATATTTACACGCCCTGAATAAATTGAACGTCAAACGAGAGAAGACGGCGCCAGCGGCGCTTTCGGCATAGGTGTAACCCCGAGGGCATCGCTCCCGCGTGATGCCCTCACAATGCCCGGCGGCGAGGCCGGGCCGACGAGGCAACGAACGATGCTATCGCGTATAATGGGAGCCTTATCGGCTGACATGGCAATCGATCTGGGTACGGCGAACACTCTGGTGTACGTCAAGGGTCGGGATATTGTGTTGAATGAACCGTCGGTCGTGGCGATCGCGGAATCGAAGGGCAAGAAACGGGTTCTTGCCGTAGGCAACGAAGCCAAGCAGATGCTGGGTCGTACGCCGGGCAACATCCAGGCTATCCGGCCGTTGCGCGACGGCGTCATCGCTGATTTCGAAGTCGCCGAAGAGATGATCAAGGAATTCATCCGCAAGGTGCATAACCGGCGCGGATTCCACAGCCCGCAGATCGTTGTCTGTGTGCCGTCGGGGTCGACGGCGGTGGAACGCCGAGCGATTCAGGAATCAGCGGAAAGCGCCGGCGCACGTCGGGTGTGGTTGATCGAAGAGCCGATGGCGGCGGCCATCGGCGCCGGACTGCCGGTGACCGAGCCGACCGGTTCGATGGTCGTCGACATCGGCGGCGGCACCACCGAGGTCGCCGTATTGTCGCTTGGCGGTATCGTTTATTCGCGTAGCGTTCGCGTCGGCGGCGATATGATGGATGAAGCAATCATCGGCTACATTCGCCGCAATCATAATCTACTCGTCGGCGAGAGCAGTGCGGAGCGGATCAAAAAAGAAATCGGCTCGGCCTGTCCGCCGGAAGACGGTGATGGCCGCACCATAGAGATCAAGGGCCGCGATCTGATGAACGGCGTGCCCAAGGAATTGGTGATCTCCGAGCGGCAAATCGCCGAAAGCCTCGCCGAACCGATCAGCGCGATCATCGACGCGGTCAAGGTCGCGCTCGAGCATACCGCGCCGGAGCTGGCCGCCGATATCGTCGATAAGGGCATTGTGCTGACTGGCGGCGGCGCGTTGCTCGGCAATCTCGATTATGTGCTGCGCCATGCCACTGGGCTGCCGGTCTCGATCGCCGATGATCCGTTGACCTGTGTGGTGCGGGGTACCGGCCGGGCGCTGGATGAATTCAAAAGGCTCAAAGGAGTGTTAGTGAGCATGTATTGACGTTGCCTTCGGGCGAACGTCGCGCGTGTTAAGGGAGAGTTGTGGCGAAGCGTAATGCCAGAGTTTCGGTCGCCGGGCTGGCGGTGCCAGTCCGTGTATGGGCGCAACGGTTTGCGTTCTTGGGCTTCGTTGCGCTTTCATTCGCCCTGATGCTGTTGAGTAAGGCTGAATCGTCAGGCATCGAGCGCATGCGTTTGGCGATTGTCGATGCGGTTTCCCCCATATTATTTGTGTTGAGTCAGCCGGTGCAGGCGGTCGGGCAAGCCGCCGATAGCGTCGAAAATTTATTTGTCGTCTACGAGGAAAACCGCCAGTTACGCGACGAAAACGCGCGGTTGGTGCAATGGGTTCAAGAGGCGCGCCGATTGGGTGTCGAGAACGCCACGCTGCGCGCCCAGCTTGAATATGTGCCCGATAAGCGCTCCCAATTTGTCACCGCGCGGGTCGTAGCCGACACCGGCGGCGCCTTTTTCCATTCTCTCCTGATCAATGCTGGCTCGCGCCAATTCATTCGCCGTGGTCAGGCGGTCATATGGCAGGGTGGCCTTATCGGTCGCGTCGCCGAAGTCGGTGAACGCACCTCGCGGGTGCTGCTGTTGACCGACATCAACTCGCGCATTCCCGTTGTTGTGGAATCGACCGGCGACCGCGCGATTGTCCGCGGCGATAATTCGTCCCGCCCGGTGCTTCAGTTTCTGCCCGGCAATTCACCGATCTCTCCTGGCGACCGTATCGTCACGTCGGGCCATGGTGGTGTCTATCCGCCGGGTCTTGTGGTCGGGGCGGTGGCTCAGGCTTCTGACACCGACATCACGGTTCAGCCCTTTGTCGATTGGTCGCGTTTGAACCAAGCGGTGATCCTGGACTATGGCGTGGATGGCATTTTGCCGGCGCCCGAGCAGGTACCGGTGGCGCCGGCGCGGCGCACGCTTGGGACGGGGCAATGAACGCACTCTCCGGTTTTACGCTGATCCGGCGTTGGTTGCGGAATCTGGTGCCGGTGACAACGACCTTTCTATTCGTGCTGGTCGGGCAATTGCCCTTACCCTTACCGACATTGAGCGACGTGGCGCCGGCATTCGCCTTAATCTCACTCTACTATTGGGCGGTGTTCCGGCCCGACCTGATGCCCTACGCCGCGGTCTTCGGTCTCGGTATCGTGCAGGACGCCGTCGCGGGCGCGCCTTTTGGAATGTATGCGCTGGTCTATTTGCTCGTGCAGGCCTTAGTGCTCAATCAGAGGCGCTTCATCGCCGGCAAGCCGTTCTGGGTGTTTTGGAGCGCGTTTGCCTTGGTGGCGCCGATCGCCACCTTCGCTGCTTGGATATTGGCATCCTTGGCCCGCGGCACCTTTCTCGCACCCGAAACGACGCTGGTCGCGTTGGTGATGACGATAATTCTGTTTCCCGTGGTCGCCTGGCTTCTGGTCCATGCGCAGCGCCGATTTATCGGCATGGTGGAGGCCTGATGCTCAATCGCGACGGTGACCGCCAACGTATGTTCTCGCGCCGCGCGGCTATCCTGGCGGGCGGTAAATTCGCGCTGTTATCGACGCTCGTCGGGCGCATGTATTACCTGCAGGTCGTCGAATCCGACCGCTTTCAGATGCTGGCCGACGAGAACCGCATCAACTTACGCCTCTTGGCGCCCTCGCGCGGACAGATTGTCGACCGTTTCGGTGTGCCCCTAGCGGTCAACCAGCAGAACTACCAAGTGCTGGTTAAGTCGGAAAATACGCCGGATATCAATGAGACCCTCAACCGATTGGGCCTGTTGATCCCGTTGTCCGCCGATGAGCGGACGCGAATTCTGCAAGAGGTAAGGCGCAAGCGGAAGTTCGTTCCGGTCCTGGTGCGTGAATTTTTGGACTGGGAAGATGTGGCGCGTATCGAAGTGAACGCACCAGACCTACCCGGCGTCATCATCGATGTGGGCGACCGGCGGTTCTATCCGCAAGGCGACGTGGCCTCGCACATTCTGGGCTATGTTGGCGCTGCCGCCGCCAAGCATCAGACTGGCGATCCGCTGCTAGAACTCCCCGGGTTTCGCATCGGCCGCAGTGGTGTCGAACGCACGTTCGATTTGGCCCTACGCGGACGTGCGGGATCAAGCCAACTCGAAGTCAACGCGCTCGGCCGGGTGATTCGCGAGTTGGGCCGGCGCGAAGGGCAAACCGGCCAGACCCTGGTTCTGACGTTCGATACCGCCTTGCAGCAATCGGCCATGAAGGCGTTGGGCGATCAGACCGGTTCGGTTGTGGTGCTCGACGTTCATACTGGCGCAACGATGGTGCAGGCTTCGACACCGACCTTCGACCCCAACAACTTCACCAACGGCCTCAGCGAGACCGAATGGCGCGCGCTTGCCGACGACGAACGTGCGCCGCTGCGCAATAAGGCAATCGCCGGTGAATATGCGCCGGGCTCGACCTTCAAGATGATCGTGGCTCTGGCGGCACTTGAGGCCGGGCTGATCAATTCCGAGACGTCATTTTTCTGCTCCGGCAGCCTTACTCTGGGTGATGGCAAGTTCCACTGCTGGAAACGCCAAGGGCATGGCCACACGAATATGAACAAGGGCATCGCTGAGTCCTGCGACGTCTATTTCTACGAGATATCGCGCCGGGTTGGCATCGACCGCATCGCCGATATGGCCAAGCGATTTGGGCTCGGCCAAGAGCTCGATCTCGATATCCCCGGCTCGCGGCCCGGGCTTATCCCCACCAAAGCCTGGAAGAGTGCCATCATCGGTCAGCGTTGGGCACAGGGCGAGACGTTGGTGTCGGCGATCGGCCAAGGCTTTGTTCTGGCCACGCCGCTGCAACTGGCGACAATGACGGCCCGGCTCGCCAATGGCGGTAAGGCGGTGACACCGTTCATTGCCCGCGATGTTATGGCCAGCGATAGTCTGAGCGGCCGCTCCGATGCGCCGGTGCCGGATATCGGGGTTAATTCAACCCATCTTAATCTGGTCCTCAAAGCAATGGGGCGGGTTACCAATAGCCGTCGTGGCACCGCCTACCGCGCCCGCATCATGGTGCCGGGCATGGCGATGGCCGGGAAGACCGGTACGTCGCAGGTGCGCCGGATTACCCGGGCCGAGCGGGCGGCCGGGATTTTGCGCAACGATCAGCTGCCGTGGAAGCGGCGCGATCATGCGCTGTTTGTCGGCTTCGCGCCGGTCGAGGCGCCACGCTATGCGGTGTCCGTTGTCGTCGAGCACGGCGGCGGTGGCTCCAGCGTCGCGGCGCCGATCGCCCGCGACATCATGGTCGAGACCTTAAAGCGGGATCCGGCGGGCCAAGCCCCGGGCGCTGACGTCGCCGGGTCGCGCTCGGCCGACGGCAAGGTGTAGGCGGCGATGTCGCGGGTTGGAGATTTCGGCTCGCCCGAGCTGTCGCTGCGCGAAAAACTGATCCACCTCAATTGGGAAATGGTGGTGATGATTTCGCTGATTGCCGGAATCGGCTTCGCCATGCTGTTTTCCGCCGCCAACGGCGATTTAAGCCCGTGGGCCTCGCGTCAAATGGTGCGCTTTGGCGTTGGGGTGGTGATGATGTTGGTGATCGCCGTCATCGATATCCGGTTTTGGCTCAAAGTGTCCTATGCGCTCTACGGGCTCAGTTTCATTCTGCTGGCGACGGTCGAGGTAATGGGTTCTGTGGGCATGGGTGCCCAGCGTTGGCTTGATCTTACGGTCATTCAGCTACAGCCGTCGGAAACTATGAAGATCGTCTTGGTGATGGCCCTAGCGCGTTATTTTCATGGGCTCGAAGCCGACGATGCCGGCCGCGCTCGCTATCTTATCCTGCCACTCATCCTCATCGCCGCGCCGATGGCTCTGGTGCTACGCCAGCCTGATTTAGGCACCGCCGGCGTTCTCGGCCTGATTGGCCTCGCCATGCTGTGGCTGGCCGGCACCCGGGTCTGGCAATTCCTAGTGGTTGGTGGCGCTGGGCTGGCGGCCATACCGATCGGCTGGCAGTTCCTGCACGGCTATCAGAAGCAGCGAGTGCTGACCTTCCTGAACCCGGAATCCGATCCCCTGGGCGCCGGCTATCACATCATGCAATCGAAGATCGCGCTGGGCTCCGGTGGCCTGTTCGGCAAGGGGTTTTTGTCGGGCACCCAAAGCCATCTGAACTTCCTGCCCGAAAAACAGACCGACTTTATTTTCACCATGTTGGCCGAGGAGTTTGGCCTGGTCGGCGGCACCGCGCTCATTGGCTTGTACGCCATGCTGATCGGCTATTGCATTTTCATCGCCTTCCGCTGCCGCAGCCAGTTCGCCCGATTGTTGGCGATGGGCCTGGTGGTCAATTTCTTCCTTTATGTATTCATCAACATCGCCATGGTGATGGGGCTGGTGCCGGTGGTTGGCGTGCCGCTGCCGCTGATCTCCAATGGTGGTACGGCCCTGCTGACGGTATTGATCGGCTTCGGGTTGGTGATGAGCTGTTGGCTCCACCGGGGCATCTATATCAACCGCCGCGGCGCGGCCTAACGGGCCACCCCCAGTGGCGCGATTCGGCTCCCGTCACCGCCTATCGACAGCCCCAGGCCGGTTTGCTATATCCCGCACTCCTTGCGTGGGGCCGTTAGCTCAGTTGGCAGAGCGGGTGACTCTTAATCACTAGGTCGAAGGTTCGAGCCCTTCACGGCCCACCACCCACCCTCCGCACCGACGGTCTCCGAGACCGCTGGTGCACGACGCGGGAGTGACCGCCGGTTTGGTGCGGTTTATTGGTAATAATCACGGTGCAGAGACGGTGATAACGCTGGGATCCCGGTGAATTTTCCAGAAAGTCTCCGTCGGCGAAATTGACGACCCGTTCTTCGGGCTGTTGATGCTTATAATCGAGCCGGTTTTTCAGGCGGAAAAGCCGAGAAGAGCGCGTTGGTGACCCCATTCGAGCGGTAGTGCGCCGATGCGCTTCAGGCGGTGGGCCGTCAATTCGACCGGCTGACGGCCTGCGAGGATAGCTTCGGTAATGTCCGGAGCCAGGAAAGCGAGCTGCATATTGTGCCCGATGTCGCTCGGGTCGACTCCTTCTAGCCGAGCCAACTCCCGGATTGAACTGGCGCCTGTAGGGCGCAAAAATTAGATCTGCGCCACTTTCCGTGATTGAACCATCGTGAAAAGCTTCCACTAAGAGAAAGAAAAGCGGGGGACTGGTTTGGTATTCTGGGTGGTGCGGGCGATTGTGGCATTCTTCAGGCCGAAGGCGTCATTGGTTGCTGAAAATCTTTGCCTTCGTCAGCAACTTCTGGTTCTGCAACGACGGCGTTCGCGGCCACGATTGCAGAACCCGGATCGTCGGTTCTGGATTCTGGCATCTCGGTGGTACCCGCGCTGGCGAAAATCGCTTTTGATCGTGACGCCCGGAACGGTGCTGGGATGGCACCGTAGGGGATGGAAAACCTACTGGCGCTGGCGCTCGCGACCTCGAGGAAGATTGGGACGAAAAACGATTTCGTCGGAAGTGAAGGCGCTCATTCGCCGCATGGCAACTGAGAACTTCCTGTGGGGACAGAAACGTATCCAGGCGGAGCTGGTCAAGCTGGGTTTCAAGGTCTCGGCGAGGACCGTCGCGAAGTATATGCGAGGCATCCATCGAGGAAAGCCATCGCCGAACTGGCGCAGTTTTCTCTCCTCCCATGCTCAGGAGATCTGGGCCTGTGACTTCTTCTGCGTTCAGACGATCCTGTTCCGGACAATCTACGTCTTTTTCATTGTTCATCACGGCAGTCGGGAAGTCGTGCATGTCCGCACGACACGGCACCCGACAAGCGAGTGGACAGGACGGCAAATCGTGGAGGCATGCGGTTGGGATCGTGCGCCACCGCGTTTTCTCATCCACGACCGCGACAGTCGTTACGGAGCCGTCTTCCATCGCCGGATCCGCAACCTCGGCATTACATCGATCCGAACCCCGTTCAGATCACCCCGGGCCAACGCAATCGCGGAGCGATGGGTGAAATCGGTCCGAACTGAATGTCTGGACCACTATCTGATCCTGAACGAGCGGCATCTGCATCGCGTGTTGGCCGAGTATGTCACCTACTTCAACCTTTGGCGTCCCCACCGGTCGGTCGGGCAACAGGCGCCGTGCGCGCAGGCGCCTCCTTCGCCCGGCGCAAGCCGGAAAGGGACCGACGTTGTCGCGCGACCCGTGCTCAGTGGGCTGCATCACGTGTACGATGTCGCTGCATGACATGACAGATCAAGTTTTTGCGCCTTACAGTCATTGCATTAACTCCCTCAAATGCTGCAAAAATATTGCGGTGCACAACGACCTTGTTGCCCGCTACAGATATGCATAAACACTATGTTTTACCAATGTATTTATTGCACTGCAGCATAAAATTTTGTACAGGGCTGGTGCCGATGAGATCGTTCCGCCGCGAGTGGTCTGACGACCCTAGAAAATTCCCTGTTCTTTCCCTGTTAAACAGGGAAATTGCGTAGAGACGGGTTCGCTCAAGACTGCGTCCACCACCACTCTTTTCAAAGACTTAGCCGGCAGTGTCAGAGTAATTGAGCTCGAATTAGCTGATCAAATACAGTCAAACTTCTCAAGTTGCCAGTTAGCGCCACTCAGCGAACGCGGCGGCGCGGTTCTCCATAGAAATATTTCGGCAGTGGAGGTGGCGATCTTGATTGCAGTGGTTGTGAATCGAGGCATGAACGACAGCGAATTTTTGCAAGGTCTTGATGTCTCTGAACCTGGCCATCGCGCCTTCTCGTCGCCGGAACGGCTGGTGTGAGTTTTCGGCCCGGTTATTGAGCCAGCGGCCACGATTTGTAAATAGGCGTTGGCGAATTGGCCGGACCTGTCTTTGGTCAGGCGGTGCAGCATCATTTGCAGATAGAAATAGGCGCGCATCGGTTTCTCCCCGGTTTGACCCCCGTTTAAACCCCCTTAATCTTCCTCGCGATCTACACTTTTCAGGCGATGAGGCCATTATACGGTGCGCCTAAAAATTCTCCAAATACACGCAAAATGGCCCAAATAAGCGCCATTTTGACGCTTTTTGGCCAATTGCGGCGCCGGCGTTTCTTTTTAGGGCCAGGTTGGTGCTAGGCTAGGCGCATGAAACCGTCTCTCCCCGCCCTTCTCGTCGCGCTGGCGGTGTTGGCCGCACCGGCCGCCGCGCAGGATATAGCCGAAGGCGTCGCGGCCTATGAACGCGGCGACTACGAAGCGGCATTGGGGCATTGGCGTCCCCTGGCGGGACGTGGCGACGCGAACGCTCAGGCCAGCCTCGGCCTGTTATACGCGCGCGGCCACGGCGTTGGTCAGGATTATGGCGAGGCCATCAAATGGTTCCAGCTTTCGGCCACTCAAGGCTATGCCATCGCGCAGAATAATCTTGGGGTCATGTACCGCAACGGCTACGGCGTGCAGCAGAACTATGCCAAGGCGGTGATGTTCTACCGGCTGTCGGCGGCGCAGGGGTATGCCCTGGCCCAGAGCAGTCTCGGCGCGATGTACGAAAATGGCGATGGCGCCCGACGCGACTATGAACAAGCCTATATGTGGTACTCGCTGGCCGCCGCGCAGGGCCATGCGGGCGCGACCAAGGCCCGGCTATTGCTCGAACCGCTAATGTCGGGCCAACAGCGGCGTCGCGCGTTAGCCCGTGTCGAAGAACGCCAGGCACGCAATAGTGCGCAGACAGCGTCGAAACTGGTCCGTCCGGTTGGTACCGCAGGACCGGGAAATGTCGCCAACGGCCCGCCGCCGAGACGACGTCGCCACCCGCACTGCCCCTCAGCTCGCCTGAGGAGGCGGCCGCCATAATTTCCACCCCGCTGCCACAGACGATGAACGGTAAAGGCTGGCGCGTGCAGTTGATTGCCTTGCGCCGCCAAGAGCAGACCGCGGCTGTATGGTCAAAGCTACAGCAGGCCAACCAAGACCTGTTGGACGGGCTGGAGTTGCATGTCCAACTGGCCGAGTTGTCCGAGGGTACGTTCTACCGCGTGCAGGCCGGTCCCCTGGCGGACCGGACGGCGGCAACGTCCTTGTGCGACACCCTGAAAACGCGAAGCCAGGATTGTCTGATTGTCGCCCCGGAAGGGTGAGGGACTAGACAGCGGTTCTTCGAACGTATCGTTTTATTACCCATCTTCCCGTGCCCTGACAGATTTCCGATTGTCATAGGCCGCCGCGACGCCATAAGGTCGGCAAGATTATGACGTGAGGGGATCGGAACCGTGAAAACACGTAAGCTTGGTGCGTTGGAAGTGTCCGAGATTGGCCTCGGCTGTATGGGCATGTCGTTCGGCTATGGCGAACCCGACGACGGCGAATCGATTGCCACCATGCATCGGGCGCTGGAGTTGGACGTGGTGCTGTTCAATACTTCCAACGAATATGCCGGCGGCCAGAACGAGGAGCTGATTGCCAAAGCGCTGACCGGTCGGCGCGATGCGGCGTTGATCAACACCAAGTTCGGCCTGTTCACCGATACCGACGGCAGTAAGGGCGTGCGCGGCGACCCTGAATTCGTTCGCAGCGCATGCGAGGCCAGCCTCAAACGCCTGAACACCGATTATATCGATCTCTATTCCATCCACCGGGTCGATGTGGCGACGCCAATTGAGGATACGATCGGTGAAATGTCACGGCTGGTCGAAGAGGGCAAAGTGCGGGCCATCGGGATATCCGAGGCCGGCGCCGACACGCTGCGCCGCGCGCATGCCACCCATCCGATTACCGCATTGGAAACCGAATACTCGTTATGGACGCGCGACGCGGCGGAAGAATTTCTGCCGGTCTGCCGCGAGCTGGGTATCGGCTTCATCGCCTATTCACCTTTGGGGCGCGGTTTTCTGACCGGCACCATTCGCGCGGCGACGGATCTCGACGAAAGCGACCGACGCCACAACTTCCCGCGTTTCGCAGCCGAGAACATCGCCGAAAACATTAGTCTGGTGGAAACCCTGCAAGACGTTGCCAGCGAACTTGATTGTAAGCCGGCTCAGGTGGCGCTGGCCTGGGTAATGTCGCGTGGCGACGATGTGGTGGCGATCCCCGGGACCAAGCGCCGTACCTATCTGGAAGAAAACGTCGCCGCCGGCGACATCACCCTAACGGCGGATATATTCGCGCGACTGGATCAAGCTTTCCCGGCCGGTGTGGCCGCCGGTGAGCGCCATAACGAACGCATGCTGGGCCAGATGGGCAGGTAGCGGTGCGCGGTCACGACCAAGACGCCGCGGCGATGGAAGACTATCTCCGTGCCGGTGAACAGCGGGCGGCGGCTCTTGGCAATCGCGGGCGGATCCGTTTCAATCCGGATGGTAGCCTGCACGAAGATATCGTCGAGGCCTATTGGCGCTGCGGTTTTTATATTTTCGAAGATGTACTCGGCGCCGACGAGCTGGCGGATATCGAAGCCGATGTGATTGATATTATCGACCGGTTGCCCAGCGAGCAGGGCTCGCCGGTCGACGCCAAAGGTCGTCCCGCGCTGGCCGCCGATTGCCAAGGTGCGACCCTGTTTTGGTCGAAGCCATTGGGTGATCCGTTCGGCGGCACGGACCTGGCCAGCGGCCGCCACCCGGTGAAGATGAGCGAGCCAGAGGCTGCGGTCGATGCGCCTCAAGAAATCGTCTATCTGATTCTTGGCGACCTGCAGTTTTCCGAGGCATGTTTGCGGGCCTATGGTCATCCCCAGCTATTGGCGGTCGCCGCGCAAATCAACGGCGAAGATTTCGTCCCGTTCAACGAGGCGCTGTTTCTGAAAGAACCTGGCCGCGTCGCGTCGGTCGCCTGGCATCAGGATGGCGCCACCCATTGGGACAGCCCAAATTGGGATCAGGGCTCCCATGGTTTCAACTTCATGGGCCAGCTCTATGGCTGCACGGCGGCCAACGGGGTGTGGGTGGTGCCGGGCACTCACAAGCTCGGCAAAGTCGACATCAAGGCGATGGCTGCGGCGGCGGGATCGGACCGGCTGCCCGATGCGGTGCCGATGATCTGCGCGCCCGGCGACGTCGCCATTTGTAATCGCCAGGCGTTGCACGGCTCGTTCGCCAACACCAGCGAGGACTGGCGGGTGACGATCAATTTCGGATTCCACCGCCGTTCGTCCGTGCTCGGCGTGAAGGGCGGCGGATTGCACAACGCGCCGGCGGTCTATGACGCGGCGCGCATCGCCAAACGGGCGCGGGTGATCGGCTATGGCATCGACGCACGCCGCCAGCGCTTCCCCGACGAAACGCCATTTGCCTACAAACCTTTCGTCGATGACGGGGCGGAATATCACTGGAACGAGACCGCAAAGGCCGATCTCAAAGATTACAACATGCTCGATCTGAGTATTTAACGGCCGCGTATTTCAACGGCGAACCGTCAGTGCGGGATTAAGGGTAATCCCGGCGGTAGGGGGATTTTATGAGTGTAGTGACCGACGTTATTTTGCCAATCGCGTTGGCCTTTATAATGTTCGCGCTGGGCCTGGGGCTGACCTTCGACGACTTTGCCCGGGTAGCGAAGCGTCCGCGCGACTTCCTTGTCGGCGCCGCGTCGCAGATCGTCTTGTTACCGCTGGTTGCCTTCGCGCTGGTCAGCGTATGGCCACTGCAACCGGAACTGGCGCTGGGGGTGATGATTATCGCCGCGGCGCCGGGTGGCGTGACGTCGAACATTCTGACGTCATTTGCGCGAGGCGATGTGGCGTTGTCGATATCGCTGACCGGGGTGATCAGTCTGCTCAGCGTTCTAACCATCCCGGTCATCGTCATGTTTTCCTACACCCAGTTGATCGGCAGTGCGGCGGGTACAAATGTGTCGGTCGCCGGCACCGCGATCAGTGTATTCGTCATCGTTACGGTGCCGGTGGTGGCGGGCCTGTTGGCGCGCCGTTTCGCCGCCGGCTTCGCGACCGGTTTCGAGCCTTGGGCGCGCAAAATTTCGACGGGGCTGTTTATCCTGGTCCTGATCGGTGCAATTTTGGCCGAGCGCGATAATATCGTCGAATATTTCGCCCAAGCCGGGTTGGTGACCCTGGTCTTGAACGTAGCGATGATGGCGCTGGCGTCTCTGGTTGCCCGGCTGTTCGCGTCGGGGCTGCAGCAGCGCATCGCCATCTCCCTGGAATGCGGTCTGCAGAACGGCACGCTGGCGATTGCCGTTGCGGCGCTACTGTTCGGCGGTGGCCTCGCTGCGGTGCCGGCAGCGACCTACAGCCTGATAATGTTTGCGACGGCCTTGATTTTCATCGCTTTCTTGCGCCGAAGCGCGCCGGCGTAGTCACACCGGTCAGCCCGGGAGCTTCTCGTCCTGCACCCGATAGAGCCTGAATGTTGGCGCTAAGTGCGCCGGCAGGTCGATGGGGCTGAGCCAGGCCGGCGGATCTTCAGCCAGGCGCCCGAGAAACGTTGAGTTGTCGGCGTCGTAATAGCTGTTTTCGACTTCTTCGCTGCAGGTGAGAATCAAATCGATACCGCGCCGGCGAACCACTTCGGCCGCGCCGGTGTCGTCCGCCGCGCCGAACAGGTCCTGGGTGTCCGCTAGCGATTGCGCGTTGCCGTAGGGCGCGCCGACGACGCTATAGGGTGTGCGCCAGATAAGTTCCGATCCCCAAAACGTATAGGTAAACAAGATATCGTCCGGCGCGCCCTGGGAGTGGATTTGGTTAAGATGCTCGCTGATCGCGATCCGGTCGCAGCCATGATAGACCCGCGCGGCAACACCTTGTGCTGTTGAATTGCCCGAACTGGCGACCAGGGCAAAGCCGATGAACGGGCCTGTTGCGAGCAACGCCACCACAAGGGAGCGCAGCGGCAATGCTCTGCCGGCAATCCGAACTGCGCCGTTCCACCGCCACACGCCGACCAGCGCCAGCACGAGCGGAATCAATGTCAATTCCTGTGCATAGCTCGTCCAGCGTAATTGATTGAGGGCGAGCGGCAGATAAATGGCGAAGCCGAGCAGCAAAATGACGAACAATGTCCGCCGTTCCGCCGACGCGGACTTCCACGCTACGCCTATGTAGACCAAGGCGATGATCGCCGATCCCAGATTGGCCACGAACTTACTCAGCGACAGTTGGGTTATCGGCCAGAAGGGCCGGGTCTCGATATTGGCTCGCCACCAGGCATCGAAAACCGGTGATCTGTAGTCAACCAGCGGGCCTTGGAAGAATTTCGGAAAGACAATCGCTACCGCGACGAGCGTCACCAAACCGACGGCAGCTAGCAGGACGATGCGGCAAGTGCGTTCAGAGGCGATTGGCATGCGCGGCGCAATGGCGATCGCCGCAAACCATGTCGCGAGCCCGATGCCGGTCAGGAACCAGTGGACGATGGATATGCGATCATAGAAGGGCGTGAGCCACAGCCCGGGCGCCCGTTCGATGATCAGCGCGATTGTCAGCGCGGCAAACAGGCCGAGCAAATAGAATGAAAGATAGCGGCGGTAGGTCGCGCCCTGCCACACCCAGAGCAGCGCCAGCGCAGCGCCGAAATAGGCCGCCGCCACTTGCGCTTCCACGCTGACCCAAAGCGCGGTGCCGGCAATGACGCCGGCGGCCAGAGCGCCGCGGCTCTGCGATTGCCCCGTTGCGAGGCGGACGAAAATGGCGATCATGCTGAGAAACGCCAAAGCCAGCAGGCCATGATGATCGGGGCGGCCGAGCAGGAACACGCCGTTTAACACTGGCACGACGGTCAGCATGACCAGGGAGAGAATAAACCCCGCCGGGCTCAACACCGCCCGCGTGCCCCACGACCAGATCGGCACCAATAAAAGTAGCGTAACCGGGCCGATGATCATGCCCCACGCCCACAGTGCGCGGGGAAAATCGGTTACCGCGCTGCCGATCCAGGCGCCGGCGAGAAGGATCGCATCCAGCAGTCGGGTCCATTGCAACTGTTCGCCGAAGGGCGCGTTGGTGCGCAGGCTAAAGGCGTCGTACCAGTTGCCCTCATTGTACAACTGCAAGACGCGATGCAGATGCATATAGGCGTCGGGGCCGGTCAATTGGCCGCTCAAGCCGGGCGTTTTGGAAATCAACGCAAAGGCTGACTGTACGATGAGCAGCACCAGAACCGCGAGCAGGAGTGTGGTTTTACTATGCATTTCGGGTCTCTGCGATCCGCACCATCTCTAGGCTTCACAGCCGCGCCAACGCGATCCGGCGACCGGCGCCACAACTATGACAGGCGTCCCGCGTCGTGTGGATATGTTGGACATTTTTATCTTTAGAATTGATGAACCGAGGGAAGGGGCAGATGCGTTGGTTTACGCTCCCCATTGCGGGGCAACGAACGCCCACGTAACGTTTGCGCCCCAAAGCGAAATCAAGGAGAAGCCGATGGCAACGGTTCACATCGTCGCGATCATTACCGCCAAACCGGGACAGCGCGACACACTGCTCGACGCCTTCCGCGCTAACGTGCCCGCCGTTCTCGAAGAGGACGGTTGCATCGAATATCAGGCGACGGTCGACGCCGAGGGAGTCGGTGCCTTCCAGACCAAGTTTGGCGACGACACCTTCGTCGTGGTCGAGAAATGGGCCAGCCTTGACGCGCTGATGGCCCACGCTGCCTCGCCCCATATGGCCGCCTACGCGGCGAAATCAAAAGACATGCTCGCCGAGCGTGTCATTCATGTGCTGTCGCCGACCTGAGGCCCGCCGGCGCGGCGCTCACTGATCGAAATGAGTTTTCAAGAACGCGTCGAGGCCGTCGATATAGGTTCGTCCCGACACCAGAAACCCGTCATTGTGACCGCCGGCCAATTTTACGAACTTTTTCGGATCGTTGGCGATTTCGAGTAGCTCCAGTCCGAATACGTAGGGAATAACTTCGTCCTGCGGGCTGTGGAGGATGAGAACTGGCGCCGCGACAGTTTTCAGATATTTCCGTGTGTCGTACTGGTAGCGGGCGAGCCAGCGAACCGGCAAGAAGGGGTAGGCGCGGGCGCCAATGTCGGGAACCGGGGTAAAGGGAGATTCGAGGATTAGCGCCTTTGGGGTGGCTTGCATGGCTTGGTGCGCGGCGATCGATGAACCGAGCGAGCGCCCGAAAGATACGATCTGACTTTCGGGAATGCCACGAATGACCGTTAAGTAGCGCCACGCGGCTGCGGCATCGAGATAGGTACCCTGCTCTGAAGGTTTGCCAGTGCTGCGCCCATAGCCACGATAGTCAAAAATGAAAGTCGAGAGCCCGAGCCTGTTGAAAATCCGCAGTGATTCCAGGCGGTGGGAAATATTTCCAGCGTTGCCGTGAAAGAACAACAAAACGCCGCGCAGTTGCTCGGCTGGCACGAACCACCCGTCGAGTTGGACACCGTCTTCGGTTGTGAATTGAACACGTTCATAGGCGAGGCCGATTTGCTCTGGCGTTGCCACCACCTCGCGGGAGGGTGAATCGGGAACGTAGATAAAGCGCGATTGCAGCAGGAACATTGCTGCAGTCACCGCTACATAGCTAACGACGACAAACAGGGCGGCGTTCCGAATTAGGCGCAACAAAATTGCATCCAGCCGCGGCATCAAAGCGCAGAACTTCGCCAAACCATCCTGCTCAGTGCGAGTGGGCGTGATGGTGTTCGTGGTACGGATCGCCCGGGTAATGATGGTGGTCGTGGTCGGAGCATTTGCAGGCGAAGGGGTGCCGGGGCATTTTCTTGACGACCTTTTCCGCCACCACCGCGTCGGTCACCAAAAGCGGCGCGGCGACCGAGGCGGCGCGCTGTAGCGCCAGACACACAGTGCTGGTTGCGTCAATGACGCCGCCTCGCACGACGTCGCCGAATTCCAGCGATTTAGCGTCGAAGCCAAATCGCGGGTCTGCACTGGCGGTGATTTGGGCGACGATTTGGTTGCGATCGGCGCCGGCATTCTCGGCGATCTGGCCGGCCGGCTGTTCGAGTGCCCGCCGGACGATTTGGATACCGGCGAACTCGTCGCAATCGGCGCCCATCACGCCCTCGAGAGACTTAGCGGCATGGAGCAGAGCGGCGCCGCCGCCGGTGACGAAACCGTCTTCAATGGCGGTCCGCGCCGACCGTAGAGCCTTGTCGACCCGGCCTTTACGCTCTTGAATCTCGGTCTCGGTGAAGCCGCCGACATGAATGAAGGCGATGGTGCTGGTCAGCTTGGCGAGACGTCGGCGCAGAGTTCTACGTTCCTGGTCGGATTTGGTTCTTTTCATTGTGTAACGCAGCTGTTTGCAGCGGGTCTGAACGTCATCGGCCGCGCCGCCACCGCCGATAATCGTGGTTTTATCTACCGTCACCCGCACCGATTGCGCGCGCCCCATGACGTCGGGTGTCGCATCGACCAAATCCAATCCGGGCTCGCCGAGTACGACCTTTGCGCCGGTGAGGATCGCCAAATCCTCCAAGGCCTCGCGGCGATGGTCGGAGAAACCCGGCGCCTTAACCGCGACAACCTTGAGCCCGCCCTCCTGCCGATTGACGACCAAAGTGGTCAGTGCCTCGTGTTCGACGTCTTCGGCAATGATGAGCAGCGGGCGCTTTTCGTCGATCGCCCGGTCGAGGAACGGCATGAATCCATCGAGGCTCGATATCTTTTTGCCGTAGATCAGTATGAGGGGTTTGCGCAGTTCGGCGCTTAGATTTGTCTCGTCGGTGACAAAGGCGCGCGAGACGTAACCGCGGTCGAAATACATGCCGCTGATGGTCTCCAGCCGGTCGTCGGTTGCCCGGCCAGCCTCGACTAATATTTCGCCATGCTCGCCGGTTGCCGCGACTGCGTCGGCAATGAGTTGGCCGACTTTCTCGTCGCCATTGGCGGTGATGGTCGCGATCTGTTTGATTTGCTGGTTGTCGGCGATTGGAGTCGCTGTCGACTTAATGTGGGAGACCACCGTTTCGACCGCCAGTTCGATGCCGCGTTTGACGCCCAGCGCGCCCAAGTCGGCGCCGACCGCGTGCACGCCGCCACGTAGAATGGAATTGGCGAGCAGGGTGGCGGTTGAGGCGCCGTCGCCGGCCTTGGCGCCGGTTTCCATAGCCACCTGGCGTAGGAAGCGCGCACCCATATTGGCGAACGTGTCGGCAAATTCGATGCGCGCGGCGACCGCGGCGCCATCCTTGGTGACCTCCGGCGCTTCGAAGTCAGTTTCCAGCAGCACATTGCGGCCGCGCGGGCCCAGCGTCACCTTAACCGCATTGGCCATGGCATCGGCGCCGCGCATCATCTGCGCGCGCGCCGCGCTGCCAAATACGATTTTTGCGTCCGTCACCTTGAGCCCACTTCCGTCCCTGCCTGGCGTGATTGCCAGGACCGCTTCGGGTTCACCCCGAACATTTGACAAATCGTCGCTAACTCATATTTGACAAGGGGTCAACGCGGCGGTTCACGATGGAGGGTGTGAAATGTTGGGGGCGACAGAATAGACGGCGGGGTCAGCGGGTTTTTGAATTGACACGCCCGACGCCGACTGAAAAGGTTAGCGAACCGGCTGCAGCGGCCTAATACGGGCGGTTTGTGGCGGGTTTCGAAGAAAAAATATTGGTCTAGGCAAGCTAGGCCGGGGGAGAGGTCAAGCATGGCGGCGAACGGCGAGAATTCGGGCATTCTGCATCCCGACGATATCGATCCGGGACATATTTGGGACCGGGCGGTCCCCGCGCCGGGACACGGTAATGTCGACTTCGAGGAACGGGTAAATTTTCAGCGCCTGCACGAATACCGGTTAGCCCGGCTGCGCGCGACGCTGGCTGGTTCCGACCTCGGCGCCATGTTGAGTTTCGACAACAATAACATCCGCTACATGACCAGCACCGTTATCGGTGAGTGGTCGCGGGACAAGATGACCCGCTTTTCGCTGCTCACCGGCAATGGCGATCCCTATGTTTGGGACTTCGGTTCGGCTGCGGTTCACCACCGCCTCTACGCGCCGTGGCTCAAGCCCGACCATTGTCGCGCCGGGCTTCTCGGCATGCGCGGCATGGTGCCGCCGTCGGCCGGGCTGATGCGCGGCCATGCGGAAGAAATTAAAGCGATCCTGGTGGAAGAGGGGGTCGCCGATCAGCCGGTCGGTGTCGACATGATCGAACCGCCGATGATGCGCGAGCTAGAGCGTGTCGGCATCAACATCGTCGACGGTCAGCAGTTGATGCTGGATGCCCGCGAGATAAAGAGCCAAGACGAACTGATCCTACTCAACCAAGCCGCGGCGATGGTCGACGGCACTTATCATATGATCCAGGAAGAGCTGAAGCCGGGGGTGCGGGAATCCGACATCGTCGCGCTGGCCAACAAGAAGCTCTACGAGCTGGGCTCCGACGACGTCGAGGCGATCAACGCCATTTCCGGCGAACGCTGCTCGCCCCATCCCCATAACTTCACCGACCGCATCTTGCGGCCCGGCGATCAGGCGTTCTTCGATATCATCCAGTCCTACAACGGGTATCGCACCTGCTATTATCGTACGTTTGCCGTCGGCCGCGCCTCCGTGGCGCAGGAAGACGCCTACAAGCAGGCGCGCGAATGGATCGACGCGGCGATCGAGCTGGTCAAACCGGGCACCACCACCGACCAGATCGCAGCGATTTGGCCGAAGGCCGAGGAATTCGGCATGGCCAATGAGATGGAGGCCTTCGGTCTGCAGTTCGGTCACGGGTTGGGGCTTAACCTGCACGAGCGTCCGGTGATTAGCCGTCTGGTGTCGTTCGATCATCCGCTGGAGATCAAAACCGGCATGGTCTTCGCGCTGGAGACTTACTGTCCGGCGACCGATGGCATGTCGGCGGCGCGCATTGAGGAAGAAGTGATCGTCACCGATAAGGGCTGCCGGGTGATTACCCTGTATCCGGCCGAAGAGTTGCCGATTACACACAAATACTAAGGGCACTGCCGCGCGGGCGACGACAACGGCGGATCCATGGGCCAATGTCCATATGCGAGGTAAACGGGCTTGCTGGAACGCACCGGCGAGGCCGAACATAACTTGAGTTGAGGGAGGGCGCTTTGGCGAAAAAGCCTGCAAAAAAATCTCCGGCCGTCGATTTGGCGAACGACGATATCGGCGAGACGACGCGGATGGAATTATGGCGGCTTCAGCTCGAATGCCGTCAGGTGGAGCAGCGCGCTAACGATCTGTTCTTCCAGAACCTGATCAAAGGCACCAGCCATCTAGGTTTAGGCCAAGAGGCCATCGCGTCAGGCTTTGGCGGCGCCATGCAGACCGACGACTATACCTTCTGTACTTATCGTGGTCACAACCACACGCTGGTGCGCGGCGCGTCGATGACCGGTGTCCTCGGCGAGCTGATGGGCCGCGAATGCGGTCTGCTGGGTGGCAAGGGCGGTTCGATGCATCTGACAAGTGTCGAGCACGGCGCCATGGGGTCCTATGCGATTATCGGCGCCCATCTGCCGATCGCCGTCGGCGCGGCTTGGTCGGCCCAATACCGTGGTAGCGATCAGGTTACGACATGCTTCTTCGGCGATGGCACGACCAATATCGGCGCCTTCCACGAGGCGCTCAACATGGCGCAAGTTTGGAAGCTGCCCGTCGTGTTCGTATGCGAAAACAACCTCTACATGGAATACACGCCGATCGGCGATGTGACGGCGGTCGAACACCCCGCCGCCGATCGGGCGTCTGCCTATGGGTTAGACTCGATCATCGTCGACGGTAACGATGCCGACGCGGTCTACCGGGTGGCGCAGACGGCCTTTGCCAAGGCGCGGGCCGGTGATGGCCCCTCGCTGATCGAGGCCAAGACCTATCGCCATAGTGGCCATTCGCGTGCTGACCCGGGCGCTTATCGACCCGATGGTGAACTGGATGCATGGCTCGAGCGTGACCCGATCCCGATGTACCGCCAACGCCTGCTCGACTTTGGTATTGCTGAGGCCGATGTGGTCGCCATGGAAGAAGACGTACTACGGCGCGTCGACGAAGCGTCCGAGGCGGCCCAGGCGTCGCCACCCCCGTCGCCGGACGTTATCGCAACCGATGTATGGGCAGATGGAGGTTCGGCATGGCGGAACTAACCTATCGCGAGGCGGTTGCCGCCGGTATCGCGCAGGAAATGAAGCGCGACGAAAGCGTCGTATTCTTGGGCGAAGATATCGGCGCCGCCGGCGGCGTGTTTAAAGCCACCGTCGGTCTGTTCGACGAGTTCGGCCCCGTGCGAGTGCGCGACACGCCGATCTCCGAACAAGCGATCCTCGGCGCTGCCATGGGTGCAGCGATGACCGGATTGCGGCCGATCGCCGAAATCATGTTCTCCGACTTTCTCGCCGTCTGTTGGGATATCGTCGTCAACCAGATGGCCAAATCGCGCTACATGACCGGCGGTCAGATGTCGCTGCCGCTGGTGGTGCGCACGGCCAATGGCGGCGGATCGCGCTTTGGCGCCCAGCACTCCCAATCGCTGGAAAACTGGGCCATGGCGATCCCCGGCATCAAGGTCGTGGCGCCGTCGAGCCCGGCGGACGTCAAAGGATTGCTCGCCGCCGCGGTGCGCGATAACGACCCAGTGCTGTTTTTCGAGCAAAAGTCGCTTTACGCCACCAAAGGCGAAGTGCCCGACGGCGACCATGTTGAAGAGCTGGGCAAGGCCAAGGTTCTGCGCGAAGGCACCGATGTAACCATCGTCGCCCTGGCGCTGATGGTGCCGCGGGCGTTGGAGGCGGCGGAACGGCTGGCGGCCGATGGCATATCCGCTAGCGTCGTCGATGTACGCTCACTGGTGCCGCTAGACACTCAGACCATCCTCGGCGAGATCGCCAAGACTGGCCGTCTGGTCACGGTCGAGGAGAATCCCCGCCTGTGCGGTTGGGGCGCCGAGATATCATCGATCGTCGCGGAGGAGATGTTCTACGACCTCGATGGGCCGATTCTGCGCATCACCACGCCGCACATCCCGTTGGCGTCGGCTGACGAGTTGGAAGACTTGATGATGCCGTCAGCCGATCGCATCTACGAGGACGTTCGTAAGGCGATTGATTAAATCGGGAAGCAACAATGCGTCTGCCGGGCTTTGAACCGGGCCGGGCGCTAAGGAATATTCATGGACGTCATCATGCCCCAACTGGGCGAAACCGTCGAAGAAGGCACGGTTTCTGTCTGGCATAAAAAAGTTGGCGACCAGGTCAAAGCGGGCGACGATCTGTTCGATATTTCGACCGACAAGGTCGAAATGGAGATACCCGCGCCGGTAACTGGCGAGTTGGTCGAAATCCACGTTGTCGAAGGTGAGACCGTTGCCGTGGGCGTCACCGTGGCCGTGATCAACGACGGTAAGGCCGCGAGCGCAGCGCCGGCTGCCGCTGCCCCGGATTCCGCACCGGTTGTCGCAGCGGCGCCAGCACCGTCGACAACAACGGCGGCACCCAGACGCCAGATTGGCACCCGCGACGCACGCGGCGTGCCGCTATCCCCGGCGGTGCGTAAGTTACTCGCCGAACATGATTTGCAGCCCGAGGAAATCACCGGCACCGGTCGCGACGGTCGTATCACCCGCCAAGACGTTTTGGCGCGAATTGCGAGCGGCGCGGGCAGTGACGGCGAAATCGGCAACCGCGATGGGCGCGGGCTTCCTTTATCGCCGGTCGTGCGCCGCCTGCTGTCGGAGAATAATCTGACGCCCGACGCGGTCACCGGCACCGGCCGCGACGGCCGCATAAAGCGCGATGATGTGTTGTCTCACCTGGATGGCGCGGGTGCCAAACCGGCGGCGAAATCTGTCGGTGGCCGCACAGTGGTGCCGTTCGACAATATCCGCAAATTAACCGCCGAACATATGGTGCGCTCGAAGGCCACCAGCCCCCATGTGCTGCAGGCCGTTGAAGTTGATTTCCACGCTGTTGACCGCGCCCGCTTGGCGTTGAAGGATGTGTGGAAACAGCAGCACGGATTCTCGCTGACCTATTTGCCGTTCATCGCCAAGGCGGTATGCGAAGCCATGATCGAATTCCCGCGCATCAACGCCCATGTCGAGGGTGAGAGTCTGGTGCTGTTCGACCAGATCAATCTTGGCATTGCCGTCGATCTGAATTTTGAAGGCCTGATGGTCCCGGTGGTCAAGGATGCCGGATCCAAATCGATCGCTGAATTGGCGACGGGAATCCGCGAACTGTCGGAAAAGGCGCGCAGCAAGAAGCTCGGTCCCGATGATTTTGCCGGGGGTACCTACACCATTTCAAACTCGGGCACTTTCGGCACGATGATCACCGCGCCGGTGATCAGCCAGCCCCAAGTAGCGATCCTGTCGATGGACGGCGTGTCCAAAAAGCCGGTGGTAATCGATGTCGACGGTAGCGATGCCATCGCGATACGTCCGGTCGGCGTGCTCGCCCAATCGTTCGACCACCGGGCGGTCGACGGCGCCTATTCCGCGGCGTTCCTGAAAAAAGTCCGCGACTGTTTGCAGGATAGCGATTGGCGGGTTGACCTAGCCTAGCCGATCCTGCGCTGTCGCCCTCGAACCTAAGGGAGAGAAGTGACATGAAAGTTGGATTCATAGGCTTGGGCCGCATGGGGCAAGGCATGGCGCGCCGTGTGCTGGACGCCGGCAACGATCTCATCGTCTACAACCGAACGGCGGCGAAGGCGGAAGACCTGCGCGCCGCCGGCGCCACCGTGGTGGAAAACGTTGCCGCGGCGGTGGTGGACCGCGACGTGGTGATCACCATGATCACCGACGATAACGCACTCACGTCCATTGCCGGCGGCGAGGGTGGGCTTATCGATACTTTGTCGGCGGGCCAAATTCATTTGGCGATGGGCACCCACAGTGTCGAGATGACCCGCGCCATCACGGCAATGCACGTCGAAGCGAACCAGATATTCGTGGCCGCGCCGGTGCTCGGCCGGCCCGACCGCGCTGCGGCCGGCGAATTGGGCATCATGCCGGCGGGTCCCGCCGATGCCGTTGCACAGGTGATGCCGCTACTCGAGGTCATGGGGCGGCGAATCTTCCCGGCCGGGGACTCGCCCGACGCCGCGGCGGCGATCAAGATCGCCCATAATTTCGTCCTTGGCTGCGCGATCGGAGTGATGGGCGAGGGGGTATCGCTGGTGCGCAAATATGGCGTCGAACCCTTGGTCCTCCACGAGGTGCTGACCGAAGGCATTTTCGGATCGCCGGCCTACCAGATCTATGGCGATATCATTGTACGAGAGGCCTACGACGATGTCGGCTTTTCCACCTTGATCGGTTTGAAGGACGCCAACCTGGCCCTCGCCGCGGCGGAAGCCGCGCAGATGCCGCTACCCAGCGCCAATGTCTGGCGCGACCGCTTGTTGGGCGCCATCGCCCATGGTGACGGCGACCGCGACTGGGCGGTGGTCGCCCGCGAACAAGCGCGCGCCAGCGGGTTGGAGTAATTAAGGCATCCTCGCCCTTCGAGATACGATCTCCGATCGCTCCTCAGGGTGAGGGTTGGTTTTTTAGACTTACCTAAAACGTGCCTCATGCTGAGGAGGGCCGATAGGCCCGTCTCGAAGCACGAGGCGGACGCCGCGTTAGCCGCGATTATCCACGCGCTTGTTGAAGGCGCGGGTTTCGACGGTCTCCCAGATATCGGCTTGCACCAGCGGGTCGTTGGCCTGAAAGGCGTCGACCGCCGCCCGGTCGTCGGCTTCGAAGACATAAAGGCTGCCGACGATATTTTCGCCATCGTCGGACGTTAGCGGCCCCGACATAACCAGCTTGACTGGCTCGGTGGATAGATACTCGACATGGGCGGGCATGACTTCGGCGCGCCGTTCGGTCACGCCGGGTTTGTCGATGCAGAACATTGTAAACAGCATGGTGGAGCCTCCCTCGTTTTCTAGTGTTTGTCACAGTGTAGAGGAGGAAGGCGCTAGACCGATAGGGGCGAAGATCGCTGGTTGCAGTTACCAGTCGACCTTTTCGATATTGTCGAACACCACTGTGGAGCCATCGTCAAAGGTGATGGTGCCGCTGAATTCGCCACCATTGGTATATTCCGACGGATTAGTCAGATTGGTCGCTTCCGCGCCGGCGCCCGCGCCGTCGACCTCCAGGCTCCAGCCCTGGGTAACGCCGGTTAGGTCGATAGTGTCGTAATCCGACATGGGCGCCTTGCCCGGCGTGCCTTGGCCGTCAACACTGTCGGTCCAGGCATTGCCGTCAAAGTCAGTGTCGGAGAATAAGAAGGTGTCGTCGCCGTGACCGCCTTCCATCGTGTCGTCGCCCAGGCCGCCTTGGATCACATCGTTACCCAAATTACCGAACATCCGATCGTCGCCAGCGCCGGCGTCAATAGTGTCGTCGCCGTCCATTGCTACGATGAGATCGGCTCCAGCGGTGCCGTTTAAGGTTTCGGTCGCGTCGGTGCCGGTGATCGGATTGAACCCGCCACCGCCGCCGCCGGGGTTGCCACCGCCTTGGCCGCCGCCCTGACCATTGTCTTGACCGCCGCCTTGACCGTTGTCCTGATCGCCCCCTTGGCCGTTACCTTGACCACCGCCTTGACCACCACTTTGACCACCGCCTTGGCCACCACTTTGACCACCGCCTTGGCCACCACTTTGACCGCCGCCCTGTCCAATGTTGCTGGCCGCTTGGCCGGTTCCCGGCTGATTCTCTACGGTGGCCGCATCAGCGGAGCCCGACGCGTCGCCTTGCTGGAGGTTTTCAGTAGCGTCGCTGGCTAACTCGCCATTGAAGTCGCTATTCGCACTGCCGTTGAGATTCTGGTCGGCCGCACTTGTTGTGCTGCCTGGCGCGCGTGCGCCCGCAGCGCCAGTGGCTTCATCGCCGTTGGCCGACTGCTCAGGCAACACGCCATCCTGTATTCCATCCGCACCGTCAATAAGCGTGTCATTCGAGGCTGCGTTGGCGGAATTTGCCCGTGAGCCTACCCGTTCACCGGCGCTGTTGAGCAGACTTTCGTTGGTTGATTGGGTGAATGCGGTTGCGGTATCCGCTGGCGTCGATGTCCCACGCGCACCCTGATGCGCGGCTGTTAGCGCGGTGCGCTCGTCGCCTTCACCTTCGTTCGCGAGCTGCTCGTGCAGTTCCTCGTCGTCGAGAAACACCGAATGCTGGTTGCCGGCCGATTGATCGGGAAGCACGTCCTCTCCGTCGAATAAATCGTCGCCGCTAATATTCTCATCCGCCATGACCTTGCCCTCATCGGTTTCGGGTCGCGGTAATAGTGTCGATGGGTATGATTAAGAGAAGTGTTAGATTTAGAGTTAATGTACTGTATTTTAACCATTTATTCGTGAAATCTATTTTCAAAATATCAGCGCTCGTGAAAGCTTCCGTTTAGTCCGCGATAGACCGGCTTGAGCAAATAGGTCAGCAGAGACCGTTCCTGGGTAAGGATTTCCGCGCTCAAGGTCATGCCTGGGGTGATCTGTCGTAGTGCCGGATTTTCACCGACATAGTTCTGGTCGAGCTCCACGATGCCCCTGTAGTAAGGCTGACCCTCATCGTCGAATAGGGTCGTCGCCGACACCGATTTCAAGATGCCGTCGATCGAGCCATGTCGGGCAAAATCGAAGGTGGTAAATTTCAGTTTAGCGCCTTGCCCGGCCGATATGTGACCGATATCGCGCGGCGACAGGCGAACTTCGGCCACCAATTCGTCATTGATGGGGACAATCTCGAGAATCGTTTCGCCGGAATTGATGACCCCACCAACGGTGTGGATGTTCAGCGCCTGGACGATGCCGCGTACCGGCGCCTGCAGGTCGAGCCGCTGGAACCGGTTACCCTGTTTTTGAATGGCTTCCTGCATATCGCGTAGATCGTCGGTAACGGCGCCTAGTTCGGTCAGGGCGTCGGCGCGGGTGGTGGCCTCGAGCTCTTCGATGCGGCCCCTTGTTTCAGCCATGGACCGGGAGAGTTGATCTTTTTCGGCGGCGATTTGCGCCAGCACGCCCTGAGCCCGGTTCATTTCCTGTTGCGACCGCAAAAGCTGAAACTTCGAGGACAGACCCTTGGCGGCCAGGCCGCTGCGCGCGTCCAACTCGGACTTAAGCAGCGCGATGTGCTTGCGGGTGTTCCGAGCGCGCGTGTCGAGGCCAGCGCTTTGGCTTTGCTGACCGCTGAGTTGCTGCAGGAAGACCTGGCGCGATGCCTCGCGGGCGGCTAATTGGCCGGCGAGAATTTGGCGTTGATTTTCGGCGAGCAGCGCGTCTTGGGATGCAACCTCGCCGAAGTCGGGTTCGCGCCCTTCGATGAAGGCTTGCAAGCGTTCCGCGCGAAAGGTTAGCGCCCGGTGGCGGCCGGTGACCCGCGCCAGGTCGGAGCCGACAGAGGCCGGCTCTAACTTGACGAGGGTCTGACCGGACTCGACGATGTCGCCTTCGCTGACCAGGATTTGGGTAACGATCCCACCCTCCAGATGTTGAATCGCCTGGACATTACCGCTCGGCTTGATCCAGCCCGCGGCCACCGAGATTTCCGCACTACGCGTCACGGCGCTCCAGGCGATGAACAGGGCGACGATCGCGGCGGCGGCAAAAATACTGCTGCGCACCAGCCAGGGCATGCCCGATTCTTCCAACAGGATGGAATCCGCCACATAGGGCAAATGCCGCTGTTTTCGCCGGGAACGTTTGTTGTGTTTGACAGCGGTCATCGGGGTCCTCCGTCATTGGCGACGGTTGGTGAGGGCGTTTGCTCGACAATTTCGTGGATACGTCCGCGGTCTATCGTTACGAGTTTATCGGCGAGGCGCATATGGCTGGGCCGGTGCGTAATGAGTAGAACCGTTTTGTGGCCCCGCATGCCGTGAATCGTCTCCATCACCGCTTGGTCGGCGTCGAAGTCGAGCGCATTGCCGGGTTCGTCAAGGATGACAATTGGCGCATCCTTTAGATAACAGCGGGCGATATTGAGCCGTTGCATGACGCTGCCCGGCAGTTTGTTATTTTTACCGTCGCCGATGCGGGTTTCAAACCCTTCGGGCAATGCTTCAATTTCGTCGAGAACATAGGCGTCGCGCGCGGCTTTCCGTAAATCCTCGTCCGAAGCGGCGGGTTTTGTGAGGCGCAAGTTCTGCGCGATGGTTCCGTAAAAGAACCGGGGTGTTTGCGGTACATAGCCGATCAGGCGGCGCAACTCGATCGCATCGAATTGCCTGATGTCGCGACCGTCGATCAGAATGCCACCGCTTTGCGGTCGGTGCAGCGCCATGAGCAACCGCACGATGGTGGACTTACCGCAACCGTTGTTTCCCACCAGGGCGATGATCTCACCGGGTTTGGCGGTAAAATCGATGTTCCATAGAACAGGGTCGGAGTCCGGTGCATAGCGGAAGTTGATGCGGGAAAATTGAATATGGCCGACCACGGTCGGCGCCAACGGGACAAAGTCTTCGCGACCGCGTTCCTGGGGTAGACGCATCATGGCGTCGATTTGGCGGGTTCCCGAGCGTATCTGGGCCAAGCGCGGCAGAGCGACGAAGGCGAGCTGCAGCGGCCCCAAACTGCGCCAGACCAAGATCATAGTGGCGATCAGCGCGCCAACCGACATCGAACCCTCGACCACGCCGAAAGCGCCGAACGCCACTGTGGCGATGCCGGCCGACATCATTATGAAATGCGAAATCGCGGAGACGAAGGCATTGATGCGGGCCGTTTCGAACCCGGCCAAGGTGGCTTTGGACGAGCTGGCCCGGAACCGGTCCATCCAGATTTTGGTCGAATTTGTATATTTCAACGAGCGTAGATTGTTCATGGCCTCGACCACGAATTCCTGGCGCTCGGCAGCCGCCCGGGCTGATTTCGCAACCGCCCGCGACACCCGGCCGTGCAGCAGCCAAAACATGATGCCGAATAGGACGATCATGAAAATCGGAATGAACACCACGGGGCCGGCCAGTAGCGTGATGGCGGCCAAGAAAATGAACGTGAAGGGCAATTCAAACAGAACCAACGCTTGCGGACCGGTGACGAAATCGCGAATACCGTCGAAATCCTTAATTCGGGCGACTTGCGAGCTGATCGTTGCGCGCTCGGTGAAGACAGGCGGCATATAAAGCATGCGGCGAAAGACTTCGTTGCCGACCAAATTGTCGATTCTGGCGCCAAAGTATGAAACGGCACGGGTTCGAAATCTTCGCAAGGTAAAATCCGCGCCGACGGTCAAGATTGCCCCGGCGACCAGGTGCATCAGCATGGATACGGACTCGGTGCCCAGCACCGAATCGTAGATCGCCATCACGAATAAGGGGATGCCCAGGGAAATGAGGTTGATCAACAGGGTCAGTCCCAACCCCAGGGTGAGGATCGGTCGGAAGCGGTTCACCAAAGCCGGAAACCAGTCCCGGTAATTGGCCCGGCTGGAGATTTCGCTCTGCTCCAGATGACGGAAGAAATAGGCGTCACCGTCTATATTCACCGTCTTTATCCGTCGGTTTTCTTGTGCGCCGCCGTCGAAAACCAACGCTTCGTCGCCGGTGAAAAATAATACGACCATGGCCGAGCCGTTGTTGGGTACGTATAAAACCGGCAAGGCGCGGGGGTCGAGGTCCGCTAGCTGTATGCTGACACTAGAGCTTTCGAATTGCAGGTTCGCCAGCGTGTTGCGGAACCCGTCGATATCCAGATCTTCGGTGAAATGTGGCAGCGCTTCGAATATCTGGGCTTCGTTAAAGGCCAGGCCCAGGGCTTGTAAGAGTGGGCTCAGGCAGGCCGAAATATCGGAACTGTTGGTAAACCAGCCGGTCTGGCTGGGATCGCGCCAGACGCTCGCGGCGCCCGACAACTGACCGGACTCGTCTTCCATCTCTTCGAACGAATAAAGGAGCTCGTCTTCGATTGCAGCGTCTGTCATCGAGCCGCTTCCGTCGTACCGGGGGGCGCGGGAGGTGTCGGCGTTGGGTGCGCCCGGATGATCTGTCCGTCTTTCAACTCGTACATTTCATCTGCAAGTTTGAGCAAAGACGGCCGGTGCGAGATCAGTATAAGACCAGCTTTCTTTCTTATTTCTTGAAGTAAGGTTCGCATCTGTACGTCGCCGGCGCCGTCGATGGCGGAATTCGCTTCGTCGAACAGAATGAACTGTGCCTGTGTTGCCAAGCCGCGCACCAAGGAGATGCGCTGCATGACGCCTTGCGAGAGCGTATCGCTGACGCCGTCGCCGATAATTGTTTCGTAACCCCGCGGCAATTGTGCGGCGATGTTGTCGAGGCCGAGGCGGCGTGACAATTCCAGCGCGACCGCCATGCGATGGGGCCGAAACATGGTTAGGTTCTCGAGAATCGTGCCCTTCATGGCCGTCCCCTTGGACGGCAGGTAGGTCATGGTCTTACCTTTGGTCGCTGGCGACAGGTCGGCGATGTCGTAGCTGCCCAACCGAACCGTGCCAGCGGTCGGTTCCAGCACGCCGGCCATAAGATGCAAAAGGGTGGTTTTACCGCTGCCCGTCGCTTCGGCGCGAATGGCGATCGTTTTGCCGGGCTCGACCCGCAAATTAACGTCGCGCAGTAGAGGTCGGCCGTCGCCGGGATAACTAAACGACACGCCGTCCAGCTCTAGCGCCTCTTGACCTGTAAGCTTCGGCTGTTCGGCGAGTGATGTGGTGTCGACGTCGAGGTTGAAGACCTTCTCCAGGCGCTCGCGTGCAATCCGCACGTCTTGGAACCGGGTCCAGGCGCCCATTGCCCGTTGCAGGGGCTGCATGGCTCGACCCGACAGCAGGGTGCAGGCGGCCAAGCCGCCGACGCTTAAAGTGCCATCGATCACCAGAAGACTGCCGGTCGCTGCGACGGCGAACAGCATGGCGTAGGAGAAGTAGGTACTGGCGCCGTTAGCGTAAGCGCTGGCTTGGGCAACCTTGTAGTTGGTATTCGAGCAATTTTCCTGCAGGCGCTCGAAGCGGCGGGCCATTTGTGCTTCCATGGCCATCGCTTTGACGGTGCCGATACCGCTGAGCACTTCGACGATAAAGTTTTGCCGCCGATTATCGGTAGTGACGCGTTCGAGCAGAACCACGCGCAATTGGCGACCGAGCCACGCCGCGGTGAGCGTAAACAAGATTAAAACGCTGGCGGTGACGAGCGCCAGCCAGCCGCCGAGATAGGCGACGGCGGCCACAAAAATAAGGGCGAACGGAAGGTCTATGAGGGCGCGCATGGCCTGGCCGGAATAGAAGTCCTTCAGGCGGCCCAGAGAATTGAAATTCTCCAGATGTTCGCCAATGCCTTGTTCCTCGAATTTGGAGAGGCGGGCCGATAACATGCGCTCCATCGCGCGGCAGCCTTCGAGATGTTCGAAACGCGCTGCCGACCAGCCGGATGTGAGCGCCCGCAGGTACTGCAGAAAAGCCTCCAACATCATCGCCACGCCCGCGCCCAAGACTAGAAGCGTGAGGGTGCTGAAGGCGGCGTTGGGAATGATGCGGTCATAGACTTGCATCAATGTCAGCGGCAGCACCAAGCTGAGCAGGTTGATGATGAAGGTCGCGCCGACAGAGTCCCAAGAAGTGCCGCGGAATGCCCCCGCCACGTCCTTCGCATATCCCTGTTGGGGAATATGGGGGGTGGTCGGGGTAACAGTCGTTTCGCTCATAACCTGCAACGCATCGTTGGCGTATGTTTCATGAATCGACGACCAAACCGGTGGCGCGGTTCGTTGTCGTTCGTGGTTTTCCAACCACTTTTGCAATACGAGTGTTTACAAATACTTAAGTATGGAAGGCCGCGGAAAACTTATGGTTTTCACGATTTTCGCGCGAACCGTAAAAAGCACTATAAATATGGGTCGTTGGGGAAAGTACGCGCGCTTTACAACTATCGGCTGTGCGTCGCAGCACTCCTGTAAAATGGCCGAATTTTGCGCTAGATCATTTCCGCCAGGCGCGTTGTTATGTAGACTCACAAACTGATGGCGCGCCGGCGTCGAGACTGTCATGGGAGCGATAAAAATGGACGAAAAACTAGAGACATTTGCGGCCGAGTGCCACCGGATTCTAGAGGCAGACCCAGGTCCCAGCGGTATCGAGGCTGTGCGCGAGCAGTTAGAGCCGCTCTTGGTCGATGCCGAATTCGTTGCTACCTATCTCGGGCCCGACAATGATACTGCCCGCAAGATTTTGTACCAAGACTCGGAGCTGGATTTTTGCATCCTTGCCCATGTCTACAAAGGCTCCAACGAGGCGCCGCCCCACGATCATGGGCCATCCTGGGCGATCTATGGCCAAGCCACCGGTAAAACCGAGATGACCGAATATGACAAAGTTGGCGATCCGTCGGCCGACGAACCCGGCAAGGCCGCGCCGCGCGAGACCTATGTGCTCGAGCCCGGCATGGCGGTCGCTTACAAGGTCGGCCAATTGCACTCGCCCAAGCGCGATGGCGAGACCCGGTTGATCCGTATGGAGGGGCAGAACTTAGAAGGGGTCAAACGCGATAAATATCAGCGGGCCTAAGATGTAAGTCTACGCTCTTTAGCCAGTCCCCTCGGGGCGCTCGAAATCTTTGTCGAGATGGCCGCGTCCGGTTTGCTCGCCGCGTTCGAACATCCAGGAATAGCCGCCCTCGGGATTGGTTAGGATTTCCCACCAATTGTCGTCCGGGTCGCAGATGAAAAAGCAGTAGGTGCCGTGCTGGTCGAGCGGGCGGGTCACCTTCTTGATGCCCCATTTCTCCGTTTGCGCCACAGCCTTGGCGTGGGCGGCGTCGACATCGGCTTTGGTCGAGACATCGAGTCCGTTGTGATTGAGCATCGGCATCGGCTCCTTCGTCTTCACTTCGACAACGGCCATGGTGTTGCTGCCGCCCATGCGCAATAGCAATGAGATTGGGCTGCTGCGGACAACCTCGAACCCCAGAAATTCTTCGTAAAACCGGCGGCTTTTCTCCGTGTCGGTCGATTCGAGGGTGCCGTGCGACAAAAAGTTGAGTTTGAGTGGTCCGGTGGTCAGGTCTGTCTGGGTTTCGGACATATCTGCATCTCCTTTTCTCGTCCAACTTCACGCCGGGATCACTGGTAACAGTAGCCGCGAGGGATGTTCGCGATCGTGAAACAAGGTATCGCTGCCGATTTTATGAGGCATGTACTGGTGCGTAAACACCGCGTCGGTCAGGGGTGAATCCCCATTGCTGATTTCGAGACGGATGCGATGGCCGGCTTTAAAGACATGCGAGGTGGGATGCACTTCGATCTCGAATTTGTAGACCTCGCCGGGGACCAGCGGTTGCGGCGCCTCGTGACGGTAGAAGGGCCGGTATTCGGTGCTGCGCACCTCATCCTTATCGCGGTGCGAGGCCTTGAGCCAGCCCTTGGTCACTGGGGCGAAAGCCGGCTGGCGGCCTTGCCCGCGCTCTTCTTCTGCTTGCGGCAATTGATCCGATAGCTTCACGATGAAATCCGTGTCTGGTTGGTCGGAGGCGGCAAACAGCTCAAGGACGATTGGCCCTGAGACCTCGGTGTCCTGGTCGAGAGGCGAACTGGTGAACGTGAGAACCCGCGCCGCCGGGTCGGGGCCGAACGGGCCGAAACCGACAACGCCGAGACCCCATTGCGGGTCTGGGTAGTCGTAGGATGTCGAACCGCCGGCATCTGCCGGGGATTCAGTGGTCAGGCCGCCATCGTTTAGAGACGTTACGCTGCCGGAGGGCTCGCCGGACAAGAAGTAGGAAACGTATTCCGCCCGGGCGAGGGGCCATTCGGTTTCGTTGCGATATTCGTCTGCGCCGCGCACAAAAATAGTGACCGACGGCTCTTCCATCACTCCGTTATCGATGCCCTTGAGGTGGTGGTCGTAGAACGGCTTGAAGAAGCGCTCGTGGAATTCCGGCTTGTCGAACATGTGGACCGCTTCGTTGATATTCGCCGCGCCGGTAACAACAAGCTTCTTCGGCGCTTCAAGTTCCTCATAGGCGATCAGGTTGCCGCGCAGATGTAGGCCAACCTTGCCCCACGCGCCGACGCTCAAGACCGGTACTTTGATCTTCGACAGATGGGGGTGGGCGGCGCGTTCGCGCCACCATTCGTCGTCGGTCTGGTGGCGCATCATCTCCAGCGCGATGTCCGGTTCCATCGTGCGGCCGGTCTCGTCGCCGGCGGCTCGGAAGATATTGTTGGCGCGCACCAGATTGTACCACCACACGAAAAATTCGCTGTATATCCCGCCATTGTAGGAGGAGTCCCGGTACATATCGATCATGCCGTCATAGGGTGCCAGGCAGGTGAGGTGCGGTGGGTTCAAAATGCCCATGAACCACTGCGCCATGGCGTAATAGGACTGGCCGATGCCGCCGATCTTGCCGGTCGACCAGGGTTGCTCGGCGATCCATTCGATGAGCTCGTAATAGTCCTGCTGCTCGGTATGATCGAAGAAGCCGTAGGTGCCCTCCGACTTGCCGCTGCCGCGAACGTCGGCGTGGACATAGGTGTAGCCCTGATCGATATACCATTCGACCGGTCCGGTCTCGCGCCACTGAAATAGATTGTGCACCGGAATGTCGTCGGTGTCGTAGCGGTACGGCGATATGGCGAACAGGGTGGGATAGGCGCCGTCGTCGTCCGGCTGATACAGGCGCAGGCCGATCTTTACGCCGTCGCGCATGGGAACCATTATGTCGCTGGTGACCCGCATATCGCTCTCCCCGTTTTATTTTTATGGCTGCTTAACGCTGCTGCCTTGTGCGGTCATAATAGCCCAAATTCGGTGCATTCAGAGGGGGATAAATTCATGAAACTCGCTACCATCGAACGCGGCGAAAACCACGCCCATGTCGCCGTTGTTGTGGGCGATAACGAACTGCTCGACCTGGTGGCGCTGCGCGGTGTCATGCCTGAAGCGGAAGCTGTCCCGGCGGAGATGCGAGATTTAATGGGCGGCGGCGATGGGGCACTGGCCGCGGTGCAAACCTGCATCGATCGGGTCGCCGCTATGACCGATGATGAGCGTAACAGCTTGCGCCAATCGGACATTTTGCAGGCGTGGGATAGCGTGTCCTTCCTGCCGCCGGTCCCCAACCCGACGATGATCCTGTCGGTCGGAATGAATTATCACGCCCATCTGAAAGAGATGCAGAACTCGCCGGCGCTGCCCTATCCGCCGGCTTTTTTGATGACCCATCCGGCGCTTAACGGCCATGGCAAACCGATCATCGCGCCGCCGCAATGCCCCGATATGATCGACTATGAGGGCGAGCTGTGTTTCGTCTTCGGCCGAAGCTGCCACAATGCATCGGAAGCCGACGCGATGGATTACGTCGCCGGCTATACCATCGCCAACGATGTCTCGGCGCGCGATTGGGTGGGGCCCTTTTTTGCGGCGGAGAAACCGTTCGAAGCCATCAGCGCCTGGGACCGCAACTTGTTGGGCAAACAATTGCCGACCTTCTGCCCGTGCGGGCCGGTGATCACCACCAAGGACGAGATCGCCGACCCGCATAATTTGCAGATGACCACGAGGCTGAACGGCGAAGTCATGCAATCGTCCAAGACCGACGATTTGATCTTCAACCTACCGCAGATCATCGCCTACTTCTCCCAATGGTATCGCTTCAGCCCAGGTGACATCGTTACTACCGGATCGCCTCCCGGTGTCGGCGCCGGCCGCAAGCCGCCGGTATTTATGAAGCCGGGAGATGTCGTCGAAGTTGAAATCGAAGGCATTGGGTCGTTGAGTAATCCGATCTCTGCCGCCTAAGCCGGGAGATGAGAATATGATCTTCGCCATCGCCCGACGCGATAAACCTGGAATGGCCGATGTACGCGCGCAGCTGCTGGCCGCCCACGGGGAGTACCAAAAGGCGTTCATGCCGATGATCCTATTCGGCGGTGGACTGGTCACTGACGGTTTCGACGAGGATAGTTTCGAGTATAACGAAACCGGTATTCGTGACGTCATCGGCAACGTGTTGATCGTTGACGTGCCTGATCGGGCAACCGCTGAGGCAATCCACCGCGACGACCCTTACACCAAGGGTGGAGTGTTCGAGAGCGTGATCATTGAACGCTTCTTTCAGCGAGTGCCCTTACCGGAATAACCCGCCCCGGAGTTGGTCCCGGTAATTTACGAGCCGCAGATTTCTGCGGAAAACCGCCGTTGGGCAAGGCCTAGAATTCGAATTTGGGAGAATTAGGTTGATTTGATTTCCATCTATTCTTATATTGAACGTTGTTCAATTAAGGTGAAGCGTGAAGCCGTTCGCCGGTCGTGGAACAGGGGATCTAAGCGATGGATATTTTTGGCTGGGTGATCATCGCCGCGTTGGTCTTGTTTGGAGGGCCGCTGACGCTCTCGATCATCGCATTGACGCGGGCAGATTCCTCAAGACGGATGATGCTTGAATTACAAGCCGCCCAGGGTGACGCAACACGCCAGATTGGCGCGCTCAGATCGGAGTTGCGGGCGCTGCAAGAGTCCGCACCGGCGGTGGACGGCGTCGAAGAAGAGCAGCCGGCGCCCGAAACGGCCACTGAAGAAGCTCCGACGCCCGAGGCGCCGCCACAATATGCGCGCCCGGGTAGCCGTGCCCAACAACCGCCACCGGACAGATCGGCGCCGCAACAACCTGCGGCGCCCGCTTCCACGCCGATCGAAACCCCGACTGTCGAAAAGCAGAGCTTCGAGGAAATTTTGGCGTCGCGCTGGCTAGTCTGGCTTGGCGCGGTAGTGATCGCCTTGGGCAGCGTATTTCTGGTCAGATTCGCCATTGAACAAAGCCTGCTTGGACCGGCGATGCGCGATGCGCTGACGTTTTTGTTGGGTATCTCGTTGATCGGGGGCGGCGAATGGCTTCGGCGCAAGCCGCTGCAACTGAAAATTGCCTCGATCCGCCCGAACTATGTCCCATTGGCGCTGACGGCCTCGGGTCTGTTCGCGGCGTTCGCGAGCATCTATGCCGCCCACGCTTTCCATGGACTTGTTGGGCCAATTCCAGCCTTTGCCGGGTTGGCGGTTGTCGGATTTGTTGCCGTTGGATTGTCGTTGCTGCAAGGCAAGTTCGTCGCGCTATTGGGTTTGCTGGGAGCTGCGGTGACGCCGTTCCTGGTCGCGGCGGCCGATCCCTCCTTATGGGCCCTATTCGCCTATTTGATCGTCATTCAGGCAGCGTGCCTGACCCTGGTTTATTACAAAGTCTGGTGGTCGCTCGGTTTCGGAACTCTAGCAATTGCCGTCGTCTGGCCACTGCTAATTTTATCGCGCCTTTCCGGATTAAGTGACGCCGATACGGTTCCGCTGGGGCTTTATTTACTGCTCAGCGTCGGCGCATTTATTTTGCTGCGCTTCCGTTCGGGCAGTTCGGAGGTTCCTCTCCGCAAACTCGGTTTTGCCGATTTATTTTCGAAACGGCCAAGCGATGCCCTGACCTGGCTGGCGGTTGTGATGATTGCGGCCGTTGTTTCGCTTGTCGTGCTGGCCGCTGAATTTAGCCTCCCCGCGCTACTGTTGTTGGCCGCGCTCGTCGCGCTCTACCTCGTTGTTGGCCGAACGATGGCGGTCCTCGAAGGGGTATCGGTTGTCGCCGCAGTGGCGACCGTATTGTTGATGGTGCAGTGGCCGCTGTTTCACATCGCGCCCACGCAAGACGCTTATATCTATGCGAGCTATCTTTTGGGTGGGCTCTTCGGCCTCGGTGGCTTTGTCGCCTTGTGGGGCGCCGAGCGCCCGGCTCTGCGGGCTGGTGTGTCGATCACCGTTCCCCTTGCACTGCTCATCGTCGCCTATGGTGCGGTCGCCGACTTTAACGCCGACATCAGATGGGTCGCGCTTGCGGTCGGTTTGGGTGCGATCAGTCTTGCCGCGGCGACGCGCGTGGTGCTCTACCGCGAAGCCTACGGCCTCAATATCTCGTTGGGGTTCTATGCCGCCGGCGTCGTGGCGTTCGTCAGTTTGGCCGCGACCATGGTCTTGGAGCAGGCCTGGCTGACGGTTGCCCTGTCGGTACAATTGTTGGCGCTAGGGTGGATCTACCGGCATATCCCGGAGCGCTCGCTGGAGAAGGTTGCGTTGATTATCGCCAGCGTCGTTCTCATCCGGCTGGTCGTGAATCCCAATATTTTGGATTATTCAGTGACCGGGGCGTGGCGATTCACTTGGATTATCTACGGGTATGGTGTGCCCGCGCTCACCTTCTTCTATGCCGCCAAGTTATTCCGCGATGCCAAGTCGGCGCTGCTCGTCACCCTGTTGCAAGCCGGTAGTCTGGTGTTTGCAGTGCTGTTTGTGACGTTCCATATCCGGTTATTCGTCGCCGGAAGCCTGGATAGCTTGGATTACGGCTTGCTCGAACAAAGCTTGCACGCGATCACCTGGCTGAGCATTGGCACCGCCCTGGCGATCCGTCATCGACGGAAACCTCATCGGGTGGCGTTCTACGGATCGCGTATTCTGTTGCTGGTCGCGGCCGTTCAGGTCGTTCTATTCCACGTGTTGATTTCGAGCCCGATCCAGACCCAAGATTTTATCGGCAACGTGCCGGTCTTCAACACACTGTTTCTGGCCTATGCGGTTCCGGCGGGGTTCGCCTTCTTCCTAGCGGGAAAGTTTCAGCACGAAACACCGGTTTGGCCGGCTCTGGTCTCGGCGCTGCTCGGCTTTGCCCTGGTCTTCGTTTACCTGTCGCTGGAAGTGCGCCACCTTTATCAAGGCCCGGTGCTATCCTTCCAGCATCTCAGCGACGCGGAATTCTACACCTACTCCCTGGTCTGGCTGGTTTATGCCTTGGCCTTGCTGGGCCTGGGGATCACCACCAAAAGCACATTGCCGCGCTATGTCTCCCTGGCGGTGCTCCTCATCACAGTCCTCAAGGCGTTCATCTTCGACATGGCCGATCTGTCGGGATTGCTGCGGGTCAGCACCTTCTTGATTTTGGGCTTAACCCTCATCTGGATTGGCTACCTGTATCAGCGCTTCGTGTTCCGGGTGCCAACCGCCAGTCCGCTTGAAAATGAGACAACGGCGGAAAGTGGCTAAGCTGTTACGTGTTGTCGGCTGAATAATCGCCGCGTTTTCAACCGTCGGGCGCATAGCGATTGAGAAAGTCGAAGCGTCGTGTTCCAGCCTCGATCTGTGAAACCAAACGCTGCGGCCAGTCTAACGTGTCTCTTGATTGGCGAGCCTTAAACACGACGATGTCGGCGCAGGCCGTCAGGTATGCGGGGTCGGCCTCGACATCGAGGAATTTGCAAATTTGCGATAGGCCGGCCGAAGGATCGGCTGCGAATTCTTCATGCCAAACGTCCAAAACCGACGCCGGGCCCAGTTCTTGTCGAATAAATGCATTAGTTTCCGCAAGGTGGAGGAATCGCTTGGCCGCGCCGGCTAAATCCATCGACGATTTTCTCGTGAGGGTCGCGATCGTGTCAAAGGGGTTTCGTATGACATGTACAAATTTGACCCGGTTTTCAAATAGCCTGAGCAATGCTGGCAGTTTGCTTCGGTCCTGGCCTATCCTCAGAGAGGTCATACCGCCTTTCTTATCGCCGAGTACCCTGATGTTACGATGGCGACCCTGCCATTGGCCTTCTACTTGATAACTGTATGGTCCCCAGATTCTCCCTGCCTTCCCGGACAGGCGGGCGTTTTCGATCAGCAGCTTTTCGATTTGGCCTCGATCGAAATTCGCCTCCATGAACATGATCGCATCAAGCTCGTGAGCTATGACCATGTCAGGGTGCGCGTCGAGAAGGGCGCCAACCAAACTGTGGCCGCTGCGGGGATAACCCATGAAGAAGCAGTAGGTTTGCAGACTATTCAAATCGGGCGGCGGCCCATTCGGTGAAGCGGCAAGCCTGTCATGTAGGGCTGACACTTCGGCTGGCGTCGCGCCGAACAGAGGTATTTCCTGTTTAAGTCTCGTGCGGATTTTCTCGATATCGGTCATCGCCCTGACTTGCACCTTAAACTTGATCGTCGGTCAAAAACCTCAGGGCGGCCGCGAGAGTGCCTTCGGGGTTTTCCTCGACATAGAAATGCCCGCCATCGACAAACGCGATGCGCGCGTTGGGCAGCCGGGCGGCGACATCGTCGGTGTAGAACTCACGCGGCATCGGCGGCTCGTCGGAACCTTGCAGAATAAGCGTCGGGCATTGCCAAGCATCGACAAGACGGGTGCGTCGGTCGAGCCATTCCTGGCGGAATGTCGACGATTGGAAATATCGTTCCACTGCAAGTCCGACACCGGGCCGGCTGAATTCCTGGATCGCCCGGACCACTGCGTCGCGCGGCATCGGATACTTGCACAGCCAGCCGAAGAAGCGCGGCAAGAGGACTTTGGGTTGTTGCAAAATGTCGCGGGTCTCCAAGTTGGTGAACAGATGTTCCTGCGGCGACAAGTCGGGATGGTAGTGCCACAAATGCTGCGAGCCGCGGATCCAGCGGCGCACCCGCGGGGCGATCCGCGCCACCATATGGTCTGCCTGCACCGTGCCGCGGTCATGGCTGAACAGTGAGAATGTGTCGATCCCCAGCGTGTCAAGCAGGGCGATCACCTGTTGCGCGACGCCCTCATGGCGGTAGTCGCCGCGCCCATTATGGGTTTGGCCATAGCCTTTGAGGCCTAGGACGATACAGCGGAAGTGCGCTGCCAAGGCCGGTAGGATGGGCTGCCACATGCACCAGGATTGCGGGATGCCGTGCAAGAGTACAAGCGGCGGTCCGGCGCCGGCTTCGACATAGTGCCAGCGTATGGTCTCGCCATCGCCGGGCGCCTGGACGAAACGATGGGTTACGGTTAGACCGCCGACATTTTCGGTGTCGCCGTCGCTATTGGGGCCCAAGGGCGGGATGTCGAGGGTGCCAATTTCGGCCAGAACTGCGGCCACATCGCCGCTGGCATCGGCGCCGGTCTCGAGCAGCTTTCGGGCCCGGTCGGGCAGCGGCGTATAGTCTGGGGTCATCGTCAGACCTTCGAGCTGGGGTTGATCTTCGAAATACAAAAGGGGACAGTTTGTACGGTCTGGCGCCCCCTAAGTTTGCTACACTCAGTTTGCTATATTTGGACCCGGGCGCAAAGAACGGCGAGGCGAAGGACAATGGCGAAATCGAAACGCGGTGGCGGCCAACGCAAGAGCAAATCTCGCAAGGGACGCCAATCACAGTCGCGCCGTCTTAATTGGGGGCCGAACGTCAGCGGTAAACAGCGAAGTCGCGACCGGTTGATCGTCGGCGTCATTCTCGCTGTGGTGATTGTCGGCGGTGGAGCGTTTATCTGGAACTTGACGCGCGCAACCAGCGACTTCGATGCGCTGGCGGCCTCTGGCGTCGATGCCTTGGAACGCGTGCAAACATTTCCCTCCGATGGCAATGATCACCTGCCGATTGGCCAACGCATAACCTATCGAAGCCAATTTCCCACCTCGGGTGACCACGATTCTCGACCGTTGCGGGCCGGATTCTATACCGAACCGCAATGGCCTGAACGGCTGGTTCATTCTCAAGAGCACGGCCATATCGTCATCTATTATGACGAACTCGACCCCGTCGACCAGGCGGTGATCGAGGAATGGACCGGGTTGTTTACCGGCGTTTGGGACGGGGTTTTGGCGGTACCCATGCCAGGTATCGGCCAACGCGTCGTTTTGGCGACCTGGAACCGATTGCTACGTCTGCGCCGGTTCGATCCGGCCGCGGCCGCCGCGTTCATCGACGCCTATCGTGGCCGCGGACCCGAGCAGCGGGTGCGCTAATCCCGGCATCGCCTTCCCCGATTGGGAATCCACCCTAGTCAAGAAAATGTGAGCCCCTGTGATCGCCGTCACATTGGTGTGCGAAGGGGCTTCCTACGTGCAGTCCATGAGCACGAATTCGCATCAGGTTGTACTGGGCCCGAACGACCCAGATCGTGTTCAATCCCACGCCGTAACGGCGATTGAACCGTTATTCAGTCGCCAGCGGCACAAATAAGAGGTGGAAACGATGACTTCGAGATTTTTTGGAATAGTGTTCGCAATTATGGCCATACCCGCCGCGTTCCTGATCTCGGGCGGTGTAGCCAACGCACAGCAAACAGAACTGATGGTCAGCGATATCACTTTCGTCAATCATGTCGCCGCGGGCATGGTCGAGCAGGACGCGTTTGTCGAGAAAGTGCCCGGTTCCGGCAAGGTCTATCGGGTGACTGCTACTGAGGCCAAAAAGTATCTCGACTTTCCGGTCTACACGACCAAAGACCCGCATCACCACGCCCCGTTCGCAACAACCCAGACCGGCCCCTTTACCAAGGGTACGGCGCTGGGCGTGACCTTGGGCGAGTGGCTCGCCGGCACCGGCACCGCCGCTTATTCGTGTAAAGGCGGCACCGCGACGTTGAATATCGATTTCGAGAAACTGGTGCCTAACGGTACCTATACGGTATGGAATTTCATGGTCGGCAAACCCCATATGGGTTGTGCGGATTGTCCGTTCTCGACGATCGATTTCCCGATGGGCGCGCGCGACGGCACCCAGTCGGTTCTGACCGCCGGCACTGACGGTACGGCGACCTACACCGAGACCTTCACGCCGTGCCTACCCTTGGGCAATGAATTGTTGGCGTCGGCCATGGCGCTCGCCTACCACAGCGACGGCAAGACCTATGGCAAGGATCCAGGCCAGTTCGGCAATCGCACCCATGTGCAGATCTTTGCGCTGCTCCCCGATCAAGGTGCTTGGGAAGTCGCTGCCAAGTAACGCTTCGGCGTCTCATTGAGAAGGCGGGGGTTCCAGCTTGGAGCCCCCGTTTTCTGTCGGCCGGATGGCGCTAGGGCCGGAAGCGGGCGTCCAGGCCTTCCCAGCATTTATAGTAGTCGGCCTGGAGCTGCGGGCAGGTGAGGGCAAACTTGGTTGGCCGCACGGCGTATCTGGTCTCGAACATGAAAGCCATGGTGTCGCTGATTTTTTGCGGGACGAGATCGGCCTGCGAGGCGGCGGTAAAGGTATCAGCGTCGGGGCCGTGGGCGGCCATGCAGTTGTGCAAGCTGGCGCCGCCCGGGCTGAAGCCTCCGGACTTGGCGTCATAGGCACCAGTGATCAGCCCCATGAATTCGCTCATGAAGTTGCGATGGAACCAAGGCGGCCGGAATGTGTGTTCGGCCACGCTCCAGCGCGGCGGGAAAATGACGAAGTCGAGATTGGCCGTACCTGCCTGTCCTGAGGGGGACGTCAGCACGGTGAAGATCGACGGGTCGGCATGGTCGAAGCTCACCGTGTTGATGACCATGAAGTTTGCCAGATCATACTTATACGGCACGTAGTTGCCGTGCCAGCCGACCACGTCGAGGGGGGAGCGGTCGAGTTCAGTCGCCCAAAGGTTGCCTTGGAACTTGAACACCAGTTCGAAGGCGCCGGTACGGTCTTCGAACGCGGCAACGGGACTCAGGAAATCGCGCGGGTTCGCTAACCCATTGGCGCCGATCGGCCCGAGTTCGGGCAGGCGCAGCATCTGGCCGTAGTTTTCGCAGACATATCCGCGCGCCGGTCCGTCCGGCAGATCGACGCGGAATTTAAGGCCTCGGGGTAGCACGGCGATTTCACCGGGCGCGACATCGAGAACCCCCAGCTCAGTATGCAGCACGAGCCGGCCTTGCTGGGGCACCAACAGCATCTCGCCGTCGCTGTTTTGCAAAAAGCGATCTTCCATTGAATTGTTGGTGGCATAGACGTGGATAGCGATACCGCTATGACCGGCGGCGTCGCCGTTACCGCCCAAGGTGATCAGCCCGGCGATGAAATCGGTCGGCTCGTTGGGCAGGGGGAGCGGGTCCCAGCGCAACTGGTTGGGCGGCGGGATCTCGTCGATAGGCGCGGTGCGCAGCGCGCCATTATCGATTTGGCGAAACGGCGGATGCACCGCCGAAGGCCGGATTCGATAGCACCAAGTGCTGCGGTTCTCAGCCCGTGGCGCGGTGAACGCGGTACCGCTGATCCCCTCTGCATACAGCCCGTGCGCGACCCTCTGCGGCGAGTTTTGCCCCTGGGGTAGAGTATTCGCGACAGCTTCGCTGGCAAACCTGTTGCCGAAGCCCGACTGGTACGCAAGCTTGGTGGCGGTAACGTTATCCATCTCGCCCTCGCTGGGTTTTCGAGTCGAAATCAATATTAGTTACATATGTAACTAATTCCAAGCGCGAATAATTCCACCGATTTATTAGGGAACCGTATAGCCGCCATCGATCAGCAAATCGCTACCGGTCATGAACGAGGCGTCGTCGCTGGCCAGGAAGGCGGCGCCGGCGGCGATCTCGTCGGGCTCGCCCAGCCGATCGAGAAGAGTGTTGGAGGTCGCCTGAGCTTCGGTAGAAGAAGGGAAGTTGGCCAGATAGCGGCCGGTTTCCACCGGCCCCGGCGACAGGCTGTTGACGCGGATTTTTTGCTCGGCATGGTCGAGCGCCATGGCGCGCGCGAGGTTGATCAACGCGGCCTTTTGCGCGCAGTACCAGGGCCGTCCAGGCCGCGCGGTGCGGCCGAGTTGTGACGCGATATGGATGATGCTGCCACCGCCGCGCTCGACCATTGCCGGAATGGCGTGCTTCGACATCAGAAAAGCGCTGTTGAGGTTAACGTCCATGGTGCGCCGCCAGTCGTCGAGAGAGATCTCGGTCAGCGGCGCGAGAGGAAGATCGTACACCGCGTTATTGACCAGGATATCGAGGCCGCCAAATTGATCGCGCGCCGCGGCGACCGCCGTTTCCGCGGTTGCTTCTTCGGCCACGTCGGCGGCAATGGCGGTGGCCCGCGCGCCGTCATCGGTAAGGCCAGTGGCCGTGGCCGCGACGGTCTCGCGGTTTATATCGACGCAAACCACCGCCGCACCTTCAGCGGCAAAGCGGCGGCAGATGGCGCTGCCGATCCCACCACCGGCGCCGCTGACGACAGCGACCCTGCCTTCCAATCTATTCATTTACTCTCTCCTTCGCTGTGAGCGTTCGCGCAAACCGTTGTAGATACTGGTTTACGGCGATACTCGGGGCATTGTTATAAAATTTGCAACAAATTGTATTTAAATGAAATTCCCCAAAAATACTGTCCGAACTATAATTGTATCTGTGACTAGTCGACCTCTTCTGAGGCCGTCAGGGCTGCGGGTCAGGCGACCACTCCCCCCGTTTCCTGTTCCGCAGTGTACCTTTTTAGTCCTCTCCATGGTTATTCGGTGGGGCTCGTTTAACGCAAGCGGGCCCCACCGTTTTTTTGGGGTGCCTCGCTGAAAAAATCCACCGGTTATACTGTGTAAACGCGGGTTTCTGCCGCGAACCGTGATATACTCCGCGGTTATGAGTCACACCGATGCCCAAACTGCGGATAAGAATGCCGACTCCCGCCCCTTCAACGAGGCGGAGCGAACGCGTTTTCACAATCTTCTGAAGCTCGCCGCCGAAAGTCCGTTCGACGGAGAGCGTGCCGCGGCGTTGGCGGCGGCGATGCGTTTGGCGAAACGCCATGGCATGACCCTCGATGAAGCCGCTAGCGGCGGACCCGTGCCCGAGCTTCCCAAGAAGCGTGACGTTGAGCGCAAGGGACCGCATCATAAACAGGCGCGTGACCTGGGCCGTCATATTCATATGATGGACAATTGGGTGTCGAACGATAAGGCGCGGCGAGACGCGGCCTTGGCGGAGGCCTATGAGCGCGGTTTGGACAGCGACGCCCGCAAGCGCGGTTCCGTTCAAGCGCCCCGGCGTAAGGGTTCCAAGCGTAACCCGCAAAGCCACGCCAAAGTGTTGTTGCAGGAAACGAGTATGCCCATGCTCGAGATCTGTGCGCTGACCGGTCTCGACATTTACGAAGTGGTTGGGCTGAAACTTAAATTGCGCACTCCAAATTCGAGGTGACCGGCGTAAGCGCTTGACGAACAAGGGCTACAGCGGCGATCGGCAGCAAGATCGGTGACGCCGCATTAGGGGGGAGGGACTTGTGAATTACGATTCATACAACGCCATCACGGCCAAGCGTCGCGATCGTATATTGACGCTTACCATGAACCGGCCCGAACAGCTCAACGCCATTGACGAAGAGTTGCATGAGGAACTGTCGCGCATTTTCTACGATGTGGCCGGCGACGAGAAGACCGATGTGGTGGTCTTTACCGGCGCCGGTAAAGCGTTTTGCGCCGGCGGTGATCTCGATTGGATCGACGACATGCATGGCGACCCCAAGGCCTTTGCGCGCACGGTCTGGGAGGGGAAGCGGGTGCTCAATAGCCTGCTCGATATCGAACAGCCGGTGATCGCGCGCTTACCCGGCCACGCCATTGGCCTGGGCTGTACCCTGGCGCTGTTCAGCGACATCATCTACGCCGCCGATACGGCCAAGCTCGGCGATCCGCATGTTTCGGTCGGTTTGGTCGCCGGTGATGGCGGTGCGGTGATCTGGCCGCAATTGATCGGCTATCCGCGGGCCAAGGAATATTTGCTGACCGGCGATCTGTTGACCGCCACACAGGCAGCGGAGATCGGCCTGATCAATCACGCGGTGCCGGCGGGTCAGCTCGACGATGCGGTCTACGGTATGGCCGAGCGGCTGGCCGGCGGCGCGACCAATGCCATTCGCTGGACCAAGGCGGCGGTCAATTTGGGGCTTAAACAAGTCGCCAATGCGGTCCTCGATACCGCCTTCAATTTCGAGGCCATGTCGCAGATGACCGAAGACCACAAGATCGCCACCCAGGCTTTTCTGAACAAGGAAAAGCCCAAATTCACCGGCCGGTAGAACCCTATGGAACAGTTCCACGAAGCCGAACATATCGCCATCCTGCGCGACACCATCCGCCGTTTCGTCGAAAACGAAATGCCGCGCGAAGCGGCGCAAGCGTGGGACCGGGATAACCATTTTCCCCGCGATGTGTTTGCCAAGCTCTGCGAATTGGGGGTCGCCGGCCTGACGGTGCCGGAAGAATATGGCGGTGCCGGCCGCGACATCACCGCGACCATCATGGTGATTGAGGAACTCAGCCGCCGGTCGATGGCGGTTGCCGTGCCGTTCATCATGTGCGCGTGCTATGGCGGCATGAATATCGATGAGGTCGGCAGCCCGGAACAGAAAGCAGCCTTGTTGCCCAAACTAGCGGCCGGCAAATTGTTGTTCTCCTATGGCATTACCGAGCCTGATGCTGGCTCCGATGTAGCCAGCGTGCGGACCACCGCGCGATGCGATGGCAATGGCGGGACATTAGTGATCAACGGCGCCAAACGGTTTTGCTCTGGCGCCGATATCGCGGACTATATCTACGCCGTGGTCAAGAGCGACCCCGATGCGCCGCGCTACCAGAATATGTCGATCGTCTTGATCCCGACCGGCGCGCCGGGCATCACCATCGAGCAGCAGAACGCCATGGGTATGAAGGGGGCGGCGACCTGTGATGTCACCTTTGAAAATGTCGAAGTGCCGGCGGAAAATATTATCGGCGGCGACGAAGGTTGGAACACCGGCTGGCAAAAGATCGTCGGCCCTGGGCTGGACGTGGAAAAAATCGAAGTCGCGGCGATGGCGCTCGGTGTGGCGTCAGCCGCGCTCGACGATGCCTGGGATTATGCCCAAGAGCGCAAGCAATTTGGCAAGCCGGTGTCGGGTTTCCAGTCGATCCGCCACATGCTGGCCGACTGTAAGACCAAGTTGCACGCCTGCCGGCTGATGACCTATCACGCGGCCTGGTTGCTCGATCAGAAAAAACCGGCCTCGGTGGAAACTTCGATGGCCAAACTGTTCGTCTGCGACACCGGCAAGGAAATCGTGCTGACCTGCCAGCAGGTGATGGGCGCTTATGGCTACATCAAGGATTTCGACATGGAGCGCTACGTGCGCGAGTGCCTGGTGATGCCGATTTTCGGCGGCTCGTCGGCGATTCAGAAAAACAACATCGCCAATCGCCTGCGGTTGGCTAACGAATAAGAACTCGAGGGCGGATAATGCGCCAGGATGTCAGCGGGTGGCAGACCCGGCTAAGCGACGCGTTGATCGCGGAAAATGCCGCCAGCGGCATTTGGCGGAATAAAACCCTGGCCGATCTGCTCGACGCCCAAGTCGCGCGCGACCCCAACCAAATCTTGATCGTCGACGGCGACACCAACGTAACCGCAAGCGACCTCGACGCTCAAGCGCGGGCGCTGGTGGGGGCCTTGCAAGCGCGGGGTCTGGTCGCCGGCGACGTGATCAGCTTTCAATTGCCCAATTGGCGCGAAGCGGTGGTGGTCGATGTGGCGGCTTCGATGTTGGGGCTGGTCTGCAACCCGATCATACCGATCTACCGGGACGCCGAAGTCGCTTATATTTTAAAGGACGCTGGCACCAAGGTCGTATTCATCCCGACGGAATTTCGTAATTTTGATTATGTGGCGATGATCGAACGCCACCGTGGTGACCTGCCCGAACTCGCTCATATCATTACGGTTCGGGGTAGCGCCGAAGGTTGCATTACCTTCGACGATTTGCTCAACCAAGGCGACGCGGTGGCGCGAGCCGCCGTCGATCCGAATGCGGTCAAGCTGATCATGTACACCTCCGGCACCACCGGCCGGCCCAAGGGGGTGCTGCACAGCCACAACACAATCGACACCGAAAACCAGGCGTTCAGCGGGTTTCTCGGCCTCGGCGCGGACGACGTGATCCTGATGCCATCGCCACTCACCCACATCACCGGTTATCTCTACGGTATCCAGCTGCCGATTGTGCTTGGGGCGCCGGTGGTGTTCATGGAAATGTGGAACGCCGAGGCTGCCGCCGATCTGATCGACCGTCACGGTGTCACCTTCACCATCGCAGCCACGGTTTTTTTGCAAGAGTTGACCGAATTTGCCCGGCTTAATGATCGAACCTTGCCTAGCCTGCGCTATTTTCCCTGCGGCGGCGCGCCGGTGCCACCGGAGATCATCTACAACGCCCACAAAACGTTTGATCGCTGCGTTTGCGCGCGCTGTTACGGCTCGACCGAAGCGCCGACCGTGACCCTTGGCGTGAATAGCCGCGATCAGGAACGTCTTGGGGCGGCCACCGAGGGTCTGATTGTCGGCCATGAGATTAAGCTGGTCGACGAACAGGGCGCGCCGGTGCCAGTCGGCATCGAGGGCGAGATCGTCACCCGGGGTCCGGAAATGTGTTTGGGCTATGCCGACCCGGCTCACAACGAAGCCTTCGATTCGGATGGCTTCTTTCATACTGGTGATTTGGCGATCCTGACCGAAGACGAATGCTTGATCATCACCGGACGATCGAAGGATTTGATCATCCGCGGTGGCGAAAATTTAAGTCCCCGCGAAGTCGAGGACGCGCTGCACGAGCATCCGGCGATCTACGAGGCGGCGGTGGTCGCCATGCCCCATGCGCGGTTGGGCGAGACTGGATGCGCCTATGTGATCATAGAGGAAGGGGCGTCGCTGACCTTCGATGACATGATTACCACCCTTGAAGGCACGGGGATGGCCAAGCAGAAATACCCGGAACGTTTGGAAATCGTCGAGGCCTTTCCACGTACCCCGGCGGGCAAAATCCGCAAGAACGTGTTGCGCGAACAAATCGCGGCGAAAATTGCCGCAGAATGCGATTGACTCGCATCAGTTGAGCCGACACCCTTCGCTGTAACAACGTGATGATATTGTAGCAAAATCGGTATCACAGATCGGGAGGAAGTCATGGAACGCAATGTAGAGTTCAATAGCTGCGGCGATACAGTACGCGGTGTCTTGCACACGCCGGACGGGGCGACCGGACCGTTGCCCCTGGTTATTCTGGCGGGTGGCTGGTGCTACGTTAAAGAAATCGTCATGCCCTATTACGCCAAGGCGTTTACCGATATCGGCGTGGCGTGCTTGCTGTTCGATTACCGCAATTTCGGCGACAGCGACGGCCAGCCGCGTCAGCATATCGACCCCTGGGGTCAGATCGAAGATTACCGCAACGCGGTGAGCTTCGGCCGCACCTTGGACGAGATCGACAACGACAAGATCGGCATTTGGGGCATCTCCTATAGCGGCGGCCATGTCATCGTCACCGCCTCGCTCGATCCGCGGGTCAAATTCGCGATCTCGACGATCCCCGTGGTCGACGGTTACCCGACCATGCGGCGTTGCCATGGCGAGCGTAAATTCGCCGGCCTTATGGCGAAGATTCTGGAAGACCGCGAACGGCGTCACGCCGGCGAGCCCGGCGGCATGATACCCATGTCGTCGACCGACCCGGACAATGAGTTAAGTTCGTGGCCGTTCCCCCATGTCTGCACCATCTTCAATGATATTAAGCAGAACGAAGCGCCCAACCATGAGCACATCAACACCATAGAATCGGTGGAACTGCTGCTCGCTTATCAGGTCAAGCCGTATGCGGTGCGCATCCACGAGACGCCGATCATGATGGCGGTCGCCAAGGGCGATAACATCACCTCGGCCGATCTGGAGATCGAGGTCTTCAACGCCATCCAGTCGCCCAACAAGCATCTGGCGGTGGTCGAAGGCGTCGACCATATGAGCCTGTATTCGAACAATGACCATCTGGGCAAGGTGGCCGGTGTACAGGCCGATTGGCTGCAGAACTTGTTGTTCGGCGGGGCGGCGCAAATGGCCAAGGCGGCCGAGTAGCGCACTTACAAATTCACCTATCGCAACGCGGCGGCGCTCCCATCACCAGGGCGCCGCCGTTTTTTGTGAACACCACCCTCCATTGCTGCGCTGGCGCGCCCGCGTTAAGGTCATATCACGGGAGGAGATACTCCGATGTCGATGACAATGTCCCAGAAGAGGCATGTTTTTTCGGTATTTCGCTATTTTGTTTTAACAATATGGCTGCTGATCGTCGCCTTTCCGATGTTTTGGATGGTGTCGACCTCATTCAAGCCCGACCGCGAATGGTTCGCCTGGCCGCCGGTCTATTTTTCCGAGAACGCGACTATTCGCAATTATCTGGTGGTGTGGTCGGATTTCAACGAATACGCCGCAGGCGACTCTGAAGACGCGCAAAAGCTCGGCCAAGTGACCCAGTCGCTGCAGCGGCCTTGGGAGGCGTTGGGCAATAGCACCCTGATCGCCGGTATCGCGACGTTGCTGGCGGTGCTGTTCGGTTCGGTGCTCGCCTATGGGGTCTCGCGGCATCAGATATTGTCGGAAAAACGAATGTTCCAGCTCCTCATGCTGCGCATGGTGCCTCCCATAGTCTTAATTGCGCCGATTTCGCTGTGGTACCGGCAAATCGGCCTGCTCGACAGTATACCGGGATTGGTCATTCTGTATTTTCTGACATCGCTGCCCTACGCGGTGTGGATGAGTAAGAGCTTCATCGACGAAGTGCCGCGCGAGATGGAACACGCGGCTGAGATCCTCGGCGCTAGCCGCTGGCGCACGATCTGGGAAGTGGTGCTGCCGCTGGTGCGCTCCGGTCTGGTGGCGACGTTCCTGTTCATTCTGATTTTGACCTGGAGCGAATATCTGCTGGCGCTGCTCTTATCGAAGACCGACGTGCTAACTTTGCCGATCGAGTTGTCCAAATATCAGGGCTCGACCGAGGGCCGGGTGTATGGCCGCCAAGCGGCGCTGTCGGTCGGCATTACGATACCCCTGATCTTCGTTGGCCTGATGATTAGAAAACATCTGGCCCGAGGATTCAGCTTCGGCATGGTGAAGCGGTAACTCGCGGGGTCTCGCCTCGCTCATTCAGCGGCGTTTAGGGCTAAATGCATTTCTGGCATCAATGGATCTTCACCGCGCCGATGCAGGTCGGTTGAGAACAGCGCGCCACAACCGGCGCAGCAATATTGGTGCAGCACCACGTCGTCGCTGTCAGCATGGGCATTGAGCGAGTTGAGGTCGGCGATGGGTGTTTCCACGATCACCGCATATTGGCGCGGATCGTCGCCGGCCGGGCCGAAGCCGTGGCTGCATTCGCGGCATCCTAGAACCGGTCCGCCTTCGGCCGCGCGGACAGAGAGAATGCTTCCGACTCTGAATAACTCTTCACCGGAGAAATCGACATTAGCCGGCAGTTGAGTGGCGGGACGACGTCCGGTTTCGAGACGCATATGACGCCGCGCTTGCCTTTCGGTTTCAGTTGCCGGCGCGTCGACGAGATGTTCGGCGTCCACGATGACACCATAAAGCCGCCGCGCTTCGTCTTGAGTGCAAAGGCGACGGCGCACATCGGCGGCGACTCGCGACGGTTCGCGGTCCAGCGGATCGCCATATCCGCCGCCGCCGGTACAGAAACAAATCCATGCGTCGTTGGGATTGAGCCAACGCACGTCCTTGGCCGCGACAATGTCGGTTTCACCTGGCGAAAGGTCGGCGAGTGCGGTGGGGATTGTCCCGGCCGCGAATAGACCCTGAATGTCGATGTCACGGGCGACGACATTGCGCTGGATAGAACCCGGTAGGCCACCGGCGACACCCTTGGTCTCCATATGGCCGCAGCCGGTCGAGAAATACACCGCCTCCATCGGATGATCGGTGCCGTAGGGGATGAACATATATTCGATGCCGGTGCCGCCCCGATATATCCCGGCGCCGGCTGTCTCTTCGCGCTCGCGGCGATAGACGCACATCAGCGGGTGCAGGCTCTCGGTGCGTTCAATATTGGGAATGGCGTAGGCTGGCGCGATGAAGTTGCCGCAGGTATCGATACCGTCGCCGAACGATCGGCCGCCACCGCCGCCGACGGAATCGGTAAACATGTTTACGAAAGTGCTGTCGTCATTCCGCCGCCCTGCGATCACCGCCATGTTCACGCCGCCATAGCCTAGGCCGATCACCTCTTCGCGTAATTCATCGCCGCCGCAGCCATACATGCGCGCCATCGCTTCCCAGATCAAATTTCCCGTCGATTGGCAGGCGTTGACCGTGGCCATGCTGGTGCCGGCGGGAAAGATCGCGTTGTTGATGGTGCCTTCTTCGGAGATAATATCGATGCAATCCATCACCGCGCCATGGGACCAGGGCAGGTCGAAACACAGCAGTGGGAACAGCACCTGCAGAATGCCGCCGATCAGCCCGCTATAGGCGCAATTGACCGAACCCGGCACTTGTTCCTCGGTGCCGGTGAAGTCGAACTCGAGCCGGTCGCCGCGCTTGGTCAGTGCCAGCTTGAGCCGGTACATGTCGTTTTCCAGGCCGCTATGGTCGAGCAACGCATTGGCGTACCAGGTGCCGTCGGGCAGGTCGGCGATGCGCTGGCGGATCGACCGGCGCACATAATCGAGAATCTGCTCCTGCACCGCGAGAAAGGTGTCTTTGCCGTATTCCTCGATAATCGCGCGAAGCCGGTCGCCGGTCATGTTCTGGGCGACGATTTTGGCGCGAAGGTTGAGTGCGTTAATGGCTGGCGTGCGGGTATTGCGCAGGAACATCGCCTCGACGTCGGTACGCATTTTGCCCTGGTCGACCATCTTCACTGGGGGGATTAGCATCACCTCTTGATAGGCGTCGCGGGCGCCAACGGTCCAACTGCCCGGCCGCGAGCCGCCAACATCAAGTTCATGCACCACGACGCCGGTCCAGGCGACCAATTCGCCATCGGCGAAGATTGGCACCACCACGGCGGTATCCATGGCGTGCAAGGCGCCGTACCACGGGTCGTTGGTCATGAAAGCGTCGCCATCGTGAATATCGTCGCCGAACACTTCGATGACTTTTTGCACCACGATATCGAGCGCCGAGGCTTGGCGGATCACGTAGACGCCGGCGTAAAGACCGCGGCCTTCCGGGGTGAGGATGGCGGTATTGAAGTCACCGGATTCGTAGACCGACGGCGCGCCGGAAATGCGCCCCATCAGCAACGCCATCTCGTCGTTGATTTCCCACAGCCGATGGCGCAGCACCTCGAAGGTGACCACATCGACATTGCCGGTTGCCGGTGCCATGGCGCTAATCCTCCTGGCGGAGTGTCAGTCCGCCCATATTGTCGACCTCCATGACCGTGCCGGGCGGCACCACAACAGTATCGCCGAGGCGTTGGACGATTGCCGGGCCGTGTAGGGCCTGGCCGGCGCGCAAGCGGTCGCCGTCATGGACTTGCGTTACCACGAAATCTCCGGCAGCCGCGGCAGAGGTGAAATAGACCTGGCGTTCGCCGATCGTCGAGTCAGCGGTTCCGCGTGTGTCGTCGGCCGACAGGGTCGGCCGGTCCAGCGTCACCAGGCCTGTGACCCGGAAAGTCACCATTTCCATGCCGGCTTCCAGGTAGGCGCTGTTCTCGCCGTAGGTCTGTTCGTACTTGGCGACGAAATCGCTGCACGTTTCGGCGATGTCGCTTTCGGTGAGGTCGCTATCCGGTAAGTCGATATCGAGTTCGTGCACCTGCATGGCGAAACGCATATCGACAGCTCGGCTGAGCTGCACCCGATCGGTCGGAATGCCTTCGGCGACGAAACGCTCGGCGACCCGGGCGGATAATGTCTCCAGCGTCCCGTTGACCGCCGCGATATCCGCCGCGGCCAGGGGCGGGCGCACGCGAAACGACCGCTCTTCCTGAAAAATTAAATCGGTAGTGAGCATCCCCAGCGCGGAAAACATGCCGGAATCGCTGGGTACGTAGGCCATACGCGCGCCGATCTGCCGGGCCAGGAACGGCGCATATACTGGGCCCGCGCCGCCATAGGCGAAGACGATGAAGCCGCGCGGATCGAGGCCACGCTCGACCGTCACCTTGCGCATCAGATCGGCCATCTGGGCGCTGGAGATTTCCGCGATCCCCGCTGCCAGATCGATCACCGGCATCGACAGGCGCTCGGCGACGGTCGCCAGGGCTGCCTCCGCGGCGCTGCGATCCAGATGGACCGTACCACCGAGCGGATGGTCGTCACTGAGATATCCCAACACCAAATGGGCGTCGGTCACGGTCGGCGCCGTGCCGCCACGTCCATAACAGGCCGGCCCCGGCAGGGCGCCGGCGCTATGCGGCCCGACACGTAGGCTGCCGCCATTGTCGACCCAGGCGATGGAGCCGCCGCCGGCGCCGATCGACTTGATGTAGATTTTCGGCGTCAGATAGGCGTACTGGTCGATCACCGGCAGCGGGTCCATTTGCACGCGGTCGTCGAAGACCAGGCCGACATCGAAGGTGGTGCCGCCGACATCGGCGCAAATAATGTTGCGCGCGTCGGTAGTGTCGCTGAAGAAGTGGCCGCCGAGGACGCCGCCGGCGGGTCCTGAATCGATTGTCAGCAAGGGGCGGTGGCGGATCGCCGGCACCGTGCTGAGGCCGCCATTCGACTGCATGACCAGCAGTGAACACGCCATGCCCTGCCCTTTAAGCTGGGTTTCCAATCGGTAGAGATAATCGCCGACCGTGGGGCCGATATAGGAATTGAACACCGTGGAGACGCTGCGCTCGTATTCGCCGAGCAGTGGAGCCACTTCCGATGACAACGATAGATAAATGTCGGGGTGCGTGGCGCGCACATATTCGGCGATTTGCCGCTCATGGTCGGGTCTGACGAACGACCATAGAAGGCATATCGCCAGAGCCTCGATGCCCGACGCGACCAGTTCGTCGACCGCCGCGATGGCGCCGTTGTGATCAAGCGCGACTACCACATTGCCGTTCACATCGACCCGTTCGGTGACGGCGCGAATATCCTCGGGCGCCACGATCGGTGGGTCGGCCTTCGATAGATGGGTTATGTGGGTTTTCTCGCGCTCGCTGAGCCCCATAATCTTTTGCCGCACCCGGCCGATGGTGATGGTCTGCTCGTGGCCGCGCGTCATCAGCAGGCCGGTGCGCGCGCCGCGCCTTTGGGCCAAGGCGTTTGTGCCAACCGTGGTGCCGTGAACGAAGGCGGTGGTGCGCGTTAAAAGCTCGGGCACCGAACAAGACAAAGTCTCGCTGGCAGAAGCGAGGCCGTCGAGCACGCCATTTTCGGGGTCGTCAGGCGTCGTCAGCGCCTTAGTCGTAAGACGTCGCCCTGATTCCGCCAAGATCACGCAGTCGGTGAAGGTGCCGCCAATATCGACGCCAATACGCAAGCTTTCGTCATCTGAGATGGCGTCCATAGTCCACTATTCCCGCAGCACAGAGCGGCACTGTCAATGGGATCGTTGGGCGCCGCCACGAGGACAAAATAGCTATGGCTCGATCATTACCGGCAAATGCGGCCATCGATATCGAGTTCTATTTGTTTTTACACAGCTAAGCCAACCTCACGAAGTCTCGATCATAGTTCGGCCAGCGTTGCTGGATTTGGGCTGGTAGCCTATAAATGGAAGTTGGGAAATAAATTAGGGAGGAATAAATGCCCAAGCTATCACAAACTAAAATTGCCGCATTCGCAATCGCGACCGCTGTTACGGCCACGGTGGCCGCGACTGTGCCGGTATCGGCGCAGCAAACCATCAATCTCACCGCGATCTCCGGCTATCCGCCGCCCGCGACCTGGATCGGCGCGTTGGTCGATGCCTATCTTCCGGCTGTCGACGCGCAACTGGCGAAGACCGGCAACTTCAAAGTGAACTGGAACAAAGGCATCAGCGGCCAGATCGTGAAGCCGCGCGGTGAACTCGAAGGCGTTGAAACCGGTCTCGGTGACCTTGGTGTCATCGTGACGGCGTTCCACGCCGATAAGGTGCCGTTGTACGATGTGTCGTTCAAGACGCCGTTCGTATCGAACGACATCGCGCTGATCGGCGCGACCACGCAGAAAATGATCGATACGTTTCCGCAGTACAATGAAGTCTGGCTGAAGCAGTTCAATCAGGTGCCATTGGGACCGACCGGTGGTGTCGACAACTACATGCTGTGGTCGGCCAAGCAGCTCACCAGTGTTGATCAGATACGCGGCCGCAAAGTTGGTGCGGCGGGTCCTAATCTGCCATGGGTGACGGCTGTTGGCGCGGCAGGTGTGCAAACCAACCTGGCCGATGCTTATAACAGCCTAAGCACTGGCATTTACGACAATATGATCGTCTGGCGTCAGGCCGCGGGCGCCTTCAAGCTCTGCGAAGTCGCACCATTTGCGTATGACGCCACGCTTGGCGGCGTGAACGGTTTCTCGCTCAACGTCAACAGCGATGTCTGGGATGGCTTGCCCGATGAAGTTAAGACCGCTTTACAGGATTCCATTCCGGCCTGGGTCAACGAGAACGTAAAGCGTGTCAATGACGGGGCCTCTTCCGGTCTCGCGCGTTGCGAAGCCGAATTTGGCACCAAAGTCACCGTGGCCTCTACTGAGGAACGTAATCAGTGGGCCAACGCGCTGCCGCCGCTCGGTAAGAACTGGGCCGCGGAACGCAACGCTGCCGGACAGCCGGGAACGGAAATATTGAAGGCTTGGATGGATGAAATGCGAGCCAACAATCAGCCAATTGCGCGTCACTGGGACCGCGAATAGTCGGAACCGTACGTAACGTTATATTCCCAGGTGTTCGTTTCACCCGGAATAAATAATAGGTGAGGGGAGCCGCTGAAAAGCGGCTCCCAAATCTCTGTGGCTGCAATCCTGAAAATTTTGGACCTCTTGCGACGTCTGTTCGATTGGATCGTCGTTATTGCCAACGGCGCCGCATCGGCATGGATCTTTGTCTTGATGGCGCTGATTACCACCGACATCGTGTTGCGGTTTATTTTTGGCGCGCCAATCAGCGGGGTGACGGAGATTGTCGAAATCTCGATTGTCATCATCGTCTATTTGCAACTAACTCATACCCTAAAAGTCGGGCGTATGACCCGCTCAGACGCGCTGTACACCAGCATTCTGCGACGTTTCCCGCCGGTCGGTCACGTTATGGGTATTCTCTTCAGCGTCGCCGGAGTCGTCTTGATGATCGCCATCATAAAGGGCGGTTGGCCCAAATGGATTCAGGCCTATGAGGGGGGCCATTTTATCGGCAATGCCGGGGTTTTCACATTTCCCGAATGGCCCCAGCGCCTGGTATTGGTGATCGGCTGTGCCATGTTGGCGATCCAATTCGCACTCCTGGCCCTCGACAACTTCCGCGGCCTGTTCGGCAAGCCGCCACTGGAACATGAAGAGGCTGTCGATGTTGAAGTTGCGGCGGTTGAGGAGTCACTGAAATGACCTCTCTGGAAATCGGCGTCGCTTCAGTCGTAGCGATGTTAATCCTGATCTACATCGGCATGTATGTGCCGATCGTGCTGGCGTTGATTTCGTTCGTCGGCGTATGGATTGCGAAAGATAATATCAATATCGCCGTCAGCCTTTTATGGCTCGCCTCGGCGAAGACTGTCGGTAATTTCCTGTTCGGTGTGATCCCGCTATTTGTCCTCATGGGGCTCTTAGTAAGTGCAGCGGGGATGGGGAAGGATACCTACGACATTGCCCATAGTTTCCTGTACCGGGTCCGCGGTGGCCTTGGTATGGCGACTGTGGTGGCGAACGCGATTTTTGCCGCGATTACCGGTGTCTCGATCGCCTCGGCCACGGTGTTCTCGCGTATTTCGGTGCCAGAGATGCTGCGCTACGGCTACAAAGGCCGGTTCGCTGTGGGTACGGTCGCCGGCTCGTCGGTACTCGGCATGTTGATTCCGCCCAGTATTCTGCTGATTATTTACGCGCTGATCGCCGAAGAATCGGTCGGTGATCTGTTCATCGCTGGGGTTGGCCCCGGTCTTCTGTTGACCGCCGCCTATTGCGCGCTTATCGCGATCATGGCCTATGGCTTCCCCAATTCTGTCGCCGTTCCTGAGACATTTACCGACGATCCGCAGGATGAAGAGCACCTGTCCGGTAGGGAATTGTTGGCCAAGGCCTTCCCGATCGTCATTCTAATTTTGGTTGTTCTTGGCGGCATCTATGCCGGCCTTTACACGCCGACCGAGGCAGGCGCGGCAGGTGCGTTTGTTGCCTTGCTGTTTGCTCTGGCGCGGCGGGCCCTAACCTGGCGTCGATTGTGGGATATTCTGGTCGAAACCGGACATATCTCGGCGACGCTTCTGTTCCTCATCATTTCTGCCAGCATGTATAGCCGCATGCTTGGAATCACTGGCTTGCCGACCCAGCTTGGTAACTGGATTGGCACCCTCGATGCCAGCTTCGGTCTGCTGTTGTTCATGTATGTGGTCATTGTCTTGGTGCTCGGCACGATCATCGACTCTGTCTCGATCATGCTGATCACGGTACCGCTGTTCCTGGTGGTGTTAGCGCCGTTCGATATCGATCTGGTGTGGTTCGGTATTGTCACAATCATTGCCGTGGAGATTGGTTTGCTGACGCCGCCGTTGGGCTTGGCGGTTTATGTGATCAAAAGCTCGCTCGACCGTGACGACATATCGCTCGCCGATATTTTTATCGGCGCGGCGCCCTATGCGCTGACGATGCTGATTGTGTTGATCCTGATCATCCTGTTCCCCGATATCAGCCTGTTCCTGGTCGAACTGCGAAGATCGCTGATCTAGCGAGATACTGCTCTACAGCAGCATCCAGGTTGTCCAGATATTCGCCACCGGTTCGCCGGTGGCGGCATCTTCCAGTTTGAATTGGCCGAACACCATGCGTTTGCCGGCTTTAACGATCTCGCCGCGGCCGATGATGTCGGTAGCGCGCGCGACGTTCATGAAGCTGGTGGTCATATCGACAGTGGCCATGTTGCGGTAGCCGCCGATCGCCGACGAAATTACCACCACCATTGCGGAATCGGCGAACGCCAGCATCGACTGGCCAGAGATGATGCCGCCGGTGCGGGCTAGGTGGTCGCCATAGGGCATGCGCAGAACCGCGCCGGCCTCGCTCGTCTCTTCGACACGAATGTTTAAGTCCTTGACCAGGGGCGCCATTTTCGTATCGATAATGTCCTGCCCGTCGGCAACGGAAATCCCGCTCATCATTTCGCTCGCATCGTTGTTGCCGAGACATCGCCTGGCTCGACAGGTATCTATAAACTGGGGTGCTCTGTTTCTGAAGTAGCATAACGGGATGGCCCGAAGACGGGGAAGGTGATGACAGAATTATTCGATTTAAAAGGACAAGTAGCGATCGTCACCGGCGCTTCGAGCGGCCTCGGCGCGCATTTTGCTGAGGTGCTGGCGCAGGCCGGTGCGAAAGTTGCCGTCGGCGCACGCCGCGTCGAACGTCTAACGACGCTGGCCGACAAAATCGCTGATAACGGTGGTGAAGCGCTGCCGGTCGAACTCGACGTTACCGATGCGGGCTCTATTGTCGCCGCTGTGCAGGCCGCTGAGACGGAGCTGGGGCACATTTCGATCCTGGTAAACAACGCCGGTATCCCCTCGGCAGGGCGCACCATCGAAATGGAAGAAGACGAATGGGACAACGTGCTCGACACCAACCTCAAAGGCGCCTGGCTGATGGCGCGCGAGGTCGGCCGTCATATGGTCGCGCACGAAACCGCCGGACGGATTATCAATATTTCGTCGGTAATCGGTGTGCGCACCGCGGCCAAGCGGGTGCTGGCCTATTCGATCTCGAAAGCCGGGATGGTGAACTTGACCGAGACAATGGCGCTGGAACTTGCCGATAAAGGCATTTGCGTCAACGCCATCGCGCCGGGTTACATTCACACCGAGCTTAACCACGATTTTCTGAACAGCCCGGCCGGCCAGCGTATCGCTACCCGCGTGCCGATAGGCCGCTTTGGCGAAACGGCCGACCTCGATGGGGCCTTATTGTTGTTGGCCGGGCCGGCGGCGCGCTACATCACCGGGTCTGTCGTCACGATCGATGGCGGTCTGTCACTGTCGGCCTTGTAAAACAATAAGAACGTCCGAAAAGGAGAGTATCTCGTGGATTTCACCCTAACGCCCGAACAAGAAGATTTGCGCCAGCGCGTAGCCACATTCGTGGCCGATGAAATCATGCCGGTAGAGGCCGATCCGGCCAGCTTCGACGCCCACGAAAACATCGCCGACGCGCCGCTTCAAATCTTGCGCGAGAAAGCTAAATCTGTGGGCCTATGGGCGCCGCAGATGCCCGTCGCGCGCGGTGGGTTGGGCCTCAACACGGTCGGTATGGCGATGTTTTACGAGGAAGCCGGCCGTTCGCGCTTCGGCCCGGTGTGCTTCAACTGTGCCGCGCCCGACGACGGCAACATGATCTTACTCGAACGCTGCGGCACCGAGGAACAGAAGGACCGCTGGCTGCAGCCGATTATCGACGGCAAGCTGCGGTCGTCGATTATCATGACTGAGCCCGCGCCGGGCTCCGGCTCCGACCCCACGGCGATGCTGACCACGGCCACTCCTAAAGGCAATGGCAGTTGGATCATCGATGGTCATAAATGGTTTATCACCGGCGCCGAGGGATCCGAGCATTTCATTTTGTTGGCGCGTACCTCCGATGAGCCACGGGGCAATTTGACCACCTTTCTCTTCCACCGCGACGATCCCGGTTGGGAAATTGTCCGCCGCATCGAGATCATGGGTCCGGAAGAGCATGGGGGACATTGCGAGCTCAAATTCGACGGGTTGGAAATTCCTGACGAGAACCGGCTAATGGCGGTCGGCGAGGGCATGAAAGCGGTACAAATTCGCCTCGGCACGGCGCGGCTGACCCATTGCATGCGCTGGCTCGGTATGGCCAAACGGGCAATCGAGGAATGTCTGGGCTATGTGCGCACGCGCGAAAATTTCGGCATGACCCTGGCCGAGCATGAGGGCGTGCAATGGATGCTGGCCGACGCGGCGATGGATATCGAGATCGGCCGGCTGATGACCATGCGCGCGGCGGCCAAGCTCGACACCGGCGACCAGGCTCGCACGGAAGTGTCGATGGCCAAAATCTTCGTGTCGGAGCTGCTCCATAAATCGATAGCGACGGCCATCCAGTTGAACGGCGCGCGGGGTTATTCCAAAGATTTGCCGTTGGAATGGATGTACCGCTACGCGCCCCAGGCCAAGCTGGTCGACGGCGCGTCGGAAGTCCACAAGATGGTCATTGCCCGCAACCTGCTGGCCGACGGGATGAATTTCTGGAGCTGGGATTAAAACTTGAACCGTTTTGTTTTAGTTGACCCCCCACCCCATCCCTCCCCCTCAAGGGGGGAGGGGGAAGTGCAACCGTACCACCAAGATATTCCCTCCCCCCAGCGAGGGGGAGGGTTAGGGAGGGGGGGTGAGAAAAATTTCCAGTCTGAACAATTAGCTATTTGGCTGACCACTCAAACTAGCGCTGAGTCTGTCCACATGGATCCGCCGAAGCTGTTACCCGGCGGCGCGGTGCAACAAAATTGGGCGCTCGATGTGGAATTTACCGGCGGCCAATTTCCCGGCCACCAGCGCTTGGTCCTCCGCGCTAATTTCCAGACGCCACTGCCCGCCAGCCGGCCCAAGGCGGCGGAGTTTGCGGTTTTGTGCGCCGTTGCGGCAGCCGGCGTTACGGTACCGGCGCCGCTCTGGCTGTGCGAGGATCCCGACGTTATAGGCCAACCGTTTTTTGTGATGCAGCGCCGTAAAGGCAATACCGCGGCGCGGGTTTTGGTGGCCTCTGCTGCGCGCGACGGCTTTGGGGCGGGCCTCGCCGACCGTTTGGCGCGGGAATTGGCGTTGATCCATAGCCTGACGCCGGGAGACGAAGGCTTAGCGGGACTGGACAAATCATCATCGTCTTTTGCCTTGGCGCAAATCGCTCAATATCGGGACTGGCTGGCCCCGTTGGAGACTGATTCTGAAATTCTCTTAACAGCGTTCAACTGGTTGGAGCGCCACGCTCCTTCGGAGCAACGGACCTGTCTGGTCCACCGTGACTTTCGCAGTGGTAATTTCCTTGTCGATGGTGGCCGGCTGACCGCCATTCTCGACTGGGAATTCGCGGACTGGGGCGATCCTCACGAGGATATCGGCTGGTTCTGCGCCACCTGCTGGCGCGCTGGGCGGGACGATCTAGAGGCTGGCGGACTCGTCCGGCGCGCTGCCTTTTATCGCGCCTATGAGAAAGCCGGCGGTCACCCGGTCGACGCTAATGCCGTCGCCTATTGGGAAATTATGGCGCATCTGCGCTGGGCGATCATCGCCCGCCAGCAAGGAGTACGCGCAGCCCAAGGCGACTTGCCCCAGCATGAATTGCTGGAAGCCGCGGCCCGGGTGCCGGCGCTCGAGCGCAACATCGCTGCGATGATCGTGACCGCATAGGCACCGACACCGCTGCAACGCCTCATCCTGAGCTTGTCGAAGGATCGGGGTGTTGCCGTCCTCATACTTCGACAAGCTCAGCATGAGGACTAATTACAAAATCTCAGCGCCTACGGCACTAACACCACGCGGCCCAAAATACGGCCTTCGTCGAGATCGTGCAGGGTTTCGTTGACTTGCGACATGGGTCTTTTCTCGACTGGGATCGGCGTTACGCCGCCGCCACGCACCAGCTCGAGCAACTCGTGCATATCTTCCAGATTGCCCACATAGGAACCGCGCATAGTCATGTTGCGGACCGGCAAAGTGAGGGTGGGGATAGTAATCTCGCCGCCATAGAGCCCGACCGCGATATAGCGTCCGCCCTTGCGCACTGCGTCGTAACCGAGCTTGGTGGTCTCTGAGTTGGCGACGAAATCGACAATCGCGCCGGGGCCGTTGCCGGTCAGCTCTTTGAGCCGCGCCAGTGCGTCTTCGTCGGCCGAGTTGATAGTGTGGTCGGCGCCAGCCTGTCGTGCCGCGGCCAGCTTTTCGCCATCGATATCGACGACGATCAGTTCATGGTCGGGCAGGTACGCGCGCGCGACGCCGATACCCGTTAGCCCAACCCCGCCGGCGCCGATGATCACCACCTTATCGTCGGCCGATAAAGGATGGACCTTTTTTAGCGCGCTGTACGATGTTACCCCGGCGCAGGCCAAGGTGCAGGCATAGTGTTCGGGAATACCGGAAATATCGAGCAGGTAGCGCGGATGAGCCGCCATCACATGGTCGGCGTAGCCGCCGGGCGCCAGCACGCCCAGGGTGCGCATGGCGACGCAATCATTGTCGTTGCCTTCCGCGCAGCGCGGGCATTCGCCGCAGCCGATCCAGGGGAATACCAACCGTTTGTCGCCGATTTCCACGCCCTCGACGTCGGGGCCGATGGCGACCACTTCGCCGACCGGCTCGTGGCCCATGGTCAATGGCAGCTTGATGCCGCGCTCGGCGATGGAAATTCTTTTGCCGCCGCCCATATCGTAGCCGCCCTGCCAGAAGTACAAGTCGGAATGGCACACGCCGCTCGCCGTGATGCGGACCAGGACTTCGTTGCCTTGCGGCTCGGGGTTGTCGGTCTCGACCAATTCCAGGGGTTGGTTCGCTTCGACCAGTTGATAGCTTTTCATAGACTTATTCTCCGCCCTTTACGGTTATTCAAACTTTATCGACACGCCGCCGAGGCCCGCCATTTCCACTTCGATCAGGTCGCCTTGCGCCACCCATTTGGTTGTCACCACCGATCCCAGGGTAACAAATTTGCCGGCCTTTAACTCGCGGCCGCGTTCGGCCAGCCGGTTGGCCAACCAGGCCAGCGCTTCGAGCGGGTGGCCCATAATAAGCGAGCCGGCGCCGTTGCCAATGGTCTCGCCGTTTACATTCATGCGGCCTTGCACCTCGGCGAGGTCGAGTCCCCGCCAGTCGGTCAGCGGATCGCCCAAGATGCAGGCGGCGTTGAAGAAGTTATCGGCCACCATGGTCGGCGTGTCGAGTTCGCGATAGTCGAAATAGCGCGCATCGACCAGCTCGACTGAGGCCATGCAGGCTTCAACGGCGCCAACGACTTGGTCTCTTGTATAGGGTGCGCCTGTCGCCGGCAGCCCATCGCCCAATTGCACAGCGATTTCGGCCTCGACGCCGGGTTCGACATAGTCGCCATGGCGCAATGTGGCGGAGTTGCGGTGAACGGTCGGGGCGAACACTTCGCCGAACGAGGGTTCGTGAATGTTCATATATTCTTGCATTACCTGGGTTGTGCAACCGATCTTGTAACCCACAGGGTCTCCCAGTCCGCGCTCGATCAGAATTTCGTTCAGGTGCGCTTGTACCGTGTAGGCGTCGTCGAGATTCTGTGGCCGGACTTCCGCGGGTAGAAATTCCAACCGGCCTTGCGCCACGCGGTTATCGGCAATTGCCTCGGCCGCCCGATAGGCCGCCCGCTCATCCATCATGTCTGTTTCCCTCAGTCGGTGAAGGCGCGTCGCAACGCGTCGATGACTTGTGCCAGCGACGTCGTCGCTGCGTCGATAGTTTTACCATAATGGAAGAAGCCATGGATCATGCCGTCGTAACATGTGTACTCGACCGGCACGCCGGCGGCGCTGAGCAAGTCGCCGTAATGTTTGCCGTCGTCGCGCAACGGGTCGAACTCAGCGGTGATGATCAGGGCTGGCGGCAATCTGCTGAAGTCTTTGGCCAGCGCGGGACCTAAACGCAAATCGCCGCGATCAACGTCGTCGGGTAGAAACTGCTCGTGGTACCAGTCAATTTGCTGCCGGGTCAGGAAATAGGGCTCGTCCAACAGGGCATAGGACGGCAGGTCGAGGGTGAAGAAAAAGTCCGTCGACGGATAGACCAATACCTGTAGCGCAATGTTGAAAGTGCTGACTTTGCGGGCCTGTTGGGCGATGACCGCCGTCATATTAGCGCCAGCGCTGTCGCCACCAACGGCCAGGCGTACCGGGTCGCCGCCCAGCGCGGTCGCATTCGCGGCCACCCATTGGGCCGCCGCCCAGGCATCGTCATGCGCGGCGGGAAATTTGTGCTCTGGCGCCTGGCGATAGTATGGCGCGACCACGATACAGCCGGTCTCGTTGGCGATTTTGCGGCACTGGGGTTCGCGGCTCTCGATGCTGCCGATGACGAAGCCACCACCAAAATAGAAGACGAACACTGGCAGCGGCCCCCCAGGCGTGTTGGCTGGCCAGAAGATACGCAAAGGTATTGGCCCGTGCGGCCCGTCGATCTCGCGATCTTCGACGCGCGCGACAGGGTCGGGGTCGTAATTGCGCGATTCTATGAAGCGCCGGTAGGCCGCGCGGGCCTCGGTGGGCGGCAACTGGTTGAGTGGCGTCGGCGTCGACGTTAGGGTATCGAGAAGGTCCTGAGCCTGAGGATGCAGGGGCATAAGTCTCTCCTTAGGGCGACAGGATTGGCTTGTTTCCAGCGGGCGTCAACAAGCCCGGTGAAAAAATTTAGGGTTCGGGAAGGCGAGGGGTAAATGCGGTTTGCGTGCGATACTGGGGGGACATTCACCGATCTCATCGTTGAGGACGATGCGGGCGGCTTGCACATGTATAAGGCCGCGACCACGCCCGCCGATCCGGTGAAAGGCGTGCTCGACGCGCTAGCGCTGGCGGCGGCGGATATGGAAATGTCGCTGGCCGATTTACTGGCGAAGGGCGACATGCTGATCCACGGTACCACCCACGCAATTAACGCCATTATCACCGGCAACACGGCGAAGACCGCGTTCCTGACCACCGCCGGCCATCCGGATATTCTGGTGTTGCGCGAGGGCGGGCGCATCGAGCCGTTTAATTTCGTCGCGCCCTATCCGGAACCCTATCTGCCGCGCGCGCTCACCTTCGAAGTGCCCGAGCGTATCGACAGCGCCGGCGGCGTGCACACTGCGCTCGACGAGGCCGCCGTTATCGCCATCGCTGAAGAATTGAAGGCACAAGATGTCGAGGCGGTCGCCGTTTGCCTGCTCTGGTCGATCTACAACTCGACGCATGAGCTGCGGGTTGGCGAGCTGTTGGAGGCCCATCTGCCGGGTGTGCCGTACTCGCTATCGCATCAGTTGAACCCAGCTTTGCGCGAATACCGCCGCGCCTCGTCGACGGCCATCGACGCCTCGCTGAAACCGTTGATGGGGCGTTATCTGGGCGGGCTGACCGAGCGGTTGACCGAGGCCGGTTTCATGGGCCGCACCCTGGTGCTGACCTCGCAGGGCGGCATGCTCGACGCTAGCGATTTGGCGCAAAAACCGATCCACGCGATCAATTCCGGCCCGTCTATGGCGCCGATTGCCGGTCGTCACTATGCGCGCGATGATTCCGATGCGCCAAACGTCATCATCGCCGACACCGGCGGCACCACCTACGATGTTAGTTTGGTGCGCCAAGGGCGCATTCCGCTGACCAAGGAGACCTGGATCGGCCAGCCCTTTCGCGGCCATATGACCGGGTTCCCGTCGATCGATATCAAGAGCGTCGGCGCTGGTGGCGGCTCAATTGCCTGGGTCGATGCCGGTGGGCTGCTCCATGTCGGCCCGCAAAGCGCCGGCGCGGTACCTGGCCCTGTGTGTTATGGCAGTGGCGGCACCGAACCAACCCTAACCGACGCGTGTCTAACTCTCGGCTATGTGGACCCTGATTATTTTCTCGGCGGCACTATGCAGCTCGACGCCGGGGCGGCGGCGCAGGTGGTCGAGGATAAAGTCGCCCAACCGTTGAATATCTCCGTGATGGATGCCGCGGCGGCGATTGTCAGCGTCGCGACGGAAAATATGGTCCAGGCGATCGCCGATATCACTGTCAATCAGGGCATCGACCCGGCGGATTCGGTGTTGATCGGCGGCGGCGGCGCAGCGGGGTTGAATTCGGTGTTCATCGCGCGGCGGCTTGGCTGTCCGACCTTACTCATTCCGGAAACCGGGGCCGGCTTGAGCGCCGCCGGCGCGCTCATGTCTGATTTGACCAACGAATACCGCGCAACCTTCTTCACCACCTCGGGCGAATTCGACCGGGCGGGCGTGAACCGGGTGCTGGAGGGTTTACGCGCCCAGTGCCAAGTATTCATCGATGGCCCGGGGTCTGGCGCGGCGAGCAATGACATCGAGTATACTGTCGAGGCCCGTTATGCCTCACAAGTGTGGGAGATCGAGGTGCCCTTGGCCAACGACACCTTCACCGACGACGCTCAACTGGCCGCTTTGGTGGAGGGGTTTCATGCCATGCACGAGCAGATTTTCGCTATTCGTGATCCCGGGTCGGTGATCGAATTCGTCGGCTGGACCGCCACCGCGCGCTGCCGTCTGCGCGCCGGCGATGGCGGACGGTTGGGGGCCGGCGCTGACCGCTCTGTGTCGGGCAGCCGCAAGGTCTATTTCTCTGGCGCGGGCGAGGCCGAAGCAGTCTTACACGACTTCGAAACCATGGCCTCAGGCGTTGAACATCAGGGGCCGGCGATTATCGAATCGCCCTTCACCACGGTGGTCGCCGATGCTGACACCAGTTTCCAGCGCACCGCTGCTGGAAGCCTTTTGATGCGGCCGTAAAGGGAGGTTCGGGTTATGACCGATCAAGCCAAAGAACAACTCGACGGCGCCCAGCTCGCCATCCTCGCTAACCGGTTTGAGGGCATTTCCTCGAAGATGGGAAACACATTGCTGCGCACCGGACGTTCCGGCGTTCTCAACCGCGCGAAAGATTTCTCCTGCTGCATCCTCACTGCTGACCACCAGCTCTTGGCGGTGGCCGAAAGCCTGCCGATCCATGTGTTGTCCGGCCCCGACATCATGGCGGCATCGATGGTGGAGTTTCATCCGGAGCTAAAGAAGGGCGACGCGTTTTTGCATAACTCGCCTTATCACGGCTGTTCCCACCCCGCAGACCATACCATCATCATGCCGGTGATCGACGATGACGGCACCCATCATTTCACCCTGCTGGCCAAGGCCCACCAGGCCGATATCGGCAACTCGATCCCGACCACCGATCACGGCACCGCGCGCGACGTGTACGAAGAGGGCGCGCTGATCTTCCCCGCAGTCCAGGTGATGAAGGACTACGAGACCATCGACGATATTATTCGCATGTGCCAGATGCGCATTCGCGTGCCCGAACAATGGTACGGCGATTTCCTGGCGATGCTTGGCTCTGCTCTGATCGGCGAGCGCGAATTACTGGCGCTGGGCCGCGAAGTTGGTTGGGAAACCCTGCACGCCTTTACCGATCAATGGTTCGAGTATTCCGAAAAACGCATGATCGACGCGGTGCGCGAGGTGCCAGCCGGCACCCATTCGGCGCAATCGACCCATGATGCGATCCCCGGCACGCCGGATGAGGGTATCACAGTGACTTCGACCGTGACGGTCGATGCAGAGGCGGCGATAATCGACGTCGATTTACGCGACAATGCGGACCAAATGAACTGCGGGCTCAACGTGTCGGAGGCGTGTACCCGCACGGCCGCCTATATCGGCGTATTCAACTCGATCGACCATACGGTGCCGAAAAATGCCGGCTCCCTGCGCCGGGTGAGGTTGCAGCTCAAAGACGCCGGAGTGGTCGGCATTCCCCGCCACCCGATTAGTTGCTCGGCGTCGACCACCAATTTAGCCGACCGCATCGTCTCGGCGACCCAGCGCGCGATGGCCGAATTGGGCGACGGATTTGGCATGGGCGAGGTCGGCTGTTTCTGTCCGCCTTCGACTTCGGTGGTCTCCGGAACAGATCCGCGCACCGGAAAGCCCTACGTCAATCAGCTTTTCCTCGGACATACCGCGGGTGCCGGCGCGCCGCACCAGGACGCTTGGCTGACTATGCTCCATGTGGGCAATGGCGGCATGTGCTTCATCGATAGCGTTGAGCTCGACGAGGTCTACACGCCAATCCATGTAAATACGCGCCGGCTGGTGCCTGACAGCGAGGGCGCCGGCCGTTATCGCGGCGCGCCGGCCATCGAGGTCGAATTCGGGCCGGTCGATTGCCGCATGGAGGCGGGGTTTGTCGCCGATGGTAAAATCCATGTACCCCAGGGCGCGCGCGCCGGTCATGCGTCGCAGCCGTCGGAGCAGCTCAGGCGTACCCGCAACAAGGAGATCGAGGTGCTCGACCAATGCTCGATCGTCTGGATCGAAGATGGCGAAACCTTGGTCTCGATCGCCCAGGGTGGCGGCGGTTATGGCGACCCGCGCACCCGCGAACCGGAGCGGGTGGCGCACGATGTGCGCGAAGGCCTTGTCAGCCGCGAACGGGCGGCGGAAATTTACGCTGTCGCGATCACCGAGGGCGGCGAAATCGATTCCGAGCAAACCGCCGCCTTGCGCGGCTGAGACCCCATCACAATAAAGATCACAGAGTGGAGGCGAGTATGAGAATGCAAGATAAGGTGGCCCTGGTGACCGGTGCGTCGGTTGGCATCGGCGAGGCGATTGCCAAACGGTTTGCCAAAGAAGGCGCCACGGTTGCGATCAACTATAAGAGCAATGACGAGGGCGCCAATCGCGTCGTGCAGGAGATTACAGACGCCGGCGGCACCGCCAAAACCTTCAAGGCGGATGTCTCGCAAGTGCCGGAAATCGAGCGGCTGCAAAAGGCAGTAATCGACGAGTTCGGTCGCATCGACGTGCTGGTCAACAATGCCGGCGTGTTTCGCACGGTGCCGGTGATGGAGACCACCGAAGAAATCTGGGACGAGCAACTGAACCTAAACCTGCGCGGTTATTTCTTCATGGTGAAGACGCTGGTTCCCCATTTCCGCGAGAATGGCGGCGGCAAGATCATCAGTATCTCGTCGATTGCCGGCACCGGCGCGTTTCCCAACTGCCCCGGCTACTGCGCGTCGAAGGGTGGCGTGGTCAACATGACCCGGGCGCTGGCGGCAGAACTGGGCAAGGAAAACATCAACGTCAACTCCATCGCGCCGGGCAATGTGGCGACCCCGCTCAACGCCCATGTGCGCGGTCCCGGTAACGAGGAATACATGGAACTGATGCGCACGCTGACCCCGACCGGCATCGATTTCATGGAACCCGACGACATGACGGGCGCGGCGGTATTCCTGGCCACCGACGATTCCAAGATGGTCCACGGTGAGACCATCATTGTCGATGCCGGCTGGTCTGTCTGGTGACGTGTCTACACAACTTCCAGAAATAACCTCATGCTGAGCTTGTCGAAGTATGAGGCGGGTAACACCTCGATCCTTCGACGCGCTGTTCCGTCAGTACATTCTGCCGGTACTCGATAAGATCGGGGTGTCGTCTCGGCGACTGGAAAATAGCAGGAGAGTGTAGATGCCCGTCGAAATTTGGCTCGCATTCGTGGTCGCGAGTACCGTATTGCTGGCGATACCGGGGCCCACGGTCATGCTGGTGGTCAGCTACGCTATAGGCCAGGGACGCCATACCGGGTGGGCCACGGTGCCGGGCGTCACGCTTGGTGACTTTACCGCGATGACCATATCGTTGCTGGGCGCGGGCGCCATACTTGCCGCATCGGCGACATTATTTACCGCTCTCAAACTTGCCGGTGCGGCTTATTTGATCTGGCTCGGGGTCAAGCTTTGGCGCTCTAATCCAACCGCTGAGGACTTGAATGGCAGGGCGAAGGGGCGCGGCCGCTGGGCCATGTTCGGGAATGCGTTCATGGTCACGGCGCTCAATCCCAAGGGTATCGTGTTTTTCATAGCCTTCGTGCCGCAATTCGTCGTTACAGAGCGTCCCTTGGGGCCGCAGTTCGTCATTCTCGAGGCGACGTTTCTCTTCTTGGCAGCGATAAATGTGGCGCTATGGGCGATCTTGGCCGGTGAGATGAGGGCACGATTCCAAAGCCCGGCGATGATGCGGATAACGAGCCGAATAGGTGGCTGTTTTCTGATCGGGGCGGGCTTTCTAACGGCGGCGGTGCGGCGCGCAAGCTAGGCGTGTCAGTCGGCCGAAGTGGCGCTAGCCTCGACGGCTTGGCCGAGATGCTCGCCCCGTCGGCGATGCCCGAGCCAGACCAGGGCGCCGGGCAGTCCGATGACGATCCAACTCAAGCCGAGTAGCACCGATATGGCGAGGGCATCGGTGGAGCCCATCCCCATTGCACCCAATGCCAGCACCATCGACTGTTCACGGACACCCCAACCGGCCAGTGAAATTGGCAGGCTGGAGACCAGCAATACGGCGGGTAGCGCGATCATAATGGCAGTGAAGCCGACCTCGACGCCGACGGCGACGGCGATGGCATAGACCGAGGCGATCTGGACGATCTGCAGAACCACGGATATCACCAGGATGATGCCGCCAGGTGACAGCGACAGCAGGGTTGCGCGGGCGGCGCGCGACAGGTCGCGGAGCAACTTGCCCAGCCGGATGTTGTCCAGCCGCGTCGCGAACCCGGCGGAGACCAGAAACAATACAGCGTAGCCGCCATAACCGGCGACGATGAAGGCGATGAGAAACCATTTCTGGAAATCGACGTCCAGTCCTGCCAGGAGTGGGGCCAAGAAGATGGTTGCCAGGGCGAGGACCACGAACAATCCCATCAGCCGGTCGAGCAGAATTCCGTGTATCGCCCCGGTTTTGGTGATGCCGGTGCGATAGGCAAGATAGACGCGCACCGCGTCGCCGCCGATGGTCGAGGGCAAGGTCTGGTTAAAGAACCAGCCGATCGTTGTGATCGACATCGCATCGCGGGTGGACACCGGCTCACGGATCGCCTGGGTCACCATCTGCCAGCGAATGGCGGCCATGGGTATCACCGCGGCGGCGAGGAAGACGGCGATGATCAGCCATAGCGGGTCGGCGCCTGCCATTTGCCGCCCTACCGCGTCGATGTCGATGCCGCGCGCCAATAGCCACAGCAAAATCGCTGAGACCGCGAACTTAATGGCAAACGATAACAATTTACGGTTCACGTAGCTCACCTCGGGGTGCCGGCGCGACTTTAGCAACTGTAAGGGGGCGACGTCCCGCACACATTTGGTTATTGAATACATTGTGGCGATTCGGTCTAAAGATTGATTTAAGCGTCAAATAACGCCTTAAACCCTGTTTTTAAGGGTATTTTTGGTTCCCACCCGGGAAGGCGCACCCCTTCCCAGGGCACCATGATCTCCCCCGGCCGATCGGATCGGGCGCCCCAGGCGACATCCACGGCGCGCCCGGTTGCCTCTTGCCAGGTGGCCACGAGCGATCTCAGGTCGACCGCTTGGGCGGACGGTAAGGTGTAACTATGGTGACCGCCTTCCTGTCCCGATGCCAATATCTCACCGGCGTGGCGGAAGGCGGCGACTATGTCGTCGACATGAACCAGATGTAGTTTCTGCTTACCGGATGTGGCGTCGAGGGTCCCTCCGGCGGCGGCCTTGGCGGCTAGGGCGTTGAGTAGTTTCGGGCGCGGGTCGCCGGGGCCGTAGGAATCGTAAATTTTCAAGGTGATCGACGAGAGAGTACCGGTCTGAGCGTAGTAGGCGATAATGTCCTCGGCCGCTTGTTTGGTGGCGGCATAGAGCGAATTTGGCGTCGGCAGCGGTTCGCCCGATGGGCTATTTGCGTGCTGCCAAACGGTGCCGGCGGTGACCAAGCAGCGCGTCTGCGCAGTGACCATCGCCTCACACATTTGCGCTGTGAAGCCCACATTGTCCGCGACCAAAGGTATCACGTCATCGCTGGTGTGAACGCCGATAAAATTCGCCGCCAGGTGATAGACGATCTTTGGCGAAAACGCCGCGACGAAATCACTCAACTGGCCGGTAGAGCCGTCATGGCGCAATAGTTCAACATTGTTCGCCGCATCGCCGAGCTGATCGAGCGACGAACTGGCCCGGGCGACAATAGCAACTTCCGTACCCTCGGCGATAAGGCGGCGCGTCAAACGTGAGCCGATGAAACCGGTTGCGCCGGTGACCAGCGCGCGTTGCGGTTTGGCGTTAGTCACGATGGAATGTCTTTCAAACTGTCGGGATCAAAATCAGGATAGGTAGCGTCTTTTTCCGACATTGTTTCGGGTGCGAAGGGCCAGGTGATATTAAAGGCCGGGTCGTCCCAGCGCACGCCGCGCGCCAGCTCGGGTGTGTAAGCCGCACCCATCAGATAGGTCACCTCCGCATCGTCGCTCAAGGTGAGAAATCCGTGGGCGCAACCGGCGGGAATGTACAAAGCGTTATGGGTTTCGGCGTCCAATTCGAGGCCGGTCCACCGGCAAAAGGTGGGCGATGCGCGCCGCAAGTCGACCGCGACATCGAAGATGCGGCCGGTAGTGCAGCGTACCAGTTTAGGCTCGGGGGCCGGTTCCGCCTGAAAGTGTAATCCGCGTAGGGTGCCCCGGCCTGTGTTGCGTGAGATATTCGTTTGCACGACGTCCAGAGCGATGCCGGCGGCGGCGAACTCTTCGCTGCAAAAGCTGCGCGCGAAAGAGCCCCGCGAATCGGCCTGCGGTTCCAATTCAACGATCCGCACGCCGCCCACCTCTGTATCGCGAAATATCACGGCTCGATCTCTATCTCCGGCACGGCGACCACAAACCGGCCGCCCCAGTCGCGAATATAGCCGTGATCGGCGGTGATTTCGCGGCGCAAATTCCACGGCAGGATGAGAACATAGTCGGGCTGGTCTTTGCGCAGATACTCGACCGGCTTGATCGGGATATGACTGCCTGGCAGATAGCGGCCCTGCTTATGCGGGCTGATATCGACCACATAGGCTAGATCGTCGGCGTCGATACCGCAGAAATTGAGCAAGGTATTGCCCTTGGCCGCGGCGCCATAAGCGACCACGTGTTTGCCGTCGGCGCGAGCCTCGGCCAGAAACGCCCGTAGCCCGTCGCGAACCGCGCCGACCCGCGCTTGAAACCTCGCGTAGATCTCGTTGTCGCTGAGACCGGCGCGGCTTTCTTTGCTTCGCACGGTGGACAGTCCAGCGCCGTCGGGTTGCGTTGAATTTTCCTGATGGCGGGCGAAAATACGCAAGCTGCCGCCATGGGTGAGCAGTTCCTCGACATCGAACAGGCGCAGCCCGTGCTCCGCGAAAACGCGCTCAACCGTCAGCAGTGAGAAGTAGGAAAAATGCTCGTGGTAGATGGTATCGAATTGCACATCCTCGATCAGCCGCAGCAGATGGGGAAATTCCATGGTCAGAACCCCGTCATCCTTCAGCAGCAGCGCCAGGCCGGCGACGAAGTCGTTCAGGTCGGGGACATGGGCCAGCACGTTGTTGCCAATCAGAAGGTCGGCGGCGATGCCCTCGCGCCGCAGTTGATTGGCGAAATCACGGCCGAAGAACGCGACCCGAGTTGGCACGCCGATGGCCTCGGCGGCCTCGGCGACATTGGCGGCCGGTTCGACACCCAGTACCGGGATATCCGCCGCCACGAAATGCTGTAACAGATAGCCGTCATTGCTGGCGATCTCGATGACTTGGCTTTGCGGAGTCAGGTCGAACCGCCGCTGCGCCATTTCGGTATAGTCGCGGGCGTGATCCACCCAAGAGCTGGCGTAGGATGAGAAATAGGCATAGTCGGAAAAGATCGCATCGGGCGGCACCGCGTTCTCGACCTGTACCAGCCGGCAGGCGCCGCAGACCCGCGCATGCAGGGGAAAGGCGCGCTCCCCATCGGCGGCTCCGATCGAGGCCAGGTAGTTGTTGGCGAGCGGCATCTCGCCCAAATCGGCAAAACTCTGGGTCAGATACTCGCCGCAAAATCGGCACTGTCGGATAGGCTGCTCGGAGAGTGTCATGAGGGCGCCAAGCGGTTTTCGTATCGGGTGATTTGCTCCAACATGACGTCCCGGGCGGCCTCGCCGTCACCGACGCGGGCGTGCCATTCGACTGTCCACGCCACGCCTTCGTCTTGCGACAGGACCTGTCGCCACCCCAGAGTTTGCCGGGCCAGCGACGGGTCGAGCGCGAGGCTCGAGGCTTCGGGGCGGTGGGCTGTCGCGTCGGTCTGCCAGTCGGCCACCTGCTTGCCGGCTGTGCGTAAATACTCGGTTGCCTGATCCACCAGCCAAGCCACCGTGCGCGACTGACCGGCGTCGGGGCCGAAGTTCAGCGCCGTGGGTGCCGTGCCTTCAGTGTCTCGCACTAGTTTTTCAGCGTAGGCCAGATAGCCGTTCAAGGGCTCCAGCACATGCTGCCACGGCCGGGTTGCTTGGGGATTGCGCAATTGTACCGGCGCACCTCTGTCCAATGCGCGGAACAGATCGGGCAGGATGCGATCTTCGGCCCAATCGCCCCCGCCAATCACGTTACCCGCCCGCGCTGTTGCCAACCGAGGCGCCCGGTCGCGCGACTTATAGAGCCCCTGCGACCAGCCATGGCAGATTATTTCCTGCGCCGCCTTCGACGCGCTATAGGGGTCGTCGCCGCCCAACGGGTCGGTTTCGACAAAGGCGCGCCCGCTGCCGTCGTTGCGATAGCATTTATCGCTGGTGACCACGACGATGGCGCGCAGGCCCGGGCATTCGTCGAGGGCGTTTAGAAGATTGGCCGTGCCTTGCACATTGGTCGAGAAGGTCGTCTGCGGGTCCGTATGGCCCCGGCGCACCAACGACTGCGCCGCCAGATGGAACACCACATCGGGATCGGCGAATTTGCAGCCGATCTTCACCGCGTCGGGGTCGCGGATATCGCCGATAATCGAGGTGAGGCCGTGCCAGTCGCAAATCTGCTCGAACAGGTTGGGGCTGCCTTCCGGGGCGAGCGCATAGCCGCAAACTTCGGCGCCTAAATGCTCCAGCCAGAGCGCGAGCCATAACCCCTTAAACCCGGTATGACCGGTTACTAAAACGCGCCGGCCCCGCCAGAAATTATTCGCGTCAGCCATCGTCAGGTGGCTCCGGTGTCGGGCGGGCGGGCTTCGGCCACGGTGCGCGAGGCGGGGACGCCGATCATATAACCGGCCGTGCCGAACAGCCGCGCCACATCGCGCCAGGCCTTGGCCCGGCGTAAAGTCACCCCATTACCCAGGGCTTTGAGCGCAAAGCGTAGCAGATTGGCGCGGGCGATTTGCCGCCGGGCGGCGCGGCCGCGATATTTCTCTTCGATGTAGAGCCGCGACCAGGCCATGTGCCAATATTTCTCCCAGTAATAGTGCGCGCTGGGGCGCACCGAGCCGCCACCGATATGGCTGACCACGGCGTCGGGCACCAGGATCAAACTGGTCTGGGCGGCCCGCAAGCGCATGCAAAAATCGTCATCCTCATAATACAAAAACAGCCTGGGATCGAACGGTCCGACATTGGCGTAGGCCGACATGCGTAGCAATGTGACAGCACCGGACAGAAACTCCGCGCAGCACGGCCCATTTGGCGGCAATTCACTGTCACGACCGCCGTAGCTGCGACGATCAAAAAGACCGACATCGTGGCTGAGTTCAACCGCGCCGTTGCCATCGACCACGATGGGGCCGAACAAGCCGCCATCGGGATAGGCATCGGCGGCCTCGACCAGCCGGACCAGCGCCGCGTCGCTGACAACGGCATCGGGGTTGGCGAGCAACGCGAACTCGGTCTTTACTTCGGCCAAGCCTTGGCTGGCGCCATTTCCGTAACCGGCGCCGATTTGGTTTCGCAGAACTTCGCAATCGGGCGCCGCTTGGGTGACGATATCGATCGTGTCGTCGTCGCTGGCATTGTCGACGACGATGATCTTGGCCGCTTTGGCAAGCGGTGTCAGACATTGCCCGATGACGCTGCCGCTATGGTGGGTCACGAGGACGACGGAGACCCGTTGCCACGGGTCTGCGCTAGCGGTGGGGGCGAGGTCGGCTGGCATCGCGATGTTGCTACAGGCCCATCAGTTCGAGGGCGCGGCGGAGCAGGGGACTGTCGGCGACGGCCAGTTCGGCGACTACCGAGAAGTGATGCTTGCCAGTGATATCCAGCACGTCGGCGCTTACCCCTTGGCCGCGCAGATGCTGGCGATAGGTTGCGGCCTGGCGGTGGAATTCGGCGCTCTCATCGCCGCCGACGGTGATAGTCATTGGTCCCTTGGCTGGCGCCGGCAGGAACAGGGGCGACAGGGCGTGCGCGGTCTCGGCGTCCAAGCTTAACGGGTCGCCGATCGGTGTGTGGCGGATCGGCTCCAAGTCGAAGACGCCGCTGATCGGGATAGTGCTTTTGATCAAGTCGACCGGCAGGCCGTTTTCGAATGCTGGCCAATCTGTCGCCGCCATCAGGGCTGTCAAATGGCCGCCCGCGGAATGGCCGGAGACGTGGATACGGTCGCGGTCGTAGCCATGGTCGGCGGCGTGACGCCACAAATAGGCGATGCCGGTTCGCACGCTGTCGCACAGTTCACGAAAGCCGATCGTCGGGCACAGCGGATAGCCGATGGTCGCCACGGCGGCGCCCGCCGGCACCATTTGTTCGGCGACGAAGGCGTAGGGCTTGCGGTCATTCCATTGCCAATAGCCGCCATGGATGAAGATATGTAGCGGTGGATTTGTTGCATCGGGCAGGAACAGGTCGGTCTGCTGGGCAGGTAGTGCACCATAGGCGATGTCGAGGACCATCGCTTGGCCCGATGCCCGGATCACGTCGCTGCGGTGCGCATTGTCGGCGCCATAGTCCGCGAAGTCGGGTACCATGCCGCGGTTATTGTACTGAGCGTACAATTCGTCTGCGTCATAGCCTTGGTACACAGGCTGCCCCATATATCTTATGTCCTCGGCGGTTATGGTTCATTTGTGCCGGATTTCGTTCGGCGACTCTAGTCCGGCGAAGCGATTCATATCTAACCGATTGGGGCCCCGAAAACTCCGATAATCAAGCGTTGCTCTGTGGCCGCACGAACCAGACCAGGAATATAAACGCGGTTGTCGAGGCCAGCGTCGTGGCGGTTTGCGAAATGCCCAGATCGACGACATTGATATCGTCGATGCTCGCCAAGCCGAACGATATTAAAAACGCCCAGCCCATATGAACGAAACCGGTTAGGGCTGAGCCCGCCCCAGCGACGGAAGGCGAAACAGCGCTGAGGGATTGGCCGTAACAATTGGCGAAGGCTAAGCCGGTGCCGAAGTTCGATATGAGGATGGCGGTGAGAATCGTAATCGGCGTGCTGGCGCCCGAGACGGCAAATCCAAATTGTATGAGGCCGCCGGCGATGGCGATGGCGCAGCCAAGCGCGATCAACTGGTCCAGCGGCACCCATTTGCCGAGTATGCCGGTTATATAACTGGCCACCATAAATGTGGTCGGAACGATCATCACGTAAAAGCCGAACAGGGTGGGGGTGACTCCCATCTGGTCGACCATGATGATCGGCGCGGCGACAATGAAAGTTTGGAACGTGCCAGTTAGGAACGAAATGGTCAGGCTGTAGCCCATGAAGCGCCGGTTGCGCGCCAGCGTGGCATAATTGCGAAACATGCCGATGACGTCAGGAGGTCGGCGCATTTCAGCGTGCAACGTCTCGGCGAATCTTGGAAGTGCGGCGATGAGTGCGATAAGCGCGACCAAGCCGGTGGCGAAGAAGGTCGCGCGCCAGTCGAACCAGGAAACCAGAAAGCCGCCGAGAAAAGGCGCGATCGCTGGCCCTACGGCCATGGCGATCCCCATATAGGACATGGATTTGGCGGCGGATTTACCTTCCGAACCGTCGCGAATAATCGCCCGACCGACGACAATTGTGGTGCACGCTCCCATCGCCTGGAAGAAGCGCCCCACCAGCAAGACCTCGATGTTGAACGCCAGGCCGCAGGCCACGCTGGCGACGAAAAACAATGTCAGACCGCCGAGGATTACGGGCCGCCGACCGAACGCATCCGACAAAGGCCCAGCCACCAGTTGCATCACGGCAAAGGCGCCGAGATAGGCGGGGATAATGAATTGCACCTGGGTCAGCGAGGTATTCAGATCTTCCGCGATGTTGACGACGGCGGGTAGATAAATGGTCAACGCGAGCTGGCTCGCGAACATCATCAAGAACAGGATGGCGAGGGACGGCGGGCGGTGCGGCGTATCGGTCACCTAATAGAGGCCCGCGAAACGGGCTTGAGCGCGCTGTAGGGCCAACACGATATCAATCGTTGGGGTGGGGACGTTCACCAACCGGCCCAACTCGGCGACGACGCCGATTAGGGCGTCGATTTCCATCGGCCGGCCTTTCTCGAGATCTTGCAGGATCGAGGGTTTAAAATCACCCAACTCGGCGCCGAGGTCGACCCGCGCCTCCGCCGTCATATCCATATGCAACCCGATCCGCCCGCCGATGGCGATGGCTTCCTCCATCATGGCAACCGCGATGGGGCGGGCGTCGCCGTCATTGGCGATGCCGGAGAGGGTCAGCTTGGTTAGAGCCGAGATCGGCCCCATCCCCATATTGCCGACCAACTTGGTCCAGATTTCCTGATGAATGCTCTCGGTCACCCGCCCAGTTAAGCCGGCTCGGCTAATCGCGTCGCCGAGTGTCGTGGTGCGCGCCTTGGTGACGCCGTCAGGTTCGCCGAGGATAAACAGATTTCCCGCGGCGTGACGGATCACGCCGGGTTCGCTCACCGAAGCGCCGGCGTGGACCACACCGCCGATGATCCGCTCAGCCGGCAGCGCCGCCGCCAAATTGCCTGTTGGATCGATAGTATCGAGTTGGCGGCCCATTAGCGGGCCCTCCAAATGCTGACAGAACCACCAGGGAATGCCGTTCATCGCCGAGACGACCGCGGTATCATCTCCCAACAGGGGGGCGAGATTGGGAACCACGTCAGGCAGGGATGGTGTCTTGAGCGTGATGACCACGAAATCCTGCGGGCCGAAATCGATCGGGTCGTCGGAGGCGGCGACGCGAACCACAGTCTCGCCGCGGTGGTCAATCAGTTTCGCGCCATTGTTGCGTAGTGCCGCTAAATGGACACCGCGCGCGAGCAGGCTGACGTTATGGCCCGCGTCGGCTAGTCGGACGCCGAGAACCCCGCCAATTGCGCCGGCGCCGACGATGCAAATTTTCACGCCCGATCCTTCCATTCGCGCCGAGATTTGAGTCTAGCTCGGCTGTACAGGGCTGTCGCGATCACAGAAGCTCTAGAATTTGTTCCGGCGGTCGGCCAAGCTTGGCCCTCGCGCCGGCGACTACAATTGCTCGCTCGATCAGGATCGGGTTTTCCACCATCGCCGCGATCAAGGTGTCGTCGTCCAGGCCCGAGTCGGCGAGGCCCAAGTCTTTATAAGGCGCTTCGCCTTTGCGCATGAGGTCGCGCGGCGCCATATCGAGCATCGCTAGGAGCTCCCTGAGGCGTGCGGCGCTGGGAGGCGTTTTCAAATATTCGATGATCTGCGGTTCGATGCCGCGTTCCTGCAATAGCTGCAAGGCGGCGCGCGACTTGCTGCATCGCGGGTTATGGTAAATCACGATTTCATCGCTCATCTTCGGTGCTCCAGCTGGAAAATTCAGTCCGCTATTCCATATCCGGCAAAGCCACGGCGGTAAAGCCCTTGGCGCGTTGATCCTTGCCGGCCCAATTATGGCGGCAAGGATTTATTAACCATGACATTGGATATTGGATGCTCGATCTCACCCGGTAAACGGGAATTGAATATTCACGGTGGAAGGAATTTCCAAATGTCTGCTGAAGTCTTGTCGGATTTGACTGGGTCACCTCAACCGATCGATGCAACACAAGCGTTAAATCGTTCTGCTGGGGA